>Ga0208316_1000012_pt1:0-532500 | contig 534849 bp, 486 predicted proteins | sample MalvireepMed_231_FD_184240 | JGI IMG/M metagenome (GOLD analysis project Ga0208316, IMG submission 184240) | Marine viral communities from the Global Malaspina Expedition - Malaspina viral metaG DeepMed_231 (SPAdes) (version 2) | ecosystem: Environmental > Aquatic > Marine > Oceanic...
CGTCATCGAGATCGCTGCCGTCAGCGTCGTCTTGCCGTGGTCAACATGGCCAATCGTGCCGATGTTAACGTGCGGCTTGTTACGTTCAAACTTTGCCTTGCCCATCGGGCCTCTCCTTTATTCAAATTAGGTGTCCGGCCCGCCGGACGCATGAACACCAGGCCGAATAGCCTGTTAAACGCGCCTCATAGCCATGTGCGGCGTGGGTTTCAAGCACGCAAATGCCAGTTCACTGCGGTCTAGTTTCCAGTCTTGCCCCGGTCGGAAACCCCGGATAAGCGGAAACAGCCAGAACTTACGCTAGGACAATGACATGACCACCGACCTCAAGCCTCATGCCGACCGGGTAAGCCAGACTTCTCTGAAGGCGCTCGCAGATGCGCGTGCATCTTCTGCTGCGCTGCGCGCCGCAGGTTGGTCCATTGACCTTTCCCGACACTATCTGGACGCCGAAGCAGAAGCAGGATTGCTTCAGTTTGGGCGTGTCTCCGACCTTCAATCGGCTGCAGACAGCTTGTTCGCTGGTGATATCGTGAACCCTTCGGAGAGTCGCCCCGCCCTGCATTGGGCGTTGCGCGCGCAGTCCGAATTGTCAGGCGAGGCCGAGACAGTCAGGCAAAGCGTTCTGCCCGCCCTCTCCTTTGCGCGGGATGTTGTTTCAGGCAGCGTGACGAGTTCGACTGGCCTACCTTTCAATGCCGTTCTCCACATCGGAATCGGCGGGTCTGATTTCGGTCCTCGCCTGATCGCCGACGCGTTCGAGGACAAAGCCTCGGGCAATATCGATCTCCGCTTCTGCGCGAATGTCGACCCCTTTGACCTGGACCGCGCCATGCATGGGCTTGACCCGACGCGCACGCTAGTCATCGGTGTCTCCAAATCCTTTGGTACTGAGGAGACACTCTACAATCTCGCCCGAGCCCGGACATGGCTTGAAGAATCTGTTGGCGATCAATCGCAACAGCATCTCGCGTTGGTTACAGCAAATCCGGATCGCGCCAAGGCTTGGCTGAATGGCCGAGAAGCACATGTGTTTGATATGCCCCTGTCAGTGGGTGGGCGTTTCTCGCTCTGGTCGGCAGCATCACTGGCTTGCATGATCTATCTCGGCGCAGACACGTTCGAGGGCATATTGAAAGGCGCCGCCGAGATGGATGCGCATGTCCGGTCGGCTCCACTCGAAGAGAATGCCGCCATGCGCCTGGCCCTGCTCGACTATTGGAACGCGACAATTCGGAACGAAAAGATGCGCGTCCTGCTCGCATATGCGAACCGGTTGCGAATGTTGCCGACCTATCTGCAACAGCTTGAAATGGAATCGAATGGCAAGACGGTTGGCCCGACGGGCACAATGGTATCTGGTGCAACCGCTCCGGCGCTCTGGGGCGGCGAAGGATCGGTTGGCCAGCACTCCTACCATCAATGGCTACACCAGGGCTCACAAAACGTGCCTTGCGAATTCATCCTGGCTCCGGATCGCAGCCGGGATCCGGAAGGCATTAGCGCTCTGACAGCTCATGCCTTGGCGCAGGCCGAAGTGCTCGCGAATGGACGGAGCTTCGATGAAGTCAAACAGGAAGAGCCTGATTTGTCAGACGAAGTCGCACGCCAGAAAGTCCATGCGGGTGGCCGCGCATCCACCTTCCTCGTGCACAATACGTTCGGGCCAGCGGCATTCGGCGCACTGGTGGCCCTGTATGAGCATCGGACATATCTCGCCGGGCATTTGTGGCAGCTCAACCCATTTGACCAATGGGGTGTGGAACGAGGCAAGACGATGGCATCACGTCTCAAGCCAGCAGTCGAAGGTACCGCAGCGGCGGACGACGCGGTTACGTCAGCCCTAATCGCCATGATTGCGGGGGATTAACCGATCCGAATCCTGCGCGAAGTCTGTATTGGCGAAACCCGCCAAGTCTTGCTGGACGATACGGGCCGTCCTGTCGCACTCAAGATCACACGTTGGTCCGACAGCGAGACACAGCTGACCCTGGGCGCGCAGGCCCCTGCCCGGATCCGATCGCTACAACCCGAACAAGGCGGCGCATTTGTCGAGACGGCCGGTAAGGCTGAGGCGTTCCTGCGCCTGCCAGCAGACCACGGACTTACAGAAGGTCAGTCTGTAGACGTGACGGTCATGGCAGAGGCACGAAAAGACAAGCTGCCTCGCGTGTCGATGACCGACACGTGCATCCCAGCAGCAGACAACAACTCATGGCGCGAAGCACCAATTCACGATGTGGAGATCGGTGATGACCGCATTCAAGCGGCGTTTGACGAAGCCTCGTCCGCAGTTGTGACCATCCCGAAGGGAGGGCGTCTGTGCATCGAGCGCGCCAGGGCTCTGACAGTGGTCGATATTGATAGCGCCGGGCGGCAGAGCAAGGGTAGCGCGGCGAGCCGAGCGCTTCAGCTCAATCTTGATGCTGCCCGAGAGCTGGCCCGACAGGTAGGCCTCCGTAGCCTCGGCGGTCTTGTCATCCTTGATTGTGTCGCGCCCCTCAATACCGGATCTCGCAAAAAGGTTCTGGATACGATGAAGTCCTGCCTGGCAGAGTTTGGTCTTCATACCGCCACCGTCCTGGCACCGTCCCAACTTGGCTTGATGGAAGTCGCGCTGCCTTGGCGCGAAACGCCGCTTCATGAACGCATGCTCGATTCTCGCGGTAACCCTACCGACGAGACACTTGCGCTGACGGGGTTGAGACTATTGGAGCGCACAGCCAAGCAAAATCCGATGCACAAGCTGACCCTTGAATTGTCAGGCCAGGCCAAGGTCTGGCTGGACAAGACGGGTGCGCCCCTTCTGGACAAGCTGTCAGACAAGTATGGTCAACGCTTCACATATCTTGCCTCGACGAAGCCGATGCCCACAGTATATCAGACCGCATGAGTAAACCTGTGTCTCCCAAATCCGTCCAACCGAAATGTTCCCAATGCCGCAAGAATCCTGTCTCTGCGCAGTACCGGCCCTTCTGTTCAAAACGCTGCGCCGATGTCGACCTGAACAAATGGTTGTCTGAAGGATATGCCATTCCAGGCGCACCGGCGGATGTGGCAGATGAGGTGCCAGGTCAAGAGATGTCAGAGGATGACTGAAAACAGCATGGACAAGTTCAAAACCCTTCGTTAGATACCGCGCTTCCCCAGTGGCCCGCCCGGGTAGCTCAGGGGTAGAGCAGCGGATTGAAAATCCGCGTGTCGGTGGTTCGATTCCGCCCCCGGGCACCATTCCAGACTTTCCGCACATTTATGCCGCTTGTTCATCGGATTGCGATCTGGCGACCGAGGTTTCCAGAATGCCGGGTTCGTCCCATGCACCCTCGGGGCGGATGATGCGGTAAGGGTCTTCTTGCATTCGCAGCGCTAACGGATGGCGGGGAATTGGGATTTCGATCTCGCGATACTCGTAATCCGAGAACCAGAAAGACGGCCGACCCTCAATCAAACGACATTTGAAGGTTCGGGACCAGACCGGCCAGAGGCGCGACTGAATTTGGCCAATCATCCTCTCATACCCTTTACGCGAAACTATCTCGAAACCGGTTGCCAAGAGTACGCGCAATCCGACGCGCCCGCGCTCACACGGCAGCAAGGCGATCCGTTCCAGCTTCGCAAACTCCGCGAACCAGCGAATGCGTAATGTCCCGACCGGACGCCCTTTCGCCTTCAGAAGGAGATGTGTTGCGCAGAAGTCGTTGCCGTCAAATTCTTCCTCATATGGACAATCCTGTTCGCTGAGAAAGACGGCAGATCGAATGGCGCTGATCTGATGGAAACCATCGAGAGTTCTTACAATTTCTGTTGAGTATTCGAGATAAGCTTCAGGCGGCACGCGGCGGAGAAGCACAGACTCTCCGATCTTGTTTTGGATCTGGCTCATGATGTCTGGTCCAAAACCGTCTGGAATGGCGGCTGGATAAACAAATCTGGGAGCCCCCCTTCAAATTCTTGAAACCCCAAGCTCAACATGGAGCGCCGTCCGTCCTCCGTGGCGCCTCGCGCATAGGCGGGAAACACACCGAACATCTCCACACGAAGAACAGCGGACGCCGTCATGATTTTTTTTCGCGCTTCCCGCGAACTGCCCGCATAGACGCCGACATAGAATGCCGCGATATCCTTGCCCTGCGTTGCCAAATGCTCAGACGACGGCGCCGCAGGCACATAAGAACCATTCCTGACGGCAGCTTCGCCTTCCGCAGATAGCGGTATGGTCAGGAAAATGCCGTCTACCGGTTCTCCCGTCACCCATGCCGTCATACCGGTTTGAACGTTCATCGCCGAAATCGCATCGACTGACGCTAGCTTTCCGTCAATCAGCGATTCCGCCATGGAAACGGCGGCTTGGAGTTCGTCGCGGTCCGCGAGCCGAAACCCAAAATCTCTTGCCCGCGCAGCAAGTACCTCAGGTTCAATATCCGCCCTTGCCCAATTTCTAGCCTGAGTTGCATTCATGAAAATTCTCCATTATATGGTTAATTTTCATGACATGAATTTGGGCGGGTGACTTCAGCACAAAATGAAACGGGGGCTTTCACACGCGCAAGGCAGTCAAGGCTCTTTCGATCAGTTTGACTGGGACCGGTTGAGAATCTTCCGCGCGGTGGCACGGACTTGCAGTATGAGCGCTGCCGCATCCCTGCTTGGAGTCTCATCGCCAACGATCAGCCGCAGGATAACCGAGCTCGAAATCACGCTGCATACAGAGCTATTCAGGCGGAACCACACGGGGGTAATCCTGACGAAGGCGGGAGACGCGCTACTGCGACACGCCGACCTTGTAGCGGACACGATCGAAGCCGCTCAGAACGAAGTCTGTAGTGCAGCAAATGATTCAGGAACGCACATCCAGCTTGTCTGCAGTGAGGCGATAGCTCTTTACTGGATCGCACCTCGTCTTGCGCAGTTCCAACTGAGCAATCCCGACACGATCGTAGACCTCACAATCAGCGATTCACCATCTGATTTTCACGACCTGGCGGGAGACATCGCCATTCAGGGGCTGCGACCAACCGAGTCTGACCTGATGGTCAGTCGTATTGGCAGATCGCACTATGCCGGCTTCGTATCGACCGAATGGGAAATGGATCACGCAATGCCATCGTCACTATCCGACCTGGCAAGGAGAAAAGCTCTTGTCCATAGCCCCTACGTTGAACTTCTTCAGAGATCTGGAAACAGCTTCCCCGGTCTCGACATGATGCGCCGCATGAACACATTGGAAACAATGGTATCATTCTGCGAGTCCGCAATAGCGCCAGCCTTGTTACCTACCCACATAGCTGATCGTTTTCCCGATCTCGTTGTATGTCCGGCGCCTCGATCTCCCGCGATAGACATCTGGCTCTACCATACGCCACGCGTCAGAAAGTTAAAAAATGGAGGTTGCTTTCTGGAGTGGCTCCACCACATTTTCTCAGCCGACCAAAGCGAATGGTTCCGCCAAGTTGATGTCACGCGTATGTGCTGACCTATGCGACCAGCCCCTGCTGCTGGGCAGCCAGTTCCCTGAGCGCCATGGGCGACCCCATGATCTGGCGGTTCACACCAATTCGCTTGTACCAGTAATGCAGACCGACGAGATCCGTGAAGCCCATTCCGCCATGTACTTCCGTAGACGTTTTGGCAATGAAGGTTCCGACTTCTGCCATATGCGCCTTGGCGAGAAACGCCATCGCTAGCGCTTCATCATCCTCAACGTCCAACGCATGAGCGGCGTGCCATATCAACGCGCGTGCAGGTTCAAGTTTCGCCGCCATTTCAGCGCAAAGATGCTTCACCGCCTGAAAAGAGCCAATCACGCGACCGAACTGCTGGCGATCCCCCGCATAGGCAACGGCCTTGTCCAACATGCATTGGGCGGCACCGAGCGTGTCAGCGGCAAGAAGAATGCAAGCTACGGCGAACGTCTTTTCGATTTCGGCTCCCGTAATTTGCTTCTCGAACGAGGTAATTGTGACCTTTGAAAATTCACGCGTACGGTCGATCGTCTTGACCTGTTCTGCAGAACCGGCCTGACCGATCCGGACCGTGTCATTCGCCAGAAAAAGCAAGTGAGTCGAACGCGCGACGTCCGTGGCCATGAGTGATGCGCCGGAGACGGCCTCGTCACGAATCGACAGGCCAGAACCATCCCGTCTCGAAAGAAAATCGTTAAGGGCTATGCCGAAGCGCGCATCGTTGTTCGCGATGTTGTTCAGAATGCTGGAACCAGAGTCACGCAACGCATAGGCTGCAACAGAGTTCGATAAAAAACGTGCGGGAACAATACCGTATCCGAAGCACTCCTGGACAAGGGCCGCGTCGAGCACACCGAGCCCCGACCCTCCATCTTTCTCCGGCACAAGTAGCCCATCGAGACCAAGCGCGGCCAGATTAGCAGCAAGCGTTTCAGCGACCCGGTCTTCGCCCTCTGCAATCTTGCGAACAAGATCGAGCGGCACCTCTTCGACTACGAAACGGCGAACGGTTTCCTGCAACAGCACCTGGTCTTCTGAGAGTCCGAATTCCATTGATTTAACTCCTCGCCAGCCGGGGTTCGCGCGGCATGCCAAGCCCGCGTTCCGCAATAATGTTCTTCTGAATCTGAGCCGTACCGCCACCGATGATCAGTCCGAGATCATACATGTAGCGCCACTGCCAGGCCCCGCCGGACCTCAAATGCTCGCCCTCCTCATAGAGGATGCCAAGTTCGCCCAGCGCATCGATGGCCAAGGCCGCGATCTGGTGATTGAGTTCGCAGCCCTGCAGCTTTACGACCAATCCCGCCAAGCCAGCCGCCTCACCCTTGAGCCTGTTTGTCGTGATCCGCAGTCCATTGGCCTGCATGGCGTAGACTTCGGCCTGCAGCGTCATGAGCCGATCACGGAGCACCGGATTTTCGATCAGGCGTTGCCCGTTTACGGTTTCAACCTTCATCAGCTCGACCAGCTCGATGAACCGAGCCTTGGTGGAATTAGGGTCCCCCAGCATGCCCCGCTCGTGAGTGAGCGTTGCGTTGGCGACTTGCCAGCCCTTGTTCACCTCGAACACGACGCCGCTTTTCGGCACTCGTACATCGGTGAAGAAGACCTCGTTGAAGTTTGCCGAACCGGTCATATCGACAAGTGGGCGTACTTCGATGCCGGGCGTATCCATCGGGAACAGGATATAGGTGATGCCATGATGCTTCTTGGCATTCGGATCAGTTCGGACGAGACAGAACATCATGTCGGCCTGGCGCGCCGTGGAGGTCCAGATCTTCTGACCATTGATGACGAAGTCATCTTCATCCTCGACCGCGCGCGTGCGCAGCGCCGCAAGATCAGATCCCGCGCCCGGCTCCGAATACCCTTGGCACCAGATCAGCTCTCCCTTGAGCGTCCGCTCAATGTACGCCTCTTTCTGTTCCGGCGTTCCGAGTTCAAGCAATGTCGGCACCAGCATCGAAATGCCCTGACCGGCGAGCGGCCGTGGCACCCCGGAACGCGCGAACTCTTCGGCAATGATCCGGGATTTCAGGATATCGGGCTCGGCGCCATACCCGCCGTATTCCGTGGGAATGGTACGCGCCGTCAGGCCTTCCCGGATCAGGAACTCCTGCCAGGCGAGACGTTTCGGATGCTTCAGGCCCTTGTCGTCAGGGCCCGGCGCAAGATGGGCGTTGGCTTTCAGCGTTTCTGCGACCTGGTCACGAAACGCGGCGTATTCGGGGCTCAATGTCAAATCCATAAGCCAACTCTCGAACGGCTTCCCCAAGGGCTGGCAATATGAAATCGAAGTCTGTCTTGCAGAACGTTGGGGAAAGCCTGTTAGCGCTGGCTTTCGTCAAAGGAGGACACTCATGCCCGTCGAGTACAAGAAACAAGGCAATGTCGCGATCATCACCATGAACCGACCCGAGGCACGCAACGCCATCAACGCCGAAATGGCAAGCACGATGGAAGCCGCGATCGACCAAATGGAATCTGATCCGGAAGTCTGGGTCGGCATTCTCACTGCCGTCGGCAAGGCATTTTGTGCCGGCGCAGACCTCAAGGAGATCTCCGCAGGGAATGGTGCTGGCCTGTCCACGAAGAAAGGCGGGTTTGCAGGAATCGCACGTCGCGAACGGACCAAGCCACTGATCGCGGCCATTACAGGATCTGCCCTCGCAGGCGGCACGGAGATCGCCCTTTCGTGTGACATGATCATTTGCGCGGACAACACGAATTTCGGTCTTCCGGAAGTAAAACGCTCCCTCGTCGCCGGAGCTGGCGGCCTGTTCCGCCTGCCCCGCGCTGTCGGGCGCGCAGTCGCGCTTGAAGCCATCCTGACAGGTGACCCACTTCCGTCACAGCGGGCCTATGAACTCGGTATGGTCAACAAGGTTGTGCCAGAATCCGAAGTGATGGGCGAAGCCGAAGCGCTTGCCGCAAGGATCACCGCCAACGCACCGCTCGCTGTCGCCGCCAGCCGCGCCGTGGCGATGGATGCGACCAGCAAGACGGATGACGAGCTCTGGAAAGACAGCGGCAAGGCATTTGCCGGCATCGTCGGGACGGAAGACTTCAAGGAAGGCCCGAAAGCGTTCATCGAAAAACGTGCGCCCGTCTGGAAGGGCCGCTAACGACTATACCTGTGATCTGAGCCACCGGACCGCGCCCATTCCGGCCGCGCGTCCGGTGGCCATGCAGGCCGTCAGCAGATAACCGCCTGTGGGCGCGTCCCAGTCCAGCATCTCGCCCGCGCAGAACATGCCAGGCTGTTCCTTCACCATGAATTGATCGTCCAGCACATCGAAAGAGACGCCGCCCGCCGTGGAAATCGCTTCATCCAGCGGGAAAGGCTTTGCAAGCGGGATCGGCAGACATTTGATCAGTCGGGCCAGACGTTCAGGCTCATTGGAGACATCCAACCCACCAAACTCGAGCAACAATGCGCGCTTCACGCCTTTCAGGTTTGCTGCTTTGCGGAGATGGTTTGAAAGCGACTGTTTTCCCCGGTCTTGTTTCAGACGGCTGACCAGAGCTTCCTCCGAGAGGTCGGGCGCAAGATCAATCTCCAAAGTCGCCTTCCCGTTATTCTCCAGCCTGTCGCGTACGGCGAGTGACAGCGTGAAGATCGCACCACTTTCCACGCCCCGGTCGGTCACAACGAATTCTTCCCGGCTGGTCTGGTCCCCGAAACGAACAGCAACATTCTTCACGGGCATTCCGACAAATTCCGTCCTGACACGGTCTGACCAGTCGACGATGAAGCCGCAATTGGACGGTCGGAAAGGCTTTGTGTGAATGCCCCTCTCGGCGAACACAGATGGCCAACTCCCATCCGAGCCGAGCCGCTTCCAGCTTCCTCCGCCCAGAGCAAATATCTGTGCGTCTGATTGTACAGATATTGGCCCCTCTGGAGTGTCAAAGATCATGTCAAAATCGTCGCTCCATCCCGACCATCGATGCCGTGTATGTAGCTGGACGCCGTGCGACTGCAGCCGTACGAGCCACGCCCTCAGGAGCGGCGATGCTTTCATTTGTACCGGGAACACCCGGCCCGTTGGCCCAATTGTCACCTCGACACCGAGAGCCCGCATCCATTCCGCAATGGCTGCTGGCCCAAATTCGCCAAGGGCAGTTTTCAGCATGGGTGCCACACTTGGAAACCGCGAGGTAAATGCTTCCCCCTCGCGCATATTGGTAATGTTAAGGCCGCTCTTGCCAGCCATCAGGAATTTCCGTGCCGGGCTGGGCATGGCTTCATAGAGTGAAACGGCATACCCGGCGTCAGACAGGATTTCTGCTGCCATCAGGCCAGCGGGTCCTGCGCCGATAATGGCAACATTCGGCGAGTGCTCAGTCATCGCGATTGACGCGCGCCTTGCCCCGGCCAAGCGCGAGCGCCTTGATCGCGCCTCGGAAAGTCTGCACTTCCTGCCGCGTCCAGTCAGCCCGGACCAGAGCTGCACGCAAATTGTCTTTCATGAGCGGTGTCTTTTCCGGCGGGAAGAAATAGCCGGCGCGTTCCAACTCCTCTTCGAAATGCTCGAACATGCGGAAGAGCTCATCTCGCGGGGCTGGCTCGCCCAGTTTCGCCTTGTCCTGAGAGATCACCAGATCCGATTGCTCACGGCGCTTTCCCCACTCTGCGCAGAACACACAGACAGCTTGAGCAAGGTTGAGGCTCTTGAACTCCGGATCGACCGGATAGGTCATCAGGAAGTCTGCAACAGCCACGGCATCGTTCGGCAGGCCTGATTTCTCAGCGCCGAACATGATGGCCGACTGACCGCCCCCCAATCGCTCGAACGCCGTATCCGCAGCTGCGCCCGCATCCCCGACGCGCTTTTCGATGCCACGCAGGCGCGCCGTAGCTGCTGCGAGCCAGGTGATGCCCTCCAGCGCGTCTGGCAAAGTCTCGAAGACGCGCGCTACCACACCCGACTCGAACGCCCCGGCAGACATTGTATCTGCGGCAGGATTCGGCCAGCCATCCCGCGGCGCAACCAGACGAAGGTCGGTCAGGCCAAAATTGCGCATCACACGCGCCGCAGCGCCAATATTCTCACCCAATTGGGGGCTATGAAGGATAATTGCGGGGTTGCGCTGATCTGACATGGTTTTCCCTGTTTTGACGCGGCTGTGGGCTCTGCTATAGCCCTGCGAGAATAGTGCAACCGCAGGGAATACAAACATGGCGAAAATCAAGGTCAAAAATCCAATCGTCGAGATGGACGGGGACGAAATGACCCGCATCATCTGGCAGATGATCAAGGACCGGCTGATCCATCCTTATCTCGACATCGACCTCAAATATTACGACCTGTCGGTCCAGAAGCGTGATGAGACGGACGACCAGATCACCATCGACGCAGCCAATGCAACCAAACAATACGGCGTTGCTGTCAAATGCGCCACGATCACACCGGATGAAGCCCGCGTTGAAGAGTTTGGCCTGAAGAAGATGTGGCGTTCGCCAAATGGCACGATCCGCAACATTCTCGGCGGCGTAGTCTTCCGCGAGCCAATCGTGATCTCCAACGTCCCACGTTTGGTGCCAGGCTGGACGAAGCCGGTTGTGGTTGGTCGTCACGCCTTTGGTGACCAATACAAAGCCACGGACTTCCTCGTTCCCGGCAAGGGCAAGCTGACCATGAAATGGGAAGCATCCGACGGATCCGATTCCAAGGAATTCGAAGTCTTCGACTTCCCTTCCTCCGGTATCGCCATGGGCATGTACAATCTCGACGAGTCCATCCGTGACTTCGCGCGCGCCAGCCTGAACTACGGCCTGCAGCGCAAATGGCCGGTCTACCTGTCGACCAAGAACACGATCCTGAAAGCCTATGATGGCCGCTTCAAGGACATCTTCCAGGAAGTGTTCGACGCTGAATTCGCAGACAAGTTCGCCGAGTTTGGCGGCACTTACGAACATCGCCTGATCGACGACATGGTCGCAGCGGCCATGAAATGGTCCGGCGGCTATGTCTGGGCCTGTAAGAACTATGACGGCGATGTCCAGTCCGACACGGTCGCCCAGGGTTACGGCTCGCTGGGTCTCATGACGTCCGTTCTGATGACACCGGATGGCAACACGGTCGAAGCCGAAGCCGCACACGGCACGGTGACGCGTCACTACCGCAACCACCAGAAGGGCGAAGCCACGTCGACCAACTCGATTGCGTCGATCTTTGCCTGGACCCGCGGACTCGACCATCGCGGCCGTATGGATGACACACCAGACGTGCGTGCCTTCGCCCAGAAGCTGGAAGAGACCATCATCAAGACGGTCGAGAATGGCCAGATGACAAAAGACCTCGCCTTGCTCGTCGGTCCGGATCAGGAATGGCTGACGACTGAAGGCTTCATCGAAGCGGTCGACAAGAACTTCCAGGAAGCCATGTCGAAATCCTGATAATCTCAGGCCTTACAGAACAAAGCCCTGCAGCCTGGCTGCGGGGCTTATTTGTTCAAGCGATGTATTTGGCGACAAACCATGCGCCCCAGACGATCCCGAGCAACGGGATCAGCGCCACCAACCAAATTGGGCGAGCCTTTACGTTCCCAAGCTTCTCCTCCGGCTCCATCACGCCTCTCCCAGAAGCGTGCGCACATGGTCTTCAAGATCAAGTTGACGCAACCGTTTCAATCGCTCGGTCAACAATATGCGCCGTAGCCTTTGATAGGCCACTTCCAGATCATCGTTCACAATCACATAGTCATAGCGGCGCCAATGCATGATCTCCCGTTTGGCGTCGTCCATGCGGCGGGCAACAATCTCCGGGGTCGAGCCGGGTCGGGCCGCGAGACGTTGTTCCAGCGCGTTGATGCTGGGTGGGAGAATGAATACCGAAACCACATCGTTTGGCATCTGGTCGTGCAGCGCATCTGCGCCCTGCCAGTCCACATCGAACAAGACATCCTCGCCCGCATCCAGCTTGGCGACCGTGTCGGCCTTTGGCGTCCCATAATACTTGTCAAAAACGTGCGCCCATTCCAGGAATTCCCGCCGTTCGATCATGTGATGAAACTCGTCGACAGACCGGAAGTGATAGTCTTTTCCGTCGTTTTCGCCGGGACGTGGTGGACGCGTGGTCGCCGACACGGACAGATTCACATCGTCGAACTCTTCGATCAATTTTTTCGCGAGCGTTGTCTTGCCTGCACCTGAGGGGCTCGACAGCACCAGCATGAGCCCCCTGCGGTGCCCATGATCCTTTGGATGTCCACTATTCGACATTGGCTGCCTGCTCCTTGAACTGGTCTATGGTTCCTTTGAGACTGAGTCCGGCATTCGTCAAATCAAGGCTAACAGATTTCGAGCAGAGCGTATTGGCTTCACGGTTGAGTTCCTGGGCGAGAAAATCAAGCTTCCGGCCCACCGGTGAGCCACCGGAAAGCAGTTTTCGCGCAGAGTCGAAGTGTGCGAGCAAACGGTCCAGCTCCTCGCGGACATCGGCCTTCGCAGCGGTCAGCGCGAGTTCGGCTGCCAGCCGTTCCGGTTCCACCTGCTGGTCTGCCCCCAATTCTTCCAATTGCTTCGTAAGCCGTGCCTTGAGCAATGCAGGCTGGTCCCCTGCGAGCGAGATAGCGGTGTCCGTCGCCGATACCAGTTCGTCGACCAGGTCTGACAGCATCGCTTTCAGCGCGCGCCCCTCAGCCTGACGTGCCTCGTCCAACTCCGCAAGCGCCGCGCCCGCAGCAGATTCAAGTTCAGCCATCACGTCCGAATTCGCCGCAACGTCCCGTATGTTTGTGGATCCGATTTCCACAACGCCTTTTACGGTCATCAGGGTGGCGATGGCTTCGCTGGAAATGCCAACGCCGTGCGCTTGTTCCGCCGCCGCCAGCAATGTGTCCAGCAAGGCCTGATCGATCGTGGCGCCCCCCGCCTGTTCGCTAAGTTCAATCCTGAGCGAGACCTGAAGGGATCCGCGATTGAACCGTTTCGAAGCCGCGGCTTTGATCACACGTTCCAACGCATCAAACCCGGGAGGGGTGTTCACCCTTACATCCAGTCCTCGCCCATTCACGCTCTTGGCCTCCCAAGCCCAAGCGCCCCATTCCGCTTCCCCTGTGACGCGGGCAAAGCCGGTCATGCCGGATAGGTTTTTCATTTCCCTGCCCGCTCCCTCTGGATTTCTTCGCGTTCATATTTGCGATAGGCCGAGACATTGCGATTGTGTTCGGCCAGCGTCTTCGCGAACAAATGGCCGCCCTTGCCGTCTGCCACGAAAAAGATGTGGCCTGTCTCGTCGGGGTTCAGGACGGCCGCAATTGCCTCCCGGCCCGGATTGCAGATCGGCGTCTTCGGCAGACCATCAATCTGATACGTATTCCAGTCCGTCTTCCGGTCGATCTCGGATCGATAGAGCGTTCGGCGCTCTCCACGACGATTGTACAGGGGCTCACCCCTGGAGATCCCGTAGATGATCGTCGGATCGCTCTCCAAACGCATACCTCGCTTCAGACGGGTAACGAACAAGCCAGCAATCTGTGGGCGCTCTCCGGCGATACCGGTTTCCTTCTCGACAACGGAGGCAAGGATTACCGCCTCTTCCGGCGTTGAAATGGGCAGACCTTCAGCGCGCCTGGGCCACAGGTCTGCCAACATGTCGGCTTGTGCCTTGCGCATTCGCTCGACCAGTTCTGCGCGGGTGGTGCCGCGCTGAAAGAGGTATGTGTCCGGGAGCAGCGTGCCTTCACCGATTTCCGTCTCCGGCATCTCGCCAGTAAGGATCGGGTCAGCTTCAACGATTTTTAGTAATTGTGACGTGGTCCGGCCTTCCGGCAGCGTTATCTTGTGGAGGACCGATTTGCCCTCAATCAGGACATCCATCACGTCTGTCACACTCGCGCGCGGCTCGAGAATGAATTCGCCGGTCTTGATGGCAAGTTCAGTGCCGTCGAGCCGTGCCTTCAGGCGTACCAGACGGTCGTCCTGCACGATACCGTCCTGCTCCAGCCGCAAGGCTACGCGGGTCAACGTTTCGCCCGGCTCAACCGTGAAGACGTGCTGCTCTGTGGAGGGGCCCGGTTTCGAGACTTCGTTCTGGAACCAGAGCCATCCGCCGCCAAGGGCTGCGCCACCCACAAACAGCAGGAGCACCAGCACCGAAAGCAGGACTTTGATGAATTTCATGAACGCCTCGCGAATCCTGACTGTGCCAGCCTACATGCCAACCCCAGCCCGGAGAAACAGGCTTACTGAACTTCCTTGAGAACCAGCGATGCGTTCGTGCCGCCAAAGCCGAAGCTGTTGGACATGGCCGCACGCACCCGGCCCTTCTTGGCCTTGTGCGGGATCAGGTCCAGAACAGTCTCGAAGCTCGGATTGTCGAGGTTCAAGGTCGGCGGCATCACCTGGTCGCGGATCGCGAGTGCGCAGAACGCACTCTCGATGGCTCCGGCAGCGCCGAGCAAGTGTCCTACGGCCGACTTGGTCGACGACATGGACATGTTCTTGGCATGCTCGCCGAAGGCCCGCTCTACGGCACCGGCTTCACCTTCATCCCCCTTCGGGGTCGATGTGCCATGGGCGTTGACGTAGTCGATCTCTGACAGGTCCATGCCCGAATGCTTGAGCGCCATCTTCATGGCACGGTATCCACCCTCCGCGCCTTCAGCAGGGGCCGTGATGTGATAGGCGTCACCCGTCAGGCCGTAGCCTGCGACTTCCGCATAGATCTTCGCACCGCGTGCCTTTGCATGCTCGTACTCTTCGAGCACGACGATGGCGGCGCCTTCACCCATGACGAAGCCATCCCGGTCCTTGTCATAGGGGCGCGAAGCCTTTTCAGGCGTATCATTGAAATTCGTGGACATAGCCTTGGCAGCGCAGAACCCTGCGATACCGATGCGGCCAATGACAGCCTCGGCGCCGCCTGCAACCATGACATCCGCATCGCCATATTTGATGAGGCGGGCAGAGTCACCGATCGCGTGAGCGCCGGTAGCACAGGCCGTCACCACCGAATGGTTAGGCCCTTTGAATTTGTGCCGGATCGATACCTGGCCAGAGGCCAGATTGATCAAAGCAGCAGGGATGAAGAACGGGCTCACCTTGCGCGGCCCGCTCTCATGAAGCGTGATCGCAGTCTTGTAGATCGATTCAAGACCACCAATACCGGACCCGATGAGAACGCCAGTGCGCTCCTGACCTTCGTCATCCTCGGGCTTCCATCCGGCATCCTCTACAGCTTCGTCTGCTGCAGCGATCGCATAAAGAATGAATTCGTCGATCCGACGCATCTCTTTTGGGGAGACGAATTTGGCCGGATCAAACGCATGGGGATCTCCTTCGCCGCCGCCGCGGCCTGTTACCCACGGAACCTGAAACGCAATCTTGCACGGCATATCTTCGGGATCGAACGTATCAATACGTCCAGCCCCAGATTTGCCTTCAAGCAGGCGCTCCCAGGTTGCCTCACGGCCAGCGGCCAAGGGTGAAACAATCCCGATTCCGGTAATAACAACGCGGCGATCTGACATAGAAATCCTGGAAATCTTAGATGTGGGCTTTGATGTGCGTTACCGCATCACCAACTGTGCGGATAGATTCCTGCACATCATCCGGGATCTCAATGTTGAACTCTTCCTCGAAAGCCATGACCAGCTCGACGAGGTCAAGAGAGTCAGCGCCGAGGTCGTCGATGAAGCTTGCGCTCTCAACAACTTTGTCACCATCCACGTCGAGATTATCGACAACAATTTTTTTAACGCGTTCTAGAACGTCAGACATGAGTACCTCTCTGAAAATGCCTGAGGACTGGCCCAGATTCGAACCATTGTGTTGCGCCTAGCATACACTGGGGACGAGCGCCAAGTCCTATGAGTGGGGCTTGCTGTAGTGAAATCAGATCATTGCCATGCCGCCATTCACGTGGATTGTCTGTCCCGTGACATATGCAGCTTGGTCTGAAGCAAGATAAATGGCTGCAGCGGCAATGTCTGCACCCTGGCCGAGACGACCTGCAGGAATCTGTCCCAAAAGAGCGTCTTTCTGCTTTTCCGGCAACACTTCCGTCATGGGTGATTCGATGAATCCGGGCGCAATCGTATTGGCGGTAATACCTCGGCTGGCGACTTCCTGGGCCAATGATTTGGTAAATCCGATCATGCCAGCCTTGGAGGCGCAATAATTGGCTTGGCCCGGATTTCCGGTAACACCGACAATGGATGTAATTCCGATAATCCGGCCGTGGCGGCGCTTCATCATGCCTCGCACACAGCTCTTGGTGAGGCGGAAATAACTGCCCAGATTGACCGACAGAACATCGTTCCAGTCTTCATCCTTCATCTGCATCAGCAGCTTGTCGCGCGTGATACCGGCATTGGCGACGAGAATGTCGAGCGGGCCGATTGCTTCCTCAGCCCGGCCCACAAGGCCATCGACTGATTCCGCGTCAGACAGGTTGCAGGGCACGATGGCGCTCTCGCCTTTCAGTGTGCCGGCAACTTCTTCCAGCACGTTCTCACGTGTCCCGGAGAGAGCCACTTTGGCGCCCGCTTCGGACAAGGCTTGTGCGATGGCGCGGCCAATTCCGCCGGAAGCACCCGTCACGAGGGCCGTACGGCCGGTAAGATCAGTCATCTTGTCTATCCCTTCATTGCTTCTGCAAAGGCTTCGAGATCCTCGGGAGTCCCGAGCGTAAAACCGTTGAGTGACTTGTCGATTCGGCGCTGCATCACCGTCAGCACCTTGCCATTGCCTGCTTCGCCCGTCGCTTCAACTCCCTGAGCGACCATGAATTGCACACTCTCGGTCCAGCGCACACGGCCTGTGACCTGTGCGACGAGGTTCTTCCGGATCGTTTCCGGGTCGGCGACAGCACTTGCAGACACGTTCGCGACCAGTTCACTCACCGGCTGCGCAATCGACACCTCGGCCAGCGCCTCGGCCATCGCATCAGCGGCTGGCTGCATCAGGGAGCAATGGAACGGTGCGGAAACATTGAGAAGCATGGCTTTCTTGACGCCGCTATCCTTCGCCTGCGTGCAGGCGGCTTCAACCGCATCCTTGCGGCCAGATATGACAAGCTGACCCGGCGCATTGTCGTTCGCGATATCACAGGCGCCGCCGGTTTCGCGTCCAGCTGCACAGGCGGCTTCCGCCTGATTTATGTCGGCTCCCAACAAGGCTGCCATTGCACCCTCTCCCGGCTGCACGGCGGCCTGCATGGCATTGCCGCGAATGCGCAGGAGGCGCGCCGTATCCGCCACACCAAGCGCGCCTGCAGCAGCAAGCGCAGAATACTCGCCCAGGGAGTGACCCGCCACATAGGCCGCGTCCTTGGCCGACAAGCCAAACTCAGCTTCCAGAGCGCGGGCGGCGGCAACACTGTGCGCCATGAGCGCAGGCTGAGTATTTGCCGTCAGGGTCAACTCGGCAATATCGCCGGCCCACATGAGGCCAGACAGATTCTGTCCAAGGGCTTCATCAATCTCGGCAAAGACATCGCGTGCGGACTGAAAGGCCTCCGCAAGCGACTTGCCCATTCCGATTTCCTGGCTCCCTTGACCAGGAAAGATCAGCGCGAATTTTTTCATGTCTGGTTTCTCCAAATTGCGCCCGTGGTTAAAGGTGACCGCGAATGTAAGCAAGCGCTTGAAAAACAGGCCCAAATGCGCTTTACACCCGCATTCACTCGCAGGCATGCGGCCCTCGTTAGTTTGGAATGAGCCAGATGAAGAGGGGCCATCGCCCGGCAGTTTCCCGCTGTCTGGCGCCGCATGGCTCTACTATGGGACTGAAAACATGGCACTATATGAGCATGTCGTGATCACACGACCTGACATTTCACCTGCTCAAGTCGAGACTTTTGTCGAAGAACTGAGCGGCTTTCTCAAGGAAAAAGGCGCATCTGTTGGCAAGACCGAATACTGGGGTCTTCGCAACTTGGCCTATCCAATCAAGAAACAACGCAAGGGGCACTACTCGCTTCTGAACATCGACGGCCCCGCCGACGCAGTTCAGGAACTTGAACGCCGCCTTCGCATCTCCGACGACGTCATGCGCTACATGACGATCCGCGTTGAAGCCCTGAGTGATGAGCCGTCGCCGGTTCTCTCTCGCAAAGACCGTCGTCGCGACTAGGGAAGGACACTCGAAATGGCTCAGAAACTGAACATCACGAACATTCCTGCTCGCCGTCCGTTCGGACGTCGCCGCAAGGTCGACCCGTTCACCGGTCAGAACGCACAGGAAATCGATTACAAGGACGTGAAACTGCTGCAGCGCTATATCTCTGAAAAAGGGAAAATCGTGCCCAGCCGCATCACGGCCGTAAACCTCAAGAACCAGCGCAAGCTTGCTCAGGCGATCAAACGCGCCCGCATGCTGGCCCTGCTTCCGTTCGAAGTGAAGTAAGGAGACACGAACATGCAAGTCATCCTTCTTGAACGCATCGAACGCCTCGGCAAAATCGGCGAAGAAGTGAATGTGAAGAACGGGTTCGCCCGGAACTTCCTGATCCCTCAGGGCAAAGCCCTGCTCGCCAATGATCGTAACCGGGCTCGCTTCGAGTCTGAGCGCGAAGCCATTGAAGCTCGTAACGCAGAAGCTCGCGCAAATGCCGAGTCCGAAGCTGAAAAGCTGAACGGCACCGTCTTCACGCTCATTCGCCAGGCTGGCGATACGGGGCAACTTTATGGGTCGGTTACTGCTCGCGACGTTGCTGATGCGGCTGAAGCGGCAGGTCACGCCGTACCACGCTCGGGTGTACGCCTGAATCGTCCGATCAAGGCCATCGGCCTGTACGACGTTGCAATTCGCCTGCACGCAGAAGTCACCGTCACGGTTCAGGCGAACATCGCCCGCTCCGCTGAAGAGGCTGAACGCCAGGAGAAAGGCGAGGACATCGTTGCTTCGCTCCAGGCTGCAAACCAGGAACTCGCTGAAGAGCAGGCTGGCGAACTCGCCGAAGCTGCTGCTGAGCGCGCCGAAGCCGGCGGCGAAGACGAAGAATAGTCTTCTGCAAATTCGAATTGAGGGCCGCGGCTATCCACAGCCGCGGCCCTTTTTTTGTGAAGTGACGGTGAATTGCGCAGCTCAATCCGCATCAAGGCGATGAATTCGCGTCGCAGGTAAGGTAAAAGAATCGCATGCCTCTAGATGATGCCCCCGCCGCCACAATCGCGCCGCCCCACAATCTGTCGGCGGAAGCCGCAGTGCTGGGTGCCATCCTGTTCGACAACAACGCCTACCAGCGCGTGGCAGATATCCTGCGGCCCTCAGATTTCTATGCGCCAGCGCATCAGGAGTTGTTCGACGTGTCGGCAACGATGATTCAGCAGGGCCGCATTGCAGACGGCGTCACGCTGCGCGAGCATTTCGAAAAGGCTGAAAAACTCACTGAAATTGGTGGCGCCCGGTATTTGGAGCAATTGCTCGACTCAGCTGCCTTTGGCCCGGAAGTCGGCGACTATGCACGGATGATCCGCGACCTTGCCATGCGACGGTCGCTGGTCGGCATCGGCAGCGAATTGACGGGTCGCGCCTTGAACCCGACTCCGGAAGAAAATGGCGAACGCCAGATCGAACTGGCTGAACGGCAGCTCTTCGACCTCGCAGAGCGCGGCTCGTCGGGTCGCGGTTTCACGACCTTCTCCGAAGCCCTGACAGAATCTCTCAAGAACGCTGAAGCTGCGTTCAAGCGCGAAGGCAAGATTGCCGGCATCCCGACCGTGCTGCGCGATCTCGATGAGAAGCTGGGCGGACTGCACCGATCTGATTTGATCATCCTTGCCGGGCGCCCCTCAATGGGGAAAACCTCTCTTGCAACCAACATTGCCTACAATGCCGCAGCGGCCTATCGCGCAGAAGTGCAAGATGACGGCTCGAAGAAAACTGTAGACGGCGCAATTGTCGGCTTCTTCTCGCTGGAAATGTCGAACGAACAGCTCGCAACAAGGATCATCGCCGAGCGGACTGGCATCACTACCCATCGGATTCGTCAGGGCGATCTCGACAAGAGCGACTTTGAACGACTGCGTGAAGCGACCGAAGAGCTTCAAAACCTGCCGCTCTATATCGACGATACAGGCGGTATCTCGATCAGCCAACTGGCCGCTCGCGCCCGACGCCTGCAGCGCTCTGTCGGGCTCGACATGATCGTGATCGACTATCTGCAGCTGATTACAGTCACCAGTGGCAACGCAAATGCGAACCGGGTCCAGGAGATTACGCAAATCACGACTTCCCTGAAGGCGCTTGCGAAAGACCTCAACGTACCGATCATCGCGCTGTCGCAGCTTTCACGTGCCGTTGAACAACGCGACGACAAGCGCCCCCAATTGTCTGACTTGCGGGAATCCGGATCGATTGAGCAGGATGCTGACGTCGTCATGTTCGTCTATCGCGAAGAATACTACCTGTCGCGAACCGAGCCCGGCGCCGATCCGAGCGATCCCTCCTCGAACGAAAAATGGAGCCAATGGCGCGAGCGCATGGACCAGGTCTATGGCAAGGCCGAGGTCATCATCGGCAAGCAACGTCACGGTCCGATTGGCCGCGTAGAACTGGCGTTTGACTCGAACATCACCCGCTTCGGTGATCTCTCCCGCGACCAGCAAGGCTATGGAAGCGATTTCGACGAATAGCGACTAAAGCTGGCCCAGCCAGTCCAACAGCAGGCGATTCACCTCTTCAGGCCGTTCCTGCTGAGTCCAGTGCCCGCACCCCTCAAGCAGTTCAGCGCCGCGCAGATCGCCAAGGCTCTTTTTCATCGCTGCGACCATGTCACCGGGGTACATCTTCAGAACCAGGTCCTTGGTGCCCCCGATGTAGAGAGAAGGTTGAGCGATCACAGCGGAAGAAGGGTGCCTCTTCAGGTAAGCATGATCGCGATGCCAGTTGCGGTACCGGTTCAGCGGGCCACGAAACCCGGATTGACGGAACTGGGCATCATAATAGGCAACGTCTTCATCACTGAGCCAGGGCAGCGGCATGTCCGGCTCCGGCAGTCGGTGAAGCAGCGTGTCACCATGCTTCTTGTCGACCGGCCAGGTCCCCTCGGGCGCGTCACCTGAAATCGCGTAATAGAACTTTCGGATCGTTTCTGCGGGATCGGCTTCTAGCTCTGCCTCAGGTGGACCTTCATCCTGAAAATAGACCTGATAGAAAAACAGGCCACGCTCTGTGAAGAAGGTGCGGGCCGCATCGATGAAAACCACATCGCCCGGCGGCACATAGGGCACCGACAACCCGGCGACTGCCCGGAACCGGTCGGCATGGAGCCGCGCCGTATTCCAAGCGATCGGTGCGCCCCAATCGTGCCCGACCACAACCGCCGGCGCAGCCGGAGACAAGGCCTCGGCAAGCCCGGCAATATCTGCGGTCAGGCTTTCCATATCGTAAGCTTCGACCGCGTGAGGCCGATCGGACCCACCATAACCGCGCACATCCGGCGCGGCCACGCTGTAACCTGCCTCGGACAATGCCTTGATCTGGTGTCGCCAAGAATACCAGCTCTCAGGAAACCCATGCACGAGGACGACCAACGGCCCTTCCCCCGCCAGCGCCACGCGCAAGCGGAGTCCGTTCGTTTCGATCATCCTCAATTCAGGGGTCATTGCCGGATCAGTCCTTGCCGCCAATCCATTTGAACTCGGGCTCGTCCCACCACGGATAAAAGTTTGGCATGCCATCCGAGACCTTAACCGGATAGACCGGCTTGCGCTTCTCCAGGAAGCTCATCACGCCTTCCTTGGCGTCTTGCGTTTTGCCGCGGGAGTAGATCGCCGCAGAATCCACGATGTGCGCCTCCATCGGATGGCTTGCGCCCAGCATGCGCCACATCATCTGGCGAGTCAGGCTGGTTGATACTGCGGCCGTATTGTCAGCGATCTCTCTCGCCATGGCGCGCGCCACATCCATCAGTTCAGATTGCGGATGGACTGACCGCACGAGCCCGCCATCCTTTGCTTCTTGTGCCGGGAAAACGCGGCCGGAATAGCACCATTCCAATGCCTGCGAGATGCCGACCAGACGCGGCAGGAACCAGCTGGAGGCCGCTTCCGGATTGATACCCCGCCGATTAAACACAAATCCAAATCGCGCATTGTCTGATGCGATGCGAATATCCATTGGCAGCTGCATCGTCACGCCAATACCCACGGCTGCGCCATTGATCGCGCCGATCACAGGCTTCAAGCTGTCGAAGATACGCAGTGTCACACGGCCACCGCCATCGCGCTGGATGTCCACATCGTCGGTCCGGCCAACTTCGCCACCTTCGGCACGCTTGTCATAGTCGAACGTTTTGGCACCTTCGGACAGGTCTGCCCCGGCGCAGAACGCCCGATCACCTGAGCCGGTCACGATGACGACACGCACATTGTCGTCGGCATCCGTAATATCAAACGCCTCAATCATTTCGTACATCATCTTGCCGGTGAAGGCATTCATCTTGGCTGGGCGATTCAGCGTCAGGGTCGCGATACCTTCTTCGATATCGAGGGTGATCTGTTCAAATTCTTTTGGCTGCGCCACGGCTGGCCTCCCTTGTGATGATTTTCCGGGCCCAAGCTGCCTGTGCCTCAGCATTCGTCAAGACTTACCCAGCGGCATTCAGCCCAACGCTTGACCTTGCCGCAGGCGTGGCTCGATAAACCCAGTCCTCACATTCAAAGGATCTTCACGATGAAACTGACAGCCCTGCTAACCGGTGCATCCATCGCGCTGCTTTCGCTGCCTGCCGAAGCTGAGACCCTTTATCTCACGGCTGGCAAGTTTGTAGATCCAGTGACCGCGGAAACTGTGAACCGGCCAGTCTTCGTGATTGAAGATGGGGTCATCACGGCGCGCGGGACGGCGAACAAGCTACGCAAACCGTCAGGTTCCACATCTATTGATCTGAAGAATGCGACATTGGTGCCCGGCTTCATCGACATGCACACCCACCTAACCTCGGATCCCGAAGATCCGGCCTATTTCTCGCTGAGCTTTTCAGATGAGCGCCAAGCTATTACGGGCGTCAAGAATGCTCGCAAGACCTTGCTCGCAGGGTTCACCACCGTGCGGAATGTCGGCGCTTCCAGCTACAGCGACGTTGCGCTTCGGGACGCAATCAATGAAGGCGATGTCCCCGGCCCACGCATGTACGTCTCCGGGCCTCCGGTTGGCATTTTGGGCGGACATTGCTCGGACACCAATCTCTTGCCATCCGAGTATGATCTCACAGGCGAGAATGTTGCCACAGGCCCTTGGGAAATGCGGGAAAAAGTTCGCCGGAACATCAAATACGGCGTCGACCTGATCAAGACCTGCTCCACGGGCGGCGTGTTTTCGAAAGGCACCAGTCTTGGCGCGGCACAGGGCACGCTGGAAGAGCTGACGGCCGTCACCGAAGAGGCTCATGCGCGCGGCATCAAGGTCGCCTCCCATGCACATGGCACGATCGGTATCAAGAACGCGATCCTCGCGGGCATCGACACTATCGAACATGCCAGCATCCTTGACGAAGACACAATCCGCCTCGCCAAGGAAAACGGCACCTATCTGTCGATGGACATCTACAACACTGAATACACGCTGGCTGAAGGCGAGAAGAACGGCGTGCTGGAAGAATCTCTCGCGAAAGAACGGGCGATCTCTAAAATTCAGAGAGACAGCTTCACTGCGGCGGTCAAGGCCGAAGTCAAGGTCGTGTTCGGCTCAGATTCGGGCGTCTATCCGCACGGGGACAACGGCAATCAGTTCTCCCGCATGGTCAATCTCGGCATGACGCCGATGCAGGCCATCCAGGCTGCGACCAGCCTGTCGGCTGAAGCACTGGGAAAAACAGGAGAACTCGGATGCGGCGACGTCGGTTGTCGTGCTGACTTTATCGCCGTGGACTCCGATCCGCTTGCGGATATCTCCGCATTAGAGGACGTGGATTTCGTCATGAAGGACGGCACGGTCTACAAGCGCGACGGCAAACCGCAGGTTAGCATCTACTGATCCAACCCCGTTTGTGAAAGCGACTGACTCGTCTAGAAGCATGCGAGGTCACAAACTCGTCACGAGAGCGCCGTCCAAGGCGCAGCCCAACTGATACTTTGTAGGACGGTACCCCCACAAGATGGAATTCAATCCCCTGCCCGCCGTAACGACCTTCGCCGCGCCAATATTCATTTTATCGGTCGCGCTGGAATGGTGGGCGGTAAAGTCCGGACGTGCTGCAGGGAGATATGACACCAAGGATGCACTCGCTTCCCTCACAATGGGGCTGGGCAATGTCGTCATCAATACACTCACTGGGACACTCGCCGTCTGGATGATGCTGATCGCCTGGCCATTCCGTATTTTCACGCTCCCGTTCACGGTCGTGTCAGCCGTTATCGGCTTCGTCCTTTATGACTTCATCTATTACTGGAAGCACCGCTTCGCACATCGTGCCCGATGGTGGTGGATGGAGCATGTGACGCACCATTCCTCAACGCACTACAATTTGACCACCGCACTACGCCAGCCCTGGTTTGGCCCACTGACCGGACTTATCTGGATCGGCCTCCCCATGGTCGTCATCGGCTTTCATCCCTATGTCATATTCTTCGTGGGTGGCCTGAACCTGCTTTACCAGTTCTGGATTCATACTGAAGCGATCGACCGGATGCCACGCTGGTTTGAAGCAGTGTTCAATACGCCCAGTCACCACCGGGTTCACCACGCGACCAATGCCAGGTATCTCGACACAAATTTTGCCGGAGTGTTCATCATCTGGGACAAGATGTTCGGAACCTTCGTACCGGAGTTGGAAAACGAAAAGCCGATTTACGGTGTTGTGAAGCCTCTGAACAATTATAACCCTTTCGTCATAGCATTTCATGAGTTCTTCGCGATCCTGAAGGATTGCGCATCCGACGGGTTTCGCCCTCATCGCTGGGTCGGACGCCTGGTCAGCGAGCCCGGCTGGTGCCCGGAAGGCAATCACAATCGCTCGACTGAACTCAAACAGGCCTATCTGCAGGAAAATCCCGAGAAACGCGGAACACCAGGCTTTCCCGAATAAACCCGGCTGACGCGACGTTGCCCGTGGACGAACGCGAATGTCCCGCTAGAAACGCCTCCAGACCATCGAGCGCGCTCACCAGAAGCGCCGCCGATATCAGGAGGAATACATGCATCCCTGCCACCACGCGAAGACCCATCCTGACAAGGCCGCCTATATCATGGCTGCCTCCGGAGAAACCGTAACCTTCAAACAACTGGATGAGCGGTCGAACCAGATAGCGCACGCATTTCGCGACGCCGGCCTGAAACCCGGTGATACGATTGCGCTTTTCGCAGAGAATTCGGCACGCTATTTCGAGATTTGCTGGGCCGCTCAACGCTCAGGCCTGTATTTTGTGTGCGTGTCTTCACGCCTGACGGCGCCCGAAGTTAAATACATTATCGAGGATTCCGGCAGCTCCCTCCTGATCGCCAGCGCCGGAAAAGGCGACGTTGCAAAACAAGCGAAACAACTGGTCGCCATTGATCAGTTATGGTCCATTGATGGTGACATCGAAGGCTTCCAGCGGTTGGAGACGCATCAATCGGCCTTTCCAGTGACGCCCATCGCGGACGAGATGGCCGGTACGGACATGCTGTATTCCTCCGGGACAACGGGAAGACCGAAAGGCATTCGTCCGCCACTCGAGCGGGATATGCCTATCGATGCTGACAATGTCCTGCTTCAGATTACACGAGGAATGGCAGCTGCAGGACCAGACAGCGTCTATCTTTCACCAGCGCCACTCTATCATGCTGCCCCGCTCCGCTGGTGCATGACGTTCACACGCCTTGGCGCCACGCTGGTGGTTATGGAAAAGTTCGATCCAGAAGCCTTTCTCGATTGCGTGCAGGCTCACAAGACGACCCATGTTCAGATGGTCCCAACCATGTTCGTAAAGCTTCTGAAACTTCCGGAGGACGTCCGAAAATCCTACGACGTCACAAGCTTGAAATTCGTAATTCACGCAGCCGCGCCGTGTCCAATCCCTGTAAAAGAGCAGATGATCGAATGGTGGGGACCGATCATCGACGAGTACTATGCAGGTTCGGAAGGCAACGGCATGACATGGGCCAAAAGCGCCGAATGGCTCGAGCACAAAGGTACAGTCGGGCGCGCGATTTTCGGCGAACTTCATGTGTGCGATGAAAACGGGGATGAAGTGCCGGTTGGAAGTGAAGGCCAGATCTACTTCGGCGGCACCACCCCACCAAATTATCATAATGATCCTAAGAAAAATGCCTCGGCACTTAATCCCAAACACCCAGACTGGTCGTCTCTCGGCGATGTTGGCAAAGTCGACGAAGATGGTTTCCTGTACCTGACCGACCGCAAAGCCTTCATGATCATATCGGGCGGCGTGAACATCTATCCGCAAGAAGCGGAGAATGTCCTGATCACTCACCCCAAGGTCGCCGACGTGGCAGTCATAGGGGTGCCCGACGAAGAATTCGGAGAATCTGTAAAGGCCATCGTCCAGCCAATGCCGGGGATAGCCCCATCTGATGAGCTTGCCGCGGAACTGCTTGAATTCTGCCGAGGCGAGCTATCAAAGATCAAATGCCCGAAAAGTCTGGATTTCGACCTCGAGCTGCCCCGGCATCCGACCGGAAAACTGTATAAGCGACTGATCCGTGACCGTTATTGGGGCAAGAAAGAAAGTCGCATCGTTTAGGCTGAGCAGAATATGGAGGCGCTTCCCCTCATTTTTCTTTCACGCTAGGGAAGAAATATGAGCGTCATTCCAAACCAGCGCCATTTGTTCGATATCCCGGACGATGTTGCCTATTTCAACACAGCAACGATGGGACCGATGACGACAGCCTCGGTCGAAGCCGGTAAAGCCGGACTGGCCCGGAAGCTGCGGCCCTGGTCTATTCAGGACACAGACTTCTTTGCGGATACTGCGCGCCTCCGACCCCTACTGGCCCAATTAATCCATGCTGACACCGACGGCATCGCCTTTGTCCCATCTGTGAGTTACGCGCTAGCCACGGCTGCCGCCAATATAAGCTTGGCAGAAGGTCAGGAAATTCTTGTCCTGGAGGACCAGTTTCCCTCGAATGTTTACGTGTGGCGGGCCTTGGCGGAGTCTACCGGCGCCCAGCTGAAAACCATCACCCGCACGGGCAGTTCGACCCTGTCCGACTGTCTTCTCAACGAAATCGGGCCCAATACCGGACTTGTGGCTTGCGCTCATATTCGCTGGACCGACGGTGCATTGGTCGATGTCGCGGCGGTTGGCAAGAAATGCCGGGATTATGGGGCCGCCTTCGTGCTGGACCTGACCCAGAGCTGCGGTGCCCTGGATTTCAACACGCAAAATGTTCAACCCGATTTCGTGGCAGTCGCCGGTTACAAATGGCTGCTCGGTCCCTATGCGACCGGGTTCCTATATGCGGCCCCAAAGCATAGATCGGGCCGTCCATTGGAGCAGAATTGGATCACCCGGAAAGGCGCCTCCAATTTCGCGAGGTTGATTGACTATTCTGACGAATTCGGAGCCGGGGCCGAACGGTTTGACATGGGGGAGCGTTCGAATTTCGCACTACTTCCAGCCTTCGAAAGCGCCGTTCACACAATTCTGGATTGGGGCGTCGAAAACGTGGAGCGCACGCTTCGCACCCGCAATGCCGACCTGTCGCAAAGGCTCAATTCAGTTGGAGTGTTGTGCCCTCCAGACGCCGAGCGCGGCCCCCACTATCTCTGCCCCTTACTGCCGGACTCTGCGCCCGAAGACCTGACAGCACGCCTGAAGGCCGACGGAATTTTTGTGTCTCGCCGAGGCGACCGGCTGCGCATCACTCAGCACCTCTTCACGAATGACAAAGACACCAACCGGCTCGTGGAACGCCTCGCCTATTTCCTCCGATCCTGAGCAGCTCAGCCGGTACCTGCTCTGCTACAATCTGCACTTGCCGCTCGGTCAAGCTTGCCGAGACGTCAATCGCACGCCAAAACAGGGAAAATTTCTAATTGGAGGAAAACATGGCGGACCCACGCACAGTTGCATATGACGATCTCGAATCCCTGGCTGGCCAGGAAGTCGGCGTGTCCGATTGGCACACAATTGATCAGGATCGCGTCAATATGTTTGCCGAAGCCACGGGCGATCATCAGTGGATCCATGTGGATGTCGAACGCGCCACGAAGGAACTCGGCAGCCCCATTGCGCACGGCTTCCTGACCCTGTCGCTGCTGCCAATGCTGGGCTCTGAAGTCCTGCGCGTCTCCGGCACGACACGCGGCATCAATTACGGCTCCGACAAGGTCCGTTTCACGAATATGGTGCCGGTCGGCTCCAAGGTGCGCCTGCGCCAGAAATGCCTGTCGGTTGAGCCGAAGGCTGGCGGCAAGCAGATGAAGATGGAAGCCACGGTGGAAATCGAAGGCCAGGAGCGCCCCGCGCTGGTCGCAGAATCCATTACGGTTCTGTACGGCTAGTTTCAACGCCCATTCCCAAACCATTCAAGGGATCGCTCTCCGGCGATCCCTTTTTCTTTGCCGCTTTCCCTCCAGATTGCATCACCTATCATGGTGTGATGCTCCGAACCGCCTATATGATACGCGAACACTCTCATGGAGCTCATGATGACAAAAACCAGGATTCAGCGGTCCGACCGCGAATGGCGCGAGATATTGACTGAAGAGGAATATCGCGTCGGTATCAAAGAGGGTACCGAGCGTGCCTTCACGCCCGGCAATCACAATGACGAACACCGCGAGGGACTCTTTCACTGCAAGGGGTGCGATACGCCGCTCTGGTCGTCTGAGCACAAATTCGAGTCTGGAACGGGATGGCCGAGTTTCTGGCAGCCAGCAAGCGAAGGCGTGGTTGCGACCAAGACCGACTTCAAGATGATCTTGCCGCGCACTGAATGCCATTGTGCAATCTGCGGCATGCATCAGGGACACGTTTTCAAGGATGGGCCGCCGCCCACCGGAGAACGTTGGTGCATCAACGGCGTCGTTCTTGAGTTCAAACCGACCAAACAGGCCTAGACACGATCAGAAGCAGCTGGTCCTATCGAGGCTTGCTCACAGCTTCGGAGTCTTTGATATGCGCCTCCTTCCCCTTTTCATGATCAGCGCTGCCGCGATGGCGCTTACGACCGGATGCACCATGACTGAAACACCTTCCCCAGATCTGACCCAGGCCGACACCTCATCGCCAAATGCGCAAGCGGCGGCGCCCCTCACATCGCCAGTTGCCCCGCGCATTGATCATGAAATCACGCAGGTTGGGCGGACCCGCAACGATCCCTATCACTGGATGAAGGATGAGAACTGGCAAGAGGTCATGCGCGACCCAGGCGTCTTGCGCCAGAATATCCGCGACTATCTCGAAGCGGAAAACGCTTTCACAAAGGCAGCACTTGAGACTCCAACCACTGCCCTGCGCGATGAACTTTTCAAGGAAATGCGAGGACGCATCAAGGAAGACGACAGCTCGGTTCCCGAGATTGACGGTCCTTACGCATACTACACCCGCTACCGTGAGGGTGGCGAGTATCCGATTATAGCCAGAAAACCTGCCGAAAAGGCCTTTGACCCCGATGCTGAAGAAACCATCCTTTTGGACGGGGACGCACTTGGAAAGGAAGAGGACTATTTCTCATTCGGCGGTATTGATACCTCACCGGACCACAGTCTGATCGCTTATGCGACGGATACGCAAGGCAGTGAGTTTTATACAATTCGTCTAAAGAATATCGAAACTGGCGAAGATCAAGGCGTTGGCATTGAAAACGCCTATGGACCGTTTGAATGGAGCGCCGATGGCAAGCGGATTTACTGGATCCATCGCGACGAAAACGCGAGACCGGATTCAGTTTGGCAGAGAGATCTCAAAACTGGCGAAGACACTCTGGTCTACGAGGAAAGCGATCCGGGAGTCTTTCTCAGCATCAACAAGAGTGCGAGCGAAGAAGTTATTTTCATTGGAGCGTCCAGTCACACGACATCGGAGGTTTACTGGTTCCCCGCCGACGAGGCAGATCCGGCGCCCCGAATTATCGCGCCGCGCCAAACCGACAATGAGTATAATGTCGTCCACTGGGACGGTCAGTTCTACATCTATACCAATCTCGACGGCGCCGTGGACTTCAAATTGATGCGTGCCCCGATGGAGTCGACCAGTCGCGATGCATGGGAAGAAGTAGTTCCGCACCGTCCGGGCACCTTGATCTTGGGAATACAACCCCAAAAGGACTTTCTCGCCATCATGGAGCGCGAGAACAGCCTGCCACAGATCGTTATTCGGGCGCGTGAGGACGGCTCCAGCCACAGGATCAATTTCGAGGAAGCGGCATATTCGCTGGGCCTCGATAGCGGATATGATTTTGCGACGCCAATCCTGCGATTTGAATATTCGTCTCCAACGACTCCGGACCAGGTATTCGACTATGATCTGAACACACACGAACGCACGCTTCGCAAGACGCAGGAAGTGCCATCGGGCCACAAACCAGAAGATTATGTTGCCGAGCGATTGATGGCGCCGTCATGGGACGGAGTGGAGGTGCCGATCACGCTACTGCGCCACAAATCAACTCCCGTTGATGGCTCGGCGCCCATGTTGCTGTATGGATATGGATCATACGGAATCACCTACCCAGCTGATTTCCGCACCAGCCGACTCAGCCTTGTCGACCGCGGCGTGATCTATGCGATTGTGCATCCTCGCGGCAGCATGTCCAAGGGGTATCAATGGTATCTCGACGGCAAGCTCGAAAAGAAATCAAACACGTTCAAGGATTTCATCGCGGCCGGACATTATCTCGTCGATCAAAACTACACGTCTGAAGGCAACATCGTTGCCTATGGGGGATCTGCCGGAGGACTTCTCATGGGCGCGGTCGCAAACATGGACCCGGAACTGTTTGGCGGCATTATCGCAGCCGTACCATTTGTCGATGTTGTGAATACCATGTCTGACGAAAGCCTGCCGCTGACGCCGCCGGAATGGCCGGAATGGGGCAACCCACTTACGTCCGCCGAAGATTACGACACGATCATGGCCTATAGCCCATATGACAATGTAGCTGACAAGCCATATCCGCCCATGCTCATCACTGGCGGCCTGTCGGACCCGCGTGTCACCTATTGGGAGCCCACAAAATGGGCTGCACGCCTGCGCCACGATGCGCCCGATGCTGGCCCTTACTTTCTGCGCATCGAGATGGAAGGCGGCCATGGCGGTGCATCCGGTCGCTTCGAAGGCCTGAAGGATATCGCGCTCGATTATGCCTTCGCTCTTGCGGCCATGGGCAAAGTTGATGGTGTGGATTTTAAAGAAGAATAGTCCGGCCCGGATGCCGCCACTTCACGCCCAATTCAATCTCCGGATTGGATTGGGCGGTGAATGGTCGGAGCGATAGGATTCGAACCTACGACCCCTCGCCCCCCAGGCGAGTGCGCTACCGGGCTGCGCCACGCTCCGACACCGGCGGCTTGTACCCAAGCCGCCAATATTCCGCAATGTCTTATGTGGGTTCAGGCTGCGCGAGTCTGGCGAACCGCGTCGAGCCGGGCTTTCAGATCTTTCAGTTCGACCAATGTATCCTGAAGGCGTTCTCTGGGATCGCCTGATACTTCAGCTGCCACATCAGCTTCGAACGCGTCTGCCACGCTTTTCTGAAGCTCGCGCGCCGGGCTCGTGCCGAGCGTTGCTGCTCCGGAAAGGACCGCTGGGACACCCTGCTCGGCAAGCAATGCCTTGGCACCTTTGAGCGTCATTCCTTTTTCGTGCACGAGAGTCTGGATGGCCCGAAGCGCATCCAGGTCCTGCGGACGGAACATGCGGCGACCATCGGCGCGCTTGATCGGACGGACATCCTTGGTGAATTTGGTTTCCCAATATCGTATCACATGTGTCTCGAGCCCAAGTTCGCCTGCAGCCTCGCCAATCGAACGGAATGCCTGAGCTGATTTGGTGACGCGGGCTCGGTTTGCCGACATGAGGGATCCTTCCTGACTATTTGTGGTCCACCAATGATTTCAACATTGGTGAAGGGCGGAAGGTGACGACGCGGCGCGCGGCGATGACAGCTTCCTGCCCGGTTTTCGGGTTGCGGCCTTCCCGTGGCGCTTTTGATCGCACCACAAAATTACCGAAGCGAGAGAGCTTGACCTCATCCTGAGTTTCCAGAGCCGACCCGATCAATTCCAGCGTTCTGTCCAACAAGTCCGAAGACTCTTGGCGAGTCACACCGACTTCGCGGACGATGGCATCCGTGACTTCTGCCCTGGTGACGGTCTGATTGCTCATGGGATTCTCCCGCTCTGGTTAATGGTTAAACGCGTTTCGTTAACGGATCCCTAGCGAAACCGTTGCGTCAGTTCTTTGATAATGCTGATTTTTGAGGATCAGGCTAGAGGCGGAAAAGGCTCGCACCCCAGGAAAATCCACCGCCCATTGCTTCCGAAAGAATCAAGTCGCCCGGTTTAGCGCGGCCCGTGCGAACGGCATGATCCAGCGCGAGCGGAATGGACGCTGCAGATGTGTTGGCGTGCTGGTCGACCGTGATGATGACCTTTTCGTCATCAATCTTCATCCGTTTCGCCACGGCGTCGAGAATGCGCTTATTGGCTTGATGAGGAACAAACCAGTCAATCTGCTCAGAGCTCAGACCAGTTTCATCCAGCACGGCCTGGATCGCCGAGGAGATGTTGGCGACAGCATGGCGGAATACCCTGTTTCCTTCCATACGCACGTGACCGATCGTTCCCGTCGAGCTTACACCACCATCTACATAGAGCAGATCAGATTTCGTACCATCGGTCCGTATATGATGTGTGATTATCCCGGCATCATCAGCGCCAGTCCACTCCTCAGCTTGCAGCACGACCGCACCGCCGCCGTCGCCGAAAAGAACGCAAGTTCCCCGATCTGACCAATCCAGAATGCGCGTGAAGGTTTCAGCTCCAATCACGAGCGCGGAATTGAACAGGCCCTGCTTAAGCATGGAATCGGCGGTCGCGAGCGCGAACAGGAAACCTGAGCAGACCGCCTGAACGTCAAAAGCTGCGCCATGATCCATGCCGAGCTTGGCCTGAACAGCGGTGGCAGTCGCGGGGAATGTCTGATCGGGCGTGGTGGTGGCCAACACGATCAGGTCTATATCGCTCGCTTGAAGGCCTGCAGCCTCTAGGGCACGTTTCGCCGCTGCGGCCGCGATGTCGGACGTGACTTCGCCGTCAGCCGCAATATGTCGACGTCGAATTCCGGTGCGCTCCACGATCCAGTCGTCGGTCGTCTCGACCATTTTCGACAGGTCCTCATTTGTCAGGACCTTCTCTGGCAGATAGCTGCCGGTTCCACGGATAAAACTGCGCCGCGCCATGTCTTGCCTATCAATAGGACGGCCTATTCGGCCGCCATACCTTTCGTTCTGATTTTCTCGAGATTGGCCGCAACCTCATCCCTGAAGTGACTTGCCGCGAGATCTGCTGCCAACTCGCAAGCCCTGGCAAAGCCTCGACTGTCTGTGCCGCCATGACTTTTGACTGATACGCCGCCCAAGCCCAATAGCACACCGCCATTTACATTGCTTGGGTTCATCTGCTCTCGCAGACCTTTCAAACCACCCATGGCGAGCAATGCGCCGATCTTGGACAGGACGCTGCTTGTCAGCGCTTCACGCACGCGTGTTCCCAACATTCGGGCAACGCCTTCGCCAGCCTTGAGCGCGACATTTCCGGTAAAACCATCAGTCACGATGACGTCGACAGTACCCGATGAAATGTCATCGCCTTCGATAAAGCCATGGTAGGCAAGGTCGAGCCCGGAATTGCGCAACCATTCGTGCGCCTCACGGATCTCGTCATGCCCCTTCATCTCCTCGGAGCCGATATTGAGGATACCTATGGTCGGCTTCTCGATGCCAAGAATGGCGCGTGCATAAGCTTCGCCCATAATCGCGAAGGTAACGAGTTGTGCCGCGTCTGCTTCAAGGTTCGCGCCGACATCCAACACGACGCTCCGCCCCCGAAGAGTCGGCCACGCCGCTGTCATTGCCGGACGGTGCACGCCATCCATCTTGCGCAGGACCAGCATGGAGATCGCCATCAAGGCACCCGTATTGCCCGCCGAAACTGCAGCGCTCGCGTGGCCATCTTTAACGTCATGAATAGCATTCCACATCGAGGATCCCTTGCCGCGCCGAAGGGCCTGGCTGGGCTTCATGTCGCTGGTCACATGAAGATCGGTGTGAACGATTTCGATACGCTCCGACGGTTTGGACAGGAGCGGCTTCAGCTGAGCTTCGTCACCATGCAGACGCACGGAGGCATCCGGACGCGCTGCAAGAAAGAGCTCTGCGCCCGCGACCGTCACATCGGGGGCCTGGTCGCCCCCCATTGCGTCAATTGCCAGTATTAGGCCTTGGGCCATTGGGCTTCCGTGCTCCACCAGTTCGTTCGGGATACTTTTCGGTGTTTACGGCGCGCCTCTGTCATTGGCAACGCCGGGGATGTGAACGATGGCTAATCTTGACCCGGCAGCTGCCAGGACAATTTGCCGGCGAGCACATCGTCGTCCGCTGCAGCGGCAAAGCACGTCGCGTTGTGTAACAAAAAGGCCGCAAGCAGGGGTTCCCGGCCCGGTTCGCTTATCCCGTTTCGTTTGGCACATTCAGACACGGTTTGATGGATCTCTGAATGAGGAACGCTCAAGGCCTCCATCAAGGCCTTGCCGAGACCATAGTGCAGCTCCGCCAGTTTTCGCACTTTGCGAGCAATAGACGAATCACCGACCCCCAATTCGCGGAACGCTGCGTCAAATCCATCCAGCGCCAAACGATTCACATGTTCGGCGATCTTTCGTGCGCGGGCCGAGTCGATGTGCTTCAAACGCCGTATGACCAATGTGGCGTTTGCCGTAATCATCGCAGCACGGCCCCCGAATGTGTCCCGCGCCGCACCTTGCTCGTACAAGACCGGCTGCAGCGCGGCGGCGGCGAGGTCTGTGTACAGCATGTGGGCTGAGGCCTGGACCGTGCCCCCCCGCCCACTCCAGAGATTGCGAAACCCGACCACACCTGCACTCCTTCGCTTGCCAAGACCGGCCACCAACAGCTAGGTCTTTCAGAACGAATTAACAGGAGTAGTCCTATGTCGCGATGTGCGATACTGGCACTGTCACTACTGGCTCTGCCCCTTACAGCTTGCTTGACGCCATCGCGCGATTATCACGGCTATGTGGCGGACGAAGCTCAGCCTCGCGAAATGAAGCCAGGCGAAGATACTCGCTCCAGCGTGTTGGCCCAACTTGGGTCGCCCTCCACCACCAGCATCTTTGACGAGAACACCTGGATCTACATGTCCGAACTTCAGGAGCGCATTGCGTATCTGAACCCGAAGGTGAAAACTCGCAGCGTTGTCGCCATACGCTTTGGTGAAGACGACAAAGTAGAAGAAGTCGTCGAATATGATCAGGATGCTGGCCAGATCGTGAATTATGCGTCGCGTGAAACGCCAACTCGCGGCCGAGAGCTTGGCTTCTGGGAGCAGATCTTCGGTACGATCGGGGCGGTTCAGCTGCCACGCACCAATGAAGCCACGCCGGACAATCCGACCGGTCGTCGTTAGGGTACTGGCCTCTTGGCTCCATAGCAAAAGATGCAGCCCATATAGGGACCGCTCTATCTCGCGTGGAGTGAATTATAGAAAAGTAACTCGCCTCTTGGCGGATTTCGGGGTAGTCTTGGCTTATTCCGTCACGATTTGGCGAAAGGCGACGCGATAGACGTTCCAGCCTCAGGCGGAAAAGGTGTGTAGTTGTGTGGAATTTCGGTTCCGAACGAACAACCTTGAAGCAGGAGGATGGTGATGGTCTGGAGACTACCTCTCTTAAACAGGACCTTGAAGTCGCTGCAAAAATCGAGTGAACAGTCATCAACACAAATGTTGGCGACGGACGATATCCAAAAGCGCTATGAAGCGGTCAAGTGCTTGGCCAAGCAGCGTTTGGATCGTGCTGACAGGCTGATTTTCGAGGAAGATATCCCTCAACAATTTGGCTGAGGCCAAGCGTCTTCAGTCCTTGCGCTTAGTCTGTTTTGATTCCTGAGCACGCAGCTCATCCAAAAGATCCAACATGGACTGTGGGCACGGCTCCGCGAGAACTTCCGCATAGGCTTCGCGCAATGCCGCTCCAAGTTTGGCGGCACGCTTGATGCGTGCGACATCGTGTTCTCTTAGATGCTTAGCGACCGCTTTCACGCTGCCCCTCCCAGTGCGCTCCCCAGATTCCGATCATCCATTCTGACCATAATCACGCCAAAAAAATATATGGTGGAAGCTTTAATATGCTCTTACCATTCTCCCTTTAGGCGAAAAATATTCTCGAGCTTTGCCTGTGTATCACCCATGCATTGCTGTCACCACATCTGTCCTTGCTTGGCGAAAAAGCTGTTTCACTCGTTTAGCCGTCGCCAGAGGCGCATGCCGCTACGGAGAGACTGGACAAGCTTGGCGAGGCCCGAAACTATAGCCAGATGATACATGGACCAACCTCCCAAACCTATATTTCGCAACGCCTTCGTCTTCACTATGTGGATTGGGGCAATGAAACCGCTCCGCCTTTGATTCTCTTGCATGGCGGACGAGACCACTGCCGTAGCTGGGACTGGGTTGCCCAGGAACTTCGCAAGGATTGGCATGTCATCGCCCCCGATTTGCGAGGGCATGGTGATAGCGCTTGGTCGGCCGATGGCGAGTATTCTGCGAGGGCCTGCCTGTACGATTTTGCTCAACTCATCCATCAGAAAAAACTCGCACCGGTTACGATTGTTGCCCACTCCTACGGCGGCAACATCGCGTTGCGGTATTCCGGGATCTATCCAGACAATGTACGCAAATTGGTGGCCATTGAGGGTCTGGGCCCCTCCCCCAAAATGCTGAAAGAGCGGTTTGGACGCCCGATCGGCGAGCGCATGCGCGAGTGGATCGATTCCAAGCGCGGCATGGCCGGGCGGACGCCGAAAAAGTATGGCAGCCTCGAAGAAGCATACACGCGCATGAAGGATGAAAACAGCTATCTCAATGACGAGCAGGCGCGACACCTGACCCTGCACGGGATCAGCCAGAATGAAGATGGCACATGGTCGTGGAAATTCGACAACTATTTTCGCACGTTCCCGCCCTACGACATGGCGCAGGAAGATGTGGAGCAGTTGTGGGGAGAGATCACTTGTCCGACCTTGCTGCTCTATGGAGAAAAAAGCTGGGCTTCGAACCCCGCAGAGGATGGCCGGATCGAGAAGTTCAACACGGCGACCGTCAAACTCTACAAGGATGCCGGTCATTGGTTGCACCATGACAAGTTCGAACAATTCATGGGCGACTTGAAGGCGTTTCTCTGATCGCCTGCCCCGAGGACAGTGCTGGCGCGCAGGCGCAACCGCACTAAGCTCTCCAAAAATACTGGAGGGATAGCCATGAACGATCCACTACTGAATTTCGAAGGCAAGGTTGCCCTGATTACCGGCGGCAGTCGCGGACTGGGATACCAGATGGCAAAAGCGCTTGCTGCACGCGGCGCAGATATCATCATAGCCAGCCGCAAAGTGGATGCCTGTGAAGCGGTGGCTGAAGAGGTTCGGGCAATGGGTCAGCGTGCTCTCGCCGTAGGTGCACATTGCGGGAAATGGGACGAGATTGATAAGCTGATCGAGGCGGCATACGCCGAATTCGGGCGCGTCGACATTTTGATAAACAATGCCGGCATGGGGCCGCGTATGCCGAGCCATGAGATGCCCGAAAGTCTGTATGACAGTGTGCTGAACTTGAACCTGAAAGGACCCTATCGTCTGGCCAGCATCATCGGCCAGAAGATGAAAACGCAGGGCTCTGGCAGCATTCTCAACATCTCTTCGATTGCCTCCCTCCAGCCACTGGCCCAAGTCGTTCCTTACAGCGCGGCCAAGGCTGGTCTCAACGCGATGACGATTGGCATGGCCAAGGAGTATGCGCCGCACGTTCGTGTAAACTGTATCTGCGCAGGCCCTTTCCTGACCGATATTGCGGACGCATGGACCGACGAAGCCCGCCAAACAGCGGATAACGCCCTCCGTCGCCCCGGACGCCCCGAAGAAATCGTATCGGCTGCCCTTTATCTATTGAGCGACGCGGCCAGTTTCTCCACCGGATCCGTGATCTCGGTAGATGGCGGGACCTAGTCGATCCCCAATCCCAACTCGGACAATACGAGCTCCGTATGTTCGCCAATTCTTGGCGCCGGAGCGATTTCTCGCTGCTGCGTGCCTCGAAAAGTGACGGGTGGCTGCGTTTCCCAATAATGACCTTCCGTCGGGTGCTCGCGTCGTTGAAAGAAGCCTGTCGCTACAAGATGCGGGTCTGATTGCAGATCCGGGAAATCGTTCACTCGGGCCGCCGGAATATCTGCTTTTCCCAACGCGTCAATCCAATACTCCGTCGTCTGCTTGCCGAAATATTCCTGTACGCGCGACATCATGTAGTCCTGGTTGAAAAACCGCCCCTTGCGATCGGCGATGCGTTCGTCCTGCAATTCTTCCGGGGCACCCATGACGTCGAACAGTTTGATCCAGCGCCCGTCAACATAAGGTGCAATCACGATCCAGCCATTCGACGTCTTGAGCGGCTGGCGTGAAGGGTCGACCTGACGCTGATACAGGAATGGTCCGACCGGTGGATCGAACTCAGCCTCGTAGAAATGCTCCTCCAAGAGGAAGTGCGTCACGCATTCGAACATGGGAACTTCGACATGAACTGCCTCGCCCGTGCGGTCGCGATTGTGAAGTGCCGCAAGCGTTGCATACATTGCATGCATTCCGGAAACCTTGTCGGCGAAGGCGGTGGGAATAAAGCGCGGTCGCTCGTTTCCGTCGACCTTTGGCAAGAGCATGGTTGCGCCGGACAGGCCCTGAATCAGGTCATCATAGGCAGGGCGACCTGCATAGGGACCATCCGATCCGAAGCCCAGGCAATGGACATAGACAATGTCGGGCTTGATTGCACGGACCTCTTCGAACGTCAGGCCGAGGCGCGTAACCGCATCTGGGCGAATATTGTGGATGAAGACATCGCTCTGCTGGATCAGCTTCCTTATGGCCGCCTTACCGGGTTCAGATTTCAAGTCCCAGACGACGGAGCGCTTACCTCGATTAATCGTCAAATGGCATGGTCCCATGCTACGATTGTTCGCAGGCTTGCCAACATTGCGAAAATCATCCCCTCCCTTTGGCTCTACCTTTACGACATCCGCGCCCATGTCGGCCAAGGTCTGCGTGCAATAAGGACCGAAAATGACTGTGGTCATGTCCGCAATCTTGATGTCCGACAGAAGGTTGGTGCCTGGCATGTTGCGCATCCTCCAAATTTAGTCTTGCTGCGATTGGCGAGCCGCAGATGCTTCCAAGGCAATTAGACGGGGTGTCGTTAGGACAGACAAGCCGGATCAGCGTTGTTTCCACGCATAAATAACCGGTACGAGGATCTGCCGTTTTTCAGATTGCGCTGGCTAGTCGAGAGACTCCGGTTCGGACCCCCAATCGCACACCTGTCAGGCGCCAAAAAAGCCCCCAATACGCTCGGGCGCGCTTGAAATCACGTTCCGAAAGTTGGATGCGAATTCGATAGGTGAGCAACCCCGCAATCCGTGACAAGGCTTCATTTCGGTCTTCCAATGGAGCCAAGACATCCCTGACCCGGTCCATCCATTCCGGATGCTCTACCAGTTCATCAAGACCATAACGGCATCCAAGCATGCCGCTCAGGATATGGCCTTCCAATGGATTGAGCGGAGTAATTCGGTCGGCCTTCACGGCTCCGTGGAGTGCCTCTATCGCACTGGGCCACAGCTTCTTGCGCGCCGCGATTACCGCCTTCTGAAACAGCGCCCGGCGGGCACTGAATGGATCACCCTGGCCACCACTCAGTTCATCTAGCGAAAGTGTGGGCAATATTCGCTCCATTAAGCCAGTGTCCGCGGCACACCAACGGGCATATCGTGTATCGGCGGCATAGCGGATATCGCTCGGGCCGCGTGGGCCCTCATGTTGCCGCTGGAACAGAGTCACCGCGTCGACACGACGGGCTTCATAACGGCGCGCGAGTTCTATCAGCACCGCATAATCCTCCGACACCGTTATATGCTCAGGCAACGGACCGATAGCGTCGTAGCAAGATTTCCTTACGAGCAAGCATGGTTGGCCGGTGATGAAACAATCCTCGAGCACATGTAGAAAGAATGATCGTCCATCTTCTGGCGGATAGGGGAACGTCTTTACATACTCGGTCCGACCGGTGCTCGCGTCCACGGAGAATTTCTGCAACGCACCATACGAGATGTTTGTGTCCGAACACTCCAGAAATGGTGTGATCAGGTTCTCTAGCGCATCCGCTGGTGCGATATCGTCATCATCCATGATCCAGATGAGGTCGCCGCTTGCGCAGGTGAGTCCGACGTTCAGAGCTGAAAGTTTCCCGCCATTCGCCTTCTTCAAATACCTGACTTGCCGCTCATACGCTGCCACCACACGATCCGTGTGGTCGGTAGAACCGTCGTCAACGACAATGATTTCTTCAATGGGCCAAGTCTGCGCCAACAAACTATCGATACTTTCCGCAATCAGATGAGCCCGATTAAAGGTCGGAAGGATTACGGTTACGGATGGCGGGGCAACAGACGTCATGTGGATGCTTGGAACTCAATGGCATGCAAGAGGAAGATAATAGGGACAGCGCAATATTCGAGCCAAAGAAATTGATGTTCTTCCAGATTTCGGTATGAAAATCGCATGGGATGCTATTGTTTTTCCAGTCACTTCCCCATGACTCAACGTATTTGAACTTCGTTTTTCTCGAAAAGAAAGCAAATTCGTACAAATGAACAACGAAATCACGCCCCCACAAATTGCCCGTGTAACGATTGTCGTTTCACCGAGAGAGCGTTTCGAACAGGCTGAGATGTCATTGAGTTCCTGCTTTGACATGACCGATACGCCATTCCAAATGGTCTATATTGACGGTGGTTCGCCGCGAGACATCGCACATGTTCTGAAGACTGAAGTGGAAACGCGGGGACACACTTACATCCGGCGGGACGGGTTCCTGACGCCCAATGACGCTCGCAACACCGCGCTGCCATTAATTAACACCGAGTACATAGCATTCATCGACAATGATGTTGTTTTTCAGCCTGGGTGGCTGGACGCTCTGATCCAATGTGCAGATGAAACCGGCGCAGGACTGGTAACCCCCACTATTCTGGTTGGACCAGCGGCCAGAATGCCGGACCTCAGCATTCATCATGCGGGCGGCATTCTCGATATTGACGAGGGTGAGAATGGCAAAACCATCCACCGTCGTCATGGTTTCGAACACCAACCTTATCTGTCCACCAAGAACGACCTCGTTCGGCAGGAAACAGGTTGCACCGAATTTCATGTTGTCCTGGCCCGCACGGAAATGATCCGGGAAATAGGGCCTTTTGATCCGAACCTTGTTGGGTTCACCGATGAAATAGACATGGCGCTGATGGCGCGCAAAAAAGGCTGGAAGATCTTTTACGAACCGGAGTCGGTCGTGGCCTACGCAGTCGGCAAAAAGCTGACTTGGCGAGATCGACCCTATTTTTGCGTTCGCTGGAGTCGTGCGCGCGTTATGCGCGCCGAGAGATATTTCTACGATAAATGGGGGCTGTCGCATGACTTCGAGCGGCAAGAGAATTTTTTGCGCGATCACAAGCGTCACGCTTTCCCGTTCAAAAAACTTCAAAGACTGGCCGGATGGCGAATAACCGTAACGGCAACCGCTTTGGTCTGTGAGGCTGTTTCTGCCTGGGCGTCTCGGCGCCTTATCAAACCGGATCAGTCACCATCTGTGCCTCTACCCCAATTAGCCAATCCAACGCCCGATTCTGTTCCAGGCTGACAACAGACGGTGGCGACCGCGAAACCGCTTTAACTCAGGGGTTAGCGAGAACACGTCTTCTTTCGAGAAGCTGTGAAGCAGGTCTTCTCCCTTCAAGTACCGGGCGTAGTTTTCCTCGACCATATCCAGCGTGCGGGAAGTTCGGTCAGGCATTTGCGGTGTGAAATGCGGCGTGATCATTATGTTTGGCGCTGACCAAAGCCGATGCCACGGAGGAAGCGGCTCATAGGGGTCTGTTACGTCCAGTCCCGCGCCTGCCAGGTGTCCGGACTCCAATGCCGAGATCATTGCCCCCTCATCGACAAGCTGTGCACGCGCAACATTGATCAAATAGCTTCCCGGCGTCATCGCAGCAATTTCACGCGCCCCCAGCATTCGATAACTGTGGTCATTGAGCGACGCACACATCACCACGAAATCCGAATCCCGCACAGCATCCAACAAGCTATCCCCGCGCGTAGCGCTATACATTTGCACACCGGGGACTTTGGCCGGAATATCTTTCCGCCGATATGCCCTGATATTCATTTCAAAGCTCTGGCACTGACGGGCAAGGCACTCTCCTGTCGCCCCATAGCCTATGATGGATATGTTCCGGCCATTTAGCCCGCGTAAGGTATCCTGATCCCGGATGCCCCAGACGCGGCGCCGCTGGGCGCGCGCAAGGGTCGATGCCCTGTACACCAGCGAGAGCATGAAGAAGACAGCGTGTTCGGCGAGCACCGGACCAGACCGGCCCTTCGAAGAAGTCACAACAAGATCGCTGTCACTCAGCCTCTGTGGTGCATAACCATCGAGGCCAGACTGGTCGCAATGCACCCATTTCAGCTTGGGCGCAGCAAGATAGCGATCATCCATCACGCCATCAATCAGGGCGACTTCGCAAGTCTGGAGAGCTGTGTCGATGGCGACTTGATCCTCTCGCTCGACGAAAACCAGTTCAGCAGGCGCAAAGATCTCTTGAAGGCGTTCGCGATGTTTCGCGGACCATGGAAGTCGTGCCATGATCTTTGGTTTGGACTCCAGGAGTTTGCGTGTTGTCATGAATAACTTCCAAGGATGGGCAATTGCACCGATGCGAAATTCTGCTGTAAACTGAAAAGAGCAAGAAGTGCGCCGTTTCTCTTCAACTATCGTCTCATTCGCACTCTTCCTTTGGTGAACCCATTACAATCGATTGTATTTATATATTGCAATCGATTGTATTTTGATATTATGAAGAGCCAACCGGGACGTGCCGGTCTAGAAATCGACTGGTGCACACACCAGCAGTGATAGGGAGGAAAAAGTCATGTCGATTGTTCGCAATACACTTTTGCTTAGTGCTGGCGCATTTGCCCTGGCGAATGGCACCGCGTTCACTCAAGAAACTTTGAGTGCAACTGAGGCAGAGGCTCGACAACAAACCATCATCGTGACCGGCATCGTAAAGGCAGGCGGTCAAAACCGACTCGACAGTTCCATATCTGTCAGCAGTCTAAATCAAGACGAGCTGATGAAGACTGCCCCGCGCAGCACCGCAGAAATCTTTCGCGCCCTGCCCGGCATTCGTGCCGAGAGTTCCGCCGGCGGCGGTAACTCCAATATAGCGGTCCGAGGAATGCCGCTATCCACAGGTGGGGCAAAGTATGTGAGCCTTCAGGAAGACGGGCTGCCGATACTGTTGTTCGGAGATTTCGACTTCGCGCCTGCCGATGGCTTCTACAAAGTGGACGGTACACTTGACCGCGTTGAGTCGGTTCGGGGCGGTACGGCCTCCACGCTGACCACAAACGGCCCTGGCGGCATCATCAACTTCATTTCCAAAACTGGAAGCACAGAAGGTGGCTCGATCGCACTCAGCACCGGACTCGATCATGATGATTACCGGGCAGATTTCGAGTATGGGGGCGCGCTGACTGACACTGTCTACTTCCATGTTGGAGGCCATTGGCAACAAGGTGGAGACTATCGTGATCTTGGCTTTGATGCGGTCAGTGGCGGTCAAATTCGCGCCAGCCTCACCAAGGAATTCGAGAACGGCTTCATACGCGTGAACTCGAAGTGGCTGGACAAAGCCGACGCGACATACATGCCACAAGCTGCTGGTCTGTCTGGTGATGAAGTCACCGACAGCATCGCTGGCTTCTCAGCGACGAATGACAGCCTGCACAGCCCCTACATTCGGAATGGACGCGATGTTGATGGCAACAATACCGTCAACAATTACGACCTTGCAGATGGCATCCGTACACAAATCAATTCTCTAGGTGTTGAGGCAAACTTCGATATTGGTGCAGGAATAAATCTGGACGCCAAGGCCCGTTACCAAGACATCTCAGGCTATTTCAACGCTCCTTTCACGCACTTTGTGGGCGATGCCGATACTGTTCTGGCATCCACTTATGGCGGCGCGTCAGGGAGCTTCTTCAACGGTCCCGGCGCGGGCAATCCGGTGACCTCCGCATCGCTGGCGGCCGCAACGGGCAACCCCTACGTTTCGGAAGTTGCCTACTTCAACACCGACCTCGACGATATGAGCAATTTTGCGAGCGAGTTGCGCGCCTCCAAATCTCTGGCCTTTGAAGGCTCTTCATTGGACCTGACGGCCGGGTACTTCCTCATGAATCAGAAATTCGTTCAGGATTGGCACTGGAATCGGTTCCTGACATCAACTGACACCAATGCGGCTTTGATCGACGTGAATGGCTTCACCGACAATGGAATTCTTGGCTACAACCAAGCTTTCGGTTGGACGGGCACCAACCGCAATTATGACCTCGAATATCAGGCCCGCGCACCTTTTGTGGCAGGAAGTTGGGCACTTGATAACGGTCTGACGATTGACGGTTCAGTACGCTTCGACACGATAGAGCAAACCGGGACACGCACCGAAGGCGCTGGCGGCGCATTTGATGTAGATGGCGACGGCATTATTGACGCCCCGGAAATGATGGTATCGCTCAATACTGGCCAAGGTGGCATCGCCAACTTCGAGGTAGACCACACCTCCTTCACTCTCGGCGCGAACTATCTGGTTTCAGATACACTCTCCGTATTCGGACGCTACAGCGACGGTGCGGCCTTCAATGGCGAGCGGCAATTGTTCAATTCGCTAAATGCAGGTGGCGGACTCGTCCCTGGTGGTGAAGAGACATATGTCGATGAGACGGAACAATTTGAAGCAGGTGTGAAATGGCAAGAATCCAGTGACGCCATTCCGGGACAGCTTGACCTCTATGTCACCTATTTCAATGCAGAGACAAAAGAGGATAATTACGAAATCACGACCATGACGGCGCTGGGCAATACCTATGTCTCGCAGGGTATCGAAACTGAATTCAAATATGGTTATGGCGGCCTGGACTTGTCAGGATCGGTGACCTTCACTGATGCCGAAATAGACGATAGCGATACCGCGCCTGCCAATATCGGAAACACGCCGCGCCGTCAGGCAGATTGGATCTGGTCCCTTACACCAACTTACACGATCGACGGCCTGGGGCGCATCGGAGTGAACTTTACCGGCACCACGGACACATATGTCGATGATGACAACGTCTATGTGATGCCCGGCGCAACGATTACAAATTTCTTCGCTGCTTGGGACATCACCGAACAGGCTACCTTGTCAGTTGGCGTGAACAACGTGTTCGACGAAGTCCTGTTCACAGAAGCCGAGAACGGCCGAGTGTTCGACACCGATGGCGATGGTGCTGCAGATGTCATCGTTGCCCGCTCGATCAACGGCACCTCCGCGACTGCAACTCTCAGATACCGCTTCTGATTGCCTCCTGCATTGTAGCTGAGAAAGCCAGTCCTTTTCGGAGCCTGCCATTCACACTGGCAGGCTCCCATCTTTTCAGGACGAAGTGCTAGCCACGCCCACAGTTACTTCTGCAAGATCACATAATTTCGAGGTCTCGCTATTCCCTTTGTGACTCAGCTTGATTTATAATGGATAATTCGCCCTGTGTGCGGGACACATCGGTCCTTATATGCCCATTTAATCGGCAATTCAGGCCGCAGAGAACAAGACGTCATGACGAGAGGAATTCAGGCGACATGAGCGAGCACGCAAGCAAGTCGCACCGAAAGATGACTATGGCAGAGCTTGCCAAGTTGGCCGAGGTTGATGTCTCGACGGTTTCGCGCGCTCTGAACGATAGTCCGTTGGTGAAGGAAAAGACCAAGCGTCTGATCCTCGATATCGCGGCCGAGACCGGCTATGCAGTCAATGCCTCCGCGCGAAATCTTAGGCGCCAATCGTCCGAGGCAATCGGAATAGTCATCCCGCTACGACCGGAATCTGGCCAGACTATCTCAGACCCCTTCTATCTGGAAATGGTTGGAGCGGTCAGTCAGGCCGCCTCAAGAAATGGCTATGACCTGATCGTGAGTATTCCACGTGAAGACGAAACGATCGCGGAACGCCGCCTTCTGCAGACGGGCAAAGCCGACGGCCTGATCGTGATCGGTCAGGCAGGCATGTCGCAACGGCTTGAAGAGCTCGGACCCCTGGGTCGCAAAGTCGTCGTCTGGGGTGGCAACGCTGGTCACCTAAACTACACACTTGTCGGAAGTGACAATGTCGAAGGCGGTCGACTTGCGGGTGACCATCTTCTTTCGATTGCTCGAAAACGTATATTGTTCCTGGGGCCGGGTCGCCTTCCTGAGGTCCAGCTGCGATACAATGGATTTCTCAAGGCACATGACGAACGTGGCGTAGGCTGGGACGATACGTTGACTCTGGACATTGAATTCGGCGCGAAAAATGCGTTCGAGGAAGTTCTTCAATTTTTGGATTCGGGCAAGAAATTTGATGCCATCTTTGCCGCCTCTGATGTTTTGGCAATGTCCGCTTTGCTGGCGCTCAACGCACGCGGCATTTCTGTGCCAGATGATGTGGCTGTGGTCGGTTACGACAATATTGCACAAGCTGGTATGGCAACCCCGTCACTCACGACAATTGACCAGAACATAGCCCGTGGCGGCGAACTGATGGTGGAAAAACTACTCGCTCAACTGGCCGGTGAGACTGCCAAGTCGGAGTTGACGCCCACGCAGCTGATCATTCGTGAATCAAGCGGTGGATCGCGCTAGGCTACGCTGCTGGACCAGACACCGAAGTCAGAGAAATATTTCGCACTGGCGGAAAACTCAGCTGCTTCTCCGGGCCCGCTTGCTCAGTAAACGGACCGAGTACGCTCAACGTACCCGCCACAAGATCATGGTCCACAAGACTACATCCGAACATGCCATCAAGGCCTGTCAGCACGCTGCCAGACACCAGCGCTGACTCCCATTGCCCATCCAATGATGCTGATGTGTACAGTCTTTGCTGAAACTCCACTTCGCTATCAGGCTGGCCTTCATATTGGCGATTACAGGCTGATACGAGGAGTAGCCAGAGATCCGATGCTTTGTCGTGATAGAGTTTCGGGACTTCAGACTGAGTATATTCGGCTGCGTCGGGCAGTTCGATCGGAGGCAGCAACTCCGTCATCGAGACGCCAGCCGGCCCTTCCGTGAGTCGCGCGCGCGCTATGGCAGGCCTCGTTGGTCCGATCTTGGCAGACCAGAAGGCATTGAGTTCGTCATTGTGATCCCGCACCAGGAACGGATCGCGCCAAGCCATTATGGGACCGCCCTCTTCTCCAGCCCGGTCACCCAGTCTATCCAGTGGCCCCAGATAAAACCCCAGGCGAGTGATCTGGTCATAGTCGCGCAGGGGACAACTGATCGCGGCAGCAGGCACAGTGGTCATGGCATCCGGTGTTGGGCCTGCCCCTACACAAATAGTCTGCAGGAAAGTTCGCGCCGGGGAGATGTTACGGACCCCGGTATATCCGAAGAGGGTTTGGCCCGTTTTTCCCATGATGACAGAACCACTCCACACGTTGAACGCATCTGCGCCATCGGACGCGCCGCCGGGCTGGATCGCCACACCTTGATCGCGCCACGAGAGACCATTGTCGGCTGAACGGAAATGCCGAATATGAAAGGAATGGTCGTTGCGCTGCGGCGGCAGGATTGGTGATCCATCGAAGTCCGTCCGACTGAGCGCCAGACAGTATAGATGCAAGTGCCCTTTCCCCGACTGAATCGTCCAAGAGTCCCACAACCAAAGATCTGGATGACGAATGTCTCCCGAAAAGGATAGATCGCATGGATCAGGGATCGGCGCTGTACGGCGACTCATAAACTATCCTCAGGAATATTCCGACTGGTCTGCAGCCTTGAGAGCGGCCGCTGCAGGGTTTGCAATCCAGTTCACAAGCCCCATCACGAACAATAAGCCTGCAAAGCCTGTCGCGAGGACGAAGCCAATCCGCATGTCGCCTCCGCCAAACCTATCACTGGCCACCGCCATCAACAGAGGCGCAAAAGCCGCCGACGCGGCGGTAAAAAACAGGATCAGTCCTGCGACTGCGCCATGATCGCTCTTTGGAAAACAGCTGATGCCCTTGGAGTTCAGAGTCGGATAGATCATCGACATGAACAGGCCCGATAGCGGCAGCAGGAAAACCGCCGCAGTTTTACCGATCAGCGCACTTGCGAGAAAACAGCCAAAAATGATCGCAGTGAACGCCATCATTACCAACTTCCAGTCAACGATGCGGAGAATCCAAGCCCCAAGAAACCGTCCGACAGCACGCAATACAAAGAAAATCATCACCGCATATGCCGCAAACATCATGGCGGTGTTGGTTCCGGTGAACCCTTCGAGAAAGGTTGGCAGCCAAACAAAGATAGCGACTTCGCAGGCGACATAGAGGGCGATGGCCATGGAAAAACCAAGCGCGTGCGCATTACCCAAAAGTGACAGCGTGTGTCGTACCGACGCTGGCGTCTCCTTCTCACCGGTAATGGGTGGATACTCTGTCACCAGCGCAGCGATGATCATCAGCGCACACAAACATGCGGCTATCATGTACAGCCAGGTCCAGGACAAGCCCTGTCCCGTCAGCCACACTACCAGCAATGGGCCGATGATGGCCCCGACGCCGAAGAAGCCTTCAACGGCGTTCATGCGTGCCGTGTGATCATCCGTGGAATTCGCGAGGTCTCCAACCAACGCCAATGCGGAGGTCTTGAATACACCGATGGCGAGGCCAGAAATGAAGAGCAGTGTAAAGTAGAGCTGAAAGGACTGGCCTGTCATGAAAAGTGCGCTGGCGACGCCATACATTGCCAAACCACCTATGATCGTCTTCTTGCGTCCGAAGCGATCCGCGAGAAAGCCCAGACCGATCCCGCTCATGGCAATCGCAATCATTGTTGCCCAATGAAACGCGCTCGCCTCAGTATTGGAAAGATTCATGTCCACACGCGCGATCTTGATGATCTCGCCGACCGCATCGGTCGTCATGGCGAACATAAAGAACATCGCGTAAGTGAGTGCGGAAACGAGCGCTACAGAGACGCCCTTTTTGCCAGACCCTACTTGTGTTCTTGTCATCTTGTTGTCTCCTCCGCGATTGTGATAACAAAAATACAATCGATTGCAAATGAATATTCGAAGTTCTGAAATGATCGGGGAACGGGTTATGTCGACCAGAAACTTTCGCGGCGGGATCGATGCCGGCGGCACCACGTTCAAATGTGGCATCATGGACGATAATGGTAACATCGTTCAGAAGTTTCGCGTCAAAGTCTCGACACCAGACGAAACTATTTCCAGCTGCATCAATTTTTTTCGGCCCGTTTTCGAAACCGAACGCCTGTCTTCGTTCGGAATCGCCAGCTTCGGGCCGATCGATATCGATCCGCGGTCCTCAACTTATGGCACCATTTTACAAACACCAAAGCCCGGTTGGTCCCTAACCAACCTCAAGACCGCGTTCGGCTCTGCTATGGGAGTACCTGTTCGCCTGGACACGGATGTGAACGGCGCTCTAAGGGCAGAGATGGCATACGGAGCAGCGAAGCATGTGGACTCCGCTGCCTATGTCACTATTGGCACCGGTATTGGCGCAGGTGTTTTTGCCAATAATCAGCTCTTGGCACACCCCCACCATCCGGAGTTTGGCCACATATCTGTGAACCGTCATCCCTTGGACTCAAGCTTCAATAGCGTTTGCTCATATCATGAAGATTGTCTGGAAGGTCTTGCCTCCGCCACGGCCGTGCACGCCCGGGCCGGGGACCCTAGTGAACTTCCACAAGACCATCCTGTTTGGGACGTCACGGCTGATTACCTGGCTCAGGCATGCCGCAGCTTGTTCCTGACAGCCCGCCTGAACCGAATCATTCTGGGCGGGGGGCTTATGTTGGCGCCACACCTGCTGAGCCGCATACACGTCGAATTCGTTCGTCAGATGAACGGCTATCTCGGAATGGATTACCCAATTGCCGAAGACCTCATTTGCACTCCGGCCTTGGGAGATGATGCCGGTCTGATCGGCGCGATCCTGTTGGGAGGTGACGCAGAACACTAGAGTTTGCGCACTCATAGTTCAGCAAGTACAGCGCTCGCCAAAACGCTCACTATACAGATTTCCTCCAATTCCTCGCGCCAATAACCAGCTGCCAGTTTGCTTCATTTTGGCGCAACTTTTTCAGCTCTAGCGAGTTGGTTGATCATTGTGGCCGGAATGCCGTTGATCAACCAGAAGATGAGGATGCTGTGTCCAGACTCGTAGTTTTTTCGAACCGATTGCCATTGGGATCATCGCCGTCTGGGGGACTGGTCGTTGCCTTGGGAAGAACGATGGAGCAGCGAGGGGGAGTGTGGATTGGCGCCACGCCCGGGAAAAGCGGAACAGGCCAGCATACGCTCCAGTCATATGAAGGAGCCAGCTTTGACCGGCACGCGCTTCATCTGCCGGAAGGCGAATACAACGACTATTACCTGGGATATTCGAACTCCGTCCTGTGGCCGCTTTTCCATGGTCGCACAGACCTTCTGGATGTCGAAGAAGGACAACTCGCAGCTTATAGCAGCGTCAACAGGAAGATGGCGGAAGCATCTGTCAACCTGATCCAGAAGGGCGATGTGATCTGGATCCATGATTATCACTTCATTCCTCTCGCTGCGGAACTGCGCAAATTGGGCGTCAACAATCCGATCGGTTTCTTTCTGCACACGCCATTCCCATCCTCGAACAATGTACGCGCGATGTCTCACAAAGAATTCTTGCTGGATTGGTTAGCTGCGTACGATCTCGTGGGATTGCAAACCCAACGCGATGTCTCTGCACTGATCGAGGTTTGCCGCGCCACTTTCGGCGGACAGTTGTTGTCAGACGGGAGAATCCGCTGCAAAGGTCAGGATATCTGGGCGGCCAGCTTTCCAATTGGGATAGATGCAAAGACGTTCCGGCAGACAGCCGAGACGCAGGAAATGACGTCACCCCGGATCGACCCTGGCCAGAAACTTCTGATCGGCGTGGACCGATTGGATTATTCAAAAGGACTGCCTCACAAGTTCCGAGGATTTCAGCGCTTTCTGGAAGATCAGGATTCCGAAAGTGAGCGCCTTACACTGTTGCAAATCGCATCGCCGACGCGCGAAAATGTGGAAGCCTACCAGGATATCCGGCGCCAGCTTGAGCAGTTATCCGGTGAGGTCAATGGAGAGTTTGCCGAGCTTGGATACATGCCTATCCAGTACATCCATCGCGCTGTGCCCCGCGACTATCTGGCAGGCCTCTATCGACGGGCTGCGATTGGTCTCGTCACACCACTGATCGATGGAATGAATCTGGTGGCGAAAGAATACGTGACTGCGCAGGATTCCAATGATCCCGGTGTACTGATACTCTCGGAATCTGCGGGGGCGGCAGAGCAGCTGGGCATTGGCGCCCTGACGGTCAACCCCTTCGATCCGTCCTCTATTGCTGGCGCGATACGCAAAGCCGTCGCCATGCCCCTGACCGAACGAATTGAACGCCATCAGGCCATGTGGGATGAAATTTCTCTGCACGACGTCTATTGGTGGACTGAAACCTTCCTGAATCGGCTAGACAAAAATGCAAGTTCCCGCAGGAAAAGGAGCAGGTCCATTGCGGACCTGGAGACAATGTTGCGCGGTTAATGCGTCATCACGAGTCCCGGGACTCTTCATCAACCAATGTATTTTCAGTAACGACGGGACCGATTTCCGGTTCGGGGCCCAGTTCAACTGAATCGTCCTCACCCTTGAAGTGACTCACCGGCGCTTCCTGTATTGGCTCGAACGGGCCGTTCCCGGGCAGCATCTGCTCGCGCCGTCTCTCGGCAGCTTGCTGAATCTCGCCAGCTTCTTTGGCGGTGGATCGCGGATAGCCCAGATGATCTAAAGTCTTGCGTGTCATCAATTGTCTCCTCAAAGACAATCAACCCATACCAATCATATTGGTTGCACAGACGGGAACCGACAGCATCGCCAAAGGCCTGCAACACCTGCCATCACCCTCAGCATTCAAAAAATTGGCGTCACTAATTATCACCCCTTATCGAACACTAAGACAGTCACGCGCTGACTGTTTGCTTGCCAAAGCCAAGCAAACTTCCGGGTGACCAGGGCAACAATCGTCCACGAGTACAGAGAGCAGCTGATTTACACTTTCAATCTCCGCAGTGTAGATCATGCGACGGGCGTCGCCTCGACACTGATCGGCCCCGATTAACGAACCGGAGTGCTTCGCTCGCATGACGTGCCATTTGAATGAACCAGGGCGGGAACGCGATTTCATGCTTGCACGCCGATTACAAATTACTGCCATGCCATGGTACCAGACTATCGTGTGCGCATCATCGGAAACGTCCACTTTGCACCTGTCAGGAGCGATACATGCAGCTTTCACGTATATCTGGGGCCCTGGCAGCCCCGGACGATTTCGATGCAGTCTTCGCGATCTATGAAAGCGCCCTTCCCGCAGCTGAGCGCAAAACCAGGGCCGAGCTTGCCACACTGTTGGAGCGAAATGACTACGCAGCGATCGCGGCTAGGCGAGGCAAGCAGGTGGTCGGCTTTTCGGTAATCTTTCTCCCTGATCAGAACACCTTCTCGCTTCTCGAATATCTCGCGACACGACAAGGGTGCCGAGGACAGGGCATCGGACAAGCGCTGTTCGAACATGCTCTGGAATTATCGCATGGTCGCCCCTTGTTGATCGAAGTCGAGGCCGAATGTGGCCCAGAGGCGGAACGCAGACTGCAACGCAGGCGGAAACGCTACTATGAGAGACTCGGGTGCCTTACGTTCGAATCGGTTTCCTACAAGATGCCTCAACTAAACTCCGAGTCACCGCCCGCACTTGATCTGATGTACCATCCGAACGGAATGGACACATCAATCAGCAAGGACGTGATGCGGACTTGGATAACGCGTATATATTCAGGCGTTTACAATCGCCAAATTGGCGAACCAACCATCGAAGCGATGCTGCAAGACTGGCCAGCAAACCAAGGCTAGCCCCAACATGGTGAGTTGTAAGCTGATTGGCACAACATCAACTCACCCCACGCCTCATGTCATGAAGTTCATTCACGAAAAGCAGGATGAATTGGCGTTGCGCCCGACTTTCCCGGTTAATCAGCTGGGTCAGGATCGTCGACTGCCGTATCAGTTACGATCTTCCACTCGCCGTTCACTTTCCGCCAGACGGTTACATAATCACCCGTCGTATCGGGATCGCCATCGACGACGAAACTTCCCCAAGTGATTCCCAAATCACCACTCGCCGCACCCATAGCGCCTTCAGGCTGCCAATGAACGGGCGACGGAACCATGTCCAACTGTCGCTCGGCCATGATAGCCGCCTGGCCTGTCAGAAACCCCTCACCTGCTTCGATCATGAAACCTTTTTCAAAATCCACAAACTTCAGAGACGCTGCTTCATAGCCATGCGCGAGATTGTAGGCTTCATAAGCGCGATCAACTGCCATCAATTCTGCCTCGATTTGCGGGGCTGTTGCGTGCACGTCCGACGTCGGCAGGCTGGTGCACCCTGTTGTGCCGATGGCAAGGCCCAACATGGCCACGCCGCACACCGTATTGACTGTTTGGTTCATGAAAATCTCCTGAGGTGAAGCACGGAATGTATCTGCAACCAAAGCGCACAGGCACTGCGTATTGCGCTAGGATCGGTGCATCATGAGCACCAGGTCACCGACAGATTGCATCACCCCTGAACTGACGGAGATGCTAACCTGACGTCAGTAGGAGAGACAAAAATGCACATCCGCTTACTGATTTTATTCGTTCTTGCTTACGCTGCGGCGCACCCGGCCCCCGCCTCCGGAGACAGCCTCAGCAGTCATACTGGCGTTAAAACCGTCAATCTGGACTTGTCGGAAGGAACATGGATGAGCCTGGACGTCAGTCCAGACGGGAAGTTCATTTCGTTCGACCTCCTGAACGATATTTACGTTATGCCAGCGTCTGGAGGTAAGGCCGTCGCGATCCATCAAGGCTCCGTGGCGCAACGTAGTCCGCAGTTCAGTGCAGATGGACAATTTCTGACTTATCTGAGCGACGAAAGTGGTGCCGACAATGTCTGGGTATCGCGTGTCGATGGCAGTGAAGCCCGCCAGATCACGCAGGAATCGCACGCCATGATAGCTGGTCCGGCTTGGGCCGCTGACGGGAAATCCATTGCAGCAGTGAAAACCTATTCGGACATCTTTCGTGTCCGAAATTCTGAAATACACCTCTACAGCCTCGATGGCACGTCCGATGAGGTCATCGTTTCTCCCCCGCAGAGTGGCAAGGATGTTCAGGAGCCACGTTTTTCGCCCGATGGCCGATATCTTTATTATACGGAACGTATTGGCGGTGATCACTATGTCTACATGAATACCGGCCTGAAGAACTTCGCGATCAACAAGCTGGATCTGGAGACGGGGAAAAAGCGTCGTGCCATATCCGGCTTCGGTGGTGCATCGACTCCGCAAGTCTCTCCCGATGGCAATTCAGTGGCTTTCATTCGCCGTATAGGCGCAAAGACCGTGCTGTTCGTCAAAGACCTAGAAACCGGGTACGAACAGCCAATCTATGACGAACTCGGGCGAGACCTGCACGGAGATTACCTGCCACAGGAACACTACTATCCATCTTTCGACTGGTTTCCGGACAACCGAACAATTGCGATCTGGGCAAAGGGAAAGATTGTTCGCATTGATACGCACTCTGCCTCTGCGGAAGAAATTCCTTTCAGCCTGACCTCGCGGCACGAGCTTCAGCCAGCCATTCGCGTGAAACAGGACCTTGCGCCTGAACAAGTCACCATCCGCACGCTGCGGCAGCTGGCACCTCAGCCGAACGGACAGACCATGCTGTTCCGCGCGGTCGGCAAGCTATGGAAAATCAAGATGGACGCGCCAGCCAGACCGGCGCGCCTCACCACTTCCGATGCAGCCGAATCCGACCCTGCCTGGTCTCCGGACGGACAGAAGATTGTCTATACGAATTGGACGGATCAGACCGGCAGTCGGTTGGTCATCCGCAATGCGGATACGGGAGAGGAAAGGACTATCGTTGAAAGTCGAGGCGTGATCCGAGAACCACGGTTTTCCAACTCTGGAGACTTGATCGCGTATCGCATCATGGAGCCGGATCCATCGTTCAATGCGGCCGGTCCGGAAACAGGCACCTACATCGTAGATGCGTCCGGAGGAACTTCCAGGTTCCTTTCACCGTCTTCCGGCTTGGTCGGCTTCTCTGCCGATGACAGCCGCTTGTTCCTGTTCGCCGAACCCGCCTTCTACGACCGACGAGCCTCCGTTCTGATGAGCGTCAATCTGGACGGCGGCAATCCCCAAGAGCACGCCATCGCTGAGACCGCGGACATACGCAATCTCAGCCTCAGCCCCGATCAGGCCTGGCTGGGCTTCAAGTATCACAATCGCCCCTACGTCATGCCGTTCGACATCCGCGACGAGCCCATTGTTCTGTCGATGGAAGACAACTCCTCAGCCCGTCTCCTCAGCGAGACTGGTGGATATGAGATGAGCTGGTCTGCGGACGCATCCAGACTTTATTGGACCATGGGAGCGGAAATCCTGTCGGTTGAGCCTGCCACCCAGTCAGCTGCGATCCAGTCTACACCCATACAAATGGAGATGCAGACCGACATACCTGAAGGCATTATTGCCTTTGTAGGTGGCAAGATCATTCCGATTGAGGGCGAAGTCATCGAGAACGGCACCGTCATTGTTGAAGGCAATCGCATTACGGCCGTTGGACCGCGTAGCAAGGTCAAGATACCCCGGAACGCGACCCGGATAGACATCAAGGGCAAGACACTGATGCCGGGCCTGTTTGATGCCCACGGCCATATTGAATGCTGTTTCCGCTCTGGCACCATGCCGCAACAGCACCCTACTCGGCTCGCGGCGCTTGCTTATGGCATTACTACGAATTTTGACCCCTACTCCAATGATCTCATGTCATATGAGAGTGGTGAAATGACGCTTACGGGTGACCTCGTAGGGCCGCGCTGGTTGAAGTCGGGCCAGGTAGTGCATGGCCTCGAAGGTCGTACGGACGGAGTTTATCATCCGCTTGCTTCGATCGAGGATGCACGCAATGTCCTCCAACGACGTACCGCGCTTGGGCCATCGATCCTCAAAAGCTACAAACTTTCAACTCGGGCGCAACGTCAGCGGTTGCTTCAAGCCGCTCGTGAATACGGATACATGGTTGATGGGGAGGGTGCCGGTCAGTTCTATACCAATATTGGTATGATTATCGACGGGCACACAAATCTCGAACACAACCTCCCCGTGGCCACTTATTACGAGGATCTTCAAAAGCTTATTGCCGCTTCTGATGTGTCGATGACACCAACCTTGATCGTGACTTTCGGGGAGTTGTTTGGCGAGAATTTCATCTATGAGAATGAAGATCCCTGGAAGGAGGACAAGGTCAGGACTTTCATTCCGGATGTGAACAATGCCTATAATCCGATTGCAGGCCCAGGTGGCGCCCCATTGCACGTACGCTGCATGCATTCGATTCACGTTTCCGATGAAATCTATGATATCGGCTTCCGGTCCGTCGGCAGATCACTCACCAAACTTGCCGAAGCTGGCGCTACTGTAAATGTCGGTTCGCACGGGCAAGCATCGGGCATCGCCATGCATTGGGAAATGTTGCTGTTTGCTGAAAGCGGCATGGCCCCGCTGGATATATTGCGTGCTGCAACATTAAACGGCGCGAAGACCTATGGACTTGATCACCAGCTCGGCTCCATCAAAGCTGGTAAGCTGGCCGACATCATCATCCTGGACAAGGATCCTACCGTCGACATCCGCAATGCGAACAGCGTCCGCTACACGATGGTCAATGGGCGCCTTTTTGATGCGCACACAATGAATGAGATCGGCAACTATGACCGTCCCCGGAAGGAATTCTACTGGGAGACTCAACCCACAAACGGAATCGACTGGAAATGGACATGGTCAGGAGACTAGACATGAAATATTCAGCGCTGATCGTAGCAAGTCTCGCACTTATGGCATGCTCCAATAATACCGAAACAAGCGTCAGACCGGACATGACAACAGTTCAAGCAGCCAGCTTCTTCATGGGCGAAACGGTTGATTATGGGTATGGAGAGATCGACGGCCCACGTCATGAAGTCAGCATTGAGAGTCCGTTTGCTTTCTCTGTCACCGAAGTGACCGTTGGCGACTTTCGATCATTCGTTGAGGATACCGGCTACGTGTCGGAAGGCATCTGCAATATCTATACAGATAACCAGTCCTGGCACATTGCGCCTGATAGGAATTGGGAACACCCCGGATTTGCGCAAGACGACGATCACCCCGTGGTCTGCGTCAGTTGGGACGACACGCAAGCTTACACAGCTTGGCTGAGCGAAAAGACGGGTGAGGCCTTTCGGCTGCCTTCGGAGGCCGAATGGGAATACGTGGCTTCAACCGGCGGCATCGAAGGTGATGATGGACATGTCGGTCATGACGAAGCCAATATTGGCCTTGTCGATTGCTGTGGCGGCGTCGTGGAAGGACGCGATCAGTGGATGGAAACCGCGCCCGTCGCCAGCTTCCCGGCAGACCGGTTCGGCATCCACGACATGCGTGGCAATGTGTGGGAGTGGCAAGCAGACTGCCATCAGGAAACCTATGACGGTGCGCCGCTGGATGGCTCTGCGCGCACGACATGCACAACGCCCGGAAAACACGTAATACGCGGCGGCTCTTATGGTGATGCTGGCGACTACTTGTCCCCGCGCTACCGACTACCAGGTCCAAAATCGCAAGGCTATTTCACAGTCGGATTTCGCGTTGCACAGGATGTTGACCAAGCGAGCTAGCAGGTGCGGTTTTCGCACCACACTCTTCCCAAATCGCATCTGTCCGCCATTCAGTTGCATAAGTAATCTATTTTCAAAGCCAGCAATCGAGGATCACCATGCGCATCAAGAGAGACAATTTCCGTGGCCTGCGCGCGATTGGTGCTGCAATCTCCGTTCTCACCTTGGCGGCCTGCGCCACGAGTGCGCTAAACGCTTCCGCAGAACCTGACGGCCAAAGTACCCTTCCAGCCTTGATCAATGATGGCTTCGAGGGAGAGAGTGCTCTGAAGTTTGATTGGCCTATGCTGGAGATCGGTACTGGGCAGTATGAAGATGGGCCGACGGGCCTGACCGTTCTGAAATTTGGCAAGAAGGTAAACGCCGCCGTGGATGCGCGCGGAGGTGGTCCGGGCACTGTGAACGCAGAGTATCTCAAACTTGGCTATACGCAGCCTGAACTGGATGCGATCGTTCTGTCCGGTGGTTCTTGGTACGGTTTGGAGGCCGCCACGGCAGTAAACACCGCACTATTGGATGATGGCTATCGGGGCGGCCATTGGAACAATGTCGGCCTTGTTGTTGGATCAATCATTTATGATTTTGGAGGGCGCCGCTTAAACGAAATCTATCCGGACAAACGCCTCGCGCAACTTGCCTTGCGCGCTGCAAAGCCGGGGGTGTTTCCGAACGGCGCGTTTGGCGCAGGGCGTTCGGCAATGAATGGCGGGATATTCGGGTGCAACGCACGATCCGGACAAGGCAGCGCCTTTCGGCAGGTCGGCGACGTAAAGATTGCCGTCTTCACCGTCGTCAACGCTTTGGGTGCCGTTACCGACCGGGATGGCAATGTCGTCGCCTGCCATAAAGGGACAAACTGGCCCGAAACCCTGAAAGCTTCCGACCTCATGGGGGCCGCACCTGCCAGTCTGCAGCCGGACTGGAATGGCGATAAGGACACTCAGGAATTTGAGCGGAAGAACACGACGATCAGTGTCGTGGTCACCAATCGCACGATGTCCCCTGCAGAGCTTCAACGCCTCGCTGTTCAAGTTCACACATCCATGGCGCGTGGCATTCAACCCTTTGCAAGTGAATTCGATGGCGATGTCCTGTACGCTGTTTCAACCAATGAAGTTGAAGCTGGGCCGGGCGTGAACCTGCCCAGCATGGAAATTGGTGTGGCTGCATCTGAACTTATGTGGGATGCCATTCTGGCTGCTGTTCCACCCCAACAGGTCACTCAGCCCAAGGCTGACCCCGACCTGGTCATTCCATCTTCGACACTCCGGGAATATGTCGGCACATACAAATTCAGCGATTTCGCATCGCTCACAGTACGTTTGGAAGACGGAAACCTGGTGGCGGAGGCAAGCGGAGAGCGCGACGTGTTTCAGATTACCAAAGCCGGACCACGAAGACTGCTAGCTACAATGCAGGATGTTTTCACTGTAGACCGCGGCCGCTACCCATTCAGCGTCAAATTCACCGGCGACACAGTGATCGTGAACCCCGGGCGATGGCAACAGATCGGACACCGTGTCGGACACGAGTAGGCCCAACTTCATTCTATCTATCAGGAATTCAGATGACCAAGTATTCTGCCTTTGACTGGGCCGACGCCCTTTCGCTCGCCTCCGATCTGACCGAGGATGAACGCTCGGTGCAACGAACCGCGCACGACTTCGCTGAGAAGCGCCTCCTGCCGGGTATTGTCGAGGCCAATCGCAACGCACAATTCGACCGAGAAATCCTGAGGGACATGGGGTCTCTGGGCCTGCTCGGTCCGACATTGCCTGAAGAGTATGGTGGAGCCGGAGTAAGTCACGTCGCCTACGGATTGGTTTCTCACGAAGTAGAGGCCGTAGACTCCGGCTATCGGTCCGCTCTCAGCGTACAATCGTCTTTGGTGATACATCCCATTCACGCTTATGGGACCGAAGAACAACGCCAGCGCTGGTTGCCGGGGCTTGTGTCGGGCGAATTGGTCGGGTGTTTTGGGCTCACAGAACCCGACCACGGTTCCGACCCTGGCAATATGTCATCTCGCGCCGTTGCTGTAGAGGGTGGGTATCGCCTGAACGGTGCGAAGATGTGGATCACGAACAGCCCTATTGCTGACGTGCTCGTCGTATGGGCGAAGCTGGATGGCACGATCCGCGGTTTTGTGCTCGAGCGTGGTATGGAGGGCCTTTCCACTCCGGAGATCCAGGGAAAGCTCGCCCTGCGCGCATCAATCACGGGCGAAATCGTCATGGACGACGTGTTCGTGCCGCATGACCATTTGCTCCCCAATGCACAAGGTTTGTCTGGTCCATTCGGATGTCTCAACAAGGCCCGGTTCGGAATTGCTTGGGGAGCACTTGGCTCCGCGCGTAGCTGCTGGATGTCTTCGCGCTCATACACAATGGAACGGAACCAGTTCGGGCGACCACTTGCGGCAAACCAGCTCATTCAAAAGAAACTGGCCGATATGCAAACGGAAATCTCGATAGGACTCCAAGCATGCCTAAAGGTCGGGCGACTGTTCGAAACCAACTCTGCCACGCCCGAAATGATTTCCTTGATCAAACGAAACAGTACCGGAAAAGCCCTTGATATCGCGCGGGCAGCACGCGACATGCATGGTGGCAACGGTGTATCGGACGAATTCCATGTGATGCGCCACATGTGCAACCTCGAAGCGGTCAACACGTACGAGGGCACCCACGACGTTCATGCATTGATCCTTGGCCGGGCACAAACCGGAATTGCGGCGTTCAATTGATATGGCGAACGCACTTGACGGTTTGCGAGTTCTGGACCTGAGCAGAGTTCTTGCCGGGCCATGGGCGACCCAGCTCCTGGGAGACCTGGGAGCTGAAATCATCAAGATCGAGCATCCAGTCCGTGGGGATGACACACGAAGCTGGGGGCCGCCTTTTCAATTCGGTGAGGATGGCGATACCCGTGAAGCCTCATACTTTTTAAGTGCCAATCGCAACAAGAAATCGGTCTGTGTCGACATTTCGACGGAGGCCGGCCAGAGTGTAATTCGTGAGCTGTCGGCTTCAAGCGACGTCCTCGTCGAAAACTTCAAGACGGGTACGTTGGAAAAGTACGGATTGGATGCCGCCTCTCTCAGACTTATCAACCCCCGTCTTATCTATTGTTCCATAACAGGCTTTGGCCAGACGGGCCCCTACGCCGACCAACCAGGGTACGACCTGTTGATTCAGGCAATGGGCGGTCTGATGAGCGTCACGGGCGTTCCAGATGATGAGCCGGGAGGCGGACCGCTGAAGGTCGGTGTCGCATTGGTCGATATCGTGACTGGTCTTTATGCAGCCAATGCCATTCAGGCGGCACTTCTGCATCGGGAGCGGACTGGCCAAGGGCAGATTATCGACATCTCGCTGCTTGATTGCCTCGTCGCCGCAATGGCCAATCAGTCACAGGGGTTTCTCTCAACAGGAGAAAATCCGGAACGGATGGGTAATGCTCATCCAAGTATTGTACCCTACGATGTATTCAGTACCCTCGACGGACACATTGTCCTGGCGGTCGGAAACGATGTTCAGTTTATCGACCTTTGCGAACGAATTGGATGTGCCGAATTGCTCCGCGACCATCGATTCGCAACCAATGGTGCACGCGTGGCCAACCGGATATCCCTGACCTCCCTATTGACTGAAAAGTTGCGAACGCGGTCAACCGAACACTGGATGAACCTGCTACAGAACAGCAAAGTTCCAGCAGGACCTGTCAACAGAATGTCTGATGTGTTTGAAAACGCTCAAGTTCGGGCGCGGGGCTCACGCATCACCCTGCCACACCCTACCCTCGGAACCGTGCCCGGAATCGCTTGCCCAATCCGGCTCAGCCACACACCCGTAACATATAGATCTGCTGCACCGACCCTTGGACAAGACACGCTCAACGTGTTGACCACTGTGCTTGGTTATTCTCCGGATACAGTTGAACGACTGCGTTCGGAAGGCCAGTTCGGTGCTCGAACGGCGGTTGTCACACCCCGCTGACAGGCGAAGCAATACTCGTTTGGGGCGATCTCAGTTTTGCAACGCTTCAGAGCATTCAAAACTGGTCTCTGTCCCAGCCAAGCCACCAGAGGTGCGTATTCCGCACCATGCAATTCACTTTTAGCATCTGCACAAATTTTTGTTTGTCCGTCTTACTCGAAGGCAATGTAGCAAAAGCGAGCGGGAGAACACATGAAACGTAAATATCTTTGGACATCGGGGAGCGCCATTATTGCGCTGATGCATGCGGCGAGCGCGCATGCTCAAACAGCTGACGCTCCGGCCGATGATGCAGAACTGGTGCAGTCTGCCATTATGGTAACGGCCCAGAAACGGGAACAACGTCTGATCGACGTTCCAATGGCTATCGAGTCCATCTCGGGGGATGAACTGGCAAAATTGGGCGTAGCAAGCGTGCAGGACTTGTCCTTTAGCGTACCTGGATTGACCATGCGGGAAGATGGTCCGGGCAGCTACACAATATTCATCCGTGGACTGGCGAACCAGTCAGGATCTGGCGCCCTCGTCGGCATGTACATGGACGAGGCACCTCTTTCACTCAGCGGCTATGACCAACTCAGCCCTGTGGCCCTCGATCTTGAACGTGTGGAAGTCCTCAAGGGGCCTCAAGGCACACTCTACGGCCAAGGGGCCGCTGGGGGTGTCATTCGCTACATCACGGCCGATCCTGTGCTCGATCAGGTCGAAGGCAAGGTCAAAGGTGAACTCTACACCGTCTCTGAAGGTGAGATCGGCCAAAAGGGCGAATTCATCTTCAACACACCGATCATCGAAGACAAACTCGCTGTCCGTCTGGCAGTAGGGGTCGAAAATGGCGGTGGCTGGATCGACCAACCAGAGGCAGGCATTGAGGATGGCAATGGCACCGAACTCCTGAACGCTCGCGGTAAAATCCTCTGGGTGCCTACGGAAAACTTTTCGGCCAAGGCGATGGTCCAGATCCAGCGCGCAGAAACTGAACTCGGCATGGGGTATGAAGAAGCTGATCGTACGGTCGATGTGGGCCCTGACCGCAGCAAGGTGATGATTCCGAAGAAATTCGACTTCAACATTTACAATCTGGAACTGTCCTATGATTTCGGCTTTGCGGAACTGACCTCCTCAACTACGCAGATCGACCATGACCACCAGTACCCGTTCTCCTATATCGCGCGCGAAGGAAATTACTCGTACGGATTTGTTGAAGGGAATGATGATCGCTTTGTAGAAGCTGAACAGTTTTCTCAGGAAGTTCGGCTTTCGGATGCATCAGACCACTACGCCTGGACGGTCGGCGCATACTATAGCGACGGCGAACGCTCCCTGACTGCGGACTATGAATACGCATACGCACCTGGTGGCGACCTGTATCAAGGTGGCGGCGTTCTGTATGACGATCTGTTCTACTATTCCGCTTCGTCGTCCGAATCATACTCTCTGTTTGCGGACGGCTCATTCGATGTAACGGAAAAGCTGACCCTCGGCGCCGGCATGCGCTATTTCCACGATGAGCAGACCAGCCTGATTGAATATGCGCCCGGCACGGGCACGGAACTGGCAGATACATTCCAGTCGTTGGACCCACGTGCCTACATGACCTACCAGTATGATGAAGACGCGACGATCTATGCGAGTGCAGGATCGGGATTCAGAAGCGGCGGCTTCAACTCCGCGCCATTCGATCCGTATGAGCCAGAAAACATTCTTACATATGAAATCGGCACGAAAGGAAATACTCGCAACTTCCAGTATGATATTGCGGCCTTCTTCACCGAGTACAAGGATATGGTTCGCCGTCGATTGACCGAGGTGAATGGAGCGTTCCTCGGAGAATCCAGCAATATCGGCAAGGTGGAAGTTAAAGGCATCGAGGCCGGCCTTGCATATCAACCCATGTCCGGTCTCACCCTTTCGGCCAACGCCTCATATCTCGACAGCGAGATCGTGGAAACAGCGGATACCGACCAGGTGAACCAGGTTGGTGATCCAACCGACTACACTCCGGAATTGAGCTATACACTGGGCGTCAATTATGACTTCGACCTGACGCCTGACAATCCGGCATTCGTCAGGGTCGATTTCAACCATAGGGACAAAGTCACCTATATCGACCGGTCAAGCTTCGTGGACTCCGCGCTTCCGCAAAGTTCAGACGCCCTGAACCTGCTAAACGCGCGCGCAGGTGTCGTCGTCGGCAACTTCGATCTCGAGATTTTTGCCACAAATCTCACCGACGAAAACAAATCCATTGACCCCTACCAGGGCTGGGCTAACGCAAACCGCACGCGTCCCCGTGTTGTCGGCGTCAGCGCTGCTTATAATTTCTAGAGGCAATGGGAATGAGATGATCTGGAAACTCTGGTAGACTCCCGATCATCTCACCTCCACCCCGTAACTGGCCCGATCTCCTATGGAGGTCGGGCCTTTTTGATTGCGCATGAAGGAATGCGACCAAGTTACAAAAAAATGTGTGCCGACGGATTGCCGGCACACAATTCTGGCGAATAGGGGTGTAGAGGAGTCTTTCGCAGGCCTCAGCCCGGCAAACACATATCAACCTCATTGCGATATACGCGACCCGCGTCTTCTTCTCCGTAATCTTCAGCATTGCCGGACACTTCGCCGCCACAGATCAGGATAACGCTTTCGCCAGATGCACGGGCACCAAAGGGTGAATTGTCCTGCAAGGTGGTCTCGCGGCTTATGATCCTGGCCGTGTCCTCAGTGTAGAGGCCATCATCCTGATTACGCTTGATCAAGCTGTTTTCTACTCTTGCAGACGACGCGCCATAAGCAGCCACCGCTGCAGATTCGCTGGCGATAATTTCGCTGTCTATCAGGTCTATCGCTGCAGTCTCCTCAAGCCAGACGCCGAGATGGGAGTTGTTGATAGTCAAATTGCGCGCAACAATCCGACCTGCTTCGCGACCCGTCAGCGCCATCTTGGCAACGCCTTCGATTACAACCCCGTCCAAGCTCACATCACTGTTGATGGTGAAAATACCATGCCCATCATATATATCATCTTCAGCGACTGCATAGTGGAATCCAGAAATGGTCAGGCCTGAGATCTGAACAGTTGAGTCCTCAATTACGATCGCGCTCAAGGGAAAACCTGCGCTGCCAACGAGCCTTGCCCCTTGCTCCGCCTCAATGCTCAGCTTTCGATCCCGAACGACCACCGCTCCGCGTACATGGAGATCCTGAAACGGAACATCCCGGTAGGATGTCGGCGTGTATGTCCCGGTCTTAATCAGAATTCGACGATCTGAGGTGGATTGATCAATGGCCTCCTGCAGCCCAACCAATCCGAAATAATCGCAACTATCGACAGGACCCCTCTGTGAACAGACTTGTACCGCAGTGGTGTCGTCATCCTTGAACTGGCCAGTCGTCGCGCAGGCGACCACCGCAAGCACAGCCGGAAACGAAACAGTCTTAAGAAGTCGAGCGAGCATTAGAGTGCCTCCTGCTGGAAAGGTGCCTTGGGACTGGCGGACAAATCCCTGTCAAGACGCATCAATCGACTGAGGACGGGTCTCAACACAACCAGGAGTACTGCCGCCGACCCTACGATCGCGGCATGCATCAGCCAAAATTCGGAGGCCGACATCACTTCATAAAAGCGGGCGAGCCAACCGCTGAACAGTCCACCGACAAATATGGCCAGATAGTAGGATCCCACCATCATGGAGTTCACCGAATCCGGAGCAGCGCGAGACGTCAGCGCCAGCGCAATTGGTCCAACATACAAAAACCCGACGGCGCAGACAAAATGGAAGATAATGGGCCAGATTAAAGCGACGGAACCCCCGGCAGATAACACGCCTCCCAACCCGAGCAGTGCGAACGCAATTGCGAACACAGCGCAGCCAAGGGCAAGTTTGATCAGATCTCCTGGCTCTGCATTCCGACGAGACTGGTGGCGCCAATACCACAGCACCAGAGGCGCAAGCAGGAGAACCGCCAACGAGTCGAGAGACTGGAACCATGTCACCGGAACCTCCATTCCGAAGACGGTACGATCCACATCTGATCTCAACCATAATGGATAGGCGTTCCAAACTTGCGATTGCGCCGTCCAATACAAGGAAGTGAGGCCCAGCATCACAAGGATTGCCAGAATAACAACGCCGTCGCCCTTTTCCAGCTTCGGACGATCCTTACTCTCCACAACCGTATCCAACGGCAGATAGTTTCGGCCGGACAGGTAAACAGCGAGGCCAATCAACATGCCTATTCCGGCGGCGCCGAAACCATAATGCCATCCATACACCTCGCCCAGCGTGCCGCATATCAAGGGTGCGATAAAGGCACCGACATTTATGCTGAAAACATAGATTGAATAGCCGGAATCCCTTCTCTGGTCAGACTTCTTGTAGAGACCGCCAACCTGAGCCGCGAGATTTCCCTTCAGGAGCCCCGATCCGAGTATCAGGGCGGCCAATGCCAAGAGAAAACTTGCCTCAAACGCCATGAGGAAATGGCCAACCGCCATGAACAAGGCCCCGGCAAGAACGGCCTTTGTCCGGCCCAGAAGCCGGTCTCCAATCAGCCCGCCAAGAACAGGTGCAAAATAGACGAGGCCTACATAAGCCCCAAATACCTGGGATGCCAATGCTTGTATGCTCAGTGGCCCAAATACCGCCTCAAACAAGCTCCGAAAGGGCTCGAATGCCGCGACATTCCCGGAATTCTCCGGCAGGAACAGGTATGTCGCCATATACAGGATCAACAATGCCTGCATGCCATAGAAGGAAAACCGCTCCCACGCCTCAGTGAACACGATATAGGCCAGCCCCCTGGGGTGACCGAAGAACACCGCATCGTCTGCGCCTGTGGCATTCACGTCCGCCACATCCGAAGCTCCGGAGGTTTTTGGTAGATCACTCATCAAAATGGTCTTTCATTGGATAACTGTGACAAAGCGCTCAGTGCTCGCCCCAGGCGGGCTTCCAGTTGATATGTTTGGGCACATCATTGACTTCCCAGTAGAACGGTCGCCGTGGACGATCATGATTTCCAATTTCGTTCATGGTCACAGAATCATAGAGACGACCATTCACCATTGTTCGCGAGACCGTTTCGGTATTCCGGATATCCGTCAGCGGATTTTCATCAAGAACGATAATGTCGGCGAGCTTTCCGGCCTTGATTGAACCGATTTGCTCCTCAAGTCCCAACGTCGTGGCGCCGTTGATCGTAGCAGCCTTGAGAACATCAAGATTGCTCATCCCGCCCTCTGAAAGCAATTGAAGTTCCCAATGCATGGCGAGCCCGTAGACTTGGCCATGCGATCCGGCATTCACCCGGCCACCGGCATCGTTCAACGCCTTCATGGAACGCGCAGCCGCGCGGAACCCCAAGTCCCAAATCTCGTCCGCTGCCTGTATATTTGTCATGCCGCGAACATACGGTGGCGCCCCGACGGGGACTGCCAATGGGCTGTAAGAACTCGTCGTCGTCTGAACATAGGCATCCACCCGCGGGTCTTCCCAAAGCCGAGACGAATTGTAGAGATAGTTTTCTCCCATCAACTCCCCGAAGAGCACGATCAGAGTGGGTGTGTGCGCCACATCAGATTTCGCCATCAACTGGATGAAATCATCATAGAGCGTCTCAACCGGGACATTGTGTTGAAGGTTCAGATTGCCGTCCAGAACGGCCGTAATGCCATTGAAAAAGTGGCTCTCTCCCTCAACGTCCACCATGATGCCTTTTTCGCGTCCTGCCTTTACCAGCATTTGTCGTTGCTTGCGCTGGATCTGTCGGTAGCTTTTGATTATTGTCCCCCCCAATGCGTTCTTACGGTCCATAACCGCTACGGCATCTGCATAGATCTCGATCGGAACATAGACCGGGTCATATTTACGCTTGCGGCCGAAAATAACACTCCCGACCGCAATGGTGCGGGGGCCCACCATCGCACCAGTCTGGGTCATCTCGGTAACTCCGTAGGTCGGCAGCTCCGATGTATAGGGATCGTAGTTCGTGGTAATTCCGAAGGAGAGTGCTGCGTAGCGAGATGCTTGCTGCTGCGGCAACAGCCCTGCCGACGCATAGTAACATCCATCCAGATGTCCATGCATGTCCACAAGGCCGGGCATCAAGGTTTTTCCGGTCGCATCAATCACATGTGCATCGTTGGGGACACCGACGTCGGCGGTAGGTCCGACCGCAACGATCCGATTTCCATCCACAACAAGTGTGCCGTGTTCGATGATGCCGCCCTGATCCAGGGTAATAATCCGACCACCTACGAAAGCGGTCTTGCCGATGGGGCGGTCCGCAGGAACGCGCAAATCCAACCTCGCAAACAGAGTGGGATCGGCGCCATCCGCGTACACCGAGGCTCGGTACACATCAGGACCAAACGCCCAAAATACGCTTTCTGAGTCCCGAGCCCAGATCAGCTCATACCCTCCCGCATCTGTCAGTCGCGTGCCGCTATCAGCATCGAACACACCGCCCTCTACGGCGGGGTCAAAGGATGCCACGTAATACGTTTGATAGTGACGATAAGCGATCCAGTTCAGATCCGGGCTAAGCTTCAACTCACTCGTGTCTGAATCCTTTGTTCGCACGTGCACTTCATGGTCATCCCCATTGATCGACACGCTTTCGAGTGTCGTAACGAGCGTCTCGTCGATATAAGCCTCTGTCGTGAAGTACACACGCTCTCCATCGGGAGAGAATCTCGGATTGCCACCGACGACGCCCAATGGGGTTGCTTCGCCTCCCTCGGCAGGAATCCAGTAAATCCCAGGGTCCGCCAAGTGACCGCCGAGACAATCGTCGCCCGATGCAATCTGGAACATGATCACCGATCCGTCCGGCGAAAATGAAGGTTCACGCACAATGCCGGTAGACTTGAACAGTGTGGACACTTTTCCATTGTCGGATTTCACCTTCAGGGTCCCGCCCAATACGTCATCCCACTCGATGAACGCGATGGTTCGACCATCGGGTGAAAAGGCTGGCTCCGATTGCGAAGCTTCCGTCGTCGATAAGTGTTCCGGCGTGTTGTTGGAAATATCCTGTCGCCATATGCGTCCGAGCGCGCTGAACGCAAGCATCTGCTCGTCCGGCGAAAGGGCCAGTCGCGAAATCGCCTTTACACGTAACGTATCCGGATCGAGGTCTTGTGTGAATCGCGCCGGCTCGATCAAACGATGCCTAGCCGTCAGGGAGAATGGAATCTCATTCGCGCGCCCACTGTCCATATCGACGCGCATGATTTTTCCGCCTGCCCATATCGCGATTGCCTTGCCGTCGGGAAACCAGGAAAATCGGGGGTAATATGTGCCCTGCCCCAGAAAATCAGCCTGCCCATCCCGGTCCAATCCATCAAACACCGGTATCTGGGCGCGTGTCGCAAAATCGTACGTGAACAGCATTGTTTGATCTTTGACCCGGCGGACAAAGGCCATTTTACTGCCGTCAGGCGACATGGACGGAGTCATGGCGCCACCAAAACCGCCCACCACAGTTTTGATCTCGCCGGTTTCAAGACTTTTCCGACGAATGGCAAAATTCTTGTGGTTGGCATCCACATATACAGTGGACGCATGCGGCGGGGTCATTTTCTCGACGAAGTACAGGAACTGACCATCAGGTGAATAGACGGCATCATGCACGTTTTCGCCATTCTCTGGCATCGGGACGATCTGTTCTGCATCACCCCCACTAGCAGGATAGGTTACCAATTCAGAGGAATGGAGCCGGTTCGCCGTATCGAACATGCGGGCCGCAACAATGGTTCGGCCATCCGCACTCCAGGATGGATCGACCAATGCAAGCGTGCTCTCGGACGAGACCTGAACGGGGTTGCTGCCGTCTGGGTCCGACGTCCAGATATTATCGGACCCGTCGACATCACTGATGTACGCAATGCGTGCGCCATCCGGACTGAATACCGGCGAATGCTGAATGGCAGGCCCTCCATGCACCAATTCAGCGGCACCGCCCGTTGCTGGCATTGAGTAAATGTCTCCCAACACGTCGAACACGATCGTGTCGCCAACCGGACTGACAGCAACACTTATCCAGGTTCCTTCTGTCAGGGAGAGTTCGACCTCCTGATAAGGCTGCCCAGTTTGGGTAATATCCCATTCCTGCGCGTTGGATGTACATCCAGTTGACAAAGCCAGGCCCAACAGTCCGGCAGCTATAGTCGTCACTCTCATGAATGCCTTCTCCCCTCTGTGTTGCAGCGCTCAAGCCCGTAGAATGCGCGTTCGCCGGTCCGGCGGGTAGGCTTTCCTGCAGCTTCGACTTGACCATGTCGCGACCGCATCGGCGAAGGGGCCTACGACGCATGAAGAGGTGCGCCAAGCGCACCACTGGTCACGCACTTCGCATCTGTCACGCGCTCCGAATTCTTTGCGATACATGAGACTGGCAATTTTTCGCTCTTTGGTACTGGAGGTTTCATGCGTTTTCCGAGAGTCCGGTCCATCCACAAATATGTCAGCCTCAGCTTCCTCGCTTTGTGGGCACTCCAGGCCGCATCCGGCCTGGCGATTAGCTTTCGAGCCGATATCGATGATTTCTTCCTCGGGCAGAAGAGCGTTCAAACCGAAACTGCCGCCCTGGCCAAAACGATCGAGACGCTTCAATCGGAAGGCGACGAAATCTCGTCAATCTGGATATCCGGTGGTCGGGACGGTCAATATGATGTCTATTTGGACCGCGATGGTGAAAGCCGCACAGTGCGAATTGACGGTAGCGGTGCACGCATCCGTGATCGGTCCGACGCCAATCGGTTTTCAGACGGCGCTATCTTCGAAACCCTGACGCAATTTCACAAATCGCTGATGTTGGGCTCAACGGGATACCTCTTCCTCACAATCTCCGGTCTCCTTCTGATTTCAAATATCAGCCTTGGGCTGATGGCTGGATGGTCTCAACGCAAACGCCTTAGAGCGTTTACAAAAGCCTCCTCCGTCCCGGCAGCTGCGGCATTGTCAGGCTGGCATTGGCGCGTGGGATTTTGGGGGGCAATTCCTGCGCTCTGCGTCATCTTGGCGGGCACTGCCCTCACCCAGTCTGATCTGCTGGCAAATGGGCTGAGCGTGGAACAGAAAACCCCTGAAAGTCAGAAGCCCGCTCCAACGCACATCGTGGACTTAGGCGCTGCGATGGATGTTGCACTCGGCGAGTATCCCGGATCTTCTCTCGTCGCGATCAATTTGCCCTCCGAAAACCGGCAATGGTACAAGTTTCGCCTGAAGGCACCCGGAGAAATGCCGCGCCTCTATGGTGCAACCCGCGTATTCGTCGGATTGGACGGCACGGTTCTGCTGGACCATGATGCTGCCAACAGCGCTCCGGAAGAGCGTGTAATTGAATCTCTTTACCCACTCCACACCGGACAGATAGGTGGACTGTTCGGGCGGCTCATAAATGCCGCCGCCGGCATCTGGTTGTTGTTCATGATCGCTTTGGGCGTGCAACTTTGGTTAGCCCGTCGTCGCGGGCAAGGCGCAACGAAATCGTCACCCGGTGGTGAATAAGTGACACGCTATGAAATCAGGCGCGACAAACACATGGTCCCACTGGAATCAGCGCAAAGCTTGACTTACGAACCCGCCGGAAGATCAATCCCGCGACAAACACACCATGATAGGGAAACCAGAATGGCCGACCGTAAGGACGACCTGATCAAGACCGGGCAACAACCCCCACTCAGAAAAGCGCTTCCACCATTCGAAGGATTGCGGGCGTTCGACGCCATCGCCCGGCTCGGCGGCGTTCGAAAAGCTGCAAAATGGCTGGACCGGGACCATGCAGTTCTAAGCCGACATTTGCGGGCTCTTGAGGAATGGGTCGGAATAACCCTCGTGGAACGCGTTCCGACGGGCCTGATCCTGACCGAAGCTGGCAAGGACTATCATCGCTCAATTGCTCAAGCCCTTGATATGGTGGCGCACGCCACACTGGACCTGCTCAATCAGGGCATCCATCACCAGCTTCTGATATGGAGTACGCCCGGATTTGCACAGCAATGGCTGTCGCGCCGTTTGGCATCGCTTGAGCGCGCAAACCAAGGTGTGGAAATCGAGCTCAAGCCGTCCGTCAGTGCTCCGGACTTTCTCTCCCATGAGGCCACTGCTGATATTCGCTACTGGGCATCCTACGAAGATCTTGATGAGCTTCCATCCCACCTGAGAAGCCAGGTGATCGCACAATCTCCTATCATTCCGGTAGCAAGCCCGGACTATCTCGAGAGCGCCCCTGAAATCCACAAGCCTGAAGACCTGCTCAATCATCAGTTGCTTCATGAAAACACAACCGAAACTTGGGAAATCTGGCTGAACTCTCTTGGCGTCGATTGTGCCGATGGGCTCAAAGGTCCTCGCCTGTGGCAGGGCAACTTGACGAGCGATGCGTCCCGCCACGGACGGGGCATTGCCCTGACCAACCCCTTGCTCGCCGAAAAGCACCTTACAAGAGGCGACCTGGTCTGGATCGGCAAGGATAATCCGGCTTTTCCAGCAAGGCGGGGCGACTATGTTTTGATCGCCCGTCACGATCGTTGGAACGAACCAAGCTTGCGAAAATTCCGTCAATGGCTGACCAACACGATCGCCAAGGACACGCCTCAGTTCAAGCCAGGCAGCTAGCTCAGCGCGTCCACAGCGGCATTGAAGAAATCATTATCCAGGATCGCTTCCGAGAATTTTGGCTTCGACCGGCAACTCAGAACGGTCAGCACAATTCCACGACTGGGATTGACGTAGATATATTGCCCGAAGATTCCCCGTGCGCTGAATGCGCCTTCCTTAAAATCACCGTCGCGGTCAGGCACGGGCCACCACATATACCCGTAGTTCAATGGGTCGGATCCCGCCATACGTGGCTCAGTAGCTTCCGTGAACCAACCTTCCGGTACGACCGATTCCCCATCGATCACCCCGCCATTCAACGCGAAGAGTCCCAATCGGGCATAATCATGCAAATTCGCACAAATGCCACTGCCGGCAACCTCAAGCCCATCCGGCGACTCCAGCCACCATGCGGCGTCTGCCTGCATGCCAAGACGCGACCACATGGTTTCGGAACAATAGTCAGACAGCCACTTCCCGGTTGCCGCTTTGACCAGCGCACCCACAACATGGGTCTCACCCGTGCTATAGTTCCAGACCGTTCCCGGCTCGGCAATGCGGGGCAAAGAGGCCATGAATTTCATGATTTCACCCGGTTTTTGCCCAACTTGGAGATCCAGCATGGTGCGGCGCTCAGACTCCGCCACCGTGTGAGTATCGTCCCACTTCACACCTGACGTCATCTGCAGCAAATGCTTGATGGAGACCCCATCGTAGCCACTACCGGACAATTCAGGCAGATACTTCACGAGTTGGTCATCAACGCTGTCGATGAAGCCATCCTTGATCGCCGCACCAACCAGCGTTGTCGATACTGACTTGGCCATGGACATCGACATCCATCGCGTATCCGGCCCGATGCCCTGATCATAGTATTCGTGAACGATATGCCCATCTTTGATCGCCAACAGTCCGACGAGGCGGTTCTGGGATACGTAGTCGAACAGATCGTAGGATTTACCATTCGCCTGAATAGGCATATCGCTCAGCGGCGTCGCCGCATATGGCAAGGCAGACACCGTGTCACCAGCCTTGATGGTGCGAGTGGGGAAAATCTCGTGTGTATGGCTGAACGTATGCATCTGAACATCTGGCATCAATTTGCCAGCATAAGCCGTCACGATGTCACCGAACTGCGGTTCACGCTGAGAGAATGCTGTCACGAATAGTCTCCTAGGTTAGCGCAGCGACAATCAGGAGGTGGCGCGCGCTTTGTGGTGACCATACATTTCGATACCGGCAGACTCAGGTGCCAAGCAAAGGTATTCTGGTGCCCCTGCCGCACCAGCTGTTATACATTTCGCGCCTCACATTTCTGTCTGTCGACGCGAAGACTGACCCCAGAAAATACAAGGGATATAGTATGACCGATGCAAATGAGACGTGGCACATGTATGTGCCGAAACCTTATCGGGCGTCTGACCCGCTCTCGATCATAGCCGCCTACCCCTTTGGCCAGATAATCACCAGCTGCGGCGACCTGCCCTATGCGACCTCGGTCCCCATGTACGTGGTGACAACATCAACTGGTCACACTGAGCTGGTCGGGCACATGGCACGGAACAATCCACACGCCACCACCCTGGCCGCCGGCCAAAAAGCGCTTGCGACCTTTCATGGCCCGAACGCGTATATCTCGGCAAGCTGGTACAAGGACCAGCCAACCGTTCCGACCTGGAACTACATTGCTGCGCAAGTACGAGGGACGCTTCATCCGATTGATGATGCCGAGGCTCAACTGGAGATCATGCGGATCACGATTGCCCAAAGCGAAGCGGCGTCCCAATCCGCGTGGCGTATGGAGCACGCACCCAATGGCAAAGTCGACAGCCTGGTTCCCCGTATCCGCTCCTTCCGGATCACCATTTCAAACATCGATGCGGTGACAAAGTTGAGTCAGACCCATCCGCTTGCGGATCAGAAGCGGGTTGTCGACGCCCTCGAAACTCACAGCAACGTTCAGGATCAAGAAATCGCGCGGCACATGCGCAGTCTTTGGCCAAAATAGTCACATCGCATTGGTCATGCACCATCGGTGCTGAAACCGCACCACTCCAATCGGTTTAGTCATCTTCTCCCTTCCGCCGCCTGAGCCCAACATGGGTTCAAACAATTGAAAGGGACGCACAATGGCGATCGCGCATCGGAATACAGCCCAGTGGCAGGCCATGGACGCCTCTCACCACATACACCCGTTCTGCGATCCAAAAACACTCGCAGAACGTGGCGTGCGCGTCATAACGAGCGCAGACGGCTGTTATGTTTATGACAGCGACAACAACAAGATCCTAGATGGGATGGCTGGCCTTTGGTGTGTGAATGTCGGGTATGGTCGCCAGGAACTGGTTGATGTTGCGACCGCGCAGATGGAGCAATTGCCATTCTACAATTCGTTCTTTCAAAGCTCGACGCCTAGCCAGATCGAACTTGCGCAAAAACTGTCAGAGATCGCACCGGGGAACCTCAACCATTTCTTTTTCGCCAATTCCGGATCCGAGGCGAATGACACCGTAATCCGCATGGCACGCCACTATTGGCACGTCCGCGGCAAGCCAAAGAAACACAAATTCATTGGCCGTCATCTCGGATATCATGGCAGCACGCTTGCCGCGACCAGCCTCGGCGGCATGAAGCACATGCATGATATGGGATCATCCATGCTTCCTGGCTTCGAGCACATCATGGAACCCCACTGGTACGCTCACGGAGGGAATATGAGCCCCGAGGAGTTTGGTCTCCGGGCAGCGCATGCATTGGAAGAAAAAATTCTCGAAGTTGGAGCAGACAATATCGCCGCATTCATCGGCGAACCAATTCAGGGCGCTGGTGGCGTCATCGACCCACCTCCCAATTACTGGCCCGAGATTCAGAAGATCTGCCGCAAGCATGATATCCTTCTGGTATCAGACGAGGTCATCTGTGGTTTTGGACGTCTGGGGGAATGGTTTGGATGCCAGCTCTATGGTGTCCAGCCTGACATCATGCCGATGGCCAAAGGCATGTCATCCGGCTATCTGCCGATTTCTGCGGTGGCTTTCAGCGATGAGATATTTGAGACCATCAATGAAGGTGGTCCCATCTCTCATGGCTACACCTATTCCGGACACCCCGTCGCTTGCGCGGTTGCGCATGCCAATATCAACATTATCGAACGCGAAGGCTTGGTGGATCGCGTAAAGAATGATTTAGGCCCCTATCTGCACGCACGGCTCCAGCAGCTATTTAATGAACATGCAATCATTGGTGAAGTACGCGGAGCTGGCCTGATTGCCGGTCTTCAGCTCATCAAGTCACGGGAAGCATGCGAACACTTCACGGCTGAAGACAATGCGGCGAATATCTGTCGTGACATATGCCTCGATAAAGGCCTGATCATGCGTGCCGTCGGACAGGCAATGGTGATCTGCCCTCCGCTTACCATCACGCATGCCGAAATAGACGAACTGATCGACATCGCGTCTGCCGGCCTTTCGGAAACGGCTGCCCGCTTGGGAGTCGCATGACATGTCCGTCATGCAAGTCTCGACTGCGGACTCCGTAGCGACGTCGAATGCTTTGCTGCACCGGTTGAAGGAGCGCATAGCCGCATCGTCTGTGGAAAAATCATTTACCGTGACCAATCCCGCAGACGGATCCATTGTGGCAAAAGTGCCGGATCTGGGCGCGCCGAAAACTGAAAAAGCGATTGCGCTGGCAAATGATGCACAGGTTGCATGGGCCGGGCTGACGGCGGGAGAACGCGGAGCGATACTGCGGCGGTGGCATGACCTTATTCTCGCATCAGAAAAAGAACTTGGCGAAATACTGACACTCGAACAGGGCAAGCCTTTGGCAGAAGCCCGCCGGGAAGTGACGTTTAATGCCAGCTATATTGAATGGTTCGCTGAAGAGGCCAAACGCGCTTACGGTGATGTGATACCGACCAGCGCGTCCTCCCGGCGACAGCTCGTCATCAAGCAGCCCGTGGGAATTGTCGGCGCCATTACGCCCTGGAACTTTCCGAGCGGCATGATAACCCGCAAGGCTGCGCCTGCACTGGCCGCCGGGTGCGTGATCATCCTGAAGCCATCCGATGAAACGCCCTTGTCAGCGCTGGCACTGGAATGCCTGGCAGAGGATGCCGGTTTCCCAGCAGGCGTTTTCCAGGTCATCACTTCGAAAGATCCAGCGCCCGTTGCCCAGACACTGACCAGCCATCCACTCGTTCGCAAGATCTCCTTCACCGGATCTACGCGCGTTGGAAAACTACTGATGCAGCAAAGCGCCGACAGCGTAAAACGCATGTCACTCGAACTGGGTGGGAACGCGCCCCTCATCGTGTTCGATGATGCAGACATCGATTCAGCCGTCGCAGGCGCGCTGGTCGCAAAGTTTCGCAATGCTGGACAAACATGCATCTGCGCCAATCGCATTTTACTACACACGTCCATCAAGGACGCATTTCTTGACAAATTCGTGGCAGCGGCAGAGGCCATGAATGTTGGGGACGGACTCGATCCATCATCTGACATGGGGCCAATGATCAACACCGCCGCTAAGAACAAGGTTCAGGCTCTGATAGCAGACGCTGTCGAAAAGGGCGCGACAGTGTCCACGTCTCGTCACTCCTCAGACGTCGGAAATTTCATGCCGCCTACCATCCTGTGCCATGTCACAACGGATATGGACATCGCACACACTGAGATTTTTGGCCCAGTTGCGCCGGTTCTCGTTTTCGAAAACGACGAAGACGCCATCGCATTGGCCAATGATACGCCTTATGGGCTCGCCGCATATTTCTGGACCCGAAAGCTTTCGCGCGCCTGGCGTGTCGCTGAGCAATTGGAAGTCGGCATGGTTGGATTGAACGATATTGCGATCTCAGGAGAGGCAACACCTTTCGGAGGCGTCAAGGAATCCGGCATCGGGCGCGAGGGGTCTCGCTACGGCCTCGATGACTATCTGAATGTGAAGTATATCGCGATGGGGGGAATCTGATGTTCTACCCGAATACGGTTTCGACAAAATTTCACCTCCTGAAAGCCAGCGCTATCATGGCTATCGCTTCTGCGACGGTGCCAATGGCCGCACTGGCCCAGGACGCCGCAACGGATAATCCAGCAGCTCTCATCGCCGAGCTGCAGGAAAAACTACGCTTACAGGACGAACGACTGGCGCGCCTTGAGCGGATGCTGAAAGACGCGACAAATGTGCCAGCCAAGCTTGCAACAAGCGACCGGGACACGTCCCGCGTCGTCGTGGCAGAAGCCACGGTCGCAGATACGCGTCCTGCCGCCCCGACTGGGAATCTCAACATAAGTGGCGATATGCGCCTCAGATATGAGCATAACTCGTCTGATGGCGACGAACGCGATGATGCGCGCGGCGTCGTGCGTGGGCGTATCGCAGCCACATATGCCGCGTCACCTACTCTCGAACTTGGTGCCAGGCTCGTCACTGGAGATCCTGACGATCCAAATTCAGCCGACGTTTCGCTCTCCAACTTCAATGACGATCTTCAGGTAAGCCTGGACCAAATTTACGGCATCAAGACGTTCGGCAAATTGTCCGTGCTGGGCGGAAAATTTGCGAACCCATTCCGGCGCACGGATCTCGTCTGGGATGGCGATGTGAACCCGCAAGGCTTGGCAGCCCGCTACGCGGCTCTCGACAATGGTTCGACTCGTATCGGGGGTAGCGCGCTGTTTTTCCCGATTGAGCGTTCGACCGCCGCCCAAGACAGCACAGCATCCGGATTTCAGCTCACCCTCGATCAAAAAGCCAGCGAAGCGTGGGAGTTCGGATTTGCAGCCGGATACTACGACTATGAAATCGAGGCGGTTGGCACAGCAGACGCCGGTGATACACGCACCAACTTGCTTGATGGTTCAGGCGCTTATCTGTCCGATTTTGATCTTCTCAATATCATGACCGAAGCGTCTTTTTCCGGCTTTGGAGATCGCTGGCCACTGGAAATCAAGGCTGAATATGTTCGCAATCTCGGTGCGGACGATTATGATACAGGCTATTCAGTCTCCGCATCGCTTGGACAGGCGGGCGCGCCAGGAACCTATAGTTTCGGATATGGCTATCATGTCGCAGAAGCCGATTCGGTATTCGCGGCCTTTGCGCAAGATAACATACCATATGCCAGCAACTATCTTCAGCACACATACTCGTTCTCCTACGCACTCAGCGAGCACCTCCAGATGAATACGAGCCTGTATGCGTATCGGCTCAAGGATGAAATCCTCCTCCCGTTCGCCACCGACGACTGGCAACAGCGACTTCGCGTAAATCTGGTCGCGAACTTCTAGAACCTACTTCAAATATCGGACCCACCTTTCAAAGGATTGTTGACTTGCGTATTGGCACCCCAAAAGAACTCAAGAACCGTGAATATCGCGTGGGCCTGACGCCACAAGGCGCCCAGGAACTCGTACGGTCGGGTCACTCCGTATTCGTCGAAACCGGCGCGGGCGAAATGGTTGGGTTTTCTGACGAACTGTATGAATCGGCAGGCTGCACAATTTCCACGAACGCGGACGAATTGTTCGACTCTTCCGATATGATCATCAAGGTGAAAGAACCTCAACCAGTTGAGATCGCGCGCCTGCAACCACGACACACGCTGTTCACCTATCTTCATCTGGCACCAGACCCTGAACAGACCCGCGGACTTTTGAAGTCGGGCGCTACCTGCATTGCCTATGAAACAGTAACCGACCGGTTTGGACGCTTGCCTTTGCTTACCCCAATGAGTGAAGTGGCCGGACGCTTGTCAGTTCAGGCTGGCGCCAAGTATCTTGAAATAGCTCAAGATGGCTCGGGAACACTATTGGGTGGCGTTACCGGCGTCGCTCCAGGCAAGGTACTCGTCATCGGAGGTGGCGTCGCAGGACGGAATGCGGCGGAAATGGCCGTCGGGCTGGGAGCAAATGTCACCATCCTCGACCGCTCACTTGATCGTCTTCGGGAACTGGACGCATTCTTCGCGGGTCGCGCCCGCTGTCTTTACTCCACGTCGGCTGCGATCGAAGCTTCACTTCTGACCGCTGATTTGGTGGTCGGGGCTGTCCTGCTTCCCGGGTCGGCTGCGCCAAAGGTCGTTTCAGCCGAACAAATCTCGATGATGAAGCCCGGATCAGTGGTTGTGGATATCGCCATTGATCAAGGCGGCTGTTTCGAAACCAGCCGTCCGACCACACATGACGAACCCGTCTACAATGTTGATGGTGTCTGCCACTATTGCGTTACCAATATGCCAGCAGCAGTTGCCCGAACATCCACAATCGCCCTGTCAAACGCCACCCTGCCCTATGCGATGGCGCTGGCCGATTTGGGCACCGAACAAGCCGTGAAGACCGATCCACATCTGCATGCCGGCATCAATGTAGCCCATGGTGACATTGTCCATCCCGAAATTGTCGCGGCGATGGCTGGCCTCATATGACGTCAAGCCGGATATCCTGAGATTTACGGCACTTATGGCGACCATCGTCGCGGAACTTGCCCCCCATACGAACCCGGCCTGAACAAGGCCGGGTTTGGCAAATTGTAGAGCAAGACTTCAGCGCTGCGAAAGATGGCGCGAATGACATCCCATTCCGCTCTTCGCAACATTTGGTTAACCTTGATCTCCAAGATGCAAGGCAGCGGTATCGCTTCGGCTTACCACCTCTTTTTCTGGAACTGTCTTAATTACGAAGGCCCAAGTGTTCATGCCTGCAGTCAAGCTGTCTGAATCCGCCGCTTCCTTTTCCATCGCTCAAATAATTGCCCGCGATCTCAGCGTTCGCGAAGCGCAGGTTGCGGCGACGATTGCGCTCATTGAAGAGGGCGCGACCATACCTTTCATCGCGCGCTATCGGAAGGAACGTACGGGCGGCCTGGACGACACTCAATTGCGGCAATTGGCAGAGCGCTACACCTATCTGACAGAGCTACAAGCAAGGCGTGAAACAATCCTGTCGTCCATTGGTGAGCAGCGAAAACTCACGCGCCCGCTTGAGCGTGCGATCTGGAATGCTGAAACCAAGGTCGAGTTGGAAGACCTGTACCGACCATACAAGCCGAGACGTCGGACGCGGGCGACAATTGCACGTGAACGGGGGCTCGAGCCTTTGGCCGAAACACTCCTGAAATGTGCAGGCGATCCTGAAAAACTGGCTGTTGCCTATGTTGATAGTACCAAGGATGTGGAAACGGTATCGGCAGCTCTCGAAGGTGCCCGAGACATTCTGATCGAACGAATGGTCGAAACTCCATCCATCGTCCGCCACGTCCGGGAAAAGGTCTGGGAGGCGGGTGAATTGAGTTCACGGCTGGTCAAAGGCAAACAGGCTGACAAATTTCGGGATTATGCGGACTTCGCTGAACCGCTCGAGAAAATGCCGTCCCACCGCGCTCTCGCAATGTTGCGCGGAGAGAAAGAAGGCGTACTGAAAGTCGGGGTCGGAATCCAGACACGCAAGGCTGATACGCCGCGTCAGGCAATCGCTCGAATCTGCCAGGAATTTGGCATTAACGCATCGGGTAGCATCGGTGATCGCTGGATGCGGGAAACCGCCGAAAAGGCTTGGTCGACCAAGCTTGCCAAATCCGGTGCCTCTGACTCGCTGGCCCGTTTGAAGGAGCGTGCCGAGGCAGAAGCGATCCAAGTATTCTCCAACAATCTCAAGGATTTGCTTCTCGCCGCGCCGGCCGGAAAGAAAACGGTCATGGGCATTGATCCCGGCATCCGAACCGGGTGCAAGATTGCCGTAGTCGATGCGACTGGCAAATTGCTCGATACCGCCACCATTTATCCTCATGCGCCGCGCAATGATCGCGCGGGCGCACTGACCATCATAACGCGACTTGCCTCCAAGCACGGCGTGGATCTTGTCGGCGTTGGCAATGGCACAGCCGGCCGGGAAACGGACGCTCTGGTTGCTGAGTTGGGTAAGGCAGCACCGGAGCTGAAACTGGCCAGCATCATGGTGTCGGAAGCTGGCGCCTCCGTCTATTCGGCCTCACAGCTAGCTGCTGACGAGTTTCCCAATCTGGATGTCAGCTTGCGTGGGGCAATTTCCATTGCACGGCGCCTTCAGGACCCGCTGGCCGAACTGGTCAAAATCGAACCGAAAGCGATTGGCGTCGGCCAGTACCAGCATGATGTCGATCAGGCTGCACTCGCCCGCTCGCTCGACGCGGTTGTGGAGGATTGCGTGAATGCGGTTGGCGTCGACGTCAACACAGCCTCCGCTCCCCTCCTCACGCATGTCTCCGGACTTAACACGACGCTGGCCAGCAACATCGTCGCTTTCCGCGACCGGAATGGACCGTTCTTGACACGCAAACAGTTGAAGAAAGTCCCGCGCATGGGCGCAAAGAGTTTCGAGCAATCGGCTGGATTCCTGCGCATCGTTGGAGGCAAAGACCCGCTGGATGGATCCGCCGTACACCCGGAGTCCTACCCAATTGTCGAACGCATCGCCAAGGCAACGAAACAATCGGTGAAGTCCCTGATCGGCAACAAGGCAGTCCTGTCACAACTCAACCCAGCTGACTTCGCTGATGCGACATTTGGCGTTCCTACAATCCGGGACATTATCGCCGAACTGGAAAAGCCAGGCCGCGATCCAAGACCTGACTTCCAGACCGCGAGCTTCCAGGAAGGCGTCAACGAAATCGGCGACCTCAATCCCGGTATGAATCTGGAAGGCGTCGTGACAAACGTCACCGCCTTTGGCGCCTTTGTAGATATTGGCGTTCATCAGGATGGCCTCGTTCACATATCTCAACTGGCAGACCGCTTCGTGGAGTCACCGCGCGACGTGGTCAAAGCTGGCGACATTGTGCGCGTTCGCGTGCTGGAAGTGGATATAGACCAAAAGCGGATCAGCCTGAGCATGAAGTCGTCCGCCGACTCGCAAGCGGGCACGCGTCCCAAACCGGCGCCCAAGGCGCCACCTCGGAAAACTCCCGAGCCGGCAGCTAAAGAGACCACGAGCAGCCCATTCGACGTGCTGAAATCTCTCAAGCGCTAGCCCACTTGCATAACGTATTCGAAAGTTTCCCCTCCACTCCAATTCGCAACATGTCAGCCCCAATCCCTCATTGACTGGCAGGGTTGCCGCCAGATGGCCGGCATATGAGTGAATATCTGCCTCCAGGCAGATAGGCCGACACCCCGAATTGGCAGGTGACGATCTAAAAGACTCATTTTGCGAATAATTTTCATTTGCAAAACAGATTACCACGCGCTATCCCGACCCCACATTGCGACTGAGTTGCATTAACGTATTATCTGGAGGGGTCCATGAACCACATCGTAAACCGTAAAACCGCCCTGTTCGGGGCCACAGCGATCGTATCGATCATTATGCTTCAGGCACCAGCCTCCGCGCAGGAAGACGCGAACACTGACAGTGAGGAGTTCCTCGGCACGCTGACGCTCGGCGAGAGTAAAAGGGAAGTCCAGACCGACACCGCCACACCAGTCACGGTCGTCGATCAAGAAGAAATAGAAGACCGCCAAGCTGGCACTGTTGCGGAACTGATTGACTCCGTTCCTGGCGTCTCCCTCGTAAACGGCTCCACCCCGACCGGATCCGGGATCAATATTCGTGGCTTTGGCGCCAACGGCACTTACGGAACTGACCAGAAAGTAGCAATTCAGGTCGATGGCGCGAGCGTGGGCTCGGAAGAACTCTATCGTATTGGCACCCAGCTTTATACCGATCCGTATCTCTACAAGAGCGTCGAAGTGATCCGCGGGACTGTCGGAAGCTTTGAGTACGGATCTGGTATTATCGGTGGGGTTGTGCGCCTTGAGACGATCGATGCGTCAGACCTCACGGGCGGCGAAACGGGGCTCGCCTTCCGTCAAACCCTCGGCGGCGCAACCAATATGGACGGATTCAACTCCTCCAGCACGCTCGCAGTCCAACCCACGGAAAACCTTGAGCTCCTTGCGAACTATTCCTGGCGCGAGCAACACAATCAGGAAGATGGTAATGACAATGTCATTGAGAACAGCGAATTTGAACTGCCCTCCTATCTGCTGAAGGCCCGCTATACGGTCGGGGACCACAGCATGCGCGCCAGCTATACCAATTCTGAGACAACCGAACGGGACAAACCATACGACTCCTTCGGTACGACCGGCGGCGCATTTGGAAATGTGGATCGAGACACCAAGTCCGAAACGATATCGCTTGCCTACAATTTCAATCCTATCACGAATGATTTGGTGAACCTTGATGCGGTGTATTCCTACGCCAATCAGGAAATTGATCAGGAATGTATTGTCGGCAGTGGCCCGTTCGGATGCTTCGCCACGGTCGATGCCGACCATCGCTACGAGACAACGAAGTTCACCGTGAAGAACACAGCCTATATTGAAACAGGCGCTCTGGTGCATGATTTGCGCACGGGCATCGAGTTCATCCAGAAAGAACGTCTTGATGCAAATTCGGCCCCAGGCGGTGAAGACAATCGCATCGCCCTGTTCGTAGTCGACCAGATCGACTTTCTGGATGGATGGACATTCGCACCAGCCCTTCGATTTGAAAGCTCAGAAGTCGAGGGGACCCTCGATGATGGCAGCGCTGCGAGTTATGACAATGACGCGCTCATGGGCGGGGCATCGCTCCGTTATCAGTTTGACAATGGCATCGCCCTCTTCGGAAGCTATGCTTACACGGAAAGCCTCCCCATTCTCGATGACCTCGAGAACGAGGTCTATATGGGCCAGCCAGAGATCGGGAAGACTTATGAGTTCGGCGCATCCTACGACCTTATCGGTGTCCTTGGACAGGATGATACGCTTTCCATGAAGGCCAATTATTATCACACGGATCAGGAAGATAACACGTCTTACTCAGGTGTGGACTCGATCGAAATCAAGGGGCTGGAGCTTGAAGGATCGTACGCCCGCCGCGACGGCTACTATGCTGACCTCAACGCCAATATCGTTGATGCAGAACAGACCCGCGCAGACAGCACCGTCGCGGATTGGACGAATGCTCCAGCCAACACGCTGCGCCTCACGCTCGGCAAGCGCTTATCGAGATTGGCCGATCTGTCCAGCGAGTTCGTGCTGGCAGATGAAGCAGACCGCAATGGCACGACGACCCCAGGCTTTGCCACTGTCAATTTGCGCGCAACGATCACTCCGCAGGAAGGTGTCCTGAAGGACACATCCTTCCGCTTCGGGTTTGAAAACCTGTTCGATCATAATTACACGCCGCTCCTTTCTACGCGTCCGGCGGCTGGGCGGAACATCAAGTTCACGGTGTCGAAAGCCTTTTAGACAGTACCCCACCGATGCGAGCACCATGCGCGGCTGCCAATAGCTGCATGGTGCTCGTAACAATTCGCCAAACATTCCCGCAGCGAACTGAGTTTCAAAGCGAAATCTGATTGGAAACGCGCATGCTCACAATGTTTCAAAACTTATATGATGTCGGCGGTCCCATCCTTACCATCCTTTTGCTTGCATCCATTTTCACGCTCGCCCTGACAGGCTTCAAATACTGGCAATTTCGGTCGGATCAGATCGGACGCCTGAAGCCGCTCAAATCTGCCATCCGCGCTCTGGACGCTGGCGATGAGCAAGGTGCATCGGATCAGCTCCGCGCATCGAAACATTGGCTGGCGAACATTCTTCTGTCCGCTTTGCCGCTACGCGGGCGAGAAGGCCTTGTTGCCCGACTCGAAGCCGAAGCCGACCTCGCGTTGCAACCCTATGAAGGTGGCTTTCGCGTCCTTGATACGATTGCTCAATTGGCCCCCCTGCTAGGGCTTCTCGGAACGGTGCTGGGGATGATTGAGGCGTTCCAGGCCCTGCAATCTGCGGGATCACAGGTAGATCCGGCCGCCCTTGCTGGCGGTATCTGGGTCGCCCTGCTGACCACCGCCGCAGGCCTCTCCGTCGCCATGCCTACATCCATTGCGCTGTCCTGGTTTGAAGCTCAGACTGACCGCGAACGCGCTTTCGCCGAGCATGCATTCACAGTCCTCGTTACACCGGAGACGCGCGAGACGTCAGCCAGAGAAATAGTTGCTGCTGGATATGGCACTTAAGCGCACCCGTCCACGCCGTCGCGCGTCGATCACGTCCCTTATCGACGTGATCTTTCTGCTGCTGCTTTTCTTTATGCTGGCTTCTAGTTTCTCAAAGTTTTCCGAGGTCGAGATAGCCTCAACCACTGCAGCCGCCGGTAAGACCTCCGACAACCCCATCCTTATACTAACCATTGGAGCTGATACCCTTCTGCTGGACGGAAAGGCGGTCCCGCTGAGTCATCTCGCTTACAAGCTCGAAATACATGAAAATGATGAAAGCGTACCGACAGTGGCGGTGAAGTTAACAGACGATGTTACCACGCAAACACTGATTGACGTCCTCGCTGAACTGAAACGTACGCCCTGGATTGAGGTGCTCGTGGTGGAGCCGACATGAAGCGTTGCAAACTGCAAACCCGCCGCGATCCCGTGATCTCACTGATCAACATCGTATTCCTGATCCTGATCTTCTTCATGATTGCAGGAACGCTCGCCTCCCCACCTGATCCATCTGTAAGATTTGTTCAGACCCAAGATCTCGAATGCTGCGTCCCTCCAGACGCGGTGTCGATCGACAAGACCGGTCAACTACGCCGGGGAGGCGCTCCGGTCAGCCTGGAGAGTCTTCTCGACAGCCCGGCGGCAGATACGTCTTCCCTACGCCTTCTCCCCGATCGCGAACTGCCAGCAGTGCAACTCCTCAAGCTGGTGAAAGAGCTTCGAGCGAGCGGTAGGACCAACATCATTGTCGTGACGGAGGACACCACAGGATGACGAAAACGAATGCGGTCAAATTCTCGATTGCGCTGTCAGCAGCGGCAGCGGCCCACTTGAGTGTGTTGGCGTATACAGTCCCTCACGCTCCGCCGGCATTGGTGGCAGGAAACAGCTTCGGCGTGCAGTTTGGAACAATGGCCTCGTCGACAAATGCTTTCCAGCACGAAGCCCCGCCATCGGACGAACCTGAACCAAGCCCAGCACAATCAGAACAGCCGCCCGCCACTCGCTCCTCACCGTCACCTCAATCACCGGAGGCAGCCCCCAAAGTCGAGAAGACAGCTCCGGACGAGCCCAAATCCGAAACTCTCGTTGCAGACGCTGACCCGCTTTTGCCTGAAGAAAACACTAACGAGCCGGCAGCTCAGACAGCGCCAACCACGGCAGTTTCCTCTGCGACCTCAGCGGCACCCCAGACAGAACCCGCCGAGTACAAGCCAGCTGGCAACAACTCACACCGAAAAGCCAAAACGTCTGTCAATGCGAATAGTCCAGCTACCAAGGAATCTGGCGGCGACTCTGCTGCAAGCGCAAAGTCCCCAGCAGCAGGAAATTCGGAGCATTCGAACTATTCGGGAGAGGTGATGAGACACTTGTCCCAACTGCGTAGACCGCGCGCTTCCGGTCCCGGATCCGCTCATATTCGATTCACGGTTTCCCCTCGTGGTACGATCAAACACATTGAAGTCTCCCAAAGCTCTGGCTCATCCAGGTTTGATCGTCAGGCCTTGATCTTTGTGAAGAAAGCATCGCCATTTCCCGCTCCGCCAACTGGCATCAGCCACAGCTTTACTGTCGAGATTGAGGGGTCTTGAGGATATTCCGAGGGAACAACTTGAAAATCAGTCCGTCGAGCCAAACCGAACCGAAACGTGTCCAAGCTCATTCCCAGGCTCAATCTCGTGATTGAACGCATCAGCAGAAAGGGTGAAAGTAACGCTCTCATGCTGATGCTCGCCATGTTCGCGAGCAGCTTCAAGATGCAAGATGTACTCGCCTGGACCAACTGTGTGGCCATCATCTGTCCGGCCATCCCATACAAGTTTGTATTGTCCGGGGCGCCGGGTTGGACCTGAGATCGCATCGACAAGGCTCCCGGCCTTTCGGCCAAATCGTCGGTGCCAGTAATAGTTCTCCTCCATCCAGCGCGCTTGTTGACCGGCAAGCATGAGAATCCGCACCAAATTTCTGTCTTTGTCTGCAATCCATACCGCCACATAGGGGCGCTCATAGTCTGTAATATCTTGATCGGGAATCTCGAACTCAATGGAAAATTCATAGCCCGTCGGCCAGCTTGCCTCTATCTCGCTGGTCGCCTTCCCCTCAGGCTTCAAGCCACCCCAACCTGAAGTCTGATGATGTCTTTCATCCTCCGTCACGATCTCCGCTTCTACGCCCGGCAGACTCTCCACGAGATTCAATCCTCTCTTGAGGTCCATCACCAGGAGTGCCGTTGCAAGTGCGTCTGCGGTGATGGCATCTGACGCATAGACCGTCGCCGTGAGAGCGTGAAAGACTGGCCAGCCATCTGCGGGGGATATGACATGGCTATAGGGCTGCCCCCCAACCAAACGATCACGAGGTCCCGAACCGCTTGTTGCGACTGCCCCTTCATTTATCTGCACACGGCCTTCTAACGCTGATCCGCCTTCTCCAAGCTCAGAGCCGCGGGTGATCGCGACGGCCCATTGTCCGTCTTGAGGGCCTGCGCCCCAGGTCCGTATGTCACCCCCAATGTTCATCAACAGTCCTGAGACCTTTGGGGACGCGCCAATGGCCGCCTCGACGGCCGTGTCCAGAATATACCCCTTTGCCAAAGAATCGGTAGCGAAAATCACCTCATCCGGTCGGTTGACGGTTCCCTTCCCTGCATCAATTTCAACACTGGCGCGCCGTATCTCTCCAGCAGTTATTCGCATGGCGGGACGGTTTGGCAATTTGTTCTCACGTTCGGCGACGGCCCATGTATCGATCAAGCTGCCAATACGACAGCTCAGCGCATTCGACGTTTGCATCCGATAGGCTTCACAGCGCTCCAGTACACGAACCATATCGTCAGACACTGTCGTGTCGATGGAGCGATTTAGACGTGATATCTCGCTGGAGTTGTCATATGTGCTGAACACGCCGCGCAAACGTTCGATCTCCTTGAGAATCGCCTCCTCTGCCTTGTCGGCATCTGTCTCTGAGGGGGCATTCACAACAATATCCAGGGACGTTCCGAGAACATGATCATGATGTCGTTTGAACATATCCGCCGTCGCGACACCGGGTAACATGGCCAGCAGAACGGAAGTCAAAGCCATGCCTGACAAGGTCTTTCGCATCAAAATCTCCGTGAATTGAGCGTGCAGACGTGCTGTCTGCACTTAAAAGGCACTGAGCACGACGGCCGCCGTAAAAATCAAAAATCTCTACTTGCAACTAAATCGCATTCTCAGTACATGCAAGTGATAATTATTCTCAATAACGTGACTGAGGGGTCTTTATGACAATTCTGAAATTTGGCGCAGCCGGAATCTTGTCGGCTACCACGCTTTGCGCAGCCGCTTACGCTCATACATCTTTTATGTATCCCAATGCATTCGTCACGACGGAAGGCGATCACGTCACTGTGCAGGCATCCTTTAGTGAAGACCCCTTCGTGCCAGAGATCGCCGTTCTTTCGGACGACTATCATGTCATTCTTCCGGATGGCTCGCGGGAAGACTTCAAGACCCTAACCCAGTTGCGCCAGGTGGTTGTTCTTGAAAGTGATCTGGACACCGAGGGAACCTATCGATTTACCACCGGTGTCCGCTTGGGTCGAAAAAGCAAGAAGGCCCTTGTTGATGGTGAATGGCAGGCGGTTTTCGGACCCGATGTGGAAGTTCCTCAAAATGCAACCGAGGTCATCACCAGTCAGACCGAAACGGTTGCTGACGTCTATGTAACGAAAGGAGCTTCCACGTGGGAGGCGGTCAACTTGCCAATCGGCCGCTTGCTTATCACGCCCGTCACCCACCCAAACGAGATTTACCTAGGAGAGGGATTTGAATTCAAGCTCCTCTTCGATGGCCAGCCGCTTGCTGGCCAATCTGTGGAAATCAAACGGCAGGGCGGAACTTATGAAACGCCGAAATACGAACGCCATGTAGAGGCAGATGACTCCGGAACCGTCAGCCTGTCTTTCGACAAGCCAGGCAAATACCTCCTCATGACCCGTCACGCGGTGGACGCGCCAGAAGGCGCAGAGACTGATGAACGCAGCTACACAACCTCCCTGACTTTCGAAGTTGCTCGGTAAAAACCCTTCCACCAGAACGGAAACCCAAACATGAAATCCATTTATCCGGTCTTGTTGACCCTGGCGCTCGCGCCTCTCGCCGCGTGTGCCACCCATGACACCAAAGCGTCGGCTGAAGCCGAGACTGCAAGCGCGGCCGCAGTCACGCCTGAGTCCGAAACTCCACGTCGCTCAGCTGACGGACATAGCAAGGATGCTTTCTTCCAAAAGTATGACCTTGATGGAGATGGGCAAGTCACCGAAGCCGAATTCATTTCAGAGCGTGCGAACGGCTATCTCAGACGCGATGCCAACGGAGACGGAAATGTCCAGTCTGAAGAATATGTTTCCGAATATGAAACCCGCTTGCTCGAGCAACTTGAGGCACAGCGCAAACGCCAAATCGACCAGGCAGATTTCCGGTTTACCGTGCTTGACACAGACGAAGATGGAAATCTCTCGCTCGACGAATTCCACGCCTCCGGCAAGCGCATGTTCTCGACCCTCGACACGAACAAGGACGGATCTGTCAACGATCTGGACAACAAAGATAATTACTAGTCCAGACAGTGCTGAACAAAAACAACCAATCCTCTTACTGGAGTCCAATGGAAGGAGGCGCCTGCCCCCTTCCATTGGATGGCATCCTGACGATTTCCTATTTCGAGACCCGCAATAGCTTGAATTCGCCATCGTCTGAATCGTAACCGGGTCGATCCGCCGTCGAAATTGACGCAAATCCACACCGAGGACTGTATTGCGACCAACTTCTGCACACTCGGTACCCGCCAGACGCAAACATCCCGCGAGCTTGAAGTCCTAGAATAAAAACATACCGAAGACATTTACATGCGTGCTGACCCGATGGGAGCGCTTCCCGGACGACGAGATAGCATTCAAATCTGTCCAGGATGGCTCCCTAGAAGGTAAAGGTAAGTTGTGCGTATCCGAACAGTGTCTCGTCCCCATCTGGACCACCCGGTACGTCTTTGGCAAATTCGCCATAGATCAGGGCGGAGGCACCGAGTTCCAGGCGGAGACTGTCCGGCAGCACCCAGTAGCGTGCCCGCCCGTCCAGCGTGTGTCCGATGAAATCGCCGGATTGGCCGGACGGATCCCGCAGCTTGGCAATGACCCAGCTGTCAGTCTTCGACGCCAGATGCGCCGCATGATAGTAGAAACGGGCGTCCCATCGGGCACCCGGTTTCACTTCCACCCGAAAGCTCGGCGCATTCAGATTGGCGGGAGTCAGAGGCCCGTGAATGCTGGTATTGTTGAGATCGGTCCGCCGGGACCCGAACAGGCGCTCATGCTGGTCGTAATTGAGGTCAAAGGGGTCTTCGTCGCCGCTGGCATGATAATATTCCAACGCAAAGCGCGGCTGCCACGGCATATCAAACGTATACCCGAACGCCGCAAACAGCATGGACGCTTCCACCTCAAGGCTTTGCGTGTCCGATGGATCGTTTGAGGCGTAGCGGCTGCCGCGTCTCAGGGCGCCTTCTAGGTCAATGTCCCACTGTCCGGAAACAGGCTTCCGGTACAGACGAAAGCCCGGCGCGAAATAGGACCTGTCAGGCGTCGGGAAGTCGCCGGAATCCCGCTCTTCCAGTCCGTAGGCGAACACTTCGCCCCAGAGGCCCGGCGCCAAAGCCGGCAAGATATCCGCGCGGCGATAATGCACGCCCCAGATGCGCCGCTCCCACTGTTCCTCGTCCCCTGACAGTTCATTGTCATCCAGCGCAGGCCGCGCATCCGGATAGCGCGCGGTCGGCACGACATAGACCAGATGGAGTTCGTCCCCGCGCTCAGCCGTGGAGACGAAATGCGCGCCGGTATAGCTCTTGATGACATTGGCAAAATCAACGCGCTCGATCTGGCGTTTCGAGCCGATGGAGACCGTTTGCCGCCCAAGGGTCAGCTTGCTGGACGACCCCTCTCCGAAGACGCCCGGTAACTCGTCGATACGGGCATAGAGTTGGAGAAGGTCCAGCGGATTGGCGATGCTGCTGGAGAGCGGCGTGCCGGCATCGGCCAGATAGGTCCGGCTGTCCTGTATCTCGACCCCGAAAGAGATCGGCCCGGTGTCTGCTTCAGCCAGAAATAGGCTGCGGAACAGGAGCAATTGGTCGCCGCCCTCACCGCCGGCCCGAAACTGCCCCTGCAGCGTCTCATAGCGGACGCGGGTCTCACCCTTGAGCGTCAACCAGGCCGGAGTGTCTACGGCATCCCTGAGCCGAAAAGCCTCCTCCGCCTCGGCAACAGAGCATATGTGCGCCATCAGCGCGAAGGCCCACAAAATTCGTCGCATATTCTCTCCCGCTTCGCGCCCGAGTCACGTTGCGGCTCTAAAACATTATTTGACCGAGAATTGAAGTGTTCCACTGGTCTCAGCTGGAAGAATTGTCTGGCAAATCCCGCTTTCAAACGCGCCGAACGGGCATGTCAGGCCTTCCTCCATCAGTTTCAAGGTGACCGGCGAGGCCCCGGTCTGATAGGTGCAGGCGGCGGTTGAGACATCGCGCACAAACAACATGTCCGTGCTGGTTGAGCCCCGCCCCTTCACGCTGGCATCCGCCTCACCCCGTCCGGTGACCGCGACACAGTCGATATCCCAGTTTCCAGAGCCGCTTGCGCGCAGCTCCAGGTCACCGGTTGTGGCAGAAGTTTCGGCCGGTGCCTGGACCGAGTCCGGCGCGCCCGCGCAGGCCGCCAGTCCTATACCGGTCAAAGCGATTATAGCGTACGTCCTCAGTCCAGTTCGCATATCATCCTCCCGTGCGACTCTGGAAAGACCTTAGCGCGATACAGACTTTATTTCAATATTCTGTCGAATATTGATTTAACAATTTATTTTCGATTTCCTGGCGAGCGGATCACACACTTCCGGATGACCGTGACAGCAATTGTCGACAAGCACCGAGAGCAACTGGTTCACGCCATCAATCCTGGCCGTATAGATCATCCGGCGCCCGTCACGCGCGACGCTGACCAGCCCGGAATTCACCAATATGTTGAGATGTCCCGACAGCTTGTTAGGCGCGACGTCCAGATGTTCGGCAATGGCGCCTGCCTGCAAACCTTCCGGCCCCGCCTCCATGAGGGCCCGGAACGTCAGCAGCCGGGTCTCCTGCCCAAGCGCGGAGAGCTGTTTCAGCGTGTCGGTCAGATCAGTCATACGGGCGATTCTACCGCGTTTGGGCCGCGTGTACAGAGCGGCGAGAAATGGACTCTCAGGACAACAGGCCGAGAATAACCGTCACCCAGGGCAAAGTCACTATTCCCACTCGATCGTGCCGGGCGGCTTGCTGGTCACGTCATAGACGACGCGGTTGACGCCTTTTACCTCATTGATGATGCGGGTCGCGACACGGCCGAGGAAGTCGTGCTCGTACGGATAATAGTCCGCCGTCATACCATCGGTCGAGGTCACCGCGCGCAGGGCCAGCACGGCCTCATAGGTGCGTTCGTCCCCCATCACGCCGACCGTGTTGACCGGCAGCAAAACGCTGAAAGCCTGCCAGATTTCGTCGTACAGTCCCGCCTTGCGGATTTCGTCGATATAGATCGCGTCCGCCTTGCGCAGCGTGTCGGCCTTCTCGCGCGTGATCTCGCCGGGAATGCGGATCGCGAGACCCGGTCCGGGGAATGGGTGCCGCCCGATAAAGCTCTCCGGCAAGCCCAACTCACGGCCCAGCGCGCGCACTTCATCCTTGAACAACTCACGCAGCGGCTCGACCAGTTTCATGTTCATGCGTTCCGGAAGGCCGCCAACATTGTGGTGGCTCTTGATCGTCACGCTCGGCCCGCCAATGGCCGAGACGCTTTCGATCACGTCCGGATAGAGCGTGCCCTGCGCGAGGAAATCCGCGCCACCGATCTTCTTGGCTTCCTCGTCGAACACGTCGATGAACAGGCCGCCAATGATCTTGCGCTTGCGTTCGGGGTCCGAGACGCCTTCCAGCTTGCCGAGGAACAGGTCCGATGCGTCCACATGCACCAGCGGAATGTTGTAATGCTCGCGGAACAGGGTGACCACCTGTTCGCTCTCGCCCTGCCGCATCAATCCGTGGTCAACATACACACAGGTCAGCTGGTCGCCGATAGCTTCATGGATCAACACAGCGGCGACCGAGGAATCCACCCCGCCCGACAGGCCACAGATCACCCGGCCCTGACCGACCTGCTCACGGATCTTCTCGATGGCTTCGGCCCGGTAGGCCGCCATTGTCCAGTCGCCTTTCAGGCCCGCGACGCCATGCGTGAAATTGCGCAGCAATTCACGCCCATGCACTGTGTGAACGACTTCCGGATGAAATTGCGTTCCATAGAATTTACGCTCGGGATCGGAAATGATGGCATAGGGCGCACCCGGTGATTTCGCGATCACGCCAAAGCCCGGCGCCATATCGGCGACATGGTCGCCATGGCTCATCCAGACTTGTTCGCTGTCACCCGAATGGAACAGGTCTGACAGGATCGGGTCGTCCACGACCTTCTCGATGAAAGCCCGGCCGAATTCACGGCTCGTGCCGCTTTCTACCTTGCCGCCCAGTTGCTGCATCATGACCTGCTGGCCGTAACAGATGCCAAGCACCGGCACGCCGAGCTCAAAAATCGCATCATCGGCGCGCGGGCTGTCGTCCCATGTCACGCTGGACGGTCCGCCCGACAGGATCACGGCCTGCGGATCATACTCACCGAGAAACGCCGCATCGACCTTGTTGAAAGGATGGATTTCACAATAGACGCCGCTCTCGCGCAGGCGTCGTGCGATCAGTTGCGTCACCTGGCTGCCGAAATCGACGATGAGGGCGCGTTCGTGTCTCTGCTCAGTCATGGCGCCCGATAGCCGAGCTTGAGGGATTCGTCCACAGGCTACGGGCGGTTCCCGCGTCACTATTGACGCTGCGCCCGAAACTGGACGACGATCAGGTCATGACTGACACGACTTCACTCAGCCAGTTGAAACAGGCAGCCCTCGACCGGGCCCGCGCCGGAGACTGGAACGGGGCCGCCGACACGCTGCACACCGTGCTGGCACAATCCCCGAACGATCTTGGCAGCCTGCTCTTGCTCGGCGATGTCAGCCATTCGGGCGGCAATATCCAGGCCGCCAGTGACGGATATCGCGCCGCACTCGCCCTCGCCGGCCAGATGCCGAACCTTCCCGCTACGGTTCAGGCCGGCCTGCGGCGCGCCCAGACCCGGCTCGCCGATTATGCCTCGGACTATGCCGCCCGGCTGGACGGTCTGATCCCGCCTTCCGAGCGCTCGGCCCGGTTCAACCAGTCCCTCGACATCCTGCTTGGACGCCAGCCCGTCTATCTCCAGGAACCGCGCCGCTATTACTTCCCCGGCCTGCCCCAGATCCAGTTCTACGACACGGCTCAGTTCGACTGGGTGCAGGATATGGAAGACAGAACCCCTGACATACAGGCCGAACTCCGCACCGTCCTCGCCGAGGACCAGGCGAGCTTCCGTCCCTATATCGAGCGCGGCGCAGGCCATCTTGGCGGACAGGACCATCACCTGCTCGACAATACAGACTGGAGCGCCTTCTATCTCTGGAAAGACGGGCAGAAGATCGAAGCCAACTGCGCCCGTTGCCCGATCACCACGGCCGCGCTGGAACGCGTCCCGCTTGATTTTGCAGACGGCAAGTGCCCATCCGTCCTGTTTTCGGTTCTGAAGCCCGGCGCGCACATCCCGCCGCACAATGGCATGGTGAACACGCGCCTGATCTGCCACCTGCCGCTGATCGTGCCCGGCCCGGCCTGGCTACGCGTCGGCAGTGAGACGCATCACTGGCAAGAAGGGCGCATGGTCATCTTCGACGACACGATCGAGCATGAAGCGAAGAACGAAGCGGACGAGACTCGCATCGTGCTCCTGTTCGATGTCTGGCGGCCCGAACTGAGCGAACAGGAACGGCGCGAAGTTGCCACCCTGCTGGGGGCCATCGACAGTTTCAGCGAGAGCTGACCTAGGCCCGCCGCAAGACCGCAAAGAAGAAGCCATCCGTGCCGGCCCGGCGCGGCGTCAGGCGCACGCTGCCGGTGGGGCCGCGATATTTGCGCACGAGCGCTGCGCCCTCTTCGGTCAGCAGACCGGAAGCAATGGCAGACTCTGCCGCGTCTTCCTCGGAAAACTCGGAATGCGCCGCCAGGAACTTCGCCACACGGTCTTCGTCTTCTTCCATCAGAAAGGAACAGGTCGCATAGAGCAGACGTCCGCCCGGCTTCACATAGGCACTCGCGGCGGCGAGGATTTCGTCCTGCTCGCCCATACGCTTTTCCAGCTGGCGTTCTTTCAGCCGCCACTTGGCGTCCGGACGCCGACGCCATGTGCCGGTCCCCGTGCAGGGCGCATCCACGAAAACGAGGTCCATCTGATCGGATAGGTCTTCCAGCTGAGTCGGCTCGCTCGGATGCACCAGTTGCACATTGTGTGCGCCGGAACGTTTGAGGCGCGGGATCAGCGCCGACAGACGCCGCCCGTCAATGTCATAGGCAAATATCTGGCCTTTGCCCTGCATCTGCGCGGCCATGGCCAGCGTCTTGCCGCCACCCCCTGCGCAATAATCCATGACTTGCTCGCCCGGCTGGGCATTCGCCGCTGCAGACGCGATCTGGCTGCCCGCATCCTGCACTTCGACCCAGCCCTTGGAATAGGCCGGAACGCTCTCCAGAGAGGCTTCGCGCTCGCTCGGGTCGCGGGCGGGAATATTGAACGCGTTGAGCAATAGCGGCGATGCTTCGGCTTTCGCGCTGCGCAGCGGCTGGGACGCTTTCTCGGCATCCACTTTCAGCGTGTTGACGCGGAGGTCCACATCGGCGCGCACAGCCATTGCCTGTGCCTCGACAGCGGCTTCCTCGCCGAACACACGCGCCATCATGGGCGCCATCCATTCGGGATAGTCGCCTTGTACATGCGGCGGCGCGACCGGGTCCGGGGCCATGACGAGGCGCTCGCGCTCCTGCAGGGTCAGCTTGGAGGGCGCATGGTCTTCATCCATGGCCGAGTCGATTTCCTTGATATTCCAGCCCCAGGCATGTGCCAACGCGCCGAGGATCAGGCCGCGCGGACTGTCATCGCCCATCGCATGCGCAATCGAATTGCGCTTGCGCAGCGCGTCCAGCACGAGGCCGCTGACCCATGCCCGGTCTTTCGATCCGGCATAACGCGCGCGCTTGCCCCAGTCCCGCGCAGCCGATTTCACCGGCTGGTGCCGGGTCAGCACGTCGTTCAGCACGTCTATTGCCGCTGCGATGCGTCCGCCATTGCGCATGGGAATTGCCCCTCAAGTCTCTGCAAACCGCCCTGTTACCCCGCAAAATGGGCAAGGGAAACCGGCAATAGCTTAACCGGCGTTCCTAATCACATGCGCCGCCATGGCGCGGCCACTCTCGACCGCATCACTCGCGAGCCGTCCGAGCGCCCAATCTCCGCCGGCGATCAGCCGTCCATCGGCACTCGCGGCAAAAGGCATCCCGAGCGGCGTGCGCACGCGTGCATACCGCCAGCGATGGGCGGCCAGGTAGTCAGGTTCGCCAGGTAAATCCACCTGCTCCCGGACGGCTTCCAGCAACCGCGCCGCCGCGTCATCCTTTTCCAGTTCCAGATTCTCTGCGCTCCAATCCGGGCTCGCATGCACTGTCCAGCGCTCGAGGCCCGTCTGGCCCGGCTTCGCCAGCATGGGGATCGCTTTTGCAAGCCCGCCGCCGAGCGTGAGAACCTCCTGCTCCAGCCCGGTCGGGTCTACAAAGGCCATCAACAGCGTCCAGAGCGGCGACATGTCTGCTTTGGTGATCTGCGCTGACAGCGTGGCATCCGCCGCAGTGAGCGTTGCAGCCTGTATGGGCGGAGCCGTCACGATCACCCGGTCAAAGACACCCAGACCTACGCCCTGCTGGTCGCTCAGCCTCCAGGTGTTTTCTGGGCGGATCAGCGGCTGAACTTCCACTGATTTGCGAATATCCAGTCCGCCAGACATCGCTCGGGCGAGCGCGCTCATGCCGGGCAGCCCCGTCTGGCGCATCTCGACCGGTGCGCTGTGCCAAACCTCACCGCCGCCCGGCACGCTGGCTGGAACCCCAGGTGCACCATGATCAATCGGCCCGAAATCCATGCGACGCGTCGCCAGACGACCGCCCAGTCCGCGGCTCTTCTCGAATATGACCGGTGTCATACCCGTCTCCGCCAATGCCCGTCCGGCGGCGAGCCCGGCCAATCCTGCTCCGATGATTGCGATCCTGTCCGTCATGCCGATTCCCTGTATCAATTACAGTTCAAGCTAGGGCGCGGTCTGGCCAAGTCCCGTAAATAGTGGCTGGATAGCGTGGCTGGAGAGGTAAATTGATGCTCAAACTGGACCTGCCACCGCAGGTGACAACTGCAAGCCCGGCTGACTGGCGACAGATCGGCGACATCACGGCTGAAGCGTTTTCCGAAGATCCCATCAATCGCTGGATATTCGGCACCGACGCCGCCATCCGGGCGACCTTCCGACAGCTGGCGCGAGACATGTATCTTCCTGAGGGTATCTGCCACCAGATTGGCGATGATGCCGCCACGATGTGGGCCCTCTCCGAAACGCGGCATGGCCTGACATCATTCCAGACCTTCCGGCTGGTCCTTTCACTTCTCAGCAAAGGATCAAAAGGCACCGTGAAACGCGCGCTGAAGGCCGGTGAGATCATGCAGCGATATCATCCGACAGAACGCCACCTCTACCTCTTCACCATCGGCACACGGAAGGCTGCGCGTGGCAAAGGCCTCGGCAAGACGATATTGCGCCCCATGCTGGACGCCGCCGACCGCGCGGGCCTGCCCTGCTATCTGGAAAACTCCAATCCCGCCAATTCCGGCTTCTATATGAGCCACGGCTTCGAACGCATGAAACTGTTCGAGGTCGGAGAAGGCTCACCGCAGATGGAAGCTATGTGGCGGGACCCATTGGTTCAATGAGGGTCTCATCCTGAGCGAAGTCGAAGGACGAGGCCCGACTCGCAACAAGCCCGCCCAATCGGCCTACCCCCGGCTCAGCGAATAATTCGGGCTTTCCCGCGTCATCTGCACGTCGTGGACGTGGCTTTCCTGCAGGCCCGCGCCGGTGATTTGAACGAATTCGGCCTTCTCGTGCAGCTCGTCGATCGTCTTGGCGCCGACATAGCCCATCGCCGCGCGCAGGCCGCCGACCATCTGGTGGATGATCGGACCGAGCGGGCCCTTGAACGGCACCTGGCCTTCAATGCCTTCCGGCACCAGCTTCTCCTGCGCGGCGTCCTTCTGGAAATAGCGGTCGGCCGAGCCGCGCGCCATTGCGCCGAGGCTGCCCATGCCGCGATAGGCCTTGTACGAACGGCCCTGATAGAGGAACACTTCGCCGGGCGCTTCCTCGGTGCCAGCGAACATCGAGCCCATCATCGCGGTCGAGGCCCCGGCGGCGAGCGCCTTGGCAAAGTCGCCCGAGAATTTGATGCCGCCATCGGCAATCACCGGCACGCCGCTCGCCTGCGCCGCATTCGCGCACGCTTCAATTGCAGTTAGTTGCGGCACGCCAACCCCGGCCACAATCCGCGTCGTACAGATCGAGCCCGGCCCGATGCCGACCTTCACCGCATCCGCGCCCGCATCGATCAGCGCCTTGGTCGCCTCGGCGGTCGCCACGTTCCCGGCAATGATCTGGACGGAATTGGATATCTTCTTCGCCCGCTCAACCGCCTGCGCGACAGAGATCGAATGGCCATGCGCGGTGTCAATGATGACACAATCCACGCCCGCCGCGATCAGAGCTTCGGTGCGCTCGAACCCGGCATCGCCCACGGTCGAGGCCGCCGCGACGCGCAAGCGACCGGCGGCGTCCTTGGCGGCGTTCGGGTTCACGGCCGCCTTGTCCATGTCCTTCACGGTCAGCAGGCCGACGCAGCGATTATCGTCATCCACGATGACCAGACGCTCGATCCGATGCTTGTGCAACAGGCGCCGGGCTTCGTCGTTCGGCGTGTCCATTTTCACGGTCACGACCTCTTTCGTCATCAGGTTTGCCACCGATTCCGAGACGTCATCGGCAAAGCGCGTATCACGATTGGTGATAATGCCGACGACCTTGCCGCTCTTGTCCACGACCGGCACGCCGGAAAAGCCCGTGCGCTGTTTCAACTCGACCAGATCACCAAGGCTCGCACTCGGCGAGATCGTGACGGGATTCATCACCACGCCGCTCTCATATTTCTTCACCATGGCCACTTCACCGGCCTGCTGTTCGATTGAGAGATTGCGGTGGATCACGCCGATACCGCCGGACTGCGCCATGGCAATCGCCAGGCGTGCCTCGGTCACCGTGTCCATCGCCGCCGAGATCAGCGGAATGTTCAGCGGAATGGCTTTGGTCAGGAAGGTGGAGACGTTGACGTCAGCGGGCATGACCTCGCTGGCCCCGGGCTGGAGCAGCACGTCGTCGAAGGTAATGGCTTGCCGGATTTTCATGTGGGGAGCTCCCTTTTTGGCCCAATAAGGGAGTCGCGAGCCTTTGTGAAGTCCCCTCCTGAAAATCCCTGCAATGTGCGAGCTTTTCGCAGAATATGGTCTGGCCAATCCGGCGAAAGCAGAGTTAGTTTCAAATGAAATAAAATGCTTTTGGGAGGAAGCACATCATGACGCTTGCAGATTATGGCCTCAGCCGCGACCGGGGTTTCCTGTCATCTTTCGATCCAGCCAATGTGACCCTGCCGGAATTTCTTCATCCGGTTCGCGATGTCGCGCTGGCCTTGCCGCGCATTCTGCCGACAGGCCGCGTCCGCGCCCATCTCGAATCCCTGCCCCAGCTCGACCTGACCGACTTTCTCGCCACCACGACCGAGGCCGAACAGCGCATCGCCATGCTGCACTACAGCTTCATGGTCCAATCCTATGTCTGGGGCGAACCGGAGGCACCGAAATCCCTGCCCGCCTGTCTTGCCGTGCCGATCTGGCAGATCGGAAAAGCCATCGGCCAGCCGCCCCTGTTGCCCTATTCCAGCTATACGCTGGAAAACTGGGGCCGGTTCGACCCGGCTGGCCCGATTGATCTTTCCAATATCTATACAATCCAGCATTTCGACGGCGGCCTCGACGAAGCCTGGTTCATCCTTGTCCATGTCGCGATCGAGGCGCGGGCGGGCGAATTGCTTGAAGAGGCGACCCAGCTGATCGACCATTTGCAGGCAGCCGATGAAGCCCGTATCGAATCAAGCCTCAGAGCGATGTCCACGGCATGGGACGATATCAATGCCATCTTCGACCGCATGCCGGACCAGTGTGACCCCTATGTCTATTTCCACCGCGTCCGCCCCTGGATTCATGGCTGGAAGGACAATCCCGCCCTTGGCGATGGCCTTGTCTATGAAGGCGTTGCTGAAACCCTTGGCGCGCCGCAGGCCTTCCGCGGGCAGACCGGCTCTCAATCCTCCATCGTGCCAGCCATGCATGCGCTGCTCAGCGTCGGACACGCGGCAGACCCCTTGCGCACATTCCTTGACGAGTTGCATGCCTATCGTCCGCCCACTCATCGCCGCTTCATCGAGGATTTGCGCGCGAACAGTTCGCTGCGCGCCTTCATCGAGGGCGCAGGCAACAAGGCCCTGACCGAACTCTACAATGAGAGTGTGATGAAACTCGCACGGTTCCGCACGCGCCATCTGGAATATGCGGCCAGCTATATCAACAAGCAATCAAAGGGCGGCGCTGGCAATGATCCGGATGTGGGCACCGGCGGCACACCTTTCATGAAATATCTCAAGAAGCATCGCGACGAAGCGCAGGCGCACCTTCTTCCGGTGTAATCTAGTCTACGCAGAGCGCCGGTGTCGCGCGTCCATTTTCGACGGTGGCATAGCATCCGAAGGGGCTGTCGGTCGCTTGGCACTTGCCCGTAACAGGCTTGCCGGCTTCTGGCATGTCGTCGCCGAGGCTGAGACGGCATTGGCCAATGCAATCGGCATTATCCGCACACGCCTTTCCGGCGTCTTCGAAGGGCTGAATGCACTGTTCCCACCCCCGCATGCCGTCACGCGCGACGCGACCGCCTGCGGATTCACATGCGGCACGTTCGGCCCCTGTGGCCTTTTCTCCCGCGAACTGGATCTTTTCATAAGGGTCCGCCCCCGACCCATACACGCCGTCGCTGGAATAGACATCCTGCAGATAGGCACAGCCCGACACTACTACACCTGCGAGTATGATGGAAATTATCCTGATCATTGGCCGGGAAACCTTTCAAATCTGGCGATATCGTCTGGAACATGGTGGAAGCTCTGCGCATCCGCAACCTGCATGGCCATTTGGGCCGCACCGAACACGGATGGATCATCCAGTGTGCCGACTTTCAGGATCACCGCCTGCGGCAGAGAGGGGGATCGCGTTGCGATATGCGTTCCGCAGTCGGAGCAAAATTCGCGTAGCGCTCCACGTTCCAGATCTCCCCGGCGATATCCTTTTGGCTTGCCGAGCGTGTAACGGAACTCCGCAGTTGGCATCGCCATGATCGTATTGGCCTGCCCACCCGTGAAGTATTGGCATTCCCGGCAATGGCAACTTGCCTTCATGATCGCATCGCCTCCCGCCTCATACCGGATCGCGCCGCAATAACACCCACCTTTGATGGCCATTAACTTTCTCCCTGACTCGCAGATGGATAGTGGAGCGGACACAAATCTAAAGCAATACAAGGTTTTTTTGGAACTTTTGCTCGAGTTTTGCATAGAACTTGCAAGACAAACCATACAACGCAGAAGCAAGTTGTTAACTTATGGCAAGCGCCCACGCTCCTCTACGCCGCATCGTCGGCCTGTCACCGATTTCGGTTGACGACGCGATTGATCGGGCCCTGGTTCAAGCGCGCGATCTCTTTGGGGAACCAGACTGGTTCGAAGTCTCGACCGCCCGTGGCTTCATCAGCAAGGGACAAGTCACCCATTACGAAGTGTCGGTCGAATTGGGCTATGAATCCAAGCCCAAAAAATCCGAAAATGACGCCTATCTGAATTCCGTTCTCTCCAGACGCCCCAACCGCCGCGTACGGAATACAATCGATTGGCGGCTCTGATAGCGCCCTTGAATTAACCCTTGAATCCCTTTGCCACCACGAAAATTTCGGGACTTCCGGCCCGGCTTGATGGCGGTTTGATGTGGCGCACCGTCTTGAAATGCGCCTTCAACGTGTCCAGCACATCCTTCGTCGCGCCACCCTGAAACACTTTCGAACAGAATGTGCCGCCCGGCGCGAGATGTTCAATGGCGAACGCGACCGCCATCTCGACCAAAGCGACGGTGCGCAAATGGTCCGTCTGCTTGTGCCCGGTCGTGTTCGCCGCCATGTCGGACAGGACAAGGTCAACCGGTCCACTCAGCCCTTCCAGCAAGGCCGCAACATCTTCCGGCTCATTCACATCGCCTTCAATGATATGCGCGCCTTCAATTGGCTCCACCGGCAAGAGGTCAATACCTGCCACTTCCAGCGCGCCCTTCTTCAGCGCGACCTGCATCCACCCGCCGGGCGCACAGCCCAGGTCAACAACGCGCTGACCCTTGCGCAGCAGGTCCAGCTTTTCATTTATCTCAAGCAGTTTGTAGGCCGCGCGGGCCCGATAGCCCTCTTCCTTGGCCTTGCGCACATAGGGATCCTGTAGCTGGCGTTCGATCCAGCGTTTGGAACTTTCATTTTTCGCACGATGCGCCGTGACCTTGCGCTCGGTCATCTGGCGACCGGACGTGTTCTTGCTTTCCTTGCCGGGGCCTTTCCAGCGGCGTTTTCCATCATCCGTCATTGCCGGCCTCCGCTGCCGAATGGGTTTGAGGCGTGTTGCCGCCTTCGCGCCGTTTGCGCCCGCCTCTGCGACGACGCCGCGCGGGCTTCTGGCCATACATCATGCTGAGCAGCAGGCCTTCCCTCAGGCCACGGTCGCCAACCCGCAAACGCCCCGCCGGATAGGCCCGCCAAAGCGCGTCCAGAATAGCACAGCCCGCCAGCATCAGTCCTGCGCGCTCTTCACCAATCGTCGGCAAGGCCGCCCGCCCGTCCGGTCCGGCTTCGCGCAGCATGTTCAGCACTTTTTCGCCCGAGGTCCGGCTCATCCACGTCCCGTCCACCTTGTCACGGCGATAGCGGTCGAGTTTCAGATGTACGCCCGCCAGGCAGGTCACTGTCCCGGACGTACCGATCAGGTGCGCCCCTCTCAAACCCATCGCAGAACGGATCGCCTGTGTGCCTTGCCAGGCTTCAATAACTTCTCCGGCATGATCCAGCATTGCCTGATAGGCTTCTGCGTCCGGCAGATGAGCAAAGGCTTCGGTCAGGGTCACGACGCCCAGCGGCAGGCTGGTCCAGTTCTGGATGGGCGCACGCTGGATCAGGCCGTTCAGGCCATTGGCCCGCGCCAGTTCGGCATTCAGCCACGACAATTCCGTCGACCCGCCGCCAATATCCACCACCAGTACCGACGGCGCATCATCGCCAATCAGGTCATGACACCCGATACTGGCAAGGCGCGCCTCTTCCTTCGCGCCAATGATCTTGAAGGTCAGGCCGGTCTCGTCGTGCACCCTCTGGATGAAATCCGGACCATTCTCTGCCTTTCGGCAAGCCTCGGTCGCGATGCAGCGGACCTTGCCGACTCCATGCGTCTTGAGCTTCCCGCGGATCGCATTCAGCGCATCCATCGCGCGCTCTATCGAAGCTTCGGACAGCCGACCGGTTTCGTGCAATCCCTCACCCAAACGGGCAATTTGGGAGTGCGAATCAACCACACGGAAAGTTTTTCCGTGTGGAGTGGCCACCAGAAGGCGGCAATTATTGGTTCCAAGGTCCACGGCCGCATAGAGGTCCGAGGCCCTGGCTGGGCGCGGTCGGCCGCGTTTTCCGCGCCGTACCGCTGATTTTTTTTCAGCCATAGTGTGGCCCAAGTTTTTCAGTTGATGCATGGTGTATCACAGGAGTGGGAAATGACCAGACGCGCATCGCTCTTGGGAAAGCTGCTAGGCAGCGTGGGAATCGGTCGCCGTAAGGTTGCCGACGACGCGCTGCTGCTCGACAAACCCCTCGACCGTGACCAGCGCTATAACGACATCACCCCCCTGCTCGCAAAGTTCCAGATCGGCCAGGTTGTGCGCCACCGCCACTTCCCGTTTCGCGGCATCATTTTCGATGTCGACCCCGTCTTCGCCAACACCGATGAATGGTATGAATCCATTCCTGAAGAAGTGCGTCCCTCAAAAGACCAGCCCTTCTATCATTTGTTCGCCGAGAACGAGCGCACACATTACGTCGCCTATGTCTCGGAACAGAACCTGGTGATTGACGATTCCGACACACCGCTCAGCCATCCGGACATCCAGGAATGGTTCAACGAAACCGGACGCGGGCGCTATGAGCTCAAAAAGGGCGTTGCCAACTGACGCGCTAGTTCGGCAGCCCTTCAGGAGCTTCACCCGTCAGGCAGGCGATCACCGCGTCCCAGTGCGCCAATGCCTCGACGTCACCCTGCGCGGCCACTTCCGCTGCACGCAGCGTGGCAATCACTTCTGCGTCTTCGCCATATTGTTTGAGCAATTGGGCGGCTGTTTGCGCAGCCGGGCTCATTCTGTCTTGGACTGCGCCCGAGCAATCGCCGCCGTGGTCGACTGTCCATCCACCAACGGCACGATATGAACCGTTCCGCCGCGTGCCTGCACTGTGTCAGCGCCAACGATCGTATCGATGGAATAATCCCCGCCCTTGACCAGCAAGTCCGGCTGCAACGCCTCGATCAGCGCGCCGGGTGTGTCTTCCTCGAAAACAACCACCGCATCCACGGCCATCAGGCCCGACAGGACCCGCGCGCGGGAGTCAGCGTCATTGACCGGCCGCGTCGGTCCTTTCAGGCGCGATACGGACGCATCCGAGTTCAGGCCAACCACCAGACGGCCACAGCGCGACTTGGCCTCTTCCAAAACCCGCAAATGCCCCGGATGAAGGATGTCGAAACAGCCATTTGTGAAGCCGACGGTCAGCCCGGAATCCCGCCAGGAAGCGACCTGTGCCCTGGCTGCGTCGAGGGTCAGATAGCTGACGCCACCATTGCGCAGCCCCATCTGCAACGCCGTGATCATCTCATCCGCAGAGACCGTAGCCGTGCCCGCCTTGCCGACGGCAATCCCGGACGCCGTGATCGCCAGGCTGGCCGCATCCGCCACCGAGCCGCCGCCTGCCAGGCCCAGCGCCAGCGCCGCAATGCTCGTATCGCCCGCGCCCGACACGTCATACACTTCGCGCGCCTGACCGCTCAGATGCACGGCCGGCTCGCCCTCGATGGCATAGGACATGCCCTTTGCGGCCCGCGTCACGACAATGGATTTCGCCATCAGCAAGGTCTGCGCAGCCGTCAGGGCCTCACCGACATCCTGATCCGTTTCCACCCTCAGCCCCATGGCTGCGGCCAACTCGCTGGCATTCGGCTTGAGCAAGTCCACCGCGCCATAGCGCGTGAAATCGCGGCCTTTCGGATCGGCAATCACCGGAATGCCATATTGGTCTCCAGCCGCCAGCGCGGCTGCAATGACGCCATCCGTCACCGCGCCCTTGGCATAATCGGACAGGATGATCACGCTTGCTTCATTCGCCTCGTCGGCAATGGAGGCAATCAGCTCGGCTTCCGGGCTCGGCCCGATGGGGCTGGTATCTTCCGCGTCCACGCGCAGCAATTGCTGTCCCCCGGCGACAAAGCGCGTCTTCAGCGTGGTTGACCGGTCGCGCATGGCGATCAAATCGGCATCGACGCCCTCAATGTCTCCCAGCAGCGCGGCCAGTTCCCGGCCTTCGCCATCATCCCCGACAACCCCGATAAGCGAGACCGACAAGCCGAGCGAAGCAAGGTTTCGTGCCACATTGCCCGCACCGCCCGGCATCGCCGCTTCGCGCGTGCGCCGCATGATCGGCACGGGCGCTTCGGGGGATATGCGGGTGACGCCGCCATAGATAAACCGGTCCAGCATGACATCGCCAACACAGACGACACGCTTGCCCGCAGCGGCGTGGATGAGACCCGGAAGATGTGTGCCTGACATTTCGGTTACACTCCGCTGGGGCGTATGATTCTTTTGAACATCGAAAGGGTATACCGCCCCAATTGCAGGCGCGGAAGACCAAGGCTCAGCCCCGCATGATCCATTCCGCGAACTCGCGCGTAGAGGCTTTGTAAACTGTTCAACCCTGCCCGGAGGTCTTGTGTCACAATCTGCGCCTGCCATCATCTGGTTCCGCGAAGACCTGCGCCTTACCGACAATCCGGCCCTGCATGCCGCCGTCTCGTCCGGCAGGCCCCTCGTCTTGCTCTACATACTGGACGAGCAGACCAAAGGCCTGCGGCCCCTCGGCGGCGCCTCGAAATGGTGGCTGGACAAATCCCTGCGCGCGCTTGCCGCTGATATCAAACAGGCGGGCGCCCAGCTGACCCTTCGCTCCGGGCAATCCGCCGATGTGCTCGACACCGTCATCGAAGAGACCGGCGCAGAGACCATTTTCTGGAATCGCCGCTATGACCAGCCCGAACGCGATCTGGATGCCGCAATCAAGGAAGACCTGGCCCAGCGGGGCCTGGATGTCTCCAGCTACAATGCGCGGCTGCTGAACGAGCCGTGGCAGGTCGAAACCAATGCGGGTGGCTACTACAAGGTGTTCACTCCTTACTGGCGCGCGGCCCGCAACAACTTCGTCGCGCGCGACACGTATGGCCGCCACAAAACGCTGAGCGGCCCCGAACCCGAAAGCGAATCCCTCGATGATTGGGGCCTCCACCCGTCGAACCCCGACTGGTCCACAGGCTTTGATGACTGGACCCCGGGCGAGGACGGCGCAATTGCCCGCCTGACCGATTTCCTTGATGGGCCAATCAATGGCTACAAGGAAGATCGCAACCGCCCGGACCTCGACATGTCCACGTCCGGTCTCTCCCCACATCTCCGTTTCGGCGAGATCGGACCACTGCAGATATGGCGCGCTGTCCATGCTGGTATGGAAGCCGGCACGCTCCCGGAAAAGGATGGTCACACCTTCCTGTCAGAAATTGGCTGGCGGGAATTTTCCCATACACTCCTGTTTTACAATCCGGCGCTCGCCTCCGAAAACTATAATGACTCATTCGAGTTCATGCCGTGGCGAAAAGACAAGAATGCCTTTGACGCCTGGACCAAGGGCCAGACCGGCTATCCGATGGTTGACGCAGGAATGCGCCAGCTCTGGCAGACCGGCTGGATGCACAACCGGGTACGGATGATTGTCGCCTCCTTCCTGACCAAGCACCTTCTCCTGCCCTGGCAGGACGGCGAAGCATGGTTCTGGGACACGCTGGTCGATGCTGACCCGGCCAACAATGCCGCCAGTTGGCAATGGACTGCAGGCTCCGGTGCCGATGCGGCGCCCTATTTCCGGGTCTTCAACCCGATCAGCCAGGGCAGCAAGTTCGACGAGACCGGCGACTATGTGCGGCGCTTCTGCCCGGAACTGAAGGACCTGCCAGACAAGTACCTGCACGCCCCGTGGGAAGCCAGCGAAGAGACCCTGAACAAGACCGGCATCCAGCTCGGCAAGACCTATCCGAAACCCATAGTCGACCATTCCGGCGCTCGCCAGCGCGCACTCGACGCATATGATACATTGAAAGAAAAGCGAGACGCCGCATGAAACGCATCGCCATTATTGGATCTGGGATATCCGGCCTCGGCGCTGCATGGGCGCTGCGCAATTCCGCACACGTAACACTTTACGAACAATCAGGCCGGGCCGGGGGGCACGCATGCACGCATGCGTTCGACTATGACGGCCACGAAACGAAGGTCGATCTCGGCTTCATCGTTTATAATGCACTCAACTATCCGAACCTGATCGGCTTCTTCGATGCACTTGGTGTTGAAACACAGGCGTCCGACATGAGCTTTGCGGTCTCTGATCCGAAAGGCTGGGAGTGGGCGTCTACACTGAAAGGCATCTTTGCCCAGCGTCGCAATCTCCTGAGCCCGAAATTCCATCGCTTCTGGCGCACCATCCTCCGCTTCAACGACATTGCGCGCGCCGAACTCGCCGATGGCACGATTACGGATACAACTCTGGGCGCATGGCTCGACCGCCATGAGTTCGATACAGATTTCCGCACGAACTATATTCTGCCCATGGGAGCCGCCATCTGGTCCACCTGCGAAGACAAGATGCTCGACTACCCCGCCATGAGCTTCTTCCAGTTCTTCGACAATCACCGCCTCATGCACAAGGAACGCCCGAATTGGCGTACCGTCACCGGTGGCAGTGAAAACTATGTCCGCACTGTTGCGGACGCGCTCGGCGACCGGGTTCGCCTCAACTCGGGCGTCGAGCGCATTTTTCCCTTTGGTGACCATATCGCGGTCGTGACGGCCGATGGCCGTCGCGAAATATTCGATGATGTCATTCTCGCCACCCATTCCGACCAGGCCCTGCGCCTGACCGAGGAACATTTCGACGATCAGGCCTTCCTGCTCCGCTCGGTTCGCTATCGGCCAAACCGTATCTATCTCCACCGCGACCCGGCGCTGATGCCCTCGCGCAAGGCCGCCTGGGCCAGCTGGAACGTGCTGAAACAGGAAAGCGGCGACATCTGCCTCACCTACTGGATGAACCGGCTGCAGGGCCTGCCCGATGGGCGCCCACTCTTCATCACGCTGAACCCCGACACGCCCCCTCGCGACGAGCTGACCTTTCTCGAATATGATTTCGACCATCCGCAGTTCGATGCCGCCGCCGAAGCAGCCGTGCGCAGCCTGAAGCGTATTCAGGGTCAGAACGGTCTCTGGATCGCCGGCGCATGGATGGGCCGCGGCTTTCATGAGGACGGCCTGAAATCCGGCCTCTCAGCCGCCCTTTCCCTTGGCGGATCCGTGCCGTGGACGTCCGAAGGTGTGGACATTGTACAGCCAGCACGCAAACTTCGCCCTGTGGAAGTCGCTGCCGAGGTGTCTGTTTGACCAATGCGCATCCCCAGCCCGCACTGAGCCTCTGGAAAGGCCAGACTGTCCATGTGCGCCACCAGCCATTCGAGCGACGCTTTGCGTATGATCTCGTCCTGATTGATCTCGACATCGACCGGTTGGACGAGGCCGCGGCCAGCTCAGCCCTGTTCAGCGTCAACGCGCCCGGCCTGTTCGCCTTCCGCACCGAAGACCACGGCCCCAAGCAGAAAGACGCGCCGCTACGTCCCTGGGCCGAATCCGAACTTGCCAAGGCGGGCGTCACACTGGACGGCGGCGCCGTCCGCCTCGTCACCTTCCCGCGCCACCTGTTCTACAAATTTGCGCCCCTCTCGCTCTGGTATGGCTACGGCCCGGACGGCGACCTGCGCGGGATCATCTATGAAGTGAACAACACATTCGGCGAGACCCATTGTTACGTTGCCGCCGTCAATCCGGGCCGCAACGCGCACAGTGCGCCAAAGTCTTTCCACGTATCCCCCTTCTTCGACGTCACCGGAACCTACCGCTTCACCCTGCGTTCGCCGGAAGACAAATTGGGAGTGGTCGTGGAAAGCCTGAGACATGAAAAGCGCCTTCATATGGCCAACATCACCGCCCGGCGGATGCCTGCCACCAGCGCAAACCTGCTGAAACTCGCAGTCACCAATCCGCTCTCCACGCTCGGCGTGACCCTCGGAATCCACTGGCAGGCTCTCAAAGTGTGGATACGCGGCGCCGCCTATCGCCCAAAGCCCGCCCCTCCGGAAACCGGCACAACAATTGCGTTATCCCAACAAATACGTAATGCTGATAAGCGGAAGGATGCCGCATGACCGAGGTCATCAAAGCCAGCACACAGACCATTCGGAACCTGAAAGACGTTCCGACAAGCTTTCGTCTGGCCGCCTTCGCGCTGCTCAATACCCAGAAGGGCAGCGTGTCTTTTGTCTTGCCCGGCGACCGCGTGCTCGAATACAGGCATGACGATACCGGTCCTCATGCCACCATCATTGTCCACGATTATAATTTCGTGAAACGCGCCATGGCTGGCGGCGATGTCGGCTTTGCCGAGGCTTATATGGATGGCGAATGGTCAACGCCTGACCTGACCGAAGTGCTGCGCTTCTTCTCTGCCAATTTCGACAATATCGGCAAGCTTGCCGTGGGCGGCGCAGTGGTGCGCTGGGTCAACATGGTCCGCCACATCTTCAACCGCAATTCCCGGGAGGGCGCGAAGAAGAACATCATGGCCCATTATGATCTGGGCAATGACTTCTACAGTCTCTGGCTGGACCCTTCGATGACCTATTCCTCAGCCATCTTCGACAGCCCGAACATGAGCCTCGAACAGGGCCAACAGAACAAGTACCGGAACATCTGTGACCGGATCAGTGCCGGGCCCTCGTCGGAAATCCTGGAAATCGGCTGCGGCTGGGGCGGCTTTGCCGAATATGCCGCCAAGCAACGCGGCTCGAAAGTCACCTGCCTGACCATCTCGCCATCCCAGCGTGATTTCGCCATGCAGCGGATGCAGAAACAGGGCCTCAGTGAATGTGTAGAGATCCGCCTCGAAGACTATCGCGACCATCAGGGCCAATATGATGGCGTCGCCTCCATCGAGATGTTCGAAGCGGTCGGGGAATCCTACTGGCCGAGCTATTTCGCGAAAATCTTCGAAAGTCTGAAACAGGGCGGCCGCGCCGCGCTCCAGATCATCACCATCGATGACGAACTGTTCCCGCGCTACCGCAAGCGCGTCGACTTCATCCAGCGCCACATATTTCCGGGCGGCATGCTGCCCAGCGAGACCGCTCTGAAGGAACAGTTCCACACGGCGGGCCTGCGCCATGACGGCGTCACCTATTTCGGTCAGGACTATGCCCGCACCTGCCGCGAATGGGCGCGCGATTTCAATGCCAACTGGGACACGATCTCGAAACTCGATTTCGACGAACCCTTCCGCCGCATGTGGAATTTCTACCTGTCCTATTGCGATGCCGGCTTCACTGACGGCCGCATCAATGTCGGCCAGTTCCAGGTGTCCAAGCCTTAGAGCCACATCCGCCTTTCGGCGCATGCCGATGATACGGGCTCGGTAGTCCCGCAAGCCCCGCAGAATTCTCCAATAAAATCAAAGACCGTTGAAAGACCAATCCGACCGGCACCCCCACCCCGGATGCTCAGCTCATGTCCGAACTGCGCTATTCACCTCCACAGGAAATCCGCTCCGCCGTCTGGCTGATGCTGAATGTCATCAGCCTCGGCGTGATCCATTTGCGCGAGCGGCTCGGCCTGACGCCGCATACGCCGCTCCTGCCGCGTCATGCGATTTCGCGCCTGTCGCGCTTCCTGGCCCAGGCCGAACCGGCGCTGCGCCGCTGTCTCTATCTCTGCGCGGCCGAACTGGGTGCGTTGCCTGAATTCCCTCAAGAGACAGCCAGTTCAGGTCCAGCGCGCCCGCGAGAAACCACGCAACACATCGCCCGCGCATCCCAGCCAGCTTTCCGTCTGTTCGAGACCCGCGCTCATCGCCCGGATGCAAAGCCGCCCAGGCCGACATTCAAGACAGGCCCACGCATCCGCTTTCTTGATGCGGACGACGTCCCAGATATCCATGAATACGATAAACTCCCGAGCGACATCCTGCCCGCCAAACGCCTCGTCCGCCGGCTGATGGCCCTCGACCATGCGATGGATCATCGCGATCTCTATATCGAAAAAATCCGCCGCTGCCTTGGCGAAGCCAGACAACTGATCGCCAAAACCGGCAAGCGCCTCTTCCGGCACGGCCCTCTGACGCGCCTGCAATGCGAGACAGCCCAACTGATCGAGGCTGAAACGCACGCCGTGCAACCCCACTTCAATTCGTCCTGAGGCGGATTGTTTTTGGAGACACGCACCCGGCCGGAATCTTCCGCGCCGGATAAAAGTGCTGGTCGCCCCCTCCGCGTCACACCCGATGAGCGCAGCTCATCTGGGTGTCCATCTCGGAACCGGGCCGCTAGTGCATGAGGCAAAACCAGAGATGGGCCCTCAGACCGCTTCGCGGTCGAGGGTGACGGATCTTGACGGAAGGATCCTAAACCAGTCGGCTCTGCTTGACCGCCGCGCCGATGAAGCTTGCAAACAGCGGGTGCGGCTCGAACGGACGGGACTTCAGCTCTGGATGATACTGCACGCCGATGAACCAGGGGTGCTCCGGAAGCTCGAAAATCTCCGGCAGCTTGCCGTCTGGCGACAGGCCGGAGAACAGCCCGCCGGCCTTTTCCAGCGCCTTGATGTAACCGGCATTCACCTCATAGCGGTGACGGTGGCGTTCGGAGATATCGAGCGTGCCATAGATTTCGGCGACCTTGCTGCCCGGCGTCAGGCGGGCCGGATACGCGCCGAGGCGCATCGTGCCGCCCTTGTCGGTATTGGCGTCGCGCTGGACCTTTTCGTTGCCCTTGGTCCACTCTTCCATCAGGCCAACCAGCGGCGCAGACGTGTCCGGGTCATTCTCGGTCGTGTTCGCGTCCTCGATACCGGCCATGTTGCGGGCCGCCTCGATCACCGACATCTGCATGCCATAGCAAATACCGAAGCACGGCACGTTGCGCTCGCGGGCAAACCTTGCCGCGCGCATCTTGCCATGTGCGCCGCGCTCGCCAAAGCCGCCCGGCAGGATGATTCCATGCACGCCTTCCAGAATGTCCAGCGGCCGATGCTCATCATCGAATTCTTCGGAATTGATCAGGCGGATATCGACCTTCACCTTGTTGGCAAGGCCGCCATGCGTCAGCGCCTCGGCAACGGATTTGTAGGCGTCCGGCACATCGGTGTATTTTCCGACGAGGCCGATACAGACATTGCCGTCCGGATGATGCGTCGTGTGCGCAATCTCGCTCCAGCCGGACAGGTCCGGCTCCGGAGCGTCTTCGATGCGGAAATGCGACAGGACTTCCTTGTCGAGTCCCTCGGCATGATAAGCGCCCGGCACATCATAGATGTGGCCCACATCGCGCGCTTCGATCACGCTGGAGAGGCGCACATTACAGAAGCTGGCAATCTTGCCCTTCTCGGTCTCCGGAATCGGCCGGTCACACCGGCAGAGCAGCACGTCAGGCTGAATACCGATCGAGCGCAGCTCCTTCACCGAGTGCTGGGTCGGCTTGGTCTTCATCTCGCCCGCCGCCGGAATATAGGGCAGCAGTGTCAGATGGATGAAGCAGGCGCGCTCCGGCCCGAGTTCCTGGCCGAGCTGACGGATCGCCTCGAAAAATGGCAGGCCCTCAATATCGCCGACCGTGCCGCCGATTTCGCAGAGCACGAATTCCACATCCTCGCCCGGATCGGACAGGACGAAATCCTTGATCTCGTTTGTGACGTGCGGAATCACCTGGATTGTCGCGCCGAGATAATCCCCGCGCCGTTCCTTCTCGATGATACGGCTATAGATCCGCCCCGTCGTGATATTGTCGGACTGGCGTGCCGAGACGCCGGTGAAGCGCTCATAATGGCCAAGGTCCAGATCGGTCTCTGCGCCGTCATCGGTGACATAGACCTCGCCATGTTGGCGGGGGCTCATCGTGCCGGGATCGACATTGAGATACGGATCGAGCTTGCGCAGACGGACCTTGTAGCCACGCGCCTGAAGCAACGCACCGAGTGCGGCGGAAGCGATACCCTTGCCAAGGGAGGACACCACGCCGCCTGTAATGAAAATATAGCGGATCATGGGATCACCCTGATGCCGTGATTCGGACAAATGGGACGCAGGGAAAACACCTGCGCGGCGCAATTACTGGGGATTACCTGTTTCCGGCTCGGTTTCCGGCACAGGATCAGCCTCGATATCGGCGGGTGGCATGTCTGCCGTAGGATCGATCAGGACACCCGGCTCAGCCGCTTCCGGCGCTGGCGTGGACAGGCCGTCCTGGCCCTCCAGCAGCGGCGCGGTTGGATCCAGCAGGTCAACCGGGCCGGTTGCGCCATCTTCGTCAGCGCCAAGTGCGCGCTCGACATTGGTGCGTGTGTCGGTGTTGCGATTGGCCAGTGTGGTCAGCGCCAGGCTGGTCACGAAGAAGATACCGGCAAACATGATCGTGGAACGCACCAGGGCGCCTGCAGCGCCACGTCCGGACATGAGCGATCCCGCGCCGCCCCCGCCGCCACCACCAATACCGAGGCCGCCGCCTTCGGATTTCTGGATCAGGACCAGTCCTGTCACGATAAGACAGGCGAGGATGTGGACTACAAGGATGACGTTCTGCATGGCTGGTGCGTTTCCAGTAAAATTCAAGCGGCCCGCATATCCCCATTGGGGACAGACGCCAAGCCTTCGGGTTCAGTCTTTGATTACTTTGCTTGACCGTAAATGGCGAGGAAATCCGCCGCCTTCAAGCTTGCCCCCCCAATTAGACCGCCATTCACATCCTTGACCGCAAGGATTTCAGCCGCATTTCCCGGCTTCATGCTGCCGCCATAGAGCAGCGGAATGAGGTCTGCGGCCTCGGCGCCGAATCGTTCTGCAAGGCGCGTGCGGATCGCGGTATGAACTTCATCAATCTGATCTGGCGTGGCAACTTCGCCCGTACCGATGGCCCAGATTGGCTCATAAGCAATCACAATCTGTTCAGCCGCGGCCCCGTCCGGAATCGAGCCTGCGATCTGGCTGGCCACGAATTCCAGCGTCTCACCCGCCTTGCGCTGGTCGAGGCTTTCGCCAATGCAAATGATCGGCGTCAGACTCGCGCGCAGGGCGGCTGCGGCTTGTGCGGCCACGATTTCATTGCTCTCCGCATGGTCTGTCCGGCGCTCTGAATGGCCAACAATGACATGGGTTGCGCCCGCGTCTGCCAGCATTTCTGCCGACACATCACCAGTATGCGCGCCGCTTTCGGCCGCATGGCAGGTTTCGCCACCGACCCGCAGCGCTGAGCCGTGCGCGGCCTCTGCCGCAAGGGTCAGAAGGGTTGCCGGTACGCACAACAGCGCCTCGACCCCGGCCTTGCCTTGACCCACGCCTGCAGCCGCATCTCGGATTTCCCCAAGGCTGGACTTGAGGCCGTTCATCTTCCAATTCCCGGCGATAAGTGTTCTGGTCATAAGCTATCCCTATCTTGAAAGACCTAACGGGGTCGCCTAGCAAGCACTGGACCACCGCTCAACCTGCCAGAAAGACGCTGCCGATATGCTAGCCTTGATGAAAAGCCTGATGAATTCCTTCGTCGGGAAGATTATTGTCATGATCATCATTGCGGGGATGGCGTTCTGGGGTGTTGACCAGATGTTCGCTCAGCTGCGGGGCGGAATCGGCTCCAACATGGCCGCCGCGGGCAGCCGGGGCTTTGATGCCGTCACCTTCGATCGCCGCGTTGAGAGCGTCATCCGGAACATCAATGCGGACTCCGAAGAGCCCGTTACCAAGCCGGAATTGCTGGAACAGGGTGTCATCGACCAGGTCTTCCAGCTCGAAGCCGCCAAGCTCACCTTGCTCGGCTATGCCGACTCCATCGGCGTCCATCCCTCCACCGATGCCGTTGTGGAAGAACTGAAGAACATCGACGCCTTCAAGAACCCGCTGACCGGCGCGCTCGACCTCGATACCTATCGCGATGTCCTCTATCGCAGCCGCATCACCCAGGCTGACTATGAACAGCAATTGTCTGACGATCTGACGATGAAAGCGCTGCGCGACGCAGCCGGCGCCGCGATCTTTCCGCCGAAAACGCTTTCCGGATTGCAAGCGCGCTATATTGGCGAAGCGCGCAATGTCGGCTGGTTCATTCTCGACACGAGCAGCCTGCCAGAGCCTGACGCGCTCACGGAAGACGAAATCCGCGCCTATTATGATGAAAATCTCGAAGCGCTGAAACAGCCTGAGCGTCGGATGATTGATGTGCTGCGCATGTCTGCCGAAGACTTCCTGTCAGAGGTCACCGTGACTGATCAGGAAGTGGCCACCGTCTATGAAGCCAGCAAGTCGGAGCGGTACTCAGAGCCTGACACCCGCACCTATGTCGAGCTCATGTTCTCCAGCCGCGAAGCGGCCCGCACGGCCTTTGGCCTGCTCGCCGCAGGCGCAGACCCGGCAAGCGTAGAAGGCGTCGCCTCGCGCGAAACCCGCACCGGCCGCCGTGAAAGCGTGTCCGATCCTCTGCTCGCAGAAGCCATGTTCGGGGCCGGCAAGCAAAGCGGCGCCCTGTTTGGCCCGGCTGAGCGCGGCGACCAATGGCTCGTGGCGCGGCTCGTCTCGGTCCAGCCCGGCGCAGTCTTTCCCCTGGAACAGGTTGAAGGCGAGATCCGCGACCAACTCTCCCGCGAACGCGCAGCCGTCCTCCTGTTTGAGAAAATGGAAGCGCTGGATCGCGCAATTGGCGCTGGCTACCCGATCGGTCAGATCGCCGAGGAAGTCGGCGTGCCGCTCATCACATTCGCGCCCGTTGACCAGTCTGGCCGCACCCGTGAAGGCGTGGCACTCATGGGCTTGATCGGCGCCGGAGAAGCTTTCCAGCAGGCGTTCGAAATCCCGGTCGGTGAAACCAGCAACCGCATCGATATTGGCGAAGCGACCTATCTCACATCCCCCCGCAAAGTGCTTGAAAGCTACACGCCGGAATTTGAGGAATTGCGTGAGGATGTGCGCACCGGTCTTGTTCGCCAGCGTGAAGCCAACGGCGTACAGGCCGCGCTGGATGATCTGACCGACCGGATCAAGTCTGGCGAGAGCACACTGGAAGCTGAAGCGCGCGCTGCCAACGAAGTGGTCGAAACACCCCTCGCGCCGATCACACGGCGCACGGCTGCCGATTCCGGCCTGCCAAATGCGGCAGTCACTTCCGTCTTCAGCGGCAAGGAGGGCGATGTCTTCACCTTCCCGAGCCGGACGGGTGATGCAGTCATGGTGATGCAGATCACCGACATCACACCACCGAGCGAGGCGGACATGTCGGAACTGGCCCCATTGGCCAATTCCAGCCTGCTGACCTCTCTGCAGACCGATCTTGATCAGGCGATGGAAGCCGAGATCGCGGCCACCATGAAGCTACGCACCAATCAGGGCACGCTCAGAGCCTACAAGGCCACTATCACGTCAGACCAATGAGCAATGCCAGACTGATTGTCCGTCGGCGAATCGGGGACATAGAAACCCCGGTTGCCGCCATGCTGAAGCTGGGCGCGGAAACGCCCGGCAGCTTCCTGTTCGAGTCGATTGCAGGTGGCGAACGCCTCGGGCGATATTCCTTCATCGGGCTTGAACCTGACCGCTGGTTCCGCATTCTCAATGGCAAAGCCGAGACGGCCAGCGATGCTGACTTCTCGGACGCCAAGACGCTTGATGCCGAGCCTGTTGCGGCCCTGAAAGCCTTTGCCCGCGATGCCCGCGCCAGCGCCGACGAAGACCTGCCACCTATGGCCTCAGGGGCCTTTGGCTATGTCGGCTATGACATGATCCAGTATGTCGAGCCGGTGGAGATTACAAAGCCGGACATGCTGAACGTGCCGGAAGCCCTTCTGGTCATCCCGCGCGTGGTCATCGTGTTCGATCACATCTATCAGGAAATCCTGCTGATCGGCCGCGTCGAAGCCGACAACGAATCCGAGATCGACGCCCTGCTGGATGATGTCGAGGCACGGCTGGAACGCCTGCCCCAGATTCCACCCAAGGATCAGGCGCCCGCGCCGGTGGAACTGCAGTCCAACACCTCCAAGGCGCGCTATTTCGAGATTGTCGAAGCGTGCAAGGACTATATCCGCGCCGGCGACATCTTTCAGGTCGTACCGAGCCAACGTTTCTCCACACCCTTCCCGCGCCAATCGATCAGCTATTACCGCGCGCTTCGCCGCCTGAACCCGTCGGCCTTCATGTTCCACATGAATCTCGGCGCGGTCAGCCTGGTCGGCTCCAGCCCGGAAATTCTCGTTCGCGTCCGCGATGGCCGCGTCGCCATCCGCCCGATCGCCGGCACACGCCCACGCAGCGGGGATGATGAGGAAGACGCCCGCCGCGCCGAGGGCTTGCTCAACGATCCGAAAGAGATCGCCGAGCACCTCATGTTGCTGGACCTTGGCCGCAACGATGTCGGCCGCGTCGCCGCCTATGGCAGCGTGACGGTCACCGAGCAATTCATCGTCGAGCGCTACAGCCACGTCATGCACATCGTCAGCCATGTCGAAGGCGACCTGCGCGAGGGGCTCGACAGCGTGGATGCGCTCTTCGCAGGCTTCCCGGCAGGCACCGTCTCGGGCGCGCCGAAGATCCGTGCCATGCAGATCATCAACGAGATGGAAAGCCATCGCCGCGGCATCTATGGCGGCGCAGTCGGCTATTTCGGCTGGAATGGCGATCTCGACACCTGTATCGCGCTGCGTACCGCGGTGCTGAAGGATGGCCAATTGCACATCCAGGCTGGCGGCGGCGTCGTGCTCGATTCCGTGCCGCAATACGAATATGATGAAACCGTCCACAAGGCAGGCGCACTTCGCCGCGCTGCCGAACTGGCCGCCGCATATGAGCATGATCAATGAGCGCGCCAAAGAAGCAGATCCTCGTCATCGACAATTATGACAGCTTCACCTGGAATCTCGTCCATTATCTGGAAGAGCTGGGCGCGGCAACGCGCGTGGTCCGCAATGATGAAATGACGGTCGAGGATGCCCTCGCCACCGGTGCGGACGGCATTCTCCTGTCTCCCGGCCCCTGCTCTCCCAACGAGGCCGGCATCTGTGTGGGGCTGATCCAGAAGGCGCCCGAAGACCTGCCCATTCTCGGCGTCTGCCTCGGCCATCAGTCCATCGGGCAAGCCTTTGGCGGCGAGGTCATCACCGCCAGGGAAATCCGGCATGGCAAGCTTTCAGAGATTCGCCAGACCGGAGGGGACCTTTTCGAAGGTTTGCCCGAAACCTATCAAGTGGTGCGATACCATTCTCTGGCGGTGAAGCCCGAAGACCTGCCGGAAGTTCTGGTAGCCGACGCCTTCACCGAGGATGGCGAAGTCATGGCCCTGCACCACAAGACACGGCCGATCTACGGCGTGCAATTCCACCCGGAAAGCATCCTGACCGAGCACGGCCACGCCTTGCTCAAGAACTGGCTCGACAAGCTCTAGAAGCTGATTTCGAAATGCTCGCCAATGTCCGGCTTGTCGTCGGTGAGATTGGCTTTGGCAATTTCGTAGAAGAACTTCGCGCCGCCTTTTGACGTCCAGACTTCACCGGCATCAAGCGACAGTTTCAGCAGTAGGACGTCTGGATCCTGTTTGCCGTCGTCGTACCAGCTGGCCGCGATGAAGCTCCAGTATTCATCAAGCTTCTCCTTGTTGATTTCTGGCGTGAGGCGACCGGACAGGCTGGCATAGAGCCCTTCCTTGTCATTGCACAGAACATAGTGCGCGTTCGTTCCGTTGGCATGTTCGGCCATGAACGTACCCTTGGCGGTGATGAACCACAGCTCGCGCTTGTTCTCATCAACATAGTGGGACATGGGCACAGCCCGGCCATCAATCACGAGCATGCCTGTGCGGCAGTCTTCAAGACGATCCCAGAAAGTTTCGGTGAGGTCCTTGTCAGCGAGTTGGGTCATGGGAGGGGAAGTTCCTTTCAGTGTTTCCCTCTCAACGCCTTTCCGGGCAGCCGGTTCCGGAAGACGGTTCGCGCCGCAATGAAAAAGGGGCCCGGTCAGGGCCCCTTCCCGATACGGATGATGACGCGTCTATTCAGGCTTGCGGAAGCGCAGGGTCATCCGGTCGGATTCGCCAATCTCGGCAAAAGCTGCACGCTCTGCAGAGCCTTCTTCCGACGTCCCAAAGCTCGGTGGCAGGCGCCACACGATGTCGCCTGGACCGGCATCGTCGGCGGGGTTCGCATTGACCTCACTCGACTCTTCCAGTTCGAACCCGGCAGCCTCGAAAGCTTCGACCACGAAGCTGGTCTTCAGATATCCTGCATTTCCATCGGCCCACTCATCCGGCGTGTCTTCCGACGCGCGATGCTGGACCACGCCGACGACGCCGCCTGGCTTCAGAATGCGATACGTCTCGGCAATGGTAGCTGAGAACGTGCCAAGCTCTGCTTCCGTCCGGTAGAGATTGTGCAGTGCGCGAATGAACAATGCGGCGTCGGCCTTCTCGGCCTTGTCGTCCGGCAGGGTCGTCAGCTTGTAGTCATAGACTTTCGCGCCATTCTCGCCGGCCCAGCCTTCTGCGGTCTCGGTCCAGCCTTCAAGCTGGGCCAGGATGCCCGCGACGCGTTCCTCGTCAGCGCCTGGAAGGATGCGGATCCACATCTCGTCCGGATAGTGCGCGCCGATCAGCTTGCCCTCAGGACCGAGATAAGGAAGCAGGATCTTGGAGTACCAGCCACGGCCCGGCAGGGCTTCGACGACCGTCATACCCGGCTCAATGCCGAAGAATTCCAGCGTCGCACCCGGATTGCGCGCCTCGTAGCGGGCCTGAACGTCTTCGGGCTGCGATGCGAGCGCCGCGGCAAGCGCGACAGACGAGGAAACATCCATCGCCTCATCAGCTGTCTCGGCCATCTCCGCCATCTCGGCTTCGGCAGACTGGTCAATTTCCACTGACCCTTCAGCTTCCATCACCCTTTCCACCTCGATCGTCTCTTCGGCGGTCAGGTTGTCTGACATATCGTCAGCCGGTGCGGTCTGACAGGCGGCCAGCAAGGCCATGCCAGCAACGCTCGCGAGCAACAAATTGGGTTTCATAATGTCCTCCTCAATCAGGTCAGTTTTCTCTTGAAGTTCCCCTGTTCGGCGAACCTAACCCAATCTTTCTGCAAATGCGATCACGTGTTCGTGTATCCTGCTTGAAGCCTTTGTGGCGGATGCAGTGAAACCTCGCCCTGCGGCGTCGTCAGACTTGATCTGACGCCCCCACACACCCTATGCAGGCGCGAACCAGACCCGGATGACCTTCCTATGCCATCAGACAGTCTCACCACCGCCCTGCTGGCCATTGCCCGCCGCCAGCCACTGGACATCGCTACGCTTGAGGGGGCTTTCGACAAGCTCTTGTCCGGCGAGGCGGCCCCCGAAGAGGTCGGTGCGTTCCTCATGGGCCTGACCGTGCGGGGAGAGACAGCCGACGAGCTCGCCGCCGGGGCGCGCATCATGCGCCAACATGCCCGCAAGGTGCATGTGGAAGGGCCTGTCCTCGATACATGCGGGACAGGCGGCCTGCCATGGAAAAGCCTGAACACCTCCACCGCCAGCGCGATCGTAATCGCGGCGGCGGGCGGACGGGTCGCCAAGCATGGCAATCGCTCGGTGCCGCCCAAGACCGGCTCGGCCGACGTGCTCGAAGCGCTCGGCGTCAATCTCGACATGGACGAAGAGACCTTCCTCGAATGCCTGAATGGCTGCGGCGTCGCGTTCATGTTCGCGCGCAGCCATCACAGTGCCATGCGCCATGTCGCGCCGGTGCGCGCAAAACTCGGCATCCGCACCATCTTCAATCTGCTCGGCCCGCTCAGCAATCCGGCCGGTGCCGAATACCAGGTTCTGGGCGTATTCGCGCCCGAATGGGTGCGACCGATGGCCGAGACCCTGTCGCGTCTCGGCACCAAGCGCGCCTGGGTCGTGCACGGCCTGGACGGCATCGACGAGATCTCCATCGCCGGCACAACGAAAGTCTGTGAAGTGGCGGGCGACGATTTACACGAATTCGAGCTGACCGCTGCCGACGCCGGACTGGAAACGAGCCCGCTTTCGACCCTGGAGGGCGGAGGCGTGGAAGACAATGCGCTCGCCATCACCGAATTGCTGGAGGGCCAGGAAGGCCCGTTCCGCGATGTCGTGCTGCTCAACGCAGCCGCCGGCCTGCATGTTTATGGCAAGGCCGACACGCTCAAACAGGGCGCTGCCATGGCCGCCGAGGCCATCGACAGCGGCAAGGCCCGGCAAACCTTGCGGGCCCTGGCTGCTCTCTCCAACGGGCAGGATCCAGAATGAGCACCGCCCTTGATCGGATCATCGCCTACAAGGTCGATGAAGTCGCCGCCGCCAAGCGCGAGACGCCGCTGGCCGCGCTGGAGGCACGCCTGCCCGAGGCCAGCCCGCCGCGCGGCTTCGCTCAATCCATGTCCATGATTGCAGGCCTCGACGAGAACGCACTGATCTGCGAGCTGAAGCGCAAGAGCCCGTCCGCCGGGGACATCTTGCCGGGCGCGGACCCTATCCAGATTGCCCGCGAATATGAATCCGGTGGCGCGGCCTGCCTCTCTGTCCTGACGGATGGGCCGAGCTTTGGCGGCAGCCTGGAGGATTTCGCTCAAATTCGCTCCGCTGTCGGCCTGCCCATGCTGCGCAAGGATTTCATGATCGATCCCTATCAGGTGATCGAATCCCGCGTGCATGGCGCCGATTGCGTCTTGGTCATCATGGCCTGCCTCAGCGACGCTCAGGCCAGCGAGATGACGGATACGGCACTCGACCTCGGCATGGACGTCCTGCTCGAGACCCACAATGAGGAAGAGTTGGCACGCGCACTCGACCTGCCGTCTCCGCTCATTGGCATTAACAATCGGGACTTGAAGCGCATGGTCACCGATCTGGCCACAACCGAGCGCCTCGCGCCGCTGGTCCCGGCTGAGAAGGTGCTGATTTCCGAAAGTGGCGTCTCATCGCCCGAACATATCAAAAGATTGCGCGAAACAGGCGCCCGGCGCTTTCTTATCGGGGAAAGCCTTATGAAAATGGGCATAAACCGCCACAAAAGCGTTACACAAATGAGGGTAGCTGGCACGAATTGACCCGAAGCATGAACACATGTAGAACATAAGTGAACATAAATTCGCCCGAAGGGAGTCACCCGTGCTGACTAGTAAACAAAAGGAATTGCTGCTCTTCATCAATGAGCGCATTCAGGAAACCGGCGTTTCGCCATCCTTTGACGAGATGAAGGATGCGCTGAACCTGGCGTCCAAATCCGGCATCCACCGTCTTATCACAGCGCTTGAAGAGCGCGGGTTCATCCGGCGCCTTGCGCATCGGGCCCGCGCCCTTGAAGTGCTGAAACTACCGGAATCGGTTTCGCCCGGGGCCCCTCGCGGCCGCAAGGAGTTCAAGCCGGCACTCGTATCCTCCGGTCAGCCCGCCCCGACTCAGAGCGCACATACCGTGCCGCTGATCGGCCGTATCGCCGCTGGTCTGCCGATTTCTGCGATCCAGCAGGACAATGGTCACGTCAATGCGCCGGATGGCCTGACCGATGGGGAAGAACACTTCGCCCTCGAAGTTCAGGGCGACTCGATGATCGACGCGGGTATCCTTGAAGGTGACATCGTGGTCTGCCGCCGCACGGATACAGCCAATACCGGCGACATCGTCGTCGCGCTGGTCGATGGGGAAGAAGCCACACTGAAGCGGCTTCGCCGCAAAGGCGCCTCCGTGGCGCTTGAAGCCGCCAACCCGGCGTTCGAAACACGCATTTTCGGGCCTGACCGGGTGCAGGTGCAGGGCCGCCTCGTCGCTCTGATCCGTCGCTACGACTAATCGGTTTCCACACCGCAAGGTTTCCAAGGCCGCGCTTTACAAGGCGCGGCCCTTTTTGATGGCGCACCTTTCGTGTTGAGAGTGATGGCACCTGTCCGGACCACGTCAGACCACAAGACAGGCTCAGCGCAACTGACGGATCGTTCGCCCGTATCCGTCAGGGCGTGTGGGACAAGTTCATACGCGGCATCGGCGCGAGGATGACAGGCTGTGGCATCGGCGTCGGGGCGCGGCAGCGCTATCCGGCCGATCTCGGCATCCAGAATGCACGGCCAGTCTGCACACAGGCCTGACGGCTCCAACGTGCTGAACCGCATCGGCGACAAACCATCGCCATCGATGTAGCGGATCTTGTGCACCTCGCCGCCAGCCAGCCGCACGAACACGTCGCCCGAAGCCGACCAATGCAGCGCCATGGCCGGGGCCGCGATCCAGAGCCAGGTTGCCGGCCCGCTGAGGGCCACCACAAACAGCCAGCGCCATATGCCCCTTGCAATCACAGCCAGTCCCAACGCCGCACTGAACAGGACGAGTGAGACACCCGGCATCTGCTTGCCGGGAGACAGCCCGCCTGGTGCCTGTTCGGTACACGTCTGGGCGATCCAGAGAATGGCCTCCAGCGAATAGCCAAAGACACGCAAGCCCAGATCTCCGTATCCAAATGGTGTGAGGATCAGCGCGGCCGCAGCGGCGGGCGCGCTCACGAACGTGATCACCGGCATGGCTGCGAGATTGGCCAGCAGGCCGAGCCCCGCGAGCCGGTCAAAATGGTAGAGTGCATACGGGGCCGTTGCCGTGCCGGCGACGAGAGACGTGACCGCGAGCGAGGCCCAGCTATAGCTGAAGCTGCCCAGCACCTTGTCGGAAGCGGATCGGCGCGCTGTCCACGCCTCGTAGGTGGCGATCAGGGCGCCTGACGCTGCGAACGACATCTGGAAGCCGGGCGTCATGACGCTTTCCGGCTGCAACAGGATCACCAGGATCATCGCAATTGCAAAGGAGCGCAGGCTAAGCGCTGCCCGGTCGAACAGGACCGCGCCGAACACGACCGCCAGCATGATGAAAGCCCGCTGGGTGGAAACGCCCGCGCCGGAAAGGATGAGATAAGCCAAACTCGCCGCGAGTGCGATGATCGCTGCGGGTTTCTGCACCGCCACGCGCAGCGCCAATGGCTCGATACAGGCGAGCAGTCGCCGCATGAGGTAGAAAACCAGCCCGCCCACAATCGCCATATGGAGACCGGAGATTGCCAGAAGGTGCGCCAGGCCGGAATTACGCAGGGCGACCTGATCCTCCACGCGCATATAGCTGCGGTCGCCCGAAACGAGCGCAGCCGCGAAGCCACCCGCCCGATCACCCGCGGCAATGTTCACATGCGCCGCCAATTGCCTGCGGAAGGCTGCGACCTTCATCCGGATATCTGGCAATATTCCATCCGGCGCGCCAAGCGTGCCACCCCGGCAGCGGCCCTGCACATAGCCGACGCCTCCAAGTTGTTCGAACCATGCCTGCCGCCGGAAATCATATTCCCCCTCCATGCTCGGGGCGGGCGGCGGCCTCAGCACACCCCAGCATCGTACAAAGCGTCCGGAGGAAACCTCCAGCCGGGAGCGATGCGTCAGGCGCACGGTCTTGGGTGTCGTTTCCGGCGTCAGCCCTGCGATGGCGTGCACATCGATGCGCAAACGGGGTCCCTTGGCGCCAGTCTCGATTTCCGACAGCCAGCCCTCGACCATGACCGGCCCGGTCTCTGCAACGATCACGGGCGCTGCGACCAGCCGCGCCCGCAATGCTGCAGAACTCATCCCAAGCGCCGCGCCGAAGGCAAGCCACACGCAAAGTTGAAGCAGGGATGGCAACAGGAATCGTCGCCCCAGCGCGATCAGGATCGACATGGCAAGCGGCGCCAGCAATACCGGTTCAAAGTCTGGTTCAGCGGGAGCCAGAAAATACGCCCCAGCGCCGCTTGCCATAGCAAAGGCGAGCAACAGGGGCAGTGCATCGACGGTCGCAATTGACCATATCTGACGTGGCTGCGCTGCATGCTGCGCGGCGCGCCCCTTGCCTTTGGCCGGGGAGTTGTGTTTCTGCGGCGCAAGAGCCTCACCCGCGTCCATCAATCGGAGCCTGCCTGTCCCATGAGCGTCATCACGCGTTTTGCCCCCTCTCCCACTGGCATGCTGCACATTGGAGGGGCAAGGACGGCACTTTTCAACTACCTCTTCGCGAAACGGCACAACGGGAAGTTTCTTCTGCGGATCGAGGATACCGACCGCGCCCGTTCATCTGACGAGGCGACAGCCGCCATTCTGGAAGGCATGGAGTGGCTGGGCCTGACACCGGACGCCCCTCCGGTCATGCAGTTTGACCAAGCCGCTCGCCACACGGAAATTGCCCTCGACATGATCGCGCGCGGCACCGCCTTCCGTTGCTATGCAACGCCCGAAGAACTGCAAGCGCGCCGCGACCTTGGCGAAGAAAAGCGCCAGGCTGCCAAGGCCAACGGTGTTTCGGAAGATGCGAAAGCTGCGCTGCTGGCCGAGGCCAACGAATTGCTCGCCCCCTATCGCTCTCCGTGGCGCGATGGTGCGCCGGCGCCTTCCGAGGATGCCCCCTATACTGTGCGCCTGCGCGCGCCGGATGGCGGCGACCGAATACTTGAGGATGGCGTTCAGGGTCGCGTGACCATTCAGGCGAGCGAATTGGACGACATGATCCTGCTGCGCGCCGACGGCACCCCGACCTACATGCTGGCCGTGGTGGTAGATGACCACGATATGGGCGTGACCCATGTGATCCGGGGCGATGACCATCTGAGGAATGCTTTCCGCCAGATCCCGATCTATGAGGCGATGGGCTGGGATATCCCCAAATTCGCTCACGTTTCCCTGATCCATGGACCGGACGGGGCGAAACTGTCCAAGCGCCACGGCGCCCTTTCGACGCTGGCCTATCGCGAGATGGGTTATCTGCCGGAAGCCATGAAAGCCTACCTGCTCCGCCTTGGCTGGAGCCATGGTGACCAGGAAATCTTCACCGAAGCCGAAGCGACGGCACTTTTCGATATCGAGGGTATCAACAAGGCGCCCGCCCGGCTGGACCTTGAAAAGCTGGGTCAGATCAACTCCCATTTCTTGCGCGCGACCGATGACGCGCGCCTCTTCGATCTTCTATTGCCCTATCTTGAAGCCAATGCCCCAATGAGCGAAGCCGAGACTGTTCGCATCCGCGCTGCGATGGCCGGCCTGAAGGATCGCGGCACGACGCTCCCCGAACTGGCTGAGGCGTTCGCGTTCCTGCGCGACATCCGGCCAATCCAGATGAACAAGAAAGCGCGAAAGTCGCTGTCAGAAGAAGGACTTGACCGGCTCGCCGGTCTGCGCGACGAACTGCAGCAATTGCGCCAATGGACGGCAGAAACTATATCGCACGTCATAAGTTCCTATTGCGCTGACCACGACCTCTCCATGGGACAGGTGGGTCAACCGCTAAGGGCTGCGCTGACAGGCGGCTTGCCCGCGCCAGACATTGCACCGGTCCTTGAATGGCTCGGACAGGATGAGGCGCTGGGACGTATTGAAGATCAAACGGCGAAGGCAAGGGATTAAACTCCCACGCCGCGCTGGACAAAAACATGATTTGGAAGGGCTAAAGCTGATGGAAAACAAGACCAAAGACGCTGGTACAGCGAAGATCGAAATTGACGGCAAATCGTATGACATGCCCGTCCTGTCCGGTACGCATGGGCCGAACGTCATGGATGTGCGCAAATTCTACGCGCAATCCGGCCAGTTCACCTTTGACCCGGGCTTCACCTCCACGGCGAGCTGTGAAAGCCAGATCACGTTCATTGACGGGGAAGAAGGCGTCCTGCTGCACCGCGGCTATCCGATTGGCCAGCTGGCTGCGCAAGCGACTTTCCCGGAAGTCTGCCACCTGATCCTGAATGGCGAACTGCCTTCCAAGGCCGAACTCGACAGCTTCAATGACGAAATCAAGCAGCACACATTGCTGCACACCCAGATGGACCGCTTCTTCGAAGGGTTCCGTCGTGACAGCCACCCAATGGCCATGCTGACCGGAACGGTTGGCGCGATGGCGTCATTTTATCCTGGCGCCATGGACAGCGAAGATCCGGAAGAGCGTCGCCTCGCCTCGATCCGCCTGATCGCGAAGATGCCAACGCTCTGCGCTCGCATCCTGAAGTACAATATGGGCCAGAAATTCGTCGATCCGCGCAACGAGCTGTCTTATGCGGAGAACTTCCTCAGCATGTGCTTCTCGGTCTCCGCTGAAGACTACAAGGTCGATCCGAAGATAGCGAAAGCAATGGACCGCTTCTTCATCCTGCACGCCGATCACGAGCAGAATGCCTCGACCTCGACCGTCCGTCTTGCAGGCTCGTCGGGCGCGCACCCATTCGCGGCTGTGGCCGCTGGCGTGGCCTGTCTCTGGGGCCCGAGCCATGGCGGCGCAAACGAAGCCTGCCTCAACATGCTGCACGAAATCGGCACAGTGGACCGCATTCCGGAATTCATTGAAAAGGCCAAAGACAAATCTGACCCGTTCCGCCTGATGGGCTTCGGTCACCGCGTCTACAAGAACTACGATCCGCGCGCGACCGTGATGCGCGAGTCGGCGCACGAAGTGCTCGACCTGCTGGGTCTGAAGGATCAGCCGATTCTGAAAGTCGCCATGGAGCTGGAACGGATTGCTCTGGAAGATGAGTACTTCGCCGAGAAGAAACTCTACCCGAATGTCGACTTCTATTCCGGCATCATTCTCGACGCGATCGGATTCCCGAAGCAGATGTTCACCGTCCTGTTCTCGCTGGCCCGTACGGTTGGCTGGATTGCCCAGCTCAACGAGATGCTGGTCGACCCGACCCAGCGCATTGGCCGCCCGCGCCAGATCTATACCGGCGCTGCCCAGCGCGATTATGTACCAATGGATCAGCGTTAATCCGCCATCCACGATTCAGAAAGCCCCGGCAGCGTCCGGGGCTTCTTTGGTTTCGGGACAGGTAATACCGCAAATGCCTGTTCCCTTTTCACCCGACTCCCTGCTAAAGGCCTGCGCATGAAAACCGCTGTGATTGTCTTCCCCGGATCGAACTGCGACCGCGACGCGCATGACGCCCTCGCCAAGGTAACAGGCCAGGCGCCGGCCATGGTCTGGCACAAGGATGGCACGATCCCGGAGGGCACTGACCTCGTCATGGTTCCCGGTGGCTTCTCCTATGGCGATTACCTGCGTTGCGGCGCGATGGCAGGCAATTCACCCGTGATCTCGCAATTGCACGATCATGCCGCGCGCGGCGGCTATGTGCTCGGCGTCTGCAACGGCTTCCAGATCCTTTGCGAAACGGGTCTCCTGCCCGGCGCGCTTATGCGCAATGCCTCGCTCCACTTTGTCTGCCGCCCTCAGGCCCTGAAGATCGAGTCGACGAACACGGCCTATACAAGCGCCTATTCCGGCGCATCGGACGTAGTGATCCCCGTCGCCCATCATGACGGCAATTATTTTGCTGACGACACCACGCTCAATACGCTGGAAGGCGAAGGCCGCGTGGCCTTCCGCTATGCCAGCGGCCAGAACCCGAACGGCTCGGCACGTGATATTGCCGGCATTCTCAGCGAGAATGGCCGCATCCTCGGCATGATGCCCCACCCGGAGCGCGCCATTGGCGGGCATGAGGGCGGCACCGACGGTCTTGGCGTGTTCGAGAGCCTGCTCAGCGCAGCCTGACCCTGGGCCTCCCTGACGGCCCGCCCCCACCCAAGATTATTCTTGACGCGATAAGCGCATGAATATATCGATAATCAATAATTCTGGGGCTGCGGGGAACACCATGACATATCTTGAAGAAAGCCAAGCTGCTGGCCGCGAAATCTTTCCTGACCTTGCACGCGCATGGGCACTGTTCGGCATCGCGCTGGTCAATGTCGGCGTCCTGTCCTGGCCCATGATGAGCAGCTATCATGCCGCTGGTGCAACGGTGAGCAGCATCGACGAAGCCGCATGGTTTGGCGTCAACGCCCTGTTCCTGATGAAATCCTACTCATTGTTCTCCTTCATGTTCGGGGTCGGCTTCGCCTATCAGATGCAGTCCGCTGAACGGCGCGGGGTCGGCTTCGCGGGGCGGTACTGGCGTCGCATCGTAGGCCTGCTAGCCTTTGGCGCGCTGAACATTGCCTGTTTCTTCATCGGCGACATTCTCGTGATCTATGCGGTGCTCGGCTCCATTCTTTTCCTGTTCCGCAATGCGTCCCAGAAGACGCTGATCGTCTGGGGCTGCATTATCTACGCAATCCAGATCCTGCTCGTCTCAGCGATCGCGCTCATGATGTATCTAGGGGTCACCTTTGCACCAGAGGAAATGGTGGCGGTGACGGAAGAGTTCGCCGTGGCAGACGCCAAGGCGCTCGAAATCTTCGGGTCGACCGGTTTTGCCGAAACAGCGGCCTATCGCGTGTCTGAATATCTTTCAGGCTTCCCTTTCATGATCTTGTTCCAGGGATTTGGTGCGTTCGCCTTCTTCCTGTTTGGCCTTGCGGCCGTACGCAGCGGCATCATCGCCCGTGCCTCGGCCCCTATCTGGAAACCTGCGCGCCGTTTCGCACTGCCTGTCGGTTTGCTGCTCAGCAGCGCAGGCGGCTGGTTGCTGGTCGACAGCCACGGCATGACCGATCCGAGAATGCTGCTCGGCCTCGTCCTGGTCACGATCGGGAGTCCGTTCTCCACTTTTGGATATCTCGGCGTGATCGCGAAATGGGCCGAAGGTACACCGGGGCCCGTCACGGTTTTCTTCGCACGGGGCGGCACGTCCTCGCTCACCGCCTACCTGATGCAGGGCCTGATCTTCTCGTTGCTGTTCACCGCGTATGGCTTTGGTTACTTCGCGAGCCTGACCGCGGCACAGACCATTGGCGTTGCCTTCCTCACCGCACTCTTCAGCGTCGCCTTTGTCAGCCTCTGGCGGGTGAAGTTCCAGCGCGGCCCCATGGAGGCCATCCTGCGCAACTGGACCTATCTCGGCGCACGTTAGCCGCGTTCGACCGGTTGCCCTTCGCGTCCGATCCGGTTCTATGGGACTGACCCGACAGGAGGCTTCCATGACCGCCCACAAAGATCTCATCGCGCGCTTGCCCAAGGCTGAGCTTCACCTGCACATCGAGGGCAGTTTCGAACCGGAGATGATGATGGCGCTGGCCGAGCGCAATCAGATCGATATTCCGTTCAAAACGCTGGAAGAGGCCAAGGCGGCCTATGACTTCAACAATCTTCAGGAATTCCTGGACCTCTACTATCAGGGCATGAATGTGCTGCGCACCGAGCAGGACTTCCATGACATGACTTTCGCGTATCTGAAGCGCGCCAAGGAAGACAATGTCGTCCATGTCGAGATGTTCTTCGATCCGCAGGCGCATACAGAGCGCGGCGTGGCGTTTGGAACTGTCGCTGATGGTATAATCTCGGCGCTGAAGCGCGGCGAGGAAGAGCTGGGCATCACATCCGAACTCATCATGAGCTTCCTGCGCCATCTGAGCGAAGAGGACGGGTTTGCCTTGCTCGAAGAATCCGCACCCTGGCACGACCATTTTGTCGGCGTGGGCCTCGACAGTTCCGAGGTCGGGCATCCACCGTCGAAATTCCAGAAACTGTTTGCGCGCTGTCGCGAGCTTGGCTTCAAACTCTGCCTGCATGCTGGCGAGGAAGGCCCTCCGGAATATGTGCGAGAGGCCCTTCTGGACATCGGTGCGGACCGGATCGATCATGGTAACCGCGCGATGGAAGATGCCGCTCTGATCGCCGTATTGCGCGACACCCAGACGCCGCTCACCAATTGCCCCCTGTCAAACCTGTCGCTCTGCGTGCTCGACGACCTGCGCAAGAGCCCGGTGAAACGTCAGCTGGAAGAAGGCTTGCTGGTGTGCGTGAACTCTGACGATCCGGCCTATTTCGGCGGCTATATCGGCCAGAATTACGAGGCCATCACCGAAGCGCTGGACCTGTCGGCCGATCAGATCGTCCAGCTGGCCCGCAATAGCTTCACCGGCTCGTTCCTGAGCGACGCCGACAAAAGCCGCCACCTTTCAGAAATCGACCGGGTGCGGGATAGCTAACCCAGGTTCGATCCGTCCATTCCAACATTCAAGGAAATCCGCAATGCTCAAGAAATTCATTTTCGGTTCGGCCGCGCTTGCGATTTCCGCTTGCGGAAACGACGCCGGCTCAGTGACTGACGCCCCAGCGGACCCACCTATTGAGCCGCCTGCCTTCGCGGTGAATGACTATTCTGATACGGCGAACTGGCTTTGTCATCCGGACAAGAGTGACGATGCCTGCTCCATCGACCTGACAGCCACCGAAATATTGGCGGACGGCACCACGACCCGATTGCCCCACACCCCGGCAGCTGAGCCCGCTTTCGACTGCTTCTACATCTACCCAACAGTCTCTTTCGACGTCACGCCAAACAGCGACATGATTGCGGGGCCCGAAGAGTTGAACGTTGTAGCCAATCAGTTTGCCCGATACGGCGAAACATGCCGCCTCTTTGCACCAATCTACCGACAGACCACATTGCTGGAACTGCAAAAGCAGATGACCGCCGGTCAGACAGCTGCAGATGACGCGATGCGCTACGCCGATGTGATCGGCAGCTGGAACACCTATCTTGCCAACGAGAACAATGGCCGCGGCGTTGTCCTGATCGGTCACTCGCAAGGTGCCAGCATGATCTACCAGATGCTGGAAAAGGATATTGTCGGCTCTCCCGCTCAGGAGAAGCTCATCGCAGTCCACGCAATCGGCTATGAAACTGTGATAGATCCCAGCACCGGGCGCGCATCCGGTCTGCCAGTCTGTTCCTCCCCATCCGAAACCGGATGCATCGTGAGTTTCGCCAGTTTCCGCGAATCCTCGCCACCGCCCGAAGACTCCTTTTTCGGCAAGGCCCAGGACGGCAAACGCGCGGTCTGTACGAATCCGGCGGCGCTCGGCGGTGGCCAGGGTGATTTGAAAGCCTACATGCCCCGCCAAAGCCTTGGAAGACTTGCTCCAAATGACTACGGCGTCGCGGTCGACACACCTTTTGTTTCGCTACCCGGCCTGCTCTCAGCCCAATGCCTGGCCAACGACACCCATGACTGGCTGGCTGTCACGATTCACGCCGATCCAGCGGATCCGCGCGCCGATGACATTCCAGGCGATCTTGTTTTCAACGGCAAAGTGGTCCCCGATTGGGGCCTGCATCTTGTCGACATGAATCTCGCAATGGGCAACCTCGTGGACCTTGCCAGAACGCAAGAGCAGGCCTGGTTGGACGCCCAAAACGCAGAGTGAGCACAATGAGGCTGGCGACTCGTGGCAATTGCCGCTAAAGCGCCGGTCATGACTGACAAAACTGCGATCCTCGCCCACCTCACCGCCGAGCAGGATGACACTGCCGGCCTGGAACATGGCATCAAGGCCGACGAATGGGAGCGCCTCGTCACGCGGCTCGGGCGCAAGCCGAACCTCGTCGAACTCGGCATCTATTCGGTAATGTGGTCAGAGCATTGCTCGTACAAATCCTCGCGCCGTCATCTGTCCAAATTCCCGACCAAGAATGACCGCGTCATCCAGGGCCCCGGCGAGAATGCCGGCGTCATCGACATTGGTGACGGCCAAGCTGCCATCTTCAAGATGGAGAGCCACAACCACCCGTCCTATATCGAGCCTTATCAGGGCGCGGCGACGGGCGTGGGCGGCATCCTGCGCGATGTCTTCACCATGGGCGCGCGCCCGATCGCGCTGGTCAATGCATTGCGCTTCGGCTCCCCGGACCATCCCAAGACCCGCAGCCTCGTGGCGGGCGTGGTCGCGGGCATCGGCGGATACGGAAACTGTGTGGGCGTGCCGACCGTGGCCGGGGAAACCCAGTTCGACGAAGGCTATAATGGCAACATCCTCGTCAATGCGATGGCCGTCGGCCTCGCCGATCAGGACAAGATTTTCTATGCCCGCGGCGCGACGCCCGGAAATCCGATCTTCTATGTCGGATCGAAGACCGGGCGCGACGGCATCCATGGCGCGACCATGGCGTCTGCCGAATTCTCCGAGGGCGACGAGGAGAAGCGCCCTACCGTGCAGGTTGGCGACCCGTTCACCGAGAAGCTGCTGATCGAGGCCTGCCTCGAACTGATGGCGACAGACGCCATTCAGGCAATCCAGGACATGGGCGCTGCTGGCCTGACCTCCTCCTCGGTCGAGATGGCCGCCAGCGGCGGCGAGAATGGCGAAGGCATCGGCGTGGTCATGGACCTCGACAAGGTGCCCCAGCGCGAAGAAGGCATGACAGCCTACGAGATCATGCTGTCCGAGAGCCAGGAGCGCATGCTCATGGTGCTCTATCCCGACAAGATCGATGTCGCGAAAGCGGTGTTCGACAAGTATGACCTGTCGGCTGAAGTCATCGGTCACACGACCGATACCGGCCATCTTGTGCTGACGCAGTTTGGCGAGACGGTTTGCGACATCCCCGTCGCTCCACTGGCTGAAGATGCGCCGAATTATGACCGCCCCTGGACAGAGCCGCCGAAGCGCGCGCCTTTGGACATTTCAAAATATCCCGAGCCTGAAGATTACGGCGAAGTGCTGCTCAAGCTGATGTCGTCGCCTGACATGGCGTCAAAGCGCTGGATCTGGGAACAATATGACCGGCACGTCATGGGCGACACGGTGGACAGCTCGCAGTCGCAAGGCGACGCAGCCATTGTCCGCATCCACGGCACGAACAAGGCGCTCGCCATCTGTTCCGACTGCAACCCGCATTATGTCGCCGCTGACCCGTATGAAGGCGGCAAGGCCGCCGTGGCCGAGGCTTACCGAAACCTCTCCGCCGTCGGCGCGACGCCGATTGCAATCACGGACAATCTCAATTTCGGCAACCCGGAAAAGCCGGCCACGATGGGCTATATCGTGAAGGCCATCGAAGGCATGGCCGAAGCCTGCCGCGAACTCGATTTCCCGGTCGTGTCGGGCAACGTGTCCCTCTACAATGAGACCGATGGCATTGCCATTCCGCCGACACCCGTTGTGGGCGGCGTGGGCCTGATTGAGGATTTGTCAAAGGTGGCGACGCTCAACGGCGCGCAGCCCGGGGACACCCTGGTTGTAGTCGGCGAAACAAAGGGTCATCTTGGCGCTTCGCTCTACGCTCGGGAATGGCTCGGACTCAAGGGTGACGATCTAGGTACTCCGCCGCAAGTGAACCTCGCGATTGAAGCAAAGAATGCAGCATTCGTTCGCGAGATGATACGACAAGCGAAAGTCACCTCCGCTCACGACGTGAGCGAGGGTGGTTTGATATGTGCCGCCATCGATATGACGCTGGCCACCGGAATTGGAATCATCATTGATCCAACTATTCACAAAGACCTTACGAATTGCACTTGGTTGTTTGGCGAAGATCAGGCGCGAACCCTCGTTTCCGTCTCCGAGGACTGTTTATCAGATCTAATTGGAAGAGCGGCAGTCGCTGACGTTCACGTAGACGTACTTGGCCAGCTCACCGAGTCCCCAGACGATGACCTGTTGGTCCTAGGAACATACGGCGTGGTTTCCGTCGGAGAGCTAAGAAAAGCCCATGAGGGGTGGCTGCCGGCCTATATGAATTCCGTCGACTGAACGAGAAACACCCCTTCTGCATTCTGCAAAAGGGGTGCTCACTCTGGTGACTTTATGTCAGGCTAAAACTTGTACCCAACACCCAGCATCACACCATTCGTGTCGGTATCTTCAAACGAATAGTAGGTGTAGTCGCCGCGAAGCTCCCAGTTTTCGGTCAGGTCATAGGTAAGACCTGCACCGATGGCCGGGCCTTCCTCGGAATCCTCAACCGTAATCGGCGTACCGCCCGGCGTGGCCAGCGACGCATCAAGATCGATATATGCATAACCGGCGCGACCGAAAGCGCTCAGGCGCTCCGTAAGCGGCACATCTGCGCGGCCATACAGACCAACCAGATAGTTCAGGCCGATGTCGCCGGAAGCGCCGATCAAGTCGTTGAAGTCGCCATCATTGTTGTCGTCGAGATTGAATTCGTCTTCGTCAACATTGTAGTCGAATTCGCCATCATCGATGCCCGAGGCCAGTTCACCTTCAAGGCTAAAGACATTGTTGAACTTGTAGCCGAGACGCGCGGCGATGCCGTTCGTGTCAACACCCTGCTCTGCACCATCGGGTTCGATTTCCAGGTACTGGTACCCGCCATCAAGATAGAAGCCCGTGTCACTCTCATAGGACTGCGCCTGAGCGGACACAGCCAGACCCGTGGCTGCAGATGCGATCAGAAAATACTTAAACATGTGGTCTCCTTTAAAGACGTGTTCAGCTCCCGCCAGATCGGCGAGACCACAAGAAAACCGTGTCTGAACTGTGTCTGTTCCCATGACAAATCCGCAACCCTCAGCAGTTGCCGGAAAGTCACATGTTCTTAATGCGGATTAACCACCCTTACCGTAGTTTTATTTATTGAAATACGGTGCTCAGAGACTTTCGTGCAGCATTGCAAATTGGTGACGCACAGTGGGTTTGGAACCAACCCGCGGTGCCGACGTTCTCACGCCCCTTCCTCCTTGAAAGGATTAGTTTTCCTGCCGCTTGGACGAGATGAGCCAGGCATCCGCCGCCTTCACCGCCATAACAAGCGTGTCGCCCGCCCGCACAAAGAAATCATGTGTCAGATCGCCATAATCATCCGAAGGGGCGTGATATCCGGGATGGTCTTCGACCCCAAAATACAGAAATGGAATGCCGATCTCGTGAAAGACGGCATGATCGGACTGGTTGGTCCAGTCATCCTGTCCGAGTTCAGGCGAGTCATGTCCTGTGAGCAGGGTTACCGGCACTTGGGTGGCCAAATCATCAATCATGGGCTTCAGCTGCGGGTAAGGCGTGGTGCCAGCGACATAGAGTTCTCCCGCGTCGGATCGTCCAACCATGTCGAAATTCATGTTCAATGCGACCCGCCCAAGATCAATCAGCCCAGATTCGACCAGAGCCTTTGCGCCCTGATAGCCGATTTCTTCGGCGTCCAGCGCGGCAAAGACGATGTCATGCTTGGGAGGATTTCGCTCGAAATATTCTGCGACACCGACAAGCGCGGCCACACCAGAGGCATTGTCGTCAGCGCCATTATATATTTCTCCGTCAACGATGCCGAGATGGTCGTAATGGGCCGTAACCACGAGCATGGGGCCCCGCCCCGGCGTCTCCCCGGCGATCCAGCCAACAATATTCACACCGTCTGCCGGTTCCGATAACCCGTCCATTGGCCCCGGCAGGACTGGAAAGGCGTACTCGTATGTCCCGTGGAACCTGCGCAGCTCCATCGCCTCGAACCGCTTCAGGATGAATCCCCGTGCTGCGGCATTGCCCGATGATCCCGCAGCACGGCCTTCCAGTGCGTCCGAGGAAAGCGTTTCCGTCAGGTTCAGCATGGCTGGGCCGTCTACATACATCGCGCGATACTCCGTGAGACGGTCCGCCACGTCGTCATCGCGGTTCATGTAGAAGAAGACGCCCGCGACAATCATCACAATGAAAAGAACTTCGGCGAGAATGAAGGCGCGCATTCTGGTCATGGGGGCAAATCCAATCATGATTTCTGTTATTACCACTTTAGAGTTGCCCTCCTGATGTCACAATCGGTTCAGCCGGATGCTTGACGTCGCAGGTGCTAAACGCCAGTTCTGCCACGCAACTGGAAGGAACTGCCCATGGCCATGTCACGCGAGACGCTGCTCGGATATCTCACCGACGCTTTCCCGGAAGCCGAGATCACGCTGACCGACCTGGCGGGCGACGACAATCACTGGCAGGCCGAGATTGTCAGCAGCCAGTTCGCAGGCATTCCCCGCGTGAAGCAGCACCAATTGGTCTATTCTGCCCTGAAAGGCACGATGGGGGGCGAACTTCATGCGCTGGCCTTGAAAACGCGGGCACCGGATTCCTGAATCTGACGCATTGACGATACGGTCGGTTCGTTATTGTTTCATCCGCAACCAAGGATGAGGAAACGACCCCATGAAACGCCTGACCTTAACCACCAGCGCCATCGCGCTGAGCTTCATGATTGCGGCCTGCGCCGCGCCTGAAGCTGTAGATGAAACAACTCTCGACACCGCGCCTGAAGTGGTCGCTGAAGTCGATCATTCCGTAGAAATCGCTGAGGCCCGCGCCTTCCTGGAGCGCGCCGAAGCTGAACTCGCCGCGCAGAGCCGTATTGCCGCGCAAGCCTACTGGAACCAGGCCACGAACATCACGCCCGAAACCAACGCGCTCGCAGCCGAAGCTGGTGCGGCATCGACCATCCTCGCCGTTTCACTCGCGAATGAGTCCAAGCAGTTCGATGTCAGCGTCCTGCCAGCTGATTTGGCGCGCAAGATGACCATGTTGCGTACCGGGATCACGATCCCTGCCCCGTCGACGCCGGGCGCAGCCGAGGAGCTTTCGCAGATCACCACCAATCTCGACGCGACCTACGGCACCGGGAAATTCACCTATAAGGGCGAGGCACTGAACCTCGACCAATTGTCGACGATCATTGAAACCAGCCGCGACCCGGAAGAACTCAAAGCTGTCTGGGAAGGCTGGCGCACGATCTCCGTGCCGATGAAGGACGATTATGCCCGCATGGTCGAGATCGCCAATGAAGGCGCAAATGAGCTTGGCTTCGAAAGCCTCGATCAGATGTGGCTGTCCGGCTACGACATGGCACCGGAAGAGATGGAAGCTGAAGTGCAACGTCTGTGGACGCAGGTGGAGCCGCTTTATGAAGAGCTGCACTGCTTCACCCGCGCCAAACTGAATGAAGAATACGGCGACGATGTGCAGCCGCGCACCGGCCCAATCCGCGCTGACCTGTTGGGTAATATGTGGGCCCAGCAATGGTCATCCATCTATGACGTCGTGAAGCCTGACGTGCCGGGACCAAGCTACGACCTGACCGAACGCCTCAACGAAAAGGGCTATGACGCCATCAAAATGGTCGAGACAGGCGAAACCTTCTTCACCTCCCTCGGCCTCGAGCCGCTGCCGGAAACTTTCTGGGAGCGTTCCATGATCGTGCGCCCAGAGGGCCGCGAAGTCGTTTGCCACGCCTCAGCCTGGGATCTGGACGATGAGGAAGATGTACGCATCAAGATGTGTACCGAAGTGAACTCGGAAGACTTCTATACGGTCCATCACGAACTGGGTCACAATTTCTACCAGCGCGCCTACAAGGATCAGGACTACTTGTACAAAACCGGCGCACATGATGGCTTCCATGAGGCCATCGGCGACTTTGTCGGCTTGTCGATCACACCGGAATACCTCGAACAGATCAATCTGATCACCGCTGAGGAAAAGCCGGGCGCTGATGCCGACACGGCACTTCTGATGCAGACCGCGCTCGACAAGATCGCCTTCCTGCCGTTTGCGCTGACCGTTGATGGCTGGCGCTGGGATGTCCTGTCTGGTGAAACTGCGCCAGAGGCCTACAACACGTCATGGTGGGATCTCCGCCTGAAAAATCAGGGCCTCGTACCACCGGCCCCGCGCCCGGCAGACGCCTTCGATCCCGGCGCGAAGTACCACATTCCGGGCAACACGCCCTATTTGCGCTACTTCCTGAGCTACATCCTGCAGTTCCAGTTCCACAAGGCCGCTTGTGAGCAGGCTGGCTGGGAAGGACCGCTGCATCGCTGCTCGATCTATGACAACAAGGAAGTGGGCAAACGCTTCAATGCCATGCTGGAAGCTGGCGCGTCACAGCCTTGGCCGGACACGCTGGAAGAATTCACCGGCACTCGCGAAATGGATGGCAGCGCGATCATCGAGTATTTCGATCCGCTGATGCTCTATATGAAAGACCAGAACGCCACCGAGAGCTGTGGCTGGTAAACACCGTTCCCAATTGACGCGGTCACCCAGACGAATAGTCCTGTGGGTGGCCGCTGTCTTTTTTGTCATCGGTGGCCTTGCTGCCAGCAATCCGTTGAACAGATACCTGCTCTGGCGAAACCTAAGCGTAGACAAGCTGGATCGGATGATAGACTCGCATCTTCATGAACGTCATGAAGGTGTAGAATATGCCTGTCTCTACACCGTCACTTGCGCCAGCGGGCGGGCGCGATTGGAATTGAGGACCAGCCTGTCAGACACTGAACTTGATGACATCAGAGAAGCTATTTGGCGCCGTAAGTTCGAGGACTACTGCCCGGGCAGAACAACGAATTTGGGGCTTGAATTTCTCACGCCGGACGCCGGTCAGGCACGCCGGGACATTTGGACGTTCGGAGGAGGATTCATGGGCGAACACACCCGGTTTAATGGCGGATCCTTTTCACAAGAGGCACCATGGGAACCCTGCACTCTGGAACGCGCCTATTGGCACCGCGAACCGGATTCAGTCCCTTGACCTGAGCAAGCTCCCCACTCACATCTACTGAAACACCGGAGACTTCCCCATGACCGACCAAGCCACCCTTGACGCCATTGACAAAGCCGTCAAAGCCAATGACGTCGTACTTTTCATGAAAGGTACACCGACGTTCCCGCAGTGCGGGTTCTCATCAGTTGTGGTGCAGGTTCTGGACTATCTTGGCGTGGACTATGTCTCGACGAACGTTCTGGAAGATCAGGCCGTGCGGGAAGGCATCAAGGCCTACTCGGAATGGCCGACCATTCCACAGCTCTATGTAAAGGGCGAATTCGTTGGCGGCTGTGACATCGTCAAAGAGATGTTTGAAAGCGGCGAACTGCGCGACTTCATGAAGGACAAGGGTGTCGAGCTGGAAGACGCCTGAGGCTCAGGCCTGAAAGAATCCTGTGATGCTGGCCTGGATCATGTGTCCGTCAGCATGCACCAGCGCTGGTGACGCAACAAACATGACGCTGAAGGCTAGCCCGCTCAAATAGCTCTTACGACGCCTGAACGGCATCGGATGGCAGGCCCGCGCGGCTCGACGCCACTTAATCAGCGTATATATGACCAGATAGATGCCCAGCATGGCCGCCCCCCAGGCTGCGGTAAGAATCATCAGGTGCGTCATGGGTCTCCCCTCCCTTAACTACCGGTTCCCAGATTACGCGACCTGCATTTCCGGGTGTCAAACATTTGCTGGAAATTTGCTCTAGTGAGCGAAAGGGTTTGGTAACCGAAAAAAAACGGCCCGATGTGCGCCCGACCTTTCCAGTTCGCAGCATTCGTTATAGCAGGGCGACTATGACCACGACATCCCTTGCCCCTGCTCCGATCCGGCCTGCCAAGGCCCCCAAGGTCGGCATCGTTTCCCTCGGCTGCCCGAAAGCCCTGGTCGATTCCGAGCGGATCATCACGCGCCTGCGCGCAGAAGGCTACCAGATCGCCCCGGACTATTCCGGCGCAGACCTGGTTCTGGTGAACACGTGCGGATTTCTGGATTCCGCGCGTGATGAGAGCCTTGAGGCTATCGGTGAAGCGATTGAAGCGAATGGCAAGGTTATCGTTACAGGCTGTCTTGGCGCCGAACCGGACGTGATCGAGAAAGCGCATCCCAAAGTGCTCGCGATCACCGGACCTCACCAGTATGAGGCCGTGATGGACGCGGTCCACACGCACCTCACCCCGCCGCACAATCCACACACCGATCTGGTGCCTGAAAGTGGCCTGCGCCTGACACCGCGCCATTACGCATATTTGAAGATCTCGGAGGGCTGCAACAATCGGTGCAGCTTCTGCATTATTCCGAAACTTCGCGGCGATCTTGCCTCCCGCCCGATCCATCATGTGCTGACCGAAGCCGAACAACTGGTCCGGGCCGGCGTGAAGGAATTGCTCGTGATCAGTCAGGACACGTCCGCCTATGGACTGGACGTGCGCTACAAGCCGGAAACCTGGCGTGGCACGGAATACCAGACGCGCTTCCTCGAACTGGCCAAGGGGCTGGGTAGCCTCGGCGTGTGGACGCGGATGCATTATGTTTATCCCTATCCGCATGTGGACCAGGTTATTCCGCTGATGGCCGAAGGCCTGATCACACCCTATCTCGACATTCCATTCCAGCACGCCTCCGCGCCGGTGCTAAAGGCCATGAAACGGCCCGCCAAACAGGACCGCGTACTTGAACGCATCCTTCAGTGGCGCCGGGATGTGCCTGACCTCGCCATCCGCTCAACCTTTATCGTTGGGTTTCCGGGCGAGACCGAAGAGGATTTCGAGATCTTGCTGGACTTCATCCGCGAAGCGAAGATCGATCGCGCAGGGTGCTTCCAATACGAAAACGTCGCCCATGCTGACAGCCGTGACCTGCCCGGTCATGTGCCAGATGAGGTCAAGGAAGCGCGCTGGCACCGCTTCATGGAAGTGCAGGCGAAAGTGTCTGCTGATCGCGCCGCTGCGCAGGTCGGAACGGTTCAGGACGTCATAATTGACGGCCCATCTGACTCGACCGGCGAAATGATAGGCCGCACCAAGGCTGATGCGCCGGAAGTCGATGCCGTGGTCTATCTGGAAAATGCAAGTCACCTGAAAGCGGGCGACATCGTCTCGGCGGCAATCACTGGAGCAGATGATTACGACCTGTTCGGACAGCTTGCCAGCAAGGACGGCTAACCCCTTAATCGTCGTCAACTTGTCTTCTGCAATGACGACACCGGATAACAGAGCACACGCACGGGTTTTTTCGTATTATTGAAAAACAATATGTTGACTTATCGTTATTCGATACATCATACTTGCCTCATCAAATCGGAGGCACCCCCATGAAACGCGCGCTCATATCCCTGTCCGCCCTGTCCATCGCAGCCTTGCCGGCTCTGGCCGAGACTAAGGACTTCCCAGTCGGCTCCTTCTCCAGCATTGATGTGAAAGGTGGCATCAAGGTCCTGTACGAAACCGGCGCTGAGACCACAGTCATCGTTGAACAGGCCGAAGGCGACTTTTCAGATATCAGCATCGAAACTGATGATGGAGAGCTGCAAATCGGCCGTGAAAGCCTCGGCTTCCTGAAATCCTTACGGGCCAATCTTCACGTGGATCTCGTCGAAGGTGACTTGCGCGTGAAAGTGAACGGAAAGCGCAAGCCTTCCTATACGGTGATTGTCACGTCGCCGAGTATTTCCGAACTGGACGTGGCGCAATCCTCAATTCTTGAAGCCTCCGGGATCGATGCGGGAGAAATCGAACTGGACGCTTCTTCGAGCGCAAAACTGATCGTTTCCGGTCGCGCCGCTTCAGCCGACATGGACGCATCGTCTTCCTCCAGTATCGACGCATCCGACTTCATTGTCGGGGCAATATCGATCGAGGCAACATCGAGCGCGGATGTGATCGCTCATGCGGTCACCAATAGTCGGGCCAGAATCGACGCTTCCTCCAGCTCTGACGTTAAGCTGGTTCTGGAAAGCACAGCAGATATCGATGTCGATGCCTCATCCAGCACCGATATTGTGCTCACCGGAACATGCGACGAGATTACGGTGGATGCATCGTCATCCGCCGACGTTGAAGCCAAGGATCTGTTGTGCAAGTCCGCCGAGATCGACGCATCCAGTAGCGCGGACGTGTCCGTCAGCGTGACTGAGGCGCTGGAAGCCAAAGCGTCCAGTGGCGCCGACATCAACGTTCACGGCGCACCGACCCAGGTCGATATCACCGAGTCGAGCGGCGGCGATATTTCCATAAAATCCTGACACCGAGCATTATAGGAATCAGACCATGAGAAAATCAGTTATCATCGCATCCAGCATTGCTGCGTTTGCTCTATCCGCGTCACTCTACAGCGCATCCGCCGAGACAACCCAAGTGTACAATCTTTCCGGATTTGATGAACTCGATATCTCCGCCGGTGTCTCCGTCAAATTCGTGCGTGCACCTCAGCATTCGATCACCGCTGACTTTGAACGGGGTGGCCCCGAAGATGTCAAAGTGCGCCTCGATGGAGACCGCCTGTATCTGTCCCGCAAATCCACAAAGGGGTGGGGTAACAAGGTGCGCGTCAAATTCACTGTGACCGGCCCGGAGCTCAACGAGATCGAAGCCAGCTCTGGCTCGTCCCTGCTCGCGGAAGGATTGGAGTCCGGCCCTATGGAGATAGACGTTTCCAGCGGCGCAGCGGTTTCCGTCCACGGCGCATGCACACGCCTTGAGGTAAAAGCTTCGTCCGGCGGCAGTGCCAACGCAAAAGGGCTCACCTGTGAAACTGTGCAGGCCAAGGCCAGCAGCGGCGGATCAGTCAAGGCATATGCCAGCGACGCCGCATCGAGCAAGACGTCCAGCGGTGGCAGCGTCGATATCTACGGCAATCCCGAGTCGCGCTCGGCCAACAAGTCCATGAGCGGCGGATCTACCGCGTTCCATGGCGGCTGATCGAGTTGAGTATCGGAGGGAAACAAGTCCCTCCGGTCCTACCCGATGTCGAAGTCTTCCGGGTTAAATCCAGGATTTGGCCATTCAAGGTTCAAATCTTCCAGCGCGCCACGTACGAGACGGGCGATCATGGCATTTCGACGAGTCCGGCTGTCTGCGGGCACAACATACCAAGGCGCATGCGGTGTCGAGCATCGCTCAACGGCGGTCTCATAGGCCGACATGAATTTTGCCCAATCCTTGCGATCATCCAGATCCGCCGGATTGAATTTCCAAAGTTTGTGAGGCTCGACAAGGCGTTCTGCGAGCCGGACGCCTTGTTCCTCATACCCGACATTCAGCATGCATTTGACGATGACGACGCCGTTCTCCGTCATGTGTTTTTCGAACGCATTGATCTGCTCATACCGCCGTTCCACGTCTTCCGGGCTAGCGAAGTCACGCACTTTCACGACCAGCACGTCTTCATAGTGCGAACGATCAAAGATGCCGACATTGCCCTTTTTGGGCACGGCATTGTGAACGCGCCAGAGATAGTCGCGGGCCAGTTCGTTCTTGCTTGGCGCCTTGAACGCTTTCACCTCCATGCCAAGCGGCGTGGTGTCGGCGAAGACATTGCGAATGGTGCCCGACTTGCCTGCCGTATCCATGCCCTGCAGCACGACAAGCACGGACTGCTTCTTGTGGGCGTAGAGCATGTCCTTCAATTCGTTGACGACGGCCGCGTCCTTTTTCAGGCTGGTTTTGGCGTCTTCCTTGTCAGCAAAGAGATCAGGGTCCCGGGTCGGCCGCGCTGCCAGCGAGAAGGGTTCGCCCGGCTTGGCAATGAGGTGCTGGCGGACTTGCGCGATATCGGGAATGTTCATGCGATCAGATTCTCCAAAAAGAAAGGCCGCACCAGTCTGGCGCGGCCTTTTAGATTGTTCAAGGAATTCAGTCCACTTACGAGGAGTAGAATTCGACCACCTGGGCTGGTTCCATCTGGACCGGATACGGCACGTCAGACAGTTCAGGCACGCGGACATAAGTCGCGCTCATGGCTTTCGGATCGACGTCCACATATTCCGGGATATCGCGCTCAGCGCTGCCGAGAGCTTCCAGAACGAGCGCCATGTTGCGGGACTTCTCGCGGATCTGAACAACGTCGCCCGGCTTCACGCGCGCGGAGCCGATGTTACAGCGGCGGCCATTGATCATGACGTGCCCGTGGTTGACGAACTGGCGGGCTGCGAAGATCGTCGGCACGAATTTCGCACGGTAGACGATGGAATCGAGACGCGATTCCAGCAGGCCGATAAGGTTCTCGGACGTGTTGCCCTTCATGCGGTTCGCTTCTTCATAGATGCGAAGGAACTGCTTTTCCGTGATGTCGCCGTAGTAGCCTTTCAGCTTCTGCTTCGCCATCAGCTGCAGACCAAAGTCAGAGACCTTGTTGCGGCGGTTCTGGCCGTGCTGACCGGGCTTGTAGTTACGCTTGTTGACGGGGGACTTCGGACGGCCCCAGATATTTTCACCGACGCGACGGTCGATCTTGTACTTCGCGCTGTGGCGACGTGACATGGTAGTACCTCATTGTCGACGCAGGTCGGTGGGCGACGCTCATTCGCACCCACGATTTCAACGGCGGCCCTGCACCATCCCGTTTAGAGACGCGGGGTAAACCTCAAAACCATTGGCAGGTCAAGCCATTCCACTGCTACATACAATGCAAAAAGCGGGAGGAAAACATGGGCCAGGTCGACGGCAAAATCGCAATTATAACGGGTGCTGGCAGCGGTATCGGTCGGGCATGCGCACTCGTGCTTGCTCGGGAAGGTGCCGCCATCATGGCGACCGACATTGATGACGAAGGTCTGAGGGTCACCGAGCGACTCGTCACAGATGCCGGAGGGCGCATCATCACCGCGCATCAGGACGTGACGGATGAGAGCATGTGGGAAGCAATCTTCAGCCAAACCGAGAACGCATTCGGGACACCATCTGTATTGGTCAACAATGCCGGCATCGCCATCGCAGGCGCGATCACGGATTTTACGCTGGATGATTGGCGCAAGCAGATGAGCGTGAATGTCGACAGCGTGTTTCTCGGAACGCGCGCAGCGATGCGGCACATGGGTTCCAAAGGTGGTTCGATAGTCAACATTTCATCGGTTGCCGGCCTGCGTGGCGCAGCTGGGGCGAGCGCCTATTGCACATCGAAAGGGGCCGTTCGACTCTTTTCAAAGGCAGCGGCTGTCGAGTGCGCCCAGATGGGTACGGGCATTCGGGTCAACTCGGTGCATCCGGGCATCATCGATACGCCGATCTGGCAGAAATCGATCACTCGCATGACCGAAACGATGGATGAAGAACGCGTCGCCGCGCTTACGGCGCATTCGGGCGCCAATCAGATGGACGTTGAGGCAATTGCGACCCAGTCAAGCCCAATGGGTCGGGCCGGACGGCCAGAGGAAGTCGCAGAATTGGTCCTGTTCCTGTCCTCGGATGCTTCAAGCTATATCAGCGGGCAGGAGCACGTGGTCGATGGCGCCATGACGGCGCGCTAGCGGCCAGTAGAGATACGCAACCGCGAAACTGCCCCCAAAAGCCTAGTCCGGCTTGACGGTGGTGCGGTACTCGCGGCTCGCATAGATCAGAGAGTTGCCATTGTCGCCGAGCACAGCGTCAACAACCTCACCGATGCAGACATGATGCGTGCCGACCTGATTGTGCGAAACCAGTTTGCACTCGAATGCCACGAGCGCTCCTGAGATGACAGGCTGACCAGACCTGCCCGGCGTCCAGTCTGCCCCATCAAATTTGTCCTTGAATTTGTGGGTCATGCGGCTGGCAAAAACATCTGCCACATCCGCCTGATTGTCCTTCAAGACGTTCACACAAAACGTGCCATTGCCCAGCAGAACCGGCGTTAGCGACGAGGATTCATTGATGCAGACAAGCAAGGTCGGTTTGGGCGTATCGGCGCTGACTGAGGACATTGCGGTTGCTGTCGTGCCCGCCCGACCAGCAGCGCCGTCTGTCGTGATGACATTCACGGTCGCTGCAACCAGGCTCATTCCTTCCAGGAAACGCTGCTTGAGAAGCGCGCGGTCTGTGAGGGGCTGCAAGTCATCTGTCATGGTCATCACTTTCGGTCACATCAGTAGTATGGCGTGGACGGGCGCCGACAAGAGGTTGCAGCGCATTGATTACACCACAGACGCAGCAAGGGACCGGCAAGATATGGTTGAAGACCAGGCCGCAGCCAAACTCTTTACACGAGACGCACAAAATATTCGTCATCAGCCCGGCTGGAAAAAAGAATCGATTGAGGCCCGCACGTGCGGTGAGGCTTGCTTGGTACACAAACAACGCCAACAACACGCTGCGCCCAGAATGGCGCGCTTGAAACCAGGCTGTCTTGAGAAAAATTGGAGCGGGCGAAGAGATTCGAACTCTCGACCCCAACCTTGGCAAGGTTGTGCTCTACCCCTGAGCTACGCCCGCATCCTTATTAGGGTATTCACGGCGTTGCCGCCGAGAGGCGTGATAAAGCGCATCAGCCCCGGCTTTGCAAGACGGAAATTCTGCGAAACTGCACAATTTCCAAACTGTCGGTCGGAGACTTGAGCAAACCTATCCCCGCAACACTGGACGTATCTGGTCGGGGCGCACTTCCCGGCCTTCAACATCAACAAATGCCGCTCGGATAGCACTCTTGGATCCCGCCTTCGTAAAGCTGATCGGAGGCGCCTCGCCCTGTCCGAGACAAGCGTCGCCCCATTGCGTCAGGCCGATCAGGATCGGCCGCAGCGAAAGGCCCGTGGCGGACAGAACATATTCCGGTCGGGCGCGCTTGCCAGGCGCCTTGTAAGGCTTTTTGGCCAGCAGGCCGGCATCCACCAGTTTCTTCAACCGCCCCGACAACACGGTTCTTGGGCATCCCAGCTCAGACTGGAAGTCATCGAAGCGCCGCACACCATAAAGTGCTGCGCGAAGGATGAGCAAAGTCCACCTGTCACCAATCAGGTCTATGGCTTTGGCCAAATTACAGGTGTCTGGCGGGACTGGCGAGCGGCGGACGAGCGGAATTTGGGACATAATTCATATCTGGATAAGTTCGCTTTTGAAATCCAGCCAGTTTCCCTATTCCTGCCTCATATTTTAAGGCAAATGCCCAGAGACTCACCACAAGGCGAAACAAATCATGCGGAAATCGATCTACTCTCCCTTGTTTGGCTTGGCCGTAGCCGCGCTTGTAGCCTGCGCGGTTCCAGCCGGTCCGCCGGCAATCGGTATGGCCGACACAAACCAGGGCCGGGGCCATCCTGCACTGTCGCCGGGTACGCTGAAGGCGCTATCCTGCCCCAGCGGGACATCTTATGTGGCACCGTCGGAGATCTCCATTGTTGCGGAATCCGTGCCACTATCTGAACGCGCCAACATTTCGCTGTTCCCAGGCGTCCGCTTCGCGCAGGGCTGGGCGCTCACTTCCCCCAATAAGAACTTTGGCGGATTGTCGGGTATTGAGCTACTTGCCGACGGAGGCTTCCTGGCGGTTTCCGACATGGGCGCATTTGTCTGGCTTGATCGTGACGGTGGTGAGCTGACCGGAACGGGCCGAATTGCGTATATGCGGGGACAGGACAACGAGTTGCTCAAGGGCAAGACCGAGGGCGACTCCGAAGGGCTCGCCCTGAAGAATGGCGCTGCATATGTCAGCTTCGAACGTCGGCACCGTATCGAGGCATTCGATCTGAGCACTTGTGGCGCCGCCGCACGCGCCACGCTGGTCGCGGATCTGCCGAGCGAGATCGAAGGCACGGAAATCCGCGAGAATTCCGGCGCAGAAGCGCTATCTTCCGGAAAATCACTTCGTGCAGGATACGAACAGCTCATTGATGGCAAGTCGCCGATCGTCGAGCTTGTCCCGATCGGCAATGCTGTTACGCTTCTCGAACCGCTCAATACCGATTTTGACAGTCCGCTCGTGGGCATGACAAACCGGATTGCGCTCGGCGATCAGTCGATGGCCGGATCCGTGGTTTACAGTCTACGCCGCAACTATAATCCCGTATTCGGTAACCGTTTGGCCGTGGAGGCCGAATATCAGGATGCTGGCGGGTCAAGCCGACGCGGTCTGTTTACGCTGTCCCGACCCATGAATGTCGACAATTTCGAAGGCATCACGGTTGAAACCCTGCCAGACGGCGTCCACCGCCTCTGGATTGTCTCTGACGACAATTTCTCGGATCGCCAGCGCACGCTACTTTTTGCCTTCGATCTTGTCGGGGAAGCACACTGAGACAATTCAACACGTGGCCGCATGCTGGCCCCTTACAATCAGCGCGTCACCGAATTACATCATCAACCAGCATGAGGGCTGCTTCGTTTGCGACGGACTGATCTCCGGCGACCTTAATTTCCGTCAGGGAGCTGGCATTCTGGCTTGGGCCGTGGTCCGGGCTCATCCGGCGCCCACCTAGTATCTAGGTTGACGGGAGTGAATATGCCCCGCGGCGTTCGTGGTTCTCATGCGCTATTTTTCTGTGTGCCATAGTCAGGCGCCGAACAGCCAACCCGATGGATACTCTGATGGACAAGACCGACCTGCGACATCGGATGCGAACCCTGCGGGCCGAAGCGGCCGCGCGCGATCCTGATGGCGCAGACTCTGTGGCTGAAAAATTTCCGATGAAGCTGCTTGAACGCTACGGGCCGGTTGTCGCTGGATATGTGGCGATCAATGAAGAGCTTGATCCCGCGCCCCTAATGATGCGTTTGGCAAAGGCTGGCGCAGAATTATGTCTGCCCCGGATAGAGGACACTGGCGAACTGACCTGGCGCACATGGCATTTCGGCGAAACACTGGAGCGCCGGCCAATTGGATTGTCCGAACCGTCAGAAGATGCACCGCTGGCTCATCCAACGTTGATTCTGACGCCTCTGCTCGCCTTTGATGGCATGGGCAATCGGCTTGGCTATGGCAAAGGGCATTATGACAAGGCGTTTGAAAAGCTCCGGGCAAACGGCCGGGCATTTGCCTGTGCATTGGCCTACCCGGCCCAGCAGATCGACTCCGTCCCCAGCGAACCACATGATCAGCCGCTCGACTGGGCCGTCACACCAATTGGCTCAATTCCGCTATTCATGATGCGCAACATGAAAAGTCTGACACCCCCCCAAGAAAGCGGCTAAATCGGCTTGGGTATTGCTAATTTTCCGTTAAAGGTAAACGGAAGGTAAAGCGATGTCCCATTTCGGCCTCATTTCGGTAACCACCGCCAGAAGGACTGTGTCAGTTCTGGACGTTATGATGTTTGCCGTCGTATCTGCTGCACTTGTTACAGGTTTCGCCGTGAGTGTAGCCGGTGGCCAGGACGCGCTCGCATCTTCATATCAACAAGCGCAGATTTACTATCCCGTTGAAAAACCCGCTGCCGCGGCGATCCAGGAACCGGTGGCCATCAAGCCCGCAGCGCCAACCGAGAGCAATCCCACAATCAAGCAGCTCGCCAAATCCGGTCATGGATTCCGGTCGACATTTGGATCAGAATCCATCGAGGACAAATTCTGGTTGTCTGAGACGCATGCGATTGACACCTTCTATGGTGGCAGGTGGGCTCCCGAAAACGCCATCACGACACCTCAAGGTTTGGCACTTCAAGTCAAACGCGAGCCAGAACAGGACATCCCGTTTTCCATTGCCGAAGCAAGATCAAAGCAACGCGTCGGTTATGGACGTTATGAGGCGGTGATGCAGGTCGGTAAGGGGTCAGGGCTGGTCTCGGCCTTTTTCACGTATACCGGACCCTATGCAGGCGATCCTCACGACGAAGTGGATATCGAGTTTCTGGGCAAAGACACATCAAAAGTGGAGTTCAATTACTGGCGGAATGGAAAGCACGGAAAGAATGCCAAGTTCGATTTGCCATTCGATGCGTCAGCCGCGCCACACCTCTACGCATTCGAGTGGTTGCCTGACCGGATCACCTGGTATGTCGACGGGGTTGCCTATTACTCCACCGAACCAGATGACGCGTTCATTCCGCGCACGTCCGGACGCCTCTATTTCAGTCATTGGACCGGCGTACCAAAGATGCAGGGATGGCACGGAAAGCCCAAATTTAAATCCGGTGAAGCCACCATCGTGAGCTGCACGTCATTCACGCCAGTCAATGAAAGCACCCAGACATGCGGCGACAGTTTCCGGCCAACCCTCGCAGGTACGGCCGAAAACCACATCTACGCTACTTTGAGTCCTTGAGAATCTGTTCGCGCGCAACCGGCAGCAGTTCTGCCATCTGTTCGCGAATACGAGCATCGGTGCGATCTATGCCAGCCGTATCGAAGTCACCGCGTACCTTGCGGAACACGTCATCATCGCCCGCTTCTTCAAGATCGGACAGTACGACCGTCTTGGCATAAGCCTCAGCATCTGAGCCTGTCAGACCCATGAGGTCGGCGGCCCAGAGACCGAGCAGCTTGTTTCGGCGCGCCATGACCTTGAATTGGGTTTCCTGATCAAAGGCGTATCGAGCCTCCTCGGCGCGTTCGCGATCGTCAAATGTGCTCATGAGAAAGGCCTTTCTGAACGGTGGTAATTCACCAGTGCATATAGTCGTTGAGTTAAGGTGTGCGCAATAATTGTTTCTTTGCCCAGATTGGCGTAACAGTCGCGCTTTCTGGGGTGGCTGAAAACGATTCCTGTTACAGCGATCCGGTACCGTCAGGAGATCCGTCCGCATGAGCAAGAAGCGCATTATCTATGAGGGCAAGGCGAAAATCCTTTATGAAGGGCCGGAGCCAGGCACCCTCATCCAGTATTTCAAGGATGATGCAACCGCCTTCAACGCGCAAAAACGCGCGGTTCTGGATGGTAAAGGCGTTCTGAACAATCGCATCAGCGAATTCATGATGACACGCCTGTCGGCCGTTGGAATACCCACCCATTTCATCCGCCGCCTCAATATGCGCGAACAGCTGGTCAAGAAGGTCGACATCATTCCACTGGAAGTAGTCGTGCGGAATGTGGCGGCTGGCACGCTCTCCAAGCGTCTCGGAATTGAGGAAGGCCAGGTCCTGCCCCGGCCCATGGTGGAGTTCTATCTGAAGGACGACGCGCTAGGTGATCCATTGGTCACAGAAGAGCACATCGCCGCCTTCGGATGGGCCGCGGCTCAGGAATATGATGATCTGATCGCCATGTCGCTCCGCGTAAACGACTTCATGTCGGGCCTGTTCGCAGCGGTCGGCATTCGGCTAGTAGATTTCAAACTGGAGTTCGGCCGCCACTATGAGGGCGATAGCGATGTGCCGCGCATTTTGTTGGCTGACGAGATCAGCCCCGACAGTTGTCGACTTTGGGATTTCGAGACCGGTGACAAGCTCGACAAGGACCGGTTTCGCCGTGACCTCGGCGGCGTGACGGAAGCCTATGCGGAAGTAGCCCGGCGTCTCGGCATCCTGAAAGAGTCCGGCGAGAGTGACAATGTGGTTAGCTTCACCAACGGCAAGTAAGCCCTTTGTACCGCGCCGCAGAGCAAGAGACCTTACCCAATGAGCCAAGATACAAAAACCAAGATCCGCTCCAAACTATCATACATGAACGGTCGAAAGCCGGTCTTTGCCACGGCACTTGTTCTTGTCGGCATGGCTTACGCGGTAAGCTTGTTTCAATAGGACTGAAATCGGGCTATGGGGGCCCGACTCAGACTTCCCAGGAGACCTCTCATGAAAGCCATCGTCCACGTCGCGCTGAAGAATGGTGTTCTGGACCCGCAGGGCAAGGCCGTTGCGGATACGCTCGCGCGTATGGGCTACAAGGAAGTCGAGGCCGCCCGGATTGGCAAAGTGATCGAACTCGACCTTGAGGATGGACTTTCGTCCGATGCGGCCGAAGCCCGCGTCAGAGAAATGTGCGAGAAGCTGCTGGCAAACACCGTTATTGAAAGCTACCGCTTCGATCTCGTCAGTTAGGCTGACTTTTCAACTACTGAGCCACATCCGGTCGTAAGCATTACGACATCCAGTTATGCCGATCGCATATGTGAGCGAATAATCACTTGCATCTAGATGGATCTGCGCCTAGATTGGTATCAGAGACATGGAGGGCCAGATGGCGAGACCATCAAGTACAGATCAATCCAAGACAAAGCCTCGCGCCCGGAATGCGCGGCCGAAGATCGAACGCGCAGCGCTGAAACTGTTCATTCATGAAGGTATCGATGCTGCCACGACACGCGAAATCGCCGAAAAGGCCGGCGTTTCGGAAGGGGCACTCTATCGCCACTACAAGGGCAAGGACGAACTTGCACTGTCCCTGTTCATGGAAACCCATAATCGCCTGGGCGCGATGATGGCGCAGGCCCTCTCGGCGGATGGCTCACTCGAAGAAAAGGTTCATGCAGCTGTCGAAGCCTATTGTGCCCTGGCGGACGAAGATTTCCTGCTGTTCTCGTTTCACCTCGTCTCGCTCAATCGTTTCCTTCCCTATGACAAGCGCCGCGAAGATGATCCGGTCTCAATCACTGAAAAGATAATTGCCGGCCTGATTGCGGACGGACATATTCCAAAGGGCGACCCGGCGCTGAAAGCCGCCATGGCGCTTGGCGTGGTCATGCAGGCTGGCCAGAACAAGATTTACAACCGCCTGCCCGGACCATTTTCCCAGCACGTTGACGCGTTGTCTCGCGCGGTTCTGTGCGTCTTGAATTCCTAGTGATCAGATAACGAAGGAGCCCCTGCAATGCGCGGCCTCGTCTTCACAGTCGTCTATTATATTCTCTCTGTTCTTTACGTGCTGGTATCGCTGCCTTTCCTGATTTTGCCAGGGCGCGGCCCTGTCCGCATGATCATCCGCAGCTATACACGGGCGATGAATCTGAACCTTCGCATCGTCGCCGGAATTCGCAAGGAAGTACGTGGACGAAGCAACCTTCCGGACGGTCCCTTCATCCTCGCGGCGAAGCACCAAAGCTGGGGCGACGGATACCTCATCTACCCGGAAGTGAAGAATCTTGCGTTCGTGACCGGCGATCATTTGGAAAAGTTTCCACTGGTCGGCGGAATTCTGCGAAAGCTGGGTGCCATCGTCATCGATACTTGCGGCGGCGGGGATCGCAAAGCGGCCTCGTTGAAGGAAGGCATGGCGCGCGCGCGTGACGAAGGCCAAAGGGTGCTGATTTACCCTGAAGGCCACCTCGCGCCGGTCGGGTACCATTTTCGCTACAAGGCGGGGGTCTGGCATATGGCGCAGGCAATGAATGTTCCGGTCGTTCCTGTCGCCACCAATATTGGCGTGTTCTGGCGTCAGCAGGAACGCGACAAAACTGCCGGCACCGCAATCATTGAATTCCTGCCCCCTCTGGATCCGAATCTGCCTAAAGCAGAATTCCTACAGACCCTGACCGAGACCGTGGAGCTGCACACAGCAAGACTCGTGGCCGAGGCAACTGGTGCGCCGGTAGAGCCGAGCATCCTCATTCCGGATCCTCCAAAGGGCATGGAAGCAAGCCCTAGCTCCGACGACCTGACGGCTTTTGGAAAGCCGTGAGACTCACCGCTCACCTTAAGCTTTACACACACAAAAATTATTGATAAACAATAATTGCTCAGGCGATCCCGGGGGCCATATCGGGATTGAACAAATGACGAAATCAAAATCGAAAACAGCAATCGGCCTGTTGGTAGCCGTTGTTGCAACCGCTTATCTGCCTGCCTCCGCGACCGGATGGAAAGTTTGGGACGGACACAATGAAAAGGCGCCTCGCGCCATCCTGACGACCACCGCCGATCAAGCTGGCGCAGTGCTCGTATGCGCGCCAAACGGCCAGATGTCCGCCATTCTATCGCTTGAGGCGGGCGATATTTCTGATCAAATCGACAAGCATGCCACATACAGACGAGGAGAGACCGCTTCAATCATGGCGGGCGACACACCCGGCGTCGAAACAGTTGTTCAATACGCTCCGGCAAACAGCACAATCGAGATCGGATCGCACAGCCCGGCTGCCAAGATCTACAACTCCGTCATTCGGGGAGATACTGTCAGTGTCTCAGTTGAACATGCCGGTAAAGTTGAGACGAAGTACCCAGAGCCGGACGATGCGTTCAAAGCATTCGCAAAAACCTGCAATGCCGCCCGCGCGGCGAGTGCGAACTAGGTTTCTCTCAAAGAGTGCGTATCGGTTCGGTTAAGGGTTGACGAGCCAGCATGGCTCATGCCCAATCTTGGGGAAGCACGCCTCAAGGAAAGCCCAATGTTCAAATACCTGATTACTGTAGCTGCCATGGTGATGGCAGCTACACCTGCACTCGCCGACTCAGCACCACGCGTCTGGACCCAGGAAAAAGATCAGTTGATCAGGGTCGACAGTTCAGATGCCGGCAAGGACCCGAACTTCAAAAGCCTGGTTCGGATCATAAAGGCGGAAGGCGGTGACCACCCGACCATCCAGCTGAGCTGCCAGATTACGACGAGTGGATACAAAGCCCTGAATTTCAGCGTCCAGCTCGATCCGGAAAACACCTATGAAGATGATGCTGATCGCAGTCCGCGCTTCCATCATATCTCCGGCATAATGGAGATCCGCGACGAGAAATTTCCGGACCGATACGCGTTTCATGCCAAATCAACCAAGCTGATCCCGCTTAGCCGTGAGGTGCCTTCGCGCATCTACAATTCCGTCGTGCGCGGAGACCAGGTGCAGCTGAAGGTAAAGGGCAAGAAGCGCGATCTTGCCTTGCCGGAAAAGAACGACGTATTCGTCGCCTTTGCCAAATTCTGCCCGGTGACCAATGGTGGCAAGTTTGATGTCTCGGTCTTTGAAATCCTGAAGGGCATGGATCTGAGTCCAAATCTCTGAGCGTGTAACTGTAACCTGCGCCTCACATTACTACGCTCCTTTCTGACGAGATAGATTCCATGACCCTGTCTTTGCCCAGGCTTTTTGCCTTGCTTTTTCTGAACGTTTTGTTGGTACAATCCGTGATGGCTGATGAGCCAAGAACCGCGGAACCCTCGGCAACACCCTCATGGGTGCCAGCATCTACGCTTAGTATTGAATATGATAGCAAAGATCCCGGTCGGTCCCCTGACTTCACGATGACTACGCGGGCGATCCGCTCATCCGGCTCGGAAAACTCGCCGATTGTATTTTCATGCGCGGTTTTCTCGGATGGCCGGTCTCGGATATACGCATCAATTCAGCTAAATCCGGGAGATCCCATACATAAGGACGTCAAACGTTTCGGGCAGGGTCGCACTCGTTTTGCGAAAATTGAAATCGATGGTGAGCGGTTTTCAACGTTGCTGATCTATCGCCGTCGGTCAAATACGGTTCATGTTAGTCCGCTCACTTCCACAGCACCGAAATTATACAATGCCGTTTTGAAGGATGCTGAAGCGACACTGATCATGGGTTCAAAAACCTATATGATCAATCTACCATCAAGGGATGATGTCTTCACTTATTTCGCAACGTCCTGTCCTGTCACGAACGGCGGAAACGTTGAGCGTTGGAACAGCGAACTCCTCAAAAAACCGCCGGTTCAATTACAAGCACGATAGTACATTTCAGAGCGGCCTTCATTCAGACCGCAGTCAATGCATCTCTCCAGCGTTCGCATTTCGCTTCGTATCGTATCGCCGCATAGGCCGGGCTGGTAGAAGGTGCGCTTCTGACAACTAGTTCTTGGAAAACTGGCGCAACATATCTCTCAAAGCTGCTTGACGCCTTTCCCCCATTAAGGACCACGCGCTGAATATGGGGATGATGCGCGAAGAACCTCTCGAAGTCGTTTGGCACCTCGTCCTTTATGTTTGAATCCAGACTGCCTTCGCGATGGCAAAGCTTCAGCACATCCCAGACTGCCACGCCCTGCTCTTTCAGGATCGTCGTGCGCTCGGCATAGGGCCGCTCCAACCCGGCCCCATAGACATCTCCCATTATGCGCCAGAAAGCGTTCCTAGGGTGTCCGTAATACTGATTGGCTTCCAGTGAGGCGATGCCTGGCATGCTGCCCAGGATCAGGATACGCGCATCTGAATCGGCTATGGGATCAAAGCCCTGAACAATCATCGGCCTTACCTGCCCCGCAGGCTATACCGTCGCCGGGATAATCGTCACGCTCTCTCCACAACCACAGGCATCGGTCTGGTTCGGGTTACGAAAGACAAATTTCTCATGCAGCGGCGTGACTTCATAGTCCACTTCGCTGCCGAGCAAAAACAGCACAGCCTTGGCGTCGATCAGGATGGTGACCCCATTATCCTCGACCACTTCGTCCAGCGGCTCGGGCGCCATGGCATAGTCCATGACATATTCCATGCCCGCACAGCCGCCATTCTTGACGCCGACACGCAGGAATCCTGCGCCGCGTTCCTGCATGATCTCCTTCACGCGCATTGCAGCAGCGTCGGAAAGCTTCACGGGCTTGGGTCTGGGTCTTCTGGCCATGACAATCACATAGGAACGAAAGCGTTCCGGTTCAATTAAAGCATGTTTAGCGCAAGACGGGCTTCGTCCGACATGCGCGACGGGTCCCAGGGCGGATCGAAGGTAAGGCGAACCTCCACATCCTGCACACCATCAACGGTGCGCGCGGCAGTTTCGATCCAGCCAGGCATATCGCCGGCAACTGGACAGCCCGGCGCCGTCAATGTCATGTCGATATCGACCTTGTAGTCGTCATCTATGTCGACCTTGTAGATCAGGCCGAGTTCGTAGATGTCGACTGGAATTTCCGGATCGAACACCGTTTTGAACGCTGTGATCAGATCATCGGTGATCCGGTTCAGCTCATCTTGCGGAATCTTCGACCCTGCTTCCTCGGAGGAAACATCAACCATGTCGCGAGATGTCATATCGTCTGCCATGCCGTCACCTATACCAGCATTTCCCGCGCCTTGGCGAGCGCTTCAATGAACGCGTCCACTTCGGCGAGAGTGTTGTAAACTGCGAAACTCGCCCGCGCCGTTGCGCTGACCCCCAGATGCTCCATCAGGGGCTGGGCGCAATGGTGGCCGGCGCGGACAGCGATACCGTACCGGTCGAGAATTTGAGCAATGTCATGAGGGTGCGCCCCTTCGAGGCTAAACGCCAGCACGGCACCCTTGTGCGGCGTCTCACCATGGATGGTCAGGCCATTTACGCCCCTGAGTCCCTCATAAGCGCGCGCGTACAGCGCATCTTCATGCGCCTTCACATCTGCATGATCGAACGCCGTCATCCAGTCCAGCGCTGCTCCCAGGCCGATAGCCTCGAGGATTGGCGGTGTACCTGCCTCGAATTTGTGAGGCGCCGTATTGTAGGTCACCCGGTCGCGGGACACGATTTCGATCATCTCGCCGCCCCCCTGATAGGGCCGCGCACGATCCAGCGCTTCTGCTGTCCCATAGAGCGCGCCGATGCCCGTCGGGCCATAGAGTTTGTGCCCGGTCATGACATACCAGTCACACCCGAGCGCCTGAACATCGACCTGCAAATGGACCGCAGCCTGGCTGCCATCGGCCAACACTTCAGCGCCAACTTCATGCGCGAGGCGGCAAATCTCGGCCATGTCCGTCACGCTGCCGAGCACATTGCTCATATGGGTAATCGCGACCATACGCGTTTTCGGACCAATTGCTTCCGCCAGGTCTGTCATGTCCAGCGAACCATCTTCGTTCAGGCCCACCCATTTCAGGACAGCGCCATGGCGCTCCCGCAAGAAATGCCACGGAACGATGTTGGAATGATGCTCCATGATGGAGAGGACAATCTCGTCGCCAGGCTCAATCCGGGCGGCGAGCGCAGAGGCGACAAGGTTGATGCCTTCCGTCGACCCCTTGGTGTATACGATATTTTCTGTCGACGGCGCGTTGAGGAATGCTCGGACTTTCTCACGCGCGGCCTCATAGGCCTCGGTGGTCTCGTTCGACAGGGTGTGAATGCCACGATGCACATTGGCATATGCCGTGCGCGACTGGTTTGCGATCTTGTCGATCACCGCATTCGGTTTTTGCGCACTGGCAGCATTGTCCAGATACACCAGCGGCTTGCCATTCACTTCACGTGACAGGATCGGGAATTCCGCGCGGATCGCATCGATGTCGAAGTAACGGCTCATACAGCGGCCAGCCAGGCTTCGGCTTCCGCGCGCAGCACTTCCTCTAGCGCGCCAGCTTCAGCAAATGCTTCGGCGACGAAGGCTTGTGTCAGCAGGGCGCGGGCCGTCTTCTCCGGCAAGCCGCGCTGGCGCATGTAGAACAATTGGTCATCATCAAGCGCGCCGCTCGTATTGCCATGCGCGCACTCGACATCGTCCGCATAGATCTCAAGCTCGGGCTTCGCGAAGACAACCGCGCCTTCTTCCAGCAACAACGCCTTGTGCTGCATGTCGGCATCCGTGTACTGGCCTGCCGTACGGGGAACAAAGAATTTCCCCTGGAACACGCCGGTGCCGCCATTCAGGACAGCGCCCTTTGTCAGCTGCCGGGTTACACAGGAGTTGGCCCCGTGACGCACATGGGTGGTAAAGTCCGTATGCAGATCCTTGCCGACAAGATAGGCGGCATTCAGCGTCGCCTTTGCACTTGGCTCTTGATGCGTAACGCGCGTTTCGAGCCGCGCAACCTTGGCGCCAAAGGCGAGTGAGGTCTGTGTATAGTGCGAATCCGCATCGAGATGGACGAGCGCCGTTGAAGCAATCGTCTCTTCTGACGTACCGCGCTGATAGACCGTCCGGTTGACCGCGCTGCCTTTCCGGAGACCAAACTCGATCACGGAGGATGTCAGCCCCGCCCCGCCCAGATGGCTCTCCGATACGGTGAGCGCCATATCGGAGCGAACCACGACAACAACACGCGCGAAATTCGCTTCTCCTTCGCCGCTGAACTGGAAATGGAGACGCGGAAGTTCTTTCGAGGTCACTTCCAGCAACAGGGTTGCGGGTCTGGCCTTGCCGCCAGACAGGGATGCTGCCAACGCACCGAGCGGCACGTCTTCGGCCGCTCCCAAGGCCTGAGCTTCGTCTTTCTCGAAAACGTTCAGCCCGTCCGGAATATGGTCTGGCGGGAAATAGCCGTTTGGCGAGAACCGGAAGACCAGTGCGCCAGCATGCGGAATCGGATCGTGCGCGGGCGGCGTGGAGGGACAGTCGAGCCCCTGCAGCGCCACCTTGAAGTCGGTCCATTTCCACGCTTCCAGCCGGCGATGCGGCAGTCCCGTCCTGGAGAACGCCTCAAACAGCCGCTCGCGGCGGGAATCTTCCGGTTGCATGCCATAGCGCGCGACCAGCTCCAGCTCCGCCGTCGTCGGATTGGCAATCATGTCCCGCAGGGCTGTGGTCACGCCACCTCCCCGAGGATGCCTTCATATCCTTCTTTTTCCAACCGATGCGCCAGTTCCGGGCCACCGGTTGCCACGATACGACCTTTGGAGAGGACGTGCACCTTGTCCGGCTGGATGTGGTCCAGCAGGCGCTGGTAGTGCGTGATGACCAGCATGCCGCGATCTGGCGAGCGCATCGCATTCACGCCGTCAGCCACCGTCTTCAGCGCATCAATGTCGAGCCCGGAATCCGTTTCATCCAGGATCAGGAAGTTCGGTTCCAGCATCATCATCTGGTAGATTTCCAGGCGCTTCTTCTCGCCGCCAGAGAAACCGACATTGAGCGAGCGCTTCAGCATTTCTGCATCCAGCTTCAAGGCCTTGCCGATTTCGCGGGACTGTTTGATGAAGTCCGGCGCAGATATCTCGTCTTCGCCACGCGCCTTGCGCTGTGAATTCATGGCCGCCCGCACAAAGGTCATGACGGGGACGCCGGGAATCTCGACGGGATACTGGAAAGACAGGAAAAGGCCCTTGGCCGCCCGCTCTTCCGGATCCATATCCAGAATGTCTTCGCCATTCAGCGTCGCGCTTCCGCCCGTCACCTCATAGCCGTCGCGACCGGTCAGCACATAGGACAGGGTCGATTTGCCGGCGCCATTCGGCCCCATGATTGCGTGGACCTCGCCTTTCGGCACGTCCAGCGTCAAGCCATTGATGATCGTCTTGGCGTCATCGTCTTCACCGACAGTCGCGGTCAGGTTTTCAATCTTCAACATGGTGCGCATGTAAGCTCCCTAGCCCGGTGCGAAAAGCCCCGGATGCAGGAAATGGCCCGTATAACCGCTTGAAACAGGTCTGGCGGTCCGATTCTTCGGTTTTGCCGCACCTGGCCTCGGGTTTTTCAGGCGTCACGCTGGGACAGCATGTCAGATTCGCGGACCGAAAGGGTTTCGGTCCAGAGCGTCAGTGACGTGCATAGACCTGCGGCGTTCAGGTCGGCCTTGAGAATACCGTCAGTGCGGTACGGTTCATCCAGGGCCTCAATCAGTCCCCCGGCCTTCCAATGGGCCCAGTTATCCGCAATTTTTTCCACCTTGAACGACACGTCCACGATCCGCGCCCAATTCTCGGCAAATGCAGCAACGATCTTCTCTACGCCGGTTACCGGAGCATTGAACGGCGTTTCGAACAATTTTGCGTCTTCACTCAACAGGGACTTGAGAAGCGCGACATCTCCGCCCTCCTGCGCCCGTGCATAGGCATTGAGCCAGTCTCCGAATGCGTCCGGATCAGCCAACGCTGCCCTCCAGGCTCACCTTGAGCAGGCTCTGGGCCTCGACCGCAAACTCCATTGGCAATTCCTGCAGCACTTCGCGGACAAAACCGTTCACCAGGAGCGCAACCGCTTCCTCTTCTCCGATGCCACGCTGGCGGACATAGAACATCTGGTCGTCCGACAGTTTGGTCGTCGTCGCTTCGTGCTCCAGTTGGGCATCAGCCCGGCGGTTCTCGACGTAGGGCACAGTGTGCGCGCCGCAGCGATCCCCGATCAGCAAACTGTCGCACTGGGTGAAGTTGCGCGCCTTGTCGGCCTTGCGGTTGATCGAGACGAGGCCGCGATACGTGTTGTTGGACTTGCCAGCCGAGATGCCCTTGGAGATGATTCGGCTGCGCGTGCGCTTGCCGAGATGGATCATTTTGGTGCCAGTATCGGCCTGCTGACGGCCATTTGTGACAGCGATGGAGTAGAATTCGCCCACACTGTCATCGCCGCGCAAGATACAGCTCGGATATTTCCACGTCACGGCCGACCCCGTCTCGACCTGCGTCCAGCTGATCTTGGAGCGGTCGCCCCGGCAATCGCCGCGCTTGGTCACGAAATTGTAGATCCCGCCCTTGCCGTTCTCGTCACCCGGCCACCAGTTCTGGACCGTTGAATACTTGATCTCGGCGTCTTCCAGCGCGACCAGCTCGACCACGGCGGCATGAAGCTGGTTCTCGTCGCGCATCGGCGCGGTACACCCTTCGAGATAAGAGACGTAGGCACCCTCATCGCACACGATAAGCGTTCGCTCGAACTGGCCGGTGTTTTCGGCGTTCATGCGGAAATAAGTCGACAGTTCCATCGGGCAGCGGACGCCCTTGGGCACATAGACAAATGTTCCATCAGAAAAGACGGCGCTGTTCAGCGTCGCAAAGAAATTGTCCGACTGGGGCACGACAGTGCCGAGATACTTCTTCACAAGATCTGGATATTCGTGAACTGCCTCGGAAATCGACATGAAGATCACGCCGGCCTTTTCCAGCTCCTTGCGGAAGGTCGTGGCAACAGAGACAGAATCGAACACCGCATCGACGGCAACGCGGGGCGTTTCGCGTGCGGTGGCTGCGGTTTCTGCCGCGCCTTCGACACCGAGCAGAACTTCAGCTTCGCGCAACGGGATACCGAGCTTTTCGTAGGTTTCGAGAATTTCCTTCGGAACGTCGTCAATCGACTCATACTTCGCGCCGGATTTGGGGGCGGCGTAGTAGTAGTAATCCTGATAATTGATGGTCGGATAATTGACCATCGCCCAGGTCGGCTCTTCCATGGTCAGCCAGCGCCGATAGGCCGCTAGGCGCCACTCGAGCAGCCATTCCGGCTCTTCCTTCTTGGCTGAGATGAAACGGATCGTATCTGCGGACAGGCCTTTTGGCGCCATGTCCATTTCGATGTCTGTGACAAACCCCGCAGAGTAATTCTCCGACTCGAGCGCCTTCGCGGCGTCGACCGTGCCCTGGTCAATGCTGTCCTTCACCTTCACTTCGGTGCAGTCCTCATCATGATCTTCCATACCGCCGCAGCAATCCATCCTATCCTACCTTCCCGGGTCCCGGAGCGCGATGCCCGCATCATACGGCCGGTTCGGTTCCTCAAGCCCGCGATGGCACATGCTGCGCGCGTCAACCGAACGAGCCTCCGCACAATCGCGGTGTGCGGCGCTACCAAGAGTGAATTTGCCGATCGGCTTGATCATCGCGCAGCCGGACAAGCCTACTGCGCAAGCCAGTATGCCAAAGGGAAGAGCGTGTCGTTTGAGTGAGACCATCAGGCCGTTTCCTTCAATACCGTCCGCCGGGCTGCGTCGAGCCAGGCATCTGCCACACCGGTGAAATCCTCCGGTGTGCTGTTCCATCCAAAGCTGGTGCGGATTGCCGATTCCGCAAGGGCGTCAGATGCGCCCATCGCCAGCAATACGAGCGAGCGCTTCACCTTGCCAGACGAACATGCAGATCCGGCCGAAATGCACACACCTGCCAGATCCATCGCCATGACCTGTGTTTCCGCCGCAAAGCCGGGCTTCGCGAAGTTCGATGTCCCAGCCAGCCGCTCGGCGGTCTTGCCCATAATCGTCACGCCTGCTTCGCGTTCCAATCGCGCTTCCATATCGTTTCGATACGAAGACAGCATAGCATATTTCGGCAGATCTCTCACGGCAGCCTCCACCGCCGCGCCAAAGCCCGCTTGCGCAGCAACATTCTCAGTGCCGGACCGCAATCCACGCTCCTGCCCGCCGCCATGGGTCACGGCCTTCAGCGGCGCACCCGCCCGGTGCCAGAGCGCGCCTGCGCCCTGCGGGCCGCCAATCTTGTGCGCCGACAGGCTGAGATAATCGACGCCCAGAAGGCCGACATTGACCGAACTCTTACCGAGCCCCTGCACCGCATCGCAAATCGTCAGACCGCCTGCCTCGCGCACGATACGAGCAGCTTCTCCCACTGGCTGGATCACGCCGGTCTCATTATTGGCGAGCATCAGGCAGAGCACCGGCGTGCTGAATTTGTCGTGATCCCAGTCCGCCAGTTGAGCCTGTAGCTGGTCCAGGTCCAGAGTCCCGTCTGGTGTCACATAGGCCGTCTGGACCCGGGCGCCGGAATGCGCCGCAGCCTTGGTGATTGCCTCGTGCTCGATCGCTGAAACAAGGAAAGTGCAGTTTCCGTCCAGCGCCGCGACCACGCCATGAATCGCCAGATTGTCTGCTTCGGTGCCACCACCTGTCAGGATGATGTCTTCTGCCCGGCTACCGATCGCGCCGCCAACGGCGGTCCGGGCCCGCTCGAGTACGCCGCGCGCGGCCCGGCCTGACGTGTGAACGGACGATGGATTCGTCGCGCCCATATCCCACACATCCAGCATGGCCTGACGCGCTTCAGGCCTTAATGGCGAGGTCGCATTGTGATCGGCATATATCATGTAGCTGGATATACTCGCTTCCGGGCATTTTTGCAGGTGTAGAAAAATTTGCATTTCGCAGTTCAAATGGCTTATGACCGCGCCCTTCCCCCGAGACCAGCGAGTATAACATGGCAGAACTCATCATTCCGGGCCCGCAAGGCCGCATCGAAGCCCGTTACACCGAGCCGCCGCTTCCCGGCGCGCCGATTGCGCTAATCCTTCATCCTCACCCGAAAGCGGGCGGCACGATGCAGGATCCTATCTCCATCATGCTGTATCAAATGTTCGAGCGTCATGGGTTCGGCGTGCTGCGCTACAATTCGCGCGGTGTAGGTCGCAGCCAGGGTCAGTATGATCAGGGCATTGGTGAACTCGAAGATGCCGCCTTCGTTCTGGACTATGTCGAAAACCTCGCAGAGAGCCCGCGTTTTGTCTGGTGTGCCGGCTACAGCTTCGGGGCATGGATCACGTTGCAGTTGCTGATGCGCCGCCCGGAGATTGACGGATTCCTCGCCATCTCTCCCCCGGCCAACCACTATGACCTTTCCTTCCTGGCACCATGTCCGGCATCCGGCCTGATTGTATCCGGCGATTCCGATTCGATCTCATCGCCTGAAGATGTTGAGCGTGCGCTGACCAAAGTGCGCGTGCAGAAGGGCGAACAGATCGACCGCACGACGGTCAAAGGTGCGAACCACTTCTATCAGGACAAGCGCGACGAACTGATCGGGCTCTGCGAAGATTACCTGCTACAGCGCCTTGCCGCCGCAGAAGAAAAGCTCCGCCTCGAAGCCGAGGAAGACTAGAAAATCAGCTTCCCGCCCCGCATCGGGGCGGGAACACCAGTGGTCGATGGCCAACTGATCGGCAATCCGCGCGCAGTTCGCGCGGCCAGGAAGGCAAATGCCTCCGCCTCAATCGAATCTCCCCGCCAACCAACCGCTTCTGCCGAATGCACTTCGCACCCAGCCGCGCGTGCCAACGCAGCCATAAGGACAGGATTGTGCCTGCCGCCACCGCACACGATCAGGCGCGCTGGATATTCCGGCAGCTGGGAAAGACCAATCGCGACGGCGCGCGCCGTAAACTCGGTCAGCGTAGCCGCGCCGTCCTCGACGGATAGACCGCGCACCATACTGGCGTTGAAGTCGTATCGATCCAGAGATTTTGGCGGCGGTTGGTCAAACCAATCATGATCCAGGAGCTGAACGAGTAAGCCATCATGCACGCGGCCAGCCCCAGCAAAACGACCGCCCTCATCATGAGTCCCCAGGCCATGTCCCTCAATCCATTCATCGATGGGTCCGTTCGCCGGGCCTGTGTCAAACGCGACGAGGGAGCCACTGCTCATACGAGCGGTAATGTTCGCAACACCGCCAAGATTGAGAACGCATGCCGCATCGCCGCCGAGGCGCTCTAGCAGTGCGGCATGATACGCGGGAGCAAGGGGTGCGCCCTGCCCGCCGGCGGCCACATCATCAGACCGAAAGTCATAAGCGAGCGCGACACCGAGCGCAGCCTGCATAGCGGGGCCGTCGATGAGTTGAAGGGTCGCCCCGGCCTGATTTCCCTTGGGTGCGCGATGCAACACGGTCTGACCGTGGACACCCGCAAGACGGGGCGCAGGCCCCGTCCAAGTCTCGAGCAGCCGCTCCCATGTCTCAAAATGGGTGCGGGTAACAACCAAACACGCCGCATTGAAAACACCGTCCGGCTGAGGGCCAACCCAATTCCACGCGCGTGCAGCATCGGTGGCGCGCTGCAGTGCGGCGCGCTCTTCAGGTGCGTATTTACGCTCCGCAGTCGCTCCGAATTCCAGAACCTTTTCACCATCAGTCAGGATCAGCGCTGCGTCGACGGCGTCCAGCGACGTGCCAGACATGAAGCCCGCCACCCAATACGGTTCAGATTTTTCACTCACAGAGTTCAAGATATCAGTTTTCCATGTTACGCGCGGCAGCTTCACGGAGACACGAGAAGATGAGCGAATACAAGTCAGAATTCCTGAAAACCCTGTCAGAGCGCGGTTACCTGAAACAGGTCACCCATCCGGCAGAGGTGGATGCCTATTGCGCCAAGGGGATTCCGACTGGCTATATCGGCTTTGATGCGACGGCTGACAGCCTGCATGTCGGCTCGCTCTTACAGATCATGATGCTTCGCCACCTCCAGAAGAGCGGCGGTAAACCCATCGTGCTGATGGGCGGTGGCACGACCAAGGTGGGCGACCCGACCGACAAGGAAAAGTCGCGCCCCTTGCTGACCGACGAGCAGATCGCGGCCAACATGGAAGGCATCAAGAAGGCCTTCCAGCCCTTCCTGACCTTCGGCGACGGGCCGACCGATGCGATCATGGTCAACAATGACGACTGGCTCGGCAAACTTGGCTACCTCGAAATGTTGCGCGAAGTTGGCGTGCACTTCACCATCAATACAATGGTAAAACAGGACACGGTCGCCCGCCGCCTTTCGGCAGAGCAGCCCTACACCTTCCTCGAATTCAATTATCTCCTCATGCAATCCTACGACTTCCTCGAACTCTACCGCCGGCTGGACTGCCGGATGCAGATTGGCGGATCAGACCAATGGGGCAATATCGTTGGTGGCGTGGACCTGGTTCACAAGGCCGCCAGCGGCGACGCATTCGGAATTACGGCTCACCTCATCACAACCGCGTCCGGCGGAAAGATGGGCAAGACCGCAGATGGTGCAGTCTGGCTGAACGCGGACCGCAAGAGCCCCTACGAGTACTGGCAATTCTGGCGCAACACAGAAGACGCCGATGTCGGACGATTCATGCGGCTGTTCACAGAGCTACCGCTCGACGAGATTGCCCGTCTTGAAGCGCTCGAGGGCGCGGAGATCAATACGGCGAAGGTCGTTCTGGCCAATGAGGCCACGAAGCTGTTGCATGGCGAAGCGGCCGCGAAAGAGTCGGAAGCTGCAGCAGCCGCAGTATTTGCTGCGGGCGGCCAAGCTGACGCGCTGCCAACTGTTGAAATCGCAACATCCGATCTTGATGGTGGCATGCTCGTAGCCGCCGCATTCACAGCGGCGGGTCTCACAGAATCCAACGGCGCCGCGCGCCGCTTGATCAAGCAAGGCGCAGCAAAGGTGAATGATACTCCGGTATCTGATCAAAATGCATCCCTGTCAGCGGACGACCTTGTAGACGGGACAATCAAACTGTCCGCCAGCAAGAAGCGCCATGCGCTGGTCAAGGCAATCTAGAATTCCTCTTCGGGGATCGGTGGCAGCTCGGACGGGATAGGCTCATCTTCCGGTCGCGCTTTAGCCTCCGGAATATCCGTATCCGACGGGTTTTCAAATATCCGTCGGATGACACCCGGGGCGAGAGCAGACAGAGGATTGACCGACACGTTCGCCTTTTCGAGACTGCCGCGGATGCTATAGGTCAACGAGAAGATGCCCTCACCATCCCGGCCCACCACAAGGTCCCCAATAATCGGAATACCCCCAAGGGCTGAATTCATGCCGAAACTTGGTACCAGCACGCCATCGACACTGATCTCGCTGTCGGCGCCAAGATAGCCGTTGGCGGTCAGGCCTAGCGCCGGGCCCTGCGCTTTCCCGCCAGTCACAACGTAACGATCCCCCGCCACGGTCAATGGAATGTCGATCCGCGAGAACAGAACGCCGTCACCTCCCAACGTATCTGCAAGTCCACGAAGAGAGGCGAGAGAGAGAATTTGAGTCAGGAACGGGGCATTGTGCAACCGCCCGTCCGTCACAACAATGTTGAACCGAGACGGCGCTCCATCGCGTGCAAGCGTGCCATCTATGTCCAGCCTCCCTCCTTCGATGAAGTCGAGATCGAGAAATGCGCTGGTAATGAAGCCGGCATCGCTGCTGACAACTTTGATCGCCGTGCCCTCCGGAGACGAGCCATCCAAATCGATATTGAAGGCTGACCCGTCATCCGTGTTTCCGGTCGCTGAGAGCTTCTGCATTCCGTTCACTGTTGACCGCCACGTGACGTCTGCGTTTCGCACATAAAGGCCAGCGCCAAGGGTAAGTGTGTCGACGTCGGCCCTGACGCTCAGCGGCGTACCATTGCTGTCATTCGCGTCGCCCAGCGCACCGATGCCTGGTAATGCGCCCGACAGATCAAGATAGCTGCCGGTCAAGGCAACTTGCAAATTGCCATTCGGACCTCGCGAAATCTGTCCGTTCACGTCCGCAGTGTCTGCGAGAAAGGCCCGCCTCAGATCCGCCGAGACCAAACGGGAATCTCCCCCCAGTGTAAACTTTCCATCCAGATAAGCTTCTTCGCTGGTAAAGAGTACGTCGGAGGAGAAGCCCTCTTCGGCGCGCTCATACAGGACGGTCACCTTTCCCTCCTTGCCTGCGGTCTTTACCCAGCCGATTTCGGACAGGTCGAGACGGGCATTGGTCAGATCCATTACAACGTTTGCAACCGACACATCCTCACCCTCAACGGTCGCCTGAACTTCTGTGGGTACTTCGCCAGTCAAGTACGCCCTCCCCGGAAGGCCGAACCGATTCAACACATCCGGCGTGATAACCGCTTGTGCCGACAGCGCCGATGGAGCCTCACCATCCTTGAAACCGTCGCGCCAGCTAAACTGGACAGGTGACGGACCAAGGTCACCCAAGCCGGTAATGGTCATACCATCTTGGTCAACCTTGATGTCAGCCGTAGCGTTTGCCAGATTCAGGCCGAGCGCGGCGCGCTTGAGGCCACCATTGGTCAGCCGACCGATTGCCGTGTAGCGAACCGCTTCGTCTGGGACATTATCGAGTGCCGGTCGGAACAACTCGAATGTCGCCTCGGCATCGCCACTTAAACGCTCCTCATCAAAGCCTAGATCGAGCCGGGATTCATTCAACGTCGTGATAACGTTTGCTGCAGGGCCATGCCCCTTTGCAAATACGCGGAAATCCTCCCCTTTCGGATTGAAGGCTGGAAAGTCTATCAGGGCCTCGTCAATGTCCCAACCACCATAGTCGCCCTGGTCAACAGTTACCCTGAAACTGTTGCCCGTCAGGCGCCCCTTGCCGACGGCATTCCGGGCGGCGGGCAAGTCATCGAGAAACTTAACGTCCGCCGAGTTGATATCGAAGGTAAGGTTCAGGTCTTCATCCCTCAGATAACCTTCCGCGAAACTATCGCGTTGAAGCGTCATCTGCGCACGTAAATTGTCTACGTCCGTATTGCTGAGCCGTTTGGCCGTAAAGGATCGCGCTCCCGTGCCCAGCGATACGGGCCAAAAGGCCAGCACGGTGTCCTTCGTGACTGTTCCCTCAGTTTCCAGCTCGATGGCTCCGATAATCGGAGATTCATTCTTCTCACGATCTGGGGTCATCGCGATATCAGTGATGAACTGGAACTGTGCGTCATTGGATACGAACGAAATCCGGGTGTCTTTTAAGCTGCGATCCGGAAAATTCACTTCTCCATCAGCGCGGAGATCGCGCAAACCAAGTGGCTCTGCAAAGGATGGTGTGAAATCAAGCGTCGCAGCATTGCTTCGCAGTTTGAATGGGCGTGGTCCGGTCCCTTTCAGCGCGTTTTGAAGTGTTAAGTCTGCTGAACCAGCGAACGGGCCAAATCGTAGTGAGTTCCCTGAGATGAGCAATTCATCGCCCGTCGCCGCATAGGTCATCTCGAGATCGAGATCCGTCACATTCATGCCGCTCTCACCGAACGGTAGTTTGCCCTCAGCAAGGTTGGCCTTCACCACAATCTTCTCGACGCCCGCTGCGCTGGACGTGTCAAACTCAACGGTAATGTCTGCTGGCACACCGGACAGGAATTCGCTGTCGGTACCCAGCCTCGCAGCAAGGTCCGCAAGAGACCATTGAGCGACGGCGAGAGAGGCTTGCATACGGCTGCCCAAATCGCTCGTATCAATGTCCAGCGCCAACCCAGCCGGCAAACCGGCCCCCACGCCACTGCCGGACATGGACAAATCTACTCCGTCTTCCGTGACGGAGAGCAGCCCTTTCGACTCCGTCAAGGTAAACAGAGGCGATCTGTCAGAAGCGAAGACGCGCATTTCAAAGTCCTCGTAGGACAAGCGCTCGAGACTGATGTCAGCCTTCTCTTCTTGTAGCACCACAAGAATTTGGGGAAGTACGGCGTTTATCCGTTCCAGCCATTCGCTCGGATTTTGTGGCATTTCACCGACCGGAATTTCAGGCAGTGGATCGCCCGCGATGTGCCAAATGCCATCGTCAGCTTGAGCAACATTGATCCAGCCATCGACCAGGTCGAGCCCAAGGACCTCCACATCACCCATTACGAGCGCGGAGCTGGACAGCACGATGCGGGCACGCTCGGCCTCCGCAGCCACATTACCTTCACCATCCAGCATCTTGATGTCATTTCCGGTGACAAGAACGCGTTTGTCTTCCGACGACCATTCCAGAAACACATCGCCGACAGTTACCGGTCTGCCATTGCGCGAATTGGTCAGGCCCTGCTCGATATCGTCTCGGAACATCTCCAATTCGATCGGCCCACTGGACAAACGGAAGACGAGCAACCCCGCCAGAACCAGAACAACCAGGATAAGTCCGCCGAGTATTTCAAGAATTACAAGTGAGGCTCTCTGGCGGACCAAATCAGGGACTCCGAAAATCTACGTCTAAAAATTGCGTTCTATGGCGATATATGCACACCAAGCTGACCGCACCATAGGAGGAATACATGGCGAAAGTACTGCAAGACGGTGAAAAGGCTCCGGATTTCTCAATGCCCTCCACGACCGGGCAGATCGAACTCAAGGACTTCTCGGGCAGCTATCTGGTTCTTTACTTCTATCCCAAGGACGACACACCCGGTTGCACGAACGAAGCGAAAGACTTTTCGGCGTTGATCGACGCATTCGCAGACCGGAATGCCAAAGTCGTCGGCGTTTCGCGCGATCCGCTTTCCAAACACGAAAAGTTCTCGGCCAAGCACGACCTCAAAGTGATTCTTGCCAGCGATGAGTCGGGCGAAACCACGGAGGTGTACGGCACCTGGATCGAGAAAAACATGTATGGAAAGACCTATATGGGCATCGCCAGACAGACCTTTCTGATCGGACCGGACGGTTCAATCATTAAATCTTGGAAAAAAGTCCGGGTGAAAGGCCACGCAGAGGATGTGTTGAGCCACCTGCCGGACGGAACAAAAACGAGCCAGGACAAGGTTTAAGCCCCTAAAAACGAGTATTAACGAGAGATTTACCCTAATGGGGGAATATTTTCAGGAATTATGCTCGCAAGGGGTTCCGTCCCTTAGTGATTTCGGTATTTATATTTCTACGGGTTTGGGAACTTGCTGTAGGTGTGATTGCAGTAGGCGGTGTGTGATTCCAGTCGACGGGTGGCGTTAATGGCGAAATGGAGTGCGAACCTCAAGGCGACGTTCGATCGTGCATTTCCTGAACGACAAATATATCACCGGAGCGGCGGTACCGTCCGGTACATTTCCATTTCTCCATGGCAACAGGCAATTTGCGCCCTCGGCGCCACGGCGCTTGCTGGATGGACAATTTTTCTGACCGGCACCTTCGCCCTTGGCGGCTCAACCGGCACGCTTACCGGCAGCTCCGACGATCGCGAACTCGCCAAGTATGAGCGCTGGGTTCAGGAGCTTCGCGCCAAGGATGCGCTGTCGCGTTCACTGCTGGAAGAGCGCACAGATGCCTTTCAGCGCGAAACGGCCGAATGGGAAGACCGCCAGAAAGCGCTCGAGGATTTGTTTGAGCAGCTGAAGGGCGATGACACGCTCGATGTTTCGGCCCTTACAGGCGATGGCGCGGACCTGCTGGTTCAGGCGTCTATCGAAGAAGCCGACGACCGTCAGTCTCGTGACAGTTTCCGCATGACGGCCACACTCGACACGCGAGGCAATCGCGTCAGCGTCAAGAACCTAAAATACAATCAGGAACGCATGCTCGACGAGGCGGAAGACCTCGCCATTGAGCGCGCTGAACGCGCGCGCAGCGTGATCCAGCTGACCACGATTGGCAGCGACCGCATCATGGAAAGCGCAGAGATGGGCGGTCCGCTTGTCTCAATGGCAAACCTGACGGCTGGCGGCGAGACGCTGTCGGCGCAGGACGCCAGCTTCTACAACCGACTGACCGAGACCCAGGCTCGCGTCGCCGAGATGCAGTATTACGAACAGATTGTTGAAAGTCTGCCCCTTGGTGCCCCGGTTGGCGTGCCCTTCCGGTACACCAGCCCTTATGGCATCCGGGTAGATCCTTTCATCAAGAGACCGCGTTGGCATAACGGAATTGATGTCGCTGCCTATGGTGGGGCGCCGATCGTGGCGTCCGGGCCGGGCACCGTCAGCTTCGCAGGCGCACGGTCAGGGTATGGACGCGTGGTCGAAGTGGATCATGGATACGGCTTCAAGTCGCGCTATGGTCACCTCCGCTCGATTACTGTATCAAAGGGCGATACGGTCGAAGTGGGCGATCTCGTGGGGAAGATGGGCACGACCGGAAGAAGTACCGGATATCACCTTCACTTTGAGGTGTTTTTCAACGGTAAAGCATATGATCCAGTAAAGTTTTTGAAAGCAGGCCGTCATGTTCACGAAGAATAGCAAATCAAATGACACCCCTACCCCACCAGAACCCATGAAGACGGCGCCCGCGCAGGATGCGATCCGCGGCGCGTCTTCCAAGCCTGCCGCCCGTGCAGCTTCCATCATCTGCGCCGACATGAAGATCAATGGCTCGGTCTCTTCTGAAGGCGCCCTCCAAATCGACGGCACTGTCGATGGTGATGTCGCCGCGACAGACATTACGATTGGTGCCAGTGGCCACATAACCGGCGAAGTGAAAGCCGAAGTTGTACGCGTCAAAGGCCGCATCAAAGGCTCCATCCGAGCGCGTAAGGTTGAACTCGAAACCGGTGCCCACGTCAAAGGCGACATCGTTCATTCGTCGCTCCAGATCCAGTCGAACGCCGTTTTCGAAGGTCAGGTCAAACATGCGGATGATCCGCTGAAGGACACCTCCCCCAAAGCAGCGGCGGCCGCCAATGAATCCAAGCCTGTCGCGTCTTCCGGCCCATCGGCATACGGAATTTCGACGTCCGCTTCCTGATCATTTCAGTACCCAATTGAATAAAAAGGCCAGCTCGATTGAGCTGGCCTTTTCCGTTTTGTTTTCAGCTATCAACTATGACATTACGCGACGCACAATCGCGGTCGTCATCTTGGCACCTTCAACCACTACAGTGTCGCCGGTTCGTACCAATTCGCCCTCCACGGCTTCGGCACGCCACACGGTATCACCTATCCGAACCTGCCCGGTCCCGGAAATGAAGTCACCCATTGCAAGCCCTCGCTGGCCGACCAGGGAAGCCATGCGTCGATTGAGCGTCGGATGCTCAGGAGACGTTTTTCGAATCCCGGACAGCACCGTGCGTCCAAGGATGACCAGCACGGTTGCGGCCATGCCGAATACGATCATCTGACCCTGCCAGCCCGACAATGAATCTGGGGCAAAATAGGTGAAAGCGCCCGTCAGCCAGGCGGCTATGGAAACCATGAGCAGGTCGAATGTCCCGCTCATCATCTCGATCCCGAAAAGGATCAGCCCCAAGGCCAGCCAGTGCCAGAATGTGAGTTCAGAGAAGACTTGTTCCATTGGATTAATCTCCCTTATTGCCGGTCAGCCCCTTGATGCCCTCAAGTGTTCCGATGAGGCTCGAGAATTCAGCCGGGATGATAACCGTCCGCTGCTGATCCGACTCCGCCAGTTTTGCGAACGCTTCGACATAAGCCTGACCAAGGAAGTAGTTGACCGCATTGACGTCGCCCCGCGCAATTGCTTCGGACACCATCGCTGTGGCCTTGGCTTCGGCTTCAGCCTCGCGCTCGCGAGCTTCAGCATCGCGAAAGGCAGCCTCCCGGCGTCCCTCGGCTTCGAGGATTTGCGCCTGTTTCTGACCTTCGGCCTTCAGGATAGCCGACTGCTTATCGCCTTCAGCGGTCAGGATTTCCGCCCGCTTCAGGCGCTCGGCCTTCATCTGGCGCGCCATGGCTTCGGTAATATCGGCTGGCGGGCTCAGGTCGGCAATCTCAATTCGGGTGACCTTCACGCCCCACGGATTGGTCGCCGCATCGATAACAGTCAGAAGGCGCGCATTGATGTCATCCCGGTTGGACAGGACTTCATCAAGATCCATTGAGCCGACAACAGTACGGATATTGGTGAGGGAGAGGTTCGTGATGGCGTGGTTGAGGTTGTTGACCTCATATGCCGCCGCCACTGCATCAACCACCTGGATGAACACAACCGCATCGCACGACACCATTGCGTTGTCTTTGGTGATGACTTCCTGCTGCGGCACATCGAGGACGGTTTCCATCATGTTCATCTTCCGGCCCACCCGCTCCAGGAAGGGTGTGATGATCGACATGCCCGGATTGAGTGTGCGAGTGTAGCGTCCAAACCGCTCCACCGTGTAATTGTAGCCTTGAGGCACGAACTTGAACGCAGATGTCAGGCCAATCAGGCCTACGACGGCCACCAGAACGACCACAGCAAAAAACGGATCCATGTATTCCTCTCCTTCTGTTACTCAGAATTAATGTGGGAGAGGTTTTCCGTTTTTCAATAAATATTTGACGAAAAACGGCGCGCCCAGCCCCACCAGACGCGCCGTTCTTCTCATAAGTTACTTAAGAAACCTTGTCTGATTTAGAGCTGGTTCAGCATGTAGTCCGCGCTGGAAACCTTGAACTCGCCGCCGTCTTCCACGTTGAGTTCGGCAACCGCGCCATCCTTGACGATCATGGAATAACGCTGCGAACGCTGTCCCATACCAAAACCGCTTGCATCCATTTCCAGGCCAAGGGCCTTGGCAAAGGCGCCGTTACCGTCAGCCAGCATGCGCACGGTCTCTCCTGCACCGGCATCCTTACCCCAGGCGCCCATGACGAACACATCATTCACCGAGGTACAGACGATTTCGTCCACGCCCTTGGATTTCAAATCTCCGGACTTGTCGACGAAGCCCGGCAGGTGGCGTGCGGAACAGGTTGGGGTGTACGCGCCGGGTACCGCAAACAGGGCGATCGTCTTGCCGCCAAACACTTGTTCGGTTGTGCGAGGCTGTGGGCCGTCTGCCGTCATTTCCATGAATGTGGCTTCCGGAAGCTTGTCTCCGACTTTGATGCTCATCAGCTGGTCTCCTTGATGCTGTGTTGCCCAGATAGGACGCCAACGCCTCCACGACAAGCGCACCACACCTTGCCAAAGCGATACAATTCGCCCAGCATCATCCTCGAAAGGGTCACCAGATGGACGCCGACCTCACAGGCAAACTACTTATCGCCCTTCCCGGTATCGGCGATCCGCGTTTCGCGCGCTCAATTATTCTGGTCTGCGCCCACTCTCCCGAATTCGCCATGGGAATTGTACTCAACAAACCAATGGTCGGGCTGACCTTGCCGCAATTACTTGAACAGCTTGATGTCCCAGTGGAAATTGACGTTTCGGAAGATCTGGTGCTCGACGGAGGGCCGGTGAGCAGTGATCGCGGCTTTGTTCTTCACACTGATGACATCATCAGCGAGGGTGCTACGCTCGAGATCGACGGTACTTTCTGCATGACGGCAACCCGCGACATCTTGCACGCCATAGGAACTCGGGACGCGCCAAAGCGCTCCGTTCTCGCGCTGGGTTATTCAGGCTGGGGTGCTGGTCAGCTAGAATACGAGTTGGCCGAGAATGCCTGGTTGATTGGCGAACCCGATACGGAACTGGTATTCGGCGAAAGCCATGAGGCTAAATGGGAAGCCGCACTTGGCCATCTGGGTATAGACAGCGGTCGATTGCAGATACTGCCTGGAAACGCCTGATCAATTGATCAGAAAGGCAATGGCTGCGGCTTCCTCCATCGGACGCGCAAAAGCAAAGCCTTGAGCGTAGTCAAAGCCCAGACTGCGCAGCTTTGCTGCATCGTCCTTGTGTTCAACGCCTTCCGCCGTTGTGGTCATGTCCAGTCGCGCCGCCAGCAAGGTTAGCGTGCCCAGTATCGTGTCGGTGCGGTGCTGGCCCAGACGGCGCGTGAGCCCGTGGTCCACTTTCAGACTGTCAGCTGGAAAATCCGCCAACCAGGCGAAAGACGAATGACCCGTCCCAAAATCATCCAGCACCAATCCCGCCCCCACGGCCTTCAAGGCCATGACAGCCGCAAGCGCGTGGCTTTCGTCGCGGAGTGCAGCTTGTTCCGTCAATTCGATGCGGATTGCCTTCTCTGGCAAGTCGTATCCTTGCATCAGCGCCTCTACGAGCGCTGGCAGCGTGCTGCGCGACAAATCCCGTGCCGTCAGATTCACGTGCATGAAAAGATCGGATCTGCCGGAAGACTCCCGTAACTTTGAAAGCGTCTCGGCAGAGCGTATCAACATGTTGGACGCGAGGGCTTCATCCTCGTACCGGCTCGGTGGATTGCGAACTTCACCATCATCCCATCGGGCCAGCGCTTCAAAACCGGCAATATGCCCGCTGCCAAGTGAGATAATGGGCTGGAAAACTGGGTAGAGATCGGGACCGGGCTGCAAGTCAGACGGATCAATCTCCGCAAACTCGTTCCCGGCCAACAGCATGCCGTGCGCGTCTTCTTCACTGATGAAAGCGCCGACCAGATGAATATCGGCCCCGCTGGACAGTCTCAAATCGCAACGAACGGGTCCGTCAGATGTGCTGAATGCCTGCGCCAGTCGCCCTCGGCTGAGCCCCTCGAACATCTGCTCAATGGCATCGATAGACCATTGTCCGGCCAGATCAGAATGATCGCTACCCTTTGGCGCCTCAATCAGGAGATGCCTGCTGGCGGCATTCCAGTGCCAACTACCTTGAGGCTGGGTCGACTGATCTGACATCATCTCGTGCAACCTATCGCGAAGCACTGGGCCTGACGAGTGCGAAAAGGACATGGTCGCGGCGTACGCCCGCGATCTCGAGATATTCTTTAGCATGTCCTTCTTCCCGAAAGCCGTTTGTTTCCAAGACTTTGCGGGAACGCAGGTTTGATGCCAGAATTCCGGCCTCGACGCGATAAAGATGTAATTCCCGGAACGCCCAGTCGCAGACCGCGCCTACGCTTTCCTGCATCAGTCCCTGACCCTGATGATCCTGTCCAAGCCAGTAACCAAGACTGGCACTGTTGGCGGGCCAGCCACGGACATTGGTCAAGGATATTCCACCGACAAGCTTTCCGTCCTTCAATCGCCGGATCATGAACACGTAAGCGCGACCGGACTTCCACCCATTCTTCCAGGCTTGCAACCGACGCGCCCAATCTGCGCGGGAGTTTGCATCCTTTGGCCACGTCGGCTCCCAGGGTTGCAGGTGCTTACGGCTACGCTTGCGCAAGCCGGACCAATCCTCAAAATCCTTCTTGCGCGCAGGCTCGATGACCAGGCGGGTTGAAACAATGACCGTGTCCTTGCGGTGCGCGGCCATGACCTAGTCGGCCAATCGTTCCACGCGCGAGCGCACAGCACCGAGGGTCGGCTCTACCCGTTCGAACACTTCTTCATTGGACATCACGCCTGTGGCAAAATCTGGCAATTTCGCCTCGCGCCCTGTCGCTTCAATTACCGTTTCCGGGAACTTGGCGGGTGATGCTGTTGCAAGAACCACCGTGGCCACGTCCGAATCGGGTGCGAGGCGGGCGACACGCGTGCCGACGGCAGTGTGCGGACAGATCAGCCAGCCTGTATCGGATTCGAATTGGCGCATCTCTTCCATCGTGTCTGCATTGCTGACACTTTGCACACGAATGCCTGAACAGCCCAGTCGACCCGTTGCGGTCTCTGGCAACTCCGCTTCACCCGCCTGTTTGAACCGCTCATAGACGCTGCGCACCGCATCGCTGTCGCGACCCGACAGCTCGAACAGGATCCGCTCGAAATTGGACGGGATGGAGATATCCATGGCCGGGCTTGGCGTCGCCACAGTCGGTCGTTTGGACATGACGCCAGAATTGAACAACCGCATAAGCGCGTCGTTTTCGTTCACCGCGCAAACAATATCCAAGCCGCCCGGCAACAGTCCGCAACGCGCCGCTACGTATCCAGCCAGGGCGTCACCCATATTTCCACTTGGGACAACAAAGCGGATTTGCTGGCCTGCAAGGGCAGCTTGCGAAGTGGCATAGTACACCATCTGGGCTGCGATGCGCGCCCAGTTGATCGAGTTCACGCCCGACAGGCTGACGCGATCAACAAAATCGCGATCTGCGAACAGCGATTTCACAATCGTCTGGCACTCGTCAAAGTCGGTATCAAGGGCGAGGTTGAGAACATTGTCCGCACCGGTTGTCGTCATGAACAGACGCTGGATGGGAGAGACACGTTCGAATGGGTGCAAGATCACGAGATCGGCATGCTTGGCACCTGCGAAGGCCGCCGCGGCTGCGCCGCCTGTATCTCCAGAGGTCGCGCACATGATCGTCATACGCCGTCCTGTTTTGCCGAGCACAAGATCATACAGCTGACCAATCAGCTGCATGGCGACATCCTTGAAGGCGAGGGTCGGGCCGTGATGCAGTTCCAGGAGCCAGCTGCTCGGACCTGACTGGGTCAGCGGTGTCACCGATTGGTGAGCAAAGGTGGCATAGGCGCGTTCGCACAGGCCCAGTACTTCTTCCTGCGTCAGCGTATCGCCCGCAAAGGCCGAAATGACCCGCGCGGCGACCTGGGAATAGGGTTCTCCGGGTTTGGCTGGCGCGATGGCAGGATAGGATTCGGGGATGTAGAGGCCACCATCCGGCGCCAGCCCCGCAAGGCATGCACCGATGAAATCAACGGGCTCTGACTGCCCCCGAGTGGAAATATACTTCATTCCCCGTTCCTTCTGCGAAACCGCAACCGGCCCTTTTGATAATGGAAGGCCAGATACACACCCAACAGCGCCATGGCGAGCCCCCACCATGTGATCGCGTATCCGAAATGCCGCTGTGGCGGCAGATCATCATCCATGCGCAATCGCGCAAACGGATTTGGCCCTGCCATTGCTCGACCATTTTCAATCAGCCGCAATGTCTGGGGCTCGAATGCTTCCGGCACCACGCGCTCGGCGACATCCGCCGGCAAAAGATCTGCGAGATCATCAATACTGTAGGCGTAGAAAACACCTGCCTCCGGCGCATCGGGGCTCGCGAAGGCATTGCGGCTGCCTGGGGTCTTGTAGATGCCACGCGCCGAGAAATTCAGATTGGTCCCGCATTCGGGCCCCTGACATGGCGTTGGTGGCTCCACCTGATAGAGAAGTTCGATAGTCGTAAAGATGACTCGTTCGCCTTCATCAATCGCCACTACGCGTCGCCATGACGATGCGCCGTCGGCATAGGCATAGACCATGGCTTCACTGCCCGGCACGACCCGACCGTCCAGGCTCACCCAGTTTGGCTCTGTTTCATCCAATGCCATCTTCGCGCTGAACCGACCATATTGCCAGTTCCCCAGCATGACGAGGATCGCAAGCGATACCACCATAAACAGCGTCAAAACGGGATAGGGGCGAAAGCGCATGGGCGTGTCCGAAAGGTTTTGAAAAAAGGCCCGCCAGGCTGTGCGCCGGCGGGCCTGTTGATTACGCTACGATGGCCGGTGCCAGTCTATCCGCCATAGACAAGGAATGGCACGACATAGACGAAGGCGAACAGGAACAGCCAGACCACGTCAACGAAGTGCCAGTACCAAGCCGCAAATTCGAAGCCGAGATGCTTCTCTGCGCTCATGCCGCCCATCAACAGACGGATCAGGCAGATTGCAAGGAAGATCGTACCGATCACGACGTGCGCGCCGTGGAAGCCCGTCGCCATGAAGAAGGCCGAGCCATAAAGCGTGCCGTCAAAGGTGAAAGCCGCGTGGCTGTACTCGTAAGCCTGCAGCATCGTGAACACCATGCCGAGCAGCACGGTGAAGACGAGGCCAAGCTTGGCACCGGCGCGGTCATTGTGCTGCAGCGCGTGGTGCGCCCAAGTGACTGTGGTGCCCGAAAGAAGCAGGATCAGCGTGTTGATCAGCGGCAGATGGAACGGGTCAAAGGTCTCCACGCCAACTGGCGGCCAGTCTGCAAAACGCGACAGGCCGTCTGCGTATAGCGCGTTGGCCGAATCCCATGTCTCACCGACGCGCGCACTTTCATAGATGGCGAACTCGAAGAAACTCCAGAACCAGCCGACAAAGAACATCACTTCAGACGCGATGAACAGGATCATGCCGTAACGCAGGCCAATCTGTACGACGGGCGTGTGATCGCCAATACCGCCTTCCTTGATGACTTCGCGCCACCAGCCGAACATTACCCATATGACCATCGCCAAGCCTACGGCCAGCAGCCACCAGGTTCCGGCTTCGAGGCCAAACAGGCCTTTCATATAGGTAACACCACCGAGTGCGGTAACGATTACCGCCAATGACCCCAGCAATGGCCAGGGAGACGGATTGACCAGATGGAAATCGTGTTTGACTTCGTCGTGAGCCATGGCCCTTTTGACCCCTCTAAAAAATCACATGAATCAGAGCGCTCTTTAGACCGCTCCGGCCTGTATGTGCAACTACATCAGCCGGCATTGGCTGAATTCGCCGCACCCTTCTGGGCGGCTTTTTTCTCGCCCGAATAGCTGGAACTGTCAAAAAACGTGTAGCTGAGCGTGATGGTCTCCAGGGATTTAGCTACCCGGTCCTCAAGCATGTCAGCAGAGACGAAATAGACGATCGGCAGTTTCTTTGTTTCGCCAGGTGCAACCACCCGTTCCTCAAAGCAGAAACACTCAAGCTTGTTAAAGTAGAGACCCGCATAGTGCGGCGTCACATTATAGCTCGCAATGACCCGGATTTCCTGATCAGTCGGGTTGGAAACCTCGTAAAAAGCGAGGCCATGTTGGCCGAGCTTCAAAGTCTGAGTTGTCTGGAGCGGATGGAAGGTCAGCGGCGTATCGGCGACATTGGCGTCAAAACGCACCATCACTTCCTGTTCGACCATCCTATCCGGTGCGGCCGTGGCAATACGTGTGGTGCCGCCAAATCCCGTCACTTTGCAAAACGTGTCGTAGAGTGGGTCCGCTGCGAAACCAAGCCCGAGCATGCCCGTGAAAACGCCCAGTGAAACAAGTGCAACCTTTGTGTTCGACAGCTTCATGGCTCGCCCTCTTCCGGCTGCGTTTCGTCGATCGGCGTCAGATTTGGGGGTGGTGCCGCCTGATCCGGCGTCATGCCCTCGGGCAGGTCATTGATGCGCTCACCCTTGTCATCGACAGAATAATAGAAACCACTCTGGCTCAAATCAGATGACGACAAGCGGATAAACGTGACAACGCCCACGAGAATCACAAAGCCTGCAAGCGCCAGTCCCAACCAGAGATTCCTGCTTTTGCGCGCTCGCAATTCCGCCTCTTGCGGCGTGTAGGCGTCGGTGAATTCACCGGCATATTTCTCTTTTTCGTCAGACAAATCAGGCCCCTCCTACAGGGAAGTGCAAACCTGCGGCATGCTCAACAATCAGCGCCGCAAAGACGAGGAACAGGTACAGGATGGAAAAGAAGAACATGCCGCGTGCGAGTTTCATGTCGGCAGCGCTAGCTCCAGCGTCGCCCGCCTTCGAGCGCCAAACACGGACTGCATAAGCCAGGAAGACGAGCCCCAGAGCCAACGTAACCAAGCCATAAATCCACCCGCCAAGACCGGTCGCAACCGGAAGTAATGCGAGCGGCACGAGCAAGATCGTATAAAGCAGTATCTGGTTTCGCGTGGCTTTTGCCCCGTGCGTGACAGGCAACATGGGAACCCCCGCCTTCTCGTACTCACCATGTGCCAACAGGCTGAGCGCCCAGAAGTGCGGCGGCGTCCAGAAGAAGATAATCGCGAACAGTATCCACGCATCGACCGGTGTGTTGCCCGTGACCGCTGCCCATCCGATAACAGGCGGAAACGCGCCTGCACCACCACCAATGACGATGTTCTGAGGCGTCGAGCGCTTCAGCCACATTGTGTAGATGACGCCATAATAGAATATCGAGAATGCCAGGAGCGCAGCCGCCAACCAGTTGGAGGCCAGCCACATGAGCAGCACCGATACGCCGCTCATGATAAGACCCATTGCAAGGGCCTCTTCCTTCGGCACAGCGCCCGACGGAATCGGCCGTGTCGATGTGCGCGTCATGATCTGGTCGATATCAGCATCATACCACATATTGATGGCGCCAGCTGCGCCCGACCCGAGCGCGATGGCCAGTGTCGCAATCGCGGCCATGACAGGGTTTATCAAAACGCCGGTAACGCCGACTGCAGCGACGAGACCGGCAATTGCGGTGAACACAACCAGCATCATGATGCGCGGCTTCAGCAGCTGCACATAATCGCCTGCGGTGGCGTAGCGCTTGGGCGCCATGTCAGAAGTGGCGGACGGCTCGGTCATGCGTCTCCGGGGGCTCCTTGCCCGTCTTGGTGCGGCGGTAAATAGCTTCTCCCATGCATATGGCAAAGGCCAGCACTGAGATCAGCGTGACAAAATACCCGATCATCTGCAGTGTCTGATACCGGACAAACACGTCGCCATACTCCACATAGCGTTGCGGCATGCCCGCCTCCAGCGACAAGCCCGGCCAGATCAGCAGCGCCACACTGGCCGACCAGGCAACCCAGTGGATCCCGCCCAGCACCCGGTTGTACCTCACGCCAACGATCGCCCTGAACCAGCGATACAGCGCCCAGAAGGCCAGCGTGATGACCAGCAACGCGGCGAGAAAACGATTGCGCGCGGCATTGTAATAGGTGTCTTGATACAGGGCTGCGGAATCCATCACCTGGCCCAGGCCGGCGATCATCAGGGCGCCTGCCACCGACAGCACCAGGAAAAGCACCGAGACAGGGTCGCGCACAAATCTCCGGCGCGCCACCAGGAACAGGCTCGCCAGAAGCAGGCCGGCCAGAACCATCATCACTTCCGGCTGTCCCGCAATCCAGATGGCATGCTGGGCCCAGAGCGGCAGGGCCGCATCGGATGCTTCATTCATGATCGCCTCCGCTGATCATCGCGCCGGGTCCTGACAGAGCCTCTACGAAAATGACCCCGCGACACGTCGCAGGGCCATCATTCAGGTCAGGCAGGGGCCAGTCTAGTGGCCGCCCTTGTTGGTGACATGCGGCAGCTCATTGAATTGGTGGAACGGTGGCGGCGAAGGCAACGTCCATTCCAGCGTCGTAGCGCCCTCGCCCCATGGATTGGCTTCACCCTTGCGGCGGCGGATCATGGCTTCGACAAGGCCGACGAAGAAGATCAGCGTTGCAACCAGCGTGATCGCGTAACCGATCGACGACCACATGTGCCAAGTGGCAAAGCCGTCAGCATAGTCAATGTAGCGGCGTGGCATGCCCTGCAGGCCCAGGAAGTGCTGCGGGAAGAACAATACGTTCGATCCGATGAACATCAGCCAGAAGTGCAGGCCGCCGATCATGCCATTATACTTGATGCCGAACATCTTCTCGAACCAATAGTACCAACCTGCGAACAGGCCGAACACGGCGCCAAGCGACAGCACGTAGTGGAAGTGCGCGACGACATAATAGGTGTCGTGCAGAGCATGGTCGATACCAGCGTTAGCCAAGACCACACCGGTAACACCGCCCACAGTGAAGAGGAAGATAAAGCCAATCGCCCAGAGCATCGGGACCGTGAAGTCGATGGACCCGCCCCACATGGTCGCGATCCAAGAGAATATCTTGATACCCGTCGGAACGGCGATCACCATCGTGGCCGCAACGAAGTAGGCTTTCAGATCCACATCCATACCGACTGTGTACATGTGGTGTGCCCACACAACGAAGCCGATCACCCCGATGGAGACCATGGCGTAGGCCATACCAAGATAGCCGAAGATCGGTTTCTTGGAGAAGGTCGACACGATGTGGCTGACGATGCCGAAGGCCGGCAGGATCATGATGTAGACTTCAGGGTGACCAAAGAACCAGAACAGATGCTGGAACATGATCGGGTCACCACCACCCGCAGGTGCGAAGAATTGCGATCCGAAGTTACGGTCGGTCAGCAGCATGGTCAGCGCGGCAGCAAGCACCGGCAGCGACAGCAGCAACAGGACGGCCGTGATGAGCACGCCCCAAGCGAACAGCGGCATCTTGTGCATGGTCATGCCAGGCGCGCGCATGTTCAGAATGGTCACGATGAAGTTGATGGCGCCGAGGATCGACGCGATACCCGCCGTATGCAGCGACAGGATGAGCACATCCATTGCCGGGCCGGGATGGCCTGTGGTGGACGACAGCGGCGGATAAAGCACCCAGCCCCCTCCGAACCCGTCGCCGGGTCCGCCTGGAACCGTCATCGAGATACAGGCAAGCACAAAAGCTGCAACTGTAAGCCAGAACGAGATGTTGTTCATGCGTGGGAAGGCCATGTCTGGCGCGCCGATCATCAACGGAACGAACCAGTTTCCAAAGCCACCAATGAGCGCCGGCATCACCATGAAGAAGATCATGATCAGACCGTGATAGGTAATCACCGTATTGTAGAAATGCTTGGCATTCTGAATGGCCACGTCGCCTTCACCGGCAACGAATTGTGTCATCACCCCGATACCCGGCTCAGCAAGTTCCCAACGAATCAGGCCAGACAGCGTGTACCCTACAACCCCCGCGATCAGCGCGAAGATCAGGTACAGCGTACCGATGTCCTTGTGATTGGTCGAAAACAGCCAGCGCGTAAAGAAGCCGGGCTTGTGATCGTGTGAGTCGTGATGGTCGATGGCCACTTCATCCATAGGCATGGCGTGTCACTCTTCCCTAATTACTGTTTGGCGGCGAACTGGGTCGCCTGCTCAGTGGATGCAAAAACGTCGACGGTCGCATAGGCGGCTTCATAGTCACCCGCGAGCATAAACTCGGCCCAGCTGTCGAATTGCGCCTGGCTGACCACGCGCACTTCAATGGGCATGAAGGCATGGTTCACGCCGCAAAGCTCAGAGCACTGGCCGTAGTAGATGCCCGGCTCCTCGACGAGGAACCAGCCCTCGTTCAGGCGACCCGGAACGGCGTCCGTCTTCACACCGAAGGCTGGAACGGTCCAGGAGTGGATCACGTCAGCCGCGGCCGTGTAATAACGCACAAAACGATCTTCCGGGATAACCATCGGGTAATCGACGGCGAGATTTTTGGGCTTGGACGCGAAATCGGTACGGCCTGTTGCCGCGGCATAGTTGTCGCCATCTGTCGAAACACCAACATGAACCGGGTTGGAAACGAATTCCAGCGGGTAACCCGAATCATCAATCAGGTCCGGATAAGTGTAGGTCCAGTTCCACTGGTTGCCCTGCGCCTTGACGTTCACGAAGCCTTTTTCAGCTGCTTCCGGAAAATAGTCCTTGGCGAAGCGCTCATGCTGAGCCGTCTTGCCGTCAGCAATCATCGCATCCGACTTATCGGTAATTTGCTGAAGGTTCGGTACCACGTCCTGATAATACAGGTTCGGGAAAGACTGGCTCGCGATTGCAACGAGGATGAGCGCTGGAACAACCGTCCAGATGATTTCAATCAGCGTGTTATGGCTGAACTTCTTCGGCACCGGATTGGCCTTGCGATTGTGACGCAAGATGATCCACATCAGCAGGCCAAGCACCAGCAGTGTGATCAAGACGATGATGATCAGAACGAAGTGGTGGAAGATGTGAATACGCTCTGCAATGCGCGTTGCGGCAGGCTGGAAACCCAGCGCACCGTCTTGAGGAACGAATGCCAGCGCCGGACCGGCCATGACGGCAGCGCACAAGGCGGCAATAAGGTGTCGCACGAAGTTATCCTCGTCTCATTGGAATCTGTGTCCCTCTATCTACAATACGTGATAGCCGCAACCTACCACTTTACGCGCTCAATATTGTCGCAGGTTGTCGGCGATGCCTTCGATCTGTGGTATGTTCTCCCTACGACCGGCACATGAAATGAAAGGTCAAAAACAATGAAAAACTCAATTCTTACCGCCTTCCTTCTGCTCGGACTAGGCGTCGGACCCGCCAACGCGCAGGTATTGGTACTCGGGGGAGGAATTGCCGAGGACTGCTATGAAGCCGCGAAGTTTGGATCCGTATCTCCACGAGAAGGCGCTGAAATCTGCACCCGGGCGATCCAGCATGAAGCGATGAAGCTAAGCAATCGCGCCGCCACATACACGAATCGCGGCGTGCTCTACATGCGCGCCGGGCTCTACGAGAAAGCGCTTTCCGACTATGAGAAGTCCAAGCGCATCAGCCCTGATACTGGCGAAACCTACCTTAATGAGGGCGCAGCCTATATATTCATCGAAGCGTATGACAAGGCGCTCCAATCCCTGGACCAGGCCATCGCATATGGTTCAAACGATTTGCACGCCGCCTACTACAATCGCGCGCTGGCAAAGGAAAAACTGGATGATGTGGAAGGCGCCTATTACGACTTTCGCAGAGCGTTGGAATTGAAGCCTGATTGGGAGTTGGCCGAATGGCAGCTGTCACGCTTCGAGGTCAGCACGAACTGATCAGGAACGGATTTCTGCGCCTTTGCCCTTGCGACGCGCCGGGGTGTCACGCATCTATTCAAGATGACACAGACATCCCTGCCCTTCGACCTGACCAAGGCTTCTGAAATCCTGTCCGACGCCGCAAAAGGCGCCGACGATGGTGACCTTTTTGTTGAGCGCTCCCGATCAGAAAGCTTCGTATTTGATGACGGGCGGCTGAAGTCCGCCGCGTTTGATACCGATCAGGGCTTCGGTCTTCGAGTCGTCGCCGGTGAGACGACCGGCTCCGGCTATGCTTCCGAATTGTCGCTGGACGCGATTCGCCGCGCGGGCGAAACAGCCTCGCAAGCCAAGCGCGGCTATTCAGGCCATCTCGCGACTGGGCCGACTCCAACAAATCGTCGGCTCTACGACCCGATTGATCCAACCTCTGCGCCAGACTTCTCCTTGAAAACCGGCCTGCTGGCTGAAATCGATGCTTGGGCACGCGCCTATGACCCGCGCGTGGTTCAGGTCTCGGTCTCGCTCGCGGGCAGTCACAAGGAAATCGACATTGTTCGCCCGGACGGTGCAGTCTTCTCGGAAGTCCGGCCGCTCGTTCGTTTGAACGTCTCAGTGACACTGGAAGAAAACGGACGCCGCGAATCGGCTGGCGCCGGTGCCGGTGGCCGTGCTGCTTATGAAGATTGGATCCAACCGGATCGCTGGAAAGCGATGGTCCAGCGCGCCGTGAAGAAGGCGTCTGTGAATCTCCAATCCATCCCCACGCCTGCCGGACAGATGGAAGTCGTGCTTGGGCCAGGCTGGCCGGCCGTTCTATTGCATGAAGCAGTAGGTCATGGCCTTGAGGGTGACTTCAATCGCAAAGGCACAAGCGTTTACTCCGGTCGCATTGGTGAGCAGGTCGCTGCCAAGGGTGTCACCATTATTGATGATGGCAGCATCGAACGCCGCCGGGGCTCACTCTCCTTTGATGATGAGGGTACGCCGACGCAGAAGACCGTTCTGATCGAAGACGGCATTTTGAAAGGCTACATGCAGGACCGGATGAATGCGCGCCTTATGGGTCAGGCCCCGACCGGCAATGGCCGCCGCGAAAGCTATGAATCCGCCACCATGCCGCGCATGACCAACACCGTGATGCTGGGCGGCGACAAGGACCCGGACGAAATCATCGGCTCCATCAAACGCGGCCTGTGGGCCGTGGATTTCGGCGGGGGCCAGGTCGACATCACGTCAGGCAATTTCGTGTTCCAGTGCACCGAGGCCTATCTCGTCGAGAACGGCAAAATCGTTGCGCCGGTCAAGAATGCGACACTGATCGGACACGGGCCAACCGTGCTGCAGGATGTCACCATGATCGGCAACGACTTCGCCATGGATGATGGCGTGGGGGTCTGCGGCAAGGCCGGGCAGTCCGTACCTGTGGGTGTCGGCCAGCCAACGCTCAAAGTGGGTGCCCTGACTGTGGGCGGCGCTGGCTAAATTTGCCGTCATCTTGGGTAATCGGACTTGCGATGAACCGCGCCCTTTGACACTTTGCCGCCATAATTGAGTCTCGGCTCAATGCGGTGAAGTTAGAATTGAGTTCCCTATGGCCCGTCCGGTTTCATTTATCCTGTCTGCAGCGTCGGCAGTTTTCGCGTTTGCCCTGCCCGCCTCCGCCGATGTGCAAACCCTGTCCGCAGATGCTGCCCACACACTGGTCCAGCGCGGAGAACTTATCCTTCTTGACGTGCGCACACCGTCCGAATGGGCGATGACCGGCATGCCGCGCGACAGCGTGGGCGCCAATGTGAAAGACGTGGATTTCCTGGCTCAGGCGCGCGGCGCGGTTCTGGGAGATCTCGACTACCCTGTCGCCGTTATCTGCCGGGCAGGCAACCGCTCCACCCTGGCGGCAGCGCAACTCGAAGCGGCCGGCTTTGCAGATATCTACGAGATTGTCGAAGGCATGGCCGGGTTGGAAGGGATTGGCGACGGCTGGATCAAGCGCGGCCTGCCGACAGACCAGTTCCTGCCGCCGGACCGCTGACACTAAAACAGGATCATTAAAGAAAAGGGCGGCTCCCCATGGAAGCCGCCCTTTTTGTTTGCTTGCGGAGGAATATTTAGAACATCTCGTCCGAAACCATGGAAGATTCCGCTGGCAGTTCGCTACCCTTCATCCAGCTTTTGATGATCGGCGAGATGATCAGCATGAAGACGCCAATCCCCATCGCGACATAGCCGACATTCGCATAGACGCTGACATAGGTGGCCTTCGCCGCCGCAACATCCGTGATCTGGCCCCCGATGGTTTCGGCGCCAGTCGTGCGGGCAATCACGCCCGCGAGATAGTTCGACAGTCCGGAATACAGGAACCATGCCCCCATCGTCATGCCAACCACACGCGCCGGGGCCAGCTTGGTCACGGCGGACAGGCCAACCGGTGACACCATCAGCTCACCCATCGTGTGAACCCAATAGATCAGGAAGATGAAGCCGACGGCGGTCATCCCGGCGCCGGACATGCCGATGCCCCCAACCAGGGAAAGGAAACCAAGGCCTGCCAGGAACACACCAATCGCGAATTTCACCGGTGTCGACGGCTCCATTTTCCGCTTGGACAGGGCAATCCACATCCAGGCAAAGATCGGGGCGAAGATGACGATGTAGCCCGCGTTCAGGAACTGGAAGACCGGCGTCGGCACGTTGATCCCAAACATTTCCTTGTCGACCAGACGGTCCGTAAACAGGGTCAGCGATGAGCCAGCCTGCTCGAACAGGGCCCAGAATGGAATCTGCGCCAGCACGAAGTAGATCGCCGCAAACATGCGTTTCCGCTCGGTCCCCTGAAGCTGCACGAAGGAATACCCCACGAGACCAACGAAGATGGCAATACCAAGTGAGCCGACAAACCAGTCGGGAATCACTTCAGCATTCATGACGAGCAGCATGGCCACACCGATCACGAGGGCGCCGGCAAGATAGCAGGCCATCTCGACATTGATCGGGCCGAGGAAGGATTTCTTCAACGCTTCCGGGTTCGGCGGCTCAGCTTTTCCATCCAGGTATTTCTGGCCCCAAAGAAAAACGAGCAGACCCGCCAGCATACCGATACCAGCAAGTCCGAAGCCGTATTTCCAGCCCCAGAGGATGCCAATGATGCCGCAGCTCAGAGATGAGAGCAGCGAGCCGAGATTGATGCCCATATAGAAGAGGCTGAATCCGGAATCCCGCCGCGGATCGTCAAACTCATAGATCGCGCCCACAATCGTGGAGATGTTGGCCTTCAAATAGCCAACGCCTGCAATGATGAAAGCCAGCGAGAGAAACAGGATGTTTGTATAGAGTTCCTGCTGCTCGATCCGTGTCGTGTAGGCGTCTTTTGCGATCTGCTGATAGACGGCCGCAGTCGGCTCTTTGGCATCATCAGCGCTTTCCAGTATCTGCAGATCCCCACTGCCCTGCTCGAAAACGATCCGGCGGGTTTCTCCATCCATGTCGACAAACAGCTGGCGTTGGTCACCGCGGCCCTCATGCTGGATCTCGATCTCGGAGCCACCCGTGACCACATATTCCTTTGAGCCACTGCCCTCGAACGCCATGCCGAAATGACCGAGGCAGAGCAGGATCGCTCCAAAGGTCACCGCCTTGCGCTGGCCGAGGTATCGGTCGGCCAGTGTCCCGCCGATAATCGTCATGACATAAACGAGCGCCGTATAGGCCCCGTACATGATCGACGACTTCTCATCCGAGAAGAGGAAATGCTGGGTCAGGTACAAGACCAGCAGGCCGCGCATCCCGTAATAGGAAAAACGCTCCCACATCTCGGTAAAGAACAAAATGGCCAACCCCTTAGGATGGCCGAAAAATGAGGTATCGCGGGGTTTGCCCGCTGCACCATTCGCAGTGATGTCTGTCACGCGTTCAACTCCCCGGAAATTCTTACGAACCGGTAGTTTGACCACGCAAACGCCTAGCTCTCAAGGCAGCTTGTGCCAATTGAGAAGCCCGGATGAGGGAATTTATTCCCTTAATAGGCCTGATCGACGAAAATGCGGCTCAGATCGCCCTGCCACTCGCCATGATATTTTTCGAGAAGGCGCTCGGCGGGCGTGAGTCCTGTCCGCGCGATCTCATCAAGTTCACTGAGATAGCCCGTTTCATCATCGCCCGACACAGAAAGATTTGCGCGACGTTTCAGACCGGCCCGGGAAATGTCCAGCACGCCAAGCGCGAGGTCCTGCATGGTGCGGCCACCCGGCACAGGCGTACGCAGGCCTAGCGTACGTACTCCCTGCCGCATCGATTCGCGTTCCGCATCTGACCAAGACTTCACCAGGTCCCAGCAGGCATCCAGACTTTCTGAGCAATACAGCAGCCCCGTCCAGAAGGCCGAGAAGGCACAGAGATGGCTCCATGGACCTCCATCAGAACCGCGCATCTCCAGAAATTGCTTGAGACGGACTTCAGGGAAAATCGTCGAGAGATGGTCCGCGAAATCGTCCATCGCCGGCTTCTCGCCGGGCAGAATGGGCAGTTTCCCATCCATGAAGTCACGGAAAGAGAGACCGCTTGCGTCTAGGTATTTGCCGCCGCGCCGGACGAAATACATCGGCACGTCCAACGCATAATCCACGTAACGTTCGAATCCGAACCCGTCCTCGAACACGAAGGGCAGCATGCCCGTACGGTCGGGATCCGTGTCAGTCCAGATTTGCGACCGGTAGGACAGGAAGCCGTTCGGGCGACCTTCCATGAAGGGCGAGTTCGCAAACAGCGCCGTGCCGAGCGGCTGTAGCGCCAGCGAGACGCGGAACTTCTTCACCATGTCCGCTTCGGAGGCAAAGTCGAGATTGGCCTGAACCGTACATGTGCGAAACATCATCTGCCGTCCCAGACGGCCGACCTTGTCCATATAGTCCATCATGATGCGGTAGCGGCCTTTGGGCATCACCGGCGTTTCGGCGAGACTCCAGACCGGGCTCGCACCGAGGCCCATGAAAGCAACGCCTAGCGGATCGGCAATGTCTCGGACTTCGCGCAAATGCGAGCCCACTTCATTACAGGTCTGGTGCATGGTTTCGAGTGGCGCACCCGACAGCTCGAACTGACCGCCCGGCTCCAAAGATACGCTTGCGCCATCCTTCTTCAGACCAATCAGCTTGCCGCCTTCGACGATTGGCTGCCAATCAAACCGGTCGCGCAGGCCTTCCAGAATTGCCAGAACGGAGGCCTCACCTTCGTAGGGAAGCGGGCGCAAACCATCGCGCAGAAAGCCGAACTTCTCATGTTCAGTCCCAATGCGCCAATCTGCTTTCGGCTTGTTGCCAGCCTCGAAATACTCGACCAGCTCGGATTTCCCCGAGATACGCTGGGAGTTTTCGTCGATATCCGACGTCGGCGTGGTCACAATGGAGGCCTCCCCTCAAACTCTTGCTGTGAGTGCACATAGGGATGTTTCGCTCGAGCGCCAACCGGGTTATTCTCACAAGTTCGTTTATTCCCGCAGGTGAGACTGATGACGCGATTTACCACAGAAGAACGCGATGACCTCAAAGTCTGGGCACGCATCCATGTGCGTGGTGGCTATGAACCCGTCGAGGAAATCGAGGAAATCCTTCTGGATCTGACCGAGGAGTTCGAGTCGCCTATTTCAGAGCGTGACCGGCAATCCGAGATTCGGTCCGCGCTGATTCAGGAAATCGAGGCCGTGCAGTCAGAGCAGACCAAGTGGCCAGTGCTGACAGACTTCGACCGTCTGGAACTCGCCTTCGACATGCTGGATGACAAGGATATTGTCGCCCGACAGAATTTCACGTGCTGCGGCACATGCGGAGCTGCGGAGATCAATCTCGAAATTGAGGAGTTCGAAGCCTATGGCCGTCGGGCACGCGGCTACGTCTTCTTTCACCAGCAGGACACGGAAAGCGCGGTCGAATCCGGCAATCTCTATCTCAGCTACGGAGCCTCAAATAATACGGCGGACGCGGTGTTCCTCCAGATTGGCCAGGAAATCTTCGATACGCTGAAGGCCGTTGGGCTGAACGCTCACTGGGACGGCAAGCTGGAACATCGCATCGGGATTACGCTTGAGTGGCAACGTCGATGGGAAAGTGCCGTACCGAAGCCCATGAAGCGGTGGCCCTTCTAGGTCCAGTCACCACAAACCGCTTGCCAAAGGGTGAGCGCCGAGACGACCGCCGTTTCCGCCCTTAAAATTCTGGGGCCAAGGCTAATAGGATAAGTATCCGCACGCGAACGCAGGAATTGGCGTTCATCTTGGCTGAATCCACCTTCAGGGCCGATAAGGATCGCTGCACTGCGATCTTTCAGGGAGTCCAGCACCGAAAGAGCGGCGCCTGCCCGTCCGAACTCCCCGCCCCAAGGCTTGGACTCGTCCTCACCAGCTTCATCACAGAAGATCAGCGCCGTGTCGTCGTCCAGTTGAGCAAGCGCTTCTTCCAGAACCACGAGGTCAGAAATTTCCGGCAGATCAAGCCGTTCAGTTTGTTCCGCAGCCTCGAGGGCAATCTTGTTGAAGCGATCCAGCCGGACAGTTCGTGTTTGCGTGAACTGCGTGATCACAGGATGAATGGAGCGGGCACCAAGTTCGGTTGCTTTCTCGACGATGAAGTCAGTTTCCGCCTTTTTCACTGGCGCAAACAACAATGCGAGATGGGGTGTGTCTGCGCTCATCTGTTCGCGCGTTTGCTCGACCGGGATGATAATGGCCGTCTTGCCCTCAGGGGCCCCGAGTTCGCACAACCACTCTCCGTTGAGGCCATTGAATGTACGAAGCCGGTCACCCGGAGATAAACGCATGACCCGCATCAGATATTTTGACGCGTCCTCTTCCAACCGGAGTGGTACAGAAGGCTCGAGAAGGGCCGACACAAAAAGTCGCGGTATTGAACTCATATGTACGACATACCTTCTATCAGCAGGAAACTCAGCACGAGGTGATCATGGCGGACCAGACTATCAAATCCGTAAATCCGGCGAATGACACAGTCATCGAGGAATTTACACCCCACACTCCAGCACAAGTAGCAACCGCCATAAGAGACGCGGACGAGTGCTTTTCTGACTGGCGCAAGACCAGCTTCGAATATCGCGCCGGGCTGATGTTGAAGGCGGCGGACGTTTTGGAAGCCAATGCTGACCGTTACGCCGCTGACATGACCGCCGAAATGGGCAAACCTCTCGGTCAGGCCAGAGCCGAGGTGAACAAGTGCGCCTGGGTGTGCCGTCACTATGCAGAACGGGCCGCCACCTACCTTGCCGACGAACCGATCGAGAGCAGCGGCACAAAAGCCTATGTCCGCCACCTTCCGCTCGGTGTGATCCTCGCAGTCATGCCTTGGAATTTTCCCTTCTGGCAGGTGTTTCGCTTCGCTGCCCCGATCCTGATGGCGGGCAATACGGGCCTGCTGAAACATGCATCCAACGTGTTCCGCTCTGCCCTCAACATCGAAGAAGTCTTCGTGGAAGCAGGCTTTCCGCGAGGCGCTTTCCAGACACTCCTGATCGGGTCAAATCACGTCGAAAGTGTTATCAAGGATGATCTCGTAAAAGGCGTTTCACTCACAGGCTCCGGCTCTGCAGGTGGAGCGGTTGCAGCAACTGCGGGCAAGGCCATCAAGCCCTCCCTTCTCGAACTTGGTGGATCCGACGCATTTATCGTCATGTCCTCCGCTGACCTCGAAAAAGCACTCGACACAGCCGTCAAAGCCCGGACCCAGAACAATGGTCAGTCCTGCATCGCCGCAAAGCGTTTTTTCGTCCACGCCGACGTTTATGACGCGTTCAAGAGCGGCTTTGAGGCTCGCTTCAAAAACCTCAAAGTCGGCGACCCAACCGAGGACGGGACCCATATTGGACCTCTTGCTACCGCGTCCATTCGCGATGAGCTCGTCGAACAGGTCGAAAAGTCGGTCAACGCTGGGGCCACCGTTTTCCATGCGGGCAACACCCTGCCCGATACCGGGAACTGGTTTGATCCATGCATAGTGATCGGCGCTCCAGAGCGCAGCCCGTCAGCCGACGAGGAAATGTTCGGACCAGTCGCCAATCTCTGGAAAGTGAATGACCTGGACGAGGCCATCGGCCGCGCAAACCACAGTATTTTCGGACTTGGATCAGTCATTTTCACGCAAGATAAAGTCGAAATGGATCAGGCCGTCAGCGAATTGGAGGCTGGTGCCACGTTCGTCAACGCGATGGTCTCATCTGATCCTCGGATGCCGTTCGGGGGGATCAAACAGTCCGGCTATGGGCGAGAACTGGCCGCTGACGGCATCAAGGCCTTCGTAAACCGCAAGACCGTGTTCATCGCCTGAACCAGACTGCGTTAGCGCCAGAGGGATTTTCTGGCACTATTCGCCTCGTGCTTGTCTGTGGCTGTTTGAAACACAGAATTTCGGTATAAGCCGCTGCGATGGACGACACACGCACGATTCCAGCGGATAGCGCCCTGCCCGGATGGCTGTCTGGCCTGCCGCTTGGCTGGCAACCCTATGCCATGCTGGCCCGGTGGGACCGGCCGGTGGGCATCTGGTTGCTCTATCTGCCATGCTTGATCGGTCTGGCATTCCAGCGATTGATTTCGGGCGTTTATGTATCTGATCTCGTCTGGGCGATCCTGTTCCTGCTGGGCGCGGTAGCCATGCGTGGAGCAGGCTGCACGTGGAACGACATAACCGATCGGGGCTATGACGCCAGCGTGAGCCGCACAGCACTACGACCACTTCCATCCGGCGCGGTCACGCTAAAACAAGCCTACTATTTTCTCGGAGCCCAACTTCTGATCGGATTTACCGTCTGGCTCCTGTTGCCATTGGACGCAAAATTCGTCGCGCTACTATCGATACCGCTGGTCGTCGCATACCCCTATATGAAGCGCGTGACCTGGTGGCCTCAAGCCTGGTTGGGCCTGACGTTCAATTGGGGGGTCCTAGTTGGCGCGGCCGTTGCATCCCATGTCAGCTTTCCCGTCATCGTGCTGTATGCTGGCCTGATACTGTGGACGATCGCTTATGATACCATCTACGCGCTTCAGGATCGTGAAGACGACGCCCTGATTGGTGTCCGGTCCACCGCGCGCCTCTTCGGCAAGCGGGCTGTACTGATCAGCTTCTGCTTCCACCTCGGCGCAGCGGCGCTTATCGCCCTCGCAGCTGCCATGAATGAGGCCGGTCGAATAGGCGCGCTGACCGCGTTGTTATTCCTCGCTCACGGCGTCTGGCAGTCAGTGCGACTGAAGTCGAGCCGTGAGCAAGCCGCGCTTGCCGTGTTCAAATCCAATGTCTGGGCGGGCGCCCTTGTTGCATTTGGCTTCGCCCTGTCCGCCATGGCACCGGAGCCGACACAGAGTTCGCTATTTGCTGACCATGAGCTTGTTCCAGACGGTCCTCCTTCCACGATGAGTCTGCCCTTCGGGTTCGAGATGAAACATGCACGCCCGTCTCCTTCAGAATCTGGTGAGACTTGGTTTGCGAGTGCAGCCCTCAGAGCCCTAAAGCGCGAAGGTGTGATTGGACCGGACGAAGACGCGCCCTCAGCACCTTGACCCCTTCAAGGTGCGACGCATGCGCTCGCCCCTGTCCGACCCCGTTGTCTCCGCAGCAAAAAGGCGAGATCGAAGAGTATGACCTCTTATGACCAAACGCCGCCGCCATTTTCCGAAGACAGCCTGGATCCATCTGACTGGAATGCCTTTCGCAAGCGGTTGCATGCCATCGTCGACACTGCCGTCGATAAGATGGAGCATACGCGCGAAGGCAGAGTCTGGACGCCGCCTCCCGAGGATATGAAAGACGCTTTCAGTCTTTCGGAAACCGGCCTGCCGCCGGAAAGTGTAGACTCTATTATGCGGGAGTTGCTGCCATATGGTGTCGGAAACACGCATCCGCGCTTCTTCGGCTGGGTGCATGGGGCAGGCACACCGTCCAATCTGGTTGCAGATATTATCACAGCGGCGATCAACGCGAATACTGGCGGTCGCAATCATGGTGCGATTGAGGTGGAGCGCCAACTGATAGAGTGGTGCAAGCGTCTCTTCTCTTTTCCGCAGGATGCGAGCGGCCTGATCGTTTCAGGCACATCAATGGCGACCATCATTGCACTGAAGGCCGCACGTGATGCCCATCTCGACTTTCACAGTCGCGCCGAAGGCATGGGGACACACAGACTGGTCGGCTACACATCCAGTGAAGCCCATGCCTGCATTGCGCGGGCATTCGACTTGCTCGGCCTAGGCACCGCTGCATTGCGCAAGATCCCGGTTACGCCAGCACATCAAATCGATGTCTCGGCGTTGCAGGAGGCGATAACAGCAGATCGGGCAGCAGGATTCGAACCCTTTCTGGTCGCAGGCACGTGCGGCTCGGTGAATGCAGGTACCGTCGACGACCTCGCCGCGCTGGCGGAAATGTCGGAAGCAGAAGACATATGGTTCCATGTTGATGGCGCATTCGGTGCACTCGGCATGTTGAGCGACCGGTTGCGTCCGCGTCTGAACGGGCTGGAGCGTGCGGACTCAATTGCTTTCGATTTTCATAAATGGCTTCACGTGAATTACGATGCAGGTTGCATCCTGATCCGCTCGGGCCAGACGCACTTGAAAACTTTCTCAGACCGTCCGGATTATCTCAAATCAGCAGACCGCGGGCTGGCCGCGGGTGGTACTTGGCCGGTTGAACTCGGGCCAGAATTATCGCGCGGGTTTCGGGCGCTTAAAGTCTGGGCGCAGATTGCCGAGCATGGTGAAGCCAAGCTTGGCAGGCTGATCACTCAGAACTGCGACCAAGCCGCTTATCTGGGCGAACTGGTTCGGACCACACCTGAACTGGAGTTGCTGCTTCCTGTCTTAATGCAGATTTGTTGCTTTCGATATCTGCGCGAAGACCTGTCCGATACAGAATTGGACGAGCTGAACGCGGAGATTGTCGTCCAGCTGCAACTGCAAGGTATAGCCGCACCTTCGACCACGAAGATAAATGGGCGCGTGGCGATCCGCGTGAACATCACAAACCACCGGACCCGGCGCTCTGACCTGGACCTGCTTGTTCGCGAAATCCTGCGAATTGCGCGGGAAGTTCTGAGTTCTGACTGACACGTTATTTGCGTCTGGGCAGATGCATACCTAGATTGGTCGCATGACACTTGTAATCGAAATGGTATCGGACCTGGTTTGCCCCTGGTGTTGGCTTGGCAAGCGCAGGATGGACGACGCAATCAAACTGGTCCCGGAACTGGACGTGGAACTGATCTTCCGTCCTTTTGAACTGGACCCGACAATTCCTGTCGAAGGCGTCGACTACAAGGCGCATATGAAGGAGAAGTTCGGCTCTGATTCCGGAAGGGATCGCGCCAACACCATGCGTGACGCCCTGATCCAATACGGACAGGAAGAAGGCATCCCTTACCAGTTCGACCGGATCACGCGCCGCCCGAACAGTTTCAATGCGCACCGCCTTGTGCGCTGGGCACAGGGTCAGCAGAAGGGTGCAGAAGCCAAGGAAGCGCTTTTCAAGGCATACTTCTCCGATGGACGTGACATTGGAGAGACCGAGGTACTGGTCGACATTGCGCGTGAGATCAATCTCGACCCATCCATTGTCGCTGAATTGATGCCCACCGATGCCGACGTCGAGAATGTCCGCAACGAAGAAGCCCTGTTCCAGCAAATGGGCATAAGCGGTGTGCCGACATACATCGCGCATCGACGTATCGCCGTTCAGGGGGCCGAGACCGCTGAAAAGTTGGCGAAGTTTCTCCAACACGCCGCAACGCAGTTACCGGAAGAACGCCCAGCCCAGGGCTGATCAGACGATCTACCACTCCCAAAACGCAGAACGCCGCCCCGAAAGGGCGGCGTTCCTGTTTGCCTAACTGTCGGTTCGGTTAGTGAACCATCGCCGCCTTGAGGCTTTCGAGATAATCGTAGTGCTCTTGCAATGCGAGCTTGGCGCTGTCGCCCTTATCCAGCGACTGGATTTTCAGAAGCGTCTCGTCGAGCTCCTTCTGGACATCCTCGACTTTCAGCTTGTCCAGCATGCGGGCTTCTTCCGCCAGAATGGTCAGGCCTTCGGCCGTCACATCGGCAAAACCACCACGCACAAAGATGCGCATCTTGACAGTGTCGCCTTCCAGAACACGAACAACACCATTCTTGAGCGTGGTCATGAACGGAGCATGGTTTGCGAGCACGCCGAACTCACCTTCCGAGCCGGGGGCAATCACGTGATCCACCTCGCCGGAGAAAAGTTCTCTGGCGGGAGATACGAGTGAGAAGTGGAGTTTGTTGGCCATTCGTCCCTGTCCGTTATCGCTTAGGCGTCAGCCAGCATCTTTTCAGCTTTGGCTTTCGCCTCATCGATATTGCCGACCATGTAGAAGGCCTGCTCTGGCAGGTGGTCATACTCGCCCGCGATCAGGCCTTTGAATGCCGTGATCGTGTCTTCGAGTTTCACCTGCACGCCCGGCGAACCGGTGAAGATTTCAGCCACATCGAACGGCTGCGACAGGAAGCGCTCAACCTTACGGGCGCGAGCCACGGCCAGTTTGTCGTCTTCCGACAGTTCGTCCATGCCGAGGATGGCGATGATGTCCTGCAGTTCCTTGTAGCGCTGCAGGATTTCCTGCACGCCGCGCGCCACGTTGTAGTGGTCTTCGCCGACGACCATCGGGTCAAGGATACGGCTGGTGGAGTCCAGTGGGTCCACAGCGGGGTAGATGCCCTTTTCAGAGATCGCGCGGTTGAGAACCGTGGTCGCATCAAGGTGGGCAAACGATGTGGCAGGCGCAGGGTCGGTAAGGTCATCGGCCGGCACGTACACGGCCTGGACCGAGGTGATCGACCCCTTGTTCGTCGAGGTAATGCGTTCCTGCAGCATACCCATGTCGGTTGCTAGCGTGGGCTGGTAGCCCACAGCGGACGGGATACGGCCCAGAAGTGCGGACACCTCAGCACCGGCCTGGGTGAAGCGGAAGATGTTGTCGACGAAGAACAGAACGTCCTTGCCTTCTTCATCGCGGAAGTATTCAGCTTGGCAGAGGCCCGTGAGGGCGATACGGGCACGCGCGCCCGGAGGCTCGTTCATCTGACCGTAGACCAGTGCGATCCGGCTTTCGCCTTCCAAGTTGATAACCTTGGATTCGATCATCTCGTGGTAAAGGTCGTTTCCTTCGCGGGTCCGTTCACCGACACCGGCGAACACCGAGTAGCCACCGAACAGTTTCGCGATGTTATTAATCAGTTCCATGATCAGAACCGTCTTGCCCACACCGGCACCGCCGAACAGGCCAATCTTGCCGCCCTTCACGTATGGGCAGAGCAGGTCGATAACCTTGATACCGGTGACGAGCACTTCGGATTCGGTCGATTGGTCGACGAATTCAGGCGCTTCTGCGTGGATCGAGCGGCGCATGTCTGTATCTACCGCGCCGCGTTCGTCGATCGGCTCACCGATCACGTTCATGATGCGGCCGAGTGTGGCCGGGCCGACGGGAACCATGATTGGAGCGCCGGTATCGGCAACTGCCTGACCGCGCACGAGCCCCTCAGAGGAGTCCATGGCGATGGTGCGGACCGTGTTCTGGCCGAGGTGCTGGGCAACCTCAAGCATCAGGCGGTTGCCATTATTGTCGGTTTCGAGCGCGTTGAGGATGGCGGGCAGTTCGCCGTCGAATTCGACGTCGACAACAGCACCGATAACCTGGGACACGCGGCCTTTAGCGTTTGCGGGAGTGCTCATGCGGGTCGTCTCCTTTGGAGCGGGTATATGGATACAGTCTTGGCCATTTAGAGTGCCTCAGCTCCGGAGATGATCTCAATCAACTCCTTCGTGATCTGGGCTTGGCGGGCGCGGTTATATTCCATCGACAGCGAGTCGATCATCTCGCCGGCATTGTTGGTAGCATTGTCCATCGCCGTCATGCGGCTGGCTTGTTCGCCGGCAGCGCTTTCCAGTATCGCAGACAGGATCTGCGTATTGATGTAGCGCGGCAACAGTGTCTCGAGAATGGCTTCTTCGGATGGCTCATAGATATAGAGTGCATTGCCGAGATTGACCGTTTCTGCATCCTCTGGCGCAGATGCCGGGATCAATTGTTGAGCCGTCGGAAGCTGGCTGAGCACGTTTACGAATTGGGAATAGACCAACGTGGCGACGTCGAACTCACCTGCTTCGAATTCATGGGTCAGCAACTTTCCGAGGCTAATGGCGGACTCCGAGAAGTCCCCGCCCTTAACGCCGGACAAATCAATATGGTTGACGATGAGGTCGCCATATTCGCGGGACAGCTGTTCGCGGCCCTTCTTGCCAACCGTGAGAATTTTCACGGTTTTACCCTCGGCGCGTAGCTCACCAATTTTTTGCTTGGCAAGTTTTACAACATAGGTGTTGAAGCCGCCGGCAAGGCCACGTTCCGCCGTCAGAACGACGATCAGGTGAGTCTTGTCCTCACCGGTTCCGGTCAGGAGTTTTGGTCCGCCCGCGCCAGCCGAAGCTGAGAGGTTGGCCAGAACCGAGGCCATGCGTTCGGCATAGGGCCGCGCAGCTGTCGCGGCGTCTTGCGCCCGCTTCAGCTTCGCTGCCGCGACCATCTGCATGGCCTTCGTGATCTTGCGCGTGGATTTCACGCTGCTGATCCGGTTCTTGAGGTCCTTCAAGCTGGGCATGTCAGGCCTTCTGGTTCTTCGTTCTCAATCTGCGGGTGATATCAGGCGAATTTCGCCGTGAAGTCGTCGAGCGTCTTTTTGATGCCGGCTTCGATGTCGTCCGTGAGGGCTTTTTCCTCACGAATTTTCGACAAGAGATCCGTCTTGGCACCGCGAATGTGAGCAAGCAGCTCTTTCTCGTACCGGGTGACGTCTTTCAGCTCGACCTTGTCGAGATAGCCGCGTGTACCGGCATAGATTACGAAGACCTGTTCTTCCATCAGCAACGGCGAGTATTGTGGCTGCTTCAGGAGTTCGGTCAGACGCGCACCACGGTTCAGCAGGCGCTGAGTTGCGGCGTCGAGGTCAGAGCCGAATTTCGCAAAGGCGGCCATTTCGCGATACTGGGCGAGTTCACCTTTCATCGAACCGGCGACTTTCTTCATCGCCTTGGTCTGAGCAGCGGACCCCACACGGGACACCGACAGGCCGACGTTCACAGCTGGGCGGATACCCTGATAGAATAGGTCCGTTTCAAGGAAGATCTGGCCATCGGTGATCGAGATCACGTTCGTCGGGATGTAGGCCGACACGTCGTTGGCCTGGGTTTCAATGATTGGCAGGGCCGTCAGGGAGCCGTTGCCAGCCGCATCGCCCATTTTGGCGGCGCGCTCAAGCAGGCGGCTGTGAAGGTAGAACACGTCGCCCGGATAAGCTTCGCGACCTGGAGGACGACGCAACAGCAGGGACATCTGGCGATACGCCACAGCCTGCTTGGACAGGTCATCATAAATGATCAGGGCATGCATGCCGTTGTCGCGGAACCACTCACCCATGGCGCAGCCGGTGAAGGGTGCAAGGTACTGGAGCGGAGCCGGCTCGGAAGCCGTTGCGGAGACGACGATCGTGTAGTCGAGGGCGCCGCGCTCTTCGAGTGTCTTGACGACCTGGGCCACGGTAGAACGCTTCTGACCGATAGCGACATACACACAGAACAGCTTTTCGCTTTCGCTCTTGGCGGCGTCATTGGTCGGCTTCTGGTTCAGGATGGTGTCGATGCACACGGCGGTCTTGCCGGTCTGGCGATCACCAATGACGAGTTCGCGCTGACCGCGGCCAACCGGGATCATGGCGTCAATAGCCTTGATACCCGTCATCATGGGCTCGTGAACGGATTTGCGCGGGATGATGCCCGGGGCCTTTACGTCAACACGTGCGCGCTCAGCAACGTCGGTCAGCGGGCCCTTGCCGTCGATCGGCTCACCCAGCGGGTTCACGACGCGACCGAGCAGGCCTTTGCCTACCGGCGCGGCCACGATCTCGTCGAGACGTTTGACGGTGTCGCCTTCCTTGATCGAACGGTCGTCGCCGAAAATCACGACGCCGACATTGTCGCTTTCAAGGTTCAGCGCCATGCCTTTGATGCCGCCGTCGAATTCAACCATTTCGCCAGCCTGTACGCTGTCGAGACCGTAGATGCGGGCGATACCGTCGCCAACTGACAGAACCTGACCGACATCGGAAACTTCAGCTTCAACGCCGAAGTTTTCGATCTGCGATTTCAGGATGCCCGAAATTTCTGCTGGTGAGATGTCCATCGAGCTACTCATGCTCCCTTCATGGCGGTGTTCATGCGATCAAGTTTGGCAGCAAGGCTTGCGTCAACGAGCTGAGAGCCGATGCGCAGCTGAATGCCGCCGATCAGCGAGGGATCAACCTCACTGGACAATTCGACCTCGCCGCCAACGGCCTTTGCGAGGATAGATTCGATACGCTGGCGCTCGGCACCAGACATTTCCTTTGCGGTTCGAACAACGGCGCGCTTCACGCCGCGCTGTTTCGCATACAATTCGTCAAAGGCGATTTGGGCACCCAGAATATCCTGAGAACGGCCATTGCGTGCCATTACGCCCACGAAATTCACGAGAAGTCCGGAGAAGCCAGCCTTTTTCATGATTGCCGACAGGCCAGAAACTTTTTCATCTGCAGAAAAGGCCGGAGACGCCATCAGTGTGGCGAGGTCTTTAGCCTCTCCCGGGAGCTTTGCAAAAGCCTGAAAATCCTTGTGGACACTGGCGAGCTCACCCTTGTCCTGAGCAAGGTCGAACAGAGCGCTGGCATAGCGCCGGGCGGCTTCGCTCGCTTGTGTCACTTTAGATGCAGCCAAGGTTCTGTCGTCCGTGGTTGAGTCGGCCAAATCGACCGGAAATACAAAGCAAGGCACCGCACCCTTCGGCACGCGCCCATACAAACTGTGCGCCGCTTAGCATCAGTCTTTCAGCCTGACAACAGAGCCAAAGACGCAATGTATGCGGCGAAATGGCATTCACTGCAAAACCATGGGCTTACAGGAAAGAGTATGGATCAATGTCGACTGACATCCTCACCGCATTTGGCAGCCTCAACCGAGCGATCCATGCTGCCATATAGGCTGAAAGGTCAATGTTCTTGGGCGATTTCACGAGAAAGCGCCGACGGTGACGGCCCCTGAGCACGGCGATTGGAGCGGGCGCTGGCCCGAAAACCTCAACGCCCTCACCATTGGGCGCTTGCTGTATGATTTGCAGCGCGATTTCATCCACTTGCTGCGCAGACGGCGCAGACAGAATCATTGCGGCGAGTCGTCCAAATGGCGGGAGGCCAAGTTCCGCGCGAACTTCCCGCTCGATCTGCAAAAATCCGTCACGGTTATTGTCGGCCAGCGCCATCATGGCAGGATTGTCGGGCGCATAAGTCTGAACCAGTGCGCGCCCGGGGCGCTCGGCCCGCCCTGCCCTGCCCGCAACCTGGCTGAGCAATTGGTAGGTCCGCTCACCAGCGCGCAAGTCTCCGCCCTTCATGCCGCTGTCAGCATCTACAACACCAACCAGGGTAAGATTTGGGAAATTGTGTCCCTTGGCCACGATCTGCGTGCCGATCAGGACATCAATTTCACCTTGCTCCATTCGCTCCACGATCCCGCGCGTCGCCTCCCCACCCTGTGCAGTGTCGGAAGAAAAGATTTCGATGCGGGCGTCCGGCAGCAGGGTTCTGACCTCTTCGGCCACGCGCTCGACGCCCGGCCCAACCCCCATGAGCGAGTCAGCGGCCCCGCAATGGGGACAGGCCTTTGGCTTGGGAATGGAATAGCCGGTCACATGACAAACCAGACGCCCCGTATAACGGTGCTCGGTCAGCCAGTTCTCTGTACCGGGTGTCTTTAAACGTTCACCGCAGCTCTTGCAGAGTACCAAGGGTGCGTAACCCCGGCGGTTGAGAAACAAGAGAGTTTGTTCGCCCACCGCCAGCGTTTCCTGCATGGCATGTATCAGGTGAGGCGACAGCCAGTGATTTCGCTCCGGCGGCGCGCGGCGCAAATCAACCAGATCAACGTCCGGCAGTCGTGAAGCACCCGGACGCGCGGACAGTTGCAGGCGGTGATACCGGCCTGTCTCGGCGTTCACCACTGTCTCAAGCGCGGGCGTCGCAGAGGCAAGCACGACAATTGCCCCTTCGAGCTTCGCGCGCATCACCGCCATATCGCGCGCATGATAGGTGACTCCGTCTTCCTGTTTATAGCTGCCATCATGTTCTTCATCGATGATGATGAGTTTCAGCTTATGGAATGGCAGGAACAGGGCGGATCGCGCCCCGATTACAATGCGGGCACGACCATGCGCCACTTCCCGCCACGTCCGGCGGCGTTCCTTGTCGGACAAGCCGGAATGCCAAGGCGCCGGCTTGGCGCCAAACCGCACTTCGAACCGAGACAGAATGGCCTGCGTCAGAGCAATTTCCGGCAATAGAACCAGTATCTGCGCCTCCAGGTCCGTTCGCAAAGACTCTGCGATGGCCTCGAAATAGACTTCGGTTTTTCCCGAGCCGGTGACACCATCAATCAGGAAGGTAGAAAAGCCGCGCGCGCTGACGGCCTGCTTCAACGCTTCAGCAGCCTCAGACTGTTCGTCTGTCAGCGTAGCGCCTGGCAAGTTAGGTGATGGCACATCAAACGGAAGATCTGTCTGCATGGATCGAGCCCGCAACACGCCCGCTTCAGCCAGTCCCTTCACGACGCTAGACGACACGCCTGCTGCCTCGGCAAGCGTCGAGGCAGTCTGAGCGCCCAGCTGCTCGGCTGCCTCGATCAGTTTGGTGCGGGCTTCGGTGACACGTGGGGGTGACTCACCGGTCAGGTGATAGACCGTCTCCGTAGGTGACGGCTCAAGCCCCCCCCGCGAGCGCAGCGCCATACCCAATACATGTCCCGGATGAGAAACTGTGTAACGCGCAGCCCATTGGACGAATTCCCGCATGGCAGCCGTCATGGGTGGCGTTGGATAGACTCCACCCACGTCTTTCAGTTTCCGACCTTCGCCTGCACTGTCTGGCAATAACTCCAGTACAACGCCCAGCCGTTCATACTTGCCGAGCGGCGCCGCGACATAAGAGCCTTCCTGAACGTCGAGCCCGTCCGGAACCGCATAATCGAATGGTTCGGGCAACGGCAATGGAAAGAGAATCCGGGCGACAGGCATGGGCAATCCCCTAGCGCGTCCACCTTATAGTGTCGAACCCCTCACGACATTCGCAGGCGTCAGCGAAACTCCACACCTTCAAACTCACCACTCTGTCGCCAAGCGGAAATATGTGCAAAATAAGCGCGCGGGCCGCCCGGATGCCCAACCGCATACTTGTTCAGTTCCGTCAGGCCCTTGCCTTCATTGTTGTAGTAACCGGGCGTACAGTCGGGGGATCCGATCATCATGCCAGAACCACTCAGCACAAGGTCGACCCAGGCATCCTGAGCCGTGTCGGTCGGCTCGACTTCAGAAAATCCATTTTTCTCCGTGTGCGACACAATCGCGGAGATGGTGTTTGCATGGTCCACGATGTTATGCGGCACATTGGAGATCAGGTTCGCTGCCTGACTTGGCTGGACAATGAAGGCGTTTGGAAACCCGTGAACCTGATTGCCATGTAGCGTGCGCATACCGTCACGCCAACAGGCCGAAAGTGTCTGCCCGTCCCGACCGACAAGATCAAAGCCAGCGCGCGATGTATAGGTCGACCCCACCTCGAAGCCCGACGCATAGATGATGCAATCGACTTCATACTCCAAACCATTGGCGACCAAAGCCGTCTCGGTTATCCGCTCAACTCCCTGACCGTCTGTGTCGACGAGTTGCGTGCCCGGCTCGTTGAATGCTTGCAAATAGGAGTCGTGAAAGCACGGACGTTTGCAGAGTTGACGGTACCACGCTTTCAGCTTGCCTGCGGTTTCGGAATCTTCGACGATAGAATCCACGCGGCTACGGATTTCCTCCATCTTTTCAAAGTCGGCATCTTCGAAGGCAACCATCATGTTCTGGGGCGTCCACTCACTCGGGGGAAGCGCCATGACTTTCTCGCGGATGCGGCGCGATAATTCGGTCCAGCCGTCCATTACGAGATCTGTCTCCGGCAAGCCCTGCGACTGGTTTTCCACGAAATTGTCGTACCAGCGCTGTTGCCAGCCCGGCCCCGCGACTTCCTTGAACCAGTCCGGGTCAATAGGCGCATTGTTCCGAACGTCCACGGAGGATGGTGTACGCTGGAACACCAGCAATTGTTTCGCTGACCTGGCCAGGTGCGGTACGCACTGGATCGATGTGGCGCCCGTCCCGATCAGTGCGACCCGCTTGTCGGCAAGCTTGTCCATATGAGCACCGGACGGATCGCCGCCGGTATAGTCGTAGTCCCACCGACTGGTGTGAAAAGCCTTTCCGCCGAACGATTCAATACCGGGGATGCCGGGCAGTTTCGCGACGTGCAGCGGCCCGGTCCCCATACCCACATATTTTGCCGTGAATGCATCGCCGCGAGAGGTGCGCACCAGCCAGTGACTCGCGGCATCATTCCATTCCAGCGCCGTTACTTCGGTATGGAATAGCGCCTTGTCGTAGAGATCGAACTGCGACGCGATGCGTTTGCAGTGGTCTCGGATTTCCGGGGCATGGGCGTATTTCTCGGTGGGCATATGCCCTGTCTCTTCGAGCAGGGGCATATAGATCATCGACGCTGTATCACATTGCGCACCGGGATAGCGGTTCCAATACCAGGTGCCGCCGAAGTCGCCGCCTTTTTCGACAATTCGAACATCATCAATACCGGCCTTTTTGAGCCGAGTGCCGACAACGAGGCCGGCAAACCCACCACCAATAAAGGCAAACTTCACATGATCTGTTACAGGCGCCCGCTCGATCACGGGCATATGGGGATCATCGGACAGGTCTTCGAATTCGGCCAGTCGCTTGTACTGGGCGTTTCCCTCGGGCCTGATCCGCTTGTCACGCTCGGCGCGGTACTTCTGCTTGATCTTGTCCTTGTCCAGCGCGGTGATGCTCATTTCCTACCCCATAAGTATGCGGATTAGGTCCGCTTATAGGATCAACTTGCCTACCTTCCCCAAACGGAAATCAAGCAGGTTTCAAGTTCAAAATGGCACGTTCTATTTCCTGCATGAGATCTGCCCTGGAGGGGCCTGTCATGCCTTCATCATCGGCCACTTCAAGCATCCTTACATCATAGGCCCAGCGATGCAGCAGTTCGAGCTTGATCTCGTCCGAACAGGGTATCCGCATGAGGTCACCGACCGAATGGAATACAGACGCGGGATCGAGCATTGCCGCGTCGAGGTCGATGTCAAGCGATCGACTGGATTGGTACAGTTTCTCAAGATATAGCTGCCGCGCCAGGTACGATTCTGCGGCGGCACGATCTGGGAATATCTTGCCTGATACATAGAAAACGCCGCTACCGTCGTCGACAATCGTCTCATCTTGTTGATCACTCGCCCGAACGGTAAGCACCGGCGCCTTTGGAGCATAGCCATGGTCTGGAAGGCCGTGCAGATGAACATCCTTGCCCGAATGAGCCTTCAGTATTTGCACTGCGCGACGCTCATCCCCCGCATTCCATGTTCGAACCCAGAGGGTCAGGCCACCGTGCTTGATCTGATCGGCAACATATTCGCCATGCTCTTTACCAATCAGCTTTGCCAACACAGCGCCAATAGCGGCGCCGCTTCCGCCGCCGAGAACCAATGCCGCGAGCGCAGCAGCCATAGCACCACCGGACGCCACAACCGGAATGAGGCCTACAACCGCACCAATGTAGATGAGGCCGCCAATCACCGCGCCCTCTGCGTTGCCAACATCCTCCTTTGCCACATAGGCGATCCGGGGCGCGGAAAAATCGCCCTCGATTTCAGCGACCCTCCGATAAGCGTGTCCAAGCTTCTTTTCCACACTATCTGTTGCTGCGAGCAGCGATATCTCGGCTCGATTGAACCCGTGGGAAAGAAGGTCGTCGATCGCCCCTTGCAGTGCATCCTCGGATTCAAACACGCCCACGGCTTCGCGAACCTGCAGTTCTTGGGCGTCGCTCATCATCCAACCTCCTGTGTCTAGGCCGCAATCTATCGCTATACTGACCGCTGAAATAATCCGGCACACTACGTAGACGACCGAGTGCCTACCCCAGCGATACACCTTGCCAGTTTCAGCCAGCGCCCCTACCCCTTTCAGGGATGACAAATACAATCTCCACCGGCTATGAGCCCATGACGTCGATTGAGGCGATCACGTCTGGCCTCGAATCCGTCGGCTACATTTCGACCCAGCAGATCTCGACTGCTGTTTTCCTGGCACTTGGCCTGCGCAAACCGATCTTGATTGAAGGGCCTGCAGGCGTCGGCAAGACCGATCTCGCTGCCTCGCTTTCGCGTTGGCTGGACGTGCCACTGCTGCGCCTGCAATGCTATGAGGGCCTTGATGAAGGCAAAGCGCTGTATGAGTGGAAGTATGGCAAGCAGCTCCTCTACACTCAGTTGCTCAAGGAAAAGCTGAACGAGGTCGTCGGCGATGAGAAATCGCTCGAATCCTCGCTGGCCAAACTCGGTTCCTTTGAAGACCTTTTCTTTTCGGAACAGTTTCTCGAGGCTCGACCCCTGCTGACCGCCATGCGCCAGTCCGCAGGCAGCGTTCTCCTGGTCGACGAGATCGACAAGTCTGATGAGGAATTTGAAGCCTTTTTGCTCGAAGTCCTGTCAGATTATCAGGTAACCGTACCGGAGATCGGCACGATCAAGGCCAATGTTCCGCCGATAGTTATTCTGACTTCGAATAATGTACGCGAATTGGGAGACGCCTTGAAGCGGCGCTGCCTGCACCTTCATATCGGCTTCCCGGACCACAAGCGCGAGCAGCGCATTGTGCAAGCGCGCGTGGAAGGCATCTCGGAAAACTTGCTCAACCAGATGGTCAGCTTCGTTCAGTCGGTGCGAGACCTGGACATAAAGAAGCAGCCTTCGATTGCCGAGACTGTCGATTGGGCGAAAACATTGCTGTTGCTCCACGCAAATGCCCTCGATGAGCGCTTCGTTAAGGACACGCTGAATGTATTGCTCAAGCATGAGAGCGACATTGCCGCCGTGTCCGGAGATGTACCAAAACTTGTCCGTGAAGCGACCAATGGCAAACCTGCCTATGCGGGACAGATCACACGCTGATCCGGAACTGATATGGACCGTCAGATCACCAGCTTCATTCGGGCCCTGCGCGCATCAGATGTGCGGGTATCAACCGGTGAGGCATTGGACGCGGCACGCGCTGTAACCGTCGCGGGCTATGCTGACCGCACCCGCCTGAAGGATTCCCTCCGGTGCACGCTGGCCAAATCTCCGGATGAGGCCATTACGTTTGACGAGTTGTTCGATTCCTTTTTTGCCAAGCGAAATCTTTCGAGTGCGGACAAGTCTGACTCCGACGGCGATGCATCACGGGACTCACCCTCAGGCCAGCCTGACCCTGTCGAGTTGATGGATTCCGGAGATGAAGTCGCAATCGCCGCTGCACTTGAGCGCGCCGCCGAGGCAGTCGATGCGGACGACATCCGATTTTCAACGCAGATCGCCTACTATGCCCAACAAATGCTCAAGCAGATGGGTGGAGAGAAACTGCAGGAACGCATGATGCAGGCGTTCGATGAGCGCAGCGAGGAAGGCGAAGCTGAAGCTGAACGCCTGATCGAGTTGCGACGCGAACTGACCAAGCGGGCGCGCGAGCGGGTCCAACGAAGCTATGATATTTTCGGCAAGGGCGAGACTGAACAGTTCCGCAATGAATTTGCGGAAAACAAGAAACTGTCGGCTATTGAGTTGAGCGACATGGCGAGAATGAAAGTGCTTGTCGCACGGATCGCCAAGCGGCTTGCTGTGAAACACTCACGCCGGCGGCGAAAAAAAAATCGTGGCCAGCTCGACATACGCCGCACCATGCGCGCAAATGCTGGCGTTGATGGCGTGCCATTCAACGTTGTGTGGCGCCAGAAGAAGCGGGAACGTCCCAAGATTGTGGTCATTTGCGACGTTTCCGGTTCCGTGGCCCGCTATGTTCGCTTTTTGCTGTTGTTGTTATGGTCCATGAAGGACGTCGTTCCGGACATGCATGCCTTTGCCTTTTCCAACAAGCTGGTCGAGGTGGACGATATTCTGGAAGACAATCCCTTTGAGCACGCGATGGATATTATCATCCGTGTGGCCGGCATGGGGTCGACAGACTATGGCCAGGCCTGGTCTGATTTGAAGAAAGATCACGAAGCGCTGGTCGATCGGCGAACAACCATCATCGTTCTTGGCGACGGCCGGTCGAACTATGACGATCCACGAACAGATCTGTTCCGAGGCTTCGCCTCGCGCGCCAAGCGCACCATCTGGCTAAATCCAGAGCCGCTGGCTGCGTGGGGCACAGGGGATAGTGAAATTCCGCGCTACAGGCCCTACTGCTCGACCATGAGCCATGTCGCCACCCTCAAGGATCTTGAGCGCGCCGTAGATGACGTACTGAGCGCATATTCCTGAATCAAAAAACCCCAGCGCGATGGCTGGGGTTCTTCGTGGGGCTCAAACGAACACCTAAGAACGCTGTGCGCGGCACTCCGGTGTGTTGTTGAACTTTTCCTGAGCTGCCGTAAGGCGCTCGGGCACCGTCTTGCAGTTTTCCGGGACATTCTCTTCACCCAGAACCGCGAGCCGCTTACAGATCTTCGCTTCGTTCTCGACATTGAGATAAGCGGATTGGACTTCGAAGCAGACCAGCGCATCAGCGGTGGCTTCTTCCGAGTCCATGAACTGCAGCCAGCTGCGACCTGCGCGATTACCTGCCTGACGGAACGCTTCGCGTGCACCAGACCGGTCCTCGCGCTCGTAGCGGGACTGGCCAATCATGACATAGGCCGTCGCACGATCCTTGAGGCCACCCATTTTGAGTGCTTGCTGGAGCGCGTCTTCGGTCTCTTCCCATTTCTGGAGGTCAGCATAAGACCGGCCGAGACGTTCGAGCATGGCACCGCCACCACCAGCATCAGCTGCCTGGCGGATGACCGGGATCGCCTTTTCGTGCTCACGAGCAACCTGATAAAGGTTCGCAAGCAATTCGAGGTTTTTGAGAGACTTCGTCACTCGGCCAGCATTCATTTCTTTTTCAAGAATTTGAGCGGCGTGGTAAGGCGCGTTGAAGCGGTTGTAAAAGTTCACAACCCGCATGATCTCGTCTTCCTTTGTCAGCAGGCCCGCTAGATACATGGCTTTCTGCACTTCAAAGGCTTTACGCTCTTCATCGGCCGCAAAATAGTTGCCGGCAATCGCGTCCCAATACTTCCGTTCTGTCGGGTTGCGAACCAGAACTTCTTCCAGAACCGCCGCGAGCTTCGCTTTGTCGTCTACCGCGTTGTAGAGATAGATCAGCAGGTCATAGACTTCCTGCTTGTAGTTATTGCCGTCATCACGCTTGACTTCTTCGGTCCATTTGATGGCCGTGCGGAAATCATCGACGCGCTGGTAGAGGACAGCAAGCTGCCACTTCTGCTGACGGTCTGGTTTGCCGCCAGCCTGTTGCCACTTCTGCATGTATTCGAGCGACTTCTCGACGTTCTCATCCTGCAGGTAGATCTGGGCAATATTGTAATAGGTTTGCGCGGCGTCTTTCGCCGGGATGTAGCCCTTGTCGAGCGCCGACATCAGGTCGCGAATGGCGCCCTGACGATCTCCGCGTTCGATGTTGATATAGGCGGACAGTTTGAGAACTGCGCCTTCCTCGTAGCAATTGAGCTCCATCGCCTTCAGCTGGCCGAGAGCCTGTGCCGCGGCATTGAAGTCCTTGTTCGTCATCGCGGCCTGTTCGGCCTTCAGATAGGTTTCCCCGGTCTTAGATGAAAACTGAGTCTCTTCACAAGCCGCCTGCGCCATAGCGGCGCCGGCACCAAATGCTGCCATCATGCCGGCAAGAACGGCACCTTTCAGGGTAGCTTTAAATCCCATAATTCCTCTCCTGTCCGCAGGGACCGCGGGGTTCAGCTCTTTCAACCGGAATTGACCGGTCGGATCAAGGACTTCCGCGCGCTTTATAAGGCTTTTTATGCTCGCGCGTCGTCCGAGTGTAAATCTGTTACGTTTCGTGCCGAATATGGGTGCAAGCGACACGGTGCGTCAACGATGTACTACAGGGTTTTAATGATTATCACTCCTCATTAAGGCGGAATTCGAGCGGGTAGGTCAGACCGCGCGATTCCTGTGCTTGTCCGTCAATAATTTGTGGGAGGAACTCTGCCCTGGAGACGGACCGACGGGCCTCCGATTCGAAACCTGAGGGCGTGCATTCAGCGGTAACATCAAAGGGCAGACCTCGAGCCGTCAGATTGAAGCGAACGACGCAATCACCTTCCAGGTTTCGTTTGGCCATCGCGCTCGGATACGCTGGCAATGGAGGCCGGACGGGCACAGGGGTTCGGTCTCCAACGGGGCTTGCTGTTGTAATGATGGGACCAAGGGACCCGATGGGTGTGCGCGTCGGCACGCCGCCAACATTCACGATGGGCGGCATACCCACGCCTGAAGGTGACATTGTCACTTTCGGTGGAGGGGGAGGTGTTTTGACCTCAATAGGCTCGAATACGAGACGATCTGGTCTCACCCGATCTTCCATCGGGTCCGCGTCGAATACGATCTTGTCCCAAATGCGCTCCGATGGCGTTGCCAGTCTCACTTCGTCCACATGGATCAAATGGTTCATGATTGCGAACAAGCCAATTGTGACAGCAGCGGCAGGAATGGAGGCCATGAGAAACCGACCGGGGTCGGATTGGACTTGAAACCATGAGCGCCATTCTTCGCCGAAGGATAGCGCGGTTCCCGTGCTCGAATTCAAACTGGCTGACATTTCACTTCCTCCATTTTTGTTACTTTATATCATTACTATTCCTAAGCGGCAAGCAAAAGCTTTTTGGAGACACAATCCGGAATCAAAAAAGGGCGCTCCCTGGAGCGCCCTTTTCAAATTTCATCGTCGAACAGGCCTTAGTCGGCCAGTTTGAACTCCAACGGATATACCACATTGCGACGCTCGGCCGCTTTACCGCGAATGATCTTCGGAGCAAATTCAACCTTGCTGACAGCCCGTTCTGCTTCCCGCTTGAAAACACTGTCTGTGCAAGTGGCAGAGATGTTGTACGGACGACCGCGTGTATCCACATCGAAGCGAACATCACAGCTGCCTTCCGTGCCACGCTCTGCCGCACGTTGCGGATAAGACGGGGCTGGCGGACGGATTGGCTGGGCATCCCGGTCAGAAATTGCGACCGGGTCGATTGCCAGAGAGTTCATCCGGCCAAGGTTCAGATCCGTCGGCGCAGCACCCTCAATACGGGGCGTTGGCAGATTGATCTGAGACTTGGTTGCCGAAACTTTCGGCGGTGGAGGCGGCTTCTGGGCGGAATCGATCCGCTTCGGCTTCGAGCGCTGACGCACCCGGACATCGGCATCCTGCTGTTGTGGCGTAATCGCCGACAGGACCCGCTGTTCGCTCTGATCAAGTTTCACTTCTTTCACGCTGATGAGATAACTCATCATCATGAAGAGTGCGTACACGATCGGAATAGCGATACCGAGTGCAATCAAGAGGCGAAGAAAAGGATTATTTAGCATGTGAATGTCTCCTATTCTCTCGACGCCGACACGTCGATCACGGTCGAACCATCAAGCTTGTTGATGGTCTCCATCAGATCGACGAGCACTTCAGCTTCTGAAGCTACATCGGCTTGAATGACAATCTTACCACGAGGATTGTCTTCACGCATCTGTTTCAGCGTAAAGGACACCTCATCTGGCGAGACTTCCTTCTTGTCGATGTAGATCTGGCTTTCAGCATTGATCGCAACCAAGATCGCAAGCGGCTTGGCGATTGCCTTGTTGTCCACTTCGGGCCGGACGATATCGACGCCGGGTTCCTTGATGAACTGAGCCGTAACAATGAAGAAGATCAGCAGGATGAAGACCACATCCAGCATTGGAGTGAGGTTTACATCATCCTCAGCTCCTCCACCGCCGGCCATCGATTGACGTTTTCTGCGTGCCATGCGGTGCTCCTCTACTCTGTCTGCGACAGGACAAGGTTCACCCCTGTCGTGTAGCCAGCGTTATAGGCGGCGTCCCGGATAAGGACGATTACCCCGTTTCTCGACTTCGGATGAGCCTGGATCACAACCTGGCTTTCCGGGTTCTCGGCCCGCACGCGCTCAATATTGGCACGAACAGATCCGATGTCAGTGACGCGGCCATTGACCGTGATCAGGTTCGACTCGTCGATATAAATCAGGATAGCCGGAACTTGCGGCTGGTCCTGCGTCTCTGGCGTAGGCGGAGGCGGAGGCTCAAGGCCGATCGTCTCTTCCTGGGCAAAAGTCGAGGTCACGATGAAGAAGATAAGCAGGATGAAGACCACGTCCAACATGGGCGTGAGGTCAACATTCGCCTCTTCCGGTGCTCTGTGTGTACGTCCTCGCATCAGCTAATCTCCATCGCATCTTCGACCTGCTGGACCGAGCGGTTAACGCGGCGGTCCATACCGGACGTGAATAGAATGCCTGAGAGCGAGGCGACCATACCTGCCATCGTGGGGATCGTTGCACGAGACACACCGGCCGACATGGCCTTTGCGTCTGCACCGCTGGTGATCGCCATGATGTCGAACACTGCAACCATTCCGGTCACGGTGCCCAGCAGGCCGAGCAGTGGCGCAAGCGCCACCATTGCCTTGGTCAGCTGGACATTCTGTTCCGCTTTCATACGGACTTCGGATACCAGCTTGTCTTTTACCCAGTGCGCGAGTGTGGATTTCCGGTCGGAGCGCGAACGCCACTCCGCAATCGCATCGGCGGCTACCTGCTTATGTGCGAACCTGAAATAGAACACGCGTTCCAAAATCAGGCCCCACATGAAGAATGTTGCGAGCATAATGACCAGCAACACTGGACCGCCACGATCGAGGAAAGCCTGTAAGTCTGCAAAACCCATATCGGGTTACTCCTCGGGTGTACGAGGGGGATGGCTTACGCCATCGCCCCGCGCGTGGATTCCGCTTTCTCGGCGACCAGGCCAGCAGCCTGCTCGTCAAGCATCTGCTGGTTGCCGCGTGCCATTGCGGACACGACTGCATGGACCAGGAGAAGCGGGATAGCCGCCACGAGACCGAACACGGTCGTCATAAGGGCAACGGAGATACCACCGGCCATCAGCTTCGGATCGCCGGCACCGTAGATGGTGATCGACGTAAAGGTGATGATCATACCGATAACGGTACCGAGAAGACCGAGCAGAGGTGCAACAGCAGCAAGCACTTTGATGATGTCGTTGAAACGCTCGATGCGTGGGCTCTCGCGCAGGATCTGTTCGTCCAGTTTGAGTTCCAGCGTCTCGATGTCGTTCTGCTTGTTTTGCTCATAAGCTTCGAACACGCGAGCCAGTGGGTTGCCGTCGCCAGCCTGACGGGTTTTCGCCGTCTTGCGCATGGCTCCGCCCATCGTGAAGAGCGTGAACATCTTGTAGAGACCGAGCAGCAGGCCAACAGCCAGAAGCGCCATGATAACAGCACCAACAGGGCCACCTTGCTTCAGGCGATCGCCGAATTCTGGCAGGTCGCCCAGAATGCCGAACAAGTTACCCTTGGATGGGTCAACCGGCGCACGAACGATTTGGTCCGGGCCCGCTTTGACAAGGCTGTTCATCGAAGATGCGAAAGCACCGGAAGGCTGCTTTTTGAACGCCTGGAGGAACGTATCTCCATTGTCCTTTTTCTTCACTTCAACAAACTTTGTGCCGTCGACAGTTGCCGCGGTGAAAACGCCAACGCGCATCACTTCAGCTTCTGCGTTCGACGCGTCCGGGCCAATGCCATCAACCATTGCGGTGAACGACTTCACTTCGGACTGAGCAACCATTTCCTGGATCATGGCTTCCGGAAGACGCTCAAGTTGCGCGCGGTTCGGAAGCGTACGAGCCTCAGCGATTTCAGCGATGCCCTCAACGCGGCCCTGATAATCGAAGTTGGCGAAGGAGTTCGCAATTTCCGGCATGGTTTCGCCAGCTGCGGACCGGAACTGACCAAGCAGTTCCTGGAAGTCACCTGCCTGCTCAGAAACCTGAGCTTCGAGGTCAGCAAGCGTTGCCTCGTTGGCATCAAACTGAGCGCTCAGAGCGCGGCCGCGAGATTCTGCAGCCGCAAGAGCGCCACGGGCGTCCGCCATCTTCTGGGATTGAGCTGCAGTATCAGCCTGGAATTCCCGCAGGCGCTGCTGGTCTTCAGCAGACATCTGGCTGGAGTCCTGACGGACTTTGGCAAGAACATCCTGGAGCGATTGAGCGGAGGCCGGAGCGGACACCGCGATTGAGCCGAGGCCGAGCAGCGTAGCTGCACCGAGAGCCTTCAGCGAGGAATTGAACTTCAACATTATATTACCTCTTAATTCTCTGGTGCCTGCCGACTACTCGACGGAGAACTTCTGAACCGGGGCGAACAGAACGTCTTGCTGGGCTTTTGCCTGTGCAACGCGGATCGCCTTGTCGATATCGGCAGCATAACCGCCCTTGATCTCTTCCCACTCACCGGTCGTGCGGTTGTACCGAGCAGCGTCGCCGTTTGGTGCAGCATAAACGAGCGCAACGCGCCCATACAGGAACATGTCCACCGTGGTCGGGTTACCGTCCAGCGTGATCTCTTCCTGCCAGGTGCTGATCGTGCGGCCGTATTCCATTTCCGCCTGATAGGCATCCATGATCAGGCGATACTGTTCAGCTGGCGTGACGTTCGGCGTTTCCATGACGGCGTCGAGGCCCTCAAGGCGCGTCGTGCGTTCTTCCTGCTTGAATGGGAGGTCAGCCGCGACGAATGCCTTCAGGTTTTCGATCATTTCGAGGAGCATCGGAACCGTTTGGGCGGTGATGTCGTCGATCGAACCAAGTTGTTCGGTCAGAGATTCGATCTCTTCTTCCTGGCTTTTCACAACGAGCGCCTGTTGCTTGGCGTACAGGTCAGCTGCGTCACGGCGCTGAAGCAGGGAGCGGTATTCACGCACCATGTCCGTACGCTCATCGTCCAGCTGGTTGATCTGATCCTGAACTTGCTCGGCGCGCCGGGTGGCCTGCTCGCCGGTATTGAGCGCTTCGCGCAATTGGGCCTGGGCCGGCATGGCCAAGCCCGCAATCAGCGCAGCGGCGAGAACGCCGCGAGCTGGTGACAGAAGTTTCTTCATGAGGTTTGCCTCTCACTCTCCAAACGGTCGCGCAGGTATTGCGCGTAAAAATCGACAGTCAGGCGCCCTGCTCATGAGGACGTCCCGGTTTCAATGCCATGGCCACACACACAATTGGCCTGGTAGTCTAGTGGAAGCCGAAAGGCGTAGAGACGCCCGACCTCTCCCCTGAGCTTTGGAGCGTGGGCCGCTCTCTGTTTATACCCTTTGCCACTCAGACGCCGGGTACGCAACGCCCTTACTTTTGATCCTCAAGGCTAACAACCCTGAATTCGGGGATCAATAAGATGCTTTACGATTCAGTAAGGAAAATATCGGGCGCGCGCCTATTGGCAACCGGCGTGATACAGTAACGATCAAATTTGTCTCGCGTTGTCTTCCCGCATGGTCGGCGATCTGGAAGACGATGGCTGGGGTGCCAGGATTCGAACCTGGGAATGCCGATACCAAAAACCGGTGCCTTACCACTTGGCGACACCCCAATGAAGGCGCCGAGATAGCCACTCTTGCCGTTGCTGGCAACACCCGATCTCATCCTTAGCAGCGGATTTGTGCAGGGAACGCGATGATCGGCGATAATTTCACAGGTGCTGAAATGCTCGCCTTTACTTTTTATCGATAATCGGCAATATCGTTTTACAGAAAGACACGACTCCCAGACCGTGTGCATGGAGACCGTTCATACATGAAGACCTTTTTCCTTTCCATGGCAGGCGCTCTTGCCGCCATGTTCATTTTCATCTTCCTGATGTTTTCTTTTCTTATGTTGCTCATTGTTGGGGCATCAAGCTCAAAACCTGAGCGCCCGGACGCAGTTGTCCTGTCCCTCGACCTGAACTCGGAAATTTCCGACCAGGCGCCAACAGGCGGTTTTGCTGCCTTGTCCGGTACGCCCGGTTTCATCGATCTGCTGACCAAGTTGAAAGCGGCCGAAACCGATGACCATGTAAAAGGTCTGTTCATCCGAGGTGCATTCATCGGGACTGGCAGCGCACGCGCCGAAGAGTTGCGCCAGGCGATCCAGAGTTTCCGCGATCAGGGCAAGTTCGTCATCGCCCACTCACAGGGCACCCTGGGCGTCAGCGGTCCGTCGGCCTATTGGTCGATCTCCGCAGCCGATGAAATCTGGATGCAACCGGGTTCCGACCTGGTCGTCCCTGGGCTGACGTTCGAAACGGAGTTCTTCAAGGGGCTGTTCGACAAGATCGGCGTGACACCTGAAATCTATCCGTTCTACGAATACAAGAACGCCCCGAACTCCTACAACAAGACCGAGTATACCGAGCCGCACAAGCTTGCGCTGGCCACTCTGGCTGAGTCGGTCTGGACCGTCGCCTTGGGCGACATCGCAGCAGACCGCGCACTGAATGCTGCCAATGTCCGAACGGCTCTTGAGAGCGGACCAATCCCAGCGGAGAAAGCCATCGAACTGAAGCTGCTGGATAAGACAGGCTATCCGGAACAAGCCTCCGAAGCCGCCCTAGAAAGAGCAGGCGATGATGCTGAACTCGTCGACCTTGCCTATTATGCAGCACCCGCCCCGAGCTTGCGGGCACCACAAATCGCCATCGTTGGTGGTGAAGGCGCTGTTGTCACAGGCGGCGGAGATGGCAACTCGCCCTTCTCTTCCCCGCCCGGTTTTGCTTCGGACAATATCGCCCGCGCCATCCTCGACGCTGGCAAGAATGAGAAGATCAAAGCCATCGTCTTCCGTGTCGACAGCCCAGGGGGATCCCCCGTCGCAGCGGACCAGATCTGGAATGCCATTGAGCGGGTTCAGGCTGATGGGAAGCCTGTGATCGTATCAATGGGCTCGCTTGCTGCTTCCGGCGGATACTATGTGTCCGCAGGGGCCGACTACATCATTGCCAATCGTGCAACCATCACCGGCTCGATCGGCATTTATGGTGGCAAGTTCGCAATCGAGGGCGGACTGAACAAACTAGGAATCACATTTGACCGCGTGAGTGTCGGAGGTGAGTTTGCGGATGCCTACGGAGCTGACACGTTCACCGAAACTCAGGAAGCCGCCGTCAAGGACATGCTGAAACGCGGCTATGATCGGTTCCTCGGCATCGTCGCCGACGGTCGTGGCATGACGTATGATGAAGTGCACGAAGTTGCCCGTGGCCGAATTTGGAGCGGCGAAGATGCGCTTGAAGTGGGCCTGGTTGATGAGTTGGGCACGTTCATCGACGCCATCGAAAAAGCCAAAGTGCTCGCTGACATCGAAGCTGACGTCACACCGCGCCTCGTCTATTACCCTCATCGTCCGACAGGGCTTGAAGCCCTTGAAAGCCTGTTCGGCGTGTCGGCTGAAGGTGCCGAAGCCGCGATCATGTTGAACCGCCTTGCCGACGACAAGAACGTTCAGTCCTTGCTAGAGCAGCTCGCCGCAGCAGAAGCGGTAAACTCCGGTCAGACGCAGGCTGTTATGCCGCGCTTCCGCGAGAGGTAACGCGACGACCATTCAAAACGAATAAGGCCCTTCGGAAACGGAGGGCCTTTTTCGTGGCCAGCTAATCAGGAAGACTCAGCCCTGTCTGCACCGCCATTTTCACGAAACTTTCGGGCGGCGGCGCAGAGAATAATTTTCTTGTTCCATCCGGAAGCCCAATCTCGAGCGACTGCGCATGCAGCATCAGACGCTCCGCTGACTGCGCGCCTGTTCCGTACAAGTGGTCGCCAAGGATCGGACATCCCGCGCCCAGCAAGTGTGCACGGATCTGGTGCATCCGGCCCGTTTCAGGTTTCAATTCGAATAGCGCGTAATCGCCGTGGCGAGCCCGGATGCGCCAGCCCGTCAGCGCCTTTTGAGCACCCTTTCGCTCAGCTTTAGCAATCAGCATGCGAGGACGCCCCCCCTCCTCGACCTTCACCAAAGGCTGGTCAAACACCCCTTCGACATCAACGGGCAGTTTCCCAGATACAATGGCCAGATACGTTTTCATGGCTTGGCGAGCGGCAAACTCTTCAGAAAGAAATGCAGCAGCCGGCTTGGTTCGCGCAACAATGACCACGCCCGAAGTTCCCCGATCAAGACGGTGCACGAGCCGCGGCTTCTTCCCATTCGATTTGGCAAACGCGATGAGCAGGTCATCAAGTGATCGGGAGATGCCGCCCCCGCCCTGAACTGCCAGACCCGATGGCTTGTCGAACACAATTACCTGACTGTCCTCGAATATGACGAGGCTCTCAGCATATGCTCGATCTTCAACGCTGATATTGGGGAGCGACCGGTTCTTCATGGGCTATCGACGATTTCGATCCCTGATTTCTGCAACAAACCTCATGCGTTCCATCACGGCTCGTTCGCGCCCATGGCCTTTTGGTTCATAGAAAACTGGCCGGGGCATTTCATCCGGGAAGTAATTCTGTCCGGAGACACCCTCTTCCGTATCATGATCATAAATATAGCCATCGCCATATCCCTGATCCTTCATCATGCTAGTCGGCGCATTCAAAATGGCCTTGGGTGGCATGAGGCTTCCGGTCTCTCTGGCGGCGGCGCGCGCCTTCTTCAGCGCCATATAGGCTGCATTAGACTTCGGCGCTGTGGCGAGATGCACGACGCAATGCGCCAAGGGGATCAATCCCTCCGGCTCACCCAGACGCTCGAATGCACGCGCCGCCTCACCAGCCACCATCATGGCAGTCGGATCAGCAAGTCCGATATCCTCGCTGGCCATCACGACCAGACGGCGCGCAAGGAAACGCGGATCTTCGCCACCTTCCAGCATGCGTGCAAACCAGTACATCGCGGCATCTGGATCTGATCCGCGCACAGATTTGTGAAGCGCAGAGATAAGATTGTAGTGTCCCTCGCCGGACTTGTCATAGGCTGGCGCACGCTTCTGAAGCGCGGCCGACATTGCCGCGACCGTCAGCGGCTCGCCCTTACCGGCAAAAGTATAGACTTGTTCCACGAGGTTCAGCAGGTATCGCCCGTCGCCATCGGCCATATCGATTAGCGCGTCGCGCGCTGCAGGCTCCACCGGAAGCCTCTGCTCCTCCATGGCCTCGGCGCGATCAATCAAGAGACTGAGACCTTTCTCGTCCAGGCGTTTGAGCACCATGACCTGACAGCGCGACAGAAGCGCACCATTGATTTCAAAGCTCGGATTCTCGGTGGTCGCCCCGACCAATGTCACGACGCCCCCTTCGACAAAAGGTAGGAAGCCGTCCTGCTGGGCTTTGTTGAACCTGTGAATTTCGTCAACGAACAGCAAGGTTCCCTTCCCGGTCGAACGCCGTGCTTCCGCGCGCTCAAAGGCGGCCCGCAGATCTTTCACGCCGGAAAAAATGGCGCTGATTGCCTCGAATTCCAAATCAGTTTCGCTGGCGAGCAACCGCGCAATGGTCGTCTTGCCGACGCCAGGTGGCCCCCAGAATATGATGGACGATAACCGGCCAGCCTCCAGCATGCGCCGCAAGGGTCCGTCAGGCCCAAGCAGGTGATCCTGCCCGACCACGTCGGACAAGGTTTGCGGACGCAATCTGTCAGCCAGCGGCTGAGGCGCACCTTCCGAAAGGCCCGAGGCAGAGAATAGGTCGTTCATGAGCCCGTTCTAGGCGCGATTGCAGAGCGTGATAAGGTGCCAAGTGGAGGAGACACAAAATGACACTCGAGATCACACCATCCGGGCAGGCATGCGGCGCTGAGATTCGCGGCGTTGACCTGTCTGCTCCCCTGCCTGCCGAGATCGTTGCAGGTATTCGCGCGGCGTGGCTTGAACATCAGGTTCTCTCCTTTCCGGACCAATCAATGAGCGACGCAGACCTGGAACGCTTCACATTGTATTTTGGTCCCTTTGGAGAGGACCCATTCATTGCATCGATCCCCGGTCATCAGCACATAATCGCGGTTCAGCGCGCGGCCGACGAAACGGCACCGATCTTCGCAGAAAGCTGGCACACTGATTGGAGCTTTCAGGCCGCTCCGCCAAGCGGCACCTGTTTGTTCGGCATTACCATTCCGCCGCGGGGTGGCGACACGCTATTCGCCAATCAATATTTGGCGCTGGAGCAGATGCCCACGGAACTGCGTGAAAGGCTGGACGGCAAGAAAGCCATTCATTCCGCCAAGAACGCTTACGCCCCAGACGGCATGTATGGAGAGGCAGACAAAGCGAGCGGGCGCAGCATGACCATCATCGCATCCACTGAGGCACAGGCGTCTCAAATACACGATATTATTAGAGAGCATCCTGAAACAGGTCGAGAGAGCGTCTTTGGCACGGCGGGCTATATTACAGGGTTCGAGGGCATGGCGCCCGACGAAGGTTGGGAATTGCTCGCTGAACTGTATCGCTGGCAAACCCGACCGGAATTTCAGTATCGGCATGTCTGGCAGGAAAACATGCTGGTGATGTGGGACAATCGCTGCCTGTTGCATATGGCAACCGGGGGCTATCCAGGACATGCGCGTCTGTTGCACCGCACAACAATTGGCGCGGCCTGATAGCTAGCCCACTGCCGGTTTCGCACGTACTGTGAAAAGAAAAACCGGGAGGAAAGCATGGCCGATACAGAGTATGAGGCGGAAGGCACAATTCCAGATCCCTGGAGCCTGCCGCTCGAAACCTTTGATGTCTCAAAGGCAGAGATATTCCTGAACAATAAGCAGGGGGAGTATTTCCGGCGACTGCGCAAGGAAGCGCCAGTCCATTATTGCCCGGAAAGCTCTGTCGGCGCGTATTGGTCCGTCACGAAGTATCATGACATCATCGCGGTCGATTCAAATCACAAGACGTTTTCGTCTGAACCCAGCATCGTGATTGGCGACCCGAGCGACAATTTCCAGCCGCCCATGTTTATCGCTATGGACCCGCCAATTCATGACATCCAGCGCAAGGTGGCCCAGCCAGCTGTCGCACCGACCCAGCTCTCAGAACTCGAAGACCTGATCCGCCAACGTGTGTGCACGATCCTGGATAGCCTTCCTGTTGGCAAGGAATTCGACTGGGTAGAAAAAGTGTCAATCGAACTGACCACCCAAATGCTGGCGACATTGTTCGACTTTCCCTTCGAGGACCGCCACAAGCTGCCATTCTGGTCGGATGTCGCCACAACAAGCGATGCGGTCGGCATTGTCGGCACCGACATGGAGTGGCGCATGAAGCATTTGAATGAATGCGTAGCCTATTTCACCGAGCTCTGGCGCGAACGGGCGGCACAGCCGCGCAAATTCGATTTCATATCGCTGCTCGCCCATAGCGAAGACACAAAGAACATGGTCGACAATCCGATTGAGCTGCTCGGCAATTTGATGTTGCTCATCGTCGGTGGAAACGACACGACCCGGAATTCCATTTCTGGCGGCGTCTATTTCGTGAACCAGTTTCCTGACGAGTACGACAAGCTTCGAGCCGATCCGTCCCTGATCCCGAATATGGTTTCGGAAATCATCCGGTACCAGACGCCGTTGGCACACATGCGACGCATTGCAACCGAAGACACCGAACTTGGCGGCCAGAAGATACGCAAGGGCGACAAGGTCGTCATGTGGTATGCGTCAGGCAATCGCGATGAAGATGTCATCGATGATCCCGATGATTTCCGCATCGACCGAGACAATGCGCGGCGACACCTGTCTTTTGGTTTCGGCATCCATCGCTGCATGGGGAATCGCGTTGCGGAGATGCAATTGCGCATTCTGTGGGAAGAAATCATGAACCGGTTCGAGCGGGCCGAAGTAACGGGCGAACCCACGCGGGTCCTCTCCAATTTTGTGCTCGGCTATGAGAAACTTCCGGTTATTCTTCACGCGAGAAAAGACAGCTAAACGCTCAGGTTTTGGCCGGAATGCCCTACAAACATGCCTTGCGCCCCGGAGTTCAAATACCGTCGGTACGGGTAATCGACTCGTGGCGCAATTCATGCATTAAGATCGGCAAAGGCGCAGAATGCGTGGGTTTCCAAGGGTATATTTGTCATGTTTTCAAATACGAAAAACGGACCGGTTCTGGTTCTGGAACTGAATGAGCTCTGCCCCCCCATCATCGATCGCATGATGGATGATGGCGAGCTTCCGAACTTCCGCAAGCTCCACAAGAGTTCAGACGTCTATGTTACCCATACCGACGACCCGACTTTGGAGCCTTGGGTACAATGGCCTACTTTCCACACGGGGCAGACGGAACACGTACACGGCGCTACAGAACTCGACGAAGGGCACCTGATCAAGACGCCCCGCATCTGGGACGCGCTGGCAGAAGACGGCATCGACAGCATCGTTTTCGGGTCGATGAATGCCGACACGGCCCACAAGGACACAGTGTTCCTCGTTCCTGACCCCTGGTCTGCGGGCGTGCGCCCAAGCGATCCGGCCTATGAAGCCTTTCACAAATTCATCAGCTTCCATGTGGCTGAACACACCAATCCGAATGCCAAACCCACCCGTGCTGACGCGCTCAATTTTGTGAAATTCATGCTGGGCCACGGCCTTTCACTCCAGACGATCACGAAGGCGATGAACCAGATCGCTGGTGAGAAGACATCTTCCGCCGACCGCAAATGGCGACGCGCGCTCGTGCTCGATCTGCTGATGTGGGACGTGTTTGCAAACACATGGTCGAAGCGCCGACCGCAATTCGCGACATATTTCGCCAATTCCACCGCCTATCTCCAGCACCGGTATTGGCGGCATATGCAACCGGACGTCTACCAGGTGAAACCTTCTGACGAGGAAATGCTCAATTACGGCAACGCGATCGAGGATTCGTATCGTCACATGGATGCGATTATCGGCAAGGCGTTCGACATGGTCGGGCCGACTGGCCGGATCGTCCTGGCCACTGCGCTCAGCCAGGAAGCAAACACACGCTACGAACATATTGGTGGGAAATTTGTCTATCGCCCCCACAATTTCAAAGACCTGTTTGCTTGGGCGGGTGGCCCGCAACCGGTCAGCTTCGAACCGGTCATGACCCATCAGGCTTGGGCAACGTTCGCCTCCGAGGAAGAGGCAGCTGAAGCAGAAGCAACGCTCGACGCCCTACAGTCGAATGGCAAAACGATCATGGAATGGCGACGAGCAGCCAACCGGATCATGTTCTGGTCCGGGCTGATTTCAAAGACTGACCCAGGTTTCGAGATAACCAACGCCAAAACCGGTGAGCGTAAAGCCTTTGACGAACTCTTCATGCTGGTTGGTCAGGTCAACAATTCCCAGCACAGCCGCAATGGGGCTTTCTGGGTGCAAACCGCCGATGGAAGCGCCATCCGTCATGCCGACAGGCTACCGCTTGAGGATGCCTATGGCATCATGATGGACATGTTCGAGGGGTCCGCGAGCGCTGCATCGCAAGTTGCCGCGGAATAGCCAGGCCGCCTAGAGCCGGACCGTTCCTCTCACCACACGACCATTCCGTTCGATCTCAATATCCCAGCTGCTCGCATCCTTTGCGAGCGCAGATTTGAGCTCGTCTACGGTCTTTGTCTGCGCACCATTCACCGAGCGGACGATATCCCCTGGTCGGAAGAAATTCCGGGCAATCGAACGCCGCATCACCGAATGTACATAGATTCCGGATCCCTTCTGGAACGGGTCGAGCCCGTTCTCCTCGGCGAGCCGGGGAGACAGCTCTACAACTCGCGCACCCGAAAAAGCCGTTCGTCCATCTAGAAGTACAATATCCGCTTCGCGAGCGCCGGGTGGCGGCTCGACCGTGACTCCGATGTTCTGCGTCTTCCCCCCCCGCAGCACGGTCAGGATCGCTTCGTCGCCGGGGCTACGAACAGCGGCCAGAAACTTCAGGCCCTTTTCGTCAAACACTTCCCGCCCATCGATGGCGGTCACGAGATCGCCTCGACGCAGACCGGAATTGTCCGCTGGGCCATCATCGTAAACTTCCGTCACCATGACTCCGACAGGGCGATCCAGTCCTTGCGCCTTGGCGATGTCGTAGCTGACAGACTGCGCGGCGAGCCCCAGCCATGGACGGACGAAAGTGCCCTCATTCATACCGGCGTCGACAACGCGCTTCACCATCTCAGCCGGGATGGCAAAACCGATTCCATTGGACCCACCGGATCGGGAGAAGATTGCAGTGTTCACACCGACCAACTCCCCCTTCGTGTTCACAAGCGCCCCGCCGGAATTGCCAGGGTTCACCGCAGCATCCGTCTGAAGGAAGAAGGCGTAGTCGGAAATGCCCACATCCGTGCGGGCCGTTGCTGAGATGATGCCGCTGGTCACCGTTTGACCAACCCCGAATGGGTTGCCGATCGCCAGCACAAGGTCGCCGACTTGGGCTGCCCGGGTATCCGCGTATGGCAGAGTGGGCAGCGCGTCGCCTTCAGTGTCGATTTTGAGGACAGCCAGATCTGTCCGCTCGTCCGCAAGCACAAGTTCGGCCGGATACTCCCGTCGATCACTCAAGACGACCCGAAACGTGTCCGCACCATCTATGACGTGATTGTTGGTTACGATCACACCATCTGAACCCACGATCACGCCGGATCCCAACGAATTCTGACGGCGCTGTTTCGGGATCGCATCACCGAAGAACAATTGTTCCATGGGTGAGACCCGGTTGGCGACCATGCGTTCGGTGAAAACGTTTACCACAGCGGGCGAAGCTTCCCTGACCAGCGGCGCAAAGCTGAGATCAATCTCGGTTTGCGATTGGGGTAACCGTTGGGCGTGTGCAAAAAGTGGCAAGACCGCCACGACAAGCAGAGCCAGAACCGAAAGCCCGGCAATCGCCAGGAACTTCGAAACGTGTTTTGTCATGCGAATTGTATGGACCATGAGTATGGCTCTATTGCGGCGCGAAGCGGGACGCAATTCCTTCAATCATGACAAATCAGTCAGTTTTTTCAGGGGGTTGGGTCTGTGTCGTCTCTCGCAGCGAGCGCCGCGAGATTGGCTTCATGACTTTCCCGGCTGATTCGATAGAAGCTGATGCACAGGATCATGAGCATCCAGATCACGAGCAACGAGGCTGCATACCCCCATCCGAGTTTATTCAGCGAAGTCTCGGCAACTTCCCCAGGCTGCATACCGGGACGCAGATCTGCCATCGACAACACGACCGCCGCAGTCAGTATCCCCGCACCTTGCGACAGCTTCCGAATGAAGCTGATACCTGCGAAGAATATCCCTTCCGAACGACGCCCCGTGGACAGTTCGCTTTCCTCGACAATGTCAGCAACCATCGCCGCCATGAGCATTTGCGTTGCAATGATCAGCGCCAGATCGAAAACTGTGATGAACAGTACGAGATAGTAAAGCGTATCGGAGCCATTCGGCGGCATGAAGCCGAGCAAGCGCGCGAGAACTGGCGCGGGTGCGATGGTGAATGCCAGAAGGCCGATAATGATTGAGCCGCGCTTCTTGCCCAGCGTCTTGCCAATGATGGGCGCGACCACCAACGCGATCGCTGCTGACACGAACACTCCAGCAGTAAGCCCGGCAATCTGATCAGTATCGAATTCCCAAAAGAAGCCGTTAATGTATTGGTTCAAGGCTGCAGAGATGCCGCTGGCGAACAAGCCAAATAGTGTCGCTAGAAACAATGCACGGAAAGACGGGTTTGAAACCGTTTCGAAGATTTCTCCGAATACCTTGCCCACACTGAGTTGGCGCGCAGCTGGCGCCGCCTTCAAATACGGAATGTATTTGTGAGTGCCGGCGGCACAAATCGCGATTGCGCCGACAATCGTGAGCGCTGCCCACAATCCATACGTATGCCAACCGTCGAGATTGAAGAATCCCATCTTCACGGTTTTAGTTGGCCGCAACAACATCGTCAGCAAGGCGACCTGTATCGCCAGTCCCCCGACCCATGCAAAGAAGTAGCGAAAGGACATGAGGCTGGTTCGTGCGTCATAATCCTGCGTCAGCTCCGCGGCGAGCGCGAGACTCGGCACTTCATAGAAGGTGAAACACAGCCTCACCGTGATCGTTATGACAACGAGCCACAAAAACAGTCCGTGACTATCCAAGCCCGCCGGTGGATTCCATGCGAGAAAATAAGCAACGCCCAGTGGAAGCATAGCGGCATACATGAACGGATGCCGCCGGCCGAACCGGGTGCGCACATTGTCAGACCAATAGCCGACGACGGGGTCCGATACGGCATCGACCACAAGCGCCAGGAACAATGCGCCAGCCACAAGAGAGGCTGAGATACCGAGTACCTGACTGTAGTAAAGCAACAGGAAGTACTCGAATCCGTTATTCTTCACGCCGCTGGCCGCACCGCCAATTCCATAGGCGATGCGGGTCAGCAGGCTTGGCTTACGCGCAACCGATAAGGACGCCGCCATGTCTGTCAAAGACCAAGAACCATCTTCGCCATGATGTTGCGCTGGATCTCATTCGAACCAGCGTAGATGGAGGCTTTCCGGTAATTGAAGTAGCTCGGCGCGACCGGCACCGCATATTGCGGCATCGGCAGGTCGGCATTCTTTCCAGCGCGGGCCACGGCAAAACTGTCCTGAATGAACGGAGCGGCATAAGAGCCCGTGGCTTCGAGAACAAGCTCGGTGATCGCTTGCTGAGTATGGGAGCCTTCGCACTTCAACATGGAGCTTTCCGGCCCAACCGCCTGCCCGGCCGAGAGTGCGGAGAAAATCCGCTGCTCGGTCGCGTCCAGACTATCGATCTTGATTTCCATGTTCGCCAGCTTGCGAGAGAAATCGTGATCCCGGATCAACGCCTCACCATCTGACTGTTCCACGCTCGCAATCTTGCGGGCCTTGCGCAACATGTTGCGCAGTCCGGGCGCATAAGCATTGCCCCGTTCGAACTGGAGCAGGTACTTGGCATAAGTCCAGCCCATATTCTCTTCGCCCACAAGGGCGTCGGCGACAGGCACGCGAACATCCTCGAAGAAGACCTGGTTGATTTCCTGCTGGCCTTCCAGCGGACCGTCCAGCGTCGGCAGCGCGGATATTGTGATCCCCGGCAGGGTCATTGGGAACACAATAAAGCTGATCCCTTCCTGCGTCTTGCCTTCCTTGGACGTGCGCACAAGGCAGAAGATCATGTCTGCCCATTGGGCATGCGTGGTCCAGATCTTGGAACCATTCAGCACATAATCGTCGCCATCCCTTACGGCGCTCATCTGCAACGAGGCGAGGTCGGAACCAGCGCCCGGCTCGGAATAGCCCTGACACCACCACACATCGGAACGCAGGATTGGAGGCAGGTATTTTTCCTTCTGCTCCTCGGAACCAAACTCCATCAAGACCGGCGCGACCATGGAAATGCCCATCGGACTGACGGTAGGTGTACCAGCAGCCGAAAGCTCCATGTTCAGGATGTATCGCTCAGACCCTGACAGGCCGGGACCGCCATACTTTTCGGGCCAGTTCGGCGCGACCCAGCCTTTTTCGTATAGTCGTTTCTGCCACTCGACCTGGCCCTCCTTGTCGAGATAGCCATTCTTGGACATGGCCTTTTTCGCGCGGAGTTCAGGCGTATAGGCTTCCGCAATCCAGTCCCTGACTTCTTGCTGAAATTCAAGGTCTTCCTTGGTAAACGAGAGATCCATAACCGCCCCGAACTAGTCTATGCTGTCAAAGTAGGAAATTTCCGGCGCGCCCGCGAGGCAAGCACCGAGCCCCGGCCCGGCAGCTTTGAAATACTCGGTCTGGCCGTGCGACTCCAAGTCAGCCTGACTCGCATACTGCTCCATGAAAATGTAGGTGTTAGCCTCTTTCTTGGATTTGTAGAGTTGGTAGGTCAGGCAACCAGGCTCGTTGGCCTTCACTTTTGCCATCAAATCCTTGGCCACCTGTTCGAACTGTTCGTTCTTGCCGTCCTGAATCGTCAATTTCGCGATCACACCAATCATGTCTGCTTCCTCCTATATGTTTACACTATCCATAGGAGGTTCGGGGCTGACGGCAAGATTAACGTAAGGGAGGGGAATATTTGCACATTCATCACGCTTTCAGCGGACTTGCGTCATCTCATCGTAAAAATGGAATGCTTTTTGCTCTCTAACGGACAACAAATACTTCGGGGACCCAAATGTTTGGCGATGTAATGGAACGAAACGCAGGTCGACTTGTCAGGGAAGCGCCCGCACAAACTGTGCTGGCGGTCATCCCAACGCTGAATGAAGAACGGCATATCGAAGCATGTATTCGGTCGCTGATGGACGGCGATGAACGCCTGAAGCATGTCCCCCTGACCGTAGCAGACGGCGGCAGCACTGACCAAACGGTGGCGATTGTGGAGAGCCTGAAGAGTGAGTTTCCGAATTTGCGCGTACTTCACAATCCGAAACGCCTTCAGTCGGCTGCGCTGAACCTTGCGGCCAACCAGCATTCCAGCGAGGAGACACAATTCCTGATCCGCTGCGACGCCCACTCCATCTATCCCAAAAACTTCATCATTGACGTGGCTGACGCGCTCGAGACCACGCACGCAGCCTCGGTCGTTGTCCCGATGGACGCAGTGGGGGAAACCTGTTTCGAACGCGCGAATGCCTGGGTTGTAGATACGCCTTTGGGGTCGGGCGGCTCGGCTCATCGGGGTGGTCGCAAATCAGCCTATGTCGACCACGGGCACCATGCCGGTTTCGATCTCGCCGTGTTCAAGATGATTGGCGGATACGATGAGACCTTTTCCCACAATGAGGACGCAGAGTACGACAAGCGAGTGGTTCAGGCGGGTGGCAGGATATTCCTCGACGCCGATATTCGCATTCAGTATGTGCCGCGCGGCAGCGTAAAGGCGCTCGCTCGGCAATACTTCAATTACGGTAAGGGTCGCGCCCGCACGGCCCGGAAACACCGCCACACCCTTAAAATGCGTCAGGCCATCCCGATACTTGCCTTGCTGGCCAGTGTTTTCGGTCTCGTAGTATCGCCACTATTCTGGCCAGCACTGATCTTGCCACTCGGCTATGTCGGCGTGCTGGGGGCTGCCTCAATCGCTGTGGCAGTCTGGAAGCGCTCGACATGTGGTCTGTTTGCGGGTCTCGCATCGGGAACCATGCATATGAGCTGGGCGGCAGGTTTCTTGCGAGAGACTTTCCTCCCTAAAAGCGACAAACGCGCCCTACCTTTGGTTTTCCGGCAAAAAACACTATAAACGAGTCATTAATAGCAGAGCATCCATGCCCAAGCTGACGCAACAGATTCAGAAGTCGTTTATCGCGAGATTGGCTCAATTGACCCGCTCGACGACGTCTCTGCGTGCGCGCATGCGGCAAGGCTTCAATGCACCCGCAGACCAGGTTGAGACACCCGTTCGGCAAGAGCCGGTCGCGGTCGCGCCGCGTATTAGTCACGCTCCGGATGGCGAATGCATCTACGCGATCGGAGACATTCATGGGCGTTGCGACCTTTTGGAGCGTCTTGTAGAGCAAATCGAACAGGATTCCGAAACCTTGCCAGCGGGGACAAAGCGGACTCTGATATTTCTGGGTGACTATATTGATCGCGGTTTGCAATCGCGCGACGTGATCGACTTCCTGATCGGTGATCGTCTCAAGGAATTCCGAACCATTTTCCTGATGGGCAATCATGAAGAAGCATTGCTGCGGTTCCTGAGCGATGCTGGTTTCGGCAAACAATGGGTCCGCTACGGCGGCGGCGAAACCCTTTATTCGTATGGTTTCCAACCGCCAAATACCCGCTCCAGTCTAACCTCCCACGAAGCCATGACAGCAGCCCAGAAGGCCTGGGAAAAAGTCTGGACGGGCTTTCGGGAGAGGCTGCCCGACGAACACTTGAATTTCTACAACTCCCTTCAATCGTACCATGTTGCTGGAGACTATCTGTTTGTACATGCGGGAATGCGCCCTGACGTGCCCCTTGAACAGCAATCGGCACGGGACCTTCTATGGATCCGGGATGAATTCCTGGATGATACGAAAGAATTCGAACATATCGTGGTCCACGGACACACACCTGCAGAAGGTGTGTTCCGCGACAATCGTCGCATCGGTCTCGATACGGGCGCCTTTATCAGTGGCCGCCTGTCAGCAGCGAAACTTTTCAAGACCGATGTCAGCTTTCTGGAAACGAGTCCTGTTTAGGGATCAATTTGCAAAGCGGCGTTTGCCGCCAACAACGGAGAATATGGGGACATGATGACTCTTCGCTCAATCTGCTCAGCCTTGATGGCTGGCGCTTTTCTGATTGTGTCTGCCTGTCAGGCTGGCACAGCAATTCAGAGATCAGACGCACCTGAGACCAGTCACGAGCAACGTACGGCTCCGGCCTATATCCTTGGCAATGGAGATCGGCTGCGTGTCACCGTGTTTGGACACCCGGACCTTTCCGGTGAATTTGATGTGGATGGCTCCGGAGCGATCTCGTTGCCCCTGGTTGGCCAGGTCGAAGCAATCGGTCTGACAACTCCAGAACTGGAAACCAAAATCGTTGAAACGCTTGACGGGGATTATATCCTGAATCCCCGCGTCAGCGCCGAAGTTATCAACTACCGCCCCTACTATATTCTCGGCGAAGTCGGCTCTCCGGGAGAATACCCCTACAATTCCGGTCTGACGGTGCTGAATGCCGTCGCTGCGGCAGGCGGTTTTACATACCGAGCCAACAAGAAAGTTGTATTCGTCAAAGGCGCTGACGCCACATCCGAAGAGACTTACACGCTGGATACCAATACGGCCGTTAAACCTGGAGATACGATCCGTATCGGGGAGCGCATCTTCTAGGCACCACAAAGACGCGAATCAACGAGAAGGCGGCCCTGAAACAGGGCCGCCTTTTTCATTCCAGACTGTGCCGCCTTGGCACGCGACTGTCCAAAAATCGATCACCGCTGACGCACGAGGCAAAAATTGCCTCGAACATGCCATTTTTGTGTACAGATTGCTCGATTATTTGCGCTTTACTTTCCCCTGTGGCGCGAAATTTGTCTCCAACCGTTAATTATTTTCATATTTCGCGGTACAGAGATTGCAAACCTCCCTGAAAGAAATAAACATCCAACGGCTCTTGCGAGTTAACCGCTCGTTAAGGTCCGCACTGGGTGAGGCAGTAAACCCGGCGCAGATGAGTAGATTCTAGGGGACGTAAAATGGGTTTGAGACTTTCAAAAGAGTCACGTGAAGTGGAGATGGCTAGGTACGCATCGCTTCGCCACAGCTCCGATACTTCGGGTGCGGAACAGATTGCCAAACGCGTCTTCGACGTTGTGGTGGCATCTTGCATTCTGCTCTTCACGGCTCCCCTGATTTTGACAATTGCCATCTTTATCCGTCTGCAAGATGGCGGCCCCGCCGTTTTCAAGCAGATGCGCCTCGGCAAAGACGGTGAACAGTTTGCTTGTTACAAGCTTCGCTCGATGGTGACCGATGCAGGAGATCGCCTGCAACAGCTGCTGGCAACAGATCCGGATGCACGTCGCGAATGGGCCGAAACGCAAAAACTGACCAATGACCCCCGTATCACGGCACTCGGCCAGTTCATCCGCAAAAGCTCGATCGACGAACTCCCACAACTGGTCAACGTCATCCGGGGCGACATGTCGCTGGTTGGGCCGCGTCCGATCGTCGAAAATGAAATCACGAAATATGGCGACCAGTACAAACACTATTGCGCGGTACGCCCTGGCCTGACTGGCCTTTGGCAGGTCCGTGGCCGCAGCGACACATCCTACGAGACCCGCGTCGCAATGGATGTTGAATACGCGCGCACCAGAACCTTTCTGACCGATGTGAAAATTCTTCTGCTTACCGTGCCGGCCGTGGTGAATTCCAAGGGTGCCCGCTAACCCTGACGCGATAGGTGCCGAGGTTGGAAAACCCGGTTCAAACAGTCATGGCAATTTACCCCCCGGCCGCTGCCCAGTCTCGTGAGACTAGAATGATGTGGCAAGCAAACCGGTTCCGATTTACTATAGGCCAGCATTCATGCTTGAGCCGGATCAAGACAGTTTAGTTGAGAGCGTACCATCATGGCCGATATCGTAGTCGGGACAACAGAAGCCGAGACATTGACGCTCGCAGGTGATTATCTGGTCGAGGACAATTCCAACGCTTCGGGCGGACAGACCATCAAGTCGACCGGCACTGGCACCGCGACAGGTGCCTTCACCGGCGAAGACGGCACCTACGAATTTGCCGTCAACTTCTTCAACGAAAACGATGGCGCATCGGAATATGTCGTTTACGTCAACGGCATCGAGGTCGAGACATGGACCGGCACAGGCGGCTCAAATGGATGGGTCATCGATACCCATACCTTCCAGTTGGATTTGAATACGGGCGATGTCATCTCCATTGAAGGCTCAAAGAATGCTGGCGAATTTGCGCGCATCGACACGATCACCGTGACCGATGCATCGCTCTTGCCGCCTCCGCCGCCACCTCCAGCAGCGGATATTGGACTTGGCCGCACAGAGGCAGAAGACCTGATCCTCACTGATGGGTTCATCACGGAATCCCGTTCGACCGCTTCGAACGACGCCGTTATACGCGCGGAAGATGGCGCAACAACCAGCGTCGCCGAGGGACAGTTCACAGGTGCTGACGGCGACTATCTGGTTCGCCTGTCCCATCTTGATGAGAGCGACGGAGTCTCGGCCTATCAGATCAAAGTAAACGGCCAGATCGTCACAAGCTGGCTGGCAGATGCAGATAATGATGTGTTCAATATTCATGAAGCTTCGGTCGCTCTCGAAACCGGCGACCAAATCTCCGTGGAAGCGGTCTATGATTCAGGCGAGAAGGCCCGGATCGACTGGATTGAAATCGTCGAAGACGATTCAATCGCCCCAATTTCTCACACACTCAACCCGGAAGATTACGATTATATCGCCTTCACCGGTCAGTCGAACGCCGAGCGGTACTTCTATCGCCACAAGGATGACGAGAGCCCAGGCGATATCGGATCGGTTGTGTTCGAGGACTCCATCGAGGCCTATCTCAATGGTGACACCACGCTGATCAACGCCGCCAAAGGCGGCAGCGGCTCCAACCCGCTGGCCGATGCCAATAGTTATTGGTGGAATGTGGATACAGATTCCCCGGGGCCAGCGCTGCTAACCGCGGTTTCAAAGATAGATGCAGCCCTCAATGCGGGCGAGGATCTCGACGCCATTATCTGGGCACAAGGCGAAGATGATGCGCGCGCGATTGATGGAAGCAACACTTCTTCAATTGTCGACGCTCTGATCGACGCTACGACGAGCGTGTTCGAGTATCTCTGGAACCGGTATGGCGCAGACATCCCCGTCTTCATTCAGGAATTGGGTGACTTTCCGGAGCTGGGCCCCTGGCTCGATGGCCCCGAAGGCGCGCTGTCAGCTATCCGGGATGCCCAAGCCTACATCGCATCACTTTACGACAACGTTTATATCGGGGCGACGACCACGGATGTCGATGAGCAAATGGACGATGGAATCCACTTCAATGTGGAAGGATTTGGTCTGATCGCCGAAGAACTTGCCGAGACCGTCGCAAATGTATTGACGGGTGAAGTTCTGGCGTAAATCGTGCACTCATCATTTCGTCTGGCACAGTCGAGAGCACGATATGCGAATACTCATTGCGAGCGCACACCCCTATATTCCGCAGATTGCGGGCGGCGCCCAATCCAGCACGCATGAACTCGTTCTGGAATTGCGAGCTCGAGGGCACAACGTCAGCGTATTTTCAGGCCTGACCGGAGACGGTTGGCTCGGCTTGCGTCATCGTACAATGTTGAAAGTGAAGTCTGGAACGATCGTCAGCGATGACGTGTGCGGCTACACCACTTATCGTGCTTGGCACCCTGTGGATTCAACATCCGAAGTCGTGGACGCATTCAAACCCGACGTCGTGATTCTACAATCCGGGTTTCCAGCCCGGCTGGCGAAAGGCTTCAAATCCCGGAATGTACCGCTGGTTTTCTACCTGCGAAATGTAGAATTCGAAGATTTGGGGGGAGACCTCAAAGAGTTTTCAGATTGCCAGTTTATTGCAAATTCCGAATTCACGGCGCGAAAGTTCGATGACGCATTCGGCGTGAAGTCGGAAATCATCTATCCTCTCATTCGTCCAGAAATGTACCAGACGGAAACGCGGCGTGAGTCTGTCCTGTTTGTGAATCCGCACAAGCACAAAGGACTCGACATCGCGCTGAATTGCGCCCGCGCCTGTCCCGAGATCCCGTTCACGTTCCAGATGACCTGGACCCTATCCAAGGAAGACCTCGACGAACTCAACTCCGCGCTGGCGACTCTTCCAAACGTTCGGGTTCAGGCCCGGACCCAGGACATGAAGCAGGTCTATGCCGAAGCCAAGATTGTGCTGGCCCCAAGTCGATGGGAAGAGGCTTTTGGACGCATTTCGGCTGAGGCTCATATCAACGGAATTCCTGTTGTAGCATCGGCCCAAGGCGGATTGCCAGAATCTGTAGGACCCGGCGGGGTTTTGATCGATTTGTCAGAGCCTGAAGAAACCTGGTCAAGCGCCCTGAAGAGATTGTGGACCGATAAGGCTCATTACGATCAACTGGTCCAGGCCTCACTAGACTATGCAGCGCGCCCTGCCCTGCAACGCGATCATCAACTCGATACACTGGAAGCGGTGCTCGGACGTGCAACGTCCCCAGCCGACCAGTAACCCGCCCTACCGAACAGGACACACCATGAACCTATTGTTCGTCACTGCTCATCCGCATACGCCGCAAATTGCAGGCGGATCACAATCCAGTACGCATGAATTGTCGCTGGAAATCATCAAACGCGGTCATGAAGTCTCAGTACTGTCCGGCCTCTACCACAAAGACCGGCTCGGTTACCTTGTACGGGCGGCGCTCAAGTTGACGCCTATGAAGTATACGCGCGACAAGCTGCCCGGGTATCCTGTTTATCGAAAATGGTTTGTCTGGGAAGAAGGTGACGCGGTTCTGAAACAAGCCAAGCCGGACGTATTGATTGTCACAGCGGGCAAGCCCTTCAAGACCGCAAAGCATTTCGCCCAGTTTGGCATTCCACTCGTAGTCTACGTCCGAGACGTGGAATTCCATAAGTATGAAGCCAGCCCTGCCGACCTCCCGGCTTCGACAGTCTATGTTGCGAATTCCCAATTTACTGCGGATGCTTACAAGGAAAAGTATGGCATAGACGCGGTACCCATTCCGCCCATGTTCATGGCCGAGCGCTATACCTGCGATCATGCACCAGAGGTCGTCTCCTTTATTAACCCACACCCCAAGAAAGGGCGCGATATTGCGTTCCAGATCGCTGAACGCTGCCCTGATATTCCGTTCGAGTTTGTTGAAGGCTGGCCACTTCCCGAAGATGTCAGTAAACAGAATGTCGAGTGGGCACGAAAATGCGGAAATGTGACTCTGAAGCCGCGCACCAATGATATGCGCAAAGTCTATTCCAGAACCAAGATCCTGCTCATCCCGAGCCAATGGCAGGAAGCCTGGGGGCGCATTGCATCAGAAGCTCACTTCTCTGGCATTCCGTGCGTCGCCACAAAAATTGGAGGCTTGTCGGAATCTGTTGGCGAGGGCGGTATCCTGATCAGCCCGGACGCACCAATCGATGACTGGGTGACGGCGGTGAGGAAGCTTTGGGATGACCAAGGATTCTATGCGGCCATGCAACAACAGACGCGTGATTATTCCAAGCGTGATATCCTGAACAAAGATCACCAGATCGACACGCTTCTGGATGCGTGCAACCGCGCGAAGGCAGCTTTTACCGCCGAACCAGAAGCAGCTGCGACAGCGAACTGATAGACACGACAGTTAGGTGAAAGAAACCAGCTCTGCGGGTCTCAGGTTTCCGAGAGTGATTGTCCGATCTTCCGCCGGCCCAGCAAACGCAAAACGAGATTGCGGCCGCTCCGCATAACGGGATAAAGCACGCGTGCTCGCTTGGGGCTACGAAATACCCAGCCGTTCAACTTGTTGAACACTGTCACAGGACTGCTGATCATCGACAATATGTGGATGCAATCATCCCCATAATACCATTCGCCACCGATGCGCGCGGCCATACCCTGATCCATATCGTACTTGCCGCGGGCGAAGATAGCCGTTTCATCGGACGACCGGGCATCTATCAGACGGACAGTCCCCACCGACTCGCGTATCCGCAGCATCTTCACATACTGGCTACAAAACGGGCATTCACCATCATAGACGATTACATTTTCAGTCATTTTGATCGCCGCTAGTTTACCGGAATGATGTCGGTTTTTGTGCTCACCAGAACATCTCGCTTGAATGCGCCATCTTGCCAGTCGAGACACACCGTTTCGACATTGTAACGATAGCCTGCGATGTTTTCCAGATTCAGCGCTTCAAACCCCTTGTATCTCACCGGCATGGAATAATGATGGTGAGGATATAGGTGGTAAGACGGCATTTTGCCCGATTTAATTTTCTGCTGCAGCATCATCTGGTGATGAGAGCCGATGAAGCTCGACGCGGCTCCGGCATCAAAATCGACGATAGACGCATCATTTTCGTACGGTGAATGATAGGAGCAAGTCTTGGTAGCTTTCATGATATCGTAATTGGCGATTTCGTCCGAGTGAACGCCGATGCCAATCTGCCCCCATTGCGACGTCGGCACGTGACGAGACGGTCCGCGATGCTCGCGATATCCAAAGTTACGTGTGTACATGAGATAAGAAGACTGCCGGAAGAAGCTATTGGGGACCCGGTACTCTTCACCTGTATCGGTGATCGCGGTGAAATAGGAATCTCGCAATTCCCGGCTATCATACCAACCAAGGCGTGCATTGTAGAAAACTGTATGTCCCATGATCGTGACAAGTACGCCAGCAATGATCGCCTCCTTGGGAAGTCGATCCATCTTCATCGCGACAAAAGCCGATGCGAGAAGGCTGTTCAACAAAATCCAGGGAACGAACAACGCGCCGGTCAGCAGAAAGATTGCGATGTGCATCATGTCGAAGAAGACGGTGAAGGCCAACATGGTTCGCACGCGCAAAAAAGCGAGGAAGCACAAGAACTGCGCCGCCAATGTTACGACGTTGAGATACGGCTCGACTGCGCGAAGAACTGAATATGCAAAACCGAAAAGCCCGGGCGCATACGCCCCTGGTGCGGCACCGACATTATAGCCAGCCAACATCAGAGAACTGGTTGGATTGTCAGAAACCCAAGCAAAGACACCTCCATCAAGGTGAATCTTCGCCAAGCCAGACATGAAGTAGTTGCCCAGATGAGCGCCGACCGCCATGCAAAGAATGATGAGTGGCAACGCGGTGATGCCCTGCTGAATACCCGTGTGAAAGCGCTCCGGGATAATCTGCTTCCGCTTGGCGATCTCTACCGCTTTTACGAACAGGCCAAGCGCCACAACCGCGCCGGCCGTGAAGACAAGCACTTCCACAAGCGGCGCATAATCATTGCGACCGAGTTCCTTCGCGCCAGACAGAACCCGTGTCAGGTCCTTGTGGATCAATAGATACAAGGGAGGTAACAGCGCCAGGGATGGCCGAAACATGGCGGCAATCGTGGCGGCGAAAACAATGAATGGAACGACAACAATAAAGTTTCCAGCGCCGCTCTGAACGTTCTCGTTTACACTCGAAAAATCCGCGCCCAACCACAGGCTGTAAAAGCCGAGGAAGAGGGCGAGACCCTTGATGATTATCCGAAGATACTTTGGCACATCATCATACTTGATGATGGCAGCCAGCGCGCAGCAAACTGCGATTGCAATGTAAATCGCAAGCGCGCGTTCAGGGTGCCAAGCGGCCGAATAATTGGCAATGAAGTTGAAAATCGGAACCAGCAACAAGCTTGCCAGCACAATGATGCCGATTGTCCCAAACTTGATGATTGGTGTCAGATTGTCATCGTCGGATAGGTTGGATCTATGCCCGAGTGTTGCCCACCGTAGCCCTGCCATTTTATTGTCACCCCACTAGGTCTCCGAAGCAGCGTTCCTCCACCCGGAAACAGAAATATACATTACGACCATTTAACACGCCGAAGAGTTTATCGGAATGGAAAACCGGCCCGGTCAGACTAGTTTTTTATTGATAATTACTACTGATCGCTTCAGCGAAATAAGTATTAGTCCGTATTCATCTTAAAAAAACTCTGAAACGATAACGCTAACGAAGGGATTTGCGTCAGGATCTACCCGACGCCTTCTTCATGAGCGCGTATCCTCTGTCGCCCACAATTGAACGAACAAAATTCTTCATCGACTGTTTGTTTGACAAGGGCGTCTTCTGAAGCACAATCCGCCGAGGCAACCCTTTCATGGATTGCTGAATTGTGCGCAGATCACCGCTGGCAGGCATATGCATTTGCTGCGTCTCAATGCATAGCGCTGGCTTGCCAGATAGACGGGCGATTTCAACCGCTTGATCGTGTTCGCTTTCAATGAACATAATGCTGTTCTTGTTGCGATAGACTTCCGCCTTGAACGACCCATGCGCCTTTGCTTTCTGGCGGGCCTCCTTGTTTGGCAGGTCTAGCATGTTGAGCGACTCGTACTGGATGCCCCACTTCTCGAGCCAAGCTTCCGTTTCCGGGCGATACTTTTCAAGTCGGCTCGTTACCAGATGGCCTAATGGCTTTGTCGGACGATTCAGCGGTATCGCGTTGAGGATAAATTCGCGATAGCGGTCGCCGTCATCATTTTGCTGGGCCGTGGGGTCCAGGCAAAGGACGCCATCAATATCGATGCAGCATTCCTTAAGCAGGCCGTGGTGGAAGAGGTTCCATTGAAAAATTCGCGGCTGGGGTACAGCGTCCAGAACAATGTCGATATCCGGGTGCGTCATCTTGGGACCGAAAACGGCACAATACGTCAGATTGTATCCTTCAAGTTCGACATCCAGCCGCTCCTTTACAGCGCGAATGGAATTGCCGTGGAACACGCTGTCATCAATCACCAGCACATTCTTCATCTCGGCGAAGGTCTTGTTCACCGCCGCACCGCGACGCGTGCGTCCCGAAGCCATGACGCGCCCCTCAATCAAACCTTCAACATCCGTGATGGGCAGGTTCAGCAAAAGGCCAAGGAAGTTCGCCGGAATCAAGCCGCTGCGCGGAACGCCCACGATTAGATCGATGTTGTCCGGCAACCGGCCAAGCCCCATCGTTATGGCGTCATACATATCTGCGAGAGAGCGATAGTTCATTCCTGCATTCCCTTTTGAGCCGCTCGAGCCTGTCGCTTGGACTGAATGCTGTTCCAGACCATTTCAAGCAGTTCTCGCGCCATCGAAACCTTTTCTTTGAACAAGGTCAGAACAGCAAGGTATATGCCATAAGAGAGCGCCAGAAGCAGGCCAATTTGTAAAAAGCCGATCTGCTGGAACGACTGCCCCGTGAAATAAAGTGCAGCAGCTGCGACTGCCAACGCCAACAGGTGCGGCATGAGCAGACGCACGAAATCTCCGAACCTGACGGTCCCATTGCGGGATGCCATGAACCAGACATAAGGCGTCTTGAACACTAGATCGCCAATGGCATACGCCGCAGCCACGCCTACGGCCCCTTGGGGCAATCCCACAACGAAGGAGGTTATGGAAATCACGGCAGTAACGGCGCCGACCATGAGATAGTGCTTGCCTCGCCCCTGGCTGACGAACAGCCAACCCATGGTCGAGGTCATGACCTGAACAAGACCAGCAATTCCGAGCCACATGAAAACTGGCGCCGCCGGCACCCACTCCTTGCCCAGCAGGACGAGGAAAATTTCGTCGGCGAACAGTATGCCGACCAGAACGCCCGGCTGCGCGGCAACAAGAATAATGGTGACGGCCACAAAGTAAGCACGCTTGTAGCGCTCAGGCTGGTTCACATTACGAGAAAGGAACGGCACCATCACCCTGGAGAGCGGATAAGTAATTTTCTGCAATGGGAAGAGCAGAAGCTTGTAGGCCCGGTCATAAAGACCGAGTTCGACCGCATCATGAAAGCGCGCGATTAGAATATTGTCGGCATTTCGTGAGGCAAAATTGAGAAGGTCAAATCCGGCGATACTGGAGCCGAACCCGATCATCTCCCTCATGCCTTCCGCACTGCCTATTTTCATCGGCTTGAACTTGCTGGCCATCCAGCTGGCGAGTGTGGAAACAGCCGCCGTAACAATCGTGCCGTAGAAGAGCGCCCAATAGCTTCGGGTCAGATAGGCGGTTGCGACCGCGACAATGAACCCGGCGAGCAACGAAACGACCTCGATGATCGCGATGGTCTTGAACGCGAGCTTGCGAGCCAACAAGGCGGCCGGCTGGGATTGCAGGCCCCAGACCACGATCGTTGCAGCATACGCGACCGCGAGCGCCTGGACTTCAGGCTCTCCATAGAAATCGGCAAGCAAAGGCGCACACGCCGCCATGATGACGGCCAGCAAAATGCTCATCGAAACGCTGAGCCAGAAGAGATTGCTCACAATCTGCTGCGATATCTGGTCTCGCTGTACCGTCGCCTGGTTCAGACCGAGTTCCTTGACCATGGCCGCGAAGGCGACGGCGGGCGCAACCATGGCAACGAGACCGAAGTCAGCCGGCAGCAACAGGCGCGCCAAGACGATACCCTGAACAAACCCCAGCACAACTCGAAAGCCCTGAGCGACGCCGGTGATCGCAGCTCCACTCGCAAGGCCCGCCGCAGTCGTATTGATATTGTTGAGGTCGTCATCCTCGGGAGGCGTGTCGTTCTTGGACATGTTCTGGAATGGAGGCTTTCTCTGGCTCGTTCTCAATACTGTTGCAGGCTGCTACAGTGCGAAATTCTGGCTGGTTAATAGTACAAGGACGTCACTGCCGGATCTCTATCTAGATTTTGATAATTTGATCCGGTTGATTTTCATTGCGCTTGTCATTGGAATGCTCGCTTGTTGTGCACCCATGGCGTTTGCCTTGCCTCAATTCCCCTTTTTCGGTCATGTCCCAAGTTTCCGGCGCGAACACGCCCGGGTTTCGGGAGACGCCCCCGTGTAGAAATGTTAGATGGAGAGCCTGACTATTTGGGGACGATCCCCTCTAGCATGCGAATTGCAAATATAGCGCCAGATGAATAAAGAATACCGGCGCTATCGGGTCTCTTTTCAGACCCATGCTGCAGCGCTGCATGAATGGGGATCAAAGGTGGGGTCATGCTAAAAAATCTGGCACAGCCGGAAACTGTGAATTCACAGCATTACGACTTTGTCGTGGTCGGCTCCGGCTTTGGCTCCGGTTTCTTTCTGTCGAAATTACTGGAGACAATAACCGGTCGAGTGCTCGTCATCGAACGCGGCGATTATAATGCCCATTCGTGGCAAGTGAACGAAAACCGGAACAGCTCGATCGACCGGGCAACGACTTATCATTCTGACAGCGACAAGCCGTGGAACTTCACCATCGGGTTTGGCGGCGGGACGAATTGCTGGTTCGCCCAATCGCCCAGATTTCTGCCAAATGATTTCCGGCTGAAGTCCAAGTACGGCGTCGGCCAGGACTGGCCTGTCAGCTATGATGAGCTGGAACCCTACTATTGCGATGCAGAAACCATCATGTCGGTTTCAGGCGATCCGGACATGCACGGCATCGCGCCACGTTCGAAACCGTTTCCACAACCACCGCATCATCCTTCTACGCCCGATCAGGTGATGAAGGCGGCGCGACCCGACACACACTTTATTATTCCCACTGCTCGTGCCCGAGTTGCCACGGAAGGACGCGGCCCCTGCTGCGCCTCCTTGCGATGCATGATTTGCCCGGCCGATGCGAAGTTCACGGCCCAGAACGGCCTGATTGATGTGTATAACGACCATCGCGTGACGGTGATCCTGAACAGCCGCGTCACCAGCTTTGACTCGACGAATAATACGGTGAAGAGCGCGAGTTTCGAGTCCTCGGGAAAGACATTCTCGGTTACCGGAGACGTGTTTGTACTCGGCGCAAATGCCATTCATAGCCCTGCTATCATGCAGGCATCTGGAATGGCCGATGCGCTGACCGGTGTCGGCCTAAACGAGACTTATGGGGCTGATCTAGAAATCCTGCTGGATGGTATGGAGAATTTCGACGGTTCCACTATCACGACTGGCTTGGACTATAGTTTCGCAGATGGCGACTTCCGCGCCGATCGCGGCGCAGCGCTTATCTACTTTGAAAATCGTTGGAAGTTTGGCCTTCGGACAGAGCGCTCGAAATGGCGGCAGACGCTTCCAATCTCTATCGTTGTCGAAGAGATGCTTGAAGACGGAAATCGCGTCGAACTCGGCGAGAACGGAGAGCCAATCGTTCACTTCATGGGCGCCAGCGACTACGCCAAGAAAGGTTTGCAGGCAGCCATCGACGGTTTGGACGAGATCCTTCAACCCCTACCCGTCGAAGAGGTTGTTTTCCGCCGGATACGCCGGACGGAGTCGCATCTGCAAAGCACGATGCGCATGGGATCCGATCCGGCAAGCTCTGTGGTGGATGGAGATCTCATTCACCACAAATACCGAAATCTCATCGTGGTCGGCTCGTCTGTGTTCCCAACATGTGGAACCGGCAACCCCAGCCTGACCGTTGCCGCTCTCAGCTTGAGGGCAGCTGAAAAGCTGACAGCGAAGGTGACCATATGACCCGGAACAGACTCTCACTTTCTCGCCGGGCCATGATTTTGGGTGGGGTTGGCGTGGCCGCAGCAGCTGGGGCTGGCACGGTTCTGCTGACGACCGATCAGGGGCATATCCGGCGCACGCTGAGACGGCTGGTCGGTCCGTTCAAAATGGACAAAGCGGAATTTGAGACCTTCGTACGAGACTTTCGGGAGGCTGAGGCTGCACCTTCCTTCATCAAGTCGGCCACGCTGCGCGGACTGGAATTGATTGGGCTCGGATCAACTGTATCCGGGGGCGGAATTCCGAAATTGTCTGATCATCAAGCCGATTTCGAACGCGCCCTGCTCACCGCCTTTATCGTGCGCACCGACTATACGTTGCTTGATGAGCCCGCCACTGAACCCACGACCTATCTCGGCTCCATGACGGCTTGCTTCAATCCATATGCCGAGTTTGCCTAGGGCAGGCACCTGTATGCTGGCGCTCATGCGGTGCTTGCACAATACCTTGAAAAGATTTGCGTTATGACTTCACAACCAATTCTCCCAAATCCTTCTTCGTCTGAGCAGGTGACGTTCTCAAACAGTCTTGCGAGCCTGAGAGGCACTGCCGCCTCTTTCGTCGTGATTTATCATGCATTCCTGTTGTTCAAGGTTTCTGGACTGGATACACCGCAACGGCACGGTCTCAATTTTTCTGAACCGTTCCACATGCTGGTTCACGGCCTGATCGGCTTTTTCAACGGACCTGCCGCAGTTGTTCTCTTCTTCGTGTTGAGCGGGACAGTTCTCACGCTTTCCCTGCGCCGGTCGAAGGGCAAAGGACTTGCTCATCTGGCTGGCTATTATGTTCGACGTCTCTTTCGCCTGTATCCGCTACTGATCGCGGTGACATTGTTTGCTGCGGCCATGCACTGGCTGTATTTCAGTGATGCGCCCACGGCTGGGGCCACGAGCTGGATGAATGGATATTTCAACCAGGACCCCGGTCTCATAGAAACGCTTCTCAATGCCGTCGGCTACTCCAATAGCCTGAACTCTCCGGCGTGGACCATCCGGACAGAGATCATTGCATCATTTTTGATGCCTTTGTTTGTCGTTCTGACGCGTCGGCCGGCCCTTATAGCCGCTACGCTTGTTGTGCTGGTGGCGCTAATGTACGCACCGCTGCACATCGGCCATGTGAATGTCTATCTGATCGCATTCTTTCTGGGTGCTCTGATACCGAACTATGGACGCATGGTCGCCGACCTATATTTTCGGTTTCCGAAATGGTTTCGCTACCTTCTCATTGCCGGTGCACTTTTCGCTGGCATGTTCGTCCAGCGGATTTTCCGGCCATGGGTTCACGTGGACCCGTCTTCTGTTCTGGTCGTATCTCTTGCCGCAACATTTCTTGTCACCATAACTTTTTATGGTCGTAGTGAAGGCTGGCTGGCCTCCAAGAAGCTCGTCTTCCTCGGAGATATCTCCTACGGGCTGTACCTCTTGCATTTCATCATCTTGTTCGCATTCGCAGAATTGCTTGGGCCGATGCTTGGTGCCGATCCTTCACCTGTCTCTGCACTTGCCATGATGGCGTTCATTGCAGCCTTGACGCTGGCAGTGACCATTCCGCTTGCAACGCTGAGCTATCACTATCTCGAACGCCCGCTGCAGGACCTCGGAAGAAAATATTCCAAGCAAATTCAATCGGCTGACAAGACCGCAGAACTGTCGGCGGCAAACACCCGGCCCGCTGTCGAGACGCCCTGAAATGCTCGCCTATTCTTCTTTGAACGATACGGCCGTGAAGTCTGCAAGTGGCTTGGTCAAGTATGACAGAGCCGTGCGCTGACCTGTCTGGATCATGGCGTTCGCTTGCATCCCGGGCGTTAGCTCGGTGCCGACGCGCGCCTTCTCCTGCTCAGTCAGCTCGACGACAGCGCGGTAATACGGCGCGATGCCATCCTGTTCGACCAGGACATCAGCCGACACGGTCTTCAGAGTGCCTCTGACTTCGGGCGTGCGAGACGCATTGAGCGACGGAAAGCGTATCCGCACGGAATCCCCATTCTGCACCCGGTCGATTTCGCTTGGGGATATTCGGACGATCATCACCAACTCCTCGTCATCCGGGACGATGGATAGCAAAGGCGCGCCCGCACCAATCACGCCATTGACCGCATGCACATTCACACCAAAAACCTGCCCTGCATAAGGCGCAACAATTTCAGTACGAGCCAATTGGTCAGCCGCGTACTGGCGACGCTCCATAAGGTCTTCAATACCCAACTGGATCTCTTTCAACTGAGTCAGCACAGTCTCACGCGTATCGGTTTCCAATCTCGATATCTGCAGCCGGCCTTCCGCCATCGCCGTACGTATCTGAGCGATCTCCGCTCTATGAGATGCTTGTTGGCCAGCAAGACGTTCCTTCTCGCGCTTCAGCGCCAGCATTCGGCTCTTTGGCGCGTGCCCTCTTTCGAACAATGCCTCAAGCCCGTTAAGCTCGTCTTCAAGGATCAATATCTGTTGGGAATTCGAACTCATGAGGTCTTTCAGACCCGCAACGCGTTCACCCTGTTGATCTATTTTGTATGAGAGCAATTGGACATCGGTTTCGAGTGCTTGAGTACGCGTATCCAAGATGGCCTGCTGAGTTGTAATAACGCGCGCCACGCGTCGCTTGCCGTCCTCTAGAGTTTCCAGAAATTCGATTGTGGGGGTCCGGACAACGACGTCACGTCCCTCCCGCTCCGACAGCAACCTCGCCTCTTCTCCTGCCAAGGTAAACAATTGGGCCTCAAGGCTGGCAAGAGAGGCCGCAACACCTGAAGTATCCAGGCGGATCAGTGGCTGGCCGATTTCAACAGTATCTCCATCCGCGACCAGAATCTCCTTTACGATCCCACCTTCCAGATGCTGGACCGTCTTGTTGGCACCCGAAACCTGCACTGTACCCGGCGCGACCACCGCGCTTTCGAGTGGCACCACTGCTGACCAGATGAACAAGCCACCAAACAACACACCAACCACCACCAGGCCCTGCACCATGAGTCTACGCAGGCCGAGGTCGATCAGCGTCAGACGGTCGCTGTCCTCGAATACGATCGGACCCGTGGTCATTGCGTCTTGCCCTTCTCTATCAGCTTGATGCCAGTAGCGGACCGCTTCTGAGTTCGCAGAACCTTCGACAGAATTTCATCTCGCGGCCCGAGCGCCTGCACTTTGCCCTCATGCATCAACACTATTTTGTCCACATGGCGCAGCGTGGTTGGGCGGTGTCCGATTATCACAACAGCCACCTTCTCATCCTTGAGCAGCTTGAGTGTGTCATTCAGCGCCTCATCGCCCTCATGGTCGAGATTGGCATTCGGCTCATCCAGGATCACCAGCTTGGGATCAGAGAACAATGCGCGCGCCAACCCAATACGTTGGCGTTGACCTGCCGAAAGACGTTCGCCACCAATACCCAACTCAGTGTTGTAGCCATCTGCAAAAGACTGGATCATGTCGTGGGCGTTCGCACGTTTGGCCGCAGCCACGATTTTTTCTGGGTCGGCGTTTGGACGAAGGCGGGCAATATTCTCACTGATGGTACCGGGTAAAAGTTCGACCGCCTGCGGCAAGTAGCCAAGCTGTTGTCCCAACTGGTCCGTCTGGTACTCCTTGATCTCGGCACCATCAAGTCGCACTGCGCCAAGCGCATAGGGCCAGACTCCGGTCAACACCCGGGCCAAGGTCGTCTTGCCCGAGCCACTCGCTCCGATCACACCGACAATCTCGCCCGGCTCAACCGAGAACGAGATTGCTTGAAGAAAAGGTTTTTGCTGGCCTGGCAAGGCTGCGAATACATTCTCTACCAACAGCTTTCCGGTGATGGCCGGAAGGGTCATCGGCGCTGCCTTCTGCTCGGTAGCGCCCGTTAAAGACGCAAGCCGTTTTCGCGCGGCCCTGGCACGAACAATCGAACGCCATTGCGAAACTATTTGCTCAATTGGAGTAATGGCCCGCGCGCCGATGATAGAGCCTGCGATGATCACACCTGGCGTTGCAACACCAGCAATGGCGAGCACGGCGCCCGCACCAAGCAAGGCGGATTGCAAAAACATCCGGAAAGCACGTGTGGCGGCGGCGGCGGTATTGATTGTGTCAGATGCTCGAATAGCTGTGGCATCCGCTTCGGTGGTGGCATCAACCCATTTGTCACGGACAGTCTTTTGCATACCCAGCGCGTGAACCGATTCAGAACTGCGCCACGCATTCTGGGCGAAGACAGCGCCCGTATTACTGACTTCACCAGAGGTGAGCAACGAGGCTTCGCTTGCCTTTTGAGTATATAGAGCCAGCGCAAAAATCACGGCTGAACCAATCAGGGCCAGTACACCGAGCGTCCAGTGCATGAGGAAGAGGATCAAAAAATAGAGTGGCGCCAGTGGCAGGTCAAAAGCCGCCTTGACCGTCGGGCCAGCCATGAATTGCCGAAGTTCCGCCAGGTCTTTCATTGCCCGACCGTCCTTGGCACCTGAATCCTGGAGTGACCGACGATGAATGGCATCGAAAACCAAAGGGGCCATTTCACGCTCAATCCGGGCAGCCACATGAACCAGCATCGACGACCGGATCGCATCAATAAGCGCGTATCCAATGAACAATACGGCGATTAAAGCTGTAAGCGCGATCAGCGTTTGCAGGGAACCACTGACCAGCACCCGGTCGTAAACCTGCAGCATGTAAAGCGGACCTGCCAGCATCAACACATTAAGGGCAACACTGAAGCCCCCGACTGCGAGAATAGCCCTGCGGGATTTCCGCGCCGTCTCGATCAGGGTTTCTTCATGACCCAACTGGTTCGGTCTTTGATTGGACACGCATCCACCTCTTCCGTGCGAGACGTCGTCACGTCAGCGCTCTATCAAGCAGACATGCACCGTCTCGCTGATCTTGTGCCCACCGGTTCGCACGAATGCGCGAGTTTCCAGGCACTATTCACCATACATGGAATTTGGTTGAATCTCTATTTACCAAGCCTTTGAAAACAACGACTTCTCGGAGATGTTACTTAATTTTTACGCTGTCGGAGTTCGTGAACTCACGCGCGCGCCGGCCTGTCTTGCAAGATTCCCGATGACGTGAAGCGTTGCCAATGGTGAAATCACCAGAGCTCTGATGGCTTTGGCTGGATTTCTTTCGCGAACAGCCTCGATCATTGTCCACCAGGCCAGCTCTCTTTCCGAGTATCTCAAGTGACCCAGAAGCGCGCGCCGGTCCGTACGCGTCAGGCTCGGATAATTCAGCATTTCCCGACTGATTTCAACCAAGCGCTGATGATCCCTGCCCGACTGGGAATGGGAAGCTGATCCTCTCCGGCGAACAAGGTAATAGCCCTCGGGATCGACAAGATCCGCCTTGGCACCTGACATCAGTAACCGCGTATACAATTCAAAGTCTTCGCCGAACCTCAACTGGTCTCTGTAAGGTCGCGAGGCGTCGCCAAGACAGCGCCGATTGATCAGGGGCTTGATGAAGCCGAGTTCCGACCGCTCAATGTCTACATCGTAGGATTGTTTGACGAATAACTCAGTCGTCAACCGGACGGCCCCTTCCGGCTTATCGGGCCACAAGACACGCTCGACCTCTTCCGGAGTGTCCTCGGAACTCATCAGGAGATTGTCTGCCACCCAGTCGAGATCTCTCGCGCGCGCTTCGTCCAGCAGGCCGGCAATGCGCGTCGGCAACATGAAATCATCACTATCAAGCGGCGTGAACCAGGCCGCATTTGTTTGCCGTATCGCGCAATTTCGAGCGGCCGACGGCCCGGAATTCTGAGCCTGTTGGACAAATGTAAGATTTGGAATTGTCCGCGCCATTCGCTTGGCGATCTCTGGTCCCTCGTCTGAAGAACAATCGTCCACGACGATCACCTCAACCGCAACAGTGTCCGGAACCTTCTGTTCGACGGCACTACGAATGGCACGTTCAATATTGGGGGCGTCATTGTAGAGGGGAATAACAATCGCAATCTTGTTTTCATCAAGCATTGGTCTTGCCTCCATATCTACACCCTTGAAAATATTCAGTGTCCGAATAGATTTTCATGACACTTTCCGGAGATTCGCGATCGCCATCTTCCGGTCCCCCTTCAGCAGCATTACCATAGACGACATGCCGCGCTTCGCCATTGCGGGGGCCGCAATCAAAAGGCCTGCGACGTAGAGCGCTATTCCGAGCCCGATGATCGCCGCAACCCTGGTGAGGTCGGACCAGTCATCAGGAAGGTGGCCAGCGGCCCACCATATCCCGCCGCCCATTACGAGTGCGGCAATTAAAACCGACGACCCCGCAAGAATTTGACGGGTGATAGGGAATTTCACAGCACGGTAAACGGCCCAACTGCTGAGGAACCAACCGAGGAATTTCTGGAAAGCCAAGGCGATCATTACGGCCTCCAAACTCACCCGCGATGCGAAAGGCAGCATCACCAGAAGAACCAGCAGCGCGAAAACACTGACCTTCAGCAAAAGGCCCGGTCGTCCGACACCGCGAAGCACCCCGCCATTGAACGCGGAAGACGGAAGGCGAATACCCATCAACATGGAAATCTGAATCGCGATGATCGCATCATTCCACTGGTCACCAAACACGACCGGCACAATGACCGGAGCGGCAGCGGCAGCACCGATGAATGCCGGATACGCAATAAATCCGGCGAGCCAGATCGCGGTAGACATCGTCTTGTAGAGCGTCGGAAGATCGTTCTGAGTTTTCGACGCTACCGGGAATGCAACTGCACCAAACGGCGACACGAGCGCCTGCATCGCCTGATTCTGTATCCGCATGGCAAGATTGAACATACCGAGCGCCGCCGGCCCGAGAAACAAACCTACAAACAATCGCGGCAGACCCAAATCCCCTGCTGCTACCAGCCTCAATCCGATTGATGCCATCTTGAATCGGAGCAAGGACTTGAACTCAATCAGATTTGTCCGAAAAGACGGCCACCATTTGGCAAAATACAGGAAAGCCAGCATCCTCGCGAAACGACGGGACATTTCCATCGCGACCAGCGCCCAGGCATTCTGAAACAGGATCGCGCAACTTACGCCGACAATTGCGCCAACGATGTAACCCACGACATCCACAATGGTAATTTCGCGAAACTGCATATGTCGCTGTAGCAAGGCAGCTGGAACCGCACTCAGCGCGCCCATGAACAGAACCAACGACATGACCCGCAGGTAGTCGACCAAGGGCGGCACATCAAAGAGCACCGCAATATAGGGAGCACTGAGTTGGATCAGTCCAAAAAACAGGGCTGCGAAGCACAGCGAGGACAGAAAGACTGAGTTGGAATGTTCTGTTTTCAAATCGGTCCTCTGAATGAGAACCTCGTTGAGACTGTCGCTCGAAAAGACTTCCGGGATGACAAGTACAATCAAAAGAAACCCGTAGACGCCAAAATCCTCTGGCGTGAGCAACCGAGCGACCACAACAAGCGACACCAGACCGCTCAGCAAGCCCAACCACTTACTGAAAGCTACCCAGATGGCGGCTTTGCCAGCAGACCTCATCAGGCCTTGCGATGGGCTCGAGGGAATTTCGTCGGAAGAAATGGCTGCTGTTCCCATGGAAGCTGAACGCACTCAAAAGCTGGATTCGGCTTTTAACCTTGCAAGGATGGTGCCTGAAAGGGCAGATTTTGCCAATTGCAGTACCGGCGAGCGGTAAGATTACTGTCCTGCAATGCTCAACAAACGAGAGAAAATTCCTAGAGAATTCAGCTATCTGCGCAGATGGTTAATATACCGGTCGCCCCTTGCAGCCTGTTGGTGTTTCGTCAGCCTGCTCAAATCCCCAGTAACGGCGGGATACCGTCCCAAACCAACCACATTGATGCCGGATTCGACGTCGAGACTGAGTCAATGATTATGGGTGAAATCACGTGTCGGTTTAAGTCACCTTTAATAGTTGATCGCCAAAAAAGAAGTATGCGCAATGCGAATTCGTCTCTGGCAAGGAATACATCCATGATGCATCTGGCTGCAGAGCCCACCACAATTCGCCACTATCAGAGCGACGTCCAGACCGATATCGAGAATTTCGGCAAATGGCCCGTCTGGCTGCGCATCACGTTGATCGTTGGTCTTAGCGCTTCGCTGTGGGCAGGTATCATTTTCGCCATCGGCGCCCTGTTGTAATACAGCCCCCAAAAAGTGGTTACCTGGTCGCTACGCCTTGGCGTAGCCCGGACTGGAACTCAGGTACACGGGCGCCTTCCCTACGTATGTGCGACGCACCGGCGATAGTGTCGCCAAGGCGCCAAGATACAGCAAGTTAAGGGGGGTGTTGAAACTCGCCCACGCCAAAGACTCCGTAAACGTCGAAATGAATACGATCGCGCCGAAGACGAGCAGCGCAGACATCTCCAAAGACGAATCCCGGAAGAACTGCATTAGCAGACGATAACCGCACCACGCCCACATCAACAGGTAAAGTCCGAGACCGATGTATCCGAGATGCACGCGCACTTCGAGATACGCATTGTGGAAGGTCAGCTTTGTCCCGTATGGCTTGAAATCCATTTCATTGATCGATTGTGCCGCGCCATTTGACGGGTTCCAAAATCCCTCAAGCCCCAAACCGATAATTGGGTGCTCTTCCGCTGCCAAGCGCCCAGCAGACCAGATATGAGTTCGCCCAGTGAAAGTCGTATCCTTACCTAGCGCGCCCAGGAAGTCCGCCACATAGTCCTGGTGAGTCTGGTTCAGCACAATCATGGCGCCTATCAAAAACACGCTGACGCCAGCAATGAATATGATGGATCGCAAGTGGCGCACCTTGCTAATGGATTGCCACGCGAACTTGACTAGAAACAGGCCGATGATCCCGACACCGGCAAACACGAGTGCCGTTGCCGACGGCGCCCGTAGCATAAAGATCAAGGCTACTGGGAAAATGAGCGCGGCCAATAGCCGTGTCCAAGGCCATGACTTTTCATTCAACAATGTCATGAAGCTGAGCAATGCCACGAACAACATTTGCTGGGCGAAATAGTTCTTTTGCGGATACGGCCCGCCGGAGGGCATTGAATCATAGAATGGAATACACACAATGATCGCCATCACACCTGCGAAGAACATGCATCGCAGGATAGTGGTGATATCAAATCGCGTAATGATAATGACAGCGACCAGAGGGGTTAGAAGGTAAAGTGCGCCGCTCCGGATGGCTGCCCCCATATAGGGTGACCACAGAATCGAAATGAAACCGAATATCGGCAGGAGGAAAAGAGGCCACGCCTTGAGCACGATCGGAATGACCTGCTCCTTATGCAAGGCGAGAAGCCACAGAAACCACAAAACCATCAGATAGCGTAGTGGAGTTTCAAGCGGCAGTGGCACGAATGAATTCAGGAACCAAACCGAGATAAGCGCTTGCTCCCAGTATGGGATTTTCCGCGGCTCCTCATAGACTTTGGCCATGACAAGAGATGAATCGCGGTCAGTCGGAATACGACTTACAATGTTCATGCGACAGCCTCCTGGCCAAGACTGGTCGAGATCATGTCGCGCATGAATCCAGCCGGCTGTACGAACAGGTCTTCTGGCAAGCTTGCAAGACGCATGGCGTAAGCGGCAATCTCCCGGCGATCTGTCAACAAATGTCCCACCAGTTTCGACAGCGAGCGCTCAAGGGGCTCCTCAATCACGAACCCGCAGTCATTCCGTGCGATCCAGGCCGCTGTCTCTGTACCGGCCGGCGCGATCGAGGGCGTCGCATAATAGCCTCCCTCATAGATCCGGTTCGGCAACAGCCAGACCGAATTGTACCCAGCCTCCATGAAGTCCCCTGCCCAGACCACATCCAGCGAGGCATAAATGCTGGATAGATCCTCTGGTGACCGGAACTTTCCAAAGAAGGTCATGTTTGGTCGACGCTCAATCTCGGGTTCGAACACAGGAATTTCGGTGCGTGCCGGGATTCCATGTAGCCGAATTTCCAATGTATCGGGAAACGCGTCAGCCAGAGCGCATAGCAGGTCCAGCGAACGCTGGCACCGCAACATGCCGACCCAGCCGAGTACAAGTTTTCGGTCTTCCAGAATCTCCACCGGGAGCGCAGTATCCGGCCGTGGGCCAAAGTTACTGTCAGCACTCAAACGGTTCTCTACGACATAGGCCGTGAAGTCGCCCCCGTAGTGAAGTTCGAAATGGTTCCGCAAGAAGCCGGGAGAACTCACAACAAGCGCCCGTGTCCGCTTCAGCAGAGCGCGTTCGAGGCCACGAAATATCCGACCCACAAAATCGGAGCGCGTCAGCAAGCGATGCACATCGAGGCTCTCGTAGATGACGGGCGTCTTCAGTCCTGTATGGCGCTTTGCCAGGAACGCACACGCCAGCATGTCGAGATTTCGCGCATATATGACGTCAGCTGCAGCTAATAACTCACGTTGCTCAGCCGCCTTCCGCGCGCCAGCAAACACCTGCTTGATCCGCTGGAGGAAGGCGCCATCACGCGTCTTGCCAAGATCGACATTTTTCCATTCCGGAGAGACATCACGGCGGCGCATCATGAAGCCAACAACATCCATTCCGTCGCCGACGAACGACTTCACACGTCGGCGCACAGCGGCATCTGCCGCATCATGTCCGAAGAATGCAATTGTCGTCATCGCTCGATCCAATTCAGGGTAAGCGAAGCGATCATCGCATGATCGCTCCGTCTCACACCTTAGTTTGCGTCAACTTTTTCAGGAGACTCTGTGCTGTGCTCCGCGAGGCTCGGCGGGGTCTGGATCGCTGTAGGGCGAATTTCGCCCTTCTTGGGCTTGTTCGGATCCCGGCGCATGAAGCTGAACAGAGAAGGCTTCGTCTCCATTTGATAGTACTTACGATAGGCATCATATCCTGCACCCGGGTCGCTGTAGTGGCGGCGGCGGTTGAGGTTCACCATGTTTAGCGTAACACCCAGCAGGTCGGCCTTGAAGGATCGCAAGAGTGCCAACGACTGACGCGCTGCTGAGCGGTTCGTGTGACGCCAGCGCACAACCAGAATGGCCTTGTCCGTCTTGCCTGCAACAACCCGCGCCTCAGCCATCAGCAGCAGTGGCCCCGTATCGATCAGGATGAGATCGTACATGGAGCGCAAGCGAACCAGAAGATCGTCAAAGGCGCGCGTCCCGAACACGTCATGTGGCGTATGGCCCGTCAGAGACAGCGGCAGAATATCCAGCATGCTCTTGGGGTCCTTGGAGATCGCATCAGAAAGCTGTCCTGCGCCGAAGAGATACTCAATGAAACCGATCTCAGGCTTCAAGCCAGCTGCGTCAGTCAACTGGCGGCGGCGGAAATCGCCATCAATGACCAGTGTCCGCGCACCCGACATGGCCGACATACGACCGAGCGCGAGCGTCAGGCTTGTCTTGCCTTCATCCGGCAGGGACGAAGTGATCGCTACGGTCTTCGTTTCGCTGTCCAAGTCCGAGAAAGCGATTGCTGCTCGCAGATAGCGAATACTTTCGGCAAACGCTGATAACGGGTTTTCTATGAGATAATCGGCAGGATTGGTTTGAGCGAAGCCAAGAGCATTGCCGGTGCGGATCAGTGGCACCGTGCCGAGGGCATTCTGAGCAAGCTTCTTTTCAATGTCTTCCGAAGACGAAATCTTCATATCGAACATTTCGGCCATGATGGCGAGAGCGCCACCGAGCAAACAGCCAAGTATCGCACCAATCAAGAGGTTCAGTGTGGTACGAGGTGAACTTGGAAACTTTGGCACCGATGCATTGGACAGGATCACGGCATCCGGCTGGACAAGACCATCCTGCTCCCGGGTCTCCTTGGATCGCGCAATGAACTCTTCATACAATACGCGGCTGGTTTCAGCATCGCGCTCAAGCTCGCGCAGGCGTACCATTGCGAGGCTGTTGCCGCGGAGCTTGGAGTTCGAGTTGCTGATTTGTGACTGGAGCCGGCTAACCTGGTCCTGACGAACACGAACTTCGTTTTCGAGATTAGTGGCGATCCGGGTCATTTCGTTCTGGATCTGACGCTCGATATCCGCCTGTTCAGCGCGCGCACCAATCAGTTCAGGGTGCTGCGGCCCGAGACGGGTTTCGAGGTCACCCACCCGGCCGCGGACAGCAGAGAGCTGTTGTTTCAAGCTCGTGATAAGAGGAGATTCCAGAACTTCGGAAATCCCATCCACGCCAGCGCCGCTATTGATCTGCCGGCGCATACTGTCAAAGCGTGACCGGACACGGTTCAGCTCGACTTCAGCCTGTGTTTTCTGCGTGGTCAGATAGGCAATGTTCTGCTCGGTGAGCGTGTTACCCATCGCCGTTTCCATGTCGTTGTCGGCAATGAATTTGGCAACGCGGTTTTCCTTTTCCTCAACTTCCTCACGAAGGGCAAACACACGATCAGACAACCATTCGGTAGCGCGCCGTGTGGCGTCCAGCTTCGTTTCAAGCTGTTGAACCCGATACTGATCTGCGATGGCATTGGCGAGACGGGCAGATGTTTCTGGCGAGGTGCTCGTGACCTCAACGTTGATAAGATAGGTGGTGCCGATACGCGAAACACCAACACGCCCCATCAACGTGCCGACGACGCTATCCAGAATGGCGCTCTCGCGCTCATCGACACTCATGCCTTCAAACGGGTCGACCACGCGCGTATCCATGCCGACCAGTGATTTGACCTGGTTCTTCAGCTTGCCCAGTGCGCTGGTCTTTCGCTCGCGCAGTGTCCAGTTGAACTCAGGATCCTCGATGAGCTTCTGTTTGACGGCAACCTTCGTCAGAAGTGACTTTGACTTCATGATCATGACTTCGGTGTCGATCACCGCCGTGCTGACCGCCAAACCACTGAGAACACTGCCCAGGTCGATCACGTTTTGCTGCTCAGTATCCAGCTGGACCACAGAACTCGATTGATAGAGCGGCGTCTGGTTGAACGTCATGTACGCGACCAGCGTGAAGACCGAGAGGAAGCTCAGCGCAATCAGCCAGAAGCGCCGGTACACAGCCCCCAACAGCGACTTCAGATCTGTCGGCATGTTGTTGCCTTCGGTCTCCGCTTCTGCGGGAACCTGGGACGGAAGTTCAAAACTGAATGTCTTGGTCAAGATAATATACCGCGCGTTGGGGTTGGAAGCTTTCAGGCGACCGGCCGGATGGTCGGTCGCCTGGTATGGAAATTAAGGGTGGATACGAACCGAAATACCGAGAAGGTTCGCAGAGAAGCTCTCATCGGCCGCAAACGCCGTACCACTCCGGTCACGATCAACGCGACGTGCGAAGGCGTTCAGGTGCACCCGCTTGTTCATTTTGTACGTACCGATCACACCGAATTCGGTGATGTCGTCATCCCTGTCGGTCTCATCGTATTCATAGCTGGTGAGCTCGCCATATCCTGACAGGATGATATTGCGGTACAGTTCGTGATCAACACGAGCGCCTAGCGTCGTTTGAATGGAGCTCGCGCTGGTCCGAATGCCGCTATCGACTGTTCGGCGTGCACCATTGAAGCTCACAGTGGTGAGACGGGTCGGGAACCATTCTACATTCGCATCGACGGCCAGACCGTCAGTGTCTTCGTAGAAAGTGTCATCCTTTTCTTCGCTCAGGTAGCCAATGGCCACGTCACCGCGGATCAACGTGTTCAGTTCGAAGTCCACACCACCGTAAACAGTGTAAGAATCTGAATCCCTGGACCGTTCCGCACCATCGACGACGATCAGATTATCGTACTCACGCTGTTGGATCATGCCTTGGCCAAAAACAGCCACGTTCGGCGAAATCGCATAGCTGAGGCGCGAATTGAAGAGCGTGTCAGACCGGTCACGGAAGTCCTGATCGATCGGCGTGCCGTCAAGGGAGACCGTGTCGTCATAGTCGACTTCCGCAAATATCACAGAGTTCGTCCAGCGAATACGGTCATTTGTATAATTGGCACTCAGCTCGACGCCTGCGCGGGTATACTCGATCGGCTCGCCCAGTCCGGATGTGTTCGATGGGTCGGACCGCTGATCCGTAGATTGCTGGTAGAAGACCGCGCCGCCAAGTGCGACGTCGCGCGTGACGTCCAGACGGCCCCGCAGCCGCGTATTGACGTCATTGGCTGACTGGTCACTGAAATCCTGGTACTCGTCACGGCTGACAGACACGGAAGCGGCCACTTCGTGCACGCTCCAGTTTGTACGAGCCGCAATATCAGCACCGATGCGGGCGATGACATCAGATTCTTCGTTGTCGCTCGTTCCCAACGCATTGTCGGTATAACCAAGGCCAGCGAACAGACTGGAATTTACCGTAAATGCTCCGAGCCGGATGGGCTCCGGATCATATTCGGGCTGACGGCGGTCTGTAACCGCCTCATACTTGTCCCGACTGTAAAAGTCGCTCGACTGCGCATACGCCGTCCCAGACATCGCCGCAATCAGAGCGCCTGTCGCGACTCCTGCAAGGCTAACCCGCTTAGTATACAACATTTCCACCTCTTCCCTGGATTATGTATTCCGGTTGCTCGAACCGCCATGTTTACCAAAGGTCCCAAAGCAAGACCCATACCACTTTTCTTACAAAGAGTGAGGGCTTCATAGGGGAATACGGTGTCAGTCAAGTAATCAAAGTTAGGCAAATTCGAGCGAATTATTGGAAGGTTTCAGCGGCCCGCAAGACCGAGAGGCGGATTGTCGGCAATAATTTCTCAATTAATCAAGACGTAAGAAGAGGCCCGGGACGCTGTCTTCGCGTCCCGGGCCGTCTCGTCAGACTAATTCGGCAGAATATTAATTATTAAAAAGCCCGTAGGCCCAATATTCAGCCTGCACAGTTACTGGACTCTGATGTCTATTCCGCCGCTGCCGGAAGTTCCATCTCTGTCAGTCCGGTGTACCGCTTCAGATGGTGATCGATATTGCCGAACTCGGAATCGATCATCGTCAGGCGTTTGAAATAGTGTCCGACAGCCAGTTCGTCTGTCATGCCCATGCCGCCATGGATCTGCACGGCTTCCTGACCAATGAAGCGACCGGCTTGACCGATGCGCACCTTGGCAGCGGATGCCGCCTTCTTGCGCGTGACTTCGTCTTCATCAAGCTTGAGCGTGGCCATGTAGGTCATGGAAATCGACTGCTCATGCTCCATGAACATATCGACCATGCGGTGCTGCAGCACCTGGAACTTGCCAATCGGAACGCCAAACTGCTTACGCTGGCGTGAATATTCGACCGTCATGGCGTGCGCCACCTTCATGGCGCCGCAGGCTTCGGCACAGATCGCGGCGATGGCCTCGTCGGTAACGGTTTCGATCAACGGCAGACCATTGTCGACTTCGCCAATCACCGCTTCTGCGCCAACCGCGACGTTCTCGAAGTAGACTTCCGACGCGCGGCGACCATCGACCGTCGGATAATCGCGGGTGCTTACGCCCTGCGCATCCTTGGCAACGACGAAGACTGAAACGCCATTGCTGTCACGGCGATCACCTGACGTGCGCGCTGTCACAACGAAGTGGGTTGCCCAAGGCGCCCCAATGACCACGGCCTTGTGCCCATTCAGGACAAAGCCGGCGCCGTCTTTCTTGGCGGTCGTCTCAAGATCGGCCAGATTATAGCGACCGCGCGGTTCTGCGTAGGCGAATGCAAAGATGTTCTCGCCCGACATGATGCCGCTAAGGTATTCTTCCTTTTGCGCGTCCGTGCCGCGCTTGAGGAAACCACCACCGCAAACAACGCTCGGCACGTAAGGCTCGACCACGAGGCCCTTGCCGAACTCTTCCATGACGACCATCGCATCAATCGGGCCGCCACCAAGGCCGCCATCTTCTTCGCTGAACGGTGCCATCAAGAGACCAAGCTCAGCAAACTGTGCCCACATTTCAGGACGCCAGCCCGCTTCGGACTCGACCACCTTGCGGCGCGTGTCGAAATCATACTGCTCGCGGATCAGCCTCGAGAGGCTGTCGCGGATCATGTTCTGCTCTTCGGTGAAATTGAAGTCCATCTTCTATCCTCCCTGCCTCGTGCGCCCTAAAGGCCGAGGATCATCTTTGAAATAATGTTGCGCTGGATCTCGTTGGATCCACCGTAGATCGATGTCTTGCGCATGTTGAAATACGTTTCAGCCGCAAAGTTCGCATGGTCGGGACCGACGCCAAATCCGTCATTCCCCGTATTTTCCATGCCATAGCCATACGGAGCACCATAGTTTCCAACGGCCTCGAGCGTAAGCTCGGTCAAGCGCTGCTGAATCTCGGTTCCCTTCACTTTCAGGATCGAACTTTCGGGCCCGGGGCCTTTGCCTGCTGCCTCGGAAGCCAGCGTGCGAAGTTCAGTGAATTCCAAAGCGGTCAGGTCGATTTCGAGCTGGCTGATCTTGCGCGCAAAATCTTGCGATTGAAGCAATGGCTGACCATCAACCAGCTCTTCTGACGCGATACTGCGCAAGCGTTCAACGCCCCGCTTGGAGCGCGCAACGCCAGCGATACCGGAGCGCTCATGAGCAAGCAGGAATTTCGCGTAGGTCCAGCCTTCATTTTCCGTGCCGACGAGGTTTTCAACCGGAACGCGGACATCCGTCAGCCACGTCTCGTTCACTTCATGCGTACCATCGATCAACTTGATCGGCTTCACTTCGATGCCCGGCGTGTTCATGTCGACAAGGATGAAGCTGATGCCTTCTTGAGGTTTCTTCGCCGTCGGGTCCGTACGGCAGAGGAAGAATCCCCAATCCGCGTGCTGCGCCAGCGTGGTCCAGGTCTTCTGGCCATTCAGAACATAATGGTCGCCGTCGCGAACCGCTGTCGTCTTGAGGCTTGCAAGGTCAGAACCTGCGCCTGGCTCGGAATAGCCTTGGCACCACCACACTTCGCCGGACCGAATGCCTGGCAGGTGACGAGCCTTCTGCTCTTCATTGCCGAATGTGTAGATAACTGGCGCAACCATCGACACACCGAATGGCAGAGGCATCAACGCATCAACGCGAGCATTCTCTTCCGACCAGATATAGCGCTGGGTAGAGGTCCAGCCGGTGCCGCCGTATTTTTCAGGCCATGCAGGTGTTGACCACCCCTTTTTACCGAGCACTTTGTGCCAGGCGAGGAATTCTTCGCGCGTAAGATCCTCACGCGACCCGATACCCTCAAGTTCTTTCGGATAGTTTTCGCGAATGAATTCGCGGACCTCATTGCGGAAGGCAATCTCTTCCGGCGAAAAATCGAGATTCATGACGGCTCCTCACTGTGCGCTTGATGCGCATCGTACTTATCCCCTCTAATTCAGCCATTTTCGGCTAAAGGCAAGGTGACGTGAGCGTAAACGTCAGGTTCTCGTCGCGTCAGGTCGCATTTGCCGCTGAAGGCTCAGCAATGAAAGGGGCACACGCTGTCTTGAGCAACCCAATTGCCGTAGCGGAACCCAGTCCGCCCCCGGTTTGAAACTCGAGTTGAAGGAGGGGTTGCAGGCCCAACCGCTCGACTGCCGCCTCATGAGCTGGTCGCCGTGTCACGTGCGATGCTATGCAGTGACTGATGGCCTTTGGTTCGATTGAATGCACAACCGCGGCGGCGATAGTGGTTGCAAATCCATCCAGAACCACCGGGATTCCCTGATGCCGCGCCGCAATGATTGCGCCGACACAGGCCGCCAATTCCCGACCGCCAAGATATCTGAGAGCTTGTAACGGATCAGCCAGATGCCCCCGATGCAAAGCCAGCGCGCGCGATACGACGTCCACTCGCCGCTCTACCAAATTGGCCGTGGATTGATTGTCCGGCCTGACCCAGTAATCCGGCGCTCCGCCATACAATGCGCACGCGACAGCCGCGGCGGCGGTGCCGACCCCTGCTCCGGAGACGGCAAGCGCGAGCAGATCCGGCTTTTCCTCGGTGGCCTCAAACCCGTATGCGATGGTCGCGGCACATTCCCGCTCGGTCATGGCCGGCTCCTCCGCAATACTTGGAGTTGGCTTATCGATGGCAAGATCGAACACGCGTATGGCGGCTCCGGCCTGTGTTGCTATTGCCGACAGCGGCGCCTTGCCTTCCCGCAGTGCATCAACATGTGCGCGCGTATCCGTCTGACTTGAGAGCGAGACACCCTCTGACTGAAGGCCGTGTGAACTGGCGAACACTGCCAACACCGGGTTTTCGATACGTGGAGGAAAGCGATGCTGCCAATTAGCAAGCCATTCTGCGGCCTTGCCGAGACGACCGAAATCTCCCTCGCGGCCCATTTCGAGCAATGCCGCACGCACTTTCTGGCCAGGGGCCGGATCCACATCCACCGACGCCTTAATTAGAGACCTGGCATCCGCCAATGGTGAAGTTTGTTGTGCCGGCTCACTCAAAGCAGGTTGCTCCCAATGCATTTGAAATCGATTTCATCTTATAGCAGACAACACATGTTAACTGCGACAAGGTTTTGTTACCTCGTTTATGAGATACTTGTGTCCTCTCGTGAGCTGACTAACCTAAATACATGACCACTCAACCCATAAAATCCCCTTGCATCAAAGTGTGCGCTGTAGACGCCTCTACAGGACTCTGTCTCGGTTGTGCACGGTCACTTAAGGAAATCGGAAGTTGGGTAAGACTGGGACCAGACGGACGCGAGAAGATAATGGCCGAATTGCCTGAGCGGATCACCCGGCTTGAAGCGCTCGGCAAACGCTAGGATTTCTCGATGTCCATAGGAAAGACCCTCGTATCCGGATTTGGCGCAGCTGTGCTGATTTCCGCAACTGTCGCTTTCTTTCTCGTCCCTAGGCTGGAGCAGCATCAGGCAGAGATTGCCACAATGCAACCGGATCCGGCACCGGCCCCGTCCGAGAAGCGCACATCGGTAAACTTTGCGGATGCCGCCATTATCGATCGCGAGTCAGATGGCCATTACTGGACCCGCGCCGAAGTGCATGGAACAGCGGTCAAGTTCATGGTCGATACCGGAGCCAGCACCGTCGCCTTGACCTTTCGTGATGCTCAGCGGATTGGTTTGAAACCGGAAACGCTGGACTACAAATGGGAAATTCGCACGGCTGGCGGCATCACATATGGCGCTGCCGTCACGCTGGATAATATTCGCATAGGCCAAGTCGAAATCGAACGTGTCGATGCCATGATCCTCAAGGACGGGCTCGAACAATCGCTCTTGGGTATGACCTATCTTGGCGAACTCTATTCATACGAGTTCAAGCAAAGCCAATTGATCATACGCCGGTAATTTTCTCACCGTTCTGGCCTTTTCCGACACCAACTTCCCACGCGAACCTTTCTGCATCGCCGGCCCATCGGGCATAGGCCACGCGACCCTCAAGTCCCGCTGCATCCATCAGGTCGCGATACCAGTAGTCAGCCCCGGCATTCAGCCTTTGCGGATGCACGCCCCAGAGCAGACAGGCCGTGCGCAAGCGCTGATCGTCCAATGACCCGTAAAGAATCGGTGCCGTTCCTCGGACTCTGGCAAAACGGGCGAGCCGATCAAAAGCGCCAGTACGTAGGGCCAGCGCTGTCGCACCTTCCGCCTCGGCCATACCCTGGGCCGTCTCTGCAACAACATCGATTGCGCTTTGCGCAGGTATGTCACCCGAAAACTGTTCCAGCGACCGCCGATAATCCTCAGCGCCCTCTGTAGCACGGATGATCCGGGACATGATGGCCACCGTGGTGGCGGGATGGCGTCCGACTGCGGTCTCACCTGACAGCATGACTGCGTCTGCGCCTTGATAGATGGCCGTGGCCACATCGGAAGCTTCGGCGCGGGTCGGGGCGGCATTCTCAATCATGGATTCCAACATCTGCGTCGCCACGATTACCGGCCGGCCCAGTCCGCGAGCACAACGTACGATCCGGCGCTGGATGACAGGCACGTCTTCAGGCGCATACTCAACACCGAGATCCCCTCGCGCGACCATCACAGCGTCGGCCGCGGCAACAATAGGCTCCAGGTTTGAAATGGCGGCAGGCTTTTCGAGTTTGGCGACAAGCGGTGCCCGACCAGCAATGATGGCCTTCACTTCTTCGATGTCTTCAACTGTCTGCACAAAGGACAATGCGACGAGATCAACGCCAATCTCGAGCGCGAAATCAAGGTCGGCGCGGTCTTTGTCGGTCAATGCTCGCACCGGCAGGGCCTTGCCGCGAACCGTGAAGCCCTTCTTGTCGGTCAACTTGCCAGGCACGTCAGCTCGCACCATCGGCTTGCTGCCTGCCTGAGTTACGGTGAACATCAGCTTGCCGTCATCCACCAGGATAACGTCGCCTTCTTCGAGGATTTCGACAATCTCGGCGTGCGGTACTGGAATGGTATCTTCCGCCTCGGTCGTCTCAGCGGCAACGACCGCATATTCCTTCTGATACCGCAGTCGCAGCTCTCCACCCGGCAGCGATCCGACGCGTACTTTGGGCCCCTGCAGGTCTCCCAGCGTAGCGAGGGGACGACCCGTTTCTTTTTCAGCGGCGCGCACAGCATCCAGGGCATCTTTGTGTGCACTGTACTCGCCATGGCTGAAGTTCAAGCGGAAGACGTCAACGCCTGCATAGGCCAACGCCAGAACTTCCTTCGGCGAGCGACTGCCCGGACCGAGTGTTGCGACAATCTTTGCGTTCTCACCAATTAGCCGATTTTCAGTCATTCCGCCCTCCTATGACAAGGTTGACACCGGTCCTATACGAGTCCCTTCGAGTATGCCAGCCGATCTGTTTTTCCCCCGCTCAATACACAAAAACTTCATGTGCGTGCATCCAATCGACCAAGTCGATGCATCTTCCTACGCAAAAGGAGAAATCGAGCATGAAATCAGCCCTCTTGGCCCTGTCTGTCCTGGCCGCCTGCGCCGTGCCCCTGTCACAAGCCGAAACGCCGCCCGCCGAAGATCGGGTCGAACCTGTCCAGGTCATGGTGCTCGGCACCTATCATTTCGAGAATCCGGGCCTGGATCTGGTGAACACGAATGCAGATGATGTGCTGGCGCCGCACCGCCAGGCGGAACTGCAAGACCTGGCCGAGCGGCTGACCGCGTTTCGCCCCACCGCCCTCGCCCTGGAGCGCATCCGCCAGACCGATGATGCGCTCGACCCGAACTTTGCGGACTTCGTTCCCGAGGATTTGACCCGACAGCGCAACGAGAGGGTCCAGATCGGCTACCGCATCGCGCACGAGACCGGAATTGACCGGGTCTACGCAGTCGACACTCAGGATGGTGAAATCGCCTACTTTCCCTTCGATCGGGTGGAAGCCTTTGCTGCACGCACTGGCCGGGAAGACAAGATCACCAGTCTGATCGACACAATCAAGACCCAAGCCGAAGTCCTCATGCAAGACCAGGCCTCAACCCCCATCGCAGAATTGCTGGTCCGACAGAATGACCCGGCTGTGATCCGCACCATGCATTCAGACTTTTACTATGGCCTGCTCGACATGTCGGATATCGAAGATGCTGCGGGTGCCGTTCTGAACTATGGCTGGTATGCTCGCAATGCCGAAATCTTCGCGAACATCACCGAAATTGCAGAACCAGGAGACCGGATCCTCATCGTATACGGATCAGGACACAACTATTGGCTGCGCCACTTCGCGCAGGAAACGCCCGGCTTCGAACTGGTCGAAGCCACCCCCTACCTCACCGACTAGTCGACAGCAAACGGATCATAATTGAGAATCGGCGCAAGCCAACGCTCCGCCTTGCGCGTCTCCCACCCCTTGCGCCGCGCGTAATCCTCAACCTGGTCTTTTTCGATACGTCCAACCGCAAAATATACGCTGTCGGGATGCGCGAAGTAGAGTCCCGAAACACTGGCTGCAGGCGTCATGGCGAAGCTGCTGGTCAGCGAAACGCCAATGCGCGCCTCAGGTTCGAGCAGGCGGAACAGAGTTTCCTTCTCGGTGTGTTCCGGCTGGCTCGGATAGCCGGGAGCCGGCCTGATGCCGCGATACTTCTCCTTGATCAGTTCAGGATTGGACAGGTCTTCATCGGGAGCATAAGCCCACAACTCCTTGCGGACACGCTCATGCATGTATTCCGCCATCGCCTCTGCAAACCGGTCAGCCAGCGCCTTGACCATAATGGAGGAATAATCGTCGCCTCTCTTAATGAAGTCTTGCGCAATTTCCTCCGCGTGCGGACCTGAAGTAACGCAGAATCCACCGATCCAGTCATCGCCTTCCGGTGCAACAAAGTCGGACAATGCGAAGTTGGCGCGGGAATTATCCTTCACCATTTGCTGGCGAAGCGTATGAAAGACATCCCCTGAATCGAGGCAAATATCATCGCCATCAGAATTTGCCCTCCAGAAGCCCACCACAGCTTTCGGCTTCAACCACGCTTCCCCGACGAGTTGTTGCATCATGGCTTGAGTGTCATTCCAAAGGCCGGTCGCAGCCTCGCCGACAATCTCGTCTTCCAATATCTGGGGATACTGACCCGCCAGGTCCCATGCCGAAAAATAGGGAGTCCAATCGATATAGCGCGCCAACGTCGCGAGATCGAAATCTTCAAAAGTCCGCACGCCCTCAAACGTTGGCTGTGGCGGCGTGTAAGTTTTCCAATCTAGTTTGAGCCTAGCCTCGCGCGCCTGACCTATCGGCAGTCGCGGTTTCGGCGGACCGCCCGCGCGCGCTTCGCGCATCCGCTCATAGCGTGCTTTGGTCTGCGTTACAAAGGCCGGTTTGTCGTCTTCGCTCAATAGCGTGCTGACGACGCCGACGGCACGGCTCGCATCGGACACATGCACAACAGGGGCTGTTCGGATGACCGGATCAATCTTGACCGCCGTATGAGCGGGACTGGTCGTAGCACCACCAATCAGGAGTGGCTGTTTCATACCACGTCGTTCCATTTCGGAAGCAACATAGACCATCTCATCAAGACTTGGTGTAATCAGGCCTGAAAGCCCGATGATATCGACACCCTCTTTTTCGGCCGTATCCAGAATGGTTTCTGCGGCCACCATGACACCAAGATCCAGGATCTCATAACCGTTGCAGGCCAGAACCACGCCCACAATATTCTTGCCGATGTCGTGAACATCTCCCTTCACAGTCGCCATCAGAACCTTACCATTCGAAACATCCACAGTGCCGAGGCGCTGCTTCTCCTCCTCCATGTAAGGTTCGAGCCAAGCGACAGCCTGTTTCATGACGCGCGCGGACTTCACCACTTGCGGCAGGAACATCTTGCCGGAGCCGAACAGGTCGCCAACGACATTCATCCCGTCCATCAGGGGGCCTTCGATGACATGCAGCGGACGCTCGACCGATTGGCGCGCTTCCTCGGTATCCGCATCAATGTATTCGGTAATGCCGTGCACGAGCGCGTATTCGAGCCGCTTCGCGACAGGCGCCTCGCGCCAGGACAGATCCTTCTCGGCCGTCTTTCCTTTCTGGCCCTTGAAGCCTTCAGCTATCTCGATCAGCCGTTCAGTGGCATCCTCGCGACGGTTCAGAATCACGTCTTCGACGCGCTCGCGCAGGTCAGCCTCGATATCATCATAGATATCGAGTTGGCCGGCATTGACGATGCCCATGTCCATGCCTGCCGGAATGGCATGATAGAGGAAGACAGAATGCATGGCGCGCCGAACGGGCTCATTGCCTCGGAAGCTGAATGAGACATTCGAGAGCCCACCGGATATATGACATCCCGGGCATGTTTTGCGAATTTCGCGCGTCGCCTCAATGAAGTCGACCGCGTAATTGTTATGTTCTTCTATGCCCGTTGCGACGGCAAAGACATTCGGGTCAAAGATGATGTCTTCAGCGGGGAACCCGACTTCTTCAGTGAGAATTCTGAAAGCACGTTGGCAGATCTCGACCTTGCGGTCTTTGGTGTCGGCCTGACCCACTTCATCAAACGCCATAACCACGACGGCCGCGCCGTAAGCGAGGCAGGCTCGCGCCTGCTTCCGGAACGTCTCTTCGCCTTCCTTCATGGAAATAGAGTTGACGATCGTCTTGCCCTGAACGCATTTCAGGCCAGCCTCGATCACCTCCCATTTGGAAGAGTCGATCATGACCGGGACACGGGCAATGTCCGGCTCGGCGGCGATCAGGTTCAGAAAGGTGCGCATGGCCTCGGCGCCATCCAGCATGCCTTCATCCATGTTTACGTCGATCACCTGCGCGCCGCTCTCGACCTGCTGTCGCGCAACCTCAACGGCATCCGCGTAACGACCTTCGGTGATCATTTTCCGGAAACGCGCAGAACCTGTCACATTGGTACGTTCACCAATGTTCACAAAAGATTGGGAAGCTGCAATTGTCATTTTCTCGTTTTCCCGGCGTCTAGCGGCCAGTTGCCATCGACCACAGAGGGAAACCCGTCTGCAGGACGATTATACCAATAAATCCAGGCGGTTTCGCCTGACTCAGCCCCGGTGTCATCCACCAGGGAAATTCGTTTACGCAAGTATAGACTGGTCACCGGGTCGTTGGTTACGTCCTCGAAGGCATCCATTGCTGACATGATCGTTGTATCGCCGATCCGCCAGCGAATACCATGGCAAAGCTCATCACCCTCGATGACACCCGGAAAACCTCCAAGATCGATCATCCGCCCTCGAAAGCGGCAGGGCGCCCCGAAGACACCCGCACTGTCCAGCGGCAGATCGGCGGGTTGCCCGGCCGCGCCCAGCTTGAGCAGTCCATAGAAAACGAAAAGGTCTCCGACCTCCACGGCTCTGGCCGTCATGAAGCCACCTCGAATGGCTCCAGCCCCGACAGGCGCATCGTGTGTTTGCTCGGCGCCGGGTCACGTGGCTTTATGCTGTCGACTGCGTTGGCGATCGCCGCGATATGTTCCGGGGTGGTACCACAGCAACCACCCAGAATGTTCACAAGACCATCCTTCGCCCAACCACCTACAGAACCGGATGTTTCTTCAGGTTGCTCATCATACTGGCCCATTTCATTCGGCAGACCAGCATTCGGATAGGCAGCGACAAGCGTGTCCGCTACGCGTGACAGAGCCGCAATGTGCGGCCTCATCAAGTCAGCGCCAAGCGCACAATTGAATCCGATAGCAAAAGGCTTCGCGTGACGTACCGAGTTCCAGAACGCCTCGACCGTCTGGCCGGACAGTGTACGACCAGACCGGTCAGTAATCGTGCCGGAAATCCAGATGGGCAGTTTGTCCATGCCCTCTTCTTCAAGGTCCATAATCGCTTTTATCGCCGCCTTGCAATTCAGAGTGTCTGTAATCGTCTCAATCAGGTAGAGATCGACCCCACCCTCGTTCAGCGCACGGATTTGTTGGCGATAGGCTTCATAGACCTCATCAAAGGTCACAGACCGAGCGCCTGGATCGTTCACATCCGATGACATGGACAACATCTTGTTTAGAGGCCCGATGGAGCCCGCCAGGAACCTCGGCTTGTCCGGCGTCTTCGCCGTCCACGCATCGGCCGCAGCCCGGCCGAGCTTCGCCCCTTCCAGATTGATGTCCCAGACAGATTGCGGGTCCAGCTTGTAGTCATCCTGCGCGATGACCGTTGCGCTGAACGTGTTGGTCTCGGAAATGTCGGCACCTGCTCCATAATAGGCATCATGCAGGTCGGTCACGATATCCGGCCGCGTCAGGCACAAGATATCATTGTTTCCTTTCATCTGGCCGGGATAATCAGACTCGCTGAACCGAGTCCCTCGGTAATCTCCCTCCTCCAGGCCGCGCCTCTGAATCATGACCCCCCACGATCCATCGAGAATGAGAATTCGTTCCTTGGCGGCTGCCTTCAGGGCGCTGATGCGATCTTGTCTGTTCATGGCTCAAGCGGCCTCAACTGGTTTGGGTTTCAGTCCGAGCAGGCGACAGGTGGACAAAGCCAACCCAGCCCGGTTCAGCGTGTAAAAATGGAAATCGGAGACCCCCTCATCGGACAATTTCCGACAAAGGTCCGCCGCAACATTAGCTGTTACTAGTTCCCGCGTTTCCTGATCCTCCTCAAGGCCCTCATAGAGCTCATGCAGCCAGGTCGGCAGTGATGCGCCACACAGTTTAGAAATACGCTTCAAGCCCTTGAAATTCGGTTGCAGCATGATGCCCGGCACAATGGGCATGGTAACACCACCTGCACGAGCCTTTTCCAGAAAATTCAGGTAGATTTCCGGCTCGAAGAAGAATTGCGTGATTGCTCGATCCGCACCTGCATCTTGCTTTGCTTTCAGAAACGCGATTTCGGCGTCCCACCCCTGACTCTCAGGATGAAGCTCAGGATAACAGGACACAGAAATCTCGAAGCAGCGACCGAGATCGGGCCGATGGGCACGAATGCCTTCAATCAAATCGATTGAATCCCTGAACCCACCGGGGTGCTGTTCGAATTTCTCGCCCATGCCACTCGGTGGATCACCGCGAAGGGCAACAATATGCCTTACCCCAGCGTCCCAGTAATCTTCCGCAACGGACAGCACTTCATCCTTGGTTGCACTGACGCACGTCAAGTGACCAGCCGGTCGCAAATGGGTCTGTTGAGCAATCCGGCGAACAGTGTCGTGGGTGCGCTCACGCGTAGATCCCCCGGCGCCATAAGTGACGGAAACAAAATTCGGAGTCATCGGCTCGAGGCGCTCAACCGTTTCCCACAGGCGGTCAGCCATCGCTTCGGATTTCGGCGGAAAAAACTCGAATGAAACAGACGGCGAGCCTGCCTGCCGAGGGGTAGCGAGCGAGCTCATGCGACATGCTCCTTGGGTTTGGCGGACTTGACCGCCTTCCAGATATTTACGGTGAGACCATCCTGTTCACCTTCGGGAGGCGCAAAGGAACGCGGCTCGAAGAGGTCGAGGCCCACATCGGCAGACCACACAGCCATAGCTTCGTGCGCCATACCCAACCGGTGATGGCCATACTCGGCGCGCAAAAACTCCAGATCATGCGGTGCGAAATCCACGATCAGGAGCTGGCCGCCGGGCTTCAGCACACGGCTAGCCTCCGCGATCGCCCGATTTGGCGCGTCCATATAGTGAAGAACCTGATGAATGATCACCAAATCAGCAGAGTTGTCGTCAAACGGTACAGCTGTCACGTTCCCCTGACGCACGCGGGCACCAAGCACGCCTTGCTGTTCCAGATTTGCCCGCGCGACAGTGAGCATATGATGACTTAGGTCAATGCCCTCTGCTTCTTCGGCCAAAGGTGCGAATAGGCTCAGCATACGTCCGGTACCGGTTCCGAAATCCAGGACGCGTCCAAATGGTCCCTTCCCCGCGAGTTCGACTAGAGCCCCCTCGATCAGATCGTTGGGATAGTGAAGAGATCGCAAACGGTCCCACGTCTCAGCGATGTTTGAGAAGTAAGCTTCAGCTGATTCCGCACGCGCAGCGCTCACTTCGTCCAGACGTGCTGCATCACGAGCCAGTTCCGGCTCGTCTCGATCCAGTTGCGCAAACAAGGAATCCAGAAATGCTTTTCCATACGACCCGGTTGAAGCGCGGTAGAAGACAAATGAACCTTCAGGCAAACGCTCAACCAAACCTGCAGCCGTGAGCGCCTTCAGGTGGTGAGACAGGCGAGGCTGGGACTGCTCCAATACCTGCACCAGTTCCCCGACCGACAGGTCGCGCTGGCGCAACAGGGCCAACACCCTCAAACGAGTGGGCTCCCCTGCTGCGCGCAGAGCCTCAATCATGGATGACAGCCGTGAAGTCATTTAATGATATAAACATTGATTTATATGTTTTTGCAACACAGCTTTACAGAAATATCACCTATGCGTGTTTCGGTAGAGATTGAGAGTTGAAGCGCCAGCGCTTAACTACCATCTACCGGCTTCCACAACGGGGTTATCCACACATGACACAGCGACTCTTTGCTGCGGTTCTTGCCATGGGGCTAGGAGCCTGTGCGTCCACACAAAACCTTGAATCCGGCACCGTTCCCGATCCTTACGAAGGCTTCAACCGTCAGATGTTCGCCTTCAATAGTGGCGTAGACAAGTATGCGCTCGGCCCCGCAGCAGACGTGTATGAGACGGTGACCCCCGAGTACGGTCGCGACCGACTGAGCGACTTCCTTCACAACTTGAAGTCTCCAGTGATCTTTGTGAACGATGTCCTGCAGGGCGAGAGTGATCGCGCTAGCGAAACATTCGCTCGATTTTTTCTTAACTCGACGCTGGGTATCGCCGGACTTTGGGACGTTGCTGAGTATACCGGTATTGAGAAGCACAATGAGGATTTTGGACAAACCCTTGCTGTGTGGGGTGTCGACAGCGGCCCCTTCCTGATCCTGCCCCTCATGGGTCCAACAACGCCGCGTGACCTGTTCGGTAGCGGTGTGGATCGTGCGCTGGATCCGCTTGTCTGGACAGAGTTCGATAACAATCCCGACCTCGACGATCACATCGAAATGGGTCGTGGAATTCTCGGAGGGCTGAATGCCCGCGTCGCCCTCGATGATGCGCTGGAGCAACTGAATGCTCAGCCAGAGCCCTACATCGCTTTGCGGAGACTTTATTCATCCCAGCGTCAGGCAGAAATACGTAATGGTCGCATAGACGAGGAAGATGCTTACGAGGATCTCCCTGATTTTGACGAATTTGAAGAGTAGGTCCGGGGCGTGATGACCACCAACAGGAGCGAAATGTGAAACGCTACTACCGATATTTTGCATTGGCTGGCGCTGCAGTATTGATGCTTGCCCCAACCAGCCAGGCAGACGCAAAGACAGAATCCTATGTTCAGGAGAATGCCAGTGACGTATTGGCATCGCTGAACGATCCGTCCCTGGACTCAGAAGAGCGCACAGAAAAATTCAATACTTACATGGATGAGTTCACCGACATGACTGCGGTGTCCAACTTTGCCATTGGCAAGTATGCGCGCCGCTTCAGCGAAGATGAGTTAGCTCGCTACCGGAAAGTTTTTCGGGAGTATGCACTCGCAGTTTATGAGAATGAACTCGACGCCTATCGCGGAGAAGCCGTGATCGTAAAGGATTCGGTGGATCGATCTGCGACCGATTCGATCGTCAACACGGTCATTAAGCGTCAGGACGGCAAAGACATGGATGTGCGGTGGCGCGTTCTGACCCGCGACGGCAAGTATCAGGTCGTAGACGTTGCCCTGAATCTGGACGGTAATTTGATCTGGCTCGCAATCGAGCAGCGCGCCCAATTCCTCGCTTTGCTAGACCGCTCGAACGGCTCGGCCGAGGCCTTGATTGACAAGATCGAAAGCATGAAGCGGAAGCTGGAAACCGAGAAGCGAAGCTAGTCGTCTGAAATCAGCCAAAGATCAATAGCCCCCACCAGACGGCTGGTTGGGGGCTTTTTTACGTGTGGCTTACACGCTCCAGCTGCGGAACGGTTTTCCAGTCAGCTCCCGAAAGCGACTCGCATCAGTTTTCAGCTTCTGCGCCAGATTAGAACGAATCCTGTCGTCGAATTCTGGAACTTCGACCGGTTTCCTCGTTTTGACCGCTGCGCGCAGGGAGTCGATGAGGACTCGCGGCGTGCGCGAACGGACGTATCTCCCCATACCTGTATCTCGCATTTGCCCCCACCAACGAGGCATTTTGCGAATTTCCTCTCCCGAATTTGCCTCGGGCAGATTGCTCAAATGTTCGACGGCCGAAGGTGCCAGACCGATATGCTCTGCGATCCGCCTGAACACGGAGGAAGAATTGGCAAGCAGATCGTTGAAATCTACGATTAAAATGTCGTCTTTAGACCAGTACTCAAAGTAGGGCTCCAACTGGTAAGCATATTTGCTAACCATAAGTATGTGCTCACCCTCATGTGTGTCGAACACATCAGCCGGCTCAGCGAGAGATGCTGAATGCATGAATGTATGCTTGTATTGGGACTCGGCCCGCGCAACGGGATCCCGGGCGATAAAGATCAGCTTCGAGTTCGGAGCATTTTCATACGTCCGCGCTGGTGCGCCTGGAAACATGTCCCGCTTTGTATAGTTCGGACAAAAATCCACCCAAGGAAGGTCCGAATTGCCGAACTGTTTGCGATACCAGCCCAGGCCTCGCGCAAAATTTTCTTTGGACAGATAAAAGTCGGTTTCCTTGCATTCCGGCACGGCCACTAGACCGCTCTCAAGGAATACTCGGTACAGGGCGGTCGTGCCAGCTCGCATCGCCCCAATGACGATTGCGTCAGCCGCAGTCTTGTCCCCTGGTTCGCCGGTTTGGATCATCGTCGAACATTCCCGCATTGTCATGGGCACAAATGCCCAATTCGAGCATATACGCACATTCTGTCCCCACCCTTCAAAGGGTGAGCCTCTTATCGGCAAAGGAATGGCAACGCGCAAGCATTTCGTTAACCAATGTTAACGAAATTCGAATTTACACCAAAATTCGATCACACTTCTCACTACCCGCAAAGCAAACGCTCATCAGTAATGCGATGACAATTCATTTTTAGTTTGGGCCAACAAGTACGGCCCGACTTCCAGCGGGCCGAAAATCTTGCCAATCAGCGGGCAAATTTCTTGAACTTCAGACGCTTGGGATTGACGGCATCCTCACCTAAGCGGCGCTTCTTGTCTTCAAGGTAGGAAGAAAAGTCGCCTTCGAACCATTCAACATGGGAATCGCCCTCGAATGCGAGAATGTGCGTTGCCATACGGTCCAGGAACCAGCGATCGTGCGAAATGATCACCGCGCAGCCGGGGAAATTGTCGAGACCTTCTTCGAGCGCCTGCAAGGTTTCCACGTCGAGATCGTTGGTCGGTTCATCTAGCAGAAGCAAATTGTGGCTACCTTTGAGCATCTTGGCGAGATGGACACGATTACGCTCACCACCAGATAAGAGCCCGACTTTTTTCTGTTGATCTGTGCCCTTGAAGTTGAACGCGCCAACATATGCGCGCGACATGACTTCAACACCACCCAAATCGATGACATCCGTCCCCCCGGAGATTTCCTCCCAGACATTCTTGTCGGAATCGAGTTTGTCGCGGCTCTGGTCAACATAGCCAATCTTCACCGTATCACCGATGCGCAGGCTACCCTGGTCTGGCTTCTCCTGCTCAAGGATCATTTTGAACAAGGTCGATTTACCCGCACCATTCGGGCCGATGACACCAACAATACCACCAGGAGGCAATTTGAAGTCCAGATTTTCGATCAGGAGATTGTCGCCGAATGCCTTTCGCAACCCTTCCGCCTCCAGAACGACTCCACCAAGGCGCGGGCCGGGGGGAATCCGGATTTGTGCGGTCATGACCTTCTCGCGCTCAGCCTGCGATGCCATTTCCTCATAGGCGTTGATACGCGCCTTGGATTTTGCCTGACGCGCCTTCTGACCAGAACGAACCCACTCAAGTTCCTTCGCCAGGGTGCGCTTGCGACCGGACTCTTCACGCGCCTCCTGCTCCATCCGCTTGGCCTTTTGCTCAACCCACCCGGAATAGTTGCCCTGGAAGGGAACACCGCGGCCACGGTCGAGTTCGAGGATCCAGCTGGTAATATCATCAAGGAAGTATCGGTCGTGGGTCACGAGGATCACACAGCCCGGGAAGTTGATCAGATAATTCTGCAGCCACGCGACGGTTTCGGCGTCGAGGTGGTTGGTCGGTTCATCCATCAGGATCATGTCGGGCTTCGAAAGAAGCAGCTGGCAGATCGCGACACGGCGAACCTCGCCGCCGGACAGGCTTTCCACATCGGCGTCATCATCGGGGCAGCGCAGCGCGTTCATCGCCATCGAAATCTTGGAATCGATGTCCCATGCGTCAGCCGCATCGATCTTCTCTTGCAGCGCCGTCATCTGCTCCATCAACTCGTCGGAATAGTCTTCGCCAAGCTTTTCTGAAATGGTGTTGAACTCGTCCAACATCTGCTTTTCAGGGCATTTTGAGGCGACATTGTCGAACACGCTAAGTTTGGGGTCGAGTTTCGGCTCTTGCGGCAGGTAACCGACTTTCACGCCCTCGGCCGCCCAGGCTTCGCCTTGAAAGTCCTTGTCTTCACCCGCCATGATACGCAGCAGCGTGGACTTACCAGACCCGTTGACACCGACGACACCGATCTTGGCATCCGGCAGGAAATTCAGGTGAATGTTCTCGAACACCTTCTTGCCACCGGCATATGCCTTGGTCAGGCCTTGCATTTGGAATACGATTTGGGGACCGGCCATTGAAAGCGTCTCCTGAAACTTTGGGGGAATATGACGCCTCAGTTACGCGGACGTGGCCGAAAATCAAGCGGGTAAGCGCAACCTGTTCTGAGAAACATCTCTGGCAAACCTCGCTCAGCCAGAAACCTCCTCTTCTACCAAATTGTCGATTAGCCTTCGATGCGTTTGCGCTCGTCGTCGGTCAGCACACTTGCGAGACGCTCGAGCTCGGTTTCAGCACTTTGATTTCCCATATCCTGAGCCCGACTGAACCAGCGCCAAGCTGCGACAAAGTCGGGCTGGTCCTGGCCATGCCCACCAGCATGAGCAATTCCGAGGTTGAATGCGCAGCGATTGTCGCCGAGCTCTGCGCCCTTGTCCCACCACGATTGCGCGGTTTTAAACTCTTTAGGGCCACCAGCGCCGGTCATCATCATGACGCCGAGGTATGTCATCGCGTTCACTTCGCCCATATGCGCGGCCTGCTCAAACAAACGGCGCGCATCCGTCTCGTTACGTTCGCCACCAAGGCCTCGTAACTTCATGAACCCCAGATTGAACAATGCGGGTGGCAGGTCAGCCTCCGCCGCCTGTGCATAATATGCTCTGGCAGCGGCAAAGTCCTGATGGACGCCCCGCCCATGATGTAGCATTGCGCCGAAATTGTTGGCAGCCGCAGCATGTCCGGAATCCGCAGCCCGGCGCATCAACGCCGCGGATTTCATCAAGCTCTCTCCGCCCTCGCTATCGAGTAGCAAGGCGACCGCTTGTTCGAACAGAACATCCCCTTCCGCCATAAGTGCACGATATGCATAAACCACTACTTGCATAGCGACTTTTGGCAGTTTTTGCCTCACAAAAGTTGAAACAAGTGTTTAGTTTTGGCGATTGGTTAGCTGTCCGATAGTCACTGAATCTGCATGCATGAGTGGCGAACACGAATACTCAGGGCACACTTCGATCAATCTCAAAAAACTTTCCTCAGGACACTATCCATCCATGACAGAATTGACCCTGGATCGCCTCTTTGCGTCGCCTTCCCTAACTGGCCAAGCAACACTGGGCATCAAGTACTCTCCCGATGCTGCACGGGTGACCTTCCTCAAGCCTCGGCCCGACGACCAGCAAAGACACGATCTCTGGCAATTCGACGTTGAGACAGGCGCGCCGTCCCTCCTTGTGGATTCCCTATTGCTTGAACCAGAAGAAATCGTTCTCTCAGAGGAAGAAATAGCCCTACGCGAGCGCAAGCGAATTGCGGGGAGAACAGGCATCCTTGACTACTCATGGGGTACAGCCACGACGATACTCGTCCCACTAGGGGGAAACCTGCACTTGGCCACCCTTACTGAAGACAGTCCGCAAGTTCGGCAACTAACCGATACCGATGCCTTTGACTATGATGCGCGCATTTCACCCAAAGGCACGTATGCCAGCTTCATTCGCGACGGGGCGCTCTGGATAGTTGATCTCGCGACGGGCGACGAGAAACGCGCCTCTCCCCCGGCCGAGCCGTCAAAATCACTGTCGTATGGCGTCGCCGAATTTGTCGCACAGGAAGAGATGAGCCGATACACCGGATATTGGTGGAGCCCGGACGATAAGTACATCGCCTATACGCGTGTGGATGAGACATCCGTGGACATCGTTCCACGCTTTGATATCGCCGCAGAAAATGTTGCCGTTATTGAGCAGCGCTATCCTCGCGCGGGTCGCCCCAACGCCATTGTGGACCTATTCGTTCTGGAGGTGGAAACCGGCATTGTCACGGAGATTGGATGGCGGCGCAACGACTGGGGACATGCAACCGACCAATATCTCGCGCGGGTCAATTGGACTGAGAGCAGCCTCTACGTCCAGCGCGTCAATCGGGCTCAGACACAGCTCCAAATGGTCCAATTCATGGCCTTCAAGCATTCCGAGAAAGGGTTGCGCCTTTATGAAGCCACCGTCGCTCAGCTTGATGAGCAACCCAATTGGATCAATCTGTCTTCAGATTTCGTGAGCTTGGGGGATACAGGCATTGTTCTCACGGAAGAATCTCGTGGTTACCGCCAAATTAGTTTGTTACCGCCTTCGACAACCCACCCCAGACAACTGATTGGCGGTGACTGGGTTGTCGACAAGCTGCAGCATATAAAAGCCGACATGTCCGAAATACTCTTCACAGGGTTTCTGGATACTTCGCTTGAGTGCCACCTCTATCGCGCCAAGCCAGCAACTTCTGGCTCAGCAACTCCTCCAGAGGTCGAGCGCATCACCTCCATAGGCCAAACATGGTCCATTGCCATGGCGCCAGACGGGCGATCCTTCGTCGGAACATCATCATCCCCAAGCCACCCTCCTCAAACGGGTCTGTATGCTTCTGACGGCAGTTTGATTTCCTGGATTTCGGAGAATGCGCTCGATGCAGATCATCCATATCACTCCTTTCTGCCGGATCACGTCACACCAGAGTTCGGAGTCCTGTCCGCCGATGACGGTCAGATTCTACACTATTCCCTACTGAAACCGCCCGGTTTCGATGCTAGGAAATGCTACCCGGTTATTGTGGAAGTGTATGGCGGGCCACATGTCCAAACTGTCACGCGCAGTTGGGGGAGTCTGTCAGATCAATATCTCGCCCGTCAGGGATACCTCATCTTCAGGCTCGATAATCGAGGCAGCTGGAATCGCGGCAAGAAGTTTGAGGATGTGATCCATCACCGCACGGGCCTGCATGAGGTCTGCGACCAGATGATGGGCGTGGACTGGCTCAAGACACAACCATTTGTCGATCCCGGCAGAATTGCCATTCAGGGCTGGTCCTATGGCGGATACATGACACTGATGACCATTCTGCAAGCGCCAGCTGATACATTCGCGTGCGCTGTCGCGGGAGCTGCGGTTACAGACTGGAGCCTCTATGATACATTCTACACGGAGCGGTATATGGGGACACCACAAAACAACCCAGGCGGCTATGAAGCCTCCAGTGTTTTTCCAAACCTCGACGCGCTTTCGACCCCCCTCCTCCTCATTCACGGCATGGCAGATGACAACGTCACCTTCGACAATGCCACACGACTGATGGCCAGACTTCAGGAATTGGGCAAACCGTTTGAATTAATGACCTATCCGGGCCAACGCCACGGCATTCGGGGAGAAGCGCTGCAACGCCACCTGATGCAAACGCGTATGGCCTTTTTGGACCGCAAACTGAAGAGACCATCAGAATGATCAAACCCTGGAAAATCCTGGAAAGCCGTCAAACCTACAAAGACGACTTCCTTTCGGTGCGCACGGATGTCTGCCAACGTGAAGACGGCCATGTAGTGCCCGCCTATCATGTGTTGGAATTCACAGATTGGGCCACGATTATCCCGATTACTGACGAAGGCAATATTGTGCTGGTCCGCGAGTATCGGCACGCCGGCGAGATCGTCCTCTTGGGCGTACCCGGCGGCGTCCTGGATCCCGGAGAATCCGATCCGGAAATAGCAGCCCGGCGGGAATTACGCGAGGAGACCGGCTACACGGCGCGCGAGTTGATCCCCGTTGGCATCTGTTATCCGAACCCGGCAACCCAGAATAATCAGCTTCATTATTTTTTGGCCACGGGCTGCCAGAAGACAGATGCTCAGTCTCTTGACGCAAACGAGGAAATCGAGGTCGTCGAGATGCCTTACAAAGACTTCCTGGAATACGAAGCATTCGAGACTCAACACGGCCTTCACGCGGCGGCACTGTTTTACACCGAGCGGTATTTCGGGAAACATCCCGAAAAACGACCGTGAGGAAATGCCCATGCCTGCCTTCCAGCCTACTGCCGACCAATTCAGGGCGTTTCGTGACGACCCGAACGATGGCCCCATTACCCAGGTAAATTTGCTGAAGTTTCGAGTTAAAGCTGAGTATCAGCCGGATGACCCCGAATTTGGCGAAGAGATCAGCGGGGAAGACGCCTATATTCGTTACTCCGAAGCCTTCACTTTCGCGGCAAAAAAGGTCGGCGGCTCCACATTGCTCCTTGCATCGACCGAACGCTATTTCATCGGTCAGGGCGATTGGGATGGCGTGCTGGTCAACCAGTTCCCAGATCGACAGGCTTTCATCGCTACGCTCAACCATCCGGACTACAAATCCATGTCTCGCCATCGCGAGGCAGGCCTGCTTTGCCAGGAATTGATCGTGACCCGTCCCACTTGGATAAACGGGAGAAAGCTGTGAGCCGCTACGAAATCTTTGGCGCGCTCGGCTCGCCCTATTCCATGAAAGTGCGCGCCGCCCTGCGGGCCAAACGCCTTGTCCATACCTGGACCGGTATGACAGCCGACGACCGACAAAGCGTCATGCCAAATGTGCGGGCACCCGTGATCCCTGTCATCCGCCAGCCTGACGGCAGCTGGGTGAATGATTCAACCCCCTTCTTGCTGTCACTCGAAGGCGAAGGCCGAGACCTCTTGCCACCCGATCCGGTGGCCCGGTTTGCCTGCCTGTTGCTTGAGGACATGGCCGACGAATGGTTCATGAAAGCCATGTTCCATTACAGATGGGCATATGACCTGGATGCTGAATGGTGCGCCAATTGGCTGATCTATGACACGCTTCCCAACACAAGTCGCCTTGGCGTGGAAGAAGCTGCTGCCACCATCCGTGACCGGCAAATCAGCCGCATGGCTCTTGTTGGCTGCACACCCCAGACTGCCCCTCTGATAGAGGCCAGCTGGAAGCGCATCTGCAAAGTTCTGGAGGCGATGGCAACCGGGCCAACACGCTTCTTGTTCGGAGATCGCATTTCGCTCGCGGATCTTGGCTTTTACGGTCAGTTGAAAGTCATGAGTGTTGACCCCACTCCCATGACCTGGCTGCGAGCGGACACACCGTACTTGTATCGCTGGATTGATCACGCCGATGATGCGAGCGGTATCGAAGGGAACTGGTCTGATAGTATCAGCCCGGTGGTCCACGACCTTCTCGCAATAGCAGGGGAAACCTATTTGCCATTCCTGAAAGCCAATCTTGATGCGCTCAATTCCGGATCAGACAGTTTTTCGCTTGAAATAGAGCGCGGGCGCTATGAACAGGGCGTATTCAAGTATCAGGCAAGATGCCTGCAAACCTTGGGCGATGCCTGGAAAGATCTGGATGTTGTCGCGCGAGACAAACTTGCTGAGTGGATTGGACCAAACGCAAGCATCCTTTCAACAAACGTTTAGCAACTCGGGTACAAGACTGCGCCTGAAGAACGAAATTCTGTTTTCTTGTGGCTCGGCTCAACGCAGAGTCAGCGCGAATCCCACTGCGAGGCATATTATCCGTGACGAAAAAACCGTCTCCCATCTCAGAATTGCTGCACCACCGCGCCCGCAACCTTTCCAAGGGTGCACCAGTATCGCTTCCTATCATGGCGAGTACGACATTCCTGTTGCCAGGAGATCCGGACGGCAGCCATTTCTATGCGCGCAATGGAAATCCAACAGTCGAAAGTGTCGAAGCGGAGATAGGCATTCTGGAAAATGCCGAGACGGTGCTGTTCCCATCCGGCATGGCCGCTATCGCCGCAATGTTTCACACAGTGCTGCGCCCGGGAGACAAGGTTCTGGTGCATGCAGACGGCTACTACAATGTTCGAGCCCTGTTGAATGAACACTTCGCACCCCGGGGCATAACCGTCGAGACTTGTCCCACCGCCCAGATGGCGGATGCCGACCTGTCGGGCTGCCGGCTCGTAATGATTGAAACACCGTCAAATCCGGGCCTCGAAGTTTGCGACATCGCGGCTGTGGCTGATCGGGCAAAATCAGCCGGAGCCTTGCTGGTGGCTGATAACACGACTGCAACACCCCTGTGCCAGCAACCTCTCGATCTTGGGGCGGATATGGTCGTGATGGCTGACACAAAGGCCATGGCGGGCCATTCAGATGTTCTCTGCGGACATGTAGCAAGTCGGGACACATCCCTGATGAATCAGGTGCGTGGCTACCGTCGTTTGGGCGGCGCCACGGTAAGCCCGTTCGACGCGTATCTGCTGCATCGCGGGCTTGAGACCCTGGAATTGCGCGTTTCGCGGGCAAACCAGAATGCTCTAATTCTGGCAAATCACCTATTATCGCACCCCTCTGTGCAGACCGTCCGGTATCCCGGTCTCCCGCGAGACGCGAGCCACGCAGTTGCGTCTCGCCAGATGCGAGACTTTGGTCCGATCGTGAGCTTCACGTTAAAAGATCGCGCAAGCGCAGAAAAGTTTATTGATAACAATCCACTAATAGTGCCCGCCACGAGCTTTGGAGGTGTTCACACCTCTGCTGAGTGCCGAGTCCGCTGGGGAGACCACGTCGCCGACGGATTCGTCCGCTTGGCGTGCGGAATAGAGCCCAGTGAAGACCTTGTAAAAGCTACGGAAAATGCTTTACGAGATATCAGTCCGGTTTGATTCTGGGGAAGTGACTTTCACGGACAAGTGGTATAGCGTTTGCTCTCAACGAGCAGGGGTCTCGTTTCATGAAGCGACTGAGTATTGTCCTTTTCTTCGCCCTGCTGGGCTTTGGCGCTTGGGGCTGGTTCCGTCTGAACCAGCCTGAGCCGCCTATGGCGTTGACTGAGCCCCTGCGGATCGATCAAGGCGAGATCCAGGGCGGTGTTGATCCAGACAATCCGGAAATCCAGGTTTTCAATGGGATTCCCTATGCCAGCGCCCGTCGTTGGTCAGCGCCAACTTCCCCGCCGCAATGGGGTGCCATTACCCGGGATGCGAGGGAATTCGGCCCGCAATGCCTGCAACCCCGCGGACATATGAATGAGGTTGTCGACCGTATCATCGATGGTAACGGCTTGCCCTGGTGGAAACGATTGGCCGCCAGGCAATACCTCGCTGCCCAGCCTGAGCCCGCTGAAGCCGAGGACTGCCTGTTCCTGAATGTCCGAACGGCAAATCGCGGCAAGCCTCGGCTACAGCCGGTAATGGTATGGATTCACGGCGGCTCTCATCAGGCTGGGGCGGGTTCGGCGTCATATTACCAGGCAAATGGCCTTGTGGATAAAGGCGTCGTTCTGGTCACAATCAACTACCGGCTCGGACCATTCGGCTACATGGCGCACCCTGCCCTGACCGAAGAAGCCGGAACATCCGGCAATTACGGCCTGTTGGACCAGGTCGCAGCACTCCGCTGGGTTCAAATGAATATTGCGCGCTTCGGCGGCAATCCAAACAATGTCACCATATTTGGCGAAAGCGCAGGCGCTCAATCTGTCAGTGAGCTGATGGCAACGCCTCTTGCTGACGGCCTGTATGACAAGGCCATCTTGCAGAGTGGCGTCAGCAGTTACAATGCGCTTCACCTGTCCCACTCGCCATTGCCCAATGTGCAGAGCTCCGAAGAAGTCGGTGTCGAGTTCCTTTCATCGCTGGCCGATGGCACCGCTACCGCAGACCGGCTTCGCGCCATCCCGTCGGGGGCGATCATCGACCGTGTTCTGTTGAGGCAGGATTTGGTCAAGTACTTCTTGCCGACAGTGGATGGTAACGTCCTGCCCGTGCCAATCGGCGAAGCTATTCGGGACGGTGGCGCCAATCGGGTTCCAGTCCTTGCAGGCTATAATGCTGATGAAGGCACTCTATTTTACAGTCAGCGCAAATCGCCGACAGCCCTACTGCCGAACATCTCTGGTTCCATCACACAACGCGAAGCGATGCTGGAAGGCGTGTTTGGTGTGAACTCATCGAAAGCGCTACAAGCCCTCTACGGCATGACATCCTTGGAAACGTGGGATCGGGGCGCCGAAAAAATGCTGGGCGATGACTTGTTCGGCGTCCATACGCGTTTTCTGGCCAAAGCCAATGTCGCTGCTGGCCAGCCAACCTGGCTCTACCAATTCAGCCGGACGCCGCCAGGAAAGTCTCAAACGCTCGGTGCATATCACGGGGCCGAGATCGCGTTTGTCTTCGAAAGCCACAACGGCTTCCTTCCGGCAGCTGATGACGATGAAATCCTGACTGACAGAATGATTTCGTACTGGACCAATTTTGCCAAGACAGGTGACCCCAATGGCAAAGACCTGCCTGAGTGGCCAGCTTATGATCCGGACGCCGATATCTGGCTGGAATTGGACCATGAGATCAAACGCATCAGCGGCCTTCGCGCGCGCAAACTCGACATACTGGAAGACAATCTCAATTTGCGGATCGACGCCATCAAGCGATCAAAAACACCGTTTGAGCTGATCGAGAATACCGCACTTCTATCGACAGCCGCCGGGCTAGGCGGTGAGGAGCGTTTCGCAAATAGCGACTAGGCCCGCCTGGTCGACAGCGTCAAAAGCATTCAGTTCTGTCGAGTCGACATCCAGTACGGCAGCGAGATCGCCATTTGCGTCGAACACCGGAACGACAACTTCAGAATTGCTCGCTGAGTCGCACGCGATGTGCCCGGGAAATTCATGAACATCCGGAACAATGATCGGCGCGCGCGTCGCCGCCACATGCCCGCAGACCCCTTTGCCAAAAGGGATTCGCAGACAACCAAGCGTGCCCTGATACGGCCCAACAACCAGTTCGGACTCCTTCAGGGGGTCAACCATGTAGAATCCCGTCCAGAAGAAGCGGGGTGAAAAGGCCTGTGACAGGATACAGGACGCTGTCGCATAACGCGCAGTGATCGATGTTTCTCCCGCAACAACGCTATCAATTTCCGCCTTCAATTCCTTGTAGCGTTCTGCCCTGTCCATATTCTGCCTCATCTGTGCCTTGAGCGGGCTATATCGGCTGGATGCAGGCACTTCGCAATAGGGCGTTGAAGCTGACACCAACCTCTGAAATAGTCGGAGCAGTCAAGGCGGTGGACGGGGCCGCTGCCATGAGGGAGACAGTCATTGAGCCTGACGGGACGCCTAAGCGCCGCCTTGCTGATCGCAGCCTGTCTCACCGTCCCTGCGGGGGCGCAGACAGGCGACGACTATGACGACCTCACCTTGGACGCCCCAATCGAGATTCCCGACTCGAATGATTGGGGCGAGGTCACCCACCATCCCGAAACAGACCTTGAAACACTTGAACAGGCGCATCGGGACTATCTTAGAAAATCGACCCTCCAGCTCGAACGACCGGAAGCCGATCCCGTCGAGTTCGATCCGCCCTCTCCTCCGCCTAACTGGCTACGAGGATTGTTTGAGTTCCTTAGTCATTTGGGCCCGCTTCTAACGCTCATTTTCTATGTAGCTATCGCCGCCTTGATTTTGGGCGTGTTGTACTTCCTTTTCGGAGAGGCGCTGCGTATCCGGTTTGGCAAAGATGGCAGCAAAGCCGACAAAGTCGGCGACGATGTCATCCCGGACTTCCGCCCGGCAGAATCCGTCGCCCGCTCCCTACTGGAAGAGGCCGATGCGCTTGCCCGCGCAGGAAAATTCGCGGAGGCCGTGCACTTACTCTTGTTCCGGTCAATCGAGGACATTCAGACGCGCATCGAGATCGGCGTGCCTCGCTCACTCACGGCACGTGAGATCGGCAAGCTTGGCTTCCTGCCAGATCGCGCGCGGACCGCTCTCAGCCCGATCATCGCCATCGTCGAACGTAGTTTCTTCGGCGGCCGGGATGTCGACGAAAGCGGCTGGCATACGGCGCGGGCTTCCTACGAAGACTTCGCATTTGGGGAGCAGTGGACATGAAGGATCGTTCTCACGTCGACCCCCCGTTCAGTGGCAAGATCGTCGGCATATTGCTGGCAGTGGCGCTTTTTTCCTTTGGGGCAATCATGGTGCTCGCAGGCTGGGCACCCGAATTGCGGGACCGGAATGTGGCCGGTGCGCACCCGTTCTCAACCTCGGCGCTCGGTTATAATGGCTTCGTGCAACTCCTTCAGGAACAAGGCTATCCGGCGGAAGTCTCCCGGCTGGAGCGCACGCTTGAAGACAGTGATTGGGGCCTACTCGTCTTAACTCTCCCCCAATGGGGTGCAGCAAAGGCGCTCGAAGACTTCGAGCCACAGCGGACTACTTTGCTCGTCCTGCCGAAATGGACCGGCATGACTGATCCTCTTAACAAGACCCATCAAAAGGATACGCGCTTCATGAATGCGCGCGTCCTGAACGACTTACTGGAGACGATAGCTATCGATGCGGAAATCGGACGTATCGATGTGCCAAGTGAAACCTCAACCCCCTTCGGATCAATCGCGCTCAAACCAGACGTGAAGATGCAAGTGCTACGCGGAGACTCGCTTACGCCGATTGTTGAGACACAGGATGGGATCCTGCTCGCCTGGGCGCCCGATGCGGACATGTATGTTCTGTCCGACCCCGACATGATCAACACTTTCGGTTTGTCGCAGTTTGAGAACGCTCGCTTTGCGACTCAGATGATCGACTTTCTTCGTAATGACTACGACGAGCCGATTATATTTGATGCGACTCTCCATGGTTTCGTTCGGTCCGAGAATCTGCTGCAGATGATTTTCGACATCCCCTTTATCGGCGCAACGTTGACTGCGTTGGCGGCCGCTTTCCTGCTGGGCTGGGCCGCGCTCATACGATTTGGGCCACCTGTGAAGGAAGGACGCGCCATTGCGCTTGGAAAACAGGCGCTGGCTGACAACTCCGCAGGCTTGATTACGATGGCGCGCCGGGAGACGCGTATAGCACCCGCATATCTCCACATGATCCGCCGTCGTGTATCCCGGGATATAGGCGCTCCGAAGACATTGAATGAAACCCAACTCACCGCCCTGTTCGACCGGCTTGGCCCGGAAGAAGAGTCCGGCAAACACTTCACAGACATGGCGTCGGGACTGCGCGGTCCTGCCACCAGCCGTGAAGACCTCATGAACAAGGCGCGCGAGCTGTTTCGCTGGCGCAAGGGAATTATCGGGAGATCCATGAATGAACGTGAATGACATCAAGGCGCTGGCGGACCGGATCCGTAACGAAGTGCGCAAGGCAGTCGTGGGACAGGACACAACGGTTGATGTTCTTCTGACTGCGATATTCTCGTCAGGACACGTCCTTCTTGAAGGCCCACCGGGAACAGCCAAGACCCTACTGGCGCAATGCTTTGCGAGATCGATTTCACTCGACTTCGGTCGCATTCAGTTCACACCCGACCTGATGCCGGGAGATGTTCTCGGCACGAACCTGTTCAACTTTCAAACCAATCAGTTTGCCCTCACCAAGGGTCCAATTTTCACAGATCTCCTTTTGGCGGACGAGATCAATCGAACACCTCCGAAAACACAAGCCGCGCTGCTAGAGGCCATGCAGGAACGCAAGGTGACGATTGATGGCGACACCTACCCGTTGAATGACCGGTTCACGGTGATCGCGACCCAGAACCCTATCGAACAGCAAGGCACATATCCCCTGCCGGAAGCGCAGCTTGACCGCTTTCTATTCAAGCACACGCTGGACTATCCAAGTCGTGAAGAAGAGCTCGCAATTGTTTCCAAGCATGGCACACGCACGGGCATGAAAACCGCAGCAGCATTCGGCATCGAGCCCGTTGTCTCGGCAGAAGAACTCAGTGAAGCTGTCAATTCGGTTGCTGAAGCCCGGCTGCAGGACGATATCATTGCCTACATCGTGGATATTATTCGCGCGACCCGGACAACCCCGGCCCTGGAAACTGGCGCTTCGCCGCGCGCCGCTGCCGCGCTGGCCACTGCGGCCCGTGCCCGCGCCGCGCTCGACGGCCGGGACTTTGTTATTCCAGACGACGTGAAACTGCTGGCCCTGCCAGCACTCCGCCACCGCGTTTTGTTATCCCCCGCCGCAGAAATCGAAGGCAAGACGACCGACGAAACTCTTTCAGCTATCATCGAACAGACGGCCGCACCGCGGTGATTTCACCCACACCTCGCGCCATCTTCCTGATGCTGCTCGGCGTGCCGCTCATGGTGGCTATAGCTCTGCTGCGTCCTGAACTCTGGGTCATATCCGCTGGCTGGGTCGGCGGCATCGCCAGCCTGATCTTTGCGGATGCCGTCCTGGCCGCATCCCTGCGAGCCTATGAGGCAAATGTAGAGGCGCCGGCACTGCTTTATGTCGGCGGGTCTGATCCAGCGGACCTGACGCTGCGGTTCGCGCGAGGTCCGCTTCCCAGACGAATCGAGGTGTTGTTGGAAGTGAACGCGTTCTTGCAGACCATTCCACCCGCAGGATTAAGAGGCTGGCAGGACCGGGCGCGGTCATACTCGTTGCCGCTCACGCCAACACGACGGGGTCTCGCCAGGCTGGTCAAACTTTGGAGCCGCTGGAAAGGTCCGCTCGGGCTGATACAAAAACAACACACTACCTTGCTGGATGGAGATATTCCGATCACACCCAATATCCGCTGGGTGAAAGACGAAGCTATCCGTATCTATTCTCGTGATGCGGAATTCGGCGTGAAGATGCAGATCGAGCGCGGCGATGGCAGTGAATTCGACGCTTTGCGCGAGTTCACGATCGGCATGGATCGGCGCGCAATCGACTGGAAACACTCTGCACGCCACCGCAACCTGCTCGCCAAGGAATTCCGAACCGAACGCAATCACAATATCGTCTTCGCTTTTGATACGGGGCGATTGATGAGCGAGCCGCTTGGCGGCGTGCCCAAGATTGATCGCGCCATCAATGCCGGACTACTCCTGTCCTTTGTGTCTCTTCGCAGCGGCGACCGCGCCATGATCTATGGCTTTGATGCCAAGCCCGGTTTCATGAGCGGGTTCATGTCTGGTCAACGCAGTTTCACAAAAGCTCAGGATCTGGCGGCTCAACTGGATTACTCCGCTGAGGAGGCCAATTTCACGCTGGCACTCTCCTCACTCGCGAGCAAGCTGGAGCGACGCAGCCTCATCATTATTTTCTCCGACTTTGTCGACACGATTTCGGCCGAACTCATGCTGGAAAATGTGAAACGCCTGACTGATCGGCATCTGGTGATATTTGCCACATTCGAGGATGAATCGCTCGCAGAAATGGTAGATGCGCCACCAAGTTCAACGGAATCTGTAACTCGCGCCGTCATCGCAGACACGCTCATGGCTGAGCGCGACACCGTCCTGCTTCGGCTTCAGCGCATGGGCGTACAAGTGATCGAGACGAGACCGGAACAATTCGGCGCGGAACTGATCTCCCGGTACCTTCAGATCAAACAGAGGGACATGCTGTGAGCGACCTTCTCAAATCCTACCGCTTCCGCGAAGAGCGTGAGTCCGACTGGCGCAAACTGGACTTGATCCTGACACGGGCTGAAAACTCCGGCGTGAAAGCGCTCAGCGACGACGATATGACAGCCTTGCCTCGCCTCTATAGGCAGGCGGTTTCTTCCTTGTCGGTGGCGCGCTCCATTTCGCTCGACCAGAATGTCATCGCCTATCTCGAAAGCCTCTGCACACGTGCATATTTCTTCGTCTACGGCGCCCGGACCTCCATCGGCGAGCGCATGATGGATTTCCTGCGACGCGACTGGCCTGCTTGTGTCTCCTCGGCCATCGGGCCAACTTTGCTGGCAGCTCTGTTCCTGTTTGGCGGATGGGCGCTCGCATTCTTTCTGTGCATGCAGGACATGGAATGGTTCTGGACTTTTCATGGCCAGAACTTCTGGGACGGGCGCAATCCGGATGCGTCCGTCGAATATCTGAGGTCCACAATCTATACCGACGAGGGAGATCTCGGCGACGGCCAGCTGACTTCCTTTGCGAGTTTCCTGTTCAACAACAATGCCCAGATTGCGCTGTTTGCTTTCGCGCTCGGATTTGCGTTCGGTATCCCCACCGCATGGCTGCTCGTATACAACGGTGTCATGATGGGCTCACTTCATGCCGTATTCTGGGACAAGGGGCTTGGCTATGAATTTACCGGATGGCTGGTGATCCACGGAACAACCGAGTTGTTTGCCATCATACTGGCAGGAGCAGCGGGCTTCGTGATAGGGGGCGCAGTCGCTTTCCCCGGCCAGATGACCAGGTTGAACTCGGCGCGCCATGCCGGGCAAAAGGCCGCCACAATTGCAATGGGGTGCGTCATCATGCTGATCGTCGCAGCTTTGCTAGAAGGCTTCGGGCGGCAAATGATCAATAGTGACGCGATCCGCTATACGATCGCTCTGAGCATTCTCGGTTTGTGGTGCGCATATTTTTATCTGCCAAGAAGAACGGACACCGTATGAGCTCTACCGTTCCTCCGGCACCAGACACCGTGAACCTTGCGAATGTTGAAGCTGCGCGCCGCCGCCGCGCCCGCATGCAAGAGCAGGAGCGTCAGTCGAAACTTGTACGGAAACTGGTCACGCCGGAAGGCGCCGCGATACAGCTTAAACTGGCTACTGCATCCGAGCGTGCAGGCGCGTTTCTCATCGATGTCGCGATACAATGGGCCATCGTAATCGCGACCGCTTTGGGGCTCTCTTTTGCAATAAGGGCCATGGACCCCGAGAGTGCCAATATCGCTTGGGCGGTTTGGCTTGTCTTTTTCTTCTTCGTCCGAAATTTCTACTACATCTTCTTCGAACTTGGCACGAAGGCTGCCACACCCGGAAAGCGCGCCCTTGGCGTCCGGGTCACCTCTCGCAATGGCGGGCGTCTGACTGCGAACTCGGTTCTAGCCCGGAATTTCATTCGTGAAATCGAAATCGGTCTACCCTTTCAGTTCCTTATGATGGGCGGGGATCAAGTGACCAGCTGGATGGCCCTGCTTGGCTTGGTCTGGTCCGGCATCTTCCTGCTCTTCCCAATCTTCAACAAGGACAAGATGCGCGTTGGTGATCTGATTGCTGGCACCTGGGTAATCAAAAACCCCAAAACCAAGCTGATGGGCGATATCTCATCGACGACCCGAGCCACTACGCATGAGCGATTTGCCTTCACACCCCAACAAGCCGAAGCCTATGGCATTCATGAATTGCACGTATTGGAAGATGTCCTTCGCCAGTCAACGCAAGATGTAAAGGCGCAGGTCGCGCTTCGCATTCGGCAAAAGATTGGATGGCAAGCCCAGCCGGGTGAAACCGATATCGCCTTTCTGGAAGCCTATTATGCAACCCTTCGAAGGCGGCTCGAACAACGCATGATTTTGGGCGAACGGAAAACCGACAAGTTCGACGTGCGCTGACTATCTACAAACGCCCCTGCACCCAATCCCGGGTCAGGAAGCCGTCGATCAGGTCACACACGAGACCCAACTCAACCAGCGCAGACGCATAGCGACGTGGATCCACCAATGTTTTGAAGATCGAACCTGCTTCGAACTGATCTTCCGCTTCCAGCGCCAGAGTCATGTGACCATCTTCGAACACACCGCGAAGCTTGCCCCCGGAAAAGTGCCGCTCCAATGCGATCAGGCGCTCCATGCGGTCTGGGGACAACAACGCCCGGGCCTCCACCTGGTCTGTCGAATAGACGGTAAAAGCTTCCTCGAGTTCGCGGGAAATCAGATCCACTTTCTTCAGGTCACCCGAATACCTGCCCCGCTTCCACCATCCAGACCGCGCGATCACGGTTCGACCAAGAAAGCGCTCTGGGTATTCGACATGAACCAGAATGCCCTGAAATACGGTCTTGCTATTCTTGCCACCGGTTTCAAGTTTGGCTTCAACCAATGCAAAGCGAGTCCCCGCACGCTCACCCGAAATCAGATCTTCGAATTTGAGACGCGAGTGACCCGGTAGCAATTTGACAGTTTTCAGTATTTCAAAAGCTGGCGTCGGCGCGTCAGGACCGTTCGTGGAACTCATGTTGATCGCGCCTAACGGCGTATTCACTGTCGAGTTCATCTTGCCAGAATAGGCCGCATTCAACTCCTTCGCCCGAGAAGCCAGCGTCTTCAAATCGACAATACCGGACAGGTCTGGATGCAATGTGTCATAGGTGAAGCCAAACGGTTCACAGGCAGCTGAAAGGATCAACTGCTTGGTCTGCGACTTCATTGTAAAAACCTTGACCCAGGCGGTCGCCGACACAATCGCGCCTGACACCAAGACCAGAAATATGAGTCCGGGTGAGATGATATCAACACTCACGAGCGTAGAGATCATCAACAGAATTGTGATGAAGATCGGGATGCCAGCACCGATAATTGAACGCGTTATCGCTGCACGTATTGTGGCTTTCCGACTCTCTTCCCGCCGGGACAGTTCGGGCTCAAGTACATCCGACCAAACACGCTCAGCCTTAGCAAACTCTGTACGACGACCCGATAACGCCGCGAGGGATGGCGCGCGCGTCAAAGCGTCGTTCAACCTGTTTGGACTAATGTCTGACATACTGAGTCCCCCTCAGGTATCAGGCTTAGGGACCCGACAATTTGGGATCAAGCCGCGAGCGTAAGTTCCTTGACGGCCGTGACGCAATTGCGCCCCTTGGCCTTGGACTCGTAAAGCGCGCCGTCCGCCTGTTCGAGCATGTCGTCGAAATCCGAGTTGGGCGGTAACATGGCCAGGCCGAAACTCGCAGTGACACTCACGGGTTGTCCGTCCACGATGACGACATGGTCTTCAATGGAAGAACGAAGACGGTCACAGACGCTGAGCGCCTTCTCCATATCGACATTGCTGAGCAGGACAACAAACTCTTCACCGCCCCAGCGCCCAAGTCGGTCGAATGGACCGCGAAGTTCAGAATATGCGACCGCCGCGATTTCTCGCAGCACACGGTCGCCCGCTGCATGACCATGCTGGTCGTTTACCGCCTTGAAATAGTCGATGTCGAACAACGCCACCGCCGATGTCATCTCCGTCCGGCTCATGCGCGCGAGTTCTTCACAGGCAAATTGTTTGAAGAACTTGCGGTTTAGCAGTCCCGTCAGTGCGTCAGTAGAGGCCATATCTTCCAGCGTGCGCTGGTAAATTCTCATTCTGTACTCGTGTTGGGCAGCAATTGCGGCCGTCGGAACGGCCACACAGGACGCAATGAAAAGGTTCGCGACAATGAAATTCTGGGGATCAGACGGGAACCCCATTGAATAGACAATGACGGAAAAGGTGAAGCATAGGCAAAGCGCCGTAATCGCCACAAAAGCGAAAAAGGTCAGCGATTCGACCACATCTTCGAATTTACCCTGCACGTCCCGACTCCCGGTTGCTGTAGCGGTTGTGACATAGGAAGTATATTTTACCGTCAATCGATTGAGGAATTTTAACGCCTGACCATTCATCTTTTGGAAACAAGCAGACAAGCCGGTCGCTACGCCTTGACGTTGCGCCAATGCTCACCCAATCAGGCATGGGACTGGCTGAATTTTTATTGTTAGCGCTCCGAAGCCGTCGTTCCCGAGCCGTCCAACAGCCTTTCTCGCGTTCTGAAATTACAAAAAATTTCGCAATGGCGCGGTTGACGCTGTGGTTCGCAGCTCTTAACTCCGCAGCATCGTTAGCAGTCGTGCCGGGTGAGTGCTAAAGCCCCCTGACATTTGCTTGCTGACGACCGTTTTCAATTGAACTCGTCAAAGAGACAAGAGGGCTAAATCCAATGAAACTTCGTCCCCTGCACGACCGTGTCGTCGTGCGCCGCGTCAAGGAAGAAGAGAAAACCAAGGGCGGGATCATCATTCCCGACACCGCAAAGGAAAAGCCGCAGGAAGGCGAAATCGTCGCCGTCGGCGCTGGTGCGATTGGTGACGACAACGAGCGTGTCGCGCTCGACGTCAAAGCTGGTGATCGCGTGCTCTTCGGTAAATGGTCCGGCACGGAAGTGACCGTCGATGGCGAAGAACTGCTCATCATGAAAGAGAGCGACATCATGGGTGTCCTGGAGGGCTAAGCCCCCACACTTTCGCTTTCCATCAGACAGAATTCTCAACAGAGGTAATCCACAATGTCAGCCAAACACGTAGTTTTCGGCGCAGAGGCCCGCGAACGGATGCTGAAAGGCGTCGATACGCTTGCCAACGCCGTTAAAGTCACGCTCGGTCCAAAAGGCCGTAACGTCGTCATCGAGAAATCCTTCGGCGCTCCGCGCACCACGAAGGACGGCGTCACCGTCGCAAAAGAGATCGAGCTTGAAGACAAGCTGGAAAACATGGGCGCACAAATGCTGCGCGAAGTGGCTTCCAAGGCCAACGACGTTGCCGGTGACGGCACCACGACCGCAACGGTTCTCGCCCAAGCCATCGTTCGCGAAGGCCTGAAGCGCGTTGCTGCCGGCATGAACCCAATGGACCTGAAGCGCGGCATCGACAAGGCATCCGCCGAAGTCGTTAAAGACCTCGCTCATCATTCCAAGAAGGTGAAGTCGAACGAAGAGATTGCCCAGGTCGGCACGATCTCCGCAAACGGCGACACCGAAGTTGGCGCAATGATCGCCGAAGCCATGGCGAAAGTCGGCAATGAAGGCGTCATCACGGTTGAAGAAGCCAAGTCGCTCGAAACCGAACTCGATGTTGTCGAAGGCATGCAGTTCGATCGTGGCTACCTGTCGCCTTACTTCATCACCAATCCGGACAAGATGATCGCGGAACTCGAAGATCCGTTCATTCTGCTGCACGAGAGCAAGCTGTCTTCCCTGCAGCCAATGCTGCCGATCCTCGAAAACGTTGTTCAGAGCCAGAAGCCGCTCCTGATCATCGCTGAAGATGTCGACGGTGAAGCACTGGCCACCCTCGTGGTCAACAAGCTGCGCGGCGGCCTGAAGATCGCTGCTGTGAAAGCTCCAGGTTTCGGCGACCGCCGCAAAGCCATGTTGCAGGACATCGCTGTCCTTACCGGCGGCCAGGTCATTTCCGAAGATCTCGGCATCAAGCTCGAGAACGTCTCCATGGACATGCTCGGCACCGCGAAGAAAGTCGCCATCACAAAAGATGACACGACCATCGTGGACGGCGCTGGCGCCAAGAAAGACCTCGAAGCTCGCGTGTCGCAGATCCGCAAGCAGATCGAAGACACGTCTTCCGACTACGACAAGGAGAAGCTGCAGGAGCGTCTCGCGAAACTGGCTGGCGGCGTAGCTGTCATCAAGGTTGGCGGTGCCACTGAAGTGGAAGTGAAAGAGCGCAAGGATCGCGTCGATGACGCCCTGAACGCCACGCGTGCCGCTGTGGAAGAAGGTATCGTCCCTGGTGGTGGTACGGCGCTTCTCGCTGCTGCAAGCAATATCGACGTCAAAGGCCTGAATGCTGACGAACAGGCCGGTATCGACATCGTGCGCAAGGCTCTGGAAGCTCCGGTTCGCCAGATCGCTGAAAACGCCGGCGTCGAAGGCTCGGTCGTTGTCGACCAGATCCGTCGCGGCAAGGGCAAGGGCTTCGGCTTCAACGCCCAGACCGAAGAATATGGTGACCTCGTCGCCATGGGCGTGATCGACCCGGTGAAAGTTGTGCGCTCTGCTCTGCAGAACGCTGCATCGGTTGCTGGCCTGTTGATCACGACGGAAGCGTCCATCGCTGAAGCCCCAAAGAAGGAAGGTGCCGGCGGCGGCATGCCTGACATGGGTGGCGGCATGGGCGGAATGGGTGGCATGGGCTTCTAAGCCCGGCCCTCAAAGCCAAATTGTCAGAGGCAGCACTTCGGTGCTGCCTCTTTTTTTGGGCGAAATGATCCTTCCGACGCACTCGATTCCAGCTTCTCTACCGCTGCGGCAACCGCTTAGAGTTGCCAAAAACACAAACGGGAGAGAAACAAAGTGGCATCTGCTTCGGATATGAATTTCGGTGACATGCTTGATGCTGTGGGCGAGATGCTTGGTCCGGAAGACCTGGCTCTGGCCCACGGGACACGGCGGACATACTGGCCAGACTTCACGGCTCGATCAAACCGGCTTGCGCGGAATTTACGCGAGATGGGGATCGAAACAGGCGACAAAGCTGGCTTCTATCTACGTAACCAGCCTGAATATACTGAAGCGCTCGCCGCTTGTTTCAAAGGTCGTTTCACGCATGTGAACGTCAACTATCGCTATCTCGCCGACGAACTCTTCTACATTTTTGATAACTCGGACGCTGCGGTTGTGTTCTTTGATGCACAATTTACTGATCAGGTTGAACTGGTCCGCGGTCGCTTGCCCAAGCTGAAGGCCTGGGTCCAGATTGGCGGCGGAGACGTGCCTGACTGGGCGGTAGACTATGACTGTCTCGCCGCCGACGGTGACCCGTCTCCGCTCGGCATCGACCGATCACCAGAAGATTTGTTTTTCCTCTACACCGGCGGAACCACCGGAATGCCCAAAGGCGTGATGTGGTCACAATCTGTCTGGCGACAGGCGTCCAGAGAAGGCGCAGAGAAAGCCGGTCTGCCCTACCCGTCCACTATGGAAGAGTTCAAGATGGCAGTTCAGCTTATGGGAAAAACGGCGCGGCAGGTGCCCGCCTGTCCTCTGATGCACGGCACAGGGCTGTTCACGGCGATGGGTGCGCTGCTAGGCGGCGGCGCAATTATCACGCTGGAACAGAACACCAGCTTTGACCCTGAAAACTTGTGGGAAACCGTCTCGGAACATGGCGTGACGAGCATGGCGATCGTCGGAGATGCATTCGGAAAGCCGATGCTAAAAGCTCTCGACGACAATCCTGGCCGTTGGGATGTCAGCTCTGTACAAACCATCGTATCGTCCGGCGTAATGTGGAGCGCGGAGGTCAAACAAGGCCTCCTCAAGCATATGCCTCAAGCCGCCATGATGGACAGCTTTGGCTCATCTGAAGCGGTCGGCTTCGGGTCATCCACAACGACGCTCGAAGGCGGCACCCAAACGTCCAAATTCGAGATCGGCCCGAACTGCAAGGTATTTTCCGAAGATGATCGCGAGATCGTGCCCGGCAGTGGCGAGGCCGGGATCATCGCCCGCGGCGGCGCAGTCCCTCTTGGCTACTACAAGGACGAGGCGAAGACCGCCACAACGTTCCGGACAATCAACGGGGTCCGTTACGCCATTCCGGGCGACTGGTGCACGGTGGAGGCGGATGGCACGATCTCATTGCTGGGCCGGGGATCAAATTGTATCAATACGGCAGGTGAGAAAGTCTATCCAGAAGAGGTCGAAGAGGCCTTGAAGGAACATGCTGCCGTCAAGGACGCACTCGTTGTCGGCGTGCCCGATGAGAAGTGGGGCAACGCCGTGACGGCCGTCGTATCCACAGATTCAGAGGTCAGCGAAGACGAACTGCGCAGCTTTGTGCAATCACGTATTGCCCGCTACAAGGCTCCCAAGTCTGTTTTGTTCAAAGATGATCTTGGGCGCGCGCCGAATGGCAAGGCCGACTATAAGTCCATCAAGGCATTCGCGCTCGACAAGCTGGGCATCAGCCAATGAGCAACAGGCCTCTCAACGTGTAGGCCACGACAGCGACCACCAGCATCGACACAAGGGCTATGCCGACAAACCAGATAAGCCGTCTGGTGAGCGGCGGCTCTTCGTTGTCGTCTGCTGGCTGTACCGGATCAATGCGCATGATAGCCATCTCCCGGCTTAACTTTGCCCCAGAACAGGCTGTAGACGTATGCTGTATAGGCCAGAATGATCGGCAGCATGATCACGGCGCCCACCAACATCAGAACGAGTGCATTGTCCCGCGCAGCAGCCTCATGGATGGATATTTCGTACGGCACGATGAATGGGTAAAGGCTGACGCCGAGGCCCACGTATCCGCTGGCAAAAATGCCCGCCGCCAAAAGGTAAGGTCGCCAGTCCGGCGCTGTGCCCACCGCGCCCTGTTTCATCGATAGGTCTCTCCACAGCCAGACGACAAGTGCCATGCCGACCAGGGGCACCGGCGCGAGCGGCAGGAAGCGTGCAGGCTCAATATGGCTCATGGAAAAGCCCCACCGATCGCCAATGGATGCGTCCACTGAAAGCGTCGCGAAACTGACTGCCAGGAAACAAATTGCCACGCCAGCAAGTGCCATCCGGCCCCACTTGCGCGCCTTGTCATGCAACTCACCTTCGGTTTTGAGAACCAGCCAGCAAGCGCCGAGCAACATGTACCCGATGACAACAGAGATACCGGTCAGAAGGGTGAATGGCGTCAACCAGTCGAACGCGCCGCCCGCGAAGGCACCGCCCTCGACATGAATGCCCTGTACCATCCCGCCAAGCATGATGCCCTGTGAAAATGCGGCGGTGAACGATCCACCATAGAAAGCGCCATTCCAGAAGATACGAGTGGGTCGACGCACGGCCTTGTGTCGGAATTCAAACGCGACGCCGCGGAATATCAATGCAGCCAACATGATAAGCACAGGCAAATAGAAGGCTGGCATGATGATCGCGTATGCGGTGGGAAACGCCGCAAACAGGCCGCCACCACCAATGATCAGCCATGTCTCATTGCCGTCCCAAACGGGCTCGACGGTGGCGGTCATCATGTTTCGCTCTTCTTCAGACTGCGCGATCGCGGTGAACATGCCAACGCCGAGATCGAACCCGTCAAGCAAGACGTACATCATGACGCCGATGGCGAGGATCAGGGCCCAGATGAAGGGTAGGTCGATAGCCATGTTCGCCTCCTATTCCGCCGCAACGATATCGTCGGATGTTTCGGCCTTGTCATCGACTGCGCCCATTGGAGACCCAGGAGGACGCCGCTCACGGCCAGAAGGGTCCGTGGGACTGTCATCAAAGCCGCGCGTGGCAATGCGCGCCATATAGACGACACCGGCCGTGAAAATGATGGCATAGACGACCATGAACACGAGTAAGGACGTCGCCACCTGCCCGGCAGAGACCGGTGACAGGCTGTCCACCGTGCGCAAATGTCCATAGACCGTGTAGGGCTGGCGACCGACTTCCGCAGTAATCCACCCGGTCACGACAGCAATGAAACCAAGCGCGCCAGCCGGGACAGCCGCAATGTGGAAGAGACCCGGTGTGTCCAGCTTTTTCCTCCACCAGAGGAAGGTGCCCCAAACGCCCATGGCCAGCATGCCGAGCCCGGCCCCTACCATAATGCGAAATGCATAGAAGACGAGCCATAGCGGCGGCCGTTCGGATTCCGGAAAGTGGTCGATGCCATGAAGCATTTCGCCTTCCTCCAGGCCGGGGAAAAGGAATGAACTGGTGCCCGGAACCGTTATGCCCGCATGGCCGCATTCGGAACCATCCGGCCACGCGATCAGAACCGTGCCCTGCACTTCCTTGGATTCACACCATCCCTCCACCACTGCGATCTTGGCGGGCTGGTACTTGTGCGCAACTTCGCCCGACCAGTGTCCAACCATGATCTGGATCGGCAGCAGGACGGCCAGAGTGCCCGACGCCATACGAATTTGCCACTTGGTGGGCTCGGTTGTCCGACCTTTCAGAGTCTGCCACGCACCCGCAGCGAGAATTACCGCCGCAGTCGTAGTATAGGCAGCCAGCAACATGTGTGCGAGCCGACTTGGCAGGCTCGGATTGAAGATCGCCTCGATCCAGCTGGTTGCATAAAAATTGCCGGTCTCTGCATCAATCGCAAAGCCGGCTGGCGTCTGCATCCAGCTGTTTGCGGCGAGGATCCAGAAAGCTGAAATCGTGGTGCCGATTGCTACAGCGCATGTCGCAGCAAAGTGCAGCTTCCGACCAACTTTTTGCCAGCCAAACAGCATCACGCCCAGGAATGTTGCCTCCAGGAAGAAAGCGGTCAGCACTTCATAGGCCAACATGGGGCCCATGACGCTGCCGGTGATCTCAGAGAACAGGCTCCAATTCGTACCAAATTGGTAGCTCATCACGACCCCGGATACGACGCCCATGGCGAAAGCGAGTGCGAAGATTTTCACCCAATGCAGATAAAGGCGCTTGAAGACTTCCCTGCCGGTCTTCAGCCACAAGCCTTCGCATACCGCGAGAAAAGCCGCGAGACCGATCGTGAAGGCAGGAAAGAGAATGTGAAAGGCGACGACGAAAGCAAACTGAAGTCGCGACAAGATGAGTGCATCAAATTCCATGAGGCTCGCTCCGCATCATATATGCGATTTTTCTAATATAGTTTGCAGGCTGGCCAAACTTGACGAGCTGACGCGCGCCGGTCTGACGCAGGCGCGCCCAGTCAGCCCTTCCGACGCAATGTCCTGAATATGGCGTCAGCGCGCGCCGCAATGCCCCCATCGTCCTTCACCAGCCTCGCTGTAACGTGAACATGGTCACCGTCTATCAGCGTAACATGCGGATGCGCTTCCAGCCAGCAGCCCTCCCGAACGATGTCCATGAACTCCATGGTCAGCTTGAGCGTGACCGACATCTTGCCGGTCGCGCTCCAGACAGCCCACGCCAGCGCACTATCGGAAAAAGCGCAGGTCATTCCGCCGTGAAGGAAGCCCATGCCATTGCAGTGACGATCCAGCACCCACATGCCGGTGCGCACATCGCCTGATGCCGACGCACGATACGTGGGACCATTGTGTAGCGTGAATTTCCCGCGGGATGGCGTTGGCGCAAATCCCGGCGGCGGTTGTCTCAGCGGCTCAACCGCCTCACTCACCCATGTTTCCGAATACGTCGTGATGGACTGTATCGCCGGGCTCAATCCCCAGTTCGGCGGCACGCCCCCCCGCCAGTTCCAGCACGCCCTTCACCGGCACGCCCGGATTGATCCGACGCAGCGATCCTGGAACAGTTTCGCGAGCAATCGCCAGCACTTTGCCATCAGGATCAATGAACAGCATGTCCAGAGAGATCAGCGTATTCTTCATCCACATATTGGCTTCGCGCGGCTGGCCGAAATCGAACAGCATGCCAGCATTTTCTGCGAGCTCTTCCCGATTCATGAGGCCTGTCTGGACTTCTTCCGGGTCATTCGCCAATTCGACCGTGAAGCTGTGCTCAGTCTCTCCCGACATGATTGTGAGAGGGCCGGTTTCCAGCTGGGCGAAAGCCGCAGGCAAGAACAGGACGAGCGATGCGAAAGCAGAAGAGATGAAACGTATCATGGGGCTTGTTTAGACGGGTGCCCGCAAGGCGGCAAGCTGTCTTGGCTGCTGCTTACCCGCGTTTAATGTGGCTAACGTGCTCACCTTTTGAACCGGTTTCAATGCAGACTTCCAGATCCGTGCCAGGCTCAATATCTTCGTAGCCGGCTTTGCGCAGAACGACGGCGTGCACAAAGATATCTGTGTCATCGCCTTCGCGCTGAACGAACCCATAGCCGCGGGTGCGATTGAACCATTTCAGCGTGACCGACTCGTAATCGCGCTCAACACCTTTCTCCTTGGCCACAGTGGCCCGAGGGCGTTCCATCTCAATTATATTAGCGGTTTGCCAACCGCGGTCGCCTTTCACGGCGTCACAAACGATGCGCGCACCCTCATCGGCAGAGGACTCACCATACCCCCTCAGGCATGTCACATGCAGCATCACGTCTCCCGTCAGACTTGCGTCAGACGTCGACTCGGCGACAATAAATCCGTAGCCCTTGGCACTATCGAACCATTTCACATGGCCAATTACGCGCACGGCATCCTCCACGGATGCAGGCTCTGATTCTGATTTGGCGGCTATTCTCGTCATCAACCCGTATTCCCCAATCAGGCAACCTAAAATGTGTTAACGCGCTTGTCACGCGATCTTCACATCAAAGAATGGCTTTCTGCGACCCTGCCCGCCGCTTACCCCCGCAATGTGGACAGAAATGGGCAAGCGCGGTGAGACACTGCAGCAACGCCCCGTCATACCTCCCTGCCGTGATCATCCTCACAGCCCATTTACCAAGAATATGCTTGCAACGTTAAGTAACGGAAAGCTATATATTGCTGCCAAACTTGGCGCGTAGATTGGAATATATGAGCAATCATACCCTCGACACCTTCAAAGAATTGCTCTTGGAAGGCCTGTGCGACAGCGATGTCCTGCCCCGGGCGCTCGAGATGGTCAATGCGCATTGTGGTGCGGAAACTACACAACTCATTTCCGTCAGTGATGCGACCTTCATCCTGGATTCCGCCGTCGAGGGCACCGTCGATCGCGACCTTTTCCAAAATGAGCAGGAGTATCTCGCCGTCAATCCGCGCACCCGGATTCTGGCCTCGCGCGAGATCGGCCGAATCATTCGAGACCATGAAGTGGCAGATGAGGAGACCGTGGCCACCAATGCCGCCTATCAGGAACTCCTGATTCCGGCGGGCGTCGGCCAGTTCGCCGGCACGGTCCTCGCCAGCGATGACTCGACCGTGGTGGCCCTGGCGATTGCCCGCCCCCGCGATGATGGTCCGTTTTCGGATGATTCCATTGCCCGCTTTTCTCAGATGGTCCGCGCAGCCATTCCGGTCACGCATCTTGCAGGGCGCATTGTCAGCCGGCAGGAAACGTCCCTGCTGGACATGTTCGGCCGCCAGGCCTGCGTCGCCATCCTGCACAAATCCGGCACGGTCGTCCGGCAGTCAGAACAGTTCGAGAAACTGCTCGCGTCCGGCGTGGTCCGCACCGATGGGCTCGGCCGCCTGGATCTCCTGTCCGACGAGAGCAACCGCGATCTGGCCCTCACCCTGCGCGGCCAGAGCAACGCCATTGGCGGCCGCTTTTCCTTCGCGCGCCTGCGCCCGGAATGCACCTATATCTGTTCGGTCACACCGGTGCCCCCCATCGGGCATTTCGGCGCCCGCTCCGGCCATGCGGTCCTGTTCATCGACAAGCTCACATCCGTGAAATCCCTGGACCGGAACCTGTTGCGCCAGACCTACTCCCTGACCTCAGCAGAATGCGATGTCTGCGAACGGCTCTATGCCAGCCAGACCGTAGCGGAAATCGCCACAGCCCGGGCTGTGGCGACCAGCACGGTCAAGACGCTTCTCAAGTCGATCATGCAGAAGATGGTGGTCAATCGCCAGGCCGAGATTGTGATAAAATCGTCACGTTTCGCGTTCGATTCTGGTATGTCCGTGCCCGTGCAAACGAATGCAGGCGATAAACTTTACGGATAAATTGTCCCCTCCCCCCGTTTGGGGGATGACAGCCCACTTTCTTAATGTTTCGTTAGCACTCACAAAGGGTGAAACGTTCGCTGAACGCGAGCCGGGAGTGGGGACACGCCCGCAATATCCGGCCCAATTCGGTGAGCTGTTGCTGTAAGATTGGCAGGGCAGAATGCGTGCGACAAAATTAAGTAAGCCACGGGCGGCATCGTATGCGGCAGTTGGCCTCATGATCGCATTTCTAGTGCCGGCCAGCGCATCAGCGGGACACCCGTCCACGGGGCATGATGCGATGACGCTGGATATTGAAGATTATGTCGGCACGCTTCGGATCATCCCGAACACCGAGGACAAGATCGAAATCATCTCCGTCGAGGACGGCGTCGGAAACCTTGGAACCCTGTCCGTGAGCACCGATGAAGATGGCGGCGTCTCGGTCCGCGGGGCCCCTGCCTCCCTCGCCATGAATTGCGCCCGCACCAATGGCGAACTCAGCATCTCTTTCGACAATGGCGAGATGCACCCGATCGGCGACTTCCCGACCGTGGTGATTTCCGCACCCACTTCCACAAATGTCCGCATATCCATGCGGGCCGGAGATGCCGAAATCGCCGATGCTGACAATCTCGAAATTCTGGCTGGCGGATGCAGCCGTATCATCGCCAACAATGTCACCGACACGTTCCGTCTGACAACAACCGGCGCCCTGGCCCTGGAAATGTCCGGCGCCGAAGTCGCTGAAATCGACGCCAGTCATGGCGGCCACATCCGGATCAGCGAAATCCGAAACCGCCTGCATGCCTGTCTTGGCCGGACATCCCGGCTGGTCAGCGACCAGCTCACCGGCACGGCTGAAATCTATCAGTCCGGAACCAGCCGGATCACGCTGGATTCCGTTATGCTCACGGACATCACGGCTGAACTCGATGGAACCGCGACGCTTCAAATGGCCGGCACCGCATCGGGTGCACGTATGTCACTGGGCGGTGCCTCGCAGGCAAAGGTTTCGAATGGCATCACATTGGCACATGTCGATCTGCAACGCGCAGGCCGCCTCCTCGTGGATGGCGTGCGCTGGAAAGGAACAGGAAATGACTAGTCACCCAATCAGGATGATCCGCACCGGTGCGTGCGCCGGCATGGTCGCACTCGCCCTTGCCGGCAGCGCGGCAGCGCAGGAACTCGTCTATACGCCCGTCAATCCGTCCTTCGGCGGAAACCCGTTCAACTCGGCCCACCTCCTCGGCATCGCAAACGCCCAGGATGATACCGAGGCGCCATCCTCCGCCAGCGGTGATCCGCAGGCTGACCTGTTCATTCGGCAGCTGCAAAGCCGCCTTCTGTCAGGACTCGCCTCCGAGGTCGCCAATGCCATTTTCGGGGAGGATCCGCAGGATTATGGCCGGGTCGTCTTCGGCGACCAGACAGTCGAATTCGTGAGGGGTCTGGATTCGATCACACTGACCATTTTTGACGCAACCACAGGGACAACGACAGAAGTCGTGGTGCCGATTTTCACCACCGGCGGCTAACCGGGAATTTGTAGGGGACACACACTGTATGTGGGGACAATCTGGCCTCAAGCGTTGGCTGGCAACGCCTGTACTGACACTTCTGCTTGCTGCGTGCGGCACGCCGCCAAAAGCGTCCATGGACATGGCGGAGCCGACCGTGAATCCGCGCACGCAGACCGAGTATGCTTTGATCTGGCTGCCAAAGCCGACGGAGCAGATTCCGGTCGCCGTCTATGGCGTCGCGGACGAGACCGGCGCCTTCAAGCCGAGCGATACTGTCCAGACGCTGTCGCGCGCCGTGACTCAGGGCGCAACGCCGATCCTGATCAAGGCCCTGCAGGACGCAGGAGATGGCAGCTGGTTTACCGTCATCGAACGGGAAAAGCTGGATAATTTGCTCAAGGAACGCCAGATCATCTTGGAAATGCGCCAGCGTTATCTGGGGGAATCTGCAAAGGAATCGGTCGCACTTCCCGCGCTGCTTTTCGCGGGCATCCTGATCGAAGGAGCCATCACGGGTTATGATACGAATACGCAAACGGGTGGGGCCGGCGCACGCTATCTGGGAATTGGCGCGAACACACAGTACCGGGAAGACGCCGTTTCGGTGTATTTGCGGGCTGTAAGCGTCAAGACGGGCGAAGTCCTGATCTCGGTAACGACCGAACAACGCGTCGCGTCTGTCGCCTGGCAGGCCAACGCCTTCAAATATGTCGCCTATCGGGAGCTTCTCGAAGCAGAGGCCGGAATCACCCTGAACCAGCCTCGCCATGTTGCTGTACGCCAGGCGCTCGAAAAAGCCGTTTACGGATTGATCGTGGAAGGTGTAAAGTCTGGTCTCTGGAACTTCGAAAACCCCGATCTCGGCAAGACAGCGGTGGATTTCTACGATCAGAAATACCGCACCGAATTTCCAAAGGACGCCCTGAAGGGTGTGCCAAAGGAATTGCTGCAAGAGGGCGAAAACTGGGAGGCCAATGAAGCAAGTTGAGCTGATGCAATCAAAGCCCTGGACCGACTAGGACCAGGCAAAGACAAGATCGCGCGGCGCGAGCCGCAATAAGGGTGGGGAGAGACCGACTTCAAGTTGGCGCTCGGACCGGTCTCTCCCCGGGGATCTGCCATTTGGCGGATCTCCCGACCAATACTGCCTCACGTCGAGGCAAGCAACTCGGGAGCGGCACTTTATGTTGCCACATACTGCAATCGCATCTGCACGTCCGCCCGCTGAGAACGCGCGCAGACACTCGACGCGCAATTCATTCGGCGTCCTGTCCATCTTGTTCGGCTTGGCCCTTCCCGCCGGGGCCGACACGGGCTCATTCGCTAATATTGAGCAGATTTCCGACATTCTTGAGCGCACCCGGCAGGCCGAGGCGCAACGCGCAAACACGCTGGAAGTCACCCAGTCGGGGCGCAATCTTGTCGTGGACGCCTATGTTCAGGGTCAGATGAACCGGGCCAATACGGTCTCCCAATCCGGAGACAATGCGTCGGCCCGCATATCCGTGACGGGAGACTCGAACTCGTTCGCGATTCGCCAGGATTCGTCCCCCGTCGGCAGTCAGCCTGCAGGCCGCAATGATGCCACCCTCACAATCGAGGGCGACTCCAACGACGCCCTCATACGGCAGACAAATGATTTTGGTGAACTGTACTATAATTCCGCTTCCCTCACGCAGCTGGGACACGGCAACACCGCCGCAATCTATCAGACCGTCTCGCCTGGCGATCTTGTGGAAGGCGGCAATGTCGCCTCCATCGTGCAGAACGGTGACGACAACGATGCGCTGATCGAACAGACCGGCGCCGGAAACACCGCGTCAATCGAGCAGGACGGAAACGACAACCAGGGTAAAATCTACCAGGACGGCGAAGGCCTGTCCGCCCTGCTCGTCCAGACCGGCGATGCGCTGGAATACACAATCAACCAGACCGGATGTGTCGTGGCCTCTGGCTGCGGCACGGTCACCGTGACGCAAGGCGCATACTGATGCGCGCCCGGTCTGAAACCGAACATGCCTCCAACTGTACATCAGCGGGGCGTGGCAGAAGCCATCGGGGGGACGCACTCAGCTTCCAGAATGGCCTTTTGAACAAGCTGATCCGAGAACGGATCAGTGCGAAATGTGCACTGACAAGGAGACATCTCATGCGCACGAAACTTCTCGCCACCGCCGCAATCGCGGCACTTTGCTTCGGGGGACCTGCCTTCGCAGACGAATCAGAGGCGCTCATCAACCAGAGCGGCGTTTCAAACAATGCCGACATTGATCAGACCGAAGGTCTCGAAAACGAAGGCTATATCGACCAAACCGGCGACGAAAACTCGGCGTCCATCACCCAGAAGCACACACCTCCCGGATCGCAGATCTACAGTATTGCCACCAATACGGCCGACATCGATCAGACCAGTGCCGTCGGCGCTGCGGTTGGCAACTCTGCAACGGTGACCCAGACCGCTGACACCGTTACCGGGGCCGCCCCGAACTCGGTTGACATCGACCAGAACACCGCAGGTTCGCTCGCACAGACGGCTTCTGTTGACCAGGTCGGTGGCCAGGGCAACAGCGTGACCGTCGCACAAGGCCTTACCGACGATACGGGCGGTGAAGTCGCCACAGTCAGCCAGGAAGGCAATGACAACAGCGCGGTCGTCGCCCAGGACGGCACGGGCGACACAACGACGGTTGCACAGCTCGGTGATGCCAACGCGGCTTCCGTCACCCAGACGGGCAGCGACAATAATTCGACCGTTGACCAGATCGGTAACGACAACGACTCCACTGTCACCCAGAATGCAATCGGCGCCTATGCTGACAATGATCAGACAGGCGACAACAACGTGTCCACGATCGCGCAGACGGACGATTCCTCCAATGGCACGATCAACATCCCGAATGCCGATCCGGAATCGACGGTTATTCAGGCTGGCAACAACAACACCTCCACCGTGGATCAGACGAACACCGGCGGCGGTTTCAACCAGGTTGCCAATGTGAACCAGAACGGCGACACCAATTCCTCGTCCGTGACTCAGGAAGGCACCGGCCCCGGCTTCACGGGCACGCTGCGGACCAATGTGACCCAAACCGGCGGTTCCAGCTCGACTGTCAGCCAGACCGCTGTTGACGGACAGGCCAACAATGCCTTCGCCACGATCAACCAGTCCGGCGCTTCGATCTCCGAAGTCAACCAGTCCCTGGATGGCAACCGGGCAACCGGCATTACGGCCAATGTGACGCAGGATGGCGGTTCCAGCGCCTTTGTAGACCAGTCCGTCGAAAACACCGCGACAAGCGGTGCCGTAACGTCCGGGTCCGTGGTCGCCACGCTCGATCAGAATGGTGGTTCGGTCGCAAACGTGAATCAGGGCATCGCTGGCAATGGCTCCACGAACATTTCTGCAAGCATCACGCAGGATGGCGGCGCAACGGCGAATGTCGACCAGTTCATGAACGGGGACGGTCAGTCCGGCCTAAGCACGACCATCCTGCAGGATGGCATGAGCACGGCCAATGTGTCCCAATCGTTCAACATGGATGGTTCGCAGAACTTCGATGCCATCGTCACCCAGTATGGTGATGGCAACACGGCCAATGTCGACCAATATGACAACGCACCAGGTGAAACCGGCCAGAAGGCTGACAACAGCGTTCTGGCTGACGTCTATCAGGACGGCTCCGGCAACACGGCGAACGTCACCCAGGAAGGTCGCGTCTGGCAGGACAGCTCGCTGAACGCCTATGTCACCCAGATCGGCTCCGACAACGAAGCCAGTATCGATCAGGACGGCAAGTCCAGCACGGCGGCCATCGACCAGATCGGCGGCGCATCGTTCAACATGGCCAGCATTGACCAGAGCGGCTTCTCGAACGATTCCTACATCGTGCAGACCGGTCATGGAAACACGGGTTCCATTCTCCAGAATGGTGGCCGTGGAGATGCCGATATTGATCAGAGCGGGGACGATAACTCCGCGACGGTCACGCAAGGCAACAATTCCGGTCGCAACCTGACCGCCAGCGTCACGCAGAGCGGAAATGACAATACCGGTGAGATCACCCAGACGGGCGGCGAATTCTCCACCGCCTCGATCCTGCAGTCGACCGACGGCAACATGGCGACGATCTCGCAGAGCGGCGGTGACTTCAACGACGCGTCGATCAATCAGACGGTGACCGCCGGCAACATGGCCTCCATCGTCCAGACCGGGTCCTATAACTCGGCCACGGTCAACCAGTAACCCCTGCCGTCCCGGGCCGGTTTTCCGGCCCGGGACCTTCATTCCACACACCGGAAGGACTGAGCCATGACGAGCCACACATCCTCGTCGACCGCCTATCCGCGCCCCGCGAACCTTGCTGGCGCCCTGCTCGTCCTTGCCCTCTGCACCGGCTGCACCACGCCGTTCGAGCCTCCCAAAATATTCACCATGCCGACCGGCGGCCTCGAGGCCGACACGCCTCCACCGCCCCGTCCCGATGGCCAGCGCAAGGATGCCGACGCAGCGGCCTACGCCATCAGCGCAGAACAGGTCGTTCCGGCGTCCGAAGACACCAGGCAGGATGCTGCGTCTGCGGGTTTCGGCCAAATTCCAGCGAACCCGGCGGCTGCCCGCCTGACTCCCGTCACGGATGCAGACGATCCCTGTATTGGCGACCTGGCTGGAACAGAGCGCTGTCGCACCAGCCTGGAGCCGAATGACGGGCTCACCCTGACCTCCGGCGAAGGAGATGGAACGCTGACCGTTGTCGTGCCCAGCGCGCGCGCCGTGACCGTCATAGATCCCGCCAGCGCCGTCAACGAGATCGGTCGTGGCAAGGCCGTGTCGCAGGCCGCCCAATCGGCCGGCAGCGAATTTCTCATGGGCACCGGCTCCGACGGCACCCCGCCGCCTCCGGACGAAGATGACATGTTGCCGGATTTCGGCACGGAAGGCCTGCCGATCGACGTCCTGATTCCCGGAACACAGCAATAAGCCCTGCAAGCTCCGGCCCGTCCGAGCGGCATGGCATGAAACGGGCTGACACGATCTGACACACGCTGGAACGGGAGCAAGCTCCGGCCTCAATGCAGTTGAACCGAGGACACCTGACAAGGCGCGTGCCTCAGACGCGTCGGCCCCAAGCCTCCATGTCTTCCGGAATCAGTCGGCGCGATACTGAAAAAACAGGTTCAACACCGACTCAATGTGCGCGTCCACGATTTCTGGTTTCCGCACGTCAATACCAAACAATGCTTGAACCTCGTGCGCCAGCACGAATGGCATCTGACAGACAGACGTCGTGATATAGAGGAAGGATAACGGGTTGAGGTCTGGCAGCTGTTCCAGAGTACTGGCACGCACCAGGCGCTGCGCAATCGCTTCGCGTCGCGGAATGAGAAAATTGTCCACTATCCATTGGAGCCGCTCGCCGCCTATCATCGCTTCGGACACCATGATCCGGGCGTGGTCAGGATTGGCGGCACAATGCCGAATGTAGCGTCGGAGGAGATCTTTGAAGCCCTCTAGCCCGTCAATGGGCGGAACGTCTGCTGTGTCGAGGTCGATCGCCTTGTCCAGGACCTCAAACATGTCCCGCACGGCTTCACGCCATAGCTGCTCTTTCGAGCCAAAATGATAGCGGATCATCGAGTGTCGTGTTTCGGCAGCCGCAGCAATATCCCGAACATTCGCTGCGTCGAATCCCTGCCGGGCAAACACGATCCGCGCTTCGTGAAGAATACGTGCTCGGCTCTTTTCAGCACGGTCCTGCACCGGGACACGGTGGGTCGGATTATCAGTTGTCCGGGTCAAAAAGGCGTCTTCTCAATCGCTCCGCTCACGAGCCGGATACGTAAATTGGAATGGCAGGTCAATCATTGGAAGTCGACGTTCTCCAGACGCAACAGAGCCTTTCCGCTCCCGCCCGGCACAAAAGCGTCCATCTGGACGAATTATTATTAACAATTCGTCCAGATGGACGCTTTCACAGGATGCATACGCAGCGATTCGCAGAAATCTGGAGGATACAATATGACGCTTCGGTGGTTGAAATGGCCAGCAATCATCCTGTCTGCACTCGTTGTGTTGCTCTTAATCCTCGCTGTTCTGGCCTACGCCAATCGGACCCGAATTCTTGTATCCCTGATGAGCAATGAGCCTTTCGTGGAGTGGGCGGGCACCTTCGAAAGACATGATGACTACGAATCTGAAATCCCGGGATCGCACGCAAAAGCCGCGTGCCAGAACAGTCACGCGAACTGGGGCGAAACGACACGGCAAACCGTATCACTAGATGGTCTCTGGGAAATAGAGGAAGGCTCGCTGACAGAAACCGCGCCTCACGCGTTCACACACAGTATTGCCGTCCCCGGATTACTTACCGAGGCGAGCCCTTCATTTGAGGAAGTGGGTAAAAGAAGTAAGTACCGCGACGCCTTCTGGTATCGCACGCAATTCACGTTGAGCGACACCCCCTCGACGCAGGCTTACATCTGCCTGCACAAAGCAGTATATGGGGCGAAAGTCTGGCTGAACGGCGTGGCCTTGGGCGAACATTTCGGCGCATACACACTGTCTGAATTCGATGCCAGTGAAGCAATCCGGTACGGATCAGAGAATGAGCTGGTCGTCAGACTGGGCGCTGATCGAAGCCAGCTACCCGAATTCCTTCCATTGGGCGACGATGACGAGATCGAAAGGTGGCATCCAGGGTTGTGGGACAGTGTGAGCCTGGTCATGACCGGCGAAGTATCAATTGCCAACATCAAGATTGAACTCAACATCGACAACCAACCGAAAGGAACACCAATGCTGTTCCCAGAACTTGAAGAAACACCTCCAAACCGCCGGATGTCCCGGTTTCTCGAACTCTCATTCGAGTACCGGAAATCAACTCCAGCCCAGCTTGCCGAAAAGCTTGGATACAAGAGAGACACAACCGTCGTTCAATGGATCCGCGGCTCTGCCAAGGTTCCGCTCCGACATCTTTCAACAATCGCCAACTTCTTCAGTCACGACGTTGCCCATGTGCTTTCCGCCTGGCTCGCTCAGGAATGCCCGGATGACCACCAGATCGTGTCGGTTGCAGACCGGGTGATTACCATTTGGGAGTGGCAACTCGTCTACGTGGCACGGGACATCCATAACTACTACGACGAGTAGCTTCAGAAAGCTCTGAGAGAGAGTCACCAGAGCGCGTTTGACGACTTCAGAAAGCCAACCAGTACTGAAGGGTGAAACGCGCTCTACGGACTCCTGAGAGCGCAGTCCATGCGAATGGAAGAAGTCTCAGGGATCACCAACCTCCTCCGCTCGGGTGCGACCAATATCTTCCGCTCAAACCGTCGAGAAATACCCGTACCGCGAACCCGATTGAATGGCGGCGAACTTGTGCGTTGGAAGGTAGATCATGATGTCAGGCGTAAATAGACAACGACCACTTCCCCTGACAATTGCCTCCAGCTCTCCTAACGCGCAGCCGCCAATTTGAGATACCTCTCCCGATTGGCGCTCGACTTCTGCCGCGCTTCCTCGATGGCCTGTCGTTCCGACGCGTCCAGAAGCGCTTCCAGCAGGCGCTCGAAATGGCCCTGCATTGCTTCACGAGCGGCTTGTGGATCTCTGGCTTCCAGAGCATCGAGGATATTCGAATGCTCATTCACGCGATGTGACGTGTCATCGAGACACACGGCTGAATAGACTTTCCGGACTGCGTCAATTTCATTGCGCATACGCCAGAGGTTTTGCAGGAAGAACACGTTGGCCGCATTGCCCGTGGCCTTCGCAATTTGAAGATGGAAGTCGCGATCAGCTTCGTCGCCGTCAGGAGTATCGTGCATCGATGACGCCATCTTTTCTATCGTTTCCCGCAGTCCTTCAATTTGCGCGTCAGTGATCTGCGTGGCAGCGAGAGCGGCGCACTCGGATTCAAAGATCAGGCGGGTCTGAGTTAGCTCGAAAGGTGTAACACGCGGCAGTATAAGTCCGCTCGATTCGTCGGCATCGCGTACATAGACGCCGGACCCGACCCTGATGTCGAGTCGCCCAATGGCCTCCAAAGAGATTTCGGCCTCTCGCACCACGACGCGGCTCACGCCAAATCTCTCTGCCAGTTCGCGCTCTCCAGGCAACCGCGTGCCCGGCGGATAAGATCCGGACTCGATCATATCCAGAATAGCTCTGGCAACGGTGTGGTAAAGGCGCTTCTCTGACATCAAATGGTTCCTTCAAGCAGCATGTCAGGTCTAAGGGTAGACAACAAAATCCCGATTGCGACGACATTATACGTAATTTTAAAAGGTTTACAAATTGGTTGGACCAATTTGTAAAAAAATTCGCGCGAATCTCCGAATATGCCTCTAAACCGCTAAATCCAGTGATCATGCACGAAAACGCCCCACACACGTGGGGCGTTTCCTGTCGTGAATCGGCTCACTACTGTCTTCTAGAAGCTGTAGCTGGCGCCGAATGAAATCCTCCGATCAGTCAATCCCTGGAAACACAAGAGCGCCCCTTCGTTGACGCAGGATTGCTGAACCTCAGATTCGGTGAGGTTCACGCCTTCAATTCCCACACTCAGGCTCTCGGTCACATCATAATTGATGCTCGCATTGAGCTGTCCCCGAGCCTCCTGAACAACGGGGAATCCCCAAGGGAAGCTGGACGTACTGCCGAAATCTGTTGATCGGTACGCGTCACGCCACGTGTAGCGGGCACGGGCAGAAAGGCCATATTTCTCGTAGTAGAGTGTGGCGTTATACGCATTCTCCGACAGATCAATCAGTGGCTGCTGGAACGTCACAGGTGTTGTCGCACCCAGGGCGGCAAACACCTGATTGGCGCGACTCGTCGCAGTGTTCACCGTTTCACCGCCAGAAAATTTCTGATTGGTATAGTTTGCAAGTACACCGAAGCCAGACGCCCAGCCGAGCCGATCCTCAAACTCAGAAAGATCATACTGGAACGCAAACTCGAAACCTTCCTGTGTAGTCTCACCGGGATCGTTGACCGTCGTCGAAACTGGCACACAGATACCGACTGGCGTGCCGCTGGCCGCAAACACGTTCGGATCGGCAATTGGGTTGAAAATACCCCCCGCCTCGCACGGATCGGTCAGATCACGGAAACCTGTGACCGGATCTTCGTATGGGTCTTCCTGCTGAGTAACGAACAGGTCGGTACGCTTCTTGTTGAAATAGCCGATGCTTACCACAGCGGAGGGCGCGAAATACCACTCAGCTGCGATGTCGAAGGAGTCTACCTGCTCGGGCGCCAAGCCAGGATTGCCGATTTGGACCGGCGGGTTCGGACTGGTGCTGAACGTCCGCGACGTTGACAGGTCATCAAAGTTCGGGCGCCTAATGTCCCTGCTCAAGCCAAAACGCAGAATCACATCTTCGGTCGGGTTGGCCACAAGGTTGAAACGCGGCAGCAAGAAATCATAGCTGCCTTCCGTCGAGACCCGCATCGCGGTGCCATTGAGTATAGAATTCCCGACTGAAGTAATGTCCGTTTCCAGATAACGCAGGCCTGCATTACCGCGGAACATACCGTATTCAAAGTTGGCTTGCGCATAAAGGGCATGGGTTTCTTCCTCGATGTCGAAAAAGGCGCTTTGACTCGAGGTGGGCGAGTCAATTGATCTTGATCCACCATGTGCAGAGATGGCCGCATTAAGGGCAGCAAGCACACCATCGGGATTGGACGCGGCGAGTTCTGGATTGATCAGCAGAAAATCTGAAACGTACAGCGCCCGGCCATCGGCTGCATTGAAGTTGTCCGGACCGGCGACAAGGAGATCCGCAAAAAGATCCCCCCGCGGACTATCAGCCATTGAACGCAATCCGACGTTTGAGCGAATTTGGTCGCGGGTGCTGGAGGTTTTGTTGTAACGATACCCCGCATCAATAGATGTGATGAATTCGCTTACGGAGCTGTCTGTCAGATCATAGGTGAAGTCGGCACGAAACGCGTCTTCACTGTTGTCGGACCTGTCCTCGCCGATATTGACATCACGCAAAACAACGTTTGCCGGATCAAGCAACTGTGCGGTTGTCGGACCAAATGCGGCATCCTGCGCAACGGCAAAGGTCAGCGCCCCCCCACTCAGATCGTAGACGAATGGGACAGCGTTGTCGTTTCCGCCACCAGCATCCAGCGGAGCGTTGGGATTGATGAAATTGAGCGTGGTATTGAAGCTCGGTGTCGTGGAATCCGATGTCGACGTTGAGAGCTCGACACGGCCCGAAAGATTGCCGCGCCGCCAGTCGGCCCCCAACCGGTAGATTCTGCTATCTGTCAGGCGGGAGTTTGTATCGGATGAAAAACGAAGGTTTGGATCGTCATCATCATCAGCCAAGTCGACCGGTATGACACCTCTGAGCGCCGCCTCAATGCTACCGAGGAATTGCGCGCCGTCTTCGCCGCTCAACGTGCCAAAATTCACTGTTTCGAAGGCAGACGGAATGGAGATGTTATTTAGGCTGCTGACCCCCGAGGCCTGCACCCTGGAGCTTTCTTGCCGGCGCTCCTGATCGTTCAGAACAGCATCAAAGTACAGCTTCACGCCATCATTCGGCGCCCACTCTACCGTACCGGCTATATTGGTCGTCTCGTACTCAAAGTTGTCGTAGTCTTGATTCAGGAACTGTATTGGCAGAAAATCAAAAGCCTGCGCACTGTCGGCACCACTATCTGACGCAATCAGGTTATCGCGGTCTGCACGAGGACGAAACGCGGTAACGTCCTGCTCAGCGTAGCTGACGCTGATGACGGTCCCGATCTCACCCATGTCCGTTGACCATTTATTGCCATAGGTCCCAGCGAGCCTGGGAGTGATACCATCGGTTGTGAGGCTGCTGTCCTCGCCCTGAATTCGTATCGTCGTCAAACGCTCAGTAAGGTCAAGCGGACGAATTGTTCTGAGATTGATTGTCCCGCCCACAGAACCTTCAATCGTCTTTGCCTCAGGAGCTTTGGTTACCTCAACAGCCGCGATCATGGCAGCAGAAACATCTTCAAAACTAATGCCACCCCGACCAGAACCAGACCCCACGGTGGACACACCGTTTATCTCGGTGCGGTTTGCATTTGTACCGCGGATCTGAACCCCGGTGCCCACACCAGCTTCGCGAGTAATCTGAACACCCGTGATATTCTCCAGAACTTCAGCAAGGTTTTGGTCCGGCAGCTTACCAATGTCTTCTGCTTGGATGACTTCAATCAGATTATCGGCAGCACGCTTTTCACTAAGTGCGCTTGCGAGCGATGAGCGGATTCCCGTCACCACAACCGTATCCTGGCGCGCTTCACCTTCAGCGGCCGGTGCTGACACGGTGACCGGTTCTTCCTGCGCCCATGCTGCGGCACCCAACGGCAGCGCGACACCTGCAAGCAGTGCCGCCCGCCAAACCCGCTGCCTCCTCAGACTGACAGACTCATCCTGTTTAAACGTGCGCATACTGAATTCCTCCCATTTATATTTTTGAGGCCTCGTCTCGACGCAAGGCACTTCGAAGACTACCAACACCCTCCGCTGATGGTATGTCAACCACTTTGGTATGCATATTTGTCTATATTGGTATGACCTCTAATCAGTTTTCCAAGCTAGTATTGTAAATTTGCGACACCCCCCCCCAAGCGACGGGGATCAAAAAGAACACTTTCAACAGCGCAAGAATTAATTGGTTGACAAATTGGTCTGACAATTTAGCACTGCAGAAAAGCCGGATTACACGGCCTCGGGAGAAAAGCATGCGTTTAGGGCTCATCAATGCGACGGTAATTTGTTTTGCTTTGGGCTCTTGTCAGGCTGTCCCCGCACTCCCTGAGGTTTCTGAAGCCACACCCCAACGCCCTCATAGCCATCGTGTCATCCCCGTCTCCAACCAGGAAGACTATTTCAATGCAGCGACCAATGCCCAGCCAGGAGACCAGATCGTTCTCCAGAACGGTGTTTGGCGCGACTTTGATATGCTTCTCGACGCTGAAGGGACAATCGAAACTCCCATTACCGTATCGGCTGAAACACCTGGCAAGGTTATCTTGTCCGGACAGTCGAGCCTGAGACTGGCCGGCAAACACCTTGTCATATCCGGTCTTGTTTTTCGGGAAGGTTATACGCCGCGCACTGAAGTTATCAGCTTCCGGCGCGACAATGACAATCTCGCCTATAATTCACGTGTCACCGAAACAGTTATCGAAAACTACTCCAACCCAACCAGGGCGCAGCGTGACATCTGGGTTGCGATGTATGGCCAGAACAATATGTTCGATCACAATCACTTGTCGGGCAAGCTCAATTCCGGTCCTACAATGGCAGTCCGCCTCAATACGGAAGACAGCCAGAACAACAACCATGTCATTCGAAACAACTATTTCGGGCCTCGCCCAGTGTTCGGGTCAAATGGGGGCGAGACGCTTCGTATTGGAACCAGTCATTATTCGCTCACGCACTCGGGCACACTCGTGGAGAACAACTACTTCGACCGCTGCAGCGGCGAGGTCGAAATCATTTCGAACAAATCAGGCGGTAATACGTACCGTGGGAACACGTTCTTCCGGTCGCGTGGTACACTCACCTTGCGCCACGGCAATGATACCTTGGTTGAGAACAACCTCTTTGATGGAGATGGCGCTCCTTATACGGGAGGTGTCCGCGTTATCAATGCGCGCCAGACCGTGCGGAACAACTATTTCAAGGATCTGACCGGAGAGAGATTTTCTGGTGCGCTGGTCGTAATGAATGGGGTACCGAACTCGCCGATCAACCGCTATCATCAGGTTGATGGCGCAATTATAGAGAATAATGTGTTCGATACTGTCCGCCGCATTGAGCTGGCCGAAGGATCCGACGCTGAACGCACGGCCGTACCTGTCAATTCCATTTTCCGAAGCAACATTGTGATTGGAGAAGGTAGCGACGCGCCATTTCGAATACAGGACGACCTAAGCGGAATTACTTTTGAGGACAATGTGACGACGGCTGCTCCGCCGTCGGAAATAGCCTACGGGTTCGAAGTGTTGCCAGCCGTCACAGCCAAAACACGACTACCCGTCGGGCATTCCCTTGGTGTCCAACGCACTGAGACCGGTGCTGACTGGTATCCCAAGCCATCTGTGTCATCGCCGTTCGACGGAGGGGAGCGGATCGAGGTCGTCGCAGGTCCCGATGCGTTGGGAACAGCCCTCGCCCGCGCCAAGGCGGGCGACACACTGGTACTTACATCGGGTCAGTACCGCGAATCCAAGCTGGTCAACTTGCAGGTCCCGGTCACGGTGGAAGCCGCAGACCCAGATAATCCACCAGTCATCACATTTGAGCGGCCAAATTTCGTACAGCTTTCTGGTAAGGGAAGCCTTCGGATGCACGGCGTGAGTGTTTCGGGCGCAGCCTCCCCCGATGCCAGCGGTAACAGCTTCATTTTTACCACTTCGATGGGTGGCAGCGGAAACCACACGGTCGAGTTGGCAGACATGTCATTTACCGGCTTCGACGTGAATAAGGGATTCTCGGTCGTATCTGCAGCCAAGGGTACGTTTTACGACCGGATCAAGATTTCCGGATCCGACTTCAGCGATATTTCTGGCACCGTCATCAAACTGGATACCGAAACGGATGACTACGGAATATACAATGCCGAATATGTCATCATAGAGGACAGCTCGTTCGAGCGTATCGGCGGACCTGTTGCCGCCGTTTATCGTGGCGGTCGGGATGAAAGCACGTTTGGCCCTCACGTCTGGGTCAGCGACTCGAAGTTCGACGATGTTGGCCTGCGAGGTGGCCCTCTCATGGAGCTACACGGTGTTCAGAATCTTAAAATCAGTGGAAACCAAATTGACAACGCGAAACCGGCGCAACTGACCATCACCACCGGCAATCCGGAAGTGGCATTGTCCGGCAATACGCTCGTCGATCAAAGCGCCGCGGCTGTGTTGACCACTGTGGACCTGAGGTAAAGTGATGAAACTCGTCTGTTCTCTTCGTACCACTGTCGCAAGCGCGGCGTTGTTGGCGATGGCGCCGACACTATCTGGCTGCGCACGCTCTGGTAGTCCCGGTACTTTCTCAGCAGTCGAAACGTCCAGCGCCCCCCTCTTTGAACAGTCCGTCGACAAGATAACACTGGATCTGGAAGCGCGCATGAAGACCGGCGTGCCCGTGCCGGTTCCGGTCGACGCGGGGGGCGGCTATACTCATGAGCAACATAAGCAAAACGCCAAGACGATCTACGAAGCCGGCATGCTCTACGAGCTCACGAGTGATGAGCGTTACAGAGAGTTGGCGACATCCATTCTACGGGACTATTCGGCTCTCTATCCGGAACTGGGATTGCACCCCCAGCGAAAGGAACAAACGCCCGGCAAACTCTTCTGGCAAAGCCTGAATGAAGCTGTCTGGCTCGTCTACGCAATTCAGGGCTACGAGGCCATCAGGGCAGACCTGGACACAGGTACACGAGCAGAAATCGAGTCCGGCGTCATTCGACCGATGGCCGATTTCCTGTCAGAGGGCCAGCCACAAACTTTCGACCGTATTCACAATCACGGCACGTGGGCAGCAGCAGCAGTCGGCATGACCGGATATGTGCTCGAAGAAGATACCTGGGTGAACCAAGCGCTTCTTGGCCTTGATCAGTCTGGTGATGCCGGGTTCCTGCGGCAGCTGGACGAACTGTTTTCGCCCGATGGGTACTACGCTGAAGGGCCTTACTACCAGCGCTACGCCCTGATGCCTTTCGTCCTGTTTGCGCAAGCAATTCAGGAGAACGATCCGGAACGGGATATCTTCAGGTATCGGGACGGCGTTTTGCTGAAAGCCGTGTACGCCACCGTTCAGCAAAGTTATGCCGGGCACTTCTTTCCGATCAATGACGCAATCCGGGAGAAAGGACTTAACACGGTTGAGCTGAAGTATGCTCTGGCCATCGTCTACGACCTAACTGGCGACTCATCACTGCTGGATGTGGTGTCCATGCAGGATAGCGTCGTTCCGACGCACGAAGGAGAAGCTCTCGCGCGGGATCTGTCATTGGGGTTGACGACCCCATTTCCATTCAAATCCTCCCTGCTTCGCGACGGGTCAAATGGCGATCAAGGGGCACTAGCGATACTGCGCGCGGGGGACGCCAGCGGTGCAGCCGTCGTCTTCAAACCAACCTCCCAAGGCTTGGGCCACGGCCATTTCGATCGCCTCGGATTTCTGTACTACGACGATGGTCACGAAGTCGTTGCGGACTATGGCGCGGCGCGCTTCCTGAATGTCGAGCCCAAGAACGGCGGACGCTACCTTCCCGAAAACGAGACTTGGGCCAAGCAAACTATCGCTCACAACACGCTTGTTGTTGACCAGGAGAGCCAGTTCGGCGGGGATTGGGAGACGGGTCAAAACTACGCGCCCCACGTCATTGCCTATGAAACGGTCAACGGAATTCAGCTCACTGCGGCAGAACTCGATACTGCATATGAGGGTGTAAGTCTGCAGCGTCTCCTCGCCTTGGTTCCACAACCTGATGGCGGCCAATACATCGTTGATATCGTGCGCGCACGTAGCGATACGCAGCACACCTATGACCTGCCGGTCCACTTCAAAGGCCAATTGATCGAGACTGGCTTCAAACTGGACCACGCGACGAGCCAGCTAACTCCGTTTGGCACCGCCAATGGCTATCAGCATCTTTGGCAGAAGGCTGTCTCACAACCACTGACGACACTCTCGGACTTGTCATGGCTGATCGAAGATCAGTTCTATACATTGAGCTTCGCTGCAAGCACGCCGACGACTGCATTCCTCACAGAACTCGGGGCGAATGACCCGAACAATAATCTTCGCCGCGAGCAGGCGCTCGTCCTGAGGTCAGAGGCAGACAGCATAGATTTCTTCTCCGTCTACGAACGTCATGGGCGGTACGACAATGACGAAGAAGTTACTGTTTTTCCCGGTAGCTCCGTAGGGAACATCTACCAGACGTCCGACAACGGCGTATCAGTGTATATGGTGACTACGAAAACAGGTGACAACATCGTTTTCGCCTTCGCGGAAGACACTTCTGCGGAACTGAAACACGTGATCGATATCGACGGCATCTCCGTTGAGTGGACCGGGCCAGTCTACGCATACATCCAATCCAGTACTTAGTGACAAGACAGGTGCGTCGATCGCACCGGGAGGACCAGAAATGCCTGCTACGCCAAATCAGTCGGATTTGTTCATGAACAGCCCCGCCAGCGATGCTGAAGATATCGGGAACGGCATGCGCCGAAAGATTCTCGGCTATGACAACAACCTGATGCTGGTGAAGGTGTGGTTCGAGAAGGGCGCTGTCGGTCCTGTCCACGCTCACCCTCACACGCAGACGGCGTATGTCGTGGAAGGGAAGTTCGAAGTCTTCGTCGATGGCGAGACACAGGTATTGGAAGCAGGAGGCTGCTTTTTCGTCCCGTCGGGTGCTGGACATGGTGCTGTGTGCCTGGAGGCCGGCATTCTGCTCGACATCTTCAGCCCCGCTCGGGAAGACTTCCTCGATGGCGAGGGATACTCGTCATGAAACTTTCGGGCCTAAGATGGTGGGTTGTTGGTCTCGTCGCGTTGGCGACTGTTATCAACTATATTGACCGGCAGACATTGAGTGTTCTTTGGCCAGACATCGCAGCGGAGCTGTATCCGGAGAAATCGACAGCACAAGTTGACCAGATTTACGGCTTCATCTCCGTGGTTTTCATATTCTCCTATGCCTTCGGCCAGGCGATCTTCGGCAAGATTTTTGACTGGATCGGCACGCGTCTCGGTTTTGCTTTGTCAATCGGCGTCTGGTCTGTTGCGACAGTGATGCACGCTTTTGCGCGCGGTGTGGTTTCGTTCAGCATTTTCCGCTCCATTCTCGGTATCGCTGAGGCAGGCAACTGGCCTGGCGCGGCCAAAGCCAATGCAGAATGGTTTCCAACCAGGGAAAGGGCTTTTGCCCAAGGCATTTTCAACTCCGGAGCGGCGATCGGCGGGTTGATTTCAATCCCAATTATTGGCTTCCTTTCGATCCACTTCAGCTGGCACATCATCTTTGTTCTTGTCGGCGTGCTGGGCTTCCTTTGGCTCATCCCTTGGTGGGTGCTCGTCAAGTCTCCCCCCAAGAACCACCCTTGGCTGAATGAAAACGAACGCGAATACATCCTGACCGGTCAACTCAATCAGGATATCGACCAGGATGGCAAGCCGGATGACGGTTATGCACCGGGCACCGGAGAAATCCTGAGCCGGAAACAGAGCTGGGGCGTGATCATCGCGTCTGCCGCGATTGATCCGATCTGGTGGCTCTTTATTGTCTGGATTCCGCTCTACCTGAACCGTGTCTATGACATGGAGGTCAAGGAACTCGCGCTCTATGCGTGGGTCCCATATTTCGGCGCCATGCTGGGTGCCTGGTTTGGGGGACTTCTGGCCCAGAACCGCATCCAAGCGGGCTGGACTGTCGATGCCACCCGCAAAATGGTCATTTCCCTCGGGTGCCTGATCATGCTTCCGTCTCTTATGATGCTGGCGGATCCGACGCTGATAGCCTCAGTGTTTGGGATGACCGATCCTGCGACGACGACGCTTGCGACCATCTCAGTCATCATCATGGCGACCATTCTGTTCGGCTTCCAGACTGCTATTGGCAATGTCCAGACACTGCCGAGCGATTTTTACAGCGGAAGGTCCGTGGGCACGCTCTCGGGCTTTGCAGGCATGGCCGCAAAGCTCGGTGCGGCCGGGCTGACCTTCCTGGTTCCAGTCATCACGCAGGGCGACAATTACGCGCCCGTCTTCATCATCGGCGCCGGACTCGCTCTGCTGGCGTTGTTCGCAGTGTGGATTCTCTGTGGACGGATTGAACCGCTCAAGCCACGCGGCGCGCTAACGCGCTAACTTATTATCTAAATATTTCTGGAATTAGGAGTCATGAATATGTCAAAACCCGTCATTGGTTTCATCGGTCTTGGGCTGATGGGCGGCAATATGGTCGAAAACCTGCAGAAGCGGGGTTTCGAAGTCATCGTGATGGATCTCAACAAGGATGCGGTCGCTGCTGTTCTGGCAAGAGGAAATGCGACCGAAGCCAGCTCGCCCAAGGAACTGGCTGAAAAAAGCGACATCGTTGAGCTCTGCGTGACGACGTCCGAAGTGGTCGAGAAACTCGTCTACGGTGCCGATGGTATCCTAGAAGGCATCAAGGATGGCTCTGTCCTCATCGATTTCGGCACGTCCATTCCAGCATCCTCCCAGAAAATCGGCGCGGACCTCGGCAAGAAAGGCGTGGGCATGATTGATGCGCCCCTCGGTCGTACGCCTGCGCACGCCAAGGACGGGCTGCTGAATATCATGGCTGGCGGTGACAAGGCGACGTTCGACAAGTACGAGCCGGTCCTCAAGGAACAGGGCGAAAACGTCTTTTATCTCGGCCCGCTCGGTGCCGGCCACACGACGAAGCTGATCAACAACTTCATGGGCATGACAACCGTCTGCGCCATGTCGCAGGCTTTCGCTGCGGCAAAACTGGCCGGCGTAGACCGCGGTCAGCTCTACGAAATAATGTCATCTGGTCCGTCCAATTCGCCGTTCATGAAGTTCTGCAAGAACTACGCGGTCGACGGTGTGAGCGACCTTGGGTTCTCCATCAACAATGCAAACAAGGATCTGCGTTACTTTAACCAGATGGTCTCGGATCTCGGTTCTCGTTCCCTGATTGCCGAAGGCACCTCGACGAATCTCTCAGCCGCCGTCGAAGCCGGAATGGGCTCAGGTAATGTGCCGGAAATCTTCGACTACTTCGTTGATTTGAAAAGGTAAGCGATTACGAGTTCTGTCCGTTCCAGGATTGTTTTTTGTTTACATCTACACCACACAAGCCGATTTTCGGCAGAACCGCGCACTGAAAGGCGTCGACCATGTCAAAGACAATCGTCACACTTGGCGAACTCATGATGCGCCTGAAGCCCCCCGGCAAATTGCGTCTGCGCCAAGCACAGGCCTTCGAGGTATGCCATGGGGGCGCCGAGGCCAATGTCGCCGTATCGCTTGCAGAGTTTGGTCTCGCCTCTCGCCTGGTCACGGGGCTTCCGGAAGGTGAACTCGGAGCGCAAGCGCTCCGGTTTCTCCGGGCCCACGATGTCGATACGAGTCAGGTCATTCGGCGTCCTGGCCGGCTGGGACTTTACTTTATGGAAGAAGGTGCCGATTTTCGCTCCGGGTGCGTGGTGTATGACCGGGCCGGCAGTGTGTTTTCCGAGTTATCCCCCGATGATATCGACTGGAACGCAGCCTTTGACGGAGCAGATTGGTTTCATATCAGCGGCATAACGCCCGCCCTTTCAGATGAGACCCGCCAACTTGCGACTTTTGCCATGGAGGAAGCCCGGAGACGGAATATACATGTTTCGCTCGACCTGAACTATCGCGAACGGTTGTGGGAATATGGTCGATCGGCCATTGAGGTGATGCCAGCTCTTGCTTCGCTGGCCGATACATTGATCGCCGGAAGAGGCGACTGCACCCATTGTCTCGGTGTGGACGGCGAAGGTGAGAATGGCAGTCAGGTGTGGGCGGAATCCCTGACCGAGCAGCTGTTCAGACGGTTCAGCCAGTTAACAAATGCGTCGATCACGCTAAGAAATTCAAAGTCGGCAGAAAATCATAGTTGGAGCGCGCACCTGCGCACGCAGGCTGGCTCCTATTTTTCGCGCACGTACGAAATGACAGCCATCCTAGACCGCGTCGGAACCGGCGACGCTTTTTGTGCCGGGCTGATTTATGGACTGGTCGACGCCCGAAAGCCCAGTGAAGCACTGGAGTTTGGCGCCGCCGCCAACTGCCTTAAACACTCGATACACGGAGACAGCAACGCAGTCTCTGTCAGTGAAGTCGATGCTCTCGTCTCCACGACACGCTTCGGGCAATTGCGTCGCTGATGGGGTGGTGTCAGTTTAATGCGAACCAGTGCGAACGAGCAGGTCCTAGGCTGCTCTACGGACTCCTGAGAGCGCAGTCGACGCGAAGGAGAGAAGTCTTAGGGATCGCCGCCTTCCCCCACCCCGGTGCATTCAATATCGCCGGCTCAAACCGTCGAGAAATACCCGTACCGCGAACCCGATCGAATGGCGGTGAACCAGTACGTTGGAAGGTCGATCGTGTTGTCATCTTCCAACGGCCACACCCTGTCGAACGGGTCCGACGTGAATATTACATTTAGCTCTTTGGTGGTGTAGGCTCTTCTGCTCGGTCTGGTAACTGAGCTGGATTCGGTGACCCCCACCGCAGGATTGCTCACTAAGTGTCCTCGAATTACGGCCAGCTGAAGAACAACTTGGATTTGCCTGAGCCGGTCTTTAATGGTTCCTGGGTCAACTTGGCATAATTACTGCCATTGCGGGCTTTTTCGAGCTTCTCCGGAAAACTTAACCGTCTGAGCTCAGATATGGAACCCGACCTGGCTGGTGCTCTTTTCAGGGCATCTCGATACGCCCAGATGTGAGATTTTTGCACCTTAAATATCGGAAGAGACGAACCGGTGAGTTCATGAAACTCAGTCCACGCAACCCGTCTACGCTCCAAAGTCTTTGCTTTCACAGGTGTCGACGAATCCTGTTTGACCTGTTCGTAGACCTCCCAATATTGCTCCAGAGATTTACGCCCCTCCGGCGTTAAAGGTGTATTATCTCCAAGTGCGGGCAATACTGTTGGCTCAGCCTTCAAAAATGGAGACTTTGGTTGAGGAGGTCTTGCTAAGCCGCGAATTTCAGCCAAACCGTGGGTGTACGCATCCGACAGCACACCGGCTGCAGCTTTGAGCATCGCATTGCGAATGGGTGTATCCCTTGGAACGGACGCACTTTTGCTGGTGGTCACATCCAAATAGTGATCGACGAGCCACCCAACTAGCGCTTCAAGTTGCTCGGTATCGGTAGTTGTCAGGGCGCTCCGAAGATCCCTCAGCGTTGATCGAGGCGACCGCTCTTGCCTGTCTCCGTGCTCAGGAAGCTTTCCGTGATGATTGCAGTTTCCTGTTCATAAGCCACTCGGCAAAAAGCTTTGAAATCATTGGAAGCGACGCCTTCTCTCAGAACGGAAAACGCACCTTCAAACTCCTTGATGCAATCAATGGCTGCTTTGTTGGCATCGTTCTGATCCCGCGTCGAAAGTGACTTGATAATATGAGTTCTGAACCCCTTGCTATTTGGTTTTGGAAAGTAGCTCACGACATCTGAAGGGATCGGATACCTGATCTCAAAGAGTCCATTGGATCTCTCATAAACATAACTCATAGATCGATACCTTCTAGCACGCATAATGAACCCTTCCGACGATCAAGTGACCCCCGGGGAAATGCGTTCTAGCGACACTGAATCGTGTTGAAAGGTGTGTTGAAAATCAGCGATTTTGCATCGCGCAACACATTGTTTTTCAATGAAGTTCAAGCCGTGGCAGTCCCTAGGGGAATCGAACCCCTCTTTCCAGGTTGAAAACCTGGCGTCCTAACCGATAGACGAAGGGACCGCACCGGCTCGAAGACAGGCGATATAGCTGCTCATTTCTGACTCGTAAAGCGCTTTGAGGCGGGTTTCTGCAGATAAATCATGCCTCAGCTGCATCACTGACATCCAGCTGTACCCGCCGACGGCCATTCCACTCATCCGCCTTCAATTTTCCAACAACATGGAGCCGCGCATTCGGACGAATTACTTCCCCCAAAGGCTGGTCAGCGCTACGCCAAGCGATGCAATCAAGACGCCCACTGGAGTCTTCGGCGGTGAACTTCAGATGATTTAAGCCAACCTGTCGCACGCCCGTGACATGTACAGATTGCAGCGCGAAAACAGGCTCAGGGGATCCGACACCAAACGGGCCAATACCGGCGATCTGATCAACCAGCGCAGGAGATGCTGCGCCCGGAGACAGGATCGCATCCACGGGCAGTTCCAGTGCCGCAGCACGCTCTGCCGTAAACTTCGCCATATGGCCGACCATCCATGCGTCGAAGGCTGGAATTTGCTCAGGCTCAAGGCTCAGGCCACCCGCCATCGCATGGCCGCCCCCTGACAAGATGACTCCTTCACGCGCCGCAGCTGCAATCGCATCACCAATGTTCACACCGGTTACCGATCGCCCCGATCCCTTAGCGACGGGCCCCAGCCCCTGTCCCCAGCCAATGACTATGCAGGGAAGGTGGAACCGTTCCTTCAGGCGTCCGGCCACGATGCCGATCACGCCGGGATGCCAGCCTTCGCCACCGGCGACCAGGATACCCCGGTCTGGATTACGCTTCAGCGCCTGCTCAGCCTGTGCGGTGGCCTGATCGAGAATCGCCGCTTCGACGGCCTTACGTTCGTCATTAAGTGCGTGCAGCCGCTCGGCCAGCGCAATTGCCTCTGACCGGTCATCCGTAGCCAGAAGTTTCGCGGCGATCCACGGATCACCCACACGACCGCCTGCGTTAAGCCGTGGCCCCAGCATGAATGTAGCGTGGTACACACTGTCCACTTTGCTGATCCCGGATACTTCGGCCAGCGCGCGCAGGCCTTCATTTTGACCGCGGGACAGAATGCTGAGCCCTTGTCGCACGAAGGCTCGGTTTACACCGCGTAGGGGTGACATGTCGCAAAGCGTCCCAAGTGCTGCGAGGTCAAGAAACGACATGATGTCTGGTAGACCTTCCGGAGGCGCAATGCCTCGTTCCCGCGCCAATCGGTTCAATGCGGCAGCAAAAACAAAAACGACGCCCGCCGCAGCGAGATGACCACAACCAGAGTTGCAGTCGGGCCGGTTCGGATTGACCAGTGCAGCCGCTGGAGGGTTATGCCCGGCCATCAAATGGTGATCGATGACGACAATGGGCAGACCGATAGACTCCGCCTCTTCCAGCGCATTGACCGCAGCTGCGCCGCAATCGACGGTAATGACGAGTTCCGCGCCTTTTTCCTTCAAGTGTCGAAAAGCTTCGGGCGAAGGACCATACCCCTCTTCCAGGCGATCCGGCACGTAAAGCCCGAGGTCTTCGCCCCATGCCCGGAAATATCGCGCGAGAATTGCTGAGCTGGTACCGCCATCGACGTCATAGTCAGCAAAGACCGTGACGCGCTTCTTTGCGAGAATCGCGTCGAGCACAATCTCGGCCGCCTTGTCCATGTCTGAGAAACTCGACGGATCAGGAAATGTCTCCCTTAAGGTCGGGGACAGATAAGTCGCCGCTTCGTCTGGCGTCACATCTCTGGTGGCGAGCAACCTGGCCAACAAATCGGATCCACCGACGCTCGGCTGGAGCCGCCGCACCAATGCCTCATCCACAGACGCAAGCGTCCAGAACCGGCCCGTGGCCGATCTCTGCACATCGAATAGCGTCGTATCTTGCTTTAGGGCTGGGTCAGCCATGGGTTCTCCGGGAATCGCTTCCCGGAGATTCTAACGCATCTAGGCTGTCACGGGAAACGCCCGGCTCAGACCTTATGATCGGAGCGCACATAGCGCACCATGCCGTCAAGTGACGTCATGACGAGCGTGTGAGTGTGCACACGACCGTCTGCGGATTTGACGCCGCTGAGCATCGATCCATCGGTCACGCCAGTCGCGCAGAATACTGTGTCACCCGAGGCGAGTTCATTCAGGGAGTAAGTGCGGTCGAAGTCGGTAATGCCCGTGCGTTCAGCACGTTTGCGCTCATCATCATTGCGGAACACGAGGCGTCCCAGCATCTGGCCGCCAACACATTTGAGGGCCGCTGCTGCAAGTACGCCTTCGGGCGCGCCACCTTGACCGACATAGAGATCAATTCCGGTGTGTGGGTTGGTCGTCGCGATTACGCCGGCCACATCGCCATCCGTGATCAGGGCCACACGCGCGCCAACCGAACGCAGGCTCTCAATGATGCCTTCATGACGCGGGCGGTCCAGCACACAAGCGGTCATGTCGGTGACATCCATGCCCTTGTGCTTGGCCAGCGCCTGAATGTTCTCGGCAGGTGTCGCATCCAGACTGATAATGCCTTCCGGATAGCCAGGGCCTACGGCAATCTTGTCCATATAGGTGTCTGGCGCATACAGCAGGCCGCCACGCGGCGCGATGGCCAGCACGGCCAGCGCATTGGCCATGGCTTTTGCGGTTAGTGTGGTGCCTTCCAGCGGATCAAGGGCGATGTCGATCTCGGCTCCTTTACCAGTGCCGACTTCTTCCCCGATGTACAGCATGGGCGCTTCGTCGCGCTCACCTTCGCCGATGACCACGCGACCCTGGAAATCAACCTCGTTGAATGCCGTGCGCATCGCATCCACAGCGGCTGCATCGGCTTTCTTCTCATCTCCACGGCCAACCAGTTTGGCGGCGGCTATGGCAGCAGATTCCGTAACACGGACCATGGAATCGGCAAGGCTGGGCGTCAGAACGCTATTTTTCATGAATTCTCAATTCTCCGAACGCGCAAAACATAAAGGCTCTGCGCCTATCTAAAGCAATTAGCTTGCCGACTCGATCCTGATCAGGCGCGGCGGATCAACAGCAATTGCAAATTTTTCCAATCGCGCCAAGGCCGCGTCCATATTTGATCGTTCGCATCGGTGTGTGACAATCGCAATCGGGCTTGCACCAGTGTCATCTGCTGAATCTTGAAGCAGCTTGTCGACGGATACGCCTTCAGCGGCCAAAGACTCCGAAAGTGCCGCCAGCGCGCCCGGCTTGTCAGCCAGTCGTACCCGCAGGAAGAACTGGGCCACCTCATCCTTGCGCCCAGTTGTGAAGGGCCGCGCCATGTGGTGTTCTGCGCGTCCAAAGGCCGGTCGGATCGCCGGGCGGAACAGCTTTGCGACATCTCCCATCACGGCGCTCGCGGTGGGACCAGCGCCCGCGCCAGGGCCCGTCAAGGTGACGGCACCCACAGGATCACCTTCGATACGCACCGTGTTCAGGGAGCCATCAATGCGGGCAAGCGGATGCGACACAGGCAAGGCCATTGGCTCAACCCGGCACACAACGCCTTCATCGGTCAAAACACCCTCTGCTATCAACTTGATCCGTAACCCCAGGCGATCGGCAAGGCGCAAATCGAGCAGTTCGACCCCATCTACTCCAGAGACTTCCACCTTGGAGAAGTCGAGGTCAGCAGAGAACGCAATGGCAGAGAGAATCGCTGCCTTGTGCGCGGCATCCATGCCAGAAACATCCAGCGTAGGATCAGCTTCGGCATATCCAAGCTTCTGGGCTTCGGCGAGCACTTCGTCATAAGCGCGGCCCGTTGCCAGCATTTCTGTTGTCAGGAAGTTGCAGGTACCGTTCAGGATACCCGCCACGCGTTTGATTTCGACCCCTGCCAGACTGTCGCGCAACACGCGCACGACTGGAATACCCCCAGCGACAGCGGCCTCGAACAACAGATCGACCTGCTTTTCTTCAGCCAGCTTGGCCAGCGCCATGCCATGCTTGGCCATCAGGGCCTTGTTGGCGGTGACCACCGGCTTACCTGCCTTAAGGGCCTCTTCGACCGCAAACTTCGCCGGGCCGTCAGATCCTCCGATCAATTCAACGAATACGTCGACTTCCGGGTCTTCAGCCAGGGTCGCAGCGTCATCGAACCAGCGATACTTGCTTGTATCGACGGGCCGGTTGCGAGACTGGCTACGCGCGCTCACACCTGCAATCTCGATCTTACCCGGAATGCGCAGGCGCTCCTGCCGCTCAACCAGTTCGATGAGACCACATCCGACGTGGCCCAAACCCGCAATACCTATTCTCAACGGCCCCAATTGGTCACCCTTTCAGTTTGAGTGTCTGACTTTCAGGGGCAGCGCATAGCGGGTTTGGTCGAATGCGTCGAGGGCGCGCGCTACTCTGCCGCGGCGGGCTGGATATCCTTGATCCCGCGGGACTGCAGGAATTTGCGAATATTGCGCGCTGCCTGCCGGATACGCTGCTCATTCTCGACCAGCGCAATCCGGACATGCCCATCGCCTTGCTCCCCAAATCCCGCACCCGGCGCGACGGCCACATGTGCTTCATTGATCAGCTGTAGCGAGAATTCGAGACTACCCATTTCCTTGAGGGGCTCAGGGATCGGAGCCCAGGCAAACATCGAGGCTTTCGGCGACGGGATGGGCCAGCCGGCCCGCGTGAAGCTCTCCACCAGCACGTCGCGGCGTGACCGATAGATCTGGCGAAATTCGTCGACACAATCCTGAGGGCCATCCAGCGCAGCTGCCGCCGCGACCTGGATCGGCGTGTATGCACCGTAGTCGAGATAGGATTTCACGCGCCCCAGTGCGCCAACAAGCTTCTCGTTGCCGGCCACGAAGCCGATCCGCCATCCAGCCATGGAATAGGTCTTCGACATGGTGGTGAATTCAACGGCGATGTCCTTTGCACCATCCACCTGAAGGATCGAAGGGGTCGGCTCGTCAAAATAGATTTCGTTGTAAGCAAGATCGGACAAGACGATCAAATCGTGCTTGCGCGCAAACTTCACGGCTTCCTTGTAGAAGTCGAGATCGCACACTTCGGCCGTTGGGTTCGACGGGAAGCACAGCACCATCGCTGTAGGCGGCGGCACGCAATACTTCACGGCCTTGCCGAGATTGGACAAATATTCTTCCGGCGTGTGCGCGGGCACACTGCGGATGGACGCCCCGGCAATGATGAAGCCAAAGGAATGAAGCGGGTAGGACGGATCCGGCGACAGGATGACATCGCCCGGTGCAGAGATGGCCTGGGCGAGGTTCGCAAACCCTTCCTTCGAGCCGAGCGTCACGATGACTTCCCGGTCCATGTCGAGCGAGACGTCAAAGCGGCGCTGATAGTAATTGGTCACCGCACGGCGCAGGCCCTTGATGCCGCGTGAGGCGGAATAGCCGTTCACATCCGGACGACGCGCCGTCTCGCACAGTTTGTCGACTATATGCTCTGGCGTTGGCATGTCGGGATTGCCCATACCCAGATCGATAATATCCGCACCTTGCGCGCGCAGCGCCGCCTTGGTGCGGTTCACTTGTTCGAAAACGTATGGGGGAAGTCGGCGGATCTTGTGGAAATCTGTATTCATCTGTTGGCGGCCCGGAGGCCCCTCGTAACTCGTGGAACATCAAAAGCGGATCGTATGGCCTCAATCTCCTCATCCGTCAGGAAGTTGGAGTTGGCCTCAAAGCCCGCAAATCCGCGCCGAACCGATTCCCTGAGGTCTTCGATCTCGGCGGCGGCATTTGCGGGCGCGACCGCTCGCGCGTTTTCCGCAAATACTGCGCGCAACTCAGCGCCGCGCGCTTTCGATGTTTCGAGTGTTTGCCCCGGTGTATTCCCCTTTTCAATTGTCGGAATATCGACAATCTCGGGATAGCCTTCGCCACGAATTTCCACACGGCGCGCATCATACCAGTCCGGTGCCTGGTCGATGGCTGTCCGAACCTTCGAAAACGACCCCGTACATGCTGCCAATAGCAGGCAACATACACTTGTCAGGGGAATCGCCGTGTTTTTCATGGTTAAACTCATTAAATCACAATTATTCCGTAGAATAGTTAGAGGCGGCTAAACAAGGCGATATTGGGACGAATGGTCGACCGCAAGAACAATAAAGACAGCCAGCCACTGCTCGCCGAGATTCTCGCCCAGCAAAACCCCATGCAAATGCAGTCCCTGCTGACCACGCTGGCGCTGGCCAATACAGAATCTCACGCCCTGTTGCTAGATGTCCTGTCAGGATCCGGGCCACTCGGCACTGTGACGAATGGCGACCCTATGGGTGTGGGCGAAGCTTTCCAAGCCGTGGGCCAAGGCTTCGCGAAGAACCCCGTTGCATTGATGAACGCCAACATGCAACTCATGCAGGGTTGGATGGAGCTGTGGCAGGAAATGGCACTGGAAGGCATGACCGGCGCCGCCAATGCGGTCCGGGACAAACGTTTTTCCGACCCTGAATGGGATCGCAATCCCGGCTTCAAATTTATCCGCAAAGCCTATGACCTCAATGCCAAATGGCTGATGGGCTTGGCCGATCATGTGAAAGACGACCTGCCGGACAATATTCACTTGCGCGCAAAATTCTTCAGCCAGCAATTGGCCGACAGTCTCGCGCCGACCAATCATCTCGGCAGCAATCCGCAGGCCCTGCGCACCTTCTTCGAAAGTGGCGGTGAGAGCGTGCTGGCAGGCATCCGGATGGCTCGCGACGATGTAAAAAGGGGCAATGGCAAACTCTACATCACCCAAACTGACGAGACGCCGTTCAAACTCGGCGAGAACATCGCGACGGCGCCCGGTGAAGTTGTTTTCAGGAATGATTTGATCGAACTGATCCAGTACAAACCAACTGGCGAGCAGACCCATGCGCGTCCGTTGCTGATCTTCCCGCCCTGGATCAACAAATTCTACATCCTCGATTTGCGCGAAGAAAACTCGATGATCCGCTGGCTGCTAGACAAGGGCCTGTCAGTCTTTGTCGTCTCGTGGCGCTCGGCCGACGAAGTGACCCGCGACTACACGTGGAACGACTATGTAAAGAATGGCATCTATGCCGCCGTCGAAGCCACGCTTCAGGCGACTGGGCAGAAGGGCCTCAATACAGTCGGGTATTGTATCGGGGGCACCCTACTCTCTTCAGCCCTCGGCCACATGGCTGCCAGCGGCGACGACCGTATCAAGTCAGCCACCTTCTTTGCATCCCAGTCCGATTTCAGCCTAGCCGGAGACCTGAAAGTCTTCACCGACGATAATGGCCGCGCCTATATCGACTCCATCATCGAGGAACATGACGGCATCATGCCTGGAACGATGATGTACGAAACCTTCAACTGGCTACGCCCGATTGATCTGGTCTGGCGCTACGTCATTGACCAGTACATGCTGGGCAAGGAGCCGCGGCCGTTCGATTTGCTGTATTGGAACGCTGACCAGACCAATATTCCGGGCAAGGTACACCGCAGATACCTCAAGGACTGTTACGCAGAGAACAAGCTCGCACGCGGCAAGTTCAAGGTGCTCGGCGAAACAGTGGACCTGCAAAAGGTCGATATCCCGATCATGGTGCAGGCCAGCCGCGACGATCACATCTGCCCCATGGAAAGTGTCTACCGCACCGCCAAGGTATTTGGCGGCAAGACCAATTTCATCCTCGCCGCCTCAGGCCACATCGCCGGCGTAGTGAACCACCCGGATTCCGGAAAATACTGCCATTGGACCAATAATGGCGCGCTGCCAGAAACTGGCGCGGAATGGCTCGAAGGTGCGGAGGAGCATGCAGGCTCCTGGTGGCCGACCTGGTGGGACTGGCTACGGCCGAAGTCCGGTCGCAAAGTCATTGCGAAGCAGCCAAAGGACATGGGCCTCGGCGCTGCGCCGGGCACTTATGCCAGAGTTCGTCTTGAGGATATCAGGCTCAAGTAAGCTCAAGCCGTCAATCCGGCATCCTCGTCCAGCCCCAACGCAATATTGAGGTTCTGAACCGCCGCGCCAGAAGCGCCCTTACCGAGATTGTCAAAACGCGCCACAAGTCGCGCCTCGTCATCCGTGCCGAAGACAAACAGATCGATCCGATTGGTTCCGTTGCAGGCCTCTGGCTCAACACCCTTCAAGGCATCGCAGTCTGCGAGGGAGGCCACACTTACAAATCGCTCGCCTTGATAGGTTGAGGTCAGTGCCGCGTGAATTTGCGCACGGCGTGGCTTACCCGGAATGGCCCAGAGCGGCAGGCCGATTTCAACGATCATACCCTGCGCATAACGCCCCACTGACGGCATGAAGACGGGAGCGTGCTCGAGCCGGGAATATTTCTTCATCTCAGGGGGATGCTTGTGCTTCTGTCCCATCGCATAGATGCGGTGATTGTCTTCAGAGTACGTTTCGGACGCCTCATCCTCGAACTCGGCGATCATGGCCTTGCCGCCGCCAGTATAGCCCGACACAGCAGAGACCACGATGGGCCAAGAGGTTGGCACCAGCCATTTTGAGACCAGCGGACGCAACAGCGCAATCACACCTGTGGGATAGCAGCCTGGATTGGAGATCCGCCGGGACGCCTGGATCGCGGCGCGCTGCCCCTTGTCCATTTCCGGAAATCCGTAAGTCCATCCACTCGCAACCCGGTGCGCTGTAGATGCGTCGATGATCACCGTGTTCGGACTGTTCACGAGGGACACCCCAAGACGCGCTGCATCATCGGGCAAACAGAGGATGACCGCGTCGGATGCATCCATCAGGCGCGCACGCTCGATATTGTCCTTGCGCTTGTCCGGATCAATGGAAATCAGCTCAAGGTCCGTGCGAGCCCGCAGTCGCTCGGCAATCTGAAGGCCGGTCGTTCCGGCTTCGCCATCAATGAATACTTTGGGCAGCATAATCTGTGTGTTCCCGATTCCGGACAAAACAAAACGGGCGCTCCGTTTCCGAAGCGCCCGCCTGAATAATGATATTCGGTGTGCGGCCTAGCGCTTCGAGAACTGGAAGCTGCGGCGTGCTTTCGCACGACCATACTTCTTGCGTTCGACAACGCGTGGGTCGCGGGTCATGAAGCCGAATGGCTTCAGCACGGCGCGCAGGCCTGGCTCGTAGTTGACGAGGGCACGCGACAGGCCGTGACGCACAGCGCCTGCCTGACCGGAAAGGCCGGAGCCCTTCACAGTTGCAATGATGTCAAACTCGCCTTCGCGGCCAGCTTCGACCAGTGGCTGAGCAATTACCATGCGCAGCACAGGGCGCGCGAAGTACTGTTCCTGATCGCGACCATTGATCGTGATCTTGCCAGTGCCGGGCTTGATCCAGACGCGGGCGACGGCCTCTTTGCGGCGACCGGTGCCGTAAGCACGGCCCTGAGCGTCGATCTTCGGCTCGATTGGAGCAGCCGGAGCTTCAGCTTCGGTTGCGCCGGACATGGCGCCAAGATCCTGGAGGGAGTTTGCAGTGTCAGTCATGTTGATCAGGCCGCCTTGATGTTCTTGCGGTTCATGGCTTTGAAGTCGACAGTGTCGGGCTTCTGGGCCTCGTGTGGGTGCTCCGCGCCGCCATACACGTGCAGTTTCGAGAACTGCTTGCGGGCCAGCGGGCTTTCTTTTGGCATCATCCGCTTCACGGCGAGTTCAAGCGCGCGCTCAGGGAAACGACCATTGAGGATTTTTTCCGGCGTCGTGGACTTGATGCCGCCCGGATAACCGGTGTGGCGATAGTACACTTTGTCCGTCATCTTGCGACCGGTGAATTTCACCTTGTCAGCATTGATAATGACGACGTGATCGCCCGTATCGATGTGAGGTGTAAAGTCAGCACGGTGCTTGCCGCGCAGGCGCTTGGCGACATATGAAGCAAGGCGTCCGACGACGACATCGGTCGCGTCGATCACGACCCAGTTGTGCTCTACGTTGGCTGGTGCGTTATAGGTTTTCATCGCTCTACTAAGAGCCTCTCGCTTTCGGAGTTCATGGAATGCAATTCAAGCGCTGGCGTTTAAGCGCCACTTCCCCGGTTGTCAACGCAGGGCTTGGCCTCGCCCTGCTTTTTACAGCAGTTGGATGCTCGAAGAAAGCCGAAGCCCCCGAAGTACCGGCTTCTGCCTCTGAAATCGCTGCTGGTGTGGAGCTTCCCGCTGTATGGTCCACGCGCCCACTGGAAGGCAAAGTGAACGCTGTGGCGCTCTCCGGAGGCCTCGGAGGCCTGCTGGCAGTCGCCTATGAGCGCGGCGGCCTGCAATTGTTCAATATGAATGGCGAAATTCTGGGGGAACCTGCCAACTTCAGGCTCACTGACCTCGCCAGCGGCCAGAGCGCCACGCTTGGCGGCAGTACGGTGACCATATTCCCGGGAATCACCCGCGAGGGCCAGTTGAAAGCATATCTTTACGGCGAAGGCCTCCTCGCCCCGGCTCAGGTCGACCTGCCCGTTCCAAATACGAGCTCCATTGCCGGCGTTTGCTCCGGTCCGATGCGGGCAGCCGGTATCATGCGAGTGGCTTACTGGACCTCGACCAATGATCGCGTACTTCAGACCGGCATCGTGCGGGAAGAGAATGGCGAGTTTTCCTGGGATGCCAGCGAATCGACCTTCACAGATTTTGGGATCAGGTCCTGCGCCTATACGAGCGACACACTGGTTGCCTCCCCGCGTGCCAAAAGCGCAGCGTCGCTCACACGTGGCGATTTTGATGCCCTGCTCTCCATCGAAGACGGCAGTGGGCTTCAGGTCTCAACAGATTTGGGCATGACCAACACCGAAATCACCGTTCGGGATGGCATTACCGTTATTGCGCCAGATGCACCGGATGCGATGGCCGCCATGGGCACGATGATGAGTGGTGGATATCCAGGCGGTGTGATTGTCATCGCGGGCGAAACCGCCCCGGACCAGCATCAGGCCGTATTCGTCGATCCAAGCCCCCTTACGCTGGACGATTCTCGCTAGACGTCCCACGCGATTGCCAGACAAGACGCACTGCCATCAGCGTAACGATTACGCCAAGACCCTGATGAACCAGAGCCAGGTTCATCGGGGCGGCGTGCACAAGCGTGAGAATTCCCCACACTGCCTGTAGGGTCACGAGCACAGCCAGCCAACGAAATTCCTGTCGCAGTGGCGTGCTCCGGAACGCCCAGGCGGATGCCAATGATCCGGCCCAGATGGCATAGGCCAGAATGCGGTGATTGAATTGCGTTGCAGCGCGGCCTTCAAACAGGCTGCGCGCACCGAGGCCTTCTTCCACATAGTGTGACGGAACGAGCTCTCCCGCCATCAACGGCCAATCATTGTAGGACCGGCCCGCATCAAGGCCGGCAACCAAGGCGCCGGCAGCCATCTGGATGAAAATCGCGACCAGAAGTATTACGGCGATGCTTCGGGTGAGCCCAGCTACCGCCGGTCGGCGCTCTTTGCCAAGATCGTGCCAGAGCCAAGTGACGTAGGCGATAATCAACAGCGCAAGTGTGAAATGGGTCATCAACCGATAAGGCGCGACGTCCACGCGCGTGGTCTCGCCAATGCCGCTGGCCACCATCCACCAGCCTATGGCGCCCTGCAGACCACCGAGTCCGATCAATGCGATCAGATGCCAAGTGAGATGTTTGGTCAGCCAACCGCGAACGGCAAAGACCGCAAAACCCGCAACAGCCACCAAGCCGATCATGCGCCCAAAAAAGCGATGCCCCCACTCCCACCAGAATATTTTCTGGAACTCCGCCATGGACATGCCCTGATTGACGAACTGGTATTCAGCGGTTTGCTGGTATTTCGCGAACTCGGTTTGCCACGCACCTTCTGAGAGCGGCGGCAGCGCACCACTGACCGGATTCCATTCAGTGATGGAAAGGCCGGAATCCGTCAGGCGTGTGGCACCACCAATCAGGATCATGGCATAGACCATCAGACCGACAAGGATCAGCCAGCGGCGGATCCAGGTAGCGGAGGGGCTGACTTTTGACGTTTCGCTCATGCGAGATACATGATCCAAGCAGACGCCCGCGCAAGAGGCGGCAAAGTCGCATGTGCAGTTGAGAGACATACCCATGAGCTATCCGACCAGGAAAATCGTCGCGAGCCTGATCCTGCTGGCCTTCATGGTCTGCTGGATTATCATGGTCGGCTCAGTCGGTCCGATTGTCTCAGGTTGGCCGAAATGGGCTGAAATGCTGTTCTACGTATTCGCAGGAATCGGTTGGATCATCCCGTTCAAGCCGATCTTCGCGTGGATGAATCGCGATGCGCCAAAGCAGGAAGACTAGTCTTCAGGTTTGTTCTTGGTGGCTTCCTTCAACCGCGCCAGCATAACAGCGGGATCGTCAGGTGTATCTGCCTCGTCGGGCTCCGGATAATCGTCCTCCTCGACCGATTCATCCTCCGTCACGCCTAATGGCAATTCACCTGCCTCTCCCGACATCGTTTCGAAAGAGCCTTCGTCGCGATCGGATTCCAGACGGCCCAGCACGGTTTCCCCCCCGATCAATGTCTGGCCAGGCCAAATCAACTGGCCGGCTTTGGCCGGAACATACACATCGCACCAGCCGCCCAGCCGTCGTTTTCCGAACACGCGTCCAAGTCGCATGATATCGCCCGATTCAGCTTCCAATTCCTGACGTGGGCCAAGACCGCCTGTCGCGATGCGCACACCTACCTGCTGTGCACGGCTTTCAAACAACAGGTATGAAATCGCCAATCCGTCTGCATCTGGGCGCATGGCAAATGGGACAGTTTGTTCGCCGTCTTCCGTAATGAGGCTTTCCAGACTGCCAGCAATCGGCGCGTAGAGTCGGTTCGTTGTGGCCGGCGACGAAGATATCCGGATGCGTGTGGTTTCCGCGCCGGCCATGCGCAATTCGCCCGGCGGATCGGCTGGGGTCACTGATACCACCACCCCGTCGCACGGCGCCACAATGCCGCTGGCAAGATCTGGCGCGGTTCGCTTGGCCCAGCGCGCCGCCATCAAGGCAGCGATCATCCCGGCAAACCCAACCCAGAAGAGTGGGTCCCAGACCCAACTTAGCAACAGGCCGCCCAGAAGGGAGGCCAACGCAGCCGCAACGCCCTCCCAATCGAGCCCGCCGGTCATCCAGGGCGTCGTCTTCCGTTCGAGGTCTTCGGTCATGCCCGCCAGCCTTTTCTATTCCGCAGCGAGCGCGATCTCCGCGCTCTTGGCCTGTCTTTCCCACATATCAGCATATTTGCCGCCTTTTGCCAGCAGGTCTGCATGTGTGCCGCGCTCAATCACTCGCCCGGCATCGAGAACGATGATCTCGTCAGCAGATTTCACAGTAGACAGGCGGTGGGCGACCATCAATGTCGTACGCCCCTCGGCGGCATCCTCAAGCGCGTCTTGCACGGCCTCTTCCGTCGCACTGTCCAGCGCTGACGTGGCCTCGTCCAGCACGAGGATGGACGGATCGGCCAGAATCACGCGGGCAATTCCCACGCGCTGCTTCTCACCCCCAGACAGTTTCAAGCCTCGCTCGCCAACGCGTGTTTTCCAGCCATCGGGCAGCGATTCGATGAAATCGAGTAATTGCGCCCGGCGCGCAGCATCCCGCAGCTCCTCGTCGCTGGCATCGGGACGAGCGTAAGCGATGTTGGACCGGATCGTGTCATTGAACAGAACAACGTCCTGAGGCACGAGCCCAAGCGCCTTGCGCAGGGATTCCTGTGTCAGCGATCTCACATCATGCCCATCGACCAACACGCTGCCCTGATCGACATCGTAGAAGCGGAACAGGAGCTTAAGCAGCGTCGACTTTCCCGCCCCAGATGTGCCGACAAACGCAACCTTGCGGCCGGGCAGCAAGTCAAAACTGACATCCTGCACGCCAACTGCACGGCCTTCATGATTGAAACCCACATTGCGGAATTCGACATGCCCAGTCGGCTTCGACAATGGCATCGCATCTGGCGCATCCGCCACTTCGGTTTTCATGGCGAGCAGCCCGTAGAGCTTTTCGAGGTCCACCGCGCCTTGCTTGATCTCGCGCCAGGCCCAACCGAGAATATTCAGCGGCGCATAGAGTGACAGCAGCATCAGCATGACGGCTGTCAGGTCGCCGACCAACATGGTTCCCTGAATGACATTCCAGGCCGACAGGACGAGCACCGCCAACAAGCCTGCATTCATTACCACCGCTTGCGTTGCGTTCAGGACGTACATGGACCGGACAGCATCGACATACCGATGATTGTAATTGCGCATCGCGTCGTTGAACCGGCCGGTTTCGCGGCGTTCTGCAGCGAAAGCCTTCACGGTTTCGAAATTGGTCAGAATGTCGACAGAGGTCGCTCGGAAATGCGTGTCGGCTTCATTCATTCGGCGGCGCTGGCGCACGCGCCATTCGGTGATGATTACCGTGGCGATGACATAGATGATGATCGTGAAGACCGCGATCAGGGACAGGCGGTAATCATAAGCGACGCCGAGCGCGATGGAGGCGAGCACCAGCCGCACGAAGGTCGGCCCTATATTGAAGGCGAGGAAGCGAATCAAATAGTCGATGGCACTGGCACCGCGCTCGATGACCCGATTGAGTGCGCCGGTCCGCCGAGTCTGGTGAAAGTTCAGAGAAAGAGACTGCGCATGCCCGAAAGCGTCCACGCTGGCGACGCGTTGTGCGTCCTGACTGACGGGAGAAAACAGCCAGTCGCGCACCTGCGGCATGGCCGCAGCAAGAAAGCGGACACCAATCCCGACCGCGAGCCAATATGCGGCCGCGCCGAAGGCCGCCGCCTCGCCACCTTCCGGAACAGCGCGGTTGATCGCGTGTCCCAGCAGCAAGGGCGAAATCACTTCCAACACCGAAGCAGCGAGTGTGATCAAGATTGCGATCACCATGATTGGCCGCCATTTCGACAGTTCCGGCCGCGCGAGCAGCTTCAGGATTCGCAGAATGGAGGCGCCGATCCCGCCATCAGCGCTTTCGATCTTGTCATGGTCAGCGGCGGCAGCGTGAGGATTCGTCATCGCCCGCATATGGGAACAAAATGACAGATCAGCAAACCCTGCATGTTGCGCCGAACAGCGAAACGTCCTGAAATTGTCACTGGTCGAGGAATACGAGGCCCCATATAGGGCAACGGCACGCCTCGCTGAGGCAAGTTTGAAAGGCGAACCCCGCATGACGAATATCAAATCCATCTGCGTTTATTGCGGCGCGTCCGACGATGTTCAGCCGGGCTATATCAAGCTGGCCGAAGAATTGGGCCGCGAACTGGCCAAACGCGATATCCGCCTCGTCTATGGCGGCGGCGGCGTTGGCCTGATGGGGGCGTGCGCGCGATCAGCCCACGAATCCGCGGGCGATGTGCTTGGCATCATGCCACGCTTCCTGCTCAACAAGGAACGCATCTACGAGGATGTTGAGCATCGCATCGTCAACGACATGCACACTCGTAAACAGATGATGTTTGATGAGTCTGATGCCTTCATCGTTTTGCCAGGCGGTATCGGAACGCTGGAAGAGGCTGTCGAAATCTTGTCCTGGGCACGCCTCGGCCTGCATGCCAAGCCAATGGCCTTCCTCGACGAAGACGGATTCTGGTCGCCCTTCTTCGAACTGATGGAACACATCATCGACGGCAAGTTCACACCGGAAGGCTTCCGTGCATCACTGGTTCACAGCGATACGCCACAACAAGCCATCGACGCGCTGATGGACAAGGTTATCGTCCTGGACAATTAGGCCGGGGACAGGCGCGTTCAGCCCTGAAAGCCTGGAACATCCTCAATCGGTTTCTTGTTGAGATCCATGCCCAACGCCAGAACGATGGTCGAGGCGATGAAGATGGACGAGTACGTCCCGATAAATACGCCCCAGATCAACGCGAAGCTCATGCCGCGCAGGACTGGACCGCCCAGAAAGAAGATCGCCATCAAAGCCAACAGGGTCGTGCCAGAGGTGAGCAAGGTCCGGGATAGCGTGCCATTCAGCGCAAGGTCGATAACCTCCTTGTCGGCCATCTTCTTATACTTGCGCTTCTCTTCACGCACCCGGTCAAACACAACGACCGTGTCGTTCATCGAGTAACCAATGATTGTCAGCAGGGCCGCAATAGTGGTCAGGTTGAATTCCATCTGAAGGAACGCAAACACGCCGAGCGTGATGATCACGTCATGTGCGAGCGCCGCCACGGCGCCGACCGAGAACTGCCACTCGAACCGGAACCAGATGTAGACCAGCATCAGTGCAAGGGCTGCAATCAGCGCCGTGATCCCATCCCTAAACAATTCCTGCGAAACCTTGGGGCCCACCGAGTCGTTGCGGAGTATCTGCTCGTCAGTTATGCCCAGCGCCTCTTTCAGCGTTTCTGTCACCAGTTCGTTGGTCGCGCCCGTTGCGCGTTCGGCCTGGTCGGTGGCAGACAGCGCCTGAAATTCTTCCCCGAGAATGGACGCATCTGCTTCGCCGTATTTCACGACCACGATACTGCGAGCATCGGTGCCGACCGCGCTGTTCACATCGGCGTTGAGTGGCATCGCCTGACGCACACCTTCCACAGTTATTGTGTCCGTCTGCTCCAGCTCCATCACTGTTCCACCGGCAAAGTCGACACCGAAGTTGAGACCCCGCGTCGCGAGGAAGAAGATGGAAGATGCAATCAGCACCGCTGAGACAACTGCGCCAATCAGGCGAAGGTTCATGAAGCTCAGATTGGTCTTTTGGGGCCAGTATTTGAGTAGCATATCGTATCTCCTCCGGGCCTAGACCGCGAGCTTCTTGGGACGGAAGGTTTTCAACCACATGACCGTGAACCAGCGGGTCACGACAAAGGCGGTGAACACCGATGTGACAATACCGATGGCCAACGTCACGGCGAAGCCTTTCACCGGTCCTGAACCGAGCAGGTAGAGAATGATGGCGGCGATCAGGGTTGTAACGTTCGCATCGAGAATGGTCGAAAAGGCACGTTCATACCCGGCCTGAACGGCCGTGAGGGGAGAGCGCCCATTGCGTTGTTCTTCGCGGATACGTTCAAACACGAGCACGTTGGCGTCGACCGCCATACCGATGGTCAGGATGATGCCTGCGATACCCGGCAGGGTCAGCGTAGCGCCGAGCCCAGAGAGCGCCCCAAGAATCAGAACGATGTTCGCCGCAAGCGAGCCAACGGCAAAACCTCCCATCAGGCCATAAGCAATGATCATGAAGATCGCCACAAGCGCGAGGCCGATCATGGATGCACGTGTACCGGCGCGAATGGAGTCATGCCCCAGCGTGGCGCTGACCGTGCGCTGATCCAGGAATTGGACCTTGGCTGGCATTTCACCGGCCTCGATGATCGCGGCAAGGTCCTGGGCCTCTTCCTGCGTGAAATCACCCGTGATGCGAACATTGCCGCCAGGGATCGGTTCATTGATGCGCGGCGCTGACATGATCACATCATCCAGAACAATCGCAAAAAGCTTGCCGGAATTGTTGCGGGTCGTGTCGTAGAATTTCCGGGCGCCATTGCTGTTGAGGCGGAACGTAATCTGTGGCCGGTTACCTTCGTCAAAACCTTGCGCTGCGTTGGCAATATCTGCGCCGGTCACTTCCGGAATGTTCCGCACGAGCAGCGCCCCGGTCGTCGGCCCTTCCAGCAAGCGATAGCCCGCGCGCGCCACGCCTGCCTGCGCCGAGGTGATCGCGGATGGGCTGTCATCAACAAGATTGAACGTCATCTTGCCGTCACGGCTGAGCAAATCCTTCAAGCGTTGCGGATCGGGCTCGCCTGGCGCCTCAAGAATGATCCGGTCATTGCCCTGCGGCGTGATCGAAATTTCGGAAACACCGTCGGGATCGACGCGGCGACGAACGATGGTCATCGTCTTGCCCAGCGCGTCTTTCATCAACGCTTCTTCTGATGCGGCGGGAACCGTGACGAGAATACGGTCTGTGCCGAGCTGTTCGATTTCGTACGTCTTCGCGCCGCCAATCGCGCCTTCCACATTGCCGTTCAGCTTGCGCATACGACGGAGTGCCTCGTCCATCGGGAAGTTGCCTTCGGCGTCAGGACGCGTCAGCGTAATCTCCAGCTGGCGCCCCTTCACGTCTGGCAGATGGCCAATACGCTCGGACGGCGTCACATTGGTAAACGCGCTGCGCACATCACCGGCAAACACTTCCAGACGGTTGGCAATCACCTCGTCTGGATTGATTTCCATCATCAGGTAAACGCCGCCCTGAAGGTCTAGGCCGAGATTAACGCCCTTTTTGGGCATGAAACCCGGCGCATCATCCATGTTCACGACATTCGGCAGCGCCATGACGACACCCCATGCCAGTGTCAGAAGAACAAGCGCGACCTTCCAAGGTGGAAACTGAAGCATGCGGAATTCCTTGTCATGCGAAGGGCCGCAAGCGGGCCCTGCAGGCCCTTAATCGTTGGCGGCGACAGGCTGGTTCTTGCCACGAACGTCGATCACCATCTGCTTGATGATCTGGACGCGAACGCCTTCGGCCAGTTCGACCGTGACTTCCTCGTCGCCCGCCTTGGTCACCTTGCCGACGATGCCGCCGGACGTGACGATCGTATCGCCCTTCTTGATGTTCTCGATCAGGGCCTTGTGCTTCTTCGCGCGCTGTTGCTGCGGGCGGATCAGCAGGAAGTAGAAGATCAGGATCAGCGGCAGGAACAGTAGCACCTGGCTCATGATGCTCGGACCCGACGCGCTTGGCGCGGCCTGCGCCAAGGCCGGCAGTGTTACAATGGCGGCGCCTGCGGTCAGCGTGGCAAGTCTGGTCAGCATTTGGTTCTCTCCCATAGACCCCTGAAAATGTGTTGTTCCTATAGCTGTGGGCAGTTGCATTGGCAAACAAGCCCTGCAGATGAAACCACTGCAACTATAGCGCCTGGGAACTTCCCGGCACCATAGGCGCCAACTCATGCGACAGGCCGAACCATTCAGTTGTGCCGTCGCGCGCCATCCGCGCAATCTGCTGGCGCCCTTCGTGTTGCATCGGTGTGATCACCAATCCGCCGGGCTTGAGCTGGTCGAACAGAGCCTGGGGGATCGCATCCACTAGCCCCGTGATGAGGACGCGGTCATATGGCCCGCGTTCAGCCCAGCCGAGCAGGCCATCGCCGTAGCGCACCGCAAGATTGTCGAGGCCAAGGCTCACAATCCGTTGGCGCGCATGATCGGTCAGCTTGTTGTACCGCTCGACGCCAAACACATCCGCGGCAAGCTGACCGGCCAATGCGGCGATATATCCAGACCCCATGCCAATCACCAGAAGACGCGCCTTGCGCTCGCGGCCGAGGCCCAGCGCCTGAAGCAATTGCCCGGTCGCCGCCGGGCGCGGGATTGTCTGGCCGCACGGGATGGGCACCACGCAGTCAGCAAAGGCAAGGTCTTTCAGGGCGGGATCATCGACAAAGGCTCCCCGGTCGACCGTTTCCATCGCTCTCAGCACGCCATCATCCGTGACCCCCTCCTGACGCAAGCGCAGGACAAGTCGGGCGGCACGGAATGGATCGGTGATCAGGTCTTCCATAGCTCCCGCAGCGTCCGGAGGAATACTTCATGCGTCAAGTCCACATGAAGCGGGGAGATGGAGACATAGCCGTCATAGATCGCCCGCAAATCGGTGCCAGCATCCGGTTTGGAGAGTTTGCCCTTGTACCCGATCCAGTAATAATCATTGCCGCGCAGGTCTTCGCGGCGGTCGGTATGGATGATCGATTCGTCGCGAAAGCCCTGACGGGTGATCTGGATGCCCTTCACCTCATCGGGCTCAACATCCGGGAAGTTCACATTCATCACCGCATCGCCAGGCCAACCATGCTCGATCAGCGGCTTGATCGCCTTGCTGCCCCAAGCCCGGGCGGTGTCCCAAGGCAGGGAGCCGCGCTCGCGGAAGCTCTGCGACTGGCTGAGTGCGATGGAGGGAATGCCGAGCTGCATGCCGAACAGCGCCGCGGCGATCGTTCCGGAGAAGCTCGTATCCTCGGCAATGTTCTGGCCGCGATTGACGCCGGACAGCACAAGGTCCGGCTTCTCTGGCATCAGATTGTGCGTCGCCAGCAGGACGCAGTCGGACGGCGTGCCCGCCACGGCCCAGGCCTTGTCGCCCACTTCGCGCGTACGGACCGGATGGGTCAGCGAAATGGCGCGGCCCTTGCCGGACTGTTCCTCTTCCGGCGCGGCGATCCAGACATCGTCAGAAATTTCCCGCGCAATGTCTTCCAGCACAGCAAGGCCCGGCGCGTTGATGCCATCATCATTGGTCAGCAGGATTCTCATGCCGAAATCACCTTCAGCCCCCCCATGTATCCGTGCAGCGCCTCCGGCACGGTGATGGAGCCGTCTTCATTCTGGTAGTTCTCGAGGATGGCCACCAAGGTGCGTCCGACCGCGAGGCCGGAGCCGTTCAGCGTGTGGACGAATTCGGGCTTGGCGCCAGCTTCCGGGCGATAGCGCGCGCTCATGCGTCGGGCCTGATAGTCGCCGCAATAGGAACACGAGCTGATCTCGCGATAGGTGTCCTGGCTCGGCAACCAGACTTCGAGGTCATAGGTCTTGCGCGCCCCTGCGCCCATGTCGCCTGCGCAGAGCAGCATGCGGCGGAATGGCAGGTCGAGCTTTTTCAGGATCGCTTCGGCGCATTCGGTCATGCGCTCCAGTTCCGCCAGTCCCTCTTCCTCATTCGCGACGACAGAGACCATCTCGACCTTGTTGAACTGGTGTAACCGGATCATGCCCTTGGTGTCGCGGCCTGCACTGCCCGCTTCCGAGCGGAAGCACGGCGTGTGGGCGGTAAAGCGCTTTGGCAGCTCGCCCGGCTCGATGATACTTTCGCGGACAATGTTCGTCAGCGGAACTTCGGCCGTGGGGATAAGGTATTTAGTCTTGCTTTGATTGAGGCGAAGCATTTCGTTAACTGCCAAATTTTCTGCAGCCTCAGAATCATGGTTTTCGTAGAGGCTCTTCAAGGCGTGATGAGCTCGAGCCAAGTCTTCCGCATGAATTTGCGGATCAAAGAACAGGTCTTCCGAAAACTTCGGCAACTGCCCTGTGCCGACGAGCGCCTGATCTTTGACCAGCAGCGGCGGCGAGCACTCCGTGTACCCATGCTCTTCGGTTTGCACGTCCAGCATGAAAGCGGCAAGCGCACGCTCGAAGCGCGCGAGCTTGCCTTTCAGCAAAACAAAACGTGCGCCGCTCATCTTGGCCGCGGTTTCGAAATCCATCATGCCGAGGGCTTCGCCGAGATCGGCATGGTCCTTCACCTCGAAATCATAGGTTTTCGGCTCGCCCCAGCGGGCCTGCTCGACATTGCCGTCCTCGTCCTGGCCTTCGGGCACTTCGGCCAGCGGAATGTTCGGCAGGCCATAGAGCAGATCGTCGAGCAGCTTGCGGGCGGCTTCTTCCTGTTCGCCCGCCGCTTCAATCGTGTCCTTGGCGTCGGCCACGACCTTGCGCAGGCGCTCGAACTCCGCCTCATCGCCCGAGGCTTTGGCCCGGCCAATCAGCTTGGAGGTCTCGTTTCGCAGCTTTTCCGCTTCCTGCTTGTCCGTGACAGCCGTGCGCAGAGCCGCGTCATGCGCGTGAATATCATCCACGGAATCGCCAAGGCCCGGCTTCTTCCGGTTCCAGGCGGCGCGGAAAGCCTCGGGGTTTTCGCGAATGGCGCGGATGTCGAACATGTCTGATGGTCCTGTGTGGTCAGTCGGCCATTGCTCTAATCCGCGCCGGGCCCGCCTGCAACCGGGGGATATGCTTAGGCGTTTTAGGAAATTGGGACGTGAGGTCGCGCCCTGCACTTGCGCTTGCGCCTGCTCGGGCAAATCACAGGACGATTTCTTACTCCCTCGCAGCATCCTCTTCGGCCTGCTTCTTCTCGATCAGCTTCACGCACCAGATGGAGATTTCGTAGAGCATGAGCACCGGCACGGTCAGCAGGATCTGCGAGATTACATCGGGCGGGGTGAAGAAGGCCGCGAAGCAGAGAATGCCGACAATGGCATATTTCCGACCCTTGGCGAGCGCGTCAGAGGAAACGATCCCGATCCGCCCCAGCAGGCTGAGGATCACCGGCAGCTGGAACGACAGGCCAAAGGCCAGCATCAACGCCATTACCAGCGAGAGATATTCCGATACGCGGGGCAATAATTTGATGGTTGCGACCGTGCTGTCGATATTCTCCTGCGACACCGAGAACCGCGCCAGCATGGGCAGCATCAGGAAATAGACAAACGCCGCGCCGAGCGTGAACAGCAAGGGTGCAAAGACCAGATACGGCCAGAAGGCCCCGCGCTCATTCTTGTAAAGGCCCGGTGCCACGAACTGGTAGACCTGCCAGGCGATAAACGGGAAGGACAGGAAAATGCCGGCGAATACGGCGAGTTTCAGCTTGGCAAAGAAGAACTCCATCGGGCCAGTAAAGATCAACTCCAGCGGCGCCCCGCGAATGCCTTCGGCCACGCGCGCAAATGGCGCCAGCAGGAAGTCATAGATCGGCTCGGCGAAGAAGAAGCAGACAATCGAGGCGACCGACAGCGCCAGCAAAGCCTTGATCAGGCGCGCGCGCAGCTCGACCAGATGCTCCAGCAGCGGAGCCCGGCTCGCCTCGACTTCATCATCGGTGAAGTCTGGCTGTTCGTCCTTCGGCGGCACGTGGGTCACGCAGCATCATCCCCGGTTTTCGGCGAGGCCGGTGGTGTTGCCGGCTCGGAATTCGGCTCAGACGCTGTTTCCACTGCTGGCGCGGCGGGTTTGGGCGGCGGGCTCTTTTCCATGACCGCAGAATTCACGTCCGCCTCAAAGGCGGCCAAATCGTCCTGCGCCTTCTGCATCGTGTTGTCTTTCTTCAGATCTTCGATCTCCTTGCGGAGCTCGTCGAGTTCGCTCTGGCGGGCAATATCCTCGAACGCGGCCTGGAATTCACGTGCCATGGCGCGGCCCTTGCCGACGAACTGGCCAACCCGGCGCATCATCATGGGCAGATCCTTGGGGCCGACAATGATCAGCGCCGCAAGGCCCAACAACAGGAGTTCGGAAAACCCGATTCCGGGCAGCATGCTAAGCGCCCTCCACTCGGCAGCTTATGACGAGGCCTTCGTCTCGTCTTTCTTTGGGGTGACGTTGACCATGTCGTCATTGTCGACGGATTTGGTCTCTTCCTCATCCTTCAGGCCCTTGCGAAAAGCCCCGATACCCTTGGCCATATCGCCCATGATGGAGGAGATGCGACCACGACCACCGAACAGAAGGAGGGCAACGACCACGACGATCAGCAATTGAATCCAGCTTGGCGACATGCCTCTCTCCTTCAAGAATTCCCTGAATATATACAGCAGCTCACGCTGGAACAATGGAACGAAGCTGCTAAAGAACAGCCATGCGTATCGCCACATGGAATGTCAACTCGATCAAGGCACGGCTTCCCACAGTGTTGGAAGTCCTCGACGCCATCAATTGCGACGTCGTCTGCCTCCAGGAAATCAAGTGCGAGACCGACGCGTTTCCCTATCTGGAACTGGAGGAACGCGGCTGGAATTGCGCTGTTCTCGGCCAGAAAAGCTATAATGGCGTCGCCCTACTCTCCAAGCACGAGATTGAAGACGTGACCAAAGGGTTGCCAACGATCGAAGACGAACAGGCGCGCTATATCGAGGCGCTGATCCTCAGCGACACCCCAATCCGTGTGGGCGGTTTATACCTGCCGAATGGAAACCCTGCCCCCGGCCCGAAGTATGACTACAAGATGGAATGGATGGACGCGCTGGAACGGCATGCGCGTGAGCTGCTCAAGCTGGACGAAGCCTTCGTCCTCTGCGGCGACTATAATTGCATCCCCACACCTGCCGATTGCTGGGACGAAACCGTCTGGCAGGACGACGCACTCGCCCTGCCCCAGACGCGCGCAGAATTCCGGAAACTGAAATATCTGGGTCTGGCGGATTCTTTTGAACTGACCGATAATCGTGCACACCAGTACACGTTCTGGGATTATCAGGGCGGCGCTTTCAAAAAGGATCACGGCATCCGGATCGACCATCTGCTCTGCTCGCCCCAAGCTTGCGACAGACTCCAATCGGTAGAGATCTATCGCAAGGCCCGCGAGCTCGAGAAACCTTCAGACCATGTGCCGGTCATCGGCGTCTTCGAAGACTAGCGCTTATTTCGCACGGTCAATGTCGTCGGCCCAGGCTGCCAGCCAGAACGTTGCCGCCTGCCAGTTGATCGCCACTTCGTTCAGCTCATACGCGTCTACGTGGTCGGCGTAGCAGGTCTGGGCCTGGCATTCGTCAATAATGGCCCTGGAAACCGGACCAGCAGGATTGGTGTTGTTCGGTCCACCCGACACAGCGCCCGGAGGCGGAAGCGGGAATCCCCGATACTGTGCGCCGGCCCAATGACGGTGATGCGGAGCCTTGAAGGCATTCTCACCATGGCCGGAAATGTACGAGATATCGCGGGGGTTTCGGCCAAGGATGTAATCCAACAGGTCCAACGCGCCATCGCGATACTGAACGTTGCCGGTCATGTCGTAGGCAGTGCCAAGAATAAGACCGCGATTGGCCAGAGTTCCAACCGATCCCCACGGCCAGACACCGCGATTGAGGGGGATCTGGTATCCTTCAAACCGAATTTGAGTGAGGTACGCATCTGCCGTCTGCAGCAAACCTTCAGCCGCCTCATTCCGCAGGGATTCGTCCGGAGCAACACGCGCCAACGACAGAATACCGAGGCCCATCGTGTAGCCCCAGTTGGGCTCCTGAAGGCCGCTGACTGGCCATGCGTCCAGCTCGCCCTGATAGGTCTTCAGGTCATCGGCATAGGCGGTTTCGCCTGTAGTGACGTACATTTCAGCGGCGGCCCAATAGAACTCACCTCGAATATCAGTCGAGCCGTAGGGCCCTGTGCCGGGGAAATTTCCATAGGCATATGCATCTGGAATCCGCTGCGCCGCGGCATAGGCGCGCTTGGCTGCCGCGAGGCATTTGTCGGCATACGCATCATCGACGCCGCGGAACACACGGGCACACTGCGCGCCAACGGCCGCCACATGCAGGGTCGCCGCCGTGGAGGGTGCGAACAGGGCACGGGGGCCAGTGTTTTTGTGAGGCATCATCGGCAGCGATGGCCACTCGGTATTACCTGATTTGTGATGCACCATACCGGATACATCCGTCATCTTCGGTGCCTTGGTCTGCCACTTGCCTTTCATGTTGCCCTGGACAATGGCGGCTTCTGCGCCGTCAGGCGCCTGCATGGCGAGCATGTAGTCGAGATTGTAGCGCGCCTCATCCAACAGGTCATTCAGGCCGTTACCGGATTCCGGAATGTTCGTCGCGCCATCCTCAAATCCGGATGTGCCGCGCTCATAGGCATTCAGCAACGTCCAGACGCTGATGCCGCTATTCACCACATATTTGCTCTGGTCACCGGCATCATACCACCCGCCGGAGACATCCAGCGTATAGTCACAGCGGGGCCAGCTGATCTTGTACATGTCCTTGCCATGGAAACAGGTCAGCACTTCTTTTTCGTGTCCGGCCGGACGCGCCCACTGCTCGCCGCCAGCATGCTCGGATTCAATCGGAACGCCGGCACGGTTGTGGTAGAAGTATCTCAACGTATCGTATTTGAGGTCGCGGAAGATATCTTCCGAAACGTCAAATGGATGGCTCTTTCCAACACCCTCCACAACCAGCACGAGGTTGGTCGCTGGCGTGCGTAGTCCGCTGGTCACAACCAGTTGGACGTTGGCGCCGGAGCCGCTGTCAAATCCGTAGGGAATTGTGCGCCCCTGCTCGACCACAACCCCATTCGGCGCAACGATCTGCCATTCAAGGGTTTCGGTGAGATCGGTTTCGGCGACGCCGACAAAATTATATCCGGGGCGAATGCCGGTCTGGGTCGCACGAACCGGCCCGCGCGGCGCGTTGAACGCTGCCAGATATTCCTGCTGCTTCGGCGTCACCACGCTGGCGCCGCTGGCCATGCCAGCTTCCTCAGGCACGGGAACCGACGAACACCCGGCCAACAGTGCGGCCGATGCCATCGCGGCCAGACTTGCTTTGCGGAGGTTGAACATAAGTTTCTTCCCTTTACTGCGCCTTCTTTGGGCTTCAGCTTGCAATAATAGGGCCAAACAACCTCAATCGCGAGACCTAAATAGGGGCGGTGAAGTCAGTTCACCGAACCATAATCCGCGCCCGCCTCGCTGAAATAGGCACGCCAGAACGCCTTAACGTCGGCCATGGGCAGGTCATAGATCTGACGTGGCACGATACGGGCAACGACATCGACGTTTTCCAGAGCCGGACTCATCTTGGCCAGATCTGAGTCCAGATAGGCCTCATAATCGGCACCGAGGCGGTAAAAGCTGAACCCTTCCGAATGCTGCATCAGGTCGGAGACCAGCACGATCCGGCGATTGGTTTCACCAGCCTGGAAATCGGCGCGGTCGGCGATCGAGTACACAGCTTCAACGAGCGGGGAACTCGGCTGGCGCGTGTCGGTCAGTGCTGCTTCAACATTCTCCAGAAGCGGCGCATAGAACTGGGTCTGCCAGGTTTGCTCGATCATTTTCGGGTTCTGAAAGATCGGGTTGGCCTCTGCAGCGCTCCCCGACGAACACGCATAGTAAACAAGCTTTGGATCATAAGGGCTTGCCGCGTTCGGCGTCATGACCGTCAAACGTCCGTATTTGGGCAGGCCGCGGGCTTCAGCGTCCACGAACTCATAGACCCAATCCAGATCATTCGGATTGAACGGGTCTGACTGGTCGATCAGAATGATCGTATGGGCCGGGTCCTTGCGGTCCATACGGCAGCTGGAATCAGCCATCAGGGATGGCGGCTGGTTGAACGCCACAACGGCGAACAAGGCAAATACGACACCCAGCATCAGCGCAATCATTCCACGCCAGAACCATGGGCCTTTGTCACTTCTGCGACGTGGCATCCCTTATGTCTCCTTCTAGGCCCGGCGAGCCTGGTCCACGGGAACATGCGTAGATCCCTTGGCCTCGCGGACTTTGCCGATTTCGTCAGCAACTTTCTTCTCGATTGAGGACAGGCCTTTCTGGACCTGCTGGATGTGCTGTTCAAGCCATTCGCGGGTCTGGTTCAGCGCTTTGATATTGTTGTCAATCGCTGCAATCGCCTTGTTCGCCTGATCCCGCTCCTTGGAATAGTCGAACGGCGGCAATTGTGGTGTGACGATTTCACTAAAATATTCCGGGCACGGGGCCTGATCACCCAGACGGTCACGATTGGCGTTGCGCGCACGGCGATGGGCCTGACGATAGGCGACTTTCAGGCTGCGCTCCTGATCGGCGGCGCGGGCTGCAATCGCAGACGCATAATCGCGGCGGGTTTCGAGCAGGTTCATGGCCTTTTCGATCTCACGCTTGGCTGAGACGTGGCGGGATTGCTGAGTTTCAAACCACAGACGGCAGCTAGAGAAATAATCGGACAGATCATCCCGCACGCCATTACGAACTTCCTGGCGACGCTCATAGGCGCGGCGCTCCTTGCGCCAGACACGGCCATAGCCAGGGTAGCGATCGGAAATTCGGTCATAGCCTTCATACACAGCCAGCCCGAACACAGCGAGCCCCATGAAGAGCAGGCCAAGGGCGAGGAAGCTTTCCAGGCCAAAGATGTTCGGGAACATCGACATGACGACGTCGCCGGGCGCAATCGAGAACATTGAGAAGGTTCCGAGCGTCCCCGCCTCTGTCGCCGCAAGCAGTCCCGTTTCGACTGCGTCGCGAAAATGCGCGACAAAGAAATTGAGGAAGATGCCGGCCAGGACGAAGACCATCGCTATGGTACCGCCCATGAACTTCGCCGGAAGCGCCGGATGGTTCAGATAGCGCAGGCCAAAGAAGCCTGCGATCACGCCAAACACGACATTTACCGAAGACACGCCGAAGGCAATCATCAGGCCGCCCATCAGGCCATTGGACTGCGCGTCCTTGAACAGAAGTGCGTTGAAACCGCCCTCAAGGATCATGATGAAGATCAGGATCGCAACAGCTTGTTCGATGTTCTTCTTGATGTCCGGCGTGCGATCCCCGATCCGGTCTCCATGACGCAGTTTGAATTGCTGAAGCTCGATGATTGCTGCCGAATGCGTCTCCTTCGCATCATGCACATCGTCCAGCTCGTAGTGACGGTATTCGTTCTCTTCGGACTTGATCGCCTCGCGCAGCTGGTCCGGATAAATATCTATCGGCGTATAGTCGCTGATGTAATTGCGCACCGACGCCGCCGTCGTGGTCAGCCATGTCCCGAGACCGCGGCGCACGTCTTCTGCGCGTTCAGCGATCTGCTGCTCGCATTCACTCCACTGATCAGGGGTCGACGCATCAGACGCCGGGAGGCCGTCGCGGCCGTCCTTCTTCGCTGTCACCTTCGTGAATTGGCGATTCAGCCCCAGATACCCTTGGGCGCGCTTGCCCTTCAGCCCATGATCGGAAAGGTCGTTGCGGATTTCCAGCGGCTTGACTTTGCTCTGGCAACCAACATCTGCGCCCCAGCGCACAGCATTTTTCGACATGCTACATCCTCTTAACAGCTCAAGGCTTTTCATTAACTTTCGCGAAGATGGGCTGCCTTGGTTACTGAAGCGTGAAAGCTGAAGCAGGAAGTGCGGATCGTAATGTTTTTACGTGCGTTGGTGCTTGCGGCCCAGCTCACGAAAATGTAACAGAATAACCATGCGCGCCCGGCCGTCTCATACACACCGTTTGGCATTCCTCGCAGCCCTGTTCGTTTTCGTTCAGGCGCTGGCGCTGGGGCATGCCGCGGCGCATGCCGACCAGCCGCACGATCACTATGGGGTTACTTGCGACCTGACTGCTGTGGCGAGCATTCAAATCGTACTGCCGGATGTGCCGGCCAGTCCGTATATTTACGCAATCGAAACCAAGGTCACCGAGCCGCAATTTTCGCAGCCAACATGGACCCGGCCGCCCGGCCGCGCCCCACCGCCGCGAAGTCCGCCTTCCCTTCAGCAATAGCGACCAATTCTGCCGCCTGCGGGTGGCATTCCCTATTGTCTGAAGGACTCCCGGAACATGAAATCCCATATCTCCCGCCGCGTCGTAGCGGCATCGCTTATGCTGGGCGCAAGCCCCCTTGCCTTCGCTCAGGACGCCCCCGAGACACTTGATACGGTCATTGTGACCGGCGTCGGCCCTCAACGGGACACCGACGAAATGGTCGGTAACGTCACCGCAATCAATCGCGGAGAAATCATCGAGAAGCTCTCCGGCACACTCGGCGACACACTGGCTGGAGAAGCCGGTGTGTCCACGACCTTTTTCGGGCAAGGCGCGAGCCGTCCGGTCTTGCGGGGTCTTGGCGCTGAGCGCGTACTGGTACTGACGAATGGAATCGGCGCGCTCGACGCTTCTGCCGCCTCGCCGGACCATCAGGTCGCAACTGATGGTATCGACGCCGAGAAGATTGAAATCCTGCGCGGTCCGGCGGCTTTGGCCTATGGCGGCCAGGCAATTGGCGGCGTCGTCAATGTCATTGACGGCCTGATCGTCGAAAGCCTGCCGGATGAACCGGTGTCATTTGAGGGCTTCGCCGCGAACAATAGTGTGAATGAAGGTACAGAGGCGGGCGGAAAGGCACGCTTTGCGACGGGCCCGCTTGTGCTGACACTATCAGCCTCTGCACGTGACTTCGGCGACTACGATATTCCGGGCTTTGCCGAATCTTCTGCTGCACGCGCGGCTGAAGAAGCCGAGCATGAAGAAGAGAGCGAAGAGGAACACGAAGAGCACGAGGAGCATGAAGAAGTCCGCGACACGATGGAGGACTCCTTCCTTCAGTCTGAAACCTACTCAGCCGGCATCTCGTGGGTTGGCGACGACGCATTCCTCGGCTTCGCCCTGCGTCAGCAAATGTCGAGCTATGGCGTTTCAGGCCACGAACATGATGAGCATGAGGAAGAAGAGCACGACGATGAGGACCATGAGGAAGAGGAAAGCCACGAGGAAGAATCCCCGTTTATCGATCTGGAACAGACCCGTTATGATATTCGGGGTGGCGCGAAGCTGGATGCGGGCCCTCTGACCCGTATCTCAGGGAATTTGTCCTATGCTGACTATGAGCATGTCGAATTCGAAGGCCCAGGCGAACCCGGAACGAAGTTCACGACGGAGGGGACGGAAGGACGCTTGGAGCTCGGTCATCAATTTGGTGAGATTGAGGGTGCAGCCGGTATCCAATTCCTCGATAAGGACTTCAGCGCAGATGGGGACGAAGCCTTCCTGACTCCCACTTCAACGAAGACGTTCGGTGCCTTCGTGTTCGAGACCTTGCAATTGGACGATTATTCAGTTCTGGAAGGGGGGCTTCGCTTCGACAGTACCGAGCTCGACAATGATGTTCAGGGCGAACGGAGCTTCGATCTGTTCAGCGCATCCGCTGGTGGCCACAGGCATGTGGCATCAGGCTGGTGGATCGGCGGTCAGGTCAGCTATACTGAGCGCGCACCAAATGAAAGCGAACTGTTCGCTGATGGTCCACACCTTGCGACGAGCCAGTATCAAATCGGTGACTCCTCACTCGACAAGGAGAAAGGCACGAATATCGAAGCCTCGCTCCGCTGGGAAAATGATCTCTTCAGCATCAGCGGCAACGTTTTTCATGCGGACTTCGACGGCTTCATCTATCTGACGCCGGGCGTCGCGATAGAAGATGGACTGGAAGTTGATGAGTTGGATGAACTTCCGGTCTTCCTGTTCCAGCAACAGGGCGCGAAGTTCACAGGTGCAGAGATCGAGGCTGAAGCTCGGTTCCCGGAGGGTCTGCTCGGTGCCAGCTGGGTGACCTCGGCCAGCCTGGATATTGTTGAAGGCGAACTGGATGATGGCAACAACGTGCCTTATCTGCCGCCGCTCACATTCCATGCGGCCCTGGACGCTGATTGGGGTCTCTGGTCTGCAGGCTGGACCCTGACGGCGGCAGCCGACCAGGATGATCCAGGTGCAGGTATTCTGCCTACCGATGGCTATGTCACGACGGGCCTGCGCGCGACAATTGATCTGGCTGAAGCTGGCTTTGGCAAGGATGGCACACAGCTGTTCGTGGAAGGCCGCAACCTGACAGACGAGGAAGTGCGGTATTCGACGTCAGTTCTGAAGGATGCGGTTCCGGCACCGGGCCGCAACATTCGCATGGGGATCAGGGTCTCATTCTAAAACCGGATCAGGCCTGATTTGCCCAAGCGCAAGTCAGGCCGTTTCCTGCCCAAGAAACGCGGAAAGAATCGCCTGATCCACCACCGTGCGCACATGCAGTGGCTCGAACGGCTTCGGGATCAGATAAGAGGGCTCGTTGTCCTGCCCCTGCAGCAACATTTCCGGATAGGCGGTGATGTAGATGACCGGCACTTCGGAATTCATGTTCGCGAAGATTTCCTTCACAGCGTCAATTCCAACGGATCCGTCGGCGAGGCGCAAATCTGACAGGATCAGTCCAAACGTCTGTTCTGCTGCCAGTTCGACCGCCTCGGTCTGCGTCGTTGCAATTCCGACGACTTCATGGCCAGCCTCTTTGACGATCTGCGACAATTGATAGGAAATCATCGACTCGTCTTCGATGATCAGGACAGTTGTACTGACCTCATTGGCGATATTTGTTTCCGCTTCCCTGAGCATGTCTTCGATATCGGTGATCGTCACGGCCAGAATTCGGGCGGCTTCCTGAACGGAAAAGCCCTCCACAACCGTCAACAACAGCGCACGCCGCTGAAGTGTGGTCATGGCATTCATGATCTTGGCAATACCAGTCTCGTCGGACAGTTCAGAAACGCTCTTGCTGATCGATTTGTCGAGCTCGGCAAACAGGTCTGCCTTCTGGAACTTGAGGTCGGGAGCGACCGAGATCCGGAAGATCAACGACTCGATCATATCCTCAACAGCTTCGTCGCCGTTCTGCTGTTCTCCCATCAGTCCGCGCGCATAGCGCCGCAGATAAGGCAGTTCAGATGATATCAAGTCTGAGAGCATCGCGCTTTCGTCCCCCTTGTTCGATGGCGTCCTAAACTGGACACAACGGATGGCCAACCCGCCTTAACCATCGTGTTCGGCACAAATGCATAACCGAGCCTTAAGAACAATATATGTCGCTGATTCCCGGCGGCGCCCCTCTCGCGTGCTTTTTCTGTTATCCACTCGCTAATTCTGCAGTATTTTCAACACAACCCGGATCACAGCGATTGAGTTGTGGGCGCTCCCACAAGCTTGTTGTTCCGAGGCAGCCGGCCCTCACTCAGCGACGTCCGCGCCTCGCGTTCTGCTGCATTTACTACAGGATGAGCCCCACTCACCAGCATCTGCGTCGCGCAGGGTCAAGTTTTAGCAGTTCCAGCTGTCATTCAAGCGCCTGAGAGAGCCGGTTCACTCCCAAAGCGTAAGCCACCAAGGGTTGCGAGCGGGCTCATCCTGGAAGGGTCAACACCATCCGATAGCCTTTGGGGCCCGGTCCGTTTTCTAACGTCGCGCCGATCTGGCTGGCTGACGCTTTCATGATGCGCTTACCGAGCCCGCTGGCGGATGTCTTGGCGGCGGTCGATTCCGGGTTTGCGTCGCCATTGTCCTCGCAGGTGATTTCGAGCGTGCCGTCCGCCAGGGACTTGCCGAGAATGGCGACATGGCCGGACTGGCCGTCGACAAAGGCGTGCTTGATGGAATTGGCCACCGAGGTCGAGATGGCAACCGGCGATGCGTCGCAGGAAATGCTGACATTGTCTGGCGCGGAATCCTGCAGCAGGCTGGCAATTTCCTTGAGGAAGTCATCCATCATGACGGCATCATCCAGCGGCGAGTCATGCAGCATCTGGTGGAGCGCAGCGGTGGCTTCGATGCGGCGGCCGATGGCGTCAAAGGCGTCAGCCATATCCTCGCCCCGTTCCGCGCGGCCCTTGTAGACCCGCACAAGCGAGGCGACGGATTGGAGGGAGTTCTTGACGCGGTGATCGATCTCGTTGCGCAGGACTTTCTGCTCCCTCAGCGCGAGGCGCAGATCCAGTTCGCGCATCACCTGGCGGGCAAGCGTGTGAAGGGCAGCCTTCTGGAAATCATTCAGCGCATTGGGCTTGTTGTCCAGCACGCAGAGCGTTCCGATTGGCATGCCATTCTTCGCCTTGAGCAGCGCGCCGGCATAGAAGCGCAAGCCATCTGCTGGCATGCAGAGTTCATTGTCGGCCGTGCGGGGATCCTTGTGGGTGTCGTTGATCTCGACAAAATCGGAGCTGAGCACGACGTGCGAGCAGATCGAGGTGACCAGCGGGGTTTCGCGCGCGCCGATGCCGACTTCGGCCTTGAACCATTGGCGGTCTTCATCGATCAGATTGACCACCGAGATCGGCACATTGCAGATCTTCGAGGCCAGTTCCACGATCTCATCGAAGTCCGTCTCGCGCGGCGTATCGAGGATTTCATACTTGCGAAGGGTTTCCAGCCGGAGCGCTTGTTGAGGGTGCGGGGCGGCTTTCATGCAGCAGATATTCCAGTTCGTGTTGCGGGACTGGCACCTACTATAGCCGAAACTTCAAAAAAAACAGCCTTAAGTGCGCCCCGCCGCACCGGGCGGATCGGGGGCCATGCGCCAACAGAGGCGACGCCCGTGAAGGCGCTTGGAGGTCAGGATGGAAATGTCGGGAGGAAAAGGCCGGGTCAGGTGTCCGGCAAAGGCAATATGGCGCCGTACGTGTCCATAACTGGCCCATAAACGGCCCATAAGTGGACGCATCCATCGCGCCATTGTCCGGGCCCTTTCGCGCGGCACACGGCGGGGCTGGCATCCAGCAATTCCCCGCTCAGCGCAGCATGCAGGGCGCGCGACGGCTCCGCCCCCGGCAATGGCGCGCGTTTGCGACCTGACAAATCGTCCGACAGGGCCAGGATGGTCACCCTGCCCCGCGCGTCCACGCCCCACAGCATTTGCGAGCCCGGCCCGCCCGCGCGCCGGAACCATGCCTTCAGGCGCTGGATGCGCCAGAAGATCAATGGCCAGACCGGGTAGAGATACCAGGGCAGGTTCTGAATGGGGGAGAACAGCGAGCAGTCCATCACCGCCTATTCTACATCCGTCCACAGAGGGGGAGGACAAGTTTATTTTCGGGGCAATGCCTGCGGCAGGATGGGCTGATTTGAGGGGGGGGCAGGATTGCGCTCCGTCAGCTACCAATCTTGTCATTCCGGAAAATCTGCAGGATTTATCCGGGACCCGGATGCGGGCTTGACCGCAACCAGTCATCCTTCGACTTCGCTCAGGATGAGTCCATCAGGCATCGCCCACCCTATAGCGCTCATGCTGAGCGAAGTCGAAGCATCAGCGCGGGCAGGTCGACGCGGCTCAGCCGGAGGCGCGAAACCCCGCCGCGTGGACACGCCTTACATTCGCTGCAATGCGCGCCTATCTGACTCCCATGCCGCTGCGCCATTCCGGGCGCACCTGTCCGGCAAGTCCCTCTGCAATGACTGTTTCTGCCCGGATCGCCGGCGCCCGGTTTCCTGCGCCGCACCAAATGGCGCAAGCCAAAGGAGACCCTCATGGCCAAAGGTCAGAAGAAGTCGAACAAGGAAATCCGCAAACCCAAAGCGGAAAAACCCAAGACCAATGCGTCGAACCCGACGCTGAAAGCCGACTCCATGCTGGGCGTCGAGAAGAAGAAGCGCTGACGCCTTCGCCGCAGATCTGAATGCGCGGCGGCCGGGCGTATCCTCACGCTTGGCCGCGTGCGCTCAAACGGCTCAGCCGGTGCGACCATCCACGCGCCAGTCCGGGAAGCGGCGAGCCTTTCCGGCGAACATCAGGCAGACTTCATTGCCCGCCGGGTCACGCAGCCGCGCCTCTCGCCAGCCCCAGGATTCGTCAGTCGGTGGGCTGTCAAAGACAAGCCCCTGCGCTTTCAACGCTTCGACATGCGCATCCAGCGCGTCGGCAGACGGATGATCGAAATAGATCACCGCGCCGGAGCCCCCAGACGCGCCGACCGGCGGGCTGACTGTATGGAGCGACAGGGTCGCGCCGCTGCCATCTGCGCTCTCGAACCGGGCATAGCGCGGCGGAGCCTCCACGATCCGCACCATGCCAAGCGCCTCATAAAAAGCAACGCTGGCGGAGTAATTGAGGCAGGGAATAGTAATCTGGTTAAGGATCATGGACGGGCCTTTCATGCACGAAGTTCGTGAGGGGCCTGTCTTGTAATTCCTCAAGTTAGGGTGAGGTCAAGAGCGGATAGCTACCAAGCTGCGTCGCCCCCATTTCCATTTTCGTCTACAGCTTTCGAAAAAAGCTCCAGCTCTTCTTGGAGCCTCGTAACTTGGGAGAATTGCTGTGGGCTTGGCGGCGTTCGAGCATAGTGAAGCCCCCTTAGCTCTAGCAACATTGTTCGTTCAGTGGAGGTAATTATGTTTCTTCCAACGAGCTCCTCAAAATAACTGTGGGTCATCTGGCGCATACTGGATATTTTGTCTTTTGTTTCCTGATGGAGATAGCTTTTGTTGTCCAACTTCTGCCTACAGACGTATTTTGCCTTTTCCCAAAGTCCGTGCACAATCACGCGAGCATGTTCACTATCCGTAACTTTGCCTTGTCCGAGTAGCGTGGTTACGGCTGAATACATCGCGCTGACAAGTTCGCGGGATTCATCCGCGTTCCTGTTCGACATGTCTTCAAGTGACCCTAACTGCTGTCTGAATCCAGCCGTCAACTCAGTAAGCTGATATTCAGTCATTTGACCCAATTTTGCCAGATCGCGTTCAGTCTTGTCCACCATGTCACTAAGAGATGAAATTCGATCCTTGAACACAAACGGTAGTATCACTGCGGATGAAAGCAGGCCAACAGCCGTGATGACCGACGAAATGACATTAGCCCGACCGTCACCTTCCAAGTTGTTCCAAGCTGCTTCCAGCCATCCATCTCTCAAGCCGAAATAGATCCCTGCAACGACAGTTGCATAGATCGATAAAACGACACCCACAGCTAGCGTCGAAAAAAAACCGAGCCTGCTTGCAGCCCGTACTTCTGCCTCGTCACTCGTAGTCAATTCCACCTCCCGCTCACACGGGTGAATAGAAATCCGCTCAACTACTGGGCGTCAAGCCCGACAAAGTATCTTTCGCAAGTTCATGCGGTACTAAAGCGGAATATTATCGTGCTTCTTCCAGGGGTTTTCCAGCTGCTTGTTGGCCAGGGCCCGGAGGGATTTGGCGATGCGGCGGCGGGTTGAGTGCGGCATGATGATGTCGTCGATATAGCCCTTGCGCGCGGCGACGTAGGGGTTCGCGAAATTGTCCTCATACATCTTTGTGTGCTCGGCAATCTTCTCTTCGTCGCCAATATCCTTGCGGAAGATGATCTCGACCGCGCCCTTGGCGCCCATCACGGCGATCTCGGCCGTTGGCCAGGCATAGTTCACATCGCCGCGCAGATGCTTGGAGCTCATCACGTCATACGCGCCGCCATAGGCCTTGCGGGTGATGACGGTGACCTTGGGCACAGTCGCCTCGGCATAGGCGAACAGAAGTTTCGCGCCATGCTTGATGAGGCCGCCATATTCCTGCTTGGTGCCCGGCATGAAGCCCGGCACGTCCACGAAGGTGACAACCGGAATGTTGAAACAGTCGCAAAAGCGGACAAAGCGCGACGCCTTGCGGGAGGCGTCGATGTCCAGAACGCCGGCCAAAGTCATCGGCTGGTTGGCGACGAAGCCCACGGTGGAGCCCTCAATGCGGCCGAAGCCACAGAGGATGTTGGCGCCGAATTTCGGGCTGATCTCGAAGAAGTCGCCTTCATCGGCCACTTTCTCGATCAGCTCGCGCATGTCGTAGGGCGAGTTCGGGTTGGGCGGGATCAGCGTGTCGAGGCTGTCTTCCACGCGCTCGGCGGAATCATAAACCGTGCGGACCGGCGGGTCTTCGCGGTTCGATCCGGGCAGGAAGTCGATCAGGCGGCGCATCTGGACCAGCGCCTCGATGTCGTTCTCGAACGCGCCATCGACCACGCCGGACTTGGCCGCATGGACGGATGCCCCGCCGAGGGATTCGTGGGTGACTTCCTCGTTCGTCACGGTCTTCACCACGTCCGGGCCGGTGACGTACATGTAGGACGTGTCCTTCACCATGAAGATGAAGTCGGTCAACGCAGGCGAATAGACGTCGCCGCCGGCGCACGGGCCCATGATGACGGAGATTTGGGGGATCACGCCGGACGAGAGGACGTTTTCCATGAAGATGTCGGCATAGCCGGCGAGGCTGTCGACGCCTTCCTGGATGCGCGCGCCGCCCGCATCGAAGATGCCGACCACTGGCGCGCCATTCATCACGGCGGCCTTCTGGACCTTCACGATCTTGGCGGCATGGGTTTTCGACAGGGAGCCGCCGAAGACGGTGAAGTCTTTCGAGAAGACATAGACGAGGCGGCCATTGATGGTGCCCTGGCCGGTGACAACGCCGTCGCCGGGGATCTTCTGCTCATCCATGCCGAAATCGGAGCACTGGTGCTCAACGAACATGTCGTATTCTTCGAAGCTGCCTTCATCCAGCAGCACTTCGATACGCTCCCGCGCGCTGAGCTTGCCTTTGGCGTGCTGGCGTTCGATTCTTGCAGCGCCACCGCCCTGACGGGCCTCTTCGCGTTTGGCTTCCAGCGCTTCGATCACGTCCTTCATGGGGCTCTCCCGGCCTTCTGTTTCTGTTTGCTCCCCCGTGATTATACGGCAGCGCAACAAAGGCAAGTGCGGCGTTAGGCCCTTGAAAACGCAAACGCCCCGGATGTCTGGTCCGGGGCGCCGCGGCAGGGCGATCATTCTGGTCGGCCCGCCGCCAGGGGTGCCGTTGCGTCAGTAGCCGTAGCGGCTGTGGCCGTTCTGGCCGCGATTGCGCGCCTGACCCGTTTGCGGAATACCGTCGAGCCGGGCGACCTGTCCCCGCCGAACGAGACAGGTGACGTCGCGTTCCCGCTCGCGGCGGCGGTTCTCGAATTCCACATCATCAAAGCGGATGCGGAACCCATTCGGGCCGATCTGCTGGATTCGGCGGTCATCATCGAAATCGACATCGTGGAAGCCGGCCCGCCATGCCGTGCGACTGATCGCGGCGCGGCAGGCCTGAACGGCGTTGCGACGCAGCTGGCGTTCCTGCCGGAGCGACTGGCCCCATTGATTGGCGCGATACCGGCCATGACGGCCCGTCGGGGCATTGTGGCCGATTTGGATCGACAGGCCTGTCGCGCCAAGCCGGGTCTCAAGTTGGGCGATGCTGCCCCGGGCCGGGTCGGCCATTGCGGGGGCGGCGATGAGGGCGGACGCAGCAAGGGCAACGGCAGCCACTCGGACATTCATGATTTTCTTCATCATGTGCCGAGCAGACCACGCGCCACAGGAACACGGCCTGAGCGCGGCGTTCATCGCAGGTTTCGCTGCGGTTCATCTTCGTTCAACTGCGGGTGCGCGCTGTTGCACAGGGCGATCAGCCGAGGCCGACGAGCCAGGTTTCCAGCGCCTTGGCCTCGATGCGGCGCAGCGCCGTGGCGGCCTTGGCTTCATCGTCTTCGCCCCAGTGCTGGGCCTGCCAGGCCTCGTCAATGCGGGCGACCTCGAACGCGTCGGTCGCCGTCAGTTCGCCCTCGACCACGGCCATGGCGAGCACGGCAGACCCGTAAAGGCCGCATCCGAACAGAAGGCCTGTCAGGGCAAAGTCATCAAGACCGAGCGCATAGGTCCGCGCCGCTTCCAGCGAAGCATCCGGCTGGGGCGAGGCAATGATGCCTTCGACCGGCACCAGGATCACATCCAGCGCCTGTCCGGCCCAGGCGCGCAGCGGCGCCCAGTGGGCCTCTTCCAGCTCGGCCAGTTCCTCGGGTTCCTCGGCGATGTGACAGACAAGATCGGTCTCGCAATAGCGGGCCAGTTCATCCGCCATCTCGTAACGGGTCTCCGGCACACGATCGATCGCAACATTGGCAAGCCGCGTGAGGTGCATCGACATCAGGTCGATCTCTGCGTCCTGCGCATTCCATTCAGCGGCAACCGCCTTGGCCAGCTTTTCCGTCGGCAGCTTCAGGGCGACGCGCGCAGGCGTCTTGATGGAGCGGCCATCCAGTTCCACGGTCCAGCCGCCGGGGATCTGCTCCGGCTTGGCACTCTCGTAGAAGCGTTTCGGCTTCGGGGTCTCTTGGGTCTCGGTCTCGTCAGTCATGGCCGGGCATGTACGCCCATGAGGGCGGGTTTCCAAGAGGGGAAGTGCTACAGGGCCGGCTCAAACGCCAGCAGGCTTTTGCGGAGCGTGTCGAACTCATGGTGGATTTCGTGGGCGCCGACTTCTTCGAGTTCGTGGGCGGCGCCGAAGCCCCAGCTGACGCCGTGCGTGTAGACGCCTGCCGCACGGCCCATGGAAATGTCGTGGATGGCATCGCCGATCATGAGGCTTTCATGCGGCGCGCAGCCGAGGGCCCCCATTGCCTGTTCCACCATGTGCGGATGCGGCTTGCCGGGGCCGTCATCGGCGCACCAGACCGTATCAAAGAAATGCTGGATATCGTGTGCCCCGAAAAGGCTTTCGATGCCCTTGTGAGTCTTGCCGGTCGCCATCGCGATGAGCCAGCCTTCCTCGCGCAGCATTTCGAGCGTTTCCAGCGCGCCATCATAAAGCGGCTGGGTGAAATCTGGCCGGGCCCGAGCGCGAACCCAGGACTCGCGATAATCATTCACCAGCCGGTCGATCTCGGCGGCATTGGCGTCTGGCGCAAGCTGGCCGCAGGCTTCATGCAGGCTGAGCCCGACAATTCGGCGCGTCGCATCATATTCCGGCGGCGTCAGGGCCGACAGGGTGAAGGCCTCAACCATGATTTCATGAATTGAGGTTCGGCTGTCGACGAGTGTTCCGTCCACGTCCCATATGGCAAGCTTCAAACCCGACATCAGATGAACGGTGCCAATGGGTCTTTGCCAGCTTCCTGTTCGAGGAAGCCGAGGGATTCAAAAGTCTGCTTCATGTGCGGCGGCAGCGGCGCGACGATCTTGATCGGCTTGCCAGTCTGGCGCGGTATGATGAGGCTGCGCGCGTGAAGGTGCATGCCGGGCGCAAGGCCCTGCGGCACTTCGCGGCGGGACTGGTATTTGAAGTCCCCGAGAATGGACGTATTCATTTCCAGCATATGAAAGCGCAGCTGGTGCATGCGGCCTGTTTCCGGCTTCAGCGCCACCCACGCTGCTTTCTGCCCTGCCGTGGAGATCACCGCATAGTCCGTGATCGAATGACGTGCGCCCTCGACGCCCTGCGCCGAACGGAACATGCGTTCGCGGTCCGCGTCGCGGCGGCCACGGGCCTTGGGATGGATGACGCGGTAGCCGTCTTCTTCGTTCTCGTCCTCAATGCCCTTCACCATCCAGCAGCGTATCTGGCCAAAGGGCGGGTTGGGAACACCAACGGTAATGGCCCAATAAACCTTGCTCATGTCGCGGCTACGGAACTTCTCCGACAGCTGCGCGGCGGCCTTCGGATATTTGGCCAGCAGCAGCACACCGCTCGTATCCTTGTCGAGCCGGTGGACAAGGACCGGGCGATGCTCGCCATCGCCCAGCGCGGCCAGCATGCCATCAATATGGCGGCCCTGCCCTGATCCGCCCTGCACGGCGATGCCGGCAGGCTTGTTGATGGCGATCATCTCGTCATCTTCGTAGAGGATCAGGTCGCGGATGAATTGGCGGTCCTCCTCGGAAACGCGCTCGGCCTTTTTCTGCGCCGGACGGGTCGCGTCCGCGTCCATGATCGGCAGGCGCACCTGCTGGCCGGTCTCAAGGCGCGTATTGGCCTTGGCGCGCGAGCCATCGACGCGGATCTGCCCCGTGCGGAGCATCTTCTCGATCTGGCCCTGCGTGACCGGCACGCGGCGCTTGACCCAGCGATCAAGCCGGGTGCCGGATTCCTTGTCGGAAACCGTTTCAGTAACAATCTGGCCGCTCATGCGAATACCTTTCGGGCAATCAAAAGTCCTATGAACAGCGCGATCACGCCCAGTATCAATGAGAGCCCCGCATAGGTGCCTGCTTTCAGGGTTTCGCCCTTGCGCAGGAATTCCGCCACTTCCAGCGAGAATGCCGAGAAGGTGGTAAAGCCGCCGAGCAATCCTGTCGCCAGGAACAGCCGGGTCGTCTGGTGCAGCCCTTCGGCCTTCAGCGCCAGCCAACCGACCAGGAGGCCCATCAGCAGGCTGCCCAGCAGATTCACGGCGAATGTGCCATGCGGCCAGCCAGACGGCAGGTGGCGCACGGCCATAAGGCCGACCCCATGCCGGAGCGACGCGCCAATGGCGCCGCCTGCTGCAACTGCGAGAAATCCGTTCATGGCGGCCTTCTATCTTCAACCGGCCCGCTTAGCCAGTGCCGCATGACTCCGGCGCGGAAACGATTGCAGCTTGACTAATCGGCCCGGACCCGCCGAATGTTAGCGCTAAAATAAAGAACATCGTAGGGAGCCAATCATGAAAAACCGTATCGCCGCGAGCCTTGCCGGCCTTTTGTTCTGCCTGGGATCAGCCGCCGCCCAGGCCACACTTGATGTGGATCTCGACGCCCCGACCCACACAATCGCGCCGGAAATTTACGGCCAGTTCCTCGAACATGTCGGCACACAGCCCTATGGCGGGATCTGGGTGGGCCCCGACAGTGACATCCCCAACACCGATGGCATTCGCGATGATGTCTTCGATGCGCTGAAGGCGCTGAACGTGCCGGTCGTGCGCTGGCCCGGCGGCTGCTTCGCTGATCTCTATCATTGGCGCGACGGCATCGGCCCGCGGGCTGACCGCCCGGCACGGGTCAACATGGTCTGGGGCGGTACAGCGGAAAGCAATGAATTCGGCACGCATGAATTCTTTGAATTTGCCGAACGGCTGGGCGCGAAGACCTATCTCAATCTGAACCTCGGCACCGGCACGGCCAAGGAAGGCGCCGACTGGCTGGAATATCTCACGGCCGAAAGCGGAGACCGCGCCGAGGAACGCCGCGCAAACGGCCGCGATGCGCCATGGAAAGTCGACTATCTGTCCATCGGAAACGAGACCTGGGGCTGCGGCGGGGCCATCACGGCGGGCGCTTATGCCGATCTCTACGCGCAATTTGCGAGCTTTGCGAAAACGGCCGGCGACCAGCCGGTGCGCATCATCTCCGGCGCGCATGACGCAAACCCGGAATATGCCGACACAATCCTGGAACATCCCTATATCGCCGATCTGGCCGAAGGCATCTCCCTGCATGTCTACACCCTGCCCACCGGCGACTGGGGCAAGAAGGGCGCCGCGACCGGCTTCCCGGAGGCGGAATGGGCTTCGACGATGAAGCGCACCCTGCGCATGGCGGACGTGATCGAGGACCAGAAGGCCATTCTCAAGAAACACGATCTGCCCGCTGACGCATTCGGCCTGTACGTGGATGAGTGGGGCATGTGGGTGGACCAGGATGAGGCGACCGATCCGCCCGCGCTTTACCAGCAGGGCAGCATTCGTGACGCCATCGTGGCCGGCCTGAACCTCAACCTGTTCCATGCGCATGCCGACGTCGTGAAGATGACAAACATCGCCCAGATGGTGAATGTCCTGCAGGCAATGATCCTGACTGACGGGCCGGACATGGTGCTGACGCCCACCTATCATGTGTTTGACATGTACCAGCCCTTCATGAGCGCCGAAGCGCTGGAAATGAATCTTCAGTCACCGGACTATGTGTTTGGGGATGTTACGGTGCCGGCCATCAGCGCCAGCGCCGCGCGGACGGAGGATAGCCGCATCGTGCTGGCCCTGGTGAATGCGTCTGCGCATGACGACCATCTGGTCGATGCGAGCGCTTTCGGCGCCAGCAAGGCCACCGGCCGTATCCTGCAGGGAGAGGAGATGGATTCCCACAACACGTTCGACGGGCCGGACCGGGTGCAGCCGGCCCCCTATATTGTGGACGGTACTGCGGATGATCTTGTCCTCTCCATTCCGGCGCGCTCTGTCGTGGTGGTGACGCTCGACTAGGAACCAACGCATGGGCGCTTCGCCCTCTTGCGCGGCCGCCATTTCAGGATCAGATAGGTGTACGGTCGCGGGTGTAGCTCAATGGTAGAGCAGCAGCTTCCCAAGCTGACGACGAGGGTTCGATTCCCTTCACCCGCTCCAATGAAAAAAGCCGGCCCCTGAAGGGACCGGCTTTCTTCGTATCTGGAGAGGGTGCGCAGCCTAGAACAGTGAGACCGCGGGGCCTTTGAGCGTGTAGCGGTCCTTACCGAGTGCCATGTCGATGGTCAGATAGCCTGACTGGCCCTTCAGCTCGCTGGCCGGGACGCTATCGCCGATGCCCTTGGCGAGCACATTGCCGGACGTGGAGACAACCGACCAGCCAAGTGGCTCAGCGCGGGATTCCGCGAAGACGGCCTTGAGGTCAGTCTTGCCGTTCATCTGGGTCGGCATCGGGGCCTGCAGCGTCCCTTCAACACGGGAGAACAGCTGGACCAAATAGATCCGGCCATTGGCGCGCACAGCCGCCACACCGGTATGGTCGAACTCGCCGCGCTTGAGATTGGCCTTGTTAGCGGGGTCTGCCATCAGGGCACGATAGGCTTCTTCAGGCGTAGCCGAGTCATCCACAATGGCCATGTTGGCGCCGAATGCCCCCATGAGGTAGGTGCGGTCCAGCAGGCGGACCCGGTCGAGATGACTGCGTCCTTCCATGTCCTCGTGGGCCACATAGCCCCGAACCGCCATGTCATAGGCATGGATACGTGCAGCTTCGTTCAGCGTCGCAAGGTTCGTCAGGCTCGCCTTGCCCGCATCGCTGCGGTCAGCGGCCGCGAACTGACCAAGCTGGCCTTGCATGAACGTATCCGGCGTGACGCCATTGAGGCCCTCAAAACAGGCTTCGGTTTCAGTCTGGAATGCAGCAGGCTGCAGGCCGAGACCATCCGACAGGTCACAAGCCTGTTGGGCATTCGCAGTCAGTCCCAGCGCCGCAAGCGCCAGAGCGGAGATTGACATATATCTGTATTGCTTCTGTAACATAAGTGTCACAATACAGTGTGTGACAGATTTGCGTCAAGTAATGACACGTTTGCGTATCTTATCTGTATGCTACTCGGAGGTGTCTTGCCGGAAGGCCCTGCAATCACTCAGAATCCGGCTGGCACGCCCGCAAACCCGCCACAGGAATCACGGTCTCCCAACCTCCATCATTCAGTAGCTTGATGCGGCCAGTTGAGATTTTTTGCCCGCCCTCCACCATCTCGCCGGGCGTGATTCGCAGGGACATCGTCTCGCCCTCGATGGTCGTGTAATCCATTTCGGTCATGAATTGTCCGAACAAGGTCCCGCCCTGGCGGACCAGAGCCATGGTCTGCTGGGTTTCTGACAGCATGGTTTCGGCCGTCTGACTACCTGCCTTGGAGAAGTAGATGAAGCGTCGCGGCGCGCCCTGGGTCCACAGGAACAGCGCGCACTCGCCATCCGCAAGATCCTGCGCTGGTAAATTGCCTGCCTCGGGAACCTCTGGCGCCGGCGGAACGGGCCGCTTCTTGTCGCCGCTCGCACATGCCGCCAGCAGCAGCGCCCCCGCGACAATCGCAATTACCTGCCTCATGGCCTTGTCTCCATTCTGTTCATGGACCGCGTGTAGACCAGCGCACCATTCCGGTCTGTAAATCCCGCAGCCAGCAAGGCAGCGCGCAATTCATCATCAAAATTGGTCAGTTCCAATTCAAACCCATCCTGTGCAACAGCTTTGAGGACAATGCGTGTGCCGTCCCCCGCATCCCCAGACAATTGCGAAGTCAACCGGGTATCCGTGCACGTCAGCGGACCGCTGAGGACGGGCCAGTCCCGGCCAAACGATGCCGCGGCAAGGCGGGCCACATCGCTCGTCACATTCCCCGCCGCCGCCTCGCACCGGTCGCCAGACAATTTCACAGAGCCGTTCGAGAGTCGGAGGCTGCTGCCGAGCTGCGCAATAACAGGATCGGCGCCAACCTGCTCCGTTAGCGGAATATTCAAGGACACTTCTTCCGCCACAACAGACGATCCGGATGCCTTGATCCTGCCCCGCCCCTGGCCAAACGGCCCGCTCCACGACACATCATGCGACGGGCCGCCTGTCACGAAACGCAAAACATCGGAATCGAGATTGACCGCACCGAGCGGCGTGCCGCGCCATGACAGGCCGGTGACCTGACCATGCCAAACCGACCCACGCGCCTGCTGCCAGCTGACGCCGCGATCCGCGATACCTGACTGGCGCAAGGCAAAGGACAGGGGCGCGAAAGCGACCAGACCGCCAATCAGCGTGATGACGAAGAGCGCGACAAAGAGAAATCCTGTCCGCATCATGACCCGCCTCCCGCAAACTCAAAACTTGCCCGCACATAGCCAGCCTCCTCGGCGAACATGGTCACGCGTTCAGGCACGGCACCATAGCGCATGTCCGCATCGGCCAGCCAGGCATAGACCAGAGTCGGCACCGTCCGCTCAAACTGCAGGATCAGTCGGCCGTCATCTGCGGTCTGCAACCGCGACACGGAAAGGCCTCTCGCATTGGCAAGCTGCAACAGATCCGACCGTAAGTTCTGACTGGAGGCGCGGGCGGCAGTGGCACCGGCCACGCGCGTCGTTTGTGAGGTGAGCTCCGCCGAGACCACGTCGAGCTGCCGACTGGCGGCTTCCAGAGCCAATTTCGAGTCCGCCTTTACAGCCATCAGGGGCCGCACGATCGCGAATTGCAGGAGCGCGACAATCACGAGCAGGAGTGCCACGCCGATCAATGCCCGCTCTCGTCCGGTGCGGCTGTTCCAGTATCCCATCATGACCGGCCTCCAATCGACAGATCGCCCACAACCCGTCCATCCTCAAGGCGCGTATCCCCCAAACTGACCTGCAGGCCGGTGGCCTCAACCGCCGTCTTCAGATCCAAGTCAGCTCCAAAGGCCGGATATGTCAGCGTGGCGCGGAGCTCACCGATGGCGCGGTCATAGCGCAAGCTGACCAAACTCGCTCCGCTGACACTCTCCACCGCTCCGTATAGCGCCGCACTGGTCTGCTGGAAGCTGGGCGCGGCGACGCTGGTCGCTGACCCGGTGCGCGAGCGCAAGGCGGCGGCAGGATTGGACGGCACCTGCTGGCCCGGGAAAGCGGCGGCATATTGCGCGCGGGATTCCGCATCCAGCGCCGTCGTCAAATTCTTCATCGTATGCACCGACAGCGCCGTCTGCACGCCCCATGCCACAAACAGGGTGGCCGCAAGCGCCGCGGGCAAGCGAAACTGTTTCAGGGAGATGCCGGTTTCAGAGGCGCGGGCATATGTGCCCTGCCGGAGATCGGTCAGGCGCGGCGCCACCTCGGCCCAGAGCGCCAGTTCGGTCAGGGACTCTGCGCGACGGGGAGCGGCGTTTGCCTCCGTGCCCTTGAGGAGCGCCGACATGACATCACTCGGCCAGTCATTGTCGAACGCAACGGGACGTCCCTCGACGGTCAGCATTTGATAGCGACCGAAATCGACCTGTTCGGTTGGCGGCAACAGGGACAGATCCGGCACAATCCGGGCCGATCCGAGGCCGGCCGCCTCAAGCTGGGCCAACCAATGCTGCATGACTGTGTGGGACACGGCATAGACTATCCGGAACCCCGCATCGTCCTGATCCGCAGACACGGCGACGTGAACGGACTCAACCGGCACGGCGAGATCATCCTCGATCGCAAACGTCGCAAGGCGCGTCAGTTCTACCGGCCGCCGGGCCGCCGCACGCACCCGGTGCGCTGTCACTTCGGTTCCGGGAACGAAGACGACAACATCCGCACCAGATGGAATGCCAGCGCTCTCCGGTACGGGCTCAAGCCCGGACGGACCGCTCCGCACGAACCGCCAGTTTTCGCCGTCCCTCGGGATTTCCGTGTAAAGTCTCGGGCGCATCAGCCAGATCTCCTGTTTGAGCCCTGTAGGACATAAATGCCATCGGTGCCACGCCCATAGGTCGCATCGATGCGAATGGTGCCCGTGTCGGAGGCAATCGAAATGGCAGCCCCAATCTGATCGGAGCGTATCGACAGCGCGCTATCCCGGCGCAATTCCGGCGCGATACTGGCCACATCCCGCGACAGGAGGAATTCTCCAACATTCAGCCACCCCCCTTCCGGGCGCGACAGGATCAGTTGTTCGGCTTCGCTTGTGGACAACTCGTCGGAGAAGCGCGCTGCCAGCAGTGGCGCCTGAGCCGCTGTCAGCGTATTGATGTTTAGCGGTGCATCATCCGACCTTGAACGGACGCAGACCAGGTTCGAAATCTCGTTCATTACATCCGGAGTGAAGCCGTCGATCGCGCGCAGGTCGCTGATAGAGACGAGCCGCTGTCCCGGCGTCCGATGAGGGATTGCCCGGCCTCCATACGCGCCATCTTCGGCGCCGGAGGCGCGGGGACTGGTATCCGCGTCCATCCAGTCGGACAGCGAATCCACCAGATGCTGCGCCTCGCTGTTGAACAGGCCTGCGCCCTCAAGCATGCGGTGGAGTTGGTCGGGGGACACGCTCCCGGCGGAGGCTTCACCGTCCCCCAGCGAAAGCGCATTCAGATTCAGGCAATTCGTGGCCTCGTAAAACCGGACGGAAATTGTCCCACGCGAATACGCAAATACAATCGGCTCACGGAACAACAGGGAGTCTGGCGTCAAGGCTCCGTCTGTCTTTGCCAGGGCCTCGTTCACAAATGTCTCACCCACAGACAAGGCCCCGCGTGTTGCCCAGAAGCTGTCGGCCCGGCTGGCTGACACTCGCGAAACGTTGACGGATCGCGCCAGCGCATCGGTCGCCGCGAGCGCCGCTGTCGACATCAGGACGATGATGAGCAAGACGCTGAGCAGGGTCGCGCCGCGCTCATGATCGGAACGGTGCGAGCGTTTCATCCTGCGCCCCCAACAAGGAAAAGCTGGCGCAACTCATCGCCTTCTCCGAACACAAAAGTCAGCTCGACCAGATCCGGTAGCGTGTCTGATTGGCCCGGCCAGTCCAGTTGCCAACTGGTGCCGGTCAGAAAGCGCAGACCGACGCTGTCGAGGTCTTCGGCAATCACGCGATCTGCATAGGGCGTGTTGTAGACCGGATCAGGGCGCAGCCAGGCGCGGCGAACAAGGCTTCCGTCGGTCAGGAAGTATTCCACCCGTTGCAGGTCGCCCCGTGGCTCGACCTTACCGGGATTGATCCAGCCAGCCCGGGTGAAGGCCAGCAAGGGCTCCAGTGTGGAGAATCCGCCGCTGAAGGCCTTGGGAGCATCGAGCCCATTGGGCGGTTGGGTCAGGCGCAGGGTCGCATTGGCGAGGTCATCCCGCAGCAGGCTATGGGCCGTATCCTGATCGCGAACCATCTCTGTGCGGGCCTCCACCATCTGGCCGGACCGCAAGGTCTGGATCAACAGGGTCGATCCCGCCACCATGAGCAGCGAGGTCACGGCGAGCGCCACCAACATTTCGATCAAGGTGAACCCGGCCGACTTGCTCATGATGTCGGCACCCGCATCAGGGTCTGACGGTTCACGAGTTGCTGGCCCGTTTCGGCATCGCCTATTGTCACGGACACGGAAAACAGGCCTTCCCGTCCGGTGGCGCTGATCGTGCGCATCCAGGTCAGCCTGCGCCCGCGCTGCGTGCTTTCCCCGGTGTTCACACCCGGCGGAATGGCTCCGGGGCGTACGAGCGCCTCGGCCATCAGATTGTCCGCTTCGACAGTGGCAAGGAACCGCTGGTCCACATGGCGCGCGCCAACAAGGGTTTCGTTCCCGAGATGCGCCAGCGACACGGCAGCAATACTGAACACGCCGAGCGCAACCAGCACTTCGACCAGCGTGAAGCCTTGCTGTGAACGCGGAGTCGTCATGTCAGCGCTCCACCTCGACCATGCCGGACGAAGACACAGTCAGGACACGCCGGTCCGTGCCCTCGATCAGGGTCAGCGGCTGCGCTGACACGATGCCGGTCGCGTCGGCCACGATGTGCGGCCAATCCTTCGGATCACTCTCCTGAAGCCCCCGGCGCGATGTTGAGACAGAGATCGCCAGAGGGGATGGCAATGTGTGCGCCGATCGCGGCAGCGCGACCCAGCGACTGTCACGCCAGGCTTCGGCCGCATATTCATCTTCCCCCAGGCGGATGGCGCGCACCTCGCCCGAGGCGATGGCCTCGTCTGCCAGACGGTCAATGGCCAGCTCCAGCCGCGCCACTTCCCGGTCAAGACGGGACGGCTGGCGGGGCAGCGTCATGACGATTGCGGCGCTGGCCAGCGCCAGAATGAAGAGCGCAACCAGAACCTCAACCAAAGACATGCCGGATTGAGAGGACAGGATTGGCGTCATCAGCTTGCGGGATCCCAGTTCCCGATATCGTCGTCCGTTCCGGCTTGTCCATCCGGACCAGTGGAGAAGACGTCATAGGCGCTGCCCGACCGTGTGCCAGGGAAAGCGTACTCGTATTCATTGCCCCAGGGATCAGTCCGCATGCGTTTGATATAGCCTCCGGGGCGGTACTGCGCGGCCTGTGCACCGGTGGGCGCCGTGCTCAGCGCCGCCAGGCCCTGATCTGCGGAAGGGTATCCGTACATGTCGAGATTATACATATCGAGCGCGCTTTCGAGCGCCGCAATGTCGGAATGCGCCTTGCCGATGCGGGACTGGTCGGTCGCCGGGGCGACATTCACGACGATCAGCGTGGCGAGCAGGCCCATGATGAAAACCACCACCATGAGTTCCACGAGCGAGAAGCCCGCCGTCTTGCGGCGCTTTTCCTGAGGGGTGCGGGGCGTGACTAAGTGCATGACTGCCTCCTATCCGATAGCGAGAGTATTGAGTTGCAGGATCGGCAACATAACCGACAGGACGATCAGGCCAACCAGCCCGCCGAGCACAACAATGATCAGCGGCTCCAGCAGGGACAGGAGCGTGGACGATCCCGTTTCGAATTCATTGTCCAGATAGTCTGCCGCGCGGGTCATCATGCCGGGAATGTCGCGCCCGGCCTCTCCGCTGGAGACCATGTGCACCATCATGGGCGGGAAGACACCGGTGGCCTTCAGCGCGCCGGCAAAGGAGCCGCCTTCGCGCACACGTTCGCCAATCTGTTCTGCCGCCTCACTGAAGACGAGATTGCCCGAGGCACCCTTGGCCCCGCTCAAAGCCTCAAGAATGGTCGCGCCAGAGCCGGAGAGCGTCGCGAAGACACGCGCGAACCGGCCCGCGCAGACGGTCCGGTTTAGCGGGCCCACAATAGGCAGGTTCAGGCTGTAGCGATCAATTGCGCGGCGCACCGCGGGAACCCTGAAGGCGCGGACCACGGCGAAGACCAGGGTCGCGAGCGCCAGAGCGATCAGGATACCATGTGATTGCAGGGCTTCGGAGAGATTGACCACGATACGGGTGATCAGTGGCAGATCGGTGTCGAACAAGTCGAATTGCTCGACCAGGCGCGGCACGACAAACAACATCATGGCGATGATCATGCCGACAGCCATGATGCCCAAAACCGCCGGATAGATCAGCGCTGCCTGAACCTTTTGGCGCAATTGGTGACTACGCTCCAGATATGTCGCGAGGCGCTCCATGACGTCGCCAAGCCGTCCCGACAGTTCGCCGGCAGAGACGACCGAGCGCACGAGCGGTGGAAACGCCTTTGGCGCGACTGACATCGCGTCTGCGAGACGCGCGCCTTCGGTGACCTCGGTCTTGATGGCGTGCAGGACACGCTGGGCCTGCGGGGTTGCCGCATCCTCTGCGGCGGCGCCGAGCGCCTGTTCGACCGGAAGGCCCGATTGCAGGAGTACGGACAATTGCCGCACCAGAAGGACACGCTGCTTTTCGCCGATCCGGCCGCCGATGCGGCTTGCCTTGGCCGATTGCTCGCTGACGGGAATGACATCGAGCGCCATGAGATCCCGCAGGCGCAATTCGCGGCGCGCAGAACGCGGGCTTTCGGCGGAAATAATCCCTTTCTGGCGCCTGCCATGATCATCGACGGCGACATACTCAAATGCCGGCATCACCCACCTCCCTTGCGGCTGACGCGGAGCACTTCAGCGGGGCTGGTTTCCTGCGAGACGACATAACGCCGCGCATTGTCGATCAGGCGGTCATGTCCGGAAAACGCGGCTTCGTCGATCCGGTGCTCGCTGGCCTCGGACCCGAGCAGATCGCGGATATTGCTGTCCACGACCAGAAGCTCATAGATACCGATCCGGCCATCAAAACCGGTATTGCCACACGAGAAGCAGCCATTCGGCTCGCCCACCATGACGGTGTCACCTGCGCCAAAGCCGAGAGCGTCGAGTTCCACCGCGGTGGCCGGACGCTCCGTCTTGCAATTCGGGCAGAGGCGGCGGACGAGGCGCTGTGCCATCACCGCGCGCAGCGTGGACGCGAGCAGGTAGGCCTCGACGCCCATGTCACGCAGGCGGGTGATTGCCCCGGCAGCGCTGTTCGTGTGGAGTGTGGACAGAGCGAGACGGCCCGTGGAGGCGAATTCAAACGCGACTTCCGCCGTTTCGGAATCCCGGATCTCGCCGACCATAACAACATTTGGATCCTGGCGAAGAATGGAGCGGAGCGTCGCCGCAAAGGTCAGGCCGACCTTGTGATCCATCTGGGTCTGGCTGATGCCCGGCAGACCATACTCAACAGGGTCTTCCAGGGTCATGATGTTGTCGCGACCGTTGTTAAGGCGCGAGAGCGACGCATAGAGCGTCGTCGTCTTGCCGGAGCCGACCGGCCCGGTGACAAGGATCACGCCATTTGGCTGGGCGAGCGCATCGGAGAAACGCTCCAGCGTGTCAGCATCCATACCAAGCTCCGGCAGGCCGACCAGCGCATTCTTTGTGTCGAGCAGACGCAGCACAACCCGCTCCCCATACCGGGTGGGGAGTGTGGCCACACGCACATCAATAGACCGTCCGCCTACTGACAGAGAAATCCGGCCGTCCTGCGGGAGACGCTTTTCGGCAATGTCGAGCCGCGCCATGACCTTGATCCGAGACAAGATGGGCGCGGCCAGTTTGCGCGGCGGAGTCAGAACTTCGACGAGGTCGCCATCGATCCTGTAGCGGATCGAGAGATGGTTTTCGAACGGGTCGATATGGATGTCGGACGCGCGGCGCTTGATGGCTTCGTGGATCAGGCCGTTGATCAGGCGGATCACCGGCGCGTCATCCTGCCCGTCGAGCAAGTCTGCAGCTTTCGGGATATCGTCGATCAGGCTCTCCAGACCGCCCCGGCTCTCCACGGCGGCATCGACGTCATCATCCGCCATCGGTCCAGACGCAAAGGCCTCGGCCAGCAACCGGTCATAGGAGTCCTTGTCCAGAGATTCCAGAGCAAACACGCTGCCGAGCGCGCGTCGTGCCTCCACCAGCGCCAGCGGATCTGCGCCCTGACGGACAGCCACGGTCAGCTGCTCCCGTCCGGGCAGGACGACCAGTCCCTTCTCCTTGGCAAAGGCGTATGTGAATTGCGTCGGGGCGAAATCGGTCGGCGTCATTGCGGCGGCGGGCTTCCCAGCACTTCTGTGATGAAATTGTCGATAGAGGACGTGTCGCTCCCCTCTCCATCCCAGAGTTCTTCGGCGCGGATATAGTTGTAGGAGCGTGATGTAACGGCTTTTGCTCCGGCACGGTCGCGAACAATCGTCGGGCGGATGAAGACCATCAAATTCGTCCGACCAAGCGACTTGCCTTCCGTCCGGAACAGGCGACCTGCAACAGGAATATCCCCAAGCAACGGCACCTTCTCATTGGAAAAAGCTTCGGTCTGCTCAATAAGGCCGCCAAGGACAATGATCTCGCCATCGTCGGCGATCACGCTGGTATTGATCTCTCTCGTATTGAGCACGATATCTGTCACACCTGCCGTAATAGCGCCGGCCACATTGGACACGGTTTGCGTTATTTGCATACGGATCGTTCCATCATTCGACACTCGGGGCGTAACGGTCAGCCCAACCCCCACATCCTTGCGATCCACAGTCGTGAAAGCGTTTGTGTTATCGTCCCCCAGCACCTGACCGGTTGTGATTGGCACATTCTGCCCGACAAGCAGCGACGATGTTCCATTGTCCAGAGTCATGTTGAATGGCTTAGAGAGAATGCGGGAATTTGTGTCCGCTTCCACAGCCGTCAGTACAGCGCCGAACAATGTATCACCATCCTGCCCGCCGACCCCAACCGTGATTCCGGTCAATCCCAGTAGCGAGTTGAGCGCCGCCGTTGTCAGCGAGTCGCTGACTGCGCTGTCCTCGTCCCCTGAAAATGGCGTGTCACTGCTGATCGCCCCTGCAAGCGTGAGCAGGTTCGGCGCCGATGCCGAGAAATTTGTCGTGGCGAACGGGACTGAACTGCTGCCGGTGCCTGACAAAAGGAATTGAAGACCGAGTTGCCGCGCCGTGTCGTCAGCCATTTCGACAATGATGGCCTCTACCAGAACCTGGGCGCGGCGGCGGTCAAGATCGCCAATGACGCGCTCGAGGCTAAGCAGGGTTTCCGGCGCTGCGCTGATGACCAACGAGTTGGTGGAATCATGATGGGCAATTGTGGTCGCCTCATTCGCATCCGCGAGTCCGCGGCGCTTGTCGATGGCAAAGGCCACCTGCTGCAGAATCGGCACCACATCGGCCGCATCCGCATTATTCAGCGGGACGACCCGGATCGTGTCCTGAAGCCGGTCGCGGCCATCCAGGTCCGCCGTCACGAGTTTGGCGCGCTCAACGGCGGCCGGATCACCGCGCAGGATCAGCGCATTGCCCGCCTCGGACGCTATGGCCCTGAAATTGGATTTGTAGGCGTCCTCGCCGGCACTGGTGTTCAGAGAGGTCAGGATGTTCGCGACTTCCGTGGCGGAGGTGTTGGCCAGCTGGATGGTTTCGGTCACCGAAGGGTCGGCATCAATCTTGTCGACCATGCTGCGCAAGCGGGGAATGTTGGACGCATAATCCACAACGACCAAAGTGTTCGACTGGGCATTGGCAATGACCTGTCCCTGCTCGTCAATCACTGGCTTGAGCATCTTCGCTGCTTCGAGGGCGTTCAGATGCTGGAGGCTGAAGATTTCGGTCGTGAAGGCGTTCGATCCGTATGCCCCCATGCCCGCCTCACCCACAGCACTTTGTTCCGGGACAATGCGATATGTGGCCTTACCGGCCGGGATCGCCGTAAATCCGTGCACGCGCAAGGAGGACAGGAACACATCGAACACTTGCTGGCGCGTCAGCGGCGTGGTGGAGGAGACCGTGATCCGCTTGGTGCGCGCTTCCGGATGCACGACAAACGTGTAGCCCGTCACCGTCGACACGTCCGCGATAAGGGCGGACAGCTCGACATCCTCGAAATTCAGGATGTGCCGCGCCGTATCCGCCGGCGTCTCATTGGCCAGGGCAAAGGCCGACGGAGATGCTGCGAGAACTGCCGTTGCGGACAAGAGGGTTTTCAAATTCATGTCTATCGGGCCTCCTCGGGCGCGAGGGTATGGTCAATTGTCTTTCCGTCCCGGTCGATCTTCAGACGAACGGGATTAGGATCGGAGAATTTCCGGGCAAGCTCTGCCGGAGGAACGTCATTGATGTCTGCGCCATCCAGGCCCACGACCACATCGCCGGGCTGAAGACCCGCGCGGGTCATCACGTCAGCGTCACCCCGGGAGCCGATACGGTAGCCGACAAATTCCTGACCGTGATGGACCGGATCTATCGTGATGCTGGACATCAGATCGGCGCGGGCGATCCGAGCGCTGGTGGAGCCCGTGGCAGAATTGTTGCTCTCGGGGTCAGGCTGGCCCGGCGTGGTCAGGACCGATAGCAGGCCGGCGCCGCCTTCCATCATCAGGGCCTCCGTCTGGCCGCCCTTCCGGAGCGTGACGCGGTCCCCATAAATCCGGTGAAGGGTGACCCCCTCAAGGATGGCTTCGCCGGGCGAATAGGCTGCGGTCCGGTTGTCTGGTGTGGTGATGAGGGCGATGCCGCCGGCCTCTTCCGACGATGCGCGGACACCCCGCAGCTTGAGGTTCAGACTTGTTTCCGGCGCGTCCGGGATATCCGCCACGAGGGCGGAGGCCGCGCCGAACGGATTTTCGTGGAGGAGCCGGGACGTATCCACGGATATGTTGGTTGCGATACCTTGCGGGGGCTGCACGACGGAGCGAACCGGGATGTCCGGAGAGACTGCCCCGCCCGGTTCTACCGCCAGCCAAATGAGCTTTGCCGTCGCCAAGCCAATGCCCACGACCAAGGCGACCTCAATCACGCGCAAGGCAGGCCCGACGCTACGCCGAGCGAAAATTGCAAGAGATTCAAGCCGTTCCGTCAATATCAAGCCCCTCGAAAGAGGGTTTCCCCTAAGCTAACAGGTCCGCGACGACAATGGCCGCGGACCTGTAATTGATGATATGCAATATCAGAGCCGAAGCTAGAACATACGTTTCAGGCCAATACTGAAAATGGTACCCTGCTCGTACGTATCGACATCCACGCGGTCACCCCCGCGCTCCTGAAAAGCTTCATAGTCTTCCTGAAGGATGTTTTCGATGTTGAGGGAGAATTCATACTGGCCGCTGCCAGACTGGAAGCGCTTGTTCCAGACAAAGTCCACCGTCATTGGCGGCTGCTCCAGAATTGCGGGCAGGTTGCCGTTCTCACCCGACCGGATACGCTCGCTGACATAATTGAACAGCAGGTTGTATTCGGACTGCGCCTCTTCATTGAGAAGGCCCAGCTGGACGTTGAAGAGGTGTTCGGACTGGCCCTGCATCCGGCGCCCGTCTTCGAGACGCCCGGCAGCCGTCGTGGTGCCGCGCACCGGGTTCAGATTCGTACCGATATTGAAAGCCACTTCACCATCTGCTCCGATCTCGGAATCTGACCAGGTGTAGTTGGTTTTCACCTGAACTTCGCGATCATCAAAGAAGCCCAAGCCGGTCCACTGGTCGAATGGCAGGAGCTGTTCGTATTCGACTTCAAATCCGTACAGCTTGGCAGAGGGTACGTTGATAAACGTCGTCTGAATTGTCTCTGTACCGGCCAGGATCTCCTCGATCGGGTTTTCCAGATCCTTGTAGAACAGGCCGAGCGTCACGAACTGGTCACGGGCGAAATAGTATTCGCCGCGCAGGTCATAGTTCTTGATCGACGCGTTCACGAGATACGGGTTACCGAAGAAGGTGGCGTCGGTTTCCGTATTGACGAACACAGCCGGGGCCAGTTCGCGGAACTGAGGACGCGTCAGCGTTTCGGAATATCCCCCACGAACCTGCAAATCCTCGATCGGGTTCCAGGTGATGGTCAGAGCCGGCAACCAGTCAGACTGGTCGATGACCCCTTCCACCGTGTTGCCGGTGAGATCGCCACTGATGTTCTGCGTATCAATGGCCTCGATCGCGTCTTCAAAACGCACGCCCAGCGCAGCCCGGATATAGGGCGTGATCTGAGCATCGATCCCGGCATAAGCGGCATCAATTTCCAGCGTTGCGACATAGAATTGCGGGAATTGCTCACCAGCTACTTCCGTAATCGAGCCAACACCCGACCGGAAGATATAGTCATAGATGTAATCGAGACGCTGAGTGCGGTCCGTGCCGCCGACACCGTTGATATCGTAGAGCAGCGAGGTGGCTGCGCGATCATTCTCAACATAGCTGTAGCCAAATTTCAGGTCAGCCTCACAAAGGAACGTACACTCCCCGTCCCGCGTCATCGGCAATGTGCCGTCGATCCCGAAATCCGTGGTATCATCCTCAACCTTGCTGAACTGCATACGGTTCGCAGCAGGGCTGGTAGAGAGGATCGGCACGCCGGCATCATTGATGTTGTAGATGTTCGACAATTGGTAGGGCGCATCCCGAAGCGCTTCGGAATATGACGCGCGCCATTCCACCTTCATATCCATGACTTGAGGCAGGAAATGCTCGCCCTGGACCTGCGTGGACCAGAGCTGTTGCTCGACCCATTCCAAAGCATCGAGGCGCTGGTCGACGTCTTCATTGTTCTCGCCGGTAATGATCCGCGCTTCCTTTTCAGAGGAGCGGGTCACAAGCCCGGTGAACTTGATCTCATGGTCGGAGAATGCCTCGAAACCAATTGTCGCTAAGGCGTTCGTATCAATCGTATTCTGTGTGCTCAAACGATCCAGCTGGAAAGCTGACCGGAGACCGTCACCCTCAAGGTCGCCATACCCCCGCGTTCCCCGCTTCGTCTGCCAGGAATTGCCATATCCGACAGCGGCGATCACGCCCATCGAGATATCAGACGTGAGGTCGAAATTGTTGCCTGCCGACATATCGATGCTGAAGTTCGGAGCAACCTCCCCTTCCTGCATGACCAGGAGGGATGAATTGTCAGTCAACTGACGGCCGAACTCAGTTGTGAGACCATCTGCCAGGGAAGGCAGGTCGCGAGCACCATCATCGAAGCCCAAAATGTCGGTATCTGTCCCGTCATACATCAGGCCATTGCGAAGCGTCGTCGACGTATCGCGGGCAACTTTTGCGCCGACAGTAAAGAAGGCTTCATCCGGCACGGTCTTGGTGCGCAAATCGACAAGACCGCCCCCAAATTCGCCCGGAAGGTTTGGTGAATAGGTCTTCTGGACCAGAACGCTCTTCAGAGCGGATGTCGGAAACAGGTTCAGCGGCACGACCCGGCGCAATGGCGCAGGGCTTGGCAGCGGTGATCCGTTGAGAAGCGCGGTCGAGTAGCGCTCATTGAGACCACGGACGTAAATGAACTCGTCTTCAGCCGTGGCGATACCGGCAACACGCGCGAGGGCAGCGGCAGCATCGCCGTCTCCCTGCAGCGAGAAATCGCCTTCATCAATGAGAGCGGCGACTTCGGAAGTGGAGCGTTTTTCGTCCGGAATGAACAAGCCACGCACGACGACAGTTTCCTGACGGGCTTCCTCCTCCTGCTCGACAGCAGGAGCGGAGTCGGATGGCGAGGAGTCTTCTTGAGCGAATGCCGGTGACAGCCAGGCAAGGCAGGCTCCGGTCAACAGCAAGGAACGGGCAGACAGGAGGCGTTTCATTTGAGGTTTCCTGTAATGGGCTGACGGGACTCAGCCCCGCCGAAATGTCTCTGGTCTGAACGACGGAATGGGGCAGCAGAGTCTGCCGCCCCATCCAATCTGTTCAAGGCCGGCTTAGTTGGTCGATGTCAGGTTACCTTCCTGATCGATCGTCCAGCCGAGGAACCACTTGTCATCAGCATCTTCGACAGCGCCGATATATGTTGTGGCTTCGAGGTTGCCGATGCCGGTCACGTCATAGACGGGAACAGCGTTCTCATTGGCGCCCGGGACAAGACCAGGACGGCCCGACCGGAAGGCAAAGCCGGACATGGTCACCGTCTGACCGGTCACAACATTGTCAGCTGTGACGAAGGTCACGTCGTCCGTGTCACCGCTCTCGATGTCTTCACCATTGTCGGAGAGGAAGAGCGAGCGGATCAGCAGGTCGTCATTTGTAACGTTGGTCTGCGTCTGTGGATCATCGACATCCAGACCGGCATCTGGCCAGCCAAGGATGATGGCGTTCACAAGCGTACCCTGCGTACCGCGACGAAGCACGGCGCCCGTGTCTGCAGCAGCGTCGCCACTGGCAATGATCGTGATGTTGGACAGATCCGGGCTGGAGACCGGCGTCTTGTCGTTCTCACCATTACGGTTGTCACCCTCGATGCCGCGCGGGTCACCCGAAAGGCCGCCCGTTGCACTTGTCGCACCGGCGTAGACGATGCCGTACTGCAGCGAACCGGTCCAACCATCTGTCCAATCGATGCTGTCGTCACCGCAACCCGTTGCGACCAGGTGTTTGGCGTTTACCGCACCACCGAACCATTCGAAGCAGTCGTCGAGGTTGTTGTAGACTTGGACATAATCAACTTCGGTGCCCGAACCGACACCCTGGAAGGCAATGCCGTTCAGTTCGTCCGTATTGGTCAGGCGTGTACCAGCATACTGAACGCGGGTGTAGAAGATCTGACCGGAGTCATCGTCGGCAGTTGCACCACCGAACAGGCCGGAGGAACCTTCGCCTGACTTTTCACAATCAACCGTGCCGCCCGTCGCAGTGGTCTCGTTACAGGCATTGATCGGAGCGCGACCGTTGATGACGATCCCACCCCAAACACCCTTGGTGTCCTGGTCGAGGGCCGCGATTGTGCCATCCACAACCGTCTTGGCGGTGAAGACGACCGGCTGAGCTTCGGTGCCGTTCGACAGGAGGCGAGACCCCCGAGCGATGACGAGGTAGTCGTCATTACCTTCACCGACGACCGTCACACCCGCATCAATCGTAAGCGATGCGGCAGCAGAGCCTGCGAGCGGTGCAGCCGGATCGGGACCACGGTCAACCCCGACAAAGACCGGACCGACCAGTTCATAGATCAGCTCGTCTCCATTGGAGAGACGCAGGTCTGACGTGATGGAGCTGGAGCCATCAATCTGGCACAGCTTCTTGCCGTCCAGTTCGCCATTTTCAGTCGTGCCGGTTGGGCACTCGGCTTCTTCTTCGTCGAACAGCGTGCCAGCGAGGGCAAAGTTAGCCCAGCTGTTTGCACTGGTTTCGGTTGGTCCGAATGCACCGATATAGGTGGTGGTATCGAAGAAGGCGTCAGCTGCCAGAACCGTGGACACAGGAACGTTCAGCTCCTGCTGGCCAGGGAAGAAATTCTCCACCAGCGAGTTGTTGCCCGTCCGGATGTTCGCAGAAGCCGCGAAGGTCGGAACACCGTCGGAGTCCGTAGCGAAATTCTCAGCCGTGTCGAGGAGCAGGGATTCGATCACCAGATCGCCATCCGAGAAGCCGGTAAAGGTCTGAGGGTTATCGACGTCGATGCCGGTTGCGTAGCCGGTCACAATGCCGTTCACGATGTTGCCCTGTGTACCACGGCGCAGCAGGATGCCCTGCTGATTGCCATCTGTGCCGACGAGCGTGAAGTTGGAAACACTCGGGCTGGAGAATGGCGTCTTGTCATTCTCGCCGTCACGGTTGTCAGCTTCGATGCCGCGCGGATCGTCAGAGCTAGGAACTGTCGAGCGGACAGCTGCGAACTGCAGCTTGCCCTGCCAACCATCGGTCCAGTCCAGCGAGTCATCGCCAGCGCCGGTGATGACAACGTGCTTCGCGTTCACAGTACCGCCAAACCATTCGATACCGTCATCGAGATTGTTGTGGACCTGAACATAATCAACGTCCGTGCCGGACCCAACGCCCTGGAAGGCGATGCCGTTCAACTCGTCCGTATTGGTCAGGCGGGCGCCTGCATACTCGACGATTACATAGTTCAGGTTACCGGAATCATCGTCAGCGGTTGCGCCGCCGAACAGACCGGATGACCCCTCGCCGCTTTTCTCACAGTCAGCGGTGCCGCCGGTTGCAGTGGTTTCGCCGCACGCATTGATCGGTGCGAAACCGTTGATGACCAGGCCGCCCCATTGAGCATTGGTGCCAGCTTCGATCAGGTTGGAGCCGGTCTCTTCATCATTCATGGCTGCACGCGCCGTGAAGCGGATCGGAGCAGCCTCAGTGCCCGTCGCCGCAATCGTCGAACCGCGCGTCACAACGATATAGTCATCGGTGGCTGTCGCGGTGCCGCCTGCGGACGCGCCGAAGAAGCGAACGCCCTCATTGATCGTCAGCGTGACGGGCGTTCCAGCGTTATCCTTGTTGTCTTCACCGATGAAGACGGGGCCCTGAATGGCGATCGTGGTGTTGGCTGGAATTTCAAGGTCGGCCGTGATCGTCGTGCCGCCTGTAGCGTCGGATCCGAGCACACACACGTCGACGTCGGAGAAGCCATCGGCAGCCACAGCAGCAAATGTGGCTTCAGCCGTGCCCGTAGGACAGCCGGCTGTCGGGACCAGATCGATAGTCGCTGCGGCCGGCGGCGGTGGCGGAGGCGGCGGCGGTGGGCTCACCGGCGTTTCGGATGCTCCTGGTGAGGAAATCGTCGTGTCCGAACACGCAGCGAGTGTCAGCACGGCAACACTCGCCATGGTCGCGAGCTTCAAGGTCTTCCCGAGTTTCATTCTTTACCCCTTTGTGGCCCCAATGAAGGATGCCGGTCTCAGCAATAATTCGTTGGATCGGGCCAATAGTGATTCCATGGCCACCTGCATCCGAAGCGGCTTATCGCAGTGACCCGCGACGGTTTCCGCACAGTTCCGCAAAGTTTTTATGACGGCTGCACTAACCTTCATGAACCCGCAGTCCACGGCCTGTGAGCGCGCCGCCAGAAACGTCAGGCACGCGAAAAAGGCTCGATAATCAACTGTGATCGCGGCACTCCTGAGAAGGAGACCGACGCGGCCGTGTTAACGCTGCATCGCCCGGAACATTAAGGGATCAGGCGTCAGGATCACCGACAAGGACGACCGATACGGGAATCTGGAACAGATCGCCTTCCCGCGAGAAAAACAGCGTTTTCCCATCCGCGGAAAGGCCGGGCCCATAGTCTATACCTGCAGAATTCAGAGGCTCTCCGGGATTTCTCGGCGCGTCCCAAGTGCCATCTTCCTGTCGGCTGGAAATCCAGATGTCGACAATGCCGATCTTGGGGGCGCGATGCGAGTAGAAGAACAGCGTCCGTCCATCTGCCGTAAGCGCCAGATGATCATTCGTGCGGAAATCATTGACCTCTTCCAGGTCACGCTGCTTGATCCAGTTGCCCTCATCATCCCGGCGGGCGTCGGCCAGATTATAGCTGCCGCTCTTGTTCGAAGTGTACACCATCAGACCGTCTGCCGAGACAACCGCCATGGTTTCATTCGCGCCCGTATTCACGTCGCCCGACAGGGGTTCAGGCTGCCCCCATTCCCCATCCACCAGTTCCACTTGCCAGATGTTCAAATCTTTCCGGCCAGGCCATTGAGGCATTTCGGCATCTGACGCGAACAGGAGCGTGCCGTCCACGGGGTTGAAGCTGGGACCGACCAGAATACTTTTTGACGGAAATTCAAGGCGTACAGGTTCGCCCCAGGCCTTGCCGTCGCGGCGCACCTCGTACAGCCAGGTCTCGTCGCCATTCTCCTTGGCAAAGACGCGAACCTGTCCGTCCGGACTTTCGGTCATGGAGTAGGCGCGGGTGAATTGTGTGGCTGGCTCAGCGTCCGGAAAAACGGGCCGTGGCGCGTCGTCGGCACCGTTGAAGCATCCAGCCAGAACGAAAGCAGCAGCCGAAGCTGCGAGGGAGGTCATCAGTTTCATGGGATCTCAAGTCAGTAAATCTACAGGAACGTCAAGCGCATCAGCCAATCGCTTGGCTGTTTTGAGGCCATAGGACATGCCGCGCTCTATGGCCGAAATATGGTTCGGGCGAATGCCGCACACATCACTCAGATCCTTTTGGGTCATCAGGCGGTACTGGCGGACAACCCGTACCGGGTTCTCGCCTTCCCGAATTTTCTCGGTGATTTCGTCAGGAACATTGAGGGTGGCTTCGTTTTCAACCGAATGCAGCTGCTGCGTGAGGCCTGCGATTGATTCTTCGAGCTCCAAAACCTTCTTCTCGAGATCCAATACCTTGATTTCCAAGGAGTAAACCAATTCAAAATCACTGGTCACAGCATTGCCCCTTTGCAGCTGTCGCAGCGATATGCGGATTTCTGTACGGTTTAATGTCGGCAGTGATAAAGTTCTGTGACAGCGACAGCGGGGACGGCTGTCTGCCCACTTTCGCTTAACCGAATCACGCGCCTTCTGGGATCGGCCGAAGCAGGGAGCTTGAGATGTCGATCAAATGGATTCGCCGCCGGGCACATATGCGCCGTCTGCCCTCCGGACAGATGGTGGAGGTCGCGTCCTCTTGGATGCCGATCGAGCGAAGCGACAGCGGCGGGCCGGAAAAATCCTGCCATTCCGCCTGCCCCGTCTGCGATGCGCCGATCCTCAGCCAGCGCATGCCCAATGGCGGCTGGGCCCATTATGAGCGGCACAGGAATTTCAGCCGCATCAAACACCCCTGTTTCTATCGCGGTGACGATATGGCTCCAGCGCGCGACGTGGAAACAGGTGATCTCTTCGCCTGATCACGATCGAAGCAGTTTTGTTTCAACATTCGGCGGCCAGACGCACTGACATGCCCTGTCATTATCATCGAGAGGGATGATCTGCCGCTCGGCTGATGGTACGAACCTGTATTCAAATTGCAGTCCGCCCGGCGCAGACTGCCAGAACAGGGCTTTTCGCAATGACCGACTTCGAGGCGCTGAAATCCATGGAGCAACGCCTGCTTTGGCTGTCCTCCTGGATCGTGCACAATGCCAACCATCTCCGCGAAAAAGAGGAAGGCGACGTGAAAGTCGGCGGCCACCAGGCCTCTTGCGCCTCGATGGTGTCGATCATGGCGGCCCTCTATTTCCATACACTGCGTCCGGAAGACCGGGTTGCGGTGAAGCCGCATGCCTCGCCGGTCTTCCATGCCATGCAATACATGATGGGGAACCAGACGCGCGAAAAGCTCGAGAATTTTCGCGGCTATGGCGGCGCGCAATCCTATCCGAGCCGCACTAAGGATGTGGACGATGTCGACTTCTCCACAGGCTCTGTTGGCCTTGGCGTCGCGATCACGGCCTTCGCTTCGCTGATGCAGGATTATCTCGAAGCCAAACCGTGGGCGAGTGATCGTCAGCTTGGCCGCATGATCGCCCTCGTGGGGGATGCCGAGCTGGACGAAGGCAATGTCTATGAATGCCTTCAGGAAGGCTGGAAGCATGATTTGCGCAATACCTGGTGGATCATAGACTATAACCGACAGAGCCTTGACGGTGTCGTGCACGAGGGACTGTGGGAGAAAATCGATGCCATCTTCAAGGCCTTTGGATGGCGCACAGTCGTTCTGCGCCATGGCGTCTTGCAACGCGCGGCCTTCGAGGAACCGGGCGGCAAGGCCCTGAAGGAATGGATCCAGACCTGTCCGAATGCTGACTATTCGGCTCTCACCTATCAAGGCGGTGCAGCATGGCGCAAACGCCTGACGGATGACATCGGCGATCAGGGCGACGTCACGACCTTGCTCGAAAAACGCAGCGATGACGAGCTTTCCGCCCTGATGAACAATCTCGGCGGTCAGTGCGTCCAGACGCTGACCGAAGCGTTTGACGGGGTCACAGACGACCAGCCCACCGTCTTCCTCGCCTATACGATCAAGGGCTGGGGCACGCCGCTGGCGGGGCACAAGGACAATCATGCCGGCCTGATGAACCCGTCCCAAATGGCGGACTTCCAGAAGCGCATGGGCGTGCCGCAGGGCGGGGAATGGAACGTGCTCGCCGGGATCGACAATCCTGATGGCCTGACGGCGCTGATGAATGACGCCGCCTTCTTCGCGAAAGGCCGCAGGCGGTTCGAAGCCCCCATCGTGAAAAGCTCCGGCCCGGTCTTCCTTGATGATCGTAACCAGTCCACACAGGCCGGCTTCGGAAAGATCCTCGATGCCATCGCCAAGACCGACAGCGAACTGGCTGACCGTATCCTGACCACGTCCCCGGATGTGACCGCGTCAACCAATCTCGGGCCATGGGTCAATCGGCGCAGCCTGTTCGCACGCGAAGCCAAGGGCGACACGTTCCGGGAACAGCGCATTCCCTCAACGCAAAAATGGCAATTCTCTCCCGAGGGCCAGCATATCGAGCTTGGCATCGCCGAGATGAACCTCTTCCTGATGCTCGGCGCGGCCGGCTTGTCACACAGCCTGTTTGGCGAGCGCATCATTCCCATTGGCACGGTCTATGATCCGTTTGTGGCGCGCGGCCTCGATGCGATGAATTATGCCTGTTATCAGGACTCCCGGTTCATCATTGTCGGCACGCCCTCTGGAGTGACGCTGGCCCCGGAAGGCGGCGCCCACCAATCTATCGGTGCGCAACTGATCGGCATGAGTCAGGACGGGCTTGTTTCTTTTGAACCAGCCTTCCTCGATGAACTCTCGATCATCATGGATTGGTCCTTCGACTATCTCCAACGCAGCGGTGAGGGTGACCCGGATGAGCGCACTTGGCTACGTGATGAAACCGGTGGCTCAGTTTATCTGCGCCTGACCACACGCTCCATTGACCAGCTCGGCCTAAAAGCGCGCGATGATGCGGATTTCAGGCGCGGCGTGGTCGATGGCGGTTACTGGCTTCGGGAACCGGGCCCGAATTGTGAGGTCGTGATCGCCTATCAGGGCTGCGTCGCGCCGGAAGTCATCGAAGCAGCCGGACGCATCGGCAATGACCGGCGCGATATCGGCGTGCTGGCCATTACCTCTGCCGATCGCCTGAACTCCGGATGGACCGCTGCGCGCCGCGCCAGAGCGCGCGGGCAGGATAAGGCCGTCAGCCAGATCGAACGCTTGATGGGCTCAGTCTCGCGCGACGCGACGCTGATTACCGTTACGGACGGCCACCCGGCAACACTTGCCTGGATCGGTTCAGTCATGGGCCACCGGACCGCGCCGCTTGGCGTCGAACATTTCGGCCAGACCGGCACGATCAATGATCTCTACAGGCACTTCATGATCGACGCCGACGCCATCGTCGCCGCCGCCAACCACCTGTCGGCTGGCCGCAAGATTCGTCTCGCCAAACATGTCTAGCTTTGTCCCTGCGTGAGGACTTGTGAGCAACGCCCTTCCCATGCTGTGGTCGACTTCGTGCCAACATATGGAGACGACATGTCGATCTGGAAAAATGGTCTACCCGATCTTGAAACCCTGAGTTCAAACCAGTCAGGGACGATGGTTGACCATCTGGGTATCACCGTCACGGGCATAACCGACAATTCGCTGACGGCCCGCATGCCCGTCGACGCACGCACGCTCCAACCACACGGTCGGCTGCATGGGGGAGCATCTGTGGCTCTGGCCGAAACCGTTGGATCCATCGCAGCTAACCTGACTCTGGATTCCAACGAGCAGATCGGTGTCGGCCTCGAGATCAATGCCAATCATGTGAGGCCTGTGAAAGAAGGGTATGTGTACGGAACCGCCACGCCGGAAGCGCTCGGCCGGACAACGCAGATATGGTCCATCCGCATCACTGATGAGACTGACCGCCTGGTTTGTATCTCCCGTTTCACGGTCGCGGTGATCCCAGCGAGACAGGCTTGAAACTCCGGGCCCAATAGAAAAAGCCCCCGATATCCGTGAGGACATCGAGGGCCAGTTTGGGTGCGGGAGGGCGCACCCAACAAAAGAGTAAGCTAGTAATTCCTTTTATTTCAGAGGGTTAGAGGTTTCCCTGCGAGCAACGATCATTCAAAGTTCCGGCAGGCGCCGGCTGATGCGTGCCAGAATATCGTCAAAGAGTGCAGGCTCCCTGTAGTAAAGCGCTCGTGACTTCGCATAAGCGTCCGCGTACGCCTTTCGCGTTTCTGCGTCGCTCAACAGAAAGGCTTCGTTCCTGGTGAGGTCCGGTTCATCTGCCTTGCGGAACCTTTTGGCCTTGTGGTCCTTGTACGCGTCTGTTCCGATGAACTCTTTCACTGAGGCGTCAGCGAGCAGGCAGTACACGTCATAATAGTGGCGCATGAAATTGATAGGCATGTCGCCGTCCGCCTGCTGCTTTCGGAATTTCGTTGAGATGGTCTGGAGCTTTTCGACAAAAGTATAGCCCGGCTCATAGCAAGGCACATCGACCGCGCGGGTGTCGGTCAGGTCTGCAATCCCACTCTCGACTGCAAGTTCGTAAGCCCAGGACGAAATCGTACATGGCCGGTTCGGCGCCACCTGGTCGAACCCGACTTCGAGCAGGATGCCTGCCTTCAGCCCTTCTGGCAGTGGATTCACCGACTCATACTTCAATCGAATGCCTGCGCCGCGATAGTGGCGTGTGTCGTCGAACTCTTCGTCGCGGACCACTTCGATAATGCCAGGAATTTTGATGGCTTCGGCCAGACCGTTGAAGAATTCGAGACGCGCCTTTACCTGCGCAGGCTTGTTGTGGTTTGGGCCATACTGGAGGTCGGTCTCTGGGTGGATCAGGATGTCGATGTCTTCCGAAAAACGGTCGATGAGGCCGTATCCCTTTGACAGCGAAGTTCCGCCTTTCAGCTCAAACTTATAGTCAAGCTGCTGCAGTCCCCAGAGGCAGTGCATCAACCAGTAGTCTTTTTCGATGAGGCCCGGATCGATAGTGTTGTTTCGCGCAGCAACAGCGATGAGGTCGGCAAAATCAGGCAGTGCGTGCAGGAGGGTCACGCGGCGGTTGCCTGATCAGGGTTCAATACAGGCTTGAGGAGCCTTGCAGCCCGCGCCGATCCGAAATCCTTCACCGCACGTGACAGTCGCGCGCGGTCCATACGTCGCGCACGCCTAAGTGCCTTGGGAAGCACTGCTGCCTTTTCCTCGGGAAGCCGATCGAGGTTGTGCAACAGATCCACCAGGAGGAATTCTTCGCTGAGGTTTGAAGGAACAGAGGTCCGCATGCGGAAGTCATAGCGTCGGCCATCCAGCTCGAAATGGCCGTGCCGTTTGCGATTATAAACTACCGGCTCATTGTAGAGCTGCGTCGTTCCCAATTCGAGGCTGTTATAGGCGTTTGGCGAAACCATAAGAAACCGGTCATCCCCCAGGAATGACTCAACCAGCTTCTCCGGCTTGGCGGGTGCCTGCCCGAACCGAGTTTTCTTCGGAGCCATATAGAGCCCTGCCCCAACCTTTTCGAGGCGTCCTTCGTCAAGCAGCTGTCCAACATGTCGATCGACAGCGTTTGACCAGGTCGCAAGCTCCTTGCGCCGGTACACCTGTCCGGGGCGCAATTTCCTTTTTAGTTTTGCAAGCGCGGTCATGTTCTGTCTCCATCACCCACAATATAGGGGTCATGCTCCATATTATGCAACATTTCTTATTAAAAAGTCATGCACAACAAAGACAATAAATACTCTCGACACAGGTGCAAGATATTGATTTTACGATGTTTTATAGAATGAGGAAGCAGGTCTCTTAATCACCGGAATGGCACAATCCGTACTAAACAAAAGGGTCTGGGGTCCAATTTATTTATGAATTGAAGCTCGTACGCAGCGAAACCAGGTTGCCCTTTCGCCAAGAGCCGACAATGGATTCCGAACCGCGAGTGACGCGCCCAGTAATCGTGCTTGAAATTAAATTAATTCAACGCACTATGGCACTCAAAACTTCGCTTGTTGTGCAGATTGTTTGCAATTTGTAGTGCAAACTGTGGTGCAGCCCTTTCGTGTTGTCAAAGTTCGACGCTGCCTATCAACGACATTCACATCGCTAACATGATTTGCTGGCCGTTCAAATTCGCGCTGGAGCGTAGCCATGCAACTTTTCGCTCGGGACTGACCCGCGGGTCTGGGTTGATCCTGCTCCGTTACGACAAACCTTGAGTGCTCAGAGGTTCTTTCTTGATTTAAACCCCTATGGGGTATAAGTGGTAGTCATGAACTTTGTTGTCGCAACTCTCGTGACGGTATTTTTCAGCCTGTCGCAGGTGCTCTGCGCGTGTCCCGTCGATATGTCGGCGACGAATAGCATGGCAACCGAGTTCACCGCTCATTCTCACCAGGCGCCCGCCGATGGGCCTGAGGCGCCCTGCGATGATGAGACTGATCACTGCAAGCTTCAGACAGCAACGGTCGCCCAAGCCGACAAGACGGCGAACCCGGTCCAGCACGTATTAGGCGATACGACGCCCATCGGGCTTGCTACACCCTCATGGCAACACGCATGGAAGCGCGTCGTCAATGTCCGCACGCCCTGGCCTGAGGTCCGAAGTTACCTGCTGCAACAAACGCCAGTCACATTGAAGGTGCGTTCCCTGAGCTGATTTCGTGCGTCGCTGCATTAGCAGCCCGATTGCATAAATTCACCTCATGGAGACGATTATGTTGAACAGACGACGTATGTTGCAGACGGTGCTCGGCACCGGCGCAACCTTGGGGGCAAGCAGCCTCCTGCCCGCTTGGGCAAAATCTTCCAGCAACGGAAACCTTGGTGTGCCCTCACTTTCGGGCACGCGCTTCGACCTCGAAATCGGGCAGTTCCCGGTCAGGCTCAACGGCAAAGTCGGTATGGCAACCGGAATCAATGGCACACTTCCCGGTCCGCTCTTGCGGTTGCGCGAGGGCGATGACGTTACAATGAACGTCACCAACCGGCTTGCCGAAGACACTTCGATCCATTGGCACGGACTGCTTGTCCCCTTCCATATGGACGGCGTGCCGGGCGTCAGCTTCCCGGGCATCAAACCGGGCGAAACGTTCAAATATCAGTTCAAGGTGCCGCAAAATGGCACTTACTGGTATCACTCCCATTCTGGTCTGCAGGAACAACTCGGCCATTACGGTCCGATCGTCATAGATCCGGCAGGTACAGACCCAGTGGCTTATGACCGGGAATATGTGCTCGTCCTCAGCGACTGGAGTTTCACGCATCCGCACCGGATCTTCGACAAGCTCAAGAAGAATGCCGAGAGCCTGAATTTCAACCGCCCGACCCTGTCGAACCCAACCGGACTTGGCGGCATGTGGGGGCAGATGCGAATGAGCCCGCGCGATCTCGCAGACGTGACCGGCGAAACCTACACCTACCTGATCAATGGCCATTCGACGGCCGATAATTTCAATATGGTCTTCCAGCCGGGCGAGCGGGTTCGCCTGCGCATTATCAACGCCTCCGCCATGACCCTCTTCAATGTCCGCCTCCCGGGCTTGCCGATGACGGTGGTCCAGGCCGACGGTCTGAATGTCCAGCCGGTTGAGACCGACGAGTTCCAGATGGGCGTGGCCGAGACGTATGATGTCATCATCGCGCCGACCGAAGCGCGCGCCTACGCCTTTGTTGCCGAATCGATCGACCGCTCCGGCCAGGCCGTCGCCACGCTCGGCCCGCGTGCCGGTATGCGGGTCGATGCGCCTGCGCTTCGAGCTGTGCCGATGCTGACCATGCGGGACATGGGAATGGCCCATGGAGACATGGCGGGCATGTCAGGCATGGGGAGAATGGATCATGGTCCGGACACCGCGACGGCCGGGGACGACATGAAAGGCCACGACATGGGTGCCATGTCGATGATGCCCGATCCTCATGGTCCGGCGGTCCAGCCCGTCAAGATTGAAGCAGATATAGAGCGCGGCCCCGGTGTCGCAAAAGTATCAGGCATGACGATGAGCCGCTTGGGCGAACCCGGTCTCGGGCTTGATGATGTCCCCCACCGCACGCTCACCTACAACCAGCTTCGCGCGCTCGACATGAATGAGGACCATCGCCCGCCTGGCCGCGAAATTGTCATTCATCTGACGTCGAACATGGAACGCTACATGTGGTCGTTCGACGGTGTAAAATTCTCCGAGGTAACCGAGTCAATCAAGTTCTACGAGGGTGAACGTGTTCGCCTGACGCTCGTAAACGATACAATGATGCCACACCCGATCCATTTGCACGGCATGTTTTTCGATCTCGTGAATGGCGGTGGTCATCACATGCCTCGAAAGCACACAGTAACGGTCAAGCCTGCAGACAGGGTCAGCGTCGACATCACCGCAGAACATGTCGGTGACTGGGCGTTCCACTGCCATCTGCTTTACCACATGCACGCTGGCATGATGCAGGTCGTCAGCGTCATTCCGCCAGCAGACGATACGACACCAGCTGAAAAAATGCCGGCAGGTCAGATGAATATGCCCATGGACCATCACGGCATGAACCATGGGGAGGGAAAATCATGATGAAACCGAATTTGGCAGCCCCTCTCCTCCTCGGCTTCGCGCTCTACGCGACCGGCAGCGCGTTCGCGGAAGACACAAATCAAACCCCGCCCTGGGATCAGGCCGACGCCATCTACGGCGAGGATGCAATGGCGGACGCTCGCCGGGACGTTCTTGCGGAAGGCGGAGACCAGAAGAGCTTCTACATCCTCTTCAACCAGCTCGAGGCTCAGATGTCTGACGAGGGCGACAGTTTGTACTGGAACGGACAGGCTTGGTATGGGGGCGATATCAACAAGCTCTGGTTCAAGAGCGAGGGCCGCGCCTCTCTGAATGGAGAGGGCGTGGATGATGCCGAGATCCAGGCGCTCTATTCCCGCGCGGTTGCGCCTTTCTGGAATGTTCAGGCGGGCGTTCGCTACGACATCGAACCGGATAGTCTCGCGCATGGGGTCGTCGCACTGAATGGTCTGGCGCCCTACTGGTTCGAAGTCGACGCTTCCGCCTTTCTCAGTGAAAAAGGCGATGTAACGGCCCGCATCGAGGCTGAATATGAGTTGCTCCTGACCCAGCGGTTGATCTTGCAGCCTCGGATCGAAGCAAATCTTTCCGCGCAGGACATACCGGAAAGGGAAACGGGCGCGGGACTTAGCACACTCGATGCCGGCTTGCGGCTTCGTTATGAAATCAGGAGGGAGTTTGCGCCTTATGTCGGCGTCGAATGGCAAAGCGCCTTCGGTGAGACACGCGACATGATCAAAGCCGCAGGCGGTGAAGGCGACGATATCGTCTTTCTCGTGGGCCTGCGGACCTGGTATTAGGAGAACAAAATGGGCGGTTTCATAGAACCCAATATTCACCCCGTGCTGGTGCATTTTACCTATGCCCTCGGCACATCTGCAGCCTTGGCATATGTGGCTGGCCTCCTCGTACCTGCAGGCCGCTGGCGCGACAGCCTTCGACCGGCCGCCGACTGGATGCTGGCATTGGCTGCCTTGGCGGTTCTGGCCACCATCGCGGCCGGGTTTCAGGCCTATTACAGCGTTGCTCACGATGCGCCGTCCCATGAAGCGATGACAACCCATCGCAACTGGGCTGTTCCCACGGGCCTCGCATTACTGGCCCTCGCCGGTTGGCGCTGGCTGAGAAGGGCCTCGTCGCCCGGCCCGGTATTTGCGATCAGTGCCCTGGCGGTGGCAGGTCTTTTGACGGTTACAGCGTGGTGGGGAGGCACAATTGTCTACAAGTACGGACTTGGCGTGCAGACCCTTCCTGAAGCCAGCGGGCCAGGCCACGATCATGATCATGGCGGCGGAGCCGGTCATGGCGACCAAGGCACCGTAAATTCAACAGACGATCATCAAGACGCTCACGGAGCGCCTCCATCCGACACGATGGATGGATCATCGGCGAGCGGCGATGGACATGATCACGACCATACCGACGGTGCAGCTGATCGAGAAATGTCAGGCACGGTCCCCGCCGGACACGACAACTCCGACGGCCATCACGACACCAAACCGGTCTCGACTGATGAACAGGCGATCCTGGATATCATGGCCGCGATCGAAACCGGTTGGGAGACCGGCGATGGCGAACTGTTCCGACAGAACTTTCTCGACTGGTCAGGCGCCCGGTACTTTGAGTCAGGCGGCGAGAATACTGGCCTGCTCGACCTTGTCGAAAATCATGTCGAGCCCGAAAAAGATACCATTCCGGATCTCGAACTCGACTTCTCGAATATAGACGTGCAATTCGAGGGAAGTGACTTTGCATGGGCTGTCGCGGACACAGCGATCAGTGGAACGTTCAGCTCCAATGGCGAACGCCTGGAGCGTATCGGGAAACAAACGGTGCTGTTCCGCAAGGTCGCCGGCACCTGGCAGGTCATTCACACGCACTCGTCCTCTCGTGCGCCGCGATAAGGAGGAAATCCAAACTGCCGCGTGCTGGCCAAGTTGAAATGCAATCGGCAAGCGGCGATGATATTGAGTATACCCCATATGGGTATTAGGTCATGACTGTCCTGTCCTTCCCCCAGAAACCCTACTTCAAACTGGCCCATAAAGTGCGGGCTGGACATTGGTTTGAAGCTGACGCTGCTGCTTTTGTGAGCACCGAAGGCGACGTCACGGCACGGGTCGAGGCCGAATATGAGTTGCTGCTAACCCAGCGTCTGATCCTTCAACCCCGCTTAGAAGCGAGCCTTTCTGCTCAGGATATGCCTGACCTGCAACTCAGTTCTGGTTTAACCAGCGTTGATGCCGGCCTGCGCCTTCGCTACGAAATTGTTCGCGAATTCGCGCCATATATTGGCGTCGAATGGCAAAGCGCTATTGGCGATACCGCAGACTTCATTGAGGCGTCTGGAGGCGAAAAAGATCAAACGGCATTGCTCGTCGGTGTGCGAACCTGGTTCTAAACATGATGGAGATCTAAATTGGCCGATATGGGGCATATGATTTTCGGCAATCTTGGCGCGCTGATTTTTTGGGGCGTCCTGGCATTGCTGATCTATGTCGCTGTGCGTGCGACCATCAATCGGGACGGGGCGGACTCCAAGTCCAACGACCCGGTCGATATCCTCCGGCGACGATATGCGCGCGGCGAAATAGACAAGGAAGAATTTGATCGTCGCATGAAAGACCTGAGCTAACGCCGCTTGCAGACCCCACAATTCTTGAGGGGTCAGGCAAGTGTCCGGCGTATCACCCAGACAATGCCAGTCGCTGAAGATAGCGACGCTCACGCATATGGCTAACTGGGAGGCGCTTTTGGGCGATTTGATTGAACCGAACCTGCATCCGATTCTGGTGCATTTTGCCTATGCGCTTAGCCTCACGGCTTTGGCCTCTTATGTGTTGGCCGCCTTTTCGCCTGTCGAGCGATGGCGAGAGACTCTGCGCCCGGCCGCGGACTGGATGCTGGCCTTTAGTGCGATCGCAATCGTGCTGACAATCGCGGCAGGATTTCAAGCCTATTACACGGTAGATCATGACGCGCCGTCGCATGCAGCGATGACCACCCACCGCAACTGGGCTGTACCATCCGGCCTCGCCATCCTCCTATTGGCGGCCTGGCGATGGACGGGAAGAGCAAAAGCCGCCTCAGGCATTTTCGTCACAGGCTTGGCTGCGGCCGCGCTCGCCTTAACCGTCACGGCCTGGTGGGGCGGCAAAATCGTCTATGGCTACGGCCTTGGGGTCAAAAGCCTGCCGCAGGTGACAGGAGATGGCCACGACCATGATCATGGCGGCGGCGGCGTCACGGCAGATCATGATATGGATCCCATGCCAGATTTAGCGCCGACCGCGGCTGCCCATGAAAACTCCGATGGCCATCACGACGTCGCTCCAATCAGTCATGACAATAGTGATGGGCACCATGATGGAGACAGCCCGTCCACAACACCCGCGCCACAAGCTGGATCGCCGGCGAGCGTCGCTGACGCTTTCGGCGAAGCGTTAAAAGCAGGTGATGAGGCGGCGCTGCGCGCGCTGTTTTCCCCCGACGTCGTGATCGCTGAGGGCGGCGGCGCCGAGCGCTCATTCGAAGAGTATGCCGGCCATCATATGCCCGCAGACATGGCTTATACAGCCGCGGTTTCATTCGATCTCAAAGACCGAAACATTCTCGAGAATAGCGATATCGCTACGGTGATCTCTCAATCGGAGATTAATGGCGCCTATAGAGGCGAGCCCGTGCACCGCCAAGCTATGGAAACCATGGTTCTCAAACGCGACGCTGGGGTCTGGAAGATTCACCATGTCCATTGGTCATCCGCGCCGATCACCGAAGATCACGAGCACTGATAAATGGCTGGGGGTGGCCAAACACAGCTTGCGGACCCGCTGATGGGTCAAAACCACTTCACCGCGGTGCGGTGGGTGTTGGCGATCGCTGTAGTACTCGGTCATATCTGGCTCCTCACGACAGGGTTCGAACCGTTTCGCATCCACGAATGGACTGCCAGCTATATGGCCGTGAACGGGTTCTTCGTCCTGTCAGGCCTCTTGATTGCCAAGAGTCTTCATACAAGGCGCGATATGAAGGCTTATGCAGTTTCACGGTTTCTGCGGATCTACCCAGCTCTGGTGATTATACTTGCGGCTTTTGTCCTCGTCTTCGCGCCTGTCTATTCGGCCGAGGGCGGCGGATCATTGTTTCAGCCGGAGACCTGGCAATACACCTACAAAGTCTTGGCGCTTGGCGATCCCGACAGCGCGCCCGCACAGATATTCTCTCAGAATTTGGAAACCGACTTTAACGGGCCGCTCTGGACCATTCGGTTCGAGCTAGCAGCGTACATCCTAGCGGGCATCGCGTTCATGTTTGGCACCGTCAACGGCCCATGGCGTGTTCTTAGCGTCTTCTTGCTTGTGCAATCGGTCTATCTTAGCGCGCCTTTGTTCATCGATACGAGTGCGCTCCCGCCGAGCGTGATGTCCTTGCTCCGCCTCTCATCGGCCTTTCTGCTCGGAATGACGCTTTGGCAGTGGCCTATTTTGCGCAGACCGCCCCTCTTGGCGGTCGCAGGTCTGATTGCAGCGTTCGCGCTCCTTGGCGGCGGCCCCCTCGGCGAATTGTTTGCGACCCTTGCCCTCACAAGCCTAATGCTTCGAGCTGGATTGCCAAAACGTGCGTCCGTCCGCATCGCCAAAATTCCGGACTATTCGTACGGGATTTATATCTGGCACTACCCGCTTTTGCAGGTATTTCTGGTTGGACAACCAGATGTTAGCCCCGCTGTCCTGGCTATAATGACCGCGCCGCTCATTCTGCTCGTCGCGGCCACTTCGTGGCATGTCATCGAAAAGCCAGTGCTTGCTCTGAAGCTGCGCGCCCGCTCGATAAACCAAAAAACCGTATCGCCGGAGGTGGCCGCATGACCTCCGCGTCGCATTCACTGATTGAAACATTGCTTCGGGCTCAAAGCCAATTTGAGAAGCTTATAAGCAGCGCATCTGAAAACACACCCGCAACTAAGTTTGCAGAAATGGCATTCATGACGGCCGAGGTGTGCATTCTTCTTTCTGAGGCATTTGCGAAGTCGATCGAACACCGCCGAGAAAATCTCCTCAGGGCACTACGAGCGATGGCAGGTATTTTCAGAGGCCTTGAAAGAGCCTCGCTGGAAACGACGAGCAACAGCCCGAACAGGCTCGGGACCGCGTGCGGTCAATGCGAAACAGCGATCTACGCTTTTCTTAAAGCAACCGAGCCTGACACTCAGGGGAGATTGAAATGAGCGCGGCGCCCTGGTCTGGCGCGTTGGCCATCGGGGTCGGCTGGGCCGCGCTCGACGCTCGCCTTGGCAAGAACACGGCACATGCTCATTTGGCACATCAGGCCATACTCGGGCTGGATGGCGCAGTCGTGGTGACGACAAACTCAGAGATAGTAGCCCCGACCGGCAAGGCTATTCACATCCCTACTGGGCAGACCCATTCCATCGGTCCTGAGGGACGCCTGACGCGCTCGATCTATATTGACCCGCGCTTTTCCGGAATTCGAAACGATCAGCAATGCAATCAGCCTGCCTGCCTTTCGGATGATCTATCAGCCGCTCTAGAGCACATCAGCGACATTAGTCAGGCGCGCGATTGGGCGAAAAGGTTCGCGGGCCGGTTGCCTGGTTCGGCCATAGATTCACGCCTACAAAAAGCCCTTGGCAACGTTCGCGCACTCGCCAATCCCGCCGCTCTGGCGCGCGAGCTCGCGCTGTCTCCAACTCGGCTGCGAGAGATCGTCAAGGCGGACTTCGGTGTTCCGCCCAGCAACCTATTGCAATGGTTGCAATTGCTCGGCGCCGCTAAGGCAATGGAGGCGTCGTCCAGTCTCGCTGATGCAGCGGCCGCGGGCGGTTTTGCTGACCAGGCGCATTTCACTCGCCGACTGCAACAATGGTTCGGGGTGACCCCAAAAATTGGCCTGTCGGGTTTGGAGGTGTCCGTCGATGATCTCAGCTGATCCCTCACCCAACGCGGATTGGTCGGCGCGCTTGTCTTGCTCAAGACAACGATGCGGGCCCTAAGTATATATACGGAGTAACCAATACCCCCTATGGGTATTAACTCATTTTCGAAGCAACGCATCGCTGTCGCACGAATTATGTGGCGGCAACAACCAAAGAGAAGGAAAACACCATGCGCCTCATCCCCACTGGGCACGCCCTATCCATTTTTCTCGCCATCACGTTTACGCTCTGTATCGCATGGGGGTTGGTCGCACCGCCTAGTCTCCACATGCACGGTGCGTGGGAAGAGCTCCTACCCGGATTTGAATTCATTTCGGTTTCAAGCTTCTTCCTCGGCCTCATCGAGTCCTACGTTTACGGCTGGTATATCGCGCTTGTCTTCGTACCGCTCTACCGGCTGTTCAATCGCCAAAAAGCCTAATGCCAGAACTCCATTAGAGATCAGCCGCCCAACCCGGGCGCTGACCTTTAAGAGTGACACTGAAGCCAAACCCCGGAGGGGCGGATATGACCAATACCGATCATAAACATCACGACCATGGACATCATGATCACCACCACGGGGATGATCATGATTGTTGCCATGGTGGCGGAGACGCCGATGCCGGCGCGGACGGCAAATATGATCTCGTCCCGCAGGGCTACACAGGCACGGTCTATACATGCCCGATGCATCCAAACGTTCGCGACGTCCGAAACTCCGGGTGCCCTATCTGCGGCATGGCGCTGGAGCCAGAAGGTGTTGTCGTAGGCGAAGAAGACACTTCAGAACTCGACGATATGACCCGTAGATTCTGGATCAGCGCCATCTTCACCATCCCGCTTGCCATTTACGCCATGGGTGACCTGATCTCCGGCAAACCCCTCGAAGGGCTTTTGCCCGCCGGTTGGTCCCAATGGGCTCAATTCGTGCTGGCGGCTCCTGTCGTCCTCTGGGGCGGATGGCCATTCTTCGTCCGTGGTGTTCGGTCGGTACGGACGATGAACCTCAACATGTTCACCCTTATCTCTCTCGGCGTAGGCGTTGCTTTTGTCTTCTCGCTTGTTGCAACAGCTTTGCCAGGCATCTTTCCGCACGCATTTCGCAATGAGGCTGGCGAAGTCGCTGTATATTATGAAGCGGCCGCGGTGATCACGACGCTCGTATTGCTCGGGCAGGTTCTTGAGCTGCGAGCCCGAAGCGCAACATCGGGAGCAATCCGCGCGCTCCTGGAACTCACCCCGCCGACAGCAAACCGAATCGTGGCGGACGGACAGGAAGAAGAGGTTTCCGTCGACGATGTCCAGAGCGGTGACCGGCTACGGGTCCGGCCAGGCGAAAAAGTACCTGTCGACGGCGAAGTTGTTGAAGGGCGTTCGAATGTCGACGAGTCCATGATCACTGGAGAACCTATTCCAGTCGAGAAAGCAGCAGGGGATCCGATTACCGGCGGTACAGTTAACGGCACCGGATCACTCGTCATGGCCGCGACGCGCGTCGGCGAAGATACAATGCTATCGCAAATCGTACGCATGGTCGCCGAAGCTCAGCGCTCACGCGCGCCCATCCAGAAGCTCGCCGACACAGTGGCCGGCCTGTTTGTCCCGGCCGTCGTCGTGATCGCGATTATCACTTTCATCGTCTGGGCGATTTTTGGGCCTCACCCGGCCATGGCTTTTGCGATCGTCAACGCCGTGGCTGTGTTAATTATTGCGTGTCCCTGCGCGCTTGGCCTTGCAACGCCGATGTCAATTATGGTCGCCACAGGAAAGGGCGCACAGAGCGGCATTCTGATCAAAAATGCTGAAGCGCTCGAGACGTTTGAAAAAGTCGACACGATCGTCGTCGATAAGACCGGCACTTTGACAGAGGGCCACCCCAAACTTGTGACAGTCGAGCCTGCGAGTGGTCTCGCAGAAGCAGACTTCCTGGCTTACGCTGCCGCGATTGAACGCGGGAGCGAGCACCCTCTTGCGCAAGCCATCGTCAACGGGGCCGAAGAGCGCGGCGCAGCGCGCCTGAAGTCGACCGATTTTGAATCAGTCACCGGAGAAGGCGCGCAGGGCCGGGTCGATGGAAAGCTTTTCGCCATCGGCAACGCCAAGATGATGCGCCGGGTCGGTGCTTTTGACGAAACACTGAAAGCCCATGCTGAAACCTATCGCCGCGACGGCCAGACGGTGATGTTCGCCGCTCTGGACGGCAAACCGGCGGGCCTGATTGGTGTCGCCGATCCAATCAAAGAAACGACCCCTGAAGCCATAGCCGCCTTGCACAAGGCTGGCATGAAAGTCGTCATGCTGACAGGCGACAGCCTGGCAACAGCACAAGCGGTTGCACGCCAAATCGGCATTGATGAGGTAGAGGCCGATGTGTCACCAGAAGACAAAAACCGGATCGTGCGCGAACTCCAATCGAAAGGTGCGGTCGTCGCCATGTGCGGCGACGGCATCAATGACGCGCCTGCCCTTGCTCAAGCGGATATCGGAATAGCCATGGGAACCGGTACAGATGTGGCCATGGAGAGCGCCAGTGTCACCCTGGTCAAAGGCGATCTTCGCGGTGTCGCCCGCGCGCAGCGGCTGAGCCGCGCGACGATGGGCAATATTCGCGAAAACCTGTTCTTTGCCTTTATCTATAATTCGCTCGGCGTGCCGGTTGCTGCCGGCGTCCTCTATCCGTTCTTTGGACTGCTTCTCAGTCCAATTATCGCCGCCGCCGCGATGAGCCTCAGCTCATTCTCGGTCATCGCCAATGCGCTTCGATTGCGATCCGTAAAACTGTAATTTGAAAGGAGACTCTCATGTCGAAATGGATTCTTGGATCCCTGGGGGCGGCAGTCTTCGCCATCGTGGCTGGATTTGCCGTTATGAGCGGAACCGCCGGCCCGGCGAATGCGCAGACCATTACCGTCTACAAGACGCCCTGGTGCGGGTGTTGCACAGCCTGGGTCAAACATCTTCAGCGCGACGGCCTGGACGTCCGCGTCATCGAACGCGAGGACCTGGCTCCCGTGCGGGCCTCGCTTGGCGTGCCCGACCAACTTGCATCCTGCCACACCGCCGAGATTGATGGGTATGCGATTGAAGGCCATGTCCCGGCCGCGGACATCCGAAGGCTGCTGAAAGAACGTCCCGCCGGAGCGGGACTATCTGTGCCTGGCATGCCGATGGGCTCGCCGGGGATGGAAACACCAAATTCGCCTGACGCCTATGATGTGATCCTGTTCGATGGTGAGGCGCAAAGCGTATTTGCCAGCTATGTTGGCCGTTTCCCAGCCGAGCAGGCAGCGGACCAATGACGTCCGAAACCTATAAGAAAGGTTCGCTAAGCCTCGCTGGCACTGTCGCGATGGGCACAGGCGTGATGATTGGCGCTGGTATCTTTGCCCTCACCGGCCAGGTTGCGCAATTTTCCGGTCCCGGCTTCCCGCTTGCGTTTCTGATTGCAGCCTTCATCAGCGGGTTCAGCGCCTACACCTATATCAAGATGTCGAACAAATACCCGTCGGCAGGCGGCATCGCGATGATCTTGCAGAAGGCGTACGGGCCAACCACGATTGCCGCCGCCAGCGCGCTCCTGATGACCATGTCCATGATTATCAATGAAAGCCTCGTCGCGCGTACCTTTGGGGCCTACACATTGCAGCTCTTCGATGTCGCTAAAGACAGCGTTCTGGTGCCGGTGCTTGCAGTCGGGTTAATCGTCTTTGCTTTTGTGATCAACATATCCGGCAACAAGATAATCGGCGGCGTGTCCAAAGTCGCGGCCGTGCTCAAAGTCGGCGGGATACTGGTCTTTGCTGGCGCAGCGCTCTGGGCGTCAGGCCTCTCCTTCGAAGCGGCATCCTCTGCGACCACTGAGCAGACCGGACCCGCCGGTTTCCTGGCCGGTGTCGCGCTTGCAATCCTGGCCTTTAAAGGCTTCACGACGATCACGAATAGCGGCGACGAGGTCCAGAACCCCAACAAGAATGTCGGCCGGGCGATCATCTGGTCGCTGGCCATCTGCCTCGTCGTTTATATGGCTGTGGCACTGGCCGTCGGCTCTTCGCTGACGCTGGACGAGATTGTTGCAGCCAAGGACTTTTCATTGGCCGAAGCCTCGCGCCCGGCCTTTGGCGATCGTGGCGTGGCGTTCACCGTGATCATCGCGATCATAGCCACAGCGTCCGGACTTCTGGCCAGCGTGTTCGCCGTCTCACGTATGCTCGCCATGCTGACGAATATGAACCTGATCCCGCACAAGCATTTTGGCATGCCCGGCGGCATCCAGACGCATACGCTCGTCTACACCGTCGTGCTCGCTGCCTTTCTGGCCGCCTTCTTCGATCTTGGCCGGATCGCCTCACTCGGCGCGATCTACTATCTGGTCATGGATATCATCATCCATTACGGTGTAGTGCGGTATTTGCGCGAGGATGTCGGTGCCCGCGCCTGGGTCCTGATCGCCGCCATTCTGTTCGACTTAATCGCGCTTGGCGCATTCCTCTTCATCAAGGCCAGTGCTGACCCGATGATCGTTGTGATCGCACTGGGCTCCATGGCGGCAATCTTTGCCTTCGAAGCCCTCTACCTGGGCCGGATCCGCGGCAAGGAGGCGCCCGATCATGCGCACTCACATTCGTGACTTGCCAGGGACACATAACTGATGCGCCTGCTCGATCGCCCCATAATCTGGATTGTGATTTTCGGCTTCCTCACTGCCTTTGTCTGGGAGGCTTTGCAGATGCCTTTCTATGCAATGGATCACCTTAGCCACCGGCAGATGACCATGACCTGCGCCGTCGCGTCTATCGCGGACGCCGGTCTGATGGCGCTCGCTTACGGTCTTGCGGCGCGGGTTGGGTCGCCGGGCGTCTCGAACCCCATGCCGCTCCTGATCTATGTGGGCGCCGGTTTGACTGCGACTGCGCTGGTCGAACAGGTCGTGGTCAGTGCATCCTGGGGCTGGCGCTATAGCGAAGCCATGCCGGTCATCCCCGGTACGACTATTGGCATTGTCCCACTCTTGATGTGGATCATGGTACCCTTAGTAACACTCTGGCTGGCGCGGCGCATGACGAGGCGCGCAGCATGATCCTGGCTATTCTCATCACCAGTTTCACCTTCGTGCTGTCAGGCGCTTTGCATTACGTGATGGTCTCAAGCGCGATCCGGCACCTTGGTGCGGCGACCTATCATCGCGGGTGCAAACTCGTTATCGCGCTCTGCGTGTCTGGTATCGCGCATATAGGAGCGGTCAGTCTCTACGCCCTCGCATATGGTGCAGGCCGCGCGTTGGGCATTGGCGATCTGCGCGGCGAAACCCCGGCGACCGCGATGGATGTCTTTTACTTCTCATTGGTCAGCTACACCTCGCTCGGCCTCGGCGATATCGTCCCAACCGGACATTTGCGCCTGATTGCAGGCGTCGAGGCACTGAACGGATTCCTGCTGATCAGCTGCTCGGCAGCCATGCTGTTCCTGTTCATCAGGGATGGGGACAAGGCCAAATCACCATGAACCGTTCGCCCCACCTTTCCATACACCTGAACCTGAAATGCTCCGCCCCACTGTGCGTCATTCAGGGAATAACCGCAGCCATACGTATTATTGGGGGAAAGGGACGCGAATGACTCGCCATTTCAAGCGCTATGGCCTGATTGCTATCGTCATTGTCTTCCTTGCGGCGGCGATCCTCGGCTGGACACAGCTTCAGGACCCCCACGAAGAGCAGGGTCATATTGAAGTCTTCGGCAATGTCGATGTGCGCCAGGTCAATCTTGGGTTCAAAATCCCGGGCCGGCTTGCAGAGATGAAGGTTGAGGAGGGCGACCAGGTCGCCGCGGGTGACGTGATCGCGGCGCTTGAACCGGTTGACTATGATAATGAAGTGAAATTGGCCCAGGCGCGCGTCGCAAGATCACAAGCAGCGCTCAATGTGCTGCTCGCTGGCGCGCGGCCCCAGGAAATCGCACAAGCTGAAGCGCTGCTGGCTGAGGCTGAAGCGGCGCTGAAAGTGGCTGAAACGACTCTTTCCCGGCAAACCTACCTCGCTGAACGCGACATCGCCTCTCATCAGGCGCATGAGGAGGCGGAGGCGCGCCGCGGCGGCGCGGTCGCCCAGCGCGATGCTGCCTCAGAAGGCCTCGAACTCGCCCGGATCGGACCGCGTGCGGAAGACATTGATCAGGCGCGCTCGGTCCTGGCGGCTGAACAGGCGGCGTTCGCACTCGCTGAGCAACGCGTTGCCGACACGGTGCTAACCGCGCCCAATGACGGGGTCATCCTGACCCGCGTCCGTGAACCAGGTTCGATCATAGGCGCGGGAGAAACAATCTACACCCTGACCCTGACCTCGCCGGTCTGGGTGCGCGCCTATATTGAAGAACCCGATCTTGATCTGATCCAGGCCGGGATGGACGCAGAAATCCGCACAGATTCCGGGCACGTCTATCACGGCCAGATCGGTTACATCTCACCCGTTGCCGAGTTCACGCCCAAAACAGTCGAGACGCGGTCATTGCGCACAAGCCTCGTCTACCGCGTGCGTATTATTGCTGAGGACCCCGAAAACCGTCTCAAACAGGGCATGCCGGTTACCGTATTGCTCAGCCCGGACAGGACTCGTTGAGCGTGCCCGGTCCGCTCGTCCAGATTGATCAACTCACCAAGCGTTTTGCCCAGGGCAACCTGGCCGCGCTCGACGACGTAACAGCCAGCGTCAGCGCTGGCGAAGTGACCGGCCTTGTTGGCCCGGACGGCGCCGGCAAGACAACGCTCCTGCGACTGATCGCAGGCTTGCTGGTTCCCAATACGGGCAAAATCACCGTTCAAGGCCTTGATCCCGTCAGCGATGCCCGCGCCGTCCACCGGATCGTGTCGTACATGCCGCAGCGGTTTGGTCTTTACGAGGATCTCAGCGTCCAGGAGAACCTGACTCTGTATGCCGATCTGCGCTCGGTTACAGGCGCGGACCGCGATGACGCCTTCGAACGTCTTCTGCGCTTTACCGGCCTCACGGACTTCAAAAAACGACTGGCCGGGGCGCTGTCCGGAGGCATGAAACAAAAACTCGGCCTGGCTTGCGCACTGATCAAGACACCCGATCTGCTCCTGCTGGATGAACCGAGCGTCGGAGTCGATCCAATCTCGCGGCGCGAGCTATGGCGCATGGTCTATGACCTTGTCGACCAGGGTATCGGGGTTGTCTGGAGCACCGCCTATCTCGATGAAGCTGAACGGTGCGCGCGCGTATTGCTCCTGAATGAGGGCTCATTGCTTTATGCAGGCTCGCCGCAAGATCTGACCGACCGCGTCGCGGGACGAACCTACCAGATCCGTCATATCAGCACCGATCGGCGAAAGGTTCTGAGCGAAGCGACAAAGCTTGACGGCGTGATCGATGGCGTCATTCAGGGCAGCCGCGTCCGACTGGTCCTGGCTGAGGGCGCTGAACCGCCGTCCCTGGACCTGCTGGATGCTGGCGATCAGTCGGAAATGGCACTCACACCGCCGCGCTTCGAAGACGCCTTCATGGATTTGATCGGAGGCGGTTTCAAAGCCAACTCGCCCTTTGCCGACCGTCAGGACGCGGCCACCCACACGGTTGATAAAGTGGTCGAGGCGAACGCGCTGACCCGCCGGTTCGGAGACTTCATCGCCGCAGACGATATAAGTTTTGACGTCGGGCGCGGCGAGATTTTCGGCCTGATCGGACCGAACGGCGCTGGCAAGTCGACGACATTCAAAATGCTGTGCGGGCTGCTTCGGCCAAGCGCTGGCTCTGCTCGCGTTGTCGGTCTCGACCTTCAAAACGCGCCCAGCAAAGCGCGCGGGCGGATTGGCTATATGGCCCAGAAATTCTCGCTCTATGGCGATTTGAGCGTGCGCCAGAATCTGGACTTCTTCGCCGGTGTTTATGGCTTGCGCGGCCAGGTCCGCAAGGCGGCGATCGAACGTATGATCGATACGTTTGGACTATCCGATAAGCTGATCGTGAATGCGCTCAGCCTGCCGCTTGGCTATAAGCAACGTCTGGCGCTTGCCTGCGCGGTGATGCACGACCCCGACGTCCTGTTTCTTGATGAACCGACATCTGGCGTCGATCCTCGCACACGCCGCGAGTTCTGGACCCATATCAATGCTATGGTTGCCAATGGTGTGACCATTATGGTGACGACGCACTTTCTTGACGAGGCCGAGTATTGCGATCGCATCGCTCTCATCTATCGTAGCCGGATGATCGCATCCGGGTCGCCGGACGATCTGAAGGAGAGCGCCCGCGCCCATGGTCTGGAAGACCCCACGCTAGAGGATGCCTTTATCGCGCTTGTCGAACAAAGCGATCGGGAGCGCGAAGCGGCATGACACCGCACGCGCCTTTCTCGCACAAATGGCGGCGCCTGACGGGTTTGATCACCAAGGAGTCGCGCCAGGTTCTGCGCGATCCAAGTTCGGTTCTGATCGCGGGCGTGATGCCGCTTTTGCTTCTATTCCTGTTTGGATATGGCGTGACCTTCGATCCACGCGAACTCGACGTCGCGCTTGTGGTGGAGCAGCAATCATCCGAGACAGCGAGTTTTCAGGCGGCTCTTGAAAACTCGACCTTGTTCGAGGTCGAGGTCGGACCCGATCGACGCCTGTTTGAGAGAGATCTGTCGCTTGGCAAGATTGGTGGTTTGATCGTCCTGCCTGCCGATTTTTCTGCGAAGGCGTTTCGCGCGGACAGCGCACCCGTCCAGGTCATCGTTGACGGGAGCGATCCGAATACCGCCTATCTCGTCAGCGGCTATGTTGAGCTCTTATGGGGTAACTGGCTGGAACAGGAATGGATCAGGCGGGGACGCCCGGCCCTGCCGCCGAGCGTGCAGCTTCAGCCGCAAGTCTGGTTCAATCCGGAAATCTCGAGCCGCAACTATCTTGTGCCGGGATCGGTTGCGATCATTTTGACGACAATTGGCGCTCTGCTTACGGCACTGGTCGTCGCACGCGAATGGGAACGCGGTACGATGGAAGCCCTGCTCGCGACACCGGTTGGGATTTTCGAATTGCTGATCGGAAAACTGGTGCCCTATTATCTGCTTGGGATGGGCTCTATGGCCCTTGCGGTCATCACCGCTGTTTGGTTGTTTGGCGTGCCGTTCCGCGGGTCTCTCGGCGTCCTCATCCTGTCTTCGTCCTTGTTCATGCTGTGCTCGCTCGGTCAGGGTTTGCTCATATCAACCCTCACCCGAAACCAGTTGGTCGCGGCGCAGGCATCGGTTCTGACCGCCTTCCTGCCTGCCTTCTATTTCTCCAATTTCGTGTTTGAAATTGATAGTATGCCGCTGGCCCTGAGGCTCATCAGTTACGCGGTTCCTGCCCGCTATTATGTTTCTACATTGCAAACCGAGTTTCTCGCGGGCGATGTCTGGAATGTTATCCTGGCGGATCTGGCCGGGCTTGGACTCTTTGCCCTGATTGTCTTCGGACTTACTGCGCTGACCACGCGCACACGGCTGGAGTAGGAACATGTTTCTGCGTATCCTGTCTCTCATCATCAAGGAACTTCTCGCCAGCGCACGAGATCCCCAAACCCGGTGGGTCGTTCTCTTCTCTCCGCCTTTCCTTCTGGTGATCTATGCCTTCGCAATTACCCAGGAAATCTCCAGCGTGAATTTGGGCGTGTACACGCAGGATCGCGGCGCTGAGGCGCGTGCACTGATCAGCAGGTTCGAGGGGTCTCCAATTTTCGAAGATATCATCTATCTGCGCAGCGACTCAGAAATCCCGGCGGCTATCGACGCGCGATCCGTTGATCTGGTGCTACGAATCGGGCCCGACTTTTCTCGGACCCTGGAACGCGGCGAACACGCGACTGTTCAGTTGATCCTGGACGGGCGAGCCTCCAATGCCGCGCAGATTCTGGCCGGGTATTCAGGCCGGATCGTGCAGAATTTCAATGAGGAGACGGCTGCAGCACTCGGCATTCCGCCGCTTACAAAGTTGGTAACCCGGGTCTGGTACAATCCCAATCTCGACCCGCTTTGGTCTGCGGTACCGGCATTGTTCGCCGTGCTGACAGCCATTGTCGGGTTCATGGTCTCGGCGCTGTCGATTGCGCGTGAACGCGAGCTTGGCACATTCGAGCAGCTGCTGGTTTCTCCATTGCGACCGACGGAAATCCTCATCGGAAAAGCGGTTCCTGCACTTCTGATCGGACTGGCCAGCGCAACTGCGATGCTGATCCTGGGCTGGCTGGTGCTGGATGTCCCGCTACGCGGATCATTGATCCTCCTCTATGCCAGCATGGTCGTCTATCTGGCGGCGATCATTGGGATCGGTCTGTTCATTTCGTCCCTGGCGGCGACACAGCAACAAGCGATCATTGGTCTCTTCATCTATATGATGCCGGCTGTTTTGCTGTCGGGCTATGCAACTCCGGTCGCGAACATGCCTGATTGGCTGCAGGTTTTGAGCGAGACCAATCCGATCATGCATTTCATCGTGATCAGCAAGGCCGTCTACATGAAGGACGCGCCTGCCGAACTCTTCATCCATCACACCTGGCCCATGGCGGTGATCGCGGTCGTAACGCTCACTGCAGGTGCCTGGCTATTTCGCAGGCGCATGTCCTGAACAACAAATAGGCAATCCGGGAGAAAATCATATGTGTCTGTCAGCAGAAGTCAGTTTCATCGCCGCCGCCGGGCTTATTCCAGCTGGTATGCTCAGCATTCGGCAAGCCTGGCGGGGCGACCGGCGCTATCTGCCCCTGGCAACCCTGCCGCTGTTGTTTGGAATTCAACAATTGGCCGAAGGCGTGGTCTGGGTCGCCGGGTCCAGCCAGAACACCGAACTGATCGCAAGTGCCTCTCTCCTATACATGTTTTTTTCCTGGTTGGCCTGGCCGGTCTGGATTCCGGTCTCGACCTTCGCCCTCGAACCGGCCCGGCGTAAACCCTATTTCCTCGTCTTCGTAATAGCCGGCGCGATGTTGGGCGCACTGCAATACATTCCCTATTTTGCGCACGAGGGCTGGCTCAATACCCGCTTCCTGTCGCATGTAATCGTCTATGAAGGCACCGAACTCCTCGATTTTGTCGGACGCCGAGAGATTACCTATGCGATCTATGTGTCAGTTGTGATCCTGCCACTTTTACTATCATCGGTACGCGGCGTGCGTATCTTCGGTTTTCTCGCGTTTGGCGTTCTCATCACAACCTATACGTTCTTCGCATACGCCTATGTTTCGGTCTTCTGTTTCGGCGGGGCGGTCATGTCATCCTATCTGGTCTGGATGATGTACCGGGGTGACGGTTCGAAACACGGCACACGACCTCAAACAACACCTGCGTGAGCCAGAAGTGATGGCACTCGACCCATTCGCCATTGCCGGCATTGACACCGCCCGCCTGACACGCGTGAGCAGTCGTTTCGAGCCGCGTTTGGCGTCCGCAGTGTCGGCCCGTGTCGCAAAATGCAGGAAATAGGTGCATCGCTTTTTTAGAGTGGGTGAAGACCGGCGCCTTCTGAGCCCCCCTCAGAAGGATAGCTCAACGCCCATCAGGAACTCAAACGGCTTTCCCGGGCGAAGACCGGCCGGGTCTATTGAGGCAACATACACGTCGTCAAAAAGTTTCTCGGCCTTTACCCGCACGCGGATGCGATCCGTCAGGTCACTCCATATTGCAGCATCCGCCACCCAACGCGCCTCGATGAGTTGCGCCGCCTCGATTGCGCCCTGCCCGGCGCGCCCGTGCATCGGACACATAGTTTGCCGACAGATCCCTACCCCAGCGATTGGTCTCGACACCTGCGTTCCATGTCAGCTGTTTGTCGGACACATAGGGTAACTTGTCCCCAGCGGCGACATAATCCCACGGTACATAGTCGCGCTCGAAACGCCGCTGGAATTTTGCATCTGTGAGCGTATAGACGAACCCTGGCGGAAGGGCGAATTCTACCCCCAAAAGGGTTGCCGCATCACAGCTGGCAGTGGCTTACATGGACTTGCACGCTCACTTCACCGCCATTGAACGGGTCACCAAAGTACAGTCGTCGCCGAACGACGCCGTGCAGGTTCCGATAGTCGCTGACAATCCGGATACGGGACATGCTCTCTTATATGATCAGCTCAGTGCGCAGGCTCGCATCCGCAACGAGGCGCCGCTGCAATCCCGGTTCAACCTGATATGCCAGCGCGAACACATCGGGCATACGGGCGGGCTTGCCGGTGGAAAGCGCGATACAGACATATTTGGATGCGCCCAGAATCAGTGTTTGATGATCATCTGCCCGCACGACCTGGAAGTACCGATTGGCTCGCAATCTGCCATCATTGAACGTTATCCAGTTTGCGATGATGACCCCGTCGCCAAGTCGCGCAGGCCGCTGATAAACCAGCCTAGTTTCCCGAACCGCCATACCTCGGTCCAGATCGACGCACGCTTCAGCGGGCAGTCCAACCGACGCTGAATGTTCCATGGCGCAGTCATTCATCCATTTCAGATAAACTGCATTGTTCACATGGCTGAACGCATCAATGTCTGACGCAGCGACAGTCAAGCGAGATGTGAATGCGTCGGAAAACAGGAGGCCGCTCTGCTGATCGACAGGCATGACTTCTACCTCCCTCTTCGCTGAATATGATCATGTGCTTCCGCGGCGTTCAATTCGCGCGTCGAATTTCCGGTGCGGACATAATATTTCGAGGTATCCGACAAGACGAGAAAGACTGGTTCTGCGGCGCGCTCTACGAGCACCCAGCATATTGTCATGTCGTCGATCTTCAGGAACCGGCACCTGATCAGCGTGCAAGCGACACCCCCCAGATACGTCTTTACGATCCCCGTCAAGGCGCGCTCAAATTCATCAACTGACGGCTGCCGAAGCGTTTTAAGATCCTGTTCAATTCCGGTCAGCTCGCCTGCATCTGTCACGCCGATTAGGAGACGACCGCCTTCATGGTTCATCAATCCAGCGATTGTCTTGGCAATGACTTGCTCAAGACTTCTATTGGTCCTCGATTCATTGATATCCCACCGCAAAGTGGATTTGAACTCGGTGAATTCGTTCTCACCTCCGGCAATGACACTTGGCAATGCCGTTTGGAGATCCTCAAGGAGTCCCTCAGCTTTACGCAACTGAACAGAGAGTGCACGTGTCAGAACGGCAAAGACCATTCCGATTGCCGCGCCGAGTGCAGCGAAAATGCCATTCATAGCCATGAGATGGTAAACTGGCGCGCCACTCACCCGCTCCCAGGCAAATCGGCCAAAGTCAGAATATTCGGGTGAAAACAGAGCGCCATACTCCATCCACAAGACGAGCGTAATGATGGGGTGAAGAACAATGACCCCTATGATCGCGCCCATGGCGGCATAAAGAAGAAAATGCCGTACAGGACGGTAAAGTCCGATTCCTGAGCGTCCAAGAGCAAGACGGCGTGTCAAACTGATTCCTCTCTCAGGCCGCGAACCGAGTTGATGATGAGGGTGCCAGCCGCACCTGCAACAATCGCCTCGATATCCTTCAATGCACCGATCGCTGCTTTTGCGCCGCTATGGCGCACAAACGCGCAGGCAGCTCTGACTTTTGGGCCCATTGATCCTGCCGGGAACTCATACGTGTCCAGAGCATCAGGCCCCGCTTCTATAATGCGCCGCTGTGAGGGTTGCCCCCAGTCGACATAGACCGCATCGACATCGGTCGCCATGATGAAGAGATCCACTTCAAGTTCGCGGGCCAGCAACGCGCTGGCAAAATCCTTGTCGATGACGGCTTCAACTCCCTTGAGCCGACCATCTTCTCCCCGGATTGTCGGAATCCCCCCTCCACCGGCGCAGATAACAATTACGCCGCGGTCGAGCATCCATTTGATTGGATCCAGTTCAAGAATTTTCTGAGGTTTGGGCGACGCAACAACCCGGCGCCAATCCTGACCATCCGCTTTGATCTGCCATTTTTTTTCGGCCGCAAGACGTTCTGCATCAGCCCGGGAATAAACCGGTCCGACAAATTTGCTCGGCGCGTCAAACGCCGGATCAAGCGTATCGACCTCGATCATGGTGAGCAGTGTCGCGATCTCTTTGTCCCCTTGCAGGCAGTTTCGAAGCTCGCGCTCGATCACGTACCCGATCATGCCCTCGGTCTCGGCGCCGAGAACATCCAAAGGGAAGGCTTCGTCTGGCTTGTAGGCCGCCCCTTGCAGTGCCAGCAATCCGACCTGGGGCCCATTGCCATGCGTAACAATCAGTTCGTGATTCCGAGCCAGGGGGGCAAGCGCGCTTGCTGCAATTTTTACATTGGCGCGCTGGTTTTCGACCGTCAGCGCTTCACCGCGTTTCAAAAGGGCGTTTCCGCCAAGGGCAACCAGTATACGCATGGATCAACCGCCGATCGTGGCCACAAGAATGGCCTTGATCGTGTGCAGCCGGTTCTCGGCCTGTTCGAACTGGATTCCCGCGGGCGATTCAAAGACCGCGTCAGTAACTTCCATTTCGGATATCCCGAATTTCTCCAGCATGTCCCGGCCGACGTCGGTTTCTGCATTGTGGAATGCCGGCAGGCAATGCATGAATTTGGTTGTCGGCTTGCCTGTTGCCGCCATCAAATCGGCATTGACCTGATAAGGCCTGAGCAATTTGATCCGTTCTTCCCAGACCTCGGCTGGCTCGCCCATCGACACCCAGACATCAGTATTGATGAAGTCACAGTCCTTGACGGCTTCGACCGGGTCTTCGGTGATCGTCAGCCGGGCTCCATACCGGGCTGCCAGCTCTTTGGCAGGCTGCAAATAGTCGTCGCTTGGCCAGAGGCTCCCGGGCGAAGCGATGCGGACATCCATACCCATCAGACACCCGGCGATCATGAGGGAATGACCCACATTGCTATGGGCATCGCCGACAAAGGCGTAGGATATGTCGCGGAGCGGCTTGTCGGCATGTTCGTGCATCGTCATCAGGTCCGCCAGCATCTGGGTCGGGTGCCATTCATCCGTCAGACCGTTGAATACGGGCACGCCCGCATAGGCGGCAAGTTCTTCGACCTTTCCCTGCCCAAACCCGCGATATTCGATCGCATCGTACATTCGCCCAAGGACCCGAGCCGTGTCCTTCATTGATTCCTTGTGACCGATATGCGAGCCGGACGGCCCGAGATAGGTAAAGCCTGCTCCCTGATCCATGGCCGCAACTTCGAACGCACACATCGTACGCGTCGAGGCCTTCTCGAAGATCAGGCAGATATTCTTGCCTTTCAGGCTTTGGTGTTCGATGCCGGAATATTTCGCGCGTTTCAGATCACGCGACAGATCGAGAAGATAGCGCATTGCGCGCTGGTCGAAATCCAGCAGTTTCAGGAAACTGCGTCCTTGAAGATTATAGGCCATTATACGTCCTCATCATGAATATACGGGTGCCAAACGGGCACTTAAAAATCGACCGGATCGCGCCAGACCGGGCAGGTCATGCAATGGCCGCCGCCGCGGCCTCGCCCGAGTTCGGATCCACGGATCGTGATCACTTCGATACCGGCTTTGCGCAGGAGCGTGTTGGTCGATGTGTTGCGGTCGTACGCGACAACGACCCCCGGTTCGAGGGCGACGACATTGTTGCCGTCGTCCCATTGCTCGCGCTCCTGATTGTAGGCGTCGCCGCCCGTTTGAACGATGTTCAGCTTTTTGAGCCCAAGCGCCTCAGCCGCTATCACAAAAAGGTGACGGCTCTCCTTTGTGACGCATACGTGGTCGGGCTTGTCGCAGGGTTGCAATGTATAGCATTGGATCTGGTCGCAAACCTCGACAAAAGCCGTCGCGACATCCCGGTCACAATGGGAAAAGACCGTGTCCAGGTGCATCGCGCTGCGTGCGCGCGGCATCTGACAGGCGATGACACGGGTCGCGGCCCCGTTTTTAAACAAGGCGCGCGCCACTTGTCCAACCGCCTGCGGGCTGGTGCGTTCGCCCATCCCGATAAGGACAGTGCCGTTGCCCCATGGCATGACGTCGCCGCCCTCCAGCGTCGCGGGGCCGTGATCGGTATCCGGATCGCCCCACCAGACTTTGAAATCACCGTGTGCAAATGCCGGGTGAAATTTGTAGACAGCGGCGACGAGCAGCGTTTCGGGCCGCCGCGCGGGCCAGAACATCGGGTTCAATGTCAGGCCGTTGCCGATCCAGCAACTATTGTCGCGCGGGAACTGCGTGTTTGGCAGTGGCGGTATGACAAATCCGTCCGGACCCAGATAGCTGCCGAACATGTCAGTGGCCTTAAACGGCAGGTCATGAACGGCAATTCCGCCTATCAGAAACACCGCCAGTTGATAGGGGGGAAGTTCGCTCAGCCAGGCGCGCAACTCCTCCGGCATGCCGACGCCGACCTGGTCGTCGGTCACCCGCCGGTCGAGGATCCAGTTGCGGGCCTCAGGCATCGCGACAATCTCACTCAAGAGGTCATGAAATTCGTAGACTTCAACCCCGCGATTGGCCATTTTCATGCGAAAGTCGGCATGATCGGTTCTGGCTTCCTGCACCCAGAGAACATCATCGTAGAGCAACGCATCGGCGTTTGCGGGCGTTAGCCGTGAGTGCGCGAGCCCTGGCTGACAGGTAATGACTTTGCGCAGCTTGCCGATTTCAGAATGTACACCGAAGCCTGTCATTGGAGAGGTCCTTTCAAAAACACGTTGAATTGCGGTTCAGTATGCGGCGTTGAAGACTGTGCCCGCTCAGTTGATCAGGGTTGCGATCGTCAGAGACCCCATAACCAGGACGACCAGCCCGAGCAGGAGCGGCCACATGAACCGGAGCCAGCGCTGGTAGGGCACACCGCCAATCGCGAGTGCTCCCATGACGACCGCAAAGGTCGGGTTGATGAGGTTCACCAGCCCGTTCGCCGACTGATAGGCGGTCACCACAAGCGAGCGGTCAACGTCCGAGAAATCGGCAAGCGGTGCCATGATTGGCATGCTCAAGACGGCAAGACCCGAGGACGATGGTACCAGGAAGGACAATCCAAGCTCTATCCCGAACATGGTGTTGATGAACCCGATGGGCCCGAGCCCGCTCAAGGCGCCTTCGCCCGCATGCAGGATCGTGTCCGTCATCTTGCCTGCGTCCATGATCACCACGATTCCGCGTGCAATGCCGATTATGAGCGCCACGCCGAGAAGGTCTTTCGCGCCCGCCATGAAGGCGTCGATAAAGCCCTCTTCACCCATCCAGGAGGCGACCCCGACAAGGATAGATGCAGCGATGAACAGGGCCGACATCTTGTCCATCCACCAGCCTTGCGAAGATACGCCCCATATCATGATGGCGAAGGTCGCAGCGAAAATGATCAGGGTCAGGATTTGTGATCGTGAGAGCGGCGCGTCCGGATCATGGCCGTCGCTCTTGAAGCGGGCAGCGATTTCGTTTTTCTTGTCGGCGATGATCGATTTGGAGGGATCTGCTCTCACCTTGACGGCGTAGCGCATCACGTAGGCCGAACAGATCGCCCAGCCTGTTACCAGAATGAAAACCCGCAGGGTCAGCCCGTCCGTAAACGCGATGCCAGCCGCGTTTGAAGCGATAACCGTGGCGAACGGGTTTATCGTCGAACCGAGGACGCCGATCCCCGCCCCGAGCAGGATAACGGCAACGGCGACGACGGCATCAAACCGGGCGGCCAGCATGACCGGTATCAGGAGCCCATAAAAGGCGAGCGATTCTTCGGCCATGCCATAGGTCGTGCCGCCAACAGCAAAGAAGGCCATAAGGATCGGGATCATCCAGATCTCTCGCCCCCTCAAGGCCGACATGCAGCGTTCGATTGCATGATCGATGGCGCCTGTCCGGGTCACAACGCCGAGAAATCCACCGATGATGATCACGAACAGCGCGACATCGATAGCCTGCGCTTGATTGCTGTCCGGGTTATAGAACCCGCCAATCGGTGCGAGAAATACATCGACAATCCCTTGCGGGTTGGCATCAACGGTTTCGTATGTCCCTGGAATCGGTACCTCACGGCCCAGTTCCGCATTCTCCGCTCGCTGATATTGCCCTGCCGGTACAATCCATGTCCCCAACGCAACGAGGGCAATGAGCGCGAACAGGATTGTATAGGCAGTTGGAAACTTGAAGCCCTTCGATGGGGCCTGTGCATCGTCCGTTTCAATTGAGTCTGACATGTTTTCAGCCCCTCTCCTAGAATGCGACGGATGCGTAGAGCATGAAGTGAGACCAGGTCTCATCACCGCCCGTAAATTGTTTGGCGCCGTCGCCCGGCACCATCACAGCGGCTGCCGCCGACAGGAACAAGCGATCGGTCGCCTGCCAGTCGAGGAAGATATCGACTTCGTCTCCGAACGCCTCATCGTCCACACCGATCTGGCCAGGTTCATCCAGAGTGAAATTGAGCCAGGAAGCGGTCAGCGACACGGTGTCAGTCAGCGTGGCAGAGCCTTTGACCATATGGGTTTTCTGGTTGGAGTTCCCGAAAATCCAGTTGCCCGTGATCTCACCCTGATACCATTGGCCGTAATCGGTGAAGCCGTAGGCGAGCGGTACGAATTCTTCATTTTGCGGCGTCGACGGATCATCGCCTGTGACGACGGCGTAGCGATAGGTGATTGTCGGCTCAAACGGCAAGCTATCGAGCTTGTAGCGGCCTTGAAGGTAGCCGCCTTGGCCCTCATAGAAACCGGCCCCTTCCTGCAGGGCGTACTCGCCAGAAAATGTTAACCGGTCAGAGACGTCAATCGCGGCGCGCACATCGTAGGTTTTCAGTTCCTCGGCTGTGTTTGCGGTGACCGGGTCATCAAAATGGGCAACTTCGACATAGGTTGCGCCAATTGAGGCGCGCTCGGAGATGTCATACTCGGCATTGACCCCGCCGACATGCGCCTTGATACCGGCCCGGCCCGGATTGTTGCCAAGCCAGAACCCTTCCAGCAGCAGATCTCCTTGCTTCAGGCGAACGAGGCCGCTGCTGCGCGACGCCGAACGGGCACCCAGGTAGAAGCCGCCTCGGTCGCCGCCATCACGGCCACCATCCTTGATCAGGAAGCCGGTACCAATTTCATAGTCAAAATCGCCGCCGATGACCTCGAAGAAATCATCTTCGCCAAGTTCTGCCTTCCAGCCGACATAGAGCTTTTCGAGCGTCGCCTTGCCGGGGTCGCTGATCCCGGCGGCGAAACCTTCTGCGCTCTCGCCGTATGTCTTCGTCCCGACAGCAGACAGGCCGGCTGACAATTCCCCCCCAAATACATTTTTCAATGTCAGGTACAGTTGCGGCTCAACTGCGAACTCCGCCCATGTGCTTGTATCGACACCGATGTTCGCTTCGGGCTCTCCAAACCAGGGATTGCTTTGCGCAAAAACGACTGTGGCTGCGTCGAGACCAACATCAATGGCGACAACGTCACTGTCGTAGAGATTGATCTGGGCCATGGCTGGAAGGGCCGCAACGCCGAGTCCAATAATTGACAGAAGCGCTGTTCTGCAGGCAGGGCCCCGGGGACAATGCGCACGCACGTGTGAGTGAGGCGTATACGTGTCGGCCTTGAGGTTTCTCATCATCGGTGTCTCCAATGCGCATGGGACCAAGCCTGCCGCAAATGGGAGCGATCAGCCTTTATGGTGATACGGCATGGACGCCACCTTCCCTCACTCATTACACCGGGAACTTACACAGCCGCCGTTTTTCAATACAGTTGAAACATTCAATACTGGCGGGTTTGCTCCGCTCTAGGGTCGGGTGATGACCAAGTTACCAGCTCCTAACTACACGCCCGCACTCGGCCCTCATGGTTCGATAGAACTTTATGATCGCGCCATTGCTCTCCTGACCCGTGAGAAAACATGGCGAGCCAGGCTGCTCGTCGCTTTGGCCCCCAGAGGCGGAGAGACAATCATCGATATCGGCGCGGGCACTGCGAGCATGGCGTGTCTGATCAAAACAACGCAGCCTGGCATTCGCATGATCGCAATTGATCCGGACCCCGACATACGAACGATCGCCGAAGCGAAAGCGGTAAGAGCTGGAGCCGCTATCGAATTCGTAACCGCGATGGGCGACAAAAAGATTGACCACATTGTCCGGCCGGGAAGCGCGGACAAGATTCTGATCAGCCTCGTGCTCCACCAGTGCCCGGTCTCTGTTAAAACAAGTATCCTCGCAAACGCTTTTCGCCTCCTCAAACCCGGTGGCGAGTTGCTGATCGCTGATTACGGTCGGCAGCGCTCAATACCGATGAAGCTTGCTTTCAACCTGGTCCGCCTGACCGATGGCTATGCCGACACCAGAGCCAACAAGGACGGCCGGCTGCCCGAATTCATGCGGGGTGCGGGATTTACGCATGCCAAAGAGCAGAGCGTCACGCTCACGCCGACCGGATCGATCTCCATCTATTCGGGCACCAAACCCTAGGCTCACTGCCAGGCGGTTTGGCGCCGCGACGTACCGATCTTGCAACGCACACGCCTCGGTCCACGCCATCACGGTTTCAATAGAGCGCCGATCCAATACCGAGGGCGGCATTGGTCTTCGCGATGGATTTTTGTGAATCTGTCGAAAGCCCTGTCAGCGCCCTGATCGCATCAATCGTTTCCGGGATGACGATCGCCTGATTGTCGACCATATAGGCATAAAAGAGTTCATTATTCTGAATCGTAACCAGGTCTTCCCAAAGAGCGACTTCGTATAGGTTGTCATTTGGACGTTTCAGGTCGGCCATGAGTTCCTTGACACTGTTTATACCCGTCAGTCCGTCGTCCAGTCTGACCATGGCGATACGCGTCGAAGAGTGAAATGCCGCCAATACCTCCTCTCGGTCGGCGGCGCGCGACAGTTCAACGTTCCAATAATGCAGATGCGCAAGTGTTTCCGGCACCTTGACCGCCATCGTCACGACATCGAAATCCGGATCGACGCTTTGGGCATCCGGGCCTTGATGGCTTGGAATGCTTTGTTCCGGGACTAGCGTGTTCATGATGCCGCTCTGATGGCTTTCCCAGGGATCGGTGGCGCGGCGCAAAAGCGTGCCGCGCGCCTTTTTGAGCAAACCTGCCCGTTTCAGCGCGCCGAGCGTTCGAACAATCGACGTCGTGTTGCAGGAGACAATCCGCGTTTCATATCTGCCCACAGCGCTGTCAAAATTCGATTCGGCGACGAATGAGTGCTCGGTAAGGGCGTGGGGTTCGCCACCTTGTACAATGAATCTGAGCCCCCGCTTTCGGAAGAGAGCAACATTTCCGGTTGCAACATGTTTCGGTGTGCAATCGACGACAATATCTGCCTCGTCCAGGAGGTCATCCAAATTGCCTGACAGTACTATACCCGCTTTGCTCATCGATGTGTGCGCCTTTGGGGTTGCCGCAAAGACTCGATAGCCTCGCTGGTTCGCGACACGCAGCCGCCAGTCAACAGATGTATCAGCGATGCCTGCCAGCTGCATATCGTCCTGGCGTGTCACGGCATCGGCAACGCGTTTGCCGATGACACCGTAACCGTTTACGGCGACCCGGATTGACTTGTCAGACATGCTCTTGCTCCTTCAGTGACAGATTTTTCTGCGTTGCGACCAGGTTTTGCGGCTCGCCCGCTAGATACGTCTTGATGTTCTTGATTGTGGTTTCGGCAATGCGGGCGATGGCTTCTCGCGTATTGAAAGCGGAGTGAGGTGTCACGATCACATTGGGCATTCGCAATAGAACCTGGTCGGCAACCAGGGTGCGCAGATCATCTCCGTCACAATCAACCGAACAGATCAGCTCTGCCTCTTCGCGAAGCATGGGTTCATCAGGCAGGACGTCAAGTCCGGCCGCCGCCACCTTTCCGCTCTTTAAAGCCTCGATGAGCGCATGGCTATCGACCACGTCGCCGCGCGCCGTGTTGATGATTACGACACCGTCCTTCATGCGCATGAAGGCGTCCGCAGATAGGAGATGACGGGTCTGAGGCGTGGACGGCACGTGCAGGGATATTATGTCTGCGGTCGTTAGGAGGTCGTCAAAAGTCCGATAAGAAAAGCCCTCGCGCGTCGCAAAATCGGAATCCGGCACGATGTCAAATGCACAAACATGCATGCCAAACCCGTGAGCAATGCGGACAACATGCCGCCCGATGGCGCCGGTGCCCACCAGGCCTAGTGTCTTACCGGCGAGATCGAAGCCCGTCAGTCCGGCAGGAGAGAATGGCCCTGAGCGAGCGCGCTCCACCGCCTCGAGCAAGCGATGGCTGAGTGCAAGGAGGAGGGCGAAGACATGTTCGGCGACGGTATTTTCGCCATAGACCGGCACATTGCAGACACGAATGCCGCGTTCGGCGCACAGGGCGGTGTCAATGTGGTCAAATCCTGTCGATCGCGTCGCGATCAATTTGAGCGCTGGCAGCTGATCCAGAACCGCACGATCGATGGCCGAATTTATGAAGGTGGAAACAATTTCGGCATCAACGAAGGCGCCGGCATTTCCGGCCGAGAGAGCTTCATCTGTCAGTCTCAGACTGTTGCCTGGCTTCAGACTGTCAAACGTTGCCGCGTCTCGCGGCTCTATTTCGAAAAACGCAATTTGCATCACTCTGAACCATGCTCCTCGATGGCGACAACCTGTACGAAACTGAAGCCGGGCCGCCGCGGATTCAGCGCGTTCTTTCGCAGAGGCAACCCAGGCGATCGGGGGCCTTCCCGGTGCGAACTGGCTCATTTGGCTCAAAGTAAATGACGGTTTTTTCCGACGCCTGTGCTCAGCATGTTTCATGAAAGACTAATACAGATACGCGGCAGTGGTCCGGCGCACTCATACGCAGACGAAATTCTTCACGAGGCATGATGCTGCGCAGAACTGATCACCAGCCCCCATCGCGGGAAAAGCGCTCTTGGTTTCATACAACGCGAATAGTTTGCGCTTGTCAGGATACCTTGATCTATTGACGGCCTGGCCAAGGGGTGAACCCCAACCAGACGTATCTGACTGTGTGGATAAAGCCCCTTTCATTCCAGATCCGAAGGCAGCCACCGCAGACGCCGGCCATCTGCCTGCCGATTCAAGCGCGTCGACACGGCATGCTGCGCTTGCCGTTTTCGCAGCCATGTCCATCGCTTTTATCTGGGTTAATTCTCCGGCTGTTGGGACCTACGATTTTATCCATCATACGCCTTTCTCGATTCAACTCGGAGAGGTCGGGCTGTCCAAACCACTTGTCGATTGGATCAATGAGGGCCTGATGGTCTTCTTCTTCTTTGCGGTCGGGCTCGAAATCAAACGAGAAGTTTTGGTCGGCGACCTTGCATCGCCGCGCAGGATCGCCCTTCCCGCGATTGGCGCACTGGGCGGTATGCTCGCCCCTGCTGCAATCTATCTGATGTTCAATGCGGGTAATCCGGACACCGAACATGGCTGGGCGGTACCGGTCGCGACCGATATTGTACTCGCACTCGCCGTCTTGTCGGTACTTGGTGCCCGCGTTCCGGCCAGTCTGAAAGTCTTCCTGATGGCGCTCGCCGTATTCGATGATTTCGGAACGCTGGCTGTCATCGCGCTCTTCTATACTGAGGGGGTGAGCCTCGTCTCGCTGACTATGGCTGGTTTCGGCCTTGCCGTCCTGATCGGGTTCAACCGAATGCGCATTTCAAATATGACGCCCTATGTCCTGATAGGCATATTTGTGTGGGTCGCGGTTCTGGAATCAGGCGTGCATGCGACCATTGCCGGTGTCCTCGTGGCCTGGACCATTCCGCTTACAATCAATGGGCGCCCCGTACTTGCGGTCATCGAAGCGGGCATGAAGCCATGGGTCGCTTATGGGGTTGTCCCGATCTTCGCCTTTTTCAACTCCGGCATTCACTTGGCGGGCATAACGCCATCCTCCCTGCTCGGACCCGCCAGCCTCGGCGCCGGGCTGGGCCTTTTCCTTGGCAAGCCGCTTGGTGTATTTGGTGCGGCCAGCCTGGCTGTCTGGAGTGGGTTAGGCAAACGACCTTTCGGCGTCAGCTGGCTGCATTTGCTCGGCGCGTCCTTTCTGGCGGGGGTTGGGTTTACAATCAGCCTGTTCGTGGCGGCGCTCGCATTCGATAGTCCAACCGCTTTGCAAGGGGTCACTTTGAGTGTGATCATCGGGTCCACGCTTTCGGCGGTGACCGGGCTTGGCCTGCTTGCTGCCGCCAGACAAAGGCTCCAGCCACTCAGACCCGATGAGACATTCGCTCGATGATAATGTTGCTGGTGCGCCCTTACTGGCCATTTGCGGCGATGCCAATCGTGTTGCCACCCAATTGGCGTCCCCACCGATGAAGACCTCGTACGGCTGAGCCGGATGCGGTCGCAGGCGTTCAAATCGACCACACAATCACCTGAAATATTTGGACCGCTTGCAAGCCAGGATACACCGACCTGCCAGCTGGGATAGAAACGATATCCGAATATTGGGCGCAATCCTGCAATGATTCCTTAGGTGGCGTCGCCTTCGACTTGGCACGTTCACTCCGAGGGCGCGAACGGCTGCGGTCCCAGCCTCGTGAGTGAGTCTAGAATGGGTCTCGCAATGTCGCGGAAGCGCCTGCGGGCTGGACGTCTTGTTTCGTTTAGCTGCAAAAAAACTGAAACGTGTAATGCGCGGCCAAGGTCTGCGTCTGTTCGTCTTGCAGTCCTATTGGCTGCGATGTGGCTCGGACGGCGAACCACATCACAATACAGGAAAGTTTAAGATGAACTCTCACCAAAGTCCCCGCCGGCAAACTTCCGATGGCTCAAGCCACTCCTCCCACACTTTACCCAAGGTCTTGACCTGCGTCATATCCAGCCTTGGGATTGGCCTGTTTGGCGTGGGACTAGGTGCAATCGTGGCACCTTATATCGCAGAAACCGCTGCGCTGATTGCCCTTCTCGGACTGACGGTTCACCTTGTCGCCTTGATCCGCAGCGTTCGCCACAGACGCCCAGGCATATCCGATCAGCAACTTTGGCTCACAGCAATCTATCTAAGCTGCTGGACCATACTGATCGTGCTCACTTTACGCCTGTTTAAGGTTTGGTTTTGATGGATCCTGGGCAATTGATACCTCATTGAAGGAATACGGAGCGGCCATGACGAGGCGTTCAAAGTTGACGAGAAAGAGTGATTGCGCGCGTCTTTCGCTGAATGTCGCGTCTGCTTGCGGGCGGCAAAGTCCAAAAAGCGCAAGGGGATTGGTTTGAGCCAGGATATCAGGGACCGACAATATCAGGCGGATTTGACGGTAATATCGTGCAGAATATCGCCGGCATGCGCAAAGTGATCGGCCGCATTTGAGAGGTGGCGATAAATTTCCCGACGCTTGAGCGTCTCCATGACAAAGGAAACCCCTTTCAGGACAGAGTCGCAGCTCGCCTTATCGTCCGGTTCGAGCAAAGGTCGTAAATCCTCACTGAGGTCCTTGCGTCGCGCCGCCAAATCGTTGGCATAATGCTGCGGGCTGAATAATTCGGCTATCGCTCGCCGATAGACTTTCTCAACGTGACGCTCGGTCTTGCGAACAGCGTTTGCGGCGCGTTCCGCTTCCCCCGGATTGGTTTTCAGAACACTGAATCCGCGTTGCAGTGATCTGGCGCCCTGCAGCAGCAAGTCAGCCATTTCAGCCATAGGCTTGTCGGGGCTCACTCCAAGAACATCCATCTCCCACACCGAGGTTTTGGCATAGTTGAGCCCATCATCGATAGCGGTAATCGCGCGGTAGATGTCTTCACGATCATAGGGCGTTGCGAAGGAACGGTTCAGTATATCGATGTTTCTTGCTTTCAAACTGTCGCCTTCGTGTTCGAGCTGGCGAACCCTGTCGGCAGCGGCTTGGTCCCCCGTCATCATGAATTCAGCAAAAACCTCCATCCCCTGCACGACGAGTTCACATTGATCATTGAGCAACTGATGAAAATCTGGCGTGCGCGGAAACAGTCCGTTCAAAATCCGAACAAGGCTCGGAGGACGCTTAACGTCACCTGGGCGTTTCGACATCATACTTCCTTTCTCGCGTGCCCCGAGGGCGTCCTGCTAAACGATTGCGCCAAGCGCTTGCATAAGAAGATACAGCGCGATCGATATCGCGGCTGCACCGGGCATGGTAATCAGCCAGGCGCCTATGATGTGCTGCGCCGTGCCCCAGCGGACCGACTTTGGACGCTCAGATGCACCGATGCCCATTATGGACGTGCTCACGACCTGAGTGGTTGAAACCGGCGCGCCCGTCATGGACGCGGCCAGAATCAGGCTTGCCGATGCAAGCTGGGCATCAAGCGCATGAATGGGTCTGACTTTGTAGATCCCGAAGCCGAGCGTTCGAACGATCCGCCAACCACCTGAAAACGTGCCCAAAGTGATGGAAGTTGCGCTTGCGAGGATCACCCAAATCGGCACGGTGAACTCTGCATTGACGCCGCTGATCACAAGTAACATGGCGATAATCCCCATCCCCTTTTGAGCGTCATTCGTACCATGAGAAAAGGCGAGCGCTGCGGTCGCCACCCATTGAAATCCGCGCAAGTTACGATTGACGGCCGGACGAGCGCCGCGCAGCGCAAATCTTACCAAGCGGTGGATAATCCAGCCGAACAGAAATCCGAGGACTGGCGAAATAAGCAGCGCACCCAGGACCTTGGTGACGCCGCTCACGCGCCCTGCGTTCAACTCGGACATCCCCCATACGACATGCTCTGGTCCGGCAGAAACCAGCACAGCCCCAACCAGACCGCCTACGAGCGCTTGAGAAGAGGATGCTGGCAGTCCGAACCACCAGGTAATTAAATTCCACCCGATTGCGCCCCCCAAGCCTGAAAGCACAATCGTGAGCGACGCGATATTCTGTAGATCAGTGACATCAATAAAGTTGCCGATCGTATTGGCAACGGCTGTTCCACCCAGAACAGGGCCAAGAAAGGTGAATACGGACACAAGTATCGCGGCTTGTATTGGCGTTGCTGCTCGCGAGGCGACAATTGTGGCAAGCATATTCGCGGCGTCCTGGAGGCCATTGGTATAATCATAGGCCAGCACGATCAGAATTCCGGCGATCAACAAGACAAGAGTGTTGGTCATCGACCCGCCCGCAGGATTTAAGAGACTGAAGACACAGCAGCTGCGCTGCGCACACGCCACAATCGCTTCCCTGTCGCGGGTTCGTTTGGCCGGGAGAGACAGCTCATTCTGCGGCAGTCAACCGGATCTGGCGATCGTCGCAAGATCTCGATTTGGTCAGGCCGAGATCTATGCGCGCCAGTGTCCGGCGAAGTCGCACAGCTTCTGGTGTATGGCCGTCCCCGCGACGTTCCAGCTTTGCCAGTTTCTCCCGGAAGATTGGCACATAGACCATGATGACTGGTCGCCCGTCACATTGATCCTGACTGTCTGTCATCTGGCGGCCTCCTGGTCGGCGATCGACGCGGAAAACGGATTGTCGCGTCTGCGATAGGGTGATCAACATCAAACGGATGCAAACGTTTGAGTTTACTCTGATATGATACGCATATGACGCGCGAGGCCCTCATACGTTACAGTTCCAACTGTTTGGACCGAGCTGCGGCCGCATCGAAAATCAGCCGAACGGGCTGCTCTGACATTTCCATGCTGGCAAGAGTCCGGGTCGAGAGTGCGCCCCTGTTCCAGGTTACAGCGTTTAGCATCGTGTGCTGGAAGACGAAGTGAATCATCGATGCAGGGCTGCAATGGTTTTCTTTGTGGCCTGCAAGACAATTGTTTCATCGGGAACGGCCAGGGCCTTGTCCGTCTCCGGACAATCAATCGATTTGATGATATGCCGGATCGTATTCAATCGCGCCTGGCGCTTGTCGTCGGTGTGAACGGCAAACCACGGCGCGTGCGTCAAGTCCGTACGACGCAGCATGTCATCGCGCGCAGCCGTATAGTCATCCCACTTTTCGAGTGCGACCGCATCAATCGGGCTTTTCTTCCATTGTTTGAGCGGATCTTTATCACGGTCTGCGAGGCGGCGCGACTGTTCAGGCTTGCTTATGTCGAGATAGTATTTGAGAATCTGGGTTCCGTCGCCAACCAGCATTTTTTCGAACGCGCCAACATTGTCATAAAACGCTTCAACCTGGTCATCACTGGCAAATCCCATGACCCGTTCCACCCCGGCGCGATTGTACCATGACCGATTGAACAGGACGATTTCTCCATCGGCTGGCAAATGCGACGCGTAGCGTTGGAAATACCAGCTCCGCGTGTCCCGGTCTGACGGCTTTCCAAGCGCAACGACGCGCGTCTCTCGCGGACTGAGATGTTCGGTGATCCGCTTGATGATGCCGTCTTTGCCAGCCGCATCCCGTCCTTCAAATATTATTAGTATACGATGGTTATGCGCTATTGCCCGTCGCTGAATTTTGACAAGCTCAATCTGCAGGTCACGCAAGTCATGTTTGTAGACTTTCTTGGAGCGTCCTGCCTCTTTTTTGTCATCTCTGGGCATTGGCGAACGGTCTTTCATCATTTACGGGCGACACCTGTCGAAGGGGGCCACGCGCGGGCTCAGTCCGATACAGATAGTCGCGTGTCAGCGGCACAGCATCCTGGCGTTTGGCGAGTTGAAGCTGGAAGACGTTGTGGACGCCATGCCGGAATGACAATTCACTGCACACGAGGTAGAAATCCCACATACGTACAAAGCGATCATCATAGAGCGCTTTGGCCTCGTCTGCTCGCGCGAGAAACCGTGATCGCCAGGCTTTGAGGGTTTCTGCATAGTGCAGGCGCAGGATTTCAACATCGAGGACCATCAGGCCGGCTTTTTCGATCGCAGGCAGGATTTCAGATAGCGCCGGTATGTAACCGCCTGGAAAAATGTGGCGGGCGATCCATGGATTCGTCGCTCCCGGTCCTGGGGTCCGCCCAATCGTGTGAATGAGCGCCGTGCCGTTATCTTTCAGGCACGTCGCAATCTGATCGAAATATTCGCGATAGTGCGGCACACCGACATGCTCAAACATGCCTACCGAGACGATACGGTCATAACGCCCGGTCAGATTGCGATAATCCTGAAGCTCGAACTCCACTCTGTCGCTGACGCCCATGTCGTCCGCGCGCTCGCGGGCAAGGCAATGCTGCTCGCATGACAGAGTGACCCCGTGAACACGGACATTTTCACGGCCGGCAAGATGTAAGGCCAGTCCGCCCCACCCGCATCCGATATCGAGCACAGTGTCGCCCGGTTTCAGGCACAGCTTGCGTGCGACATGATCTTTCTTGAAGCGTTGTGCATCGGCCAGAGACGTCTCCGGGTCAGGGAAGTAGGCGCATGAATACTGCATGTCCTCATCGAGGAAGAGGCGGTAAAGATCGTTGCCGATATCATAATGGTGCGCGACATTTCGAGCCGAGCGTGCGCGTGGATTGAACTGCGCGACCGCCCGAAACGTCTTTCTGAGGAATGCCGGTAGCGAGGCACTCGGGCTGCCATCAGACAATATATTCGTCCAGAAAATATCCAGCAGATCATAAAGGTCGCCCGCTTCCAGCACCAGCCCCCCCTCCATATAGGCCTCGCCGAGCTGCAGTTCCGGATCGAGCAGGATGCGGCGAAGCCATGCTTCCGATTTGATTGCGATACGGATCGGGCTAACGCAGTATGAGCCGAAGAGGGACGTCGCGCCATTTGGAAACGTGACTTCCAGGCATCCTTTGCGAATAGATCGGTCAAGCCGGCTCCTGGCGATTGCACTCCAAAGGCTCATTGGGAAAATCCTTCTCGTCTGGCGCAAGCGCAACGTCCGGCGCTCACCACATACTCTGATACGGGTAAGACGGCCCGGCCCCTGAACCATTACACTCAGGGCCCAGCGCCATATTAAAAGTGACCGAAAATCCGTTCGCGCTTGAGGGCGATTCTGGCGGCGTGCGTATCACACTCCTCAAGCCCCAATATACGTGGAACCGCTTACGAATATGACGTCCGACCCAAGCCCTTCAGAACGGCGCAAACGAGCCATTGAAGCTGCGCTCATCGAGTCGCATCAGGACATGTTTCGGTTTCTGAAGCGAAAATTGCGCAACGATGCGGATGCCAAGGATGTGCTGCAAGAATTCTATGTTAAGGCGCTGACCCGGTTTAATGATCTTAAAGATGAAGACCGGCTTCGAGGCTGGTTGTCTCAGATTCTTCGTTCGACAATCGCTGATCATTTTCGAGCAATGACGCGCTCAGACAAAGCGCTGGAAACCTATGCGGCAGAGGCTGCCCTCCTGTTCGATGATGATGAGATCGACTTTGTTATTTGCGCATGCCTATACAAAATGTTGCCGACACTGAATCCCGACTACGCGGATCTGATCTGGCGGGCTGACCTTATCGGTGAAGATCGCTCTGTGATTGCTCATGATCTCGGCCTGTCTGAGAATGCGCTTCGAGTGAAACTTCACCGCGCACGCCGGGCCATGCGCCAGCGCCTGGAACAAACCTGCCTGACCTGTATCGAACACGGCTATTTTCAATGCGCCTGTCCGGGCGCTGAAGACTTGCGAAAACGCGTTGAAGCGACCGCCTTGTCCATACCTCCGGGCCAGGTTGTTCCTTGATACGTTTTCGCAGCGGCGGGGTGTAACGCCGCTCCGGTTCGCGCGTCTTTGTTTTCAGGTCCGCAATAGGCGGTTTTTGCTTGTGCTCGCCGAGCCAGGACGAAATTGAAGAGAAGGAGATCGCCATGAACCGTGTCAAGAAAAGCGCCGTCCAAACGCCCAAAGCCAAAGTCAAACCGCCCGTCAAAAAGGGCTGTTGTTGCGCAGGCGGCTCGAAGCCGGGCCGAGGCAAGGAAAAATCGATGCCAGCGCTAAAAAGCGCTGGTGACGCAGCCTGACCCTTTCGTTCTCAATCGCCCCCTTACCGCGAAAGCCTCAAGCCATGCCAGATGATCAACGTATGACAGCTAAAAAACCCCGCAAAGCCAAACGCTCTGATCCCAAAAAGAAAGCGTCCAAGAGCGCCCGCCGGGCGCAATCAAGGCCGGAGTCCGCAAAGCCCATTCAAGCCTCGTCCCGGCCCAGCCTGCCAGACGCCGCTGCTTATGGGGTTGATCTCATGCAGAGACAAACTCTGTTCTTTGACGCGTTGCGCCAGCGCGCCAACACAATGCTCGCCCATGAGCGAGACGGCATGCCACCTGTCTTGAAGTTCAAGTATGAGCTCGTGGCGGACGCAGCGACATTTGAACCTGCGTGCAATTATCAACTTCTAAAAATACTCGAGATTGGCGATATCTGCCTCGACGATTGTCTTGATCCAGACAAACCACCCGTGATCATTATCGATCCCCGCGCGGGTCATGGCCCCGGCATTGGCGGATTCAAAGACGATTCTGAAGTCGGCATCGCTCTACATGAAGGCTACCCCGTATACTTCGTCGTGTTCACGCCTGACCCTGTTTCCGGTCAAACGCTAGCCGATGTGTTGGCGGGCCTGCGCCAGTTTGTAGAACTCGTGGCCGAGCGACATGATGGCGAGGCGCCAGTGCTCTATGGCAATTGCCAAGGCGGATGGGCGGCGGCACTTCTGGCGGCTGATTGCGAAGGCCTTGCCGGACCGATTGTGATGAACGGGTCACCGCTCTCCTATTGGGCCGGTGAACCCGGTGCCAATCCGATGCGGCTTGCGGCAGGATTCCTCGGAGGGGCCTGGATCAATCACTTCTTGTCTGATCTCGGAAATGGCCGGTTCGATGGCGCCTGGCTGGTCCAGAATTTCGAAACCCTCAAACCTGAAGGGGCAATCTTCCGGAAATATGCCGATCTGTTTGAAAACGTCGATACAGCCGCCGACAGGTTCCTGGATTTCGAGCGTTGGTGGGGCGGCTTCTACCGCCTGAGCCGCGAAGAGATTCTTGCGATTGTCGAAAACCTCTTTATCGGCAACCGGCTTGAAAAAGGTCTGGTGAAACTCGGGGCCCATTGTGAGATTGATTTAAAACAGATCCGCAATCCTCTCGTCATCTTCGCCTCACATGGCGACAATATCACCCCGCCACATCAGGCACTTGGTTGGATCCCAGCGGTTTATGAGACGACCGAGGCACTCATCGCAGCCGATCAACGCATTGTCTATCTGATCAATCAACATGCCGGGCATCTCGGCATCTTTGTATCTGCGAGTGTCGCGCGCCTCGAACATCGCGCGATGCTGGAAAACCTTTCCGATATCGAAGCGCTGGAGCCTGGGCTCTATGAAATGAGGATCGATAATCCGACCGGCGATCCTGATTGCGACCACGACCAGTACATTGTGCGGTTTGAACCCCGCCGGGTTGAGGACCTGGTATTCGAAACCCAGCCTGAGGCATTTGAGCGTGTCGGGCGTCTGTCGGCGCAATTGGAGACGGCTTATTCGAACTTCGCCAGCCCGTGGGTGCGCGCCTGGTCTAATCCGGTCACAGCAGAGCTTATGAAATGGTCTCATCCGATGCGGGTGACACGCTACATGTTCTCAGAACGGTTCAATCCAGCTATGGCGATGACCGCCGCGTTTGCACCCATGGTTCGCGCCAATCGAAAGGCTGTCAATGAGGACAATCGCTTTCGCACAGCTGAAAAGATGGGCGTCGACTGGATCGAGACCGGCCTGACCCGCATGCGCGAGTCTCGCGATGCCGCATCCGAACTGGCCTTCAGCTGGCTCTATGACTGGCCCGTATTGCCTGAACCTATAAAGGACGAGGCGGCAAAGAAATGAGCGCCCTCGACACCCCCCAGCGCGAAAGTCATCGCGTCCTCACCGTCAATAGCGGGTCTTCAAGCCTGAAAATCGCGCTCTTCCGGGTCGGAAACGACGTGGTCAAGACAATGTCGGGCGCCGTCACCGGCATTGGCGCATCAGAGGCGAGAATGTCAGCTGAGACCGCTTATGGCGACACACTTTGGGACGAACGCACCTGCTGCATCAACCACCCCGTTGCGCTGGAAACCTTCTTTCATGAGATGGCCGCTCATGTCGATCTCGGCGGCATTTCTGCGGTGGGACACCGGGTTATGCATGGAGGTCCCGACTACACAACGGCCCAGCGTCTGACTCCGAGAGTCGAAGCGGATCTGCGCGAACTGATTCCATTGGCGCCGCTGCATATGCCTGCAAACCTTGATGGCATCGTTGCCACGCGCCTGCGTTTACCGAATGCGATGCAATATGCCTGTTTTGATACGGGCTTTCATGCAGACATGCCGATCGCGGCCCAACGCACAGGACTGCCGCCTGCGATGGAAGACAGATATGTCCGCCGGTTCGGCTTTCATGGCCTCTCCTACGCATTTATTGTCTCAGATCTTGCCGCCCGCGCCGGTGAGGCGATGTCCAGGCAACGTCTGCTGGTTGCGCATCTCGGTGCGGGCGCAAGTATGGCCTCAATCGAGAATGGCCAAACCATAGATACAAGCACGGGATTTTCGGCGCTTGCGGGACTGCCCATGGCGACCCGAAGCGGCGATGTCGATCCCGGGCTGCTCTTATACCTCATACTGGAAAAAGGCTGGGCCCCATCAGTCTTGCACGACCAGCTTTATCATGGCGCAGGCTTGCTTGGGCTTTCGGGTCTGAGCGGTGATGTAAAAACTCTGCTCAAAACAGACGACCCGCGCGCGAGCGACGCGCTTGCGCAATTTGCCTATCAAGCTCGCAAGCAAGCTGGCGCACTGATCACCGCCATGGGCGGTGTTGACCGGATCATCTTTACCGGCGGCGTTGGCGAACACGCGCCCTCGATCCGCGCCGCCATCTGCGAGCCACTTAGCGATCTCTATGGAATAAATTTTGACACCCGAGCAAATGATCTGGGTGAAACGTGTATTTCAAAGCCGGACAGTTCGGTGATTGTCGAAACGGTTCACACTGACGAGGCGATGATGATCGCCCGTTACGGACGCGCGATGCTTGAAGCCACCCCAGTGCAGATAGAGCGCCGGGTCTCATGACTGGTTTTCGAGATTTTGCCGACCTCAAGACCGCTGCCGACTCAGGACCGCCCGTGAAGGTCGCCATTGTCTGTGCGGCGCAACGAGACGTCCTACTCTCGGTCGACGAAGCCGTTAAGCGCGGCTGGATCCATCCAATCCTGATCGGCGACCCTGATGCGATCAAGGCCGAAGCCGAGGCGGCAAATCTCACATTCCATCCCGATCAGGTCTTGCCCGCCTGGAATGAGGCAGAAGCAGCCCAACGCGCAGCCGGTTTACTGAAATCGGGCAGCACGCATGCCGCCATGAAAGGCCTGATCCATACCGACGTCTTGCTAAAAGAACTGCTCAACGCCAATGCTGGTCTGCGTCAGCCTGGAGCGCGGGTCAGCCATGTCTTTCTGGCGGACATTCCAGCCTATCCGAAACTGCTTGCGATTACAGATGCCGCAGTCAACATCGCCCCGGATTTGGGCGCGAAAGCCGCTATCCTGCAGCACGCTATCGATCTTATGGTTTCTATTGGTATCGACCAGCCCAAAGCCGCAATCCTTTCAGCAATTGAGACTGTCAATCCGCTGATCAGTTCCAGCCTTGATGCCGCGGCACTCTCGGTCATGTCCCTGCGCGGTCAGGTGCGCGGCGCAGTCGTTGACGGACCGCTCGCCTTTGACAACGCAATTTCGCTTAAAGCCGCGGAAATCAAAGGCATTGCCTCGCCTGTGGCTGGGGATGCCGACATTCTACTCGTCCCAGATCTCGTTTCTGGCAATATCCTCGCTAAGAATCTGGAATATATGGCTGACGCGATGCTTGCCGGCCTGGTGCTTGGCCTGAACGCACCCATCGTCTTGCCATCGCGTGCCGATCCGGTGAACGCACGGCTCGCAGGTCTGGCGCTGGCGCGCCTTAGCCTAGCCGCAAAGGACCGCAAATCCGCGACGCGAGACAAAGCCCCGGTCTGGCCGGTGCACGCAACGCGCAGCTCACCTTTACCGGAAGCGGACTGCTGCCCGCCCAGCCATCCCACGCCAACCTCCCCCACATCACTCAATGGAGACGCTCATGCCAAGTCATGACCCCGTTATCTGCGCGCCAGTGCGCACCGCCATCGGCGCCTTTGGCGGTAGTTTGAAAAACGTCCCGGCGTCCGATCTTGGCGCTATAGCGATCAAGGCCGCTCTGGAACGGGCAGGACTTGCACCGGATCGGGTCGATACCGTTATTATGGGCCAGGTTCTGCAAGCCGGCGCCGGAATGAACCCGGCGCGTCAGGCAGCGATAGGTGCGGGTCTTCCTGTCAACGTCCCCGCGATGACCGTCAACCGGGTCTGCGGATCCGGCGCGCAGGCGGTCATAACCGCCGCGCAAGACGTCATGCTTGGCCACGCGGCGTGCGCCGTCGCTGGCGGCATGGAGAATATGGACCAAGCCCCGTTTCTGCTTGGCAAAGCGCGTTACGGCTATCGTCTGGGCGACGGGGCGCTCATTGACAGTCTTCTTAGGGACGGGCTGAACGATGCCTTTTCCGGCGAGCATTCCGGCTGGCATACCGAAGACTTAGCCGAACAGAACCAAATCAGCCGTGCCGCTCAGGATGCCTGGGCGTTGCGTTCGCAAAGCCGGTTCTCGAAAGCCCAGAGTGACGGTCTTTTCGACGCCGAGATTGTGCCCGTTGAGATGAAAACCCGTAAAGGGATTTCGGTATTCGATCGGGACGAGCACAATCGCCCGGATACGACTCTAGACAGTCTTGCGCATCTGAAGCCGGCCTTCCGAGAGCATGGAACGATCACAGCCGGGAATGCTCCCGGATTGAACGCGGGCGCTGCTGCAATGATCGTTGCTGACCGGGCCTGGGCAGAGACAAACCAGCTGCAGCCTGCGGTCCGGATTGCCGGCATGGGCGTCGGCGCCGTCGAACCCGGACTGTTCGGCCTTGGTCCTGTACCTGCTGTGAAACAGGCATTGGAGCGGGCCGCCTGGCCACTTGCATCGGTGGAACGGGTCGAAATTAACGAGGCCTTCGCGGCCATTGCCGTCGCTTTGGTCGGCGAGCTGGGATTCTCCGAGGACATAGTGAATGTCGAGGGCGGCGCCATTGCACATGGCCATCCAATCGGCGCGACGGGCGCTGTTCTGTCCGTACGGCTGATCCATGCCATGCAACGAGACAATCTTAAGCGCGGCATCGTCACCCTCTGCATTGGCGGCGGACAGGGCGTCGCGCTCGCGCTCGAACGTATCCCATCCTGACCCGGCGCATCTCCCCCCAACTGCCCCGACGCCGGTTAACAGGGAACGCCGTCTCTCACGATTGCCTCCGTGAGGGACGGCGGCTTTGGCTGCGTATTATTCTGCAAGGAGCTGGATGTGAGCACACCCGATTGTGATCTTCGCGGAAAAACCGCACTGATTGTCGGCATTGCGAATAGTGATAGTCTGGCCTGGGCGGCGGCCACGTCCCTTCGCGGTGCAGGCGCGCGCCTGGCGATCACCTATTTGAACGAGAAGGCTCGCCCGCATGTTGAACCTTTAGCGAGAAAGGCAGATGCAGATCTCATTCTCGAATGCGATGTCACCAAACCTGGATCGCTGGACGCTGTCTTCGACGCGGTCGCAGCAAAATGGGATCGGCTTGATCTTGTCTTTCACGGGATTGCAAGTGCGCCAAAATCTGATCTTCAGGGGCGTTTGACAGACTGTTCGGCCGACGGTTTCGCAGCCGCCATGACGGTGTCTTGCTATTCGCTCCTTCATATGGCGCGGCGGGCTGAACCATTAATGCGACGCGGCGGCTCTCTGATCACGCTCAGTTTCTATGGCTCAGAAAAAGTCGTTGATCACTATAATGTCATGGGCCCGGTCAAAGCTGCGCTTGAAAGCGCTGTACGCTACCTTGCCCATGAGCTCGGACCCGCCGGCATCCGCGTCAATGCCATTTCCGCCGGACCCGTTGCGACAAGAGCCGCGTCTGGCCTCACCCATTTCGAAGAATTGCTAAACGAGGCCGCAGCCAAATCACCGCTGCGACGAACAATCGATGCCAGCGAAGTCGGAAAAGCGGCTTTGTTTTTGGCCAGCGATCTGTCCAGCGGCGTGACCGGTGAAATCGTTCATGTCGATGCCGGGTTCCATATCGATGGCATGATTTTTCATTGAGAAGAGAAACGATGATGACCGTAGAAGACCCTGTTTGCCGCAACACGATCCCCCTCGAAAACGCTCACGCGTCAGAGGAATATGGTGGATGGGCCTATTTCTTTTGCTCTAACCGTTGCCACACAGCTTTCAAACTAAATCCCGAACGCTATGCAGACGCGCGCATTCCCGCCGCCTTCAGCGCGCCGAGCGACGCCTCTCACCCATCCCGCAAAGCATGACTTAGCAGACAAAGACCCTCCACCATGGATCACTCCACCCACGCCCCCCCCTCTCGCCACGCGCCTCATGCCGGTCACGGACAGAAAAAAACGGACCCGCATGGCGGCCACGACCATGAAGGCATGATTGCCGATTATCGCCGGCGGTTTTGGGTTGTGCTGGTGGCCACGATCCCCATCCTCGCTTTGGCGCCGATGATCCAAGGCTGGCTTGGCCTCGAAGATGCCTTGCGGTTTCCGGGTGACCGTTATGTGCTGGCAGGGCTTTCAAGTCTTGTTTTCTTCTATGGCGGTTGGCCGTTCCTGAAAGGGTTTTTGCAAGAGATCACCGCCCGCGACATCGGTATGATGACGCTGATTTCGGTCGCGATTACGGCTGCTTACGCCTATTCCATCGGCATGGTCGCAATCGGCAGTGATGAGACCTTTTTTTGGGAGCTCGCAACCCTGATTGCGGTGATGTTGCTCGGGCACTGGATCGAGATGAAATCGGTGCTTGGCGCTGGGCGCGCCTTGGAAAAACTTGCAAGCCTGATGCCGGATGAAGCCCACCTGGTGGCGGATGACGGCAGCGTAATCGATGTGTCCGTTTCGACGCTGAAAGGCGGCGAACATCTTCTGATCAAGCCAGGCGAGAAAGTCCCAGCTGACGGGATCATTGTCAGGGGCGAGTCGTCTCTCAATGAATCCATGCTCACCGGCGAGTCCAAGCCGATTTTCAAGACCGTGGAGACCGAAGTGATCGGCGGATCAATCAATGGCGAAGGTTCGCTAACAATCCGGGTCGACAAGACCGGTGATGAGACTTTCCTGTCGAGCGTCATCAAGCTGGTTAAGGAAGCCCAAGCCAGCAAATCCAAAACCCAGGATCTCGCCAACACGGCGGCCAAGTGGCTGACTTTTATCGCACTTGGCGGAGGCCTATCGACCGTCTTGTTCTGGACCCTGTTCACCGATCAGGGATTTGGGTTTGCTATGGCGCGCGCCGTTACCGTGATGGTCATCGCCTGCCCGCACGCGCTTGGTTTGGCTGTGCCGCTTGTGGTTGCGCGCTCGACCGCGATCGCGGCCACCAATGGATTGCTCATTCGGGATCGGACGGCATTCGAAGAAGCGCGCAACATCAATGCCATCATTTTCGACAAAACCGGCACGCTGACCAAGGGCGAGTTTGGGATCACCGATACGCTTGTTTTTGATACGACATTCACTGAGAGCGATATCGTCGCCTACGCGGCGTCTATTGAAGCTCATTCTGAACACCCAATCGCCCAGGGGATCGTTCGCGATGCGCCGCAGGCATGGGGTGTCGACAAGTTTAAGGCGATCCCTGGCAAAGGTGCAGAAGGCCTCGTTAAGGACCGCGACGTGAAAGTCGTCAGCCCCGGCTATTTGCGCGACCAGGGTCTTGAAATGGATGATCCCCGGTTCGAAACCCTGAGCGCGCAGGGCAAGACAGTCGTCTTCGTGCTCATTGATGACAAGCTCGCTGGCGCAATCGCGCTGGCCGATATCATTCGTGAGGAATCCGCTAAAGCCATCCTCATGCTTCAGGCCATGGGCATTCAGTGCATCATGCTCACTGGCGACAATCAACAGGTGGCGGAATGGGTCGGCCAGGAAATCGGCCTCGACGAAGTGATTGCCGAAGTATTGCCGGAAGAAAAAGCCGCTAAAGTCCGAGAGGTTCAGTCCCGCGGTCTGATCGTGGCGATGACCGGTGACGGTGTGAACGATGCGCCGGCGCTGGCTCAAGCGAATGTCGGGATCGCAATCGGTGCTGGCACGGATGTCGCGATCGAAACCGCCGACATTATTCTTGTCCGGTCCAGCCCGTCAGATGTCGTAGCGATCATTGAACTCGCTCGCGCGACCTATAATAAAATGATGCAAAACCTCGCTTGGGCGACCGGCTACAACACGTTCGCCATTCCAGCGGCAGCGGGCGTGTTTTTCCCCTGGGGCGTAATCCTCACACCCGCGCTTGGGGCGGTGTTCATGTCGGCGAGCACCGTGATCTGCGCCATCAACGCCCAACTCCTCAAACTGTCTCGATCCCGGGTGTCGACATGACAGTGCGAGGTTTTGTTCCGGGTTTCGGATTTTTGACGCTCTGCCTCAGAGCGCTCAGCATCGGAGCCCTCCTGCTCCTGGTCCTGGTCCTGGTCCTGGTCCTGGATCATGCCGGGCATTTGAGCTGGCAAGACTGGCTGCTGATCGTTTTTATTTTTGCGGCGCAACTAACCGGTTTGAGGCCTTCAGGCCGGAGCCGCGTAACAAACCCATCATCGTCAACCCGCGGATCCCGTCCGTTCTGATCCCGCCATAGGAGCAATCGCCGTGCACAACCATTCTGATCATGACGACCATCAGCCAAAAGGCAGCCGGTTTTGGCTGCCGCTTTTGGTCTTCGCCGGAGCGATCGGGTTTCTTTTATTCTATGAACACCGCGCTCACATTCCCGCTGATGCGGTCTTCCTTGTTGGCTTCCTGCTTCTTTGCGGCGTGATGCACCTCTTCATGCATAGCGCGATGGGCGGCCATGGAGGCCACGGAAGCCATGGAGATCGGCGCCCTTCCCAACTCGATGAGGAAGATGACTGGAGGACAAGGCGATGAATGAGAACATGGCCCATTCTGAATATGGCCTCTGGTTTCTGGTGATCCTGAACTCTGCCATCTTTATCATTTTCGCGTTCAGTTTCGCCAAACCATCCAAGTCAAAAGACTGGACGTCATTTGGAGCGTTCAGCGCTTTTGTGATCGCTCTTTTTACCGAGATGTATGGATTCCCGCTTTCGATTTACTTCCTCTCTCCGTGGCTTGAATCGCAGTTTCCTGATGTCAATTGGTTCGCCCATGACTCAGGGCATTTCTGGGAGATGATTTTCGGCTGGCAAGGCAATCCGCATTTTGGCCCATTCCACTTCGCAAGCCTCGGCTTCATTTTGCTGGGCTTCAGCGTTCTGTCATGGGGGTGGCCGATCCTGCACGGGGCGCTGCGCAGCGGCAAGCTCGCCAAAACCGGCATTTATGCCCGCATGCGCCACCCGCAATATGCCGGCTTCGTGCTGATCATGTTTGGTTTCCTGCTGCAATGGCCGACCATCCTAACCCTGATCATGTTCCCGGTTCTTGTCTTCATGTATGTCCGTCTCGCTCTGAAAGAGGAGAAGGACGCCGAAGCCGCATTCGGCGGCGAGTATCGCGCCTACGCCGCGGTCACTCCGCGCTTCTGGCCGCGTTGGGGAACGCTAGCCGTGGTCGAGAACGAAAGCTGATGCTCTGGCTGTCCAAAGCAGCAGCGAAAAGGCGCAAAGGATTCTTTGTGTTCAGTTTGGCCTTTGCGTTTATACTAACAACCTTGGCGCTTGCACCGAGCGTCATGCCCGGCGCTCTGCCATTTTTGAAACCACTGACCATCGACACCGATCCGGAAAACATGCTGCCTGCGGATGCGACGGTGCGCGTACGCAATGGTGAGCTTAAAACAGTCTTTGATATTTATGATTTTGTCGTGGTTGGCGTTCTCAACGAAACGCACCCTCAAGGCGTTTTTAACGCCAAGGATCTCGCCAACGTAAAAACTCTGACAGACTATGCCAAAACGCTAAGCTACGAACAAAGGGCTGGGACGTTTGCGAACGTCATAGCCTCAGACATTATTGCGCCCTCGACCGTCGATAATATTGAAACGGAAAGTTTGGGAGCTGTTTCGTTCACCTGGCTGATGAAAACCGCCCCCTCAACCGATCAAGAGGCCGCGCTCATCCGTGATCGAATGCTCAAAATCCCTATGTACAAGGGTACGATGATCTCGGACGATGGAGCGGCGTTGGCGCTCTACTATCCGTTAAGCGAAAAAAGTATATCCCACGCCGTGGCGCAGGATCTACAAGAACTGATAGATACGTTCGAAAACACCGGCGCAGTTTATCATATTACTGGGTTGCCCGTTGCCGAAGACCGGTTTGGCTCTGAAATGTTCTTCCAGATGGCCGTATCTGCACCGCTGGCCATGCTTTTTGTTTTCGGACTTTTGTGGCTCTTCTTTGGTCACGTACGGATCATTCTGATCTCACTCCTTGCGGCGATGGCTTCTGTGATCTGCACAATGGCTTTGCTCGTTCTGTCAGGACAAACCATTCACATCATGAGCTCGATGATCCCGATATTTATCATCCCAATTGCGGTGCTCGATGACATTCATATCCTGTCTGATTTCTATGATAAATATACGCCCGAACGCGATCGACTGGAGATTGTAAATGAAGTTATGGCGGACCTTTGGCGCCCGATGTGGTATACGACGCTGACAACGGCGGTGGGGTTCGCCTCGCTCATGTTGACACCGATCCCGCCCGTTCAGGTCTTTGGATTGTTTGTGGCAATCGGTGTGTTTGTTGCCTGGTTTTTCACAGTCACACTTTTACCGGCCTATTTTATGAGCCTGCCAGACAAGGCGTTGGCAGATTTCGGCGCGCTCCAGACATCTGAGCGCGCAATTCGTGATCAAAGCTGGCTTGGACGGTTTTTACGAACAGCAGGCCCTTTTGCCGGTCACCGCGCCAAGTCCATTATTGTATTAAGCCTCGCGCTGGTCGTGTGGGCTGGCATTGGGATTGTGAATATCAGTGTCAATGACAACCCGATCAAATGGTTTGAGACGTCAGACCAGATCCGCGTGGCTGATCGCATCATTAATGAAGAGTTCGCTGGTAGTTATATGGCCTACTTGCATCTCAGTTCTGATAGTGCCGTCAACGATGAGCCTTTCAAGGCTCCAGAGACGCTTCGCTATATTGCCAAAATGAGCGCTGATCTTGAGGCTGAGAGTAACGTCATCGGCAAGGTTTCTGGATTGTATGATATTGTATCGACGGTCTATCGTGAACTATACAATGATCCTGCAGCTTACCGTATTCCCGATACCAGGCCTGCGATCGCGCAAACCCTGCTCATGTACGAGAACTCACATCGCCCAGATGATATTTGGACTTTCGTCACGCCAGACTTCCAAGATGCCGTTTTGTGGTTTCAGCTCAAAAGCGGCGACAATACAGACATGGCGCAAGTGGAGAAACTTGTCGGTGACTACCTGAACCGCAACCCTCCACCGCGCACCTTAGCGTCCGAATGGTTTGGACTGACTTATATCAATCTCGTCTGGCAAGATGAGATGGTGACCGGCATGCTCAAAGCGTTTCTGGGGAGCTTCATAGTTGTCTTGATACTCACTTCGCTTCTGTTCCGATCTTTGAGCTGGGGAATTATGGCAATGATTCCGCTCGCCCTTACCGTCGCAACGATCTACGGCGCGGTTGGATGGGCCGGTATGGACTATGATATGCCAACCGCCGTACTTTCTTCGTTGTCACTCGGGTTAGCCGTAGACTATGCAATTCACTTCCTCGCTAGGACACGAGAAATTTTCCGAAGACAGCAAGCATGGGAACCAACGCTTCGAGAGATGTTCGAGGAGCCGAGCCGGGCGATTTCTCGAAATGTCATCGTCGTCGGAGTTGGTTTCCTCCCATTGTTGGCTGCAAATCTTGTTCCCTATCAAACAGTTGGCATCTTGATTTCAAGCATCCTGATCCTCGCAGGCGCGGCGAGCCTGATCCTCTTGCCAGCTCTGATTTCTGTTTTCCAAAAACCACTCTTTCACCGCGAAAGGATAACAGAATGAATAAAGCCGCTCTGGTCTTCTTGATTGTTGTAAGCGCTTTCGGACCACCAGCCCATGCGCAGAATACCGATGCGAATGACATCGCACGACAAGCGGAAAAGACTGCATTTTATCAGGGCGAAGATGGCCGTGCGCGTGTCTCTATGCAAATCATCGACAAACAGGGACGTACGAGATCGAGGGATATCACGATCCTACGCAAAGACGAAATCAACGATAATTCTGAATCAGGCGATCAGCGATTCTTTGTCTACTTTCGTGCGCCTAGCGACGTTCGCGATACTGTATTTTTGGTTTGGAAACATCCACAAGCAGATGATGATCGCTGGCTATATTTACCAGCGCTGGATCTGGTGCGCCGAATTGCGGCTGGAGACGAGAGATCAAGCTTTGTTGGATCTGACTTTTTCTATGAAGACGTATCTGGGCGAAGCGCTGAGGAAGATACACACGTTGTCCAAGATACAACTGAAACCTATTATATCTTAAAGAGCACACCAAAAGATCCAAATCGCGTGGAATTTGCCTATTATATTTCCTACATCCACAAAGAAAGCTACTTACCCGTCCAAGTCGAATATTATCAGTCTGACCATTCGAAATACCGCGAGTACACGGCAGAGGCGGTTGAAACCATTCAAGGGTTTCCAACTGTAACACGTGCAACGATGAAAGACCTCGCGGATGGAGGGCGGACAACACTTACCTATAGTGACATTCATTACGACATTGATCTTAGCGACGACATCTTCACGGAACGATATTTAAGAAATCCACCGCGGCAGTTCTTCGGCGAGAATTAAGAAATGTCACTCCGTACGATCTTTCTAATAGGCTTCCTCTTAGCCTTGACTTCGCGAGCCGGTGCGGTGCCGCCGCTACCAGAGGGGTTGAAGCCTCCAATCGAAACTGAGAGAGACGCTGCCCGAACTCAATCAGAGCCGGACTTGCCTGAAGGATTGATCAATCTCGACCTTAAAGAACCGCCGAAGGCTGACTCTGCTACCGAGGTAGCCGCGACAAAACCAGATTGGCGTCCAAGCGCGTTTATTGACACGCGCCTTGGTACCAGGTTGCGCGACCCGATCGATCAAGAACAGCTTTCGCTCGCAGAAACGCGGCTACAACTGAAGGCGGTCCGACGCTGGAGTAATATTACCGCAACAGTTGCGGTCGATATTCTCGCCGATGCAATCAGTGATTCGAATACGCCTGATTTGAATACGGGTGAAGGATTTGTCGATTTACGCGAGGCGAACGTGCTTTGGCGTCCATTATCTTGGATCGATATCAAAGCGGGCCGGCAGATATTAACTTGGGGTACTGGGGAATATTTATTCCTCAACGATCTCTTCCCGAAAGATTATAACTCATTTTTCATCGGGCGCCCCGACGCCTATTTGAAGGCACCTTCGGATGCGGTGAAGGTTTCTCTGTTCGGTGATATCGCTAATCTCGATATTGTCTATTCGCCGCAATTCGATTCCGATCGATTTGCGGATGGAGCAAGACTAAGCGTTTTTAACCCATTTCAAACTCAAGTCACTGGGAATAGATCCATAATAGAAAGCACACGACCTGCTGATGTATTTCAGGACGACGAATTGGCTGCGCGCATCTACCAAACAATTGGTGCCTATGAAGGCGCGTTGTATTTTTATAGCGGCTTTTGGAAAAGCCCGCTTGGATTTTCGTCAAATGAATCTGCGCTGCGACACAACACGCTGACATCATATGGAGGCAGCATACGCGGCCCAGCGAAGGGTGGTATCGCCAATTTAGAAGTCGCCTACTATAACAGCACAGAAGACCCAAGCGGTGACGAACCGTCAGTTCCAAATTCCCAGGTTCGGTTCCTTTTGGGGTATGAACGTGAATTGGCGAAGGACTTTACCGGTGCAGTTCAAGTCTACTTGGAACAGACAATTGATTACGGTGCTCTCACGCAATCGATACCTGTCGCGGCTCTGCGCCCAGATAAAACAAGACAGGTTGTGACGCTCCGCGCTCGAAAGGTCTGGCCTGAGAATCAAGTGACCGCTACAATCTTCGCAGCGTTCTCATCAACAGATCAAGATGGGTATATTCGCGCGAACCTCAACTGGAGTATCACCGATAACCTAACCCTGGAGGCCGGTTCCAACATCCTCTATGGCGCGCAGCAAACAACCCAGTTTGCTCAGCTCCAAAGCAATTCAAACATTTTTGTTGCCGCTCGCTATGGCTTCTAAAGCGCCGCACATTCATGACGATAGCCAAGAGGCTCAGAGAGCGAGGTCTAATAGATCATTTGGACTCGTCCTCGCGGGCGGCGGTGCGCGCGGGATGGCGCATGTTGGAGCCCGTGATCCAGCCCCGTGATCCACAAGACGTGCTCGACGAGCTTGTCTCAGCAGGTATTAATACAAGTTTCGAACACTGCGGCGTAAGGCAAGGCGTTGTTTTCGACAGCCAGACCAAGCCTCGTCGCGTGCATGGCGCACGGCCTTTGTTCTACTTGCTGAGGCGAGGTCGCGCAGACGGCAGTTTGGACCGCGCGCTTCTCGAACAAGCCCTCGCGGCTGGCGTGGAGGTTCGCTTCAATGACCGCGTAACACAAACATCCGGCGAGATGGTGCTTGCTGGAGGGCCGCGGCGCGCCGACATTATTGCAGTCGGAAAGATCTTCGATACGGATATGGCGGATGGCGCTTGGCTCGCATTGGACCCTGCGCTAGCGCCAAAAGGGTACGCCTATTTGCTTGTGCATCGGGGACGAGGGACAGTGGCAAGCTGCATGTTTACGGGCTTTCGCGACCAGGCATCACACCTTTCCGAGACATTAGCGTTCTTCGAGCGTCATGCCGGATTGTGTATGAAGAACCCTCAGCCGTTTGGCGGCTTCGGTAACACCCGCTTGCTCCGCACGGCGCTGCAGGGCGGATATCCCGTGATCGGTGAACATGCCGGCTTCCAGGATGCACTGGCCGGCTTCGGATTGCGCTACGCTATTCGGTCAGGTCGATTGGCCGCTGAAAGCATGATCCATGGAACCAGCTATAGACAGGCTTGGCGGAAAACGCTCCAGCCAACGCTTAGAACTGGCGTGGTCAATCGCTTCTTGTTCAATATCACTGGGCGTCGCGGAATCGATTTCATGCTTGGACACCTTGCCCGCGCCGACACAGGCGAGGCCCTCAGGCGAGCATACCGCCCGTCAACTCTAAAACGTCTTCTATTCCCTCTGGCGCGGCGCCGTTTTCGAGCGCCGCTCGCAGACCCCAGCTGCACCCATGAAAATTGCGACTGCATCTGGTGCGAGCATGGCACCCACAATCAGTCACCCAACTCTTGAGTGCAATTTTTTTAGCATGCCTTCGACCGGGCCTGCACGATGGAATCAAGGTCCGCGTATCTCACGAATGGCGAAGCATTGAGCTGCTGTGATATTTCGTCGAGCGTTGGGCGTGGTATTCTGTCATCCATGCGAGGGTCGTAAATCAGCAGCGCTTCACAAGAGTATGCGACTCGATCCAGCGCCAATCCGCGAAACGCTGATTTGTCTCGCGCCCAAACGCCGAATGCCTGAACAGCGCGCTCGCGCTGGGGGCGGTAAAGCGCAAGAATTTCAGCTAATCCCTCATCCGCTTTGAACTTCACGATGAACACGTAGGATCTGCCGGGATGAAGTTCAGCGCCATCGGCAGGTCCTGCCGCCAGATCAGCGCGTTGCAGCTCGCCGTGAAATTGGTTGGCATCGCCGCCGCTACGGGCCGTCCCTGAAAGACTCAAGCCCGTCAGGGCAAGCAGGCAAAGTACAAGAAAGACGATCAGGTGTGAGTTTTCCAATTGGCGTTTCATTGTCTGTCGCTCTTGGTGCCAAGCGCTCCAACTCGGTTTCTCAAATCGAGATCGTCACTAAATCATCAGTCAGATAGACATAGTCTGGGACAGGCAGATTCAGCGGTGCCGGTCCCTTTCTGATCCGCCCGGAAATGTCATAGTGCGATCCATGGCAGGGGCAGTACCACCCGCCATAATCTCCGACCGCGCCCTGATTTGGGCCTACAGGCACACAGCCAAGATGCGTACAGACGCCCGATGTAATCAATATAGCGGGGTTGAGCGTGCCATCACGGCGGGGCCTAAGACGGGCATCATCTGTTTCCGGGTCTGGCAATCGGTCGAAATTAACGGCGTTGGCAGCGGCGATCTCCGCTTCAGTGCGTCGGCGAATAAAAAACGGCTTACCGCCGATCAAAACCCGGATTTCGCCACCGACCGGAATCTTCGAAACGTCGACATCCAAGGAACTCGACGCGCGTGTGTCGCTCGCCGGATTCATTTGATCGACAAGCGGCCAGGCCGCCAGTCCCGTTCCAATAGCTGCGGCGGCAGTCGTCGCAATAAAGATAAAATCACGTCGTTCAACTTCTGTGGGAACGGAGTCTGACATAAAAATACTCCCTGAAATTCTCATCATTGGAACAGACGCCGGGCACGCTGTGTCCATTACAGGTGCAGCTGCGGCGTCCCATGCAGCGATGAATATATTGCCGCGCCCCATATTGGCTTTGGGGGGAGCATGGGACGCGGCAAGTTCAGAGCGAGATCGAGCGAGAGGGGAGGGCTAATCTCATTCTGCTTCATTGTTCGTCGAAGCGAACAATTTTTGGTCCGGGCTTTCACAGTTGGGGGGGACGTAGTGCGAAGGCCCGGGACCAAGGCGGCGGCGCCGAAGAACGACACCCGAACACGCCTTATTCTGTGGCAACCTCCTCCTCGCCCGTCATCATTGGGCAGTGCTCAGCTGGATCATGGCCCATAGCTTCATGTTTGGCCTCGCAGTCTTCCGCAGACATTGGATGATCACCAGATGCGGCATGCATTTGGTGGCCATCTGCGCCATGCTCCATCATTTTATCCATGTCCATCGCCATGCCGCCCTCGCCCATCATGGGTTTGTCGCGACCCATCATGTGATCGCCGCCATGATCCATCATATGACCTTCAGCCATCTTACCTTCCATATTGGCCATGCAGCCCTCCATACCTTCCATGCCTTCATGACCAGCCATGCAGGTTTTGGCACTGGCGGGGTCCGTCTCCGCCTCAACGGCAGGTGTTTCGCTTTGATCATGTGTCTTGTGGCCGTCTTGAGCCAAGGCCATAGGCGACAAAGCAAAAACAGCGGCGGCGGTGATCCAGATCGGTTTCATGAGGGGTATCCTTTTTACAACTGTTCGAACCCAAGGGTATTGGGCACTTGCAACGTATTACGCAGCACACAGGCGGCGCCCTCATAATTGGCTCCACTCTTTCAAGTGTTTCACCGGAGCCCTGGTTTGATTGTCAGCCCCCGCATTCTCGCAGCCATCGTCATGGTCTTATGGGCCTCCTGCTATCCGCTCATCACGCTGGGGCTCGCTTATGCACCTCACCTGACCTTTGCAGCCCTGCGCGCTGTTCTGGCTGGTAGTGTTTTAATAGGTGTCGCCGCTCTGCGCCGAGCCGCGTTGCCTCGCGGGTGGACCGTTTGGGGCTGGATCACGCTTGCTGGTCTTGGAATGACCGGCATTGGCTACTTCGGGATGTTTCACGCCGCGGAGTTTGTATCACCTGGTCTTGCGACCGTGATAGAAAGTCTCCAGCCGTTGATCGCCGCCGTGCTCGCTGTCGTGTTTCTGCGCGAACGTCTTGGACCGATTGGCTGGTTTGGGCTTTGCCTCGGCGTCGGCGGCGTGGCGCTCATCGCCATACCGCGCGTACTGGCCTCGGGCGGGGGGTCAACAGCCTTCGGTCTGGTCCTGGTAATTATGGCGACGAGCGGCGTCGCTGTAGGTAACATCGCCATTAAGTCATTAGCGATGCGCGTCGATGCGGCGATGGCGATGGGGTTACAGCTTTTGGTTGGAGCGATCCCGATCTCAATTTTGGCGTTCGCGACCGAATCCCCAACGGCCATCGACTGGTCGGCGCAATTCATAATTTCACTTCTTGGACTCGCCCTGCCCGGGACGGCGCTGGCCTATTGGTTATGGCAGGTGACTTTGCAGTCGCTGGATGTATCCAAGGCGGCCGCATTTAGTTTTCTCGTTCCGATCATTGGCGTTTCGATTGGCGCGCTATTCTTCTCAGAGCCACTGACGATAAATGTCATTGGCGGCGGCGCGCTCGCTGCCATCGGGATCTATCTCGCATCGCGCCCGAGGTCCGAAACGTCGCCGCTAATGTCTGCTAAAAAAGAAGCCTAATCGAGCTTTTCGACCTGTTCCTGCAAGATTTTCCGGGCGCGGTAGACCCGTGTTTCCACCGCCTTGATGGAGACACTAAGTATTTCGGCCACTTCACTTTGGGGCATGTCTTGAAGGACCTGCAGCGTAAAGGCCTGCCTCAACTTATCTGGCAGCGCGTCCACCATTTTCGAGACACGGTTGAGCTCATCGCGGTGCTCATAATCGTCTTGAACATTTTGCGAGTGGTCCGCGATATCGGGCCGATCCGGGCTCTCCAGAGGTGCTGCTTGAAAGAAAAAGCTTCGCACGGCGCGTTTACGGCCATGATCACGAACTTTGTTGAGCGCAATGTGGTAGATCCAGGTCGAGAACTTCCGCGACGGGTCATAACGGTCAATCGAACGCCAGGCTGCGGTAAAGGCTTCCTGCAGCACATCATAGGCGTCTTCATTGCCACGCATCGAGCGTTGAACGTAGCGGTAGAGCGGTTCCTTGTAACGGCGCATAAGCTCGGTGAAAGCGCGTTCCTCGCCCCCCGCTGCGGCTACAGCAAGCTCTGCATCTGTTCGCTCTGTGTTGTGCACGTGTATATGTCTAAAGCTCCGTCAGTGCTCGAACGACTTCTGCGTCAAAGACGATCGCTTGTTCCTCGGTAAGGATCTCGCGCATCTCAAACACATGCTCGATAGTGACTTTTTGCAGCTCCCCCATGGCTGTGTGGAAATCATCGATCGCCGCCTGAACAGCGGGCGAATAGGATTTGTCGGCCTCCATAGCGCCAGCAAGTGCCAAGTTGGCCGCGCGAAGCTTTTGTTCCAGCTCAGCCTTTCTGGCCGCGAAACGGTGTTCGATTAGCTCGAGTTCTGCTTCCTGATCCGCTGAGAGATCCAAGTCGTGATGGACCAGCTCATGCAAACCAGAAGCTGTTTCGACCGGATGCGTTACAGACCAGTTTCCAGCGACAAACACGCCGGTCATGCCCGCGCACAGGGCTAGGAAAACGACAATGATCCAGTGTTCTAGTTTCATTACTCCTCTTACCTCAGAAGCCCGGAAGGGGCATATGGGGCGTCAACAGAGAAGACCGAAAAATCGCTCGGCGATGACTGGCTGGGCGCCCCGAACAATCCGACCAAAAGGCCGATTGCAACGGCAAGCGCAACCGCCGCGGTTCGACTTACTGCCGGTGTCGCAAAAAGGCGTCTGTCTGTGGCAATCGCTGCGGGCGAAGCTGGGTGTCCGGCTGGGTTGCGCGCGTCAATCCGCTCCCAAACCTCGGCTTCGAGATTGTGAAGGTCGCGATCAAGGGGCGCCGCCTTCAGATCTTTGATGAGCGCGTCTAGGTCATTTTTCATGGCACTCTCCTTTCGAGAAGCAAATTTAGGGAGGACTACGTATTGTCATATACGCAGCGGCTATCGCGCTCCCTTAAAAACATTGATTAAAGTCAATATGCACCGATCGCGTGCCTGACAATGCCGATCTGCATGTGAGGGATGATACCTGTCGACACGTAGAAATTGGCAATCTGATCGCATTTTCGCAAGAGACGCCAATGACGCAAGAACTGGACATCCCGAAACCAACCACAGCTCCAAACTGGCGGTTGTTACAGTTCTTTTTCGCCTACATTCTGATTATCGCGGTCGCAAACTTGATCTGGGAAATCGCCCACGCGCCGCTTTACACGATCTGGATTGATGGGACACGCGCCGAGATCGCATTCGCGATTGCTCACTGCACATTTGGCGATGTCCTAATCGCCGGGTCTTCGCTATCGCTCGCCTGGCTCATCGCGGGGCGCCGTGGATGGCCAGACAAAAACTATTGGCGAGTCGCAGGTTTAAGCCTCCTGATCGGACTGACCTATACAGTGTTCAGCGAATGGCTGAATATTTCGATCCGCGAAAGCTGGGCCTACCGCGAAGCAATGCCGACGATCGGACCGCTCAACACCGGGCTGTCGCCGCTCTTGCAGTGGCTGATCATCCCCAGTCTGATCTTTGCCTGGCTGAAAAGCGCGATGCGTCGGTGACGGTTCGCTAAAGTGTCGCACCTCATACCCCAAGGGGGCATAAGGGGTGCCCGGTCTGGCCGCGTAACCATCCGACAACGACGCCTATTCCTCCCCCAATATTCCAGCGGCGTCCAACGCAATAAGGAGAACATCATGCGTTCCAAACTCGCCGGACTGCTCATCGCGACAAGCAGCTTGATCGCGCCCGCCGCACTCGCAGACGTTTATAATCTGGAGATCGACCAGTTTGAACGGACGGTCGATGGCAAGACGCTGACCGGCGTCAGCATCAACGGGACGAGCCCTGGCCCTCTACTGCGACTGCGTGAAGGCGAAGACGTCACCATCAATGTCACCAATACACTCGATGTAGATACCTCGCTTCACTGGCATGGGATTATCCTGGACGCTGGTATGGATGGCGTTCCGGGGATCAGTTTTGACGGCATCGCGCCGGGCGAGACCTACACTTACAACTTCACCGCCAACCAGTCAGGCACCTACTGGTACCATGGACACTCTGCGCTGCAGGAACAGGAGGGCGTCTTCGCGCCCATCATAATCGAACCGGCACAGCCGGACCCCTTCGAGTATGATCGCGAGCATGTGATCATTCTCGCCGACTGGCTGAACGACAGTCCCTACAAAGCGCTCGCCAATCTCAAGAAGCGCTCGAACTATTACAATTACAATCGCCGAACCGTTTTCGACCTCTGGCGTGATTGGACAAATGCTGATGGCGGCGAAAAGACCGACGTCATCCAGGAGCGACTGGCGTGGGGCCGGATGCGCATGGATCCAACCGACATTGTCGACATTACCGGCTACTCGTTTCTGGTGAACGGTGAAACGCCTGAAGACAATTGGAGCGGTCTTTTCGAACCGGGCGAGAAAGTCCGTCTCCGGTTCATCAATGCTGCCGCCATGACCTATTTCGACGTCAAGATTCCGGGACTCAAAATGACAGTGGTCCAGGCCGATGGTCAGAACATCGAGCCAGTCTCGGTTGATGAGTTCCCGATCGCTATCGCTGAAACCTTCGACGTTATCGTCGAGCCTGAGGCGGGACAATCATATACGATCTTCGCCGCTGCAAAGGACCGATCAGGATATGCCCGCGGCACACTCAGCGAGACACCCGGCGCCGAAGCGGCGATCCCGGAACTTGGGCCCCGGCCAGAGCTGACAATGGCAGCGATGGGCGAAGGCCATGCCAGCCACGGCGCGATGGCTGATGGTGAAGCTACCGGCATGGATGAGATGACCATGGACATGAGTGGAGACGCCCATAGCGGACATGGCGAAATGCCTGCGATGGAGCAAGGACAGAAAGTCCTCACCTATGACGATCTCCGCGCGCTCACGCCATATACGGACCGGCGAGCTCCAGATCGCGAGGTCGAGCTTCGTCTCACAGGGAACATGGAACGGTATTTCTGGTCGATTAACGACGTGAAGTTCGGTGACGCCGGCCCGCTGGAGTTTAATTACGGCGAACGCGTTCGTATCACATTCAAGAATGAAACCATGATGGAGCACCCGATGCACCTGCATGGATTGTGGATGGATCTGGTGAATGGCGAGGGCGACATGGCGCCCCGCAAGCACACGATCACGATCCGGCCAGGTGAAACTATCTCCGCCGATGTAACCGTCGATGCCACCGGATCCTGGGCCTTCCACTGCCACATTCTCCAGCACGCCGCGACCGGCATGTTCCGGCAAGTCGACGTCATTGGCGGCGCTCAATAACAAACACCCATAAGGATAAAACAGATGAAACCCAATTTCCTGATCGTGGGTGCGCTCGCCATGGCGACCGCCCTGCCGGCCCTCGCAACCGAAGGTGACCCGGTCTACAATTACACGTTGATCGAAGCCGATATTGCCGAGATTGATGATGAAACCGTCGGTGCCTTTGATGCCCAAGGCTGGGTCGGCGGTGATTATAATCGCTTTTGGTGGAAGACTGAAGGTGAGTTTGCCGATGGCGACTTCGAGGACGCCGAGGTCCAAGCGCTGTATTCACGCTACATTTCAAAATTCTGGGATGCGCAGATTGGTGTGCGCTACGACCTTGAGCCTAAAGGCGAGACCTATGGCGTTATAGGGCTGCAAGGTCTTGCGCCCTACTTCTTCGAAGTTGATGCCGCCGCCTTTGTCTCTTCGAGTGGCGATGTCAGCGCCCGATTTGAAGCCACGGGCGAACTTTTGTTCACGCAACGCCTGATCCTCGAACCCGGCATTGCGCTAGATTTCTATGCCGAAGACGATCCGTCCCGGCAGATTGGTTCGGGATTAGCGACGGCGGAATATAGCGCTCAATTGCGCTATGAATTCACCCGTGAATTCGCACCTTATGTCGAGCTTGCCTATGAAGAAGCCTATGGCGACACCGCTGACTTTCAACGATTGGAAACCGGCAGCGCGGATGACACCGTTTTTAAAGTCGGCTTGCGAACCATGTTCTAGCGATTCTTAGGAGGCAGCGTTTCTATTGGCGACTCCGGACCGGCAATCAATCAGCAGACGGAAGCTAAGGCCCGCATCGAAGGATGCGGGCCTTGACCTGAGCCCTTCGGCTCCCTCGTTTATTTCGAGAGTCTGACCCTTTCATAGTCCAAGGTTTGATGTCTGGCGAGCGCGCCGGGAGTGGAGCCCCCGACAAGCTCGAGCGACCGGCGCGCTGCGGGCGTCAGCCCGCCCAGCGATGAGTGAGGCCGGTGATGATTGTAATCGTGCCGCCAGCGCCCCAGTACCTTTCTGGCGTGGGAGAGACTGTCGAAGACTTCCTCGTTGAGGCATTCGTCACGGAGCTTGCCATTGAAGCTCTCGACGAAGCCGTTCTGCTGCGGCTTGCCCGGCGCGATGTAGTGCCAGGCGATGCCGGTCTCGTTCTGCCATTCCAGGATGGCGCGCGAGGTCAGCTCGGTCCCATTGTCCGAGACGATGGTCTCCGGCCGGCCATAGAGGCGGATGCAGCGATCAAGCTCCCGCGCCACACGCGCGCCTGACAGGGAGGTGTCGGCCACCAGTGCCAGGCATTGCCGGGTATAGTCGTCGATCACGTTCAGCATCCGGAACCGCCGCGCCGGACCGAAGACATCAGACACAAAGTCAAGGCTCCAGCGTTTCGATGGACCGTCCGGGACAGGCATCGGCTCGCGCGTCCCGGTGGCGCGCTTGCGTCCCCGTCGTCGCTTCACCGCCAGGCCTTCCTCCCTGTAGAGGCGCCTCAGCTTCTTGTGGTTCATAACGATGCCTTCGCGTTCGAGCATCAAGCCGATGCGGCGATAGCCGAACCGGCGGCGCGTTGCCGCGATCTCGCGCATACATTTGCGGATCTCCGGATTATCCGGCTCCGCTTCTCGCCTGACAGTCTTCGGATCGACGCTGACCAGTCGGCAGGCGCGACGCTGGGAGATGTCATGATCCGACATCGCTCCGAGCGCCGCCACCCGCTTCAACTGGGGCGTCGTCAGTACTTTCCCAGCAGATCCTTCAGAACGACATTATCAAGCATCGCATCCGCCAGAAGGCGCTTCAATTTCGCGTTCTCACCCTCCAGCGTCTTCAGCCGGCGGGCATCGGACACGTCCATCCCGCCGAACTTTGCCTTCCATTTGTAGAAGGTGGCCGAGCTGACGCCATGACGCCGGCAGACATCCGCCGTCGACATGCCGCGCTCCTGTTCCGCCAGGATCGCGATGATCTGTTCTTCCGTGAATTTGCTCTTGCGCATTGTCTGTCTCCATAACGACAGACTCTCAATTCAAATGCGGGACCAATCGGGGCTCAGGTCAATACCCGCGTTGAAGCAACGCCTTAGCGACACGCTTTTCAGGCGCGGCCAATGAGCCTTGTTTTGATCGCTTAGCCATTTCAAAAAACTAGCACAGATCTCTTAAGAGTTGATTTTTTGATTTTCTTCAACTCGTCCGAGTTGCGGACGATTTGGCTAATTGAACTCAGATTGGCGCTAAATCGAGAGGCAGCGATGAGCGCCCTAGTTAGAGCGTTTGGTGTGACTTCGCACCATTATCCGAAAACGAAGCATGCCAGATCATCAGAACTGATACACCGGCGCAAACCCGCCGCCGCTGGTGCGGAAGTTGGTCGTCTGTCCCTGATAAACGCGGGCAGCCAACAGCAGTGTTTTCCCGGCATAAGTGTAAAGCCGAACGTCATACTTCAGTGTTACCGGCTCTTGGTCGACAGTTACAGCGCGCACCGTCGGCGGGACCAGGGCTTGAGCAATATAATCCCCTTCCAGGATTGCCGACCAGACGCGTTTCGTCAGCTTGTCACCACGATAAGCAGCACGGCTGCCAAAACCCGCGGCGGGTTTAAAGAAGTATCCTCGCCGCGTCGCCCAAAGCTCATCAGCGACGTCTTCGGTAACGCGCCGCGTATCGGGGATCGCCGCAAGCACCTGTCGGTCTGCGTCATCCGCGCCAAACGATTTAAGCGAATCTGGATCGCTAAGCCAAATCAGGTTTCGTTTGTTGGCATAGAGCGCGTGGTGGCGCGGCGCCGGACTGATAACCACCGCCTCGTCGAGGAGCGCGGCGCGCAGATGTGCATGACCTGGCTCGGACAGATCAAAATCCGTTAGCCGATTATAGACCATGTCGATAGCTCTTCCACCGTGCGCAAGATCGCCGTTCTCATAGGTGAGCGCCTCGGGGTCAAGGATGAGGGTTTCGATGCCGTTGCGGGCCAACAAGTCTCTCGCGAGCACCATGTCCGGATAGAGATACTGCCCAGATGCGTCCTGATCGAGAATAGCCAACCTGCCCGGACGGCCCTCCCGTCCCGTCGCCTGCCACTCAGAGATGAAGCTTTCAACAAGGACTGCATCGATTGCGTCCGAATCCGCGAGACGCGCATCTCCGCAAGCCTCAGCATGTTTCGCCGCAGCGCGCTGGAGCTCGCTGACCAGGAAGGCTCCGCCGGCATTTGTATTTATCTCAATGAGTTTGGGTCCGTCTTCAGAGATGTGAAAATCGTATCCCATGAACAGACCGCGTGCGCCGGTCTGAGCGCTGAAAATATTATCATTTGAGCGTGCCAGGGCGACCTCTTGATAAGACGTCAGGGATGCCACCGCTTCAATTGCAGACACTTGCGCCTGCATCGCCCGCAGGTCCGATGGTGAGACAAAAACGGCCGTGGCCGCAAATAGATTGGGCCGCGCCGCCAGAAGCGCCGAGAGCTCATCATTGCCGGCATGATCCAAAATGGCTTCATCAAGATCGGCCCTGCCGAGCGTCATGCAAAAGCAGGACTTGTTGAGGGAAATCAAATCACTTGCGCCAGGCAGTTCGCAGGTTTTATCGCACCGCATCAAAACCCCTTTCTGGGCGAGACTGAACCATCACACTCATCGCCTTTCTCCTGCTTATAGGCTGCGTTTCTGGACCGCGAAAGCCAGCCTGAATCCACGCAAATCTGATCGTGAGGGTTTGCCCGCCACGCGCCGTATCAAGACTGCTCACCTGATTTTTGATGCGCGAACTGGCAGGGGGATATCGACGATCATGACAGAACAATGGACCAGCGGATATGGCGTGATCGTCCATGATACCGAGACGCAGCAGCGACTTCAGAGTATCTTGCAGAACGCCGACCGCGGGCTTTTGGCGCTCACACAAACCGAGGCCGCAGACGTGTTCTCGGCGACGGACAGACTCGCGAATGCGGCAATGTGGCTCATCGCGCACATGTCATATGCACGTCGCGTCGACCTGTCTGGCGCACCCCTGAAGGCGGGGGATTTCAAACCCTCGCCAGAAGGCCATATGGGCGGATCGTTTAACATGGCGATCGCATTTGCAGGCTATCTCGCCGCCAATGCGTTGAGTGGCCATACCCGTGCTTGGACCCTTGGGCAGGGTCATTGCGTCGCTGCAATTGAAGCCATCAACGCACTCACAGGCGATGTCTCAGCCGCGCAGCAAGGGCGCTATGATCGCAGTGAAGCAGGCCTTTCCCGGCTCGTCAGTGACTTTTACGGCTATGCGATCACCCCCGATGGCCGCCCCGGCGTGCCGCTCGGCAGCCACGTCAACCCGAATACAGCTGGCGGGTTGTCGGAAGGCGGGTATCTTGGATTCACCAGCCTGCAATATATCCACATGCCATTGCTGGGCGAGCGCCTTGTCGCCTTTCTGAGCGACGGCGCTTTCGAAGAGCAGCGCGGATCCGACTGGGCGCCGCGCTGGTGGCGCGCCAGCGATAGTGGTTTCGCCGTGCCTGCGATGGTGCTGAATGGCCGGCGGATCGAACAGCGTACCGAAATCAGTCAGGAAGGCGGACTTGATTGGTTAGTCAAGCATTTGACCTTAAGCGGGTTCGACCCAATCATTGTCGATGGCCATGATCCCCTCTCTTATGCATGGGGCATATTGGAAGCGGAGGCCCGGCTTTCAAAACTGAGCGATACGGACGGCCCCTACCCCGCGCGGCTGCCTTATCTGATTGCGCCCTGCATCAAGGGTTTTGGGTTTCCAGGGGCTGGGGGAAATAGCGCGCACAATCTCCCACTGGAAGGAAATCCGCGCACCAATAAGGGCGCACGCGTGCTCTTCAATGAAGGCGTACAAGCGCTCTACACACCGCCTGACATGCTTGATGATGCGGTCCGGACCCTAAGCGTCCACAAAATACAAAACCGCATGTTGGAAAGTCAGAACGCCCTCGCCGTTCGCAAGGTTTCTGATCCCGTATTGCCTAGGTCAGACGCGCGTTCGCTCGGCACCCCCCGCCCAAATTGCGCAATGGACGCGATCGATCAGTGTTTCACCGAAATTGTGCGCGCCAATCCGCATTTGCGGGTCCGCGTTGCAAACCCTGACGAGCTTCGCAGCAACCACATGCCGCTGACGCTCGAGATGCTCAAGCATCGGGTCAATGCGCCTGAGCCCGGCACGCCTGAATCCAAAAATGGTCGCCTCATCACGGCGCTGAATGAAGAGGCTGTGATAGCTGCAGCCCTTGGCAATAAGGGCGGGCTGAATCTCGCAGTGAGCTACGAGGCCTTCGCCATGAAGATGCTCGGCGCGCTGCGCCAGGAGATTATCTTCGCGCGTCGACAGAAAGAACTCGGTCAAATTCCGGGCTGGATCAGCGTCCCGCTTATTGCAACTTCGCATACTTGGGAAAATGCCAAGAATGAACAATCCCACCAGGACCCGACACTGCCCGAAGCGCTGCTCGGAGAAATGTCGGAGACCGCTCGGGTGATCTTCCCGGTCGACGCGCCAAGCGCTGCTGAAGCGCTGCGCAACATCTATCGTGGGCGCGGCGAAATCGCCTGCCTCGTGACACCGAAACGAGATGTCCCAAACCTTCTATCCGAAGAGGAAGCCGAACACGCGCTGGAAAATGGAGCGCTCCACATCGCCGGTGATATCATGGCAGCCGACATTCAATTGGTCGCGATCGGCGCTTATCAGGCTCACGAAGCCCTCGCCGCATTCCAGCGACTCACTGAACGCGGCGTGCCATGCTGTGTCACCTTGATCCTTGAACCGGGCAGGTTCCGCATGGGACGCGACGCAATGGAGCAGGCATTCACAGCGAGCGAAGACAGGCTTGAAGCCCTTTTCCCGCGCGGGCTGGCAAGAGTGCTGCTGACGCATACGCGGCCCGAACCGATGACGGGTGTGCTGAGACGACTGGATGGCGGGCCGGAACAATTGCGCGCGCTCGGCTACATTTCTCGCGGCGGAACATTTGATGTCGCAGGCATGCTGTTCGCCAATCGCTGCACCTGGGCTCATACTGTCGATGCCGCCATGGCGTTGCTGCCGAAAAAAACTCTCGATCTCCTTTCGGAGGATGAACGGCGCGCCATTGATGGGCAAGGCGATCCATCCGCTCTCGAGCGCTCAAAACCTGTCCTGCGCCGGGAGCACGCATCATGACCCTCACCCTGACCAGTCTTGGCGGGGCTGGAACCGTGACCGGCTCACGCCATCTTCTTGAATATGAAGGTCAGCGTATACTGATCGATTGTGGTCTGTTCCAGGGCTATAAGGCGTTGCGCCAGCGCAACTGGGCGCCCTTCCCGATTGATCCAAAATCCATCGACGCCATTGTCCTCACGCACGCCCACATTGATCATAGTGGTTATCTGCCAAAACTGGTCAGAGAAGGTTATCGCGGTCCCGTTTATTGCTCGAGCGCGACCAAGGATCTTTGCGGAATCCTGCTGCGCGACAGCGCGTATATTTCAGAACGAGACGCCGAGCGGGCCAACCGCCTTCGCTACACCCGCCACAAACCGGCTCAGCCACTTTATACGATCGCCGACGCCGAAGCGGCGATTGAAAAGCTCACCCCAATCGACTTTCACCAGGACGTTCATCTCGCGATTGGGGCCGATATCTATTTACGCCGCGCCGGGCATATTCTTGGGGCATCGACCGTTGAAGTCCGTTGGGGCGGCAAAACCATTATCTTTTCTGGTGACCTTGGCCGCTATGACGACCCTTTCATGTTTGACCCTGAGCCGGTGCAAAATGCCGATTACGTCGTCATAGAGTCCACCTATGGAGATCGCACTCATCCGAAGCTCGATCCCATGGAACAGCTGGGTGACGTGATTGCACGCACCGCCAGGCGCGGCGGGACAGTGGTTATTCCAGCCTTTGCGGTCGGGCGCGCTCAACTCATTCTCTACCATATCTGGATGCTCAAAAAAGCGGGACGGCTCGAGAATGTCGCGATCTATCTCGACAGCCCAATGGCGATAAACGCAACTGAACTTCTCTGCACACACCTCGATGATCACAGATTTGCGCGGCAGGTTTGTGAAGAGACTTGCGCGATTGCGACTTATGCGCGTGACGTCGACGCTTCAAAAGCCATTACCAATGATCTGATGCCAAAGGTTGTGATCGCAGCGAGCGGTATGATCACAGGCGGCCGCGTTCTGCACCATATTCAGGCATTTGGTGGAGACCGGAAAAATACGATCCTGTTTGCTGGATATCAGGCCGGTGGCACGCGTGGAGACAAGATTCTCAAGGGCGCAAGCAAGGTCAAAATGTTCGGCCACGACGTTCATATCGGCGCCGAGATCGCCAGCCTGCCCGCTTTGTCAGCCCATGCGGATGCCGACGAGCTGATCTCCTGGCTTGGCGGCTTTGAAAAGCGTCCGGCAAAAGCATTTATTGTTCACGGCGAACCCGATGCATCAGAGGCGCTAAGCACGCGTATGCAGGATGAGCTCGGCTGGCGCACTGATGTTGTTGCCATCGAGAAGGCCTATGAGCTTGGAAGCGGCGACGAATGACGCAGGATAATCAACCCCACGCCGCCACGACCCTGTCCGCGCGACGCCTGAAATGGCATGCTCAGGACGAAGCGATCATTCTAATGCGGACCGACTGCCCGGTCTGCCGTTCAGAAGGACTGACGTCGCGCGCCCGTGTGCTGATCAGTTGCGACGGGCGGGACGTGGTCGCGACCCTGCACCAGATCGACGATGATTGGCTGGCCCTTAGCGAGGCTGGTCTTTCTGAAGCGGCTTGGAGCCGGCTTGGTGCCGAGCCCGGCGCAGATCTTAAAGTCAGCCACGCTCCAACGCTTCGGTCTCTCTCTGATGTGCGTCAACGGATGACCGGCAAACGGCTGCCAAGCGATGGATTTGACCGGATCGTGACTGATATCGCCGCCGGACTGTATTCTGATATTCATCTGGCCGCCTTTATCTCAGCCTGTTCCACGCTGAGCCTCGACATAGACGAAATCACCTCGCTGACCGGCGCCATGGTGAACGTCGGAGAGCAACTCGACTGGAATACCGACATGGTCATCGACAAACACTGCGTGGGCGGCCTACCCGGAAATCGCACGACGCCGATTGTTGTTGCGATCTTGGCCAGCCTGGGTTTGACGGTCCCAAAGACCTCCTCGCGCGCCATCACATCGCCCGCCGGAACTGCAGATACGATGGAGACGCTCACCCAAGTCGATCTGTCACTGCCAGACATCAGGCGGGTTGTTGAAACGGAAGGTGGATGCCTTGCCTGGGGCGGCGCGGTCCAGCTCAGCCCGGCCGATGATATTCTCATCCGCATTGAACGGGCCCTCGACATCGACGCCGAAGGTCAGCTGATCGCGTCTGTTTTGTCAAAGAAGATCGCCGCCGGCGCGAGCCATGTGGTGCTCGACTTGCCCGTCGGACCAACCGCTAAACTGCGTAGTGCTGCCGGTGCCCGCGCCCTTGCCCAGCACATGACGATCGTTGCACGTGGGTTTGGCCTCAAGACCCATTGCGTGTTCAGCGACGGGCTCCAACCCGTCGGGCGCGGCATCGGACCGGCGCTCGAAGCCTGGGACGTGCTCAGGGTCTTGCAAAGAAGCAAAAGCGCGCCGCCAGATCTTCGCGAACGGGCGCTGACGCTGGCTGGCGCCGCCCTTGAACTTGCGGGCCGTGCCAAACCGGATACCGGAGCGGCCATGGCTCAGGACGCGCTCGACAATGGATCTGCCTGGTCGAAGTTTCAGGCCATATGCGCCGCTCAAGGCGGTTTGCGCGAACCACCACGCGCAGCGCAAACTGCGCCCGTCGCGGCAATTCGGTCAGGGGTCTTGAAAGCAATCGATAATAGAAAGCTCTCCAGGCTCGCAAAACTTGCTGGTGCTCCCGAACGCCCGGCCGCTGGTCTGACCGTTCACAAACGCCTAGGCGAACAAATCACGATTGGTGAGCCGCTTCTCACCATCCACGCAGAGGCGTCGGGCGAGATCGACTATGCCATGAGCTACGCTCACGCCAATGCCGGCCTCTTCACCATTGAGGGTTAACCCATGACGATTTACATTCCGCTTCCCGGTAATGAAGCTATGGCTTCTGAGCTTGCCAAAATCACAAGTTCTGAACTTGGCACCCTTGAACACCGCAGATTCCCGGACGAAGAGACCTATGTGCGCCTCACCTCAGATGTCTCTGGAAAAGCAGTCGAACTGGTTTGCACGCTCGCCCGGCCTGACCCGCAATTGCCAGGACTTCTTTTTGCCGCTTATACAGCGCGCGAGCTTGGCGCCACATCGGTTGGGCTGATTGCCCCCTACCTTGCCTATATGCGTCAGGATAAGAGATTTTCAGACGGCGAGTCTGTGTCATCAGGACACTTTGCCAGATTGCTCTCAGGTGCGTTTGAAAGGGTGGTCACCGTCGATCCGCATTTGCACCGCATCCACGATCTCAATGACGTTTTTTCAATCAATACAAAGGTTGTGCACGCCGCCCCGGCACTGTCCGATTGGATCAAGGCCCATGTCGACAAGCCGCTCATCATTGGCCCGGACGCTGAGAGCGAGCAATGGGTGTCCGACGTGGCCGACCGAGCGAGCGCCCCGCATCTTGTGCTCTCCAAAGTCCGCCATGGCGACCGCAATGTAGAAGTGACAGCGCCTGGCCTTAAAAACTGGACCGGCCATCAACCCGTTCTTGTCGACGACATTGCCTCTTCCGGGCGAACCATGATGGAAGCGGCCCGCCACTTTGAGACCGCTGGCTTTGCAAAACCGGTCTGCGTGATTGTCCATCCGCTCTTTGCCGGCAATGCCTATGAGGACCTTAAGTCTGTCTCGACACGTGTCGTATCGACCAATGCGGTCCAACATGCCTCAAATGAGATTTCGATCACGCCCTTACTGATCGGCTAGCCGCTGCAAAGAGGGCGCGCAGTTTGACCGGTCCCAACGGTCTTTTTGATAGAAATCAAACCGGCAGGGTCGCCATGCTTTATCAAACAAACCGGCTTTGGAAAAAAACGCCTGACCGTGTCACGGTCAGGCCTTCATGGAGTGTGTCATGAAACACAAAGCTACACGTCTTATCTCAACCTTGCTCACCACTTCGTTACTCCTGACGAGCATTGCCGCAGCTGAAACCCCAAACCCTCAGCTGGAAAAAGAACCAGCGGCACACATGACAGAGCGCGACGGCGTTCGACTGCACCTTGGCCTACGCAGCAGGATGCAAGAACACGATCTTGACGGTGACAGTCTACTCAGCCGCGCAGAGTTTGATGCCTGGCACAGCGCGAATTTCGCGCTGATGGATGCCGATGGCGACGGTCTGACGCTTGAGGATTTTCAAGGCGCGCAGCTCGGACCAGGCCCCTATGGCGCCGGCCATCATGCGCGCCGGGCGAAAATGCGTGAGCAGGCCGACCTGCGCAAGAAAGCACGTTTCCGACTCATGGACAGCGACGGCGACGGTGTTGTGACCCTCAGCGAGCATGACGCATTCACCGAGCACGTCTTTCTGGAAGCAGACGCCGATGATGATGGGTATCTCACTTTTCAGGAGCTCCAGCAGCACAATCGCGGCATGTAAGGCATACCAATCGGTTAAGTCCTACTGACCTCGGCGACAGTATTGCCGAGGTCAGCAACCCGTTTTCAGAGCAACGCCGCTATTGAGCCCGTTTTAGCTACTCGCCTTAACACCGAATGAAGCAAGCTTAACATCGCACTAAAATCCGCAATACGCATACGCGGCCGCCAGTTCGTCCCCCTAGTGCATGATCTACATCCCGATGTTTCTTTGCATGAGTCGCATCCATTTTGCAAAAAGTCTGACAAATCAATCCACGACCCACGCGCGAACGGATGAGCGGTTAGGTTGTGCTTTTATCTTCACGCCGCCCTTCAAAACCTGTCAGTATCGTCAATTTACTTGCCACGTGTATTTCTGAGCTTAAAAGCGAGCGCTGATGAAAACGCTGGCCAGACGCTCAGTTCGGCTTGAGGAAGATAAACGGCGCTGGCTCATCCAACGCCCAAGGATATTCGTCATCACCGGCGATATCGTCCCAATATAATTCGCCGGTTTCGCAGCCTTGATGAACTGGGAAATCCCTCGTCAACTACGCATCGCTTGGGCTGGGCGATATCTATCCAACCGGACATTCACGGTTCCTGGCCGGACTGGAAACACTCAATGGTTTCCTGCTGATTTCGTGCTCGGCATCATTCATTTTCCTCCTGATGCGAAACCAAATGGATGGTCCAATTACAGGCGGAATTCAAAAATCGGATTAACTCGGAACCTGTTCACACACTTCTCCGTTAGTCGTGGAAATACCCCACCACTGTATAAGGAGGATGTTGAAAGTGGATATGAAGAACAGTTATTGGCGGTTTGGCGCAATGATCATCACATCGATGATCGTGATGTTTGGACTGATGTACCTCAACACCTATGCGTGGGAGCATGTTCGCTGGAGCGAGACACGCTTCTACATGGCTTTCATCATGGGCGCCGCGATGGCCGTCGTGATGCTAAGCTTCATGCTCAACATGTACAAGGACAGCCGGATCAACTTTGGCATTTTCATTGGCGCTGCGGTCGTGTTCGTCCTGGCCCTCTGGCTGGTGCGCAGCCAGAGCACCGTCGACGACCGGTCCTACATGAAAGCGATGATCCCTCACCACTCCATTGCCATCATGACAAGTGAACGCGCCGGCATCGAGGATGTCCGTGTGCGCGAGCTTGCCGACGAGATCATCACGGCGCAGCGCCGCGAGATCAAGGAAATGGAATGGCTGATTTCCGACATCGCGGAGAATGGCCCGGCATCGACGGAAAGCGAGGCGGCCAGCCGCCCGGTTCCCCCCTTTGAAGGCACGCTCAATCCAGACGACGCTGCCGGGGCAGCCATCGCGGAGGACTAACGCGCCTTCCACGTCCAGTCAGACCCATTCGATCCCGAAAAGGAGCGAAACAGAATGAGACTCGAAAAGATCAAGACACAGGGCCTTGCCCACCTTTCCTACTTCCTGAGCGCCGATGGCGAAGCTGCGGTCATCGATCCGCGGCGTGATATCGGCATCTATCTGGACCTCGCCCGTGAGGAAGGCGCGGTCATCAAGCACGTCTTCGAAACCCACCGGAACGAGGACCTGCTCTCAGGCGCCCCTGTCCTGAAGGAAGAGACCGGCGCAAAGGTCTGGCACGGGCCGAACCCTGAAAAGCCGATCCAGTATGCAGCCGAGACGCGGGAAGGCGACACGTTCGAGATTGGCGGCGCGCTCCTGAAGGTGCTCGAAACGCCCGGGCACACCGACGACAGCCTGTCCTACGTGCTTTATGACAAGAGCTTCGAGGAAGGCCCGGTTGGCGTGTTCACGGGCGATGCCCTGTTCATTGGCGATGTAGGGCGCACGGACTTCTATCCCGACCGCAAACGCGAAGTCGCCGGCCTGCTCTATGACAGCCTGGAGAAACTGATGGGGCTCGGCGACCAGTGCCTCGTCTATCCCGCGCATGGCGCCGGTTCGGTCTGCGGCTCCGGCATGGCCGACCGGGAGTTCTCTTCCATCGGTCACGAGAAGCTCAACAATCCACGCCTGCAGATCGGCGACCGGGAAGCTTTCATCGACGCCAAGGTAGCCGAGAACCACTACATCCCGCCATACTTCCGGCGCATGGAAGAGGGCAATATGGAAGGCACCGAAGCTGCGCCGCCGGCGCCCCTGCCCGCTTCCCCGGCCAGGTTGCTCGATCCGGGCGATGCGGTCTGCCTCGATGTCCGTGGCATATTCGACTTTGCCGGCGGACACCGCACGGGCTCGCTCTGCATCCCGGATGACATGCTTGCCGCCTTCGCGGGCTGGTTGCTGCCAGGCGACAAACCGGTGCTGCTGGTAGCGCGCGATGACGACCAGGCGGTCGATGCGGCCACCACGCTTCAGCGGATCGGCTTCGACAATGTGAGCGGATTTGTCAGCGGCGCCATGCCCGTGGCGGTCCAGAACGGCCCGCTCGACACACTCGACTTCGTCGATACCGAAACCGTCGCCGCGCGCGTAGACAACCCGCCGGCTGGCTGGACCCTGCTCGATGTCCGGGCCATCGACGAATATGAGAGCGGCCATATCAAGGACAGCAAGCACGCTTATGTCGGCAAGCTGCCTGATGCGGCCAGTGACCTCGACCCGGACAAGCCCGTCACCGTCATGTGCGGAAGCGGCGCCCGGGCCACCATTGCCGCCTCGCAGCTCATGCGGAAGGGGTTCTCCGAGGTCGATGTCTATATCGGCTCGATGAAGGCGTGGACCGCAGCTGGAAATGCCATTGAGTGATGACTGTCAGTCCATCTTGGGCTGAACCTTTCGTTTCTGACGCATGAAGAGACTGGAAATTGCTTCACGAGGTCCCCATATGGATACCCTGTATGGGGTATCTGCCATGAAGACTGAAACCAAAGAGGCCGCGACCCGAAGGCTTGCCCGCATCGAGGGACAAGTGCGCGGCATCACGAAGATGGTGTCCGACGATCGGTATTGTATTGATGTCATTCGTCAGGTGCAGGCTGTGAAGGCCGCGCTTGTCGGCCTCGAGGCCGTTATCCTGGATGACCATATCGCAACGTGTGTGGATCATGCCCTGACCGGAAGCAATGTCGATGACCGGCGTGAAAAGGTCGAGGAACTTGTTGCTGTGCTTGGTGGCCGCAAGAAGTAGCGGCCTCACAGTTTGTTGAAATGAAAGTTTTAATCTTTTCACGTATTTGAACAATGATGCAGTTTGTGACCCGCCTCCTGACACTGTTTGCCGCTGCCTTCATGGCGGCTCATCCGGTCATGGCGTGTCCATTGATGGTCGGGACCTCCGAAACCGCGCCGACTGAAATGAGCAGCAATCACCCCTGTAATGACATGGCGATGGAAGCCATGGCCGACACCGGGCATACAGATCAGGCATCATCGTCTGATTGCCCCGCGGGATACGACTGTGCACCCATGCTTATCCAGGCGCACAGTGACGCCAATCCAGTTGCACCTGTTGCGAATGTGGACCCAGAATTTGCTGCGGTTCTCGCTAACCCACCAAAGGCATTCCTGCCAGAGCGCGAAACGCTAAAGACCGGGCCTCCACCTCGGCTGGATATCGTCCAGCACACGCCAATATCGCTAAAGCAGCGCTTCCTGAATTGAGAGCGATGACCTGCGGCCGCCACAGCAGCCCGTCGTCATCGCTTCTCACAATTCAGAAGAGCCCGTTTTATCATGCCCCACATTTCAAGAATGCTGCTGGTCGCAGCGTTTGCCGCTGTGCCCCTGGCGGCGGTTGCCAACGCTCAGAGCTTTGCCGAGCTTGAAGCCCGTCTCGAGGCCCATCCAAGCCTCTCCGCTCTCGGTTACGATGCCGAGGCCGACCGGGAGCGTGCTGTCGCCTCAACCGCACTCCCGGACCCCGTCGTATCCCTCGGGATCAACAACTTTCCGATTTTCGATCCCTCATTCGACAGTTACTTGCCGACCAATAAAGCCGTTGGTATTCGGCAACAATTTCCGAGCTTCGCGGGCCGTGAAGCCCGCGCCGGTGAAGCCCGGGCGATGTCAGCACAGACCGAGGCGGTTCGCGATGCCCGTTATGCGGCCTTGCGCGCCGAACTCATCGCTCTTCTCGCTGACAAGACTAGACTGACCAGGCAGAGATCCCTCGCCGAAGCGCGAAACGCCAAATACGACGAGCTTGTCGACATTGTCGAGGCCGAGATCGATGCGGGCCGCCCGGCCGTCTATCGCCTTGCCGAAATTGAAAGCGAACGGGCAGAAGTTTCCCGGACGCTTGTTGATCTTGACCGGCAGGAAGCCGAGACCGATGCGCGCCTGATCGAACTCGTCGGACTGGTCCCTTCGACCGGCCTCCCTCCCCTGACTGAAAGAGACTGGTCCGGCGCAGCGCTTGAGTTCCACACCGTACGCATTGCCGACGCGGCCGTCCGCGTTACCGATTACGGTATCGACGAGGCCCGCGCGGCCTGGAAGCCAGAATGGGGGGCCCAGCTCACCTATCAACAGCGCGATGAAGGCGCGATGTTCGCGGGGGATGACTGGGTCTCCGGTATGGTGACTTTTACGGTTCCGCTCTGGGCCGAAAGGAAGCAGGCACCGAACTTGCGCGCCGCAAAGGCTGAGCGGGCCGGCGCCGAGCAACGCTACCAGGCTGCCGCGCGGAATGCGGCGGCCCAGTATGCGTCCCGGGACGCCATTATACGCGCGGCCGATGCCAGTATCGACGTGCTGCAGGTCAAGATTGCTGCCGTCGAAGACGAAGTCGAGGCCCAGCTGATTGCTTATGAATCCGGTGTTGGCGGTTATGCGCCGATCATCGACGGCGAGATCGCCATTCTCAAACTCCGGGCGGAAATCGAAGCTGAAACGGCCCGCAAGGCCGCTGCGATCGCACGCCTGAATGCCCTCCTGGTGACACAATGAAAAAGACATTCCTGATAATGGGCACCGCATCTGCCGCCCTCTTGCTCGCCGCATGCGGCGCACCGGGCGGATCACCGGGCGGCCAGGGTGAAAAACCGAACGCCTCGAGCGAGACGCAACGATACACCTGCCCCATGCACCCGCACTATATTTCGACCGATCCGGACGGCACCTGCCCGATCTGTGGCATGGACCTGGTGCCTGCCGACAAGACCCAGGAACCGACGAGCTCAACAGGGGAAATCCTGTACTACAAGCATCCCATGGGTAAGCCGGACACCTCGCCTGTTCCGAAAAAGGATTCCATGGGCATGGATTACATCCCGGTTTATGCCGATGACACCGGATCGGGCGTGGCCGTCTCGCCGGAAATGATCCAGACCATGGGGATCCGGACATCACCTGCCGAGACCAGGGATTTCAGCCGTGTACTGAGAGCCTTCGGCACGGTCGAGACCAATGAACGGCTCGAAAATGTTACCGTCTCGCGGCTAGAAGGCTGGATTGAGAATCTGGCGGTCAATGCCGAGGGCGACACCGTCCGCCCCGGCAGTCTCCTCTACCGGATCTACAGTCCGGACCTGATCGCCGCGCAGAAAGATTATCTGAACTCGTTCAGGATCGGTAACGAAGCGCGCATCGCGTCGGTTCGCCAGCGCCTGCGCTCCCTTGGCATGCAGAATGCGGCCATCGACCGGCTGACCGAAACCCGCCAGGTCATTGAACGTGTTCCGGTTTACGCAGAAGCCGGCGGCACGGTTGCCGAGCTCCAGGTCCGCAATGGCGACTATGTCAAACCCGGCACGCCTATATTACGCCTGCAATCCTATGCCGATGTCTGGGTCATTGCCTCGGTGCCGGAGAGCGATTTGCCTCTGGTGGAAACAGGCATGCAGGCCGAACTCGATTTTCCGAGCGCGCCCGATGCCCCCGGTAAAGGCCAGGTCGACTATATCTATCCGACAATCGACCCGAAAACCCGTACAGCCGACGTCCGGATCGAAGTGGACAATGTGTCGGGCTATCTTCGCCCGGGCGCCTATGCGGACATAAGGCTGAATATCGGCGGCCGACCGCGTCTTTCGGTTCCAAGTGAAGCCATTCTGCTTGGTAGCGAGGGCGCCCGTGTCGTCATCGCCGAAGGCAATGGCCGCTTCTCCGGACGCGCCGTGCAAACCGGGATTTCGGCCAATGGCCGGACCGAAATCCTGTCGGGTCTGGAAAGTGGCGACATGGTCGTCGCCAGCGGGCAGTTCCTGCTCGATAGCGAAGCCAACCTGAAAGAAGGTCTTGCCAAGCTGGAAGCTCCGGATGCGAGCGCGGCCAGTCCGGAAACACCGCTCTCCGATATTCCGGTGGACAGTAAAGCCCTCGCCGAAATCGATCACTTCACTGACATGGCGCTCTACTTCCACGAGGCCCTGAGAGACGGGTATGACATCGATCCGCTATTCGTGGACCCGGCGCTCGCCCTGGTGCCAGTGCTGCGGGACCGTTACGCGAACACGAAACTGGCACCGGTCATGGATGCTACGCAAACCGCTCTCGCCGCCGCGCAGGACGTCACGGACCGCGAAGACCTTGCCACACAACTCTCAGACCTGGTCGAGGCCTTGAAACCCTGGCTGCTGGAAGGCGCACCTCAGCATTACAGCGAGGCTGGTCTGGTGCTCTACCGGGACACCGCAACGGGCCGGTACTGGCTGCAGGAAGAAGCGAAACCAGCCAATCCGTACAGCGCAGATGGAGCCGAACGGATTGACTGGCCCAACCCGATGGCCGGCATGTCGATGACGACCAATGACGGCGAGACTGGCGCTGACCAGGCCCCTGGGCATTCGGGGGACAGTCATGACTGAACGAAACGACAGAAACCTCGCGGGGCAAGACCCCTCCAAATCATGGGTGGCAAAGCTGATCTCCTGGTCGGTTTCCAACCAGCTCATCGTCCTCATGCTCGCCGCTGCACTGGCTGTGACCGGGTGGATGGCGATCCAGCGCACGCCGCTCGATGCAGTGCCGGACCTGACAGATACCCAGGTCATCATTCGCACCGATTTTCCGGGCCAGAGCCCGCAGATTGTCGAGGACCTCGTCACCTATCCACTATCGACGAACCTTCTCGGTCTGCCGAAGACCAAGGACGTGCGCGGCTCCTCAATGTTCGGCACCAGTTTTGTGTATGTCATATTTGACGATGATGTTGACCTCTACTGGGCCCGCTCGCGCGTTCTCGAAGCCTTGTCCCGGCTGGGATCCGAACTCCCGGAAGGCGCCGTACCGCAGATAGGACCGGATGCGACTGGCGTTGGGTGGGTCTATCAGTATGCCTTGGTCGACAAGACCGGCAAGACCGATCTCGCCGAGTTGCGTTCACTCCAGGACTGGTTCCTGAAACTTGAACTCGCCGGAGTGGAAGGGGTCTCTGAAGTCGCTTCGGTCGGCGGTTTTGTCCGGGAATACCAGGTGCTAATCGATCCCAATCGCCTGCGAAGTTACGACCTGTCGATCACCCGTATCCGTGACGCGGTCCGCGCAGCCTCAAGCGAGGTCGGTGGCCGCGTGCTTGAACAGGGCGAAACGGAATATGTCATCCGCTCATCAGGCTATGTCGATGAGAAACTTGATCTCGAACAGGTCGTGGTCAAGGCAGAGGATGGCACCCCCGTCCAGCTGAGCCATGTCGCCCGGATTGTCGAAGGCCCGGCCCTCCGGCGCGGCATTGTCGAACTCAATGGCGAAGGCGAAACTGTGTCCGGCATCGTGGTGATGCGCGATGGCGAGAATGCGCTGTCGGTGATCGAACGTGTGAAGGAGAAACTTCATAGTCTCCAGCGCGGGCTGCCAGAAGGCGTCGAGATTGTCACTGTGTATGACCGCGCGCCTCTCATCGAGGGTTCGGTCGATTATCTGAAAGACAAGCTGATCGAGGAAGGCTTCGCGGTTGCTCTCGTCATTCTGATCTTCCTCCTCCATGTACGGTCGTCTCTGGTTGCCATCATCACCTTACCTCTCGGTGTGCTCGGCGCGTTCCTGATCATGTCCTGGCAAGGTGTCACAGCGAACATCATGTCACTTGGCGGGATCGCCATCGCGATCGGCGCCATGGTCGACGCCTCGATTGTGCTTGTCGAGAATGCCAGCCGGAAACTGGCGGATCTGGGACCGAAACCCGATCCGAGCGTGCGCCGCCAAGCGCTGGTCGAGTCGGCTCAGGAAGTCGGCCCCGGCATATTCTTTTCACTCCTCATCATCACGGTCTCCTTCCTGCCGGTCTTTGCCCTGACCGGTCAGAGCTTCAGGCTCTTCAGTCCTCTCGCCTATACCAAGACCTATGCGATGGCCTTCGCGGCCATTCTGTCGGTGACACTTGTCCCGGTTCTGATGCTGTACCTGATGCGGGGTCGGTTCCGGCGCGAGGAAGCCAATCCCCTGAACGCCTTCTTCGTCTGGGCCTACAAACCGCTGCTCCATCTAGCCCTGAGGTTCAAATGGATCACGGTCGCCCTTGCGCTCGCGCTGACGGCCAGCGTCATCGTGCCGGTCCAGAGGATCGGCTCGGAATTCATGCCGGCCCTTTATGAAGGCGAGCTCCTCTACATGCCCACCACCCTGCCCGGCGTGTCATCCACCAAGATGCGGGAGATTCTTGGCCAGACAAACCGCGTCATCAAGACCGTGCCAGAAGTCGATCGTGTCTTCGGCAAGGCCGGGCGCGCCGATACTGCAACCGATCCAGCGCCACTCACCATGATCGAAACATGGATCAAGCTGAAACCGAAGGAGGATTGGCGGCCAGGTGTGACGGTCGAGGACATCACCGATGAGCTCGATGCCAAGCTGCAAATGCCCGGCCTCGTGAATTCATGGGGCTATCCGATCAAGATTCGCATGGACATGGTTTCAACAGGTGTGCGCACGCCCATTGGCATCAAGGTTACGGGCGATGATCTGACAGAGATTGAGACCATTGCCCGGGACATAGAAGCGGCCATTTCGGACGTACCCGGAACGCGCTCGGCCTTCGCCGACAGGGTCATGGGCGGCAAATATCTCGAGATCACGCCGGACAGGGGCGAACTCGCCCGGCGGAATATCGACATGGCAGCCTTCCAGTCCGTGATCCAAACCGCCCTGGGCGGCATGACGCTCTCCCAGTCTGTCGAGGGCCGGGAACGCTATGACATCATCCTGCGCTATGATCGGCCATTTCGTGAGAGCGCCACAGACCTGGAAGAGATACTCGTGCCCGCCCCGTCCGGCGCCCATATCCCTCTCAGCGAACTGGCGGACATTTCCTATACGGAAGGCCCGCCAATGATCCGATCAGAAAATGCCAGACTGACTGGCTGGGTTTTCGTCGACATCGCGGACCGGGATATGGGCAGCTATGTTGCAGACGCCAGACAGGTCATTGGCGACGCCGTCGACCTGCCTGCGGGTTATGCGGTGGAGTTCTCCGGCCAGTATGAACAGATGCAGGAAGCGAATGCGCGGCTTAGAATCGCCATTCCAGCTGCAATTGCACTGATCTTCCTGCTGCTGATGCTACATTTCGGCCGGCTCGACCGGACCCTGATCATCATGGCCAGCCTGCCTTTCGGTCTGGTCGGCGGAATGTGGGCCGTCTGGTTGGCAGGCTACAATCTGTCAGTAGCCGTCGCGGTCGGTTTCATCGCCCTGGGCGGCATCGCGGTCGAGACGGCCGTCGTGATGCTGCTCTATATCGACGCGGAAGTCCGCAAGGCGAACCCGTCTGACAGGAGCCAGCTTTTCGCAGCTGTCAGCAAGGGCGCGGCCATGCGCGTCAGGCCGAAGTTGATGACGGTCACGACCATTTTTGCAGGTCTTGCCCCGATCTTCCTGACCGACGGCCTCGGATCGGACGTCATGCGCCGGATTGCCCTGCCCATGCTTGGCGGCATGGCCTCAACCCTCATGCTCTCCCTGATCGTGATCCCGGCCATCTACCACATCCGGCTCGGGCTGCAGATTCCATCAGATTTACCCCGGGCCGAACCGGATAACCGGGCCGGCTCATTCACCCCCGAAGGAGAAAAACCATGACGAGACACCTGTTGAAAATTCCGCTTTTGATTCCACTGCTTCTGAGTGGCGCCATGCTGCCGGCGGCCGCGCAGGATCGCTCATCAGGCAGAATGATGATCGACGGCGGCATGATGGGTGGCGGCCTGTTCGGCACGGTGTTCATGCTGCTTGCTGTGCTCCTCCTCATCCTCGGGATCGCTGCCCTCATCAAATATCTGAGGTCGAAATAATAGTCCCGTATCCATCCACCCTATTCCCCCGTCCCGGCGCGCATCGGGGGCCTCTGTTGAAAGCCGCGCCAGACAATCAAAAAGGAAGAAAACGATGAAAACCCTCGTCAGAAAGACAGCAGTCACAGGCGCAATCCTCGGACTGGCCCTGATCGGTCCGGCGCTCGCCCAGGACGCCGGCATGAAAATGGACAGCATGAAAGACATGGACATGTCCGGCATGAGCTGCTGCGGCGACATGGCGCCCGGCTTTGGCGTCATTAACGGCGTCGATCTGGATGCCCGAACCGTCAATATTTCACACGATCCGATCAAGAAGATCGGCTGGGGTGAAATGACAATGGACTTCGAGGTCGGCGGAATGGTTGCGCTCGACAAATTCGAGAATGGCGACAACGTCCATTTCATGCTCAAGCAGGACGACAGCGACAATTATGATATCGCCATGATGATGCCGATCGGCGGCGATCCGGATGCTTTCAAGCAATCCATGATGTCGATGATGAAAGGCAAAGGCATGATGGACTGCAACATGGGCGGACAGGGATCCATGTCCGGCATGTCAGGCAAGGATCATGACGACACCGATCACTAGCCGGTCCTCTGTTTAAAGCAAAAAATTCGTAAATCAGGTTCCGGCCGCGTTCCGCGGCCGGAATGCCTGCGTCTCCCGATTAGTTCACCAGGAAATCCCAATGACTCAAAGAATTCTGATTACCGCCTTCTTGTTAGGTTCCGTTACCCTGACAGCCTGCAGTGACCCCGAAAGCCGAACGCCGCCAGCATCCGGCCCTGCGGAGCAGACCAGGCCTGAACCGTTCGAACAGGCAGATGAAGCTATGCCCGGCGATACTGGACGGGCCACGGGCAGGATCTCATCCCTTGATCGCGACGACGGCCGGGTCACCATCGACCATGGCCCTTTCGAAGGCATCGCCATGGGCGCGATGACCATGAGTTTCGCTTTAATGGGCGATGTTGAGCTGACTGACCTCTCTGAAGGCGATGACGTGATCTTCCAGGTCAAACGGGGCCGGGACGGTTCTCATCGCATCATGGAAATTTGTAGCATTCCCGCGAATGGCCCCGGCTGCCCGGATCTTGAAACGCTTCATCGGGACATCCCTCCAGGTCCGTAAGGCGGCATGCTCCGACACCGTTCTCTAACGCGTAACAGGAATGACGACAATGACAAGAACAAAAATAGCACAGACCCTGAAAGAGGATGGTTTGTCCGGCGTGGTCCGCCGCGTCCATGCCGGCCTGATTTTCAGATATCATGAGACATTCAACTCAAGGTTCGACACGATACATGCGATCGACACAAGAACCTCCGTCGCGCTCGAAACGCTTGATTTCGAGCATCAACACAAAGCGCACGCAATCGACTATGAACCGACCCCTATAAAGCTTGTCGAAGCCCTGCTTAAACCCAGTCGTGCGCGTGCCAGCTCGACGACGTTTCTGGATCTGGGCTGTGGCAAGGGACGCGTTCTGATCAAGGCGGCGGAGCTTGGATTCGATCGCCTGATCGGCGTGGAATTTGCTGGCGAAATCGCTGAAGCTGCCCGGTATAACCTCGGACAGGTTTTCAGATCATCTCCCGGGATTTCATGGACGATCATCAGTCAGGATGCGGCCACCTACAGTCCGCCCGAAAGTGACCTGATCGTTTTTCTGTATAATCCTTTCACCCAGCCCGTCATGGAAGGGGTCGTAAACTGGATAGAAGCCCATATTGATCGCGGCTATCGCGTCGAAATCATCTACTACAATTCACAGTGCCGATCCTTGTTTGATGACTGCAACCGGTTGAAAGTGACACCGTTTCCATGGCTCGTGAAACTCCAGCTGCGCTTCCTGAGCTGGCACGCCGCCGTGAAATATCTTTCCGTAGCAGGCGACAGGAATGAATCATATCGAGGAACGGAGCGACAAGTCTGATTGATCCGCCTCCCCGGAAACCCCAGGGCTGGCGAGGCCTTGTTGCGTTCAATGTCGATCTTAGCCTGCGCAGCACGAAAGTTTCGCCACGTCCTTGTCGAAGGTTTGCGCCGCCAGCTTTAGCCCTTCAACAGTTGTCAGGTATGGGAAGATCGTCTCGCCAAGCGCCTTGGTCGTCATAGCGAACTTCAACGCCATGGCGAGCGTTTGGATCGTGTCAGACCCTTCGGGTGCCGCGATCTGGCCGCCCAGCAGGCGGTCGGTCTTCGCATCCGCGACCAGCTTGATGACGCCGCGGGTATCGCGGGCGGCGGCGGCGCGTGCCACGTGGTCCAGCGTCAGCACGCTGGTCTTGACGTCATGACCGGCCGCCTTCGCCTGCACCTCGGAAAAGCCGACGCCGGCGACCTGCGGATCGGTGAACACGACCCAGGGCATGGCCCCATTGTCATAGCGCAAAGCCTCAAGACCAAGCGCATTATTGACCGCCACCTTGGCCCCATAAGCCGCCATGTAGACGAACTGATCGCGATCGGTGACATCGCCCGCCGCCCAGACGCCCGGCCGCGTCGTGGCCATGTCGGCGCCGACCTTGATCGATCCGCGCGCATCGGTCTCGATGCCGAACTCGCGCAAGCCGAGGTCTTCGGAATTGGCCACCCGGCCTGTGGTCGCCACCAGCCGCTCTGCGGTTAGGGTTTCGGGCGTTCCACCCCGTTCGATCGTCAGCGTGACGCCGCCATCGCCCTGCACCACCGAGCGGTAGGCCAGGTCAGTCTCGACCGCGATGCCCTCCGCTTTCAGCGCTTCGGTCAACACCTCGCCCACTTCCGGTTCAACGCCGGGTAAAAGACGCGAACGCGTGACCAGTGTAACCTTGACGCCCAGCCGCGACGCCATCTGCGCCAGTTCACAGCCAATATAGCCGCCGCCCAGTACCAGGATGCTTTCGGGCTGATCGGGCAGGCTGAGAAGGTCCCAGGAATCGAGCGCCTCCACGGTCTCGATCCCGTCAATTTCCGGCAAGAAAGGGCGCGAGCCGGTGGCGATCAGAACCTTCGGTGCAGCGATGATCCGCCCGCCGACCTCAATCCCGCCTTCGATCAGGCGTGCGGCACCTTTCTCAATATAGGTGATATTCTCATAGGAAGGCAGCAAATCGATATATTTTTTCTGGCGCATTTCGTCGACCAGTTCGGCCGTCCCCTTGACGACCGCTGACCAGTCCACGCTGTGCGCACAGGGCTCAATGCCCGGAAACCGTGCTGCCGATATGCCGCCATGCACCGCTTCGCCGGCCCGTATCATCGCCTTGGATGGCACGCAGCCGACATTGACGCAGGTACCGCCGATGGTGCCGTGCCCGACCATGGCCACGCGCCTGCCGGCCTCGGCCGCGCTAATCGAAGCCGAAAACCCGGCCGAGCCAGCACCTATGACGATGAGGTCATAGCTGTCGTCGCCGTTTTTATTGACGGAGCAGCAATCGCCTGTCTTTACGGTTTGATTCATTATTTCTTCCTCCGCTTGCGACCGGGCACGGCGACGCGGCCTCGATCAAGTATTCAAAATCACACCATCGACCCGATGTCGGAGGCGTGGCCGGGATCAGGTTGGGGCCGCTGTCGCCGCATTCGCCTGCGGCGAAGACCGCGGAATCGCTCGTACGCATCGATGTGTTCACCTGGATGCCCCGCCGAGTGCACTCGGCGCAGGCAGCTTCAAGGTTCAGCCTGTCCATTTTTGGTACCCGGCCGGGGCTGAGGCACATGCTCATTGATGCAAAACAAGAAGGTGTCGCAATGACGGTACCGGCCAGGCCCGTTATCAGCAGTTTTCGGTCAGTCCATTTTGACATCAAAGTGAAAGCCTTGTGTGAAAATCTGACGATGTATGCGAACATCGACTGGCAGGTGCCTCATCAGGATATTCCAGATGCTGCGTGTTCAACCGTCCGTAACGCTTGCCGGGTATCCTACATCGGTTGAAGCCGCAGCGATCAGCTCAGGCGTTGTCGCCGCCGTATCGTAAACCACCTCTGCGGTCCTGGCCGCATAATCGATATCGACAGATTTAACGCCCTCGACACGCATCATCGCTTTCCTGACAGCAATCGGACATGTCGCGCAGGTCATGTTTCCGATCGTAAAACGGGCTGTCGCCTGTTCGACCTCCACCGAGGCATCCGGAGCATTCTGCGCGCCGGCGACTGCGAGCCCCCCCGCGAGTGCCAGACCTGCCAGTCCGGCGATCATCCATGTGCGTTTCATACTTGTCTCCCTGGCTAGTAAAATAACGGTGCCCATACATCGATGGTCAAGGCCGCCAGCACGACAAGCGCGCCGCTCCACAGGGCGACCTGCTTGACGACTGACGACTGCAAACGGGCGCAATAGCTACCATCCTCGCAGACACTGGTTTTTCGAAAATAGACATCCCAGAACCCAGCCGCGAGAAATCCGATCGCGACCAGAAGAAAAAGGGGCTTGTAGGGTTCCAGCGCCGTCAACTGGCCAATCCACGCTCCGGAAACACCGAGACTGATCAGCACAAGCGGCACGATGCAGCAGGATGATGCAAGGAATGCCCCCAGCATGCCACCGGCAACAAGCCACCTTGAGCGACGCTCATTTGCTGGGCTGTTTTCCGTACCTGCCATGACCAGCTGTTCCCATTGCTTTATCGATCATGATCACGTTACGCTCTGTAGTTGGTACAGACACAAGTGGGTATTTCATCATGGCCATCACATCGCCGCGAGCAGCACTCAAACGGGCTGAACTGGCCGGGCGGCTCGGCTGCAATCTTGAAACGATCCGCTATTATGAAAGGATCGAATTGCTGCCCGAACCAGCCCGCACGGCAAGTGGCCACCGGCTGTATTCGAATGAAGATCAGGTACGACTGCGTTTCATATTGCGAGCCCGCAGCCTCGGCTTCTCCGTGGAAGATGTACGCTCGCTACTTGGCATCAATGATGGCAGGCCGAGCTGCGCGGAGGTCAGGGCGCTGGCAGAAGCACATCGGGGCGATATCCGTAAACGCATCGCCGATCTGAAGCAGATGGATCGACGGCTCGGCGAGATCATGGCTGGTTGCACCGGCGCTGAAACACCCGATTGCGCACTCACCGACAAACTGTTCGAAGATAGCTGACAAAAGGGGCTCCTGCATCTGCCGGAGATGCAAATGATGGACATCCACGACACCATCACCGCTCCGCATCGCCTCAATGACGGTACCGATGTCAATGTCCGGCGGACTGCCTAGCCACAACATGTGGATCGGCCCGCCGATTTCGCGGAACGACAGGCAGAGAATGTTACCGCGATACCGATCGTCACGAACGGATCGAACAGTATTCAGTCATAGATGAGGATGAGCGCGTCGCCCGCAACCACGGCTACAGATGCGAGTGCGTCGGACAGATTGTGAAGGAGGAGCGCCCGGATATTCACGCTCCCATTCTGCACCGAATAGATTAGGAGGGCTGTAAGCTCTGCAATGACCAGCGCAACACCGCCAAGAATAACGATCGTCCAGCCACCAACGGCGGGCGGATCAGTGATCCGTATGACAGTCTTATTGACCAGATGGCAATGGAGACCCGACGATCATCGCTCGCGGGATCAAGATCGTCATGATCATGTGCGTGGCTCAGGATCGGCCTGCTCTTCCAGCACCTTGCGCTTGCACTCGAGATACGCGCGTCGCCGCGCGTGTACCGCGTTTTTTGCGCGGCTCTTTGGTGGTATCAGGCCGCATTCCTCCTGCACCTTGGCCGCCTGCTCACTTGAAAGGGCCCCCATCACGTTGTCGAGACTCTCGCAGCCGGCCAGGGCTGCGAGAGAAACGGACATGACCGCGAAGCGAAGTTCACGATGGATGAACATGCTCGGCCTCCAACAAGGAATGGTGCGCGTCGGGCTTTGGTGCGAACCAGCGGTGAAGGGCGGGTAGCACCAGCAAAGTTAGCACGGTCGAGGAGACCAGCCCGCCCATGACCACCGTGGCCAGTGGCCGCTGCACTTCAGCACCGACACCACTTGCGAAGAGCAGCGGCGCAAGGCCGAGCGCCGTCGTAAGGGCGGTCATCAGCACAGGACGTGCCCGCAAGCCTGCCGCCTCGACGGCAAGTTCATCGCGACCACGGCCCTCCCTGGCAAAATCATCCATGAAACTGACCAGCACCATGCCATTGCCGAGCGCGATACCGAACAGGGCAATAAAGCCGACCGTCGCAGGCACCGAGATCGGCAGGCCTGCAATCCAGAGCGCCATCGCCCCGCCGGTCAGCGCCAGCGGAATGTTGAGCAGGATCAGGATGGCCGATTTCATGCGCCCGAACGTCAATAGCAGGATCAGGAATACGATACCGAGCGTGATCGGGATCACGACCGCGAACCGCGCATTCGCTTCCTGCTGGAGTTCGAACTGTCCGCCCCATTCGACGCGATAACCAGCCGGCAGGTCGAGCTGGCTGGCGACCGATTGCTGCGCATCAGCGACATAGCTGCCAATATCGCGTCCTCTCACATTGAGCTGAACGGTGATGAATCGCTCACCATTCTCGCGCGTGATCTGACGTGGACCGACAATCTCCCTGATGTTTGCCACGCTTTCGAGTGGAACCCGTGCGCCGCTGGACGATTCCAGAATAATCCGTCCGATGGCCGCGGGCGTGTTGCGGTCCTCTTCGGCATAGCGCACGATGACGGGAAACTGGCGCACTCCCTCAAAAACGGCACCAGCCTCTGCCCCGCCGACGCCGGAACGCAAGGCATCGAGCGCCTCCTCCACGCTCAGTCCATACCGGCCGAGCGCAGGACGGTTGAGCGAGACCACAAGCTGCGGCGCGCCGGTGATCTGATCGGCCTGGACGTCGGTCGCCCCAGGAATTTCCTGAAGAATGGACTGCAAGTCCTGCGAGCCTTCGAGCAGGACCTCCGTATCCGGACCGAAGATCTTGACCGCCAGTTGCGCCTTTGTGCCGGTCAGGAGCTCATCAACCGACATGGCGATTGGCTGGCCGACATTAACCCTGACGCCTGGAAAGCCGCCGAGATTCTCGGAGATCGACGCCCGGAGTTCATCCGGGCTGATGCCATTGCGCCATTCGCTTCGGGGTTTGAGCGCCACGAAGGCCTCGATACTGTTCACCGGGTCGGCATGCGCGCCGACTTCCCCACGGCCGATCCGGCTGACAATGGAACTGATCTCGGGGAAGGCTTCAAGCAGTCTTGTCTCGATGCGGGTCGACGTTTCCTTTGCTTCGGTTAGCGAGATGGACGGCGCCATCGTCACACGCAACAGGACATCGCCTTCCTCCAGCGCAGGCGTGAACTCCGAGCCAAGGCGTGTCGCTGAGAGGCCCCCAACCAGAAGCAGGACGCCTGCTAGCCCGACCGCCGCGAGACGTCGCCGGACGAAGAAGGCCGCAAGCGGCTTGATCAGCGAAACAAGCCGGCTGTCGCTCTCCTGGCTATTGCTCTTGGGCGGACGCATGAGGCCGAGCGCCATCGCCGGAGCGATGAGCGCGGCATAGATCAGCGACCCTGTCATGGCGAGCGCGGCAGAAGCGGCGAGCGGCCGAAACGTCTTGCCTTCAGTGCCCTGTAGCGAAAAGAGCGGCAGGAAGACAATGATCACCACGAGGACGGCAGCAATCAGCGGCGCGATCACTTCGGCGCTCGCTCGCGCGACCGTCGTGCGGCTATCTTCACCCTCGCGTCGTTCGCGCAAGCCGCGATCCACGTTCTCGGCGATGACGATGGCGCCGTCGACCATCATCCCGATGGCGATCGCCACCCCGCCCAGCGTCATCAGATTGGCCCCGATGCCGAGGAATTTCATCGCGATGAAGGCAAAGCCGACCGAGAAGGGTATGGCCATGACAACCACGAGGCTTGGACGCCAGCCGCCGAGGAACAGGAAGACGATGACGGCGACCAGGAGCGCGCCCTGCCAGAGCGCGGTCGTCACGGTCGCAGCCGCCTTTTTCACCAGCGTGCCCTGATCATAATACGGAACGGCTTTGACGCCATCCGGAAGCGACTGGTTGATCTCGTCGAAGCGCGCTTGCGCGTTCTCGATCACCTCAGACGTGTTTGTGCCATAAAGTTTCAGGACGAGACCGGCGACGGTCTCCCCTTCGCCATTGGCAGTTGCGAGCCCCTGCCGGACGCCGCCGCCGATGGCGACTTCACCGAGGTCGTTGACGCGGACGGTTCGTCCATCCACGGTCTTGACCGGCGTTTCACGCAGATCATCGAGAGATCGAGCGAGCCCGACCCCGCGCACCGTGTACTGTTCGGCGCCAATTTCGATGAATTGCGCGCCGGCCGTCCGATTGGCGCTCTCCAGGGCGGCAATCACCTCGCCGACGCTGAGGTCATAGGATGTCAGCTGATCGGGATCGAGGCGGACCTGGTACTGCTTCTCGAAACCCCCTAGTGACAGAACCTCCGTCACCCCTTCAACCGACTGGAGCGGATACTTGATCATCCAGTCGGCAATCTCGCGCAGCTCAACCAGCGACCGCTCGCCGGTCTCATCGACGAGCCGATAGTACATGATGATACCAAGGCCGGTCGAAATCGGCCCCATCTTGGGTGTGCCGAAACCGTCGGGAATGGCGTCGGCGGCCTCGCCGAGGCGCTCACCGACGACCTGGCGGGCAAAATAGACGTCCGTGCCGTCCTCGAAATAGATATTGATGACAGACAGGCCAAAATTGGATGTCGAGCGGATCTCGTCGACCTTGGGGAGGCCGGACATGGCCGTCTCGATCGGATAGGTGACATAGCGTTCGACCTCTTCGGGCGACAGGCCTTCAGTTTCGGTGAAGACTTGGACCAGAGAAGGTGAGGGATCGGGAAAAGCGTCGACAGGCAGGCTGCGAAAGGCAAACAGCCCCCCGATCGACAGGGCGAGTGCGGCAATGGCGGCAAGCAGCCGGCCACCCGCAAGGCGGTGCATCAAATTGATCATTTTGCGGGTCTCCTAGTGTGCGTGGCCGTCGCCGAAAGCGTCTTTTTCAAGCTGCGCTTTCAGGGTGAAGGCGCCCTCGGCAACGAATGCTTCGTCGGCCTCGAGCCCGGAAATGATCTCGGTATAGCTGCCTGCACTCTCTCCTGTGCGGACCTCGCGCGGTTCGAACCCGTCATCGGTCGGGACGAAGACCGAAATCCTGTCCTCGACGCTGACGATCGCATCGGAGGGAACGCGCACGACGGGGCGCCCCTCTCCCGTGTCGATCCGCGCCGTTACGAACTGACCGGGCTTCAGCCTGTGTTCGGCATTGTCGACAATGACCCGCGCGGTCGCAGTGCGGGATGCCTCATTGATGACAGGCAGGACATTTGAAATTGTCCCCTCGGCCAGGACGCGGCCATCTTCCTGCTGGAAGGTCACGGTCTGGCCTTCGCTGACCTTGCCGAGATCTTCCTTGTAGACGGCGATGTCGGCCCAGACGACGCTATCATCGATGATGACAAAGATGGGCGCGCCGCCAGCCGATACGGTTTCTCCAAGAGAAACGCTCCGCTGAATCACCTCTCCGGCAAGGGGAGCCGTCACATAGGCTTGTGCAAGCGACCCGTCCGCAGCCTCATTAAGCTTGTCCAGTGTGCCATGACCAATGCCGATCGCATGAAGCCTGTTTTCAGCAGCTTCCCGGCCGGCATTGGCTGCGGCGAATGCCGCACGCGCCGACTGCAGATCGGCCTCGGCGGTGATTTTCTGCTCCCAGAGGTTTTCCTCACGCTCAAGCTCGGCTTGCGCGAGGCGCTCAGGGCATTCAGATAATCGGCCTTTAGGCCGGCGAGTTCACGACTGGTCAGCCGGGCAAGCGTGGCGCCGGCTTTCACGATATCGCCTTCGCCTGCATAAAGTTGGGCAACGGTGCCCTCGACCTGTGGCGAGACCCTTGCGACACGGTCCGCATCGAAACGGATCTCGGCCGGCAGTTCCAGCTGGCCCGAAACCGCTCCGGTTTGGGCTCGCCCGGTCCGGATACCGGCAGCTTCCGCCTCCTCGGCGGTCAGCTCGACATGATCGCCGCCTTCACCTTCGTGTTCGGTATGACCGCCTCCTTCTTCATGTCCCTCATGATCGTCGCCATCGGCCTCATCATGGCTTTCATGCTCCTCATCACTACCGTCTTCGTGGTCGTCATGGCCATCTTCGGCTTGTGGGGGCGTCCGGTTTGCACCAGACGAATCGGAGGCGTCACTGCCGCAAGCACTAAGATACAAAAGCGCTGGCGAAAGCAGCGCCGCATAGAATAAATTCAGTTTCATTGGATCTCTCCTTCGAACGGCGCGGCGCCAATCAGCGCACGCAACCGCAGCGTGTATGTCTGGAGCGCCAGCCGGGCATCGATTACGGCGGCGCGGGTTTCAATCAGACTGCGCCGCGCATCGAGCGTGGCGGTCAGGTCGAACTTGCCAACCCGGTAGCCTTCGGCCGCTGAAGCGTAGGCATCTTCGGCCAGTGGCAGGGCTTCGCCCTCAAGACGCTGCAATCGGGATTTCGCGGCCCGGACCAGCGCAGCCAGGCTCGCCTGCTCGGCCCGCAACCTTGCCTCAACAGTCTGTGCTGATAGCTCGGCACTCTGGGTACGTAATCCGGCCGCCCGCGTTGCGTCCTGATTGCGGTCAAAGACCGGCAAAGGAACACTGACACCCGCCAGAAACGCGCTATCGCCCGTGTCCTCAAATCTTCGGACACCAGCCGATACGGTTATATCAGGCCATGCGCCGGCGCGGGCCCGGTCCGTCGCCGCGCTACGAGCCGTCGCTCCGGCCTTAGCCGCCGCAAGTGACGGATGAACGCCAGAATCTGGTTGAGCCGACCCACCCGCCGGATCTGTTACGATTTCCGCAGTGCCAGACAAGACAAAGTCGATCTCTGGACTACCCCAAACGGACGCAAGCGCTAGCCCTTTGGCTTCGACCTGGCCCCGCGCACCATCCGCAACCGCCTGAAGCGCTGCTGCTTCAGCCCGCGCGCGCAGCAACTCAGGCGGAGCCGACGCTCCAGCGTCCACGCGACGCTGGACGACGCCAGAGAACTCGGATGCGAGATCGGCTGAGGCCTGAGCGACCTCGGCCATGTCGTAAGCGGCACGAAGTTCCAGATAGAGTTCCCCTGCGAGTTTCTGAGCTTCCAGGCTTCGTACAGAACATTCGGCACTCGCCAATGCGGCTTCAGCTCTGGCGGCCCGCTCGGAAAGTCTTCGTTTATCGCCAAGCTGTAAGGTCTGCGCCACTACCAGGGTCGTCTCGTAGGCATTGAAGCCTTCAAGCGATCCGCTGCCGGCAAAGTTCTCGGTTTCGACAGACAGAGATGGATTAAGCCAACGGCTCGCCTGATCGGCGTCGGCCGATGAAGCTTTCGCCTCGAGAGCCGCCGTCAGAACTTCAGGCGAAGCATTGGCGGCGCGAGCAATAGCCGCGTCGAGCGTCAGTGGTCGGGATTGATCATAGTCAGTCGCGCCGACATAGACAGAACTACACCCTTGCGCATAGGCCGTACCGGCCATGACCGGCAGGGCGAGCGCGGTGATCGCGCTGCATATAAGAATTTTCATTTTTGCTGGTTTCCTCGTCCAGATTCAACGACAGCGAGGCCGTAGCCACGCAAAATATTCCTGTGTCGTTGGTCTAGGCGCGAGGAGGACGGTAAAGACCGTCTGGGCGGAGGTTCTCGAGAAAAGAACCGCCAGGCAACAAATGTTTTGTCTGCACGACAGACTTCGGAGCGCCGCTTAGATCGCCGCCGCCTATCAGATGGAAATGACAGCTTCCGCACTGATGCGCGGTATGGTCATGACCTTCATGCGATGGCTCCTTATCAGGGGCATCTTGGGCCAGCTCACTCGTAGAACATTCCTCTGCGGCCTGATCGCCCGGATGCATGATATCCGCCGCAGCCGTCATCGGCGCAATAACAAAAGCTATCGCCATCACCATGACGAGCAACCTTCGTAAACACGTTATGACTTGGAACGGAAACATGATTGCTGGGCTAGCTACTTTCTTTTATGATCGGGTAAACAGGCTCACTCTCTTTTTAGCACCTCCAGTCACTGGAGGGTCAAGCGCCTTTTGACGGAAGCCCTGCAAGCACCTCGGCGCCATCATGCTGTTCGTGCAAGCAATTCTCGTGCTGGCCAAGGGCAGCGAGTACAGAGCAGGTCCCGATCTTGCCGCCTTCGCAGGCGCGGATCATGCGCTTGAGCTCGGCCTCGAGCGCCTCCAATTGGGTCAGCCTGCGGCGAACCTCGTCAAGCTGGCGACGTGCAATCTGGTCAACCAGGACGCACTCCCTGCCTGGCTCTACCTGCAGCGAAATCAGTTCCCTTACCGCTGAGACGGGAAACCCCAGATCCCTTGCATGACGTATAAAACGGAGACGCTCTACAGAGGCCCCTGCGTACAACCGCTGTCCGCTTGCGCTGCGTTGCGGCTCGTCGAGCAGGCCAATGGATTCATAATAGCGGATTGTCGTGACTTTTACGGCCGTCGCCCCTGACAGTTTTCCGATCGTCATCAAGGCCATGATAGCGCCCCTTGCCCCTCTAGTTACTGTAGACTGCAGGAAATAACCCTGACGGCTGAAAACACAAGCGCAGGAGGCAACATGAGTGGTGATACGACAATCCAGATACTCGGCATTGCCACAGGTGGCGCAGTTGCTGTGATTCCTATTTGGTCTGCAGCCTTCCCCGCGCAGAGAATTTGGCTCCCGCAGCGTTATTCGCGTTTCGTGGCACCAATCATCTGGAAGGGTACGATCACGAATTTCGGAGCGGCGCTGTCGATTGGGGCTTCAGGTAGGGCAACCGCTCCCGTACCCTGCTGGGCGATATTCGGCCTCGGGTTTGCCCCTCTCATCATCGCGAATATGGTGGTTTGGCGCGCAGATTTCCGGTTCGGTTTCGACGAGACACCAGGAGCCAAGGGCACACTTGCCACCACAGGGCCCTACCGCTACTCCAGCTATCCTCAATACGCTCGCAATACAAAGCTTTCTAACGGAGACGCTTCGATAAAATTCTTACGGTGCATCTCCCCTCACCGACAACGCATGGTAAAATCATAGGATGGGTAGCGAAGACTTGAAAATCGAGACGTCAGACGAGCGCCGAACTCTTCAAATCGTACTATGGCTAAACATACTCATAGCCATTGGCTTTTTTGTCACAGGCTGGTTCGGCGACTCCAATGCCCTCCTGGCGAACGGGCTGGATAATTCCTCGGACGCGATTGTGTATGGCTTGAGCCTGCTTGCACTTACACGTTCGCAGATCTGGAAACGCAACGCCGCTCGACTGTCAGGTGGAATGCTTCTTGTATTTGCCGTCGGCGTCGCCGGCGACGCAATCCGTCGATACTTTGAAGGATCTGAACCCCTCGGTCTCATCATGCTGGCAATGGCCGCGATTGCAGGTGTTGTAAATCTGATCTGTCTCTGGCTTTTGAAAAAAATAGAAAAGAAGGATGTAAACCTGCGAGCCGCTACAACATTTAGTTTCAATGACTTCATCTCGAATGGGGGGATCATTCTCGCGGGCGTAATCGTACTGTGGACTGGGTCCAACTGGCCAGATCTGCTTGTCGGATTGGGAGTCGCGGCGATTGCGGTATATGGTGGAATCGATATTCTGCGCGATGCGCATGCTGATAAGCATCAGTCAGGATGATGCCCCAAACCCGGAATGAAACAAGTGCGTAAAATTCTCAAAATGGTGCGCGCGCAGCGTCACTGGGCCTCGCATGATGGGTTCCCAAGCGTTACCGTAACAAATATTTACTCGATCAACTTTCTATTCCGGCATTGAATTTGCTTTCCCTGTTGAGTTGAATCTCTCTTGGGAAACGAGGACAAATGTCCCGGCTGGCAGATCATATAAGTGCTTATGACTACACATGGTTGTTGTCAGACAGCAGATGGGCCTGGGAGTTCCTGCGCCGAAACCGCCGGTTTCTTGAGGACTCGTCGCTTCCTTCCGCGAGTGAGCTTAGTTTCGCTCCCGCCTGCCATCAGATCACCCTCGTGCGCCCTAGAGCCCCTCAGGCGCTTGCTGAGCGATGGGGGCTCGCCTTCTTCCCGGATCCAGAGGATAGCGGCCTTGAAGCCGACGCGTTCTGGTCGGGAGGTCTCTATCCGAGGCGGGTTCACATGCAAGTTTCTCCGAGTGGTCCTAATGAATCCTGTGAATTCTATGATCGCACTGTTGGCATCTGCAGGATAACGCACTTCACCGACCTCGCCGGCCGCGAACAATTTCTTCTCAAGGGAAATGGCTGCGTCATTCAGGTGTTCTGCACGGGCATGTCACTTCTCGCCCGCGAACCTGTCAAGCTTAGCTTCATCATCGACAGTCTCGACGAATTCCAGGCCAAGCTGAAAACGCTCCAGCGCGCCCAGCGTGTCTATGACCCGCAAGCAGAGGCGGATATCCCGGAATGGACTCGCCATTCCTTGGCCCTTCGCAATGCACTGGTCGCACTCGATTGTCATGATGCCCAACTCTCATATTTTGAGACGGCGCGGTTTATATATGGCGAAGAACGGGCCCGCGAAGCTTGGCACAGCCCAAGCCGAGCGATGAAAGACGAGATGAGACGTGCCCTTGCCCGCGGCCGTGACCTGCGGGACGGCGGTTATGCAACGCTTCTCGGACCCGTCGAAAACGCGCTTCTTTTAGCCTGAAGTAGAATTTTGGCACCTCTTTTGCAGCACCCGCTTGTGAAGGAGGCACCTGATGAGTCCCGCCGACACACCCTCGGTCCGTATTGATCTGGATGACTACGCCTATACTTGCCGACTCTCCAGAAGTCGCTGGGCTTGGGAATTTCTTCGGCGAAATAGCGAATTCAGGCAAGCCGCCCTGCGGGCTGGCGACTCACAGATATCTGAAAAGCCAGCCTGTCACGGCATCCGGCTGCTCCGGCCGCTATGCGACCAGATCGACGCTGAGAAATTCGGCTTGGTTTTTTTTCCCGACATAGACGCGAATGGCTACGAGGCCGACGTCTTCTGGATCCCTGCCCTCTATGCTCGCGCCCTGACCATGCAGGTCGTACCGCGTCATCCGAGCGAGCGCGACGATATTTTCGATCAGACGATCAATGTGTGTGAAGTCACCCACCTCACAGATCGCGTCGGCCGGGAATACCTGATGATCCGTGGGCACGGCCACAGCATCCAAGTCGCTTGTTCTGGTCTGTCACTACTCAGCGTCGAACCCGTCCGCATGAAACTGATCATCGATAATGTGTCGAGCATGGACGAAACACTTAAAGTCATCGGCAAGGCTCAGCGTATTCTTGGCAAGGACGATCCGAGTTTCAACGACACCTGGACACGCTCATCGCTTGCGTTTCGCAATGCGCTCATTGCGCTCGATGCGCATGAGACCGGTCTAACTTATTTTGAAACCGCTGCCATCATCTATGGCGAGGATCGCGCCACCGAAGCCTGGCAGAGCCCCAGCCGGGCCATGAAAGACGAAATGCGCCGCGCCCTCGTGCGAGGACGTGAACTCCGGGATGGCGGATACAGGGACCTCCTGACTGCACAGACCTGAGCAGATCCAATTTGGCATCAGACCTTGATCCGGCGATCACCCCTCGCTGACGCGAGGGGGCTGTTTCGCGGGCGGCACGCCGCCAGCGGCCCGGCTCGTCTCCGGACCTCTGGTCTGCCCTTCCGGGCAGCCCAGCGGCATGCGGGTGTCTCGCCGGTGATCGCGCCAGCCTGCGCTTCCCACTGACAAGCAGAGGGGTCGGAGGCTGCTCGGCCTGCATGAGCATTATGAGGCCGCTGGCTCAGGGGGTGTTCGGGTCGTTCAGCCATTTCCCGAATACGGTCACATCCTGGGCTTCATAACCGAGCGCCCCGTAGAAGGCTTCGGCATCGGCATTGCCGATGCGGACCATCAACTGGACTTTTCCGACATTCCGGCTTGCGAGCCACAGCTCGGCTTCGGCCATCATTTCGCGGCCATGACCATGACCCTGTCGCTCCGGTTCGACGGCGAGATAGTAGATCCATCCCCGGTGCCCGTCATGCCCGACCATAACTGACGCGATCAGATCATCCTCCCTGTAACCCACCATCAGCGTCGCTTCGCGGCTACGCACACACAGATCGATATCGGCCGACGGATCGTTCCACGGCCGCGTCAGGGCGCAGCGTTCCCATAGCGCAATCACAGCGTCGCGGTCCTGCTCGCGATAGGTGCGGATGTGTAGGCTCATATAGTCTGTCTTGCGGGATTCGGCTCGGTTGGCGCGTCCCGCGGCCTGCAACCGTCCGCCCGGCGTCCAGGACAGTCCCCCAATCAGACGAAGGTGGGCGGACGACCGGTCTGCCCGGACCCGCCGCTTGCGCAAGGCGACGGGGCTGAAGGCGTCTGGAAGTGGTCTCAGCGTCCTACCTTTCCGCCTTGCGCAACCGGCTAATGGGTCCGGCCTGCCGGCCTTCTCGCCGCCCACCCCCGCCTGATGCGGGAGGGACATTTGGGCGGGGAGACGAGACTGACGCCATGACCACACCGCAACCTTCAGCCCCCCTTGCGGCAGACGCTGCACCCACATCTCCAGACCGGCCCCGTATCTATGTGGCCTGCCTTGCCGCCTACAATAATGGCTGCCTGCACGGGCGCTGGATCGACGCGACGACACCTGATGAGGTGATGGCCGAGGTTCGCGCCATGTTGGTGACGTCGCCGCTGCCGGACGCCGAAGAGTGGGCGATCCATGACTATGAAGGCTTCGAAGGCGCGCAGCTTTCCGAATATGCGAGCTTCGGGACAGTCTGTAATCTGGCCGATTTTATTGCCGAACATGGCAGGCTCGGCGCGCTGGTCCATCGCCATTTTGGCGACGACCTTGAGCAGGCCGTGGCGGCTTTCGACGATTACGCAGGCTGCTTTTCGAGCCGGGCAGACTTCGCCGAAGAACTCCACCGCGACACCGGGACGGAAATCCCCGCAGCCCTCGAATACTATATCGACTGGTCAGCGCTCGCCCGCGACATGGAGCTGAATGGCGACATCATGGTGTTCGAGACAGGGTTCGAAGACGTTCACGTTTTCTGGACGCGTTGAACGCCATGACCTTCACCCAGCACTTCAACACCTACGCCTGCGAAGGCGATACGATCAGCTGCGAAGCCGAGGGCTTCACGGTCACGGCCCGGATTGTTGCCGACGATTGCCCCGACGCGCCGGACCAGCGGCAGGACGGATTCTGGCCCTCGCTCTACAAGGACGCGCCCGGTTTTATTGGGCCGGGAAACGGATTCCGCCAGCGCTTCGCCGAGGCGCAGGCCAAGGCCGAAGCCGTGATGGAAGCATGGCGCAAGGGCGAGTGGTTCTATTGCGGGATCGTGCTTTCGGTCGAGCGCGACGGAATCGAACTGGATCACCACGCCGCCAGCCTCTGGGGCGTCGAGTGGAATTATCCCGGCACGGACAATTGCTACCTCACCACTGTTGCGAACGAGCTGTTATCCGAGGCGCTGGACGCAGGCCGCGCCGCTGCGGCCCGGCTTGCTGCGACCGTGACGGGCTGGGCTTCGACATGAGCGTTGCCCGCACCGTCACTGAATTGCTTGGGCCACGGCCCCGCATGACGCTTGTCATTGCCGAGGCCCAGGTCGCCGAAATCTGGGTCGAGGGTCGCGCGCCCCTGATCACCATCCACGACTATGACTGGGGCGAGACCGACCCAGAACCCTGCCGCGACGGCGACGGCTTTCCCTTCACCAAGATCGACTGGAGAGGCCCCGCATGGGCGCTGGGTCTCTCGCTTCACCCGCCAGAGAAGGAGACCTCCATGGCACAGCCCGACCTTAGACACATCCCGCTCGACGAGCTTCGGATTTCAAAACTCAATATGCGTCATGGACGAAAGAAACCGGACGTGTCCGACATCCTGCCATCAATCCGCGAGAGCGGTTTGCGGCAGACTTTGCTGGTCCGCCGCGAGGGCAAGTATTATGGCGTCATCGCCGGACGCCGCCGCTTCTTCGCGTTGAAAGAAATCGCCAAGGAGACAGGCGAGACGCCGCTGGTCCCCTGCGCGATCATGACCGAGAAGGATGCGGCGTCCGCGATTGCCGCCTCCGTCATCGAGAATGTCGGACGCCTGCCAGCGACAGAAATGGAGCAATATGAAGCGTTCAAACGGCTGCATGAGGAAGGCAAGGCAGTGGAGGATATCGCCGCCTTCTTCGGCGTGACCGAGCTTATGGTGCGGCGTGTGCTCGCGCTTGCTTCGCTCGCCGAGCCGATCCGCAAGCTCTACGCCGAGGACGAGCTGGACCGTGAAACGATCCGCGCGCTGACGCTCGCCACGCCCGACCAGCAGGCCGAATGGCTTCGCCTCTTCGAGAGCGAAACCGAACGCGCCCCGATGGGCCGGTCGTGCAAGGCATGGATAACGGGCGGGACCACGATCACCACCGACAAGGCCTTGTTCGATCTTGATGCCTATGAAGGACAGGTCACTGCCGACCTCTTTGGCGAGCATGGCGTCTTTGCGGATGCGGATCAGTTCTGGCAGGCACAATCCGCCACGATTGCCGAGCGGGTCGAGGCCTACAAGGAAGACGGCTGGAGCGATGTCATCTGCCTTGAGCGCGGGGCGTATTTCCACCGCTGGGAGTATGTCCAGTGCGCCAAGGAAGATGGCGGAAAGGTCTTCATCGAAATCCGCCATGACGGGACGGTCCAGCTCCACGAGGGACAGCTGACCTCCGCCGAGGCCCGTAAGCGGCAACAGGGTTCGAAAGGTGACAGCGACGCCGTTCCGGCAGCCGTTCGGCCAGAAATGTCCGGCCCGCTTGCGGAATACATCCTGCTTCATCGCCACGCTGCTGCTCAGGCGAGTTTGGCCACATCACCCGCGATTGCTCTCCGCTTGATGGTCGCGCATGCGATGGCGGGGAGCGCGCTCTGGGACGTGCGTCCTCACGAGCTTCGCGTCCGGAAAGATGAGACGCAAGCGAGCGTCGAAGGCTCGGCATCTGTGGCTGCACTCGCCGAAAAGAAGGTTCAGACTGACGCCCTGTTCAAGGCGCTGAACGTCAATCCGGCCCTTCGCCGGAACGGCGACGACTACCGCGTGTGCGAGCTTTTCTCTGCGCTGCTCGCCATGTCGGATGAAGAAGTCCTGACGGTTCTGGCAAGTGTCATGGCCCGGGCGCTCGAGGCCGGGAATGGCATTGTCGAAGCCGTCCTGCATGTCTGCGGCACCGACCTTTCGGCGGCGTGGAAGCCCGACGATGTGTTCTTCGATCTCACGAAGGACAAGCGCGCCATCAATGCGATGATCGGAGATATTGCGACCCTGTCGCTCGCGGAATCGTGCCGCGCCGAGACGGGCAAGGCGCAGAAACAGGAGCTTGCGAACCGGATCAGCGGGGAGGGTTGCGAGGCCAATCCTGACTGGCGACCGGGCTGGATGCAGGTGCCACCGACCCGCCTTGTCGACGGGGCCGGATCACCGCCCGCCGATGCGTGGACACGGATTGCGAGCCTGTTCGAAGCGGGGGCGGAAAACGCGTCCGATGAGACGCCTGAGCATCAGGACGCTGCCTGAATAATCGTCTCCTGTTCAGCCAGCTTGAGGAGCCGCCCGGTGCCTGTCACCGGGCGGCTTTCCGCTTTCTGAGGCTGGGGATTGTGGCTCCGATACCTGGGCGACCCATGAAAATGCCTTCAAAAAAATCGCGCGTCTTGAGGTCTCGATGGACAATCGAGACGCGTGTGATGAGGGGTCTGATTTCTTCCCGAAAAGCGTGTCACTGACCCCTTGTTTCCGTCTTTGCCTTGAAGACCTGGACGCGGACTGAGCGGCCATGAAACCGCCTGCGGCGAAGAAATTTCCCCGCCGCTTTGCGGCTCCTCGCGCAGCAAATTTCATCGCCCCAGGCGGTGCTCCGCATGCGCTTCGCCCCTATCGGGTTCTAGCCGCTCAGCCCCCGTCCGGGCGGTCCGGCGTCGACGGGGACAAGGGGTCCCCGGGAGACACGCCAAGGAAAGAAAAGGAGACCCCTATGGCAAACGCACTCGGATATGTCAGCGAGACCAAGTCCGGCTTTGAAGGCACCCTCGCAATGATGAACCTCTCTGCCGCAATCCGCATCGAGAAGAATGCAGAAAAGACCGAAGAAGGACATCCGGACTACCGCATCTATGCCGGTGAAACCTCGACCGAAATCGGCGGCGGCTGGATGCGCAAGTCGAAGGCATCGGGACGCGACTATGTCTCGCTGACGCTGGCAGACCCGCAGATCGGACCGCGCCGGATTTTCGCAAACCTCGCCCCGGTCAAGGGCAAGAAAGGCCGGCACGTCATTCTCTGGAACGCGCGCGACTAGGGTAGATCACAGCCTTGCCAAGCCGCTCCGGAGACACCTCCGGAGCGGTCTTCTTTCATGCCGAAAGGGTCTGCAACGAAGGTGCTGATACGCCTATCAGCGCTGCATTCTAACGTGAGGTTTCTTTGGGGATTCAAGGGTGTCGCGAGCGTGTGGTGCAAGTTAGACACTCTTAATCTGAGGATGAGTTGGCAGTCTGTCAGGGCTTCGAGTTGCGTAGAGGAAAGGAGAAGCAACGCTATGACAGAGACAAATAGAAGTGGAGAGGAGCTTCGACCCAAATCAAACCTCCCAACCCCGACCGAATGGATGAACACGGATGAAACCGCTGACCATCTCGGCCTCAAACCGAAGACCCTGGTCAATATGCGTTCGCTGGGAACAGGCCCGGTTTATCACAAGATCGGCGCCAAGGTCTGGTATCGCGGCAAGGACATCATCGCTTACACCAATGGACGTAGGTTCATGGGGACAGGCCTTCGCGATGAGTCGTAGAATCGCGTTGTTAGGCATGGGATGCGGGCTAGGCCTCATGGTCTCCGCCAGCATTATCAACCGGTCCGACTTCATCTGGAACCGGACGGAAAGCATGCCCAAGGGCCTTTACTTTGTTGACCGGTCGGCGCGAATTTCGACAGGCGATCTGGTAGCGTTTGCGCCCTCGGATGAGGTTCGACATTGGCTGAACGATGAGGGAATTGTTGGCTCCGACTGGCCCTTGTTGAAGCATGTTGCGGGCCTATCCGGTGACGAGATTTGCAGATGCGATACGCAGGTCTCCATCAACGGGATCACATCTGTTGATGCGCTCAAAGTAACCGAGTCCGGCAGCGCCCTTCCCGTCTGGCAGGGCTGTCAGACCCTCAAAGCCGGCGACGTTTTCCTGCTCAACTCTCATCCCCTGTCAGTCGATGGACGATACTTCGGCGTTCAGGACGGCGCGCGCATCATTGGCGTCGCCAGGTCCATATGGACTTATGGCAACCGGTCGGCTGAGGATCAGGCGACCGTCAAAGCGATAGATAGCGGGACGGGAATGGCTTCTGTGTCCCGGAGGGCAAGATTAAGGGAGTGTCACCCGGCGACACTTAACCCATTGTCTGCACATCCTTTTTTGTGTGACCCGGCGCCGGAAGACGGGTGCACGGATTTGCAATCCGCAGTGCGCTTGGAGCCGTGAGCGACGATTTCGACTTCGTTCCTCGACTCGGGAAGATCAGGTCGCTGGGCAAGGCAAAGACCCAGCTGAAGCGGCTGAAACGTGTCGTCGCGAAGGGGCGGCTTGGAACGCGCGGCCGGCAGTCTCTGGCACCGGGAGCGGTGCGTCATGCAGGGCGTGGAAAAATACAGGCCGCCCTTGCTCGCCATTGGTCAAACCAGCGGGCCCGGCGCGTAATCGTGAAGGTGTATATTGCGCGGGCGGGTCCAACCGGCATGGCGGGCTTTGCAAAGCATGTCGCCTACATCCGCCGAGAAGGTGCCGGGCGCGAGGGCGAGCGCGGAAAGCTCTATGACCGGAGTGTCGATGAGGTCGATGCAAAAGCGTTCAACGAACGGGCCGACGAGGACAGGCGGCAATTCCGGCTGATCGTCTCTCCCGAAGACGCCGAGCAGATGAAGGATCTGACACAGTTCACGCGGGAGTTCATGAGCCAGGTCGAGAAGGATCTCGGCCGCCGCCTCGACTGGGTTGCCGCCAATCATCACGACACGGCCCAACCTCATGTGCATATTGTCATCAGGGGTGGCAATACCCGGAATGGCGAGCTGCTGATTGACCGCAAATACATCACGCAGGGATTTCGGGCGCGAGCGCAGGTTCTGGTGACGCTTGAGCTTGGTCAGAGGCGGCTACGGGAGATGGCGGCGGCGAGGTCCAATGAGGCCGAGCGTGAGGCGCTGACGGCGATCGATCATGACATAGCCCGTTCGCTGACCGGTGGACGTTATACGCCAGAAAGTGAACGCGGCGGATTGTCGAGATTTGATGGTGCGGTTCTCAAAAAGCGCTTGAGGTTCTTGGAAACTCTCGATCTCGCTGCAAGGCTGGAAGACGGGCGCTGGGCGATGCAGGAAGGTTGGCAGGATACGCTGCGGGCGCTCGGCAGGCGGGGGGACATCGTTCGATCACTCGCCAACCTCGAGGGCCGAAAAATCGATGTGACGCGTCTCCATGCCCTGCCCCGTGATCTGGATACCGCTGGCGAAATCCTCGGACGGCTTGCCGCTACTCTACCGGGTGATGAACTACGGAATGGTACGACGGCACTGATCGAAGGCCTCGATGGTCGGGTCTGGTCAGTCGAGATGACCGAACAGGAAGCGGTTCAGTTGCCGAAGCCGGGCGGGATTGTTTCGGTGGGGCGGAAAGCAATTGAGCCGAAGCCTGCGGACAGGACGATTGCGGCGATCGCTGAGCGAAACGGCTGCGCGTACTCGGAGGAGCTGCACGCAGCTACCGATCCATCAAGTTCGTCAGCGTTCCGGCTCGCTCACAAGCGGCGGTTGGAGGCGTTGAGAAGGCTCGGTGTTGTCGAACGGAATGCGGATGAAAGCTGGACCGTCCCGAGAAACTTCGAAGAGCGTGCGTTGCAGGCCGATGCGAGAAAGCAAGGTCTAGCTGTCGATGTTCCGTCCTGGTTGCCGATTGAAGCGCTTGTTGAACGACATGCAGAGACGTGGCTGGATCGGATGGATACCGAGGTGTTGGAAGGCGCAGCAGGTCCATTCGCGGACGAACTTCGAACGTCGCTCAGTATTCGAAAGGATTGGTTGCGGAGCAATGGATACTCACTTGATTATAACGGACAGCTGACACGGGAAGACGCAGAGCGTCTCAGGAGACACGAACTTACAAAAGCGGCGATAGCAGAACGCGCCCGCGTTGAGCTACCCTTTGCGTATCCGGACAACTGGGATCAATTTTCAGGGACTTATTCGCGGCATGTCGATCTGGCTCAAGGCCGATTTGCTGTGATTGAAGGAAAAGACGGCTTTGTGCTTGTTCCGGCATCCGGCCAGAAATTGAATTGGGTCGGCAGATGGGTCGAGCTCAACCGTTCGCGTGCTTCAATTCAATGGTCCTTAGGCAGGTCTAGGATACGTGAATCATGATGGCGCAAAAAGAAAACCTAGACTTGAGTGAAGACTCTCCCTCTTGGTATAAAGCTAACGACCCTAAATTGATAAACTCCATAGGCGTTTGCAGCGCTAGGCGCTTGAATTTAAGCTCGCACTATGCGCCGTGAGTATAAGCGGGCGATTTGCCCAGCACCCGCCTTGAGTCTTCTGTAAAGGAGGTGCATTGAATTTCTCAGACGTGAACGCCTTCAAGGATATGCTCGCTCTGCTTGCACCGGGCTTCATTATCCTTATGGTTCAGGAGGCTCACAAAGTCGGGCCAAGAGACAGTCTGCAGCAAAGGCTCTTTAGCTACGCCGTCGCCTCTACTGCATACTTCGCAGCCATCGCCCCAATTGTTCGCCACGCGGGCGAGGTCCTAAGCGTGCCTGTTCTTTGGGCGCAGGTTTCTGAATACGCTGTACTACCAGCTATCCTAGGCGTCATCCTGGCGGTGTGTCGGTCGAGACGGTGGCTGGACAGAATTTCGCGTTTGCTGAAATTGCCGCCGATTCATCATATTCCGACTGCCTGGGACTGGGCGTTTCCCCTGCAACGTAGCGGAGTGTTTATTATAGCGACTCTGGAGAATGGGGACCGCTTTGCAGGGCCATGGTCTCCGGCCGCTTTTGCGTCTTCGACAAGCGGGGAACGCGACTTGTACATCCCAGAGGTATGGGACGCAAAGGAACAAGGCCCGTGGGAGCGGTTTGAACCAAAACGCGCCATCTTGCTCTGCGGAAAGGACATTAAGACCATCGAGTTTTTCAATGCAGGAGAAAGCAATGACGAAGAAACCACGTCCGGCACCACACCTTGAAAAGAAGGGTTACACAGCACCGCCGCCACAACCCCATAAGGTCAATGGCGGCTATCAAGGCCCAGGTCAGACCACCAATGAAACCAAGCCGCCATCAGGAGGTGGCGGAGGCAGTCAGTCATCTGGCAGCAAAAAATAAGACCATTGGCTTTCGATTCTGGACCAGACTAGATGTTTCGCTTCGTACACACAGCTGACGTTCATCTCGACTCGCCTCTGAAGTCGTTGGCTCTGCGCGACCCCGACCTGGCGGAGATGGTTGGCGTGGCGACTCGGACAGCTTTCCGCCGGGTCGTCGACTTGTGCCTTACCGAGCAGGTCGATGCATTTATCGTCGCGGGAGATCTGTATGACGGCTCACTGCGAAGCATGAAGACGGCGCGCTACTTCGGTGAGGAAATGCGCCGGCTCACGGAGGCCGGAATTCCTGCGTTTATAATTCGGGGCAATCACGACGCGGAATCCATCATCACACGCGAATTGACCCTCCCAGAGGGCGTGCATGTTTTCAAGAAAACAGATGAGCCGGTCGCTCTGAAAGACGGCGCGGTCGCGGTTCACGGCGTGAGCTTTGAGGAGCCGCACGCGCCGAATTCGCTGCTTTCCCGGTATCAGCCGGGGACACCCGGCGTCATTGATATCGGGGCGATGCACACCAGCCTGGATGGATCGCCGAACCATGACGTGTATGCGCCGTGCTCCACCACGGATCTCGCGGCCCACGGGTATGCTTACTGGGCGCTTGGTCACATCCACAAGCGCAGCGTGACCACGCATGACGACTGCACCATCGTTATGCCCGGTATTCCTCAAGGCAGGCACATGAACGAGGACGGCGTAAAATCGATAAGCCTGACGACGATTACGGAAACCGGAGACTGTACAGTCGAAGAAAAATACGTCGCGCCTGTTCGTTTCGAGCGGCAGTCGCTTGATGTGTCTCAAATTGGAGATTGGCCGGAGCTTATTGGGCTTACAAAGGACGCCTTCAACTCATTGCGCGACGGTCCGATTGCCGACCAAGACGTCATTGTGCGGTTGACCTGTATCGGGGCCGGAGAGTTCGCGCGCAAAATGCGTCACGACCGTGAAAGGCTGGAAGAAGAGCTACGGTCCGCCGCGTCTCGGGTCGGGCGCGTTCATTTAGAACAGGTCGTTTTTGACTCCGCCGTTTCGCAAGTGGTGAAGGACAACCGGGTTTCTGAACTCTCAGCCATTGTTCGAGGCGGTCAAATCGACCTCGCTCAGATCGCGTTGCGGATTGGAGACGATGTACAGCAATTGATTCAGAAACTGCCAGGCGAACTTCGCGCGCGGTTCGATCCTGCAGAAAATGACGGTCTGATCCAAAACCTTTCCGAAGAGGGTGTTTCAGATCTGCTGGCGCAAATAGAGGGAGAAAGCTGAGACATGCGCTTTAGGGCTCTCCATCTGACGCGGTTTGGCTGCTTTACAAACGAGTCGATCGACTTCGGCGGCGTCAGTGACGCGCCTGATTTTCACATCGTCTATGGCGACAATGAAGCCGGGAAGTCTACTCTTCGCGACGCCATCACAAGTTTTCTATACGGCATTCCCGCCCGCACAGAGTACGACTTTATCCATGACTACAAAGCGCTTCAAATTGGAGCCGAGCTCGACACGAGCGCCGGTCCGCTTTCAGCCGTTCGGGTCAAGGCGAACAGAGACTCGCTACGCTCGCCCGAAAGCGCCGTTTTGTCAGAAGATAGTCTAAAGCGGGAGATGCTGGGCCTCGTCGAGACGGACTTCATCAACCTGTTCTCGCTCGACTTGCAGTCCCTCTTGAACGGCGGGGCGGATATTCTGCAGGCGAAAGGCGATCTTGGGGCTCTGCTGTTCGCAGGCGCCTCGGGACTTTCCTCCGTCACTTCGACATTGGAGCGCGCCCGCGAGCAGGCAAAAGGGTTCTTCAAGCCGAGAGCGACGTCTACTGAGCTGGCCCAATCGCTGAAGCGGCTCAAGGACATTGATGGGGAACTGAAAACCCTCGACGTCCATGCGCCGGAATATCGGCGCATGAAGCAGAACGTCGGAGAAGCGAAAAGCGCCTACGAAGCGGCCGCCGACGAACAAAAACAACGCCGCGCTGCATATGAGAGAGACAATGCGGTTCTACAAGCGATTGAACCATGGCGCGATCTTCAGGAGCGTAAAGACCGCTTGGAGGCGTTGGGTCCTCTTCCGCCAGCCGATGATGCAGCGCTTGAGCGCGCACGCCAGTTAGAAGCCGAGCTGAAGGCGTTGACCGATGCCAAAGAGTCACTGGAGGCGCGCCTAAAACGTTCAAAGGATGAGCTTGATGATTTGAAGCCGCCGCCTCATCAGGAGAAACTGACAAGCGGGCTTGAAGCTTTGATCGCCGACGATCTTGAGACACGCGCTCGCGCAGCGGCGCTCGATTTGCCGAGCCGGCGTGATGACTTGAAATCGCTTGATCGGGACGTCGCCGGCTATCTTACACGGCTTGGTGAGCAAAAAGATGCGAAGCCCGAAGCACTGGTCGTTTCGAAAGCCGACGCCGCCAACATCAGGGCGCTTGCTGAGAGGGGTGAAAAACTCTCTGAAGAGCATGAACGGGCCCTCGCCGAGCATGAGAAGGCGGCATCTGATCTCACCGTTGCCAACGATGAACTCTCTGCGCTGACCGAACCCGTGGATACCGCCTCTTTGGATGACGCGATCACTTCTTATCGGTCCGACCTCGACGCAGCCAGACTTGAGGAATTGGAAACAGACATTGAGGCCTCTAAGAGAAATCTCGATCACGCGCTGGTGGGTCTGGCGCCCTGGAGCGGTACGCCTGAAGACTTAGACGGACTGACGCCTCCGTCCGCTTCCGATCTCGATGATGTCCAAGGCCGGCATGATAAACTGACGGCTGATCTTGAACGATTTGAGTCTGAGCGCCGCAATCTCAACCGGAGTATCGAAAGCGACACTGCGCAACTTGATGAAATAGAGACCGATCCGGAAATCGTTTCAGACGATGCGGCTGCCAAGCTGTTGAAGGTGCGGGACGGTCTTTGGTCCGATCATCGCCGCGCCATTGAGCAGGGTGTCGTCAATGAGATTCAAGTCAGCGCGATCGCTTTTGAAGCCGCCATGGGCAAAAACGATGTCGCCGTAGCAAAGCGCATGGCGCACGCTTCGCAGATCGGACAAATCAAAGAACGCCGGCTCAAGCAAAAGGGCGCGATCGCTGAACGCGAGGCCGTCGATAAAGCGATTGAAGAAGTGACTGATCAACTGACGGCCTTGGACGACGAGCTTGCGCGACTCGCCGAAACTACGGGTCTGCCAGAGTCGATCAGCGCCTCGGCTTTTATGGCGTGGCGCGCAGCGTGGGAAGACGCACAACAGGCATTGACGACTTATCAGGACCGTTGCGCCGCGTTCGAGAAAAAGCAAAAACGCTTCAAGACCGCCGCTTCCGCACTCAGAAAAGAACTGAACTCCGTTGGTGTGGAGCATTCAGGCGCCGACGAAACGGTTCTGGCTGCAGCCCTTAGAACACTGGATAATCTGCGCAAGAGCGCCGAAGCGTACAGGATTGCGAAGGCCGAACATGACACATTGGCGAAACAGCAAGTTCGACGCGCCGAAACGGTTGAAAAGGCAAAGACATCTTCTGATGAATGGGAAAAGGAGTGGGACCGCACACTCAACGCATTCTCGTTTGCGCAAGGTCTTCCGGCCGCGATCAAGGCGAGGCTGGACGATCTCGCCAGTCTTTCCACCATTCTGGATGAAAGAAATAAATTAGCGCGCCGTGTTGCGCTGATGGAAACGAGTAAAACAAATTTCGCGGACGCCCTCGTCCAGCTTTCCTCAGATACCGGGATTGGAGATAGGAACGCGCCTGCGTTTGATTTGCTCGATACACTGAAATCTGAAGCAAAAGCCCTGGACGTAAGGACTGCACAGAGGCTGAAGCTTTCCAAGCAGGTCGATGAGAACAAGGAAGAATTGGAGGAGACGGTTCGCAAACTCGCCGCGCTTGACAAAGAGGCAGTTGCGCTTTGCGAGCGGTCGAAAGCGGCAGACATCCCGCACTGTATCGAGACACTTAATTCGGCGACCGCAGCGAGAACGCTTGCTGACGAGATTGGCGAGCGCCGCCGGCGATTGTCCAATCTCCTCGCCACCGATTCCGAAACCGAATGGTCGCAGATGCTAGCGCCGCTGCTGGACTCGATGGACGCGCTGGCCACGGCAGAAGCGGAGCTAAGAGGCGATCAGACACAAATTGAGATTGAAGAGACCCGCGTGCGGGAGCTTTATTCGGAGTGGAAAGCCGCCGAGCGGGCGCAGGACGGTGTCAACGATAATGAGTCGGCTGCGCGACTTCAGCAGGACAGGGCGACGCTTCTTGCTGAGATCGAACAAGGCGCGCGTCACTATATCAGCTTGAAAGCAGGCGCTTTGATCGTGGACGAAGCGGTTCGGCTTTTCAGGGATCAGCACAGGGGCGCCATGTTGAAGGCCGCCAGTGAGGCGTTTTCAAAGATAACCCGTGGGCGGTATCCGAGACTGGTCACAGTGACCGCGGACGACCGGGAGACACTGGTCGCTGAACGCGATGACAAGACAACGCTTTCAGCAGACAAGCTATCCACGGGCACGCGGGCGCAGCTGTACCTGGCCCTTCGAATCGCTGGCCACGCCGAATATGCGAAGTCTCAGACGCCGCTGCCGTTCATTGCAGACGACATCCTCGAAGCGTTCGATAATCACCGTGCGAAGGAAACGCTGACGCTCTTGTCCAGCATGGCGGAGTCCGGTCAGGTCATATACCTCACGCATCATGAGCATCTGGTCGATATGGCCCGCACTGTCGCGTCTGATCGCTGCAAGATCCACAGATTGAACTCGAAGGCCACCGGTGAAGCGTTGGCGGCCGAGTAACGCCCAGCACTCTATCGCGGCCTTACCAGGAGTCGTCGCATAGTCTCGACGTGACTGCGTCCAGCTTGCCGAGTGTCCAGCCTCGGTCTGCCGCGACGCACATGAGCTCGTACAGGAACAGCGTGTTCTTGTTCAGCTTGGCGACACCGCCGCAGAGTGCGCGCGCCTCTGTCTTTGCAGACTCCAATTCCCCATCAGCAACGTCGGAGAAAATCGATCCCTGGATATCGTTGTGCCAAACGGCCATTTTCGACCCAACAAAATCAGTATCCGGGAAATCAGATAGTCCGTCTTCGCCCGCCCATTTGAACAGGGCGTTGTTTAAGGCCTTATGGTCTTCGCGAGCGCCTTCCTTGCAGTTGCTGTCCCCATCGAATATCAGGAAAGTAGGGATTTCCATTGCCTCTGCTAACAGGCAGCACCGCAGTAGGTCCGACTTCCCATTGACCGGCACGATCGAAACGCCGCGTCGGCGAAACTCCTTTTCGAGCCCGGTTGCATAAATCCACGCTGTGAGGACGACCTGATCTTCGATGCCTTCAACGAGGACAAGCTTGTCTGTGAAAAGCATCTCACTCAGCGCTGGTTGTAACGTTGTGTCGAGACGCGCCCGCAGACCCTTGGGAGGCTGCGGGGCCTTTCCTACTATCTCCGCTTCGCGATCCGCCAGTTGCTGGTAGACGGCGGCGCAGCTGTAGGCTTGGTCAGCCGCGTTTCGTCGGATCGCCCGGACGTTTTCGAAACCACGACCAGAGACGAAGTATGGGCTATGCGTCGCCGCCAAGACCTGTGCGTTGCCATCCGAGAGCTGCTGTAGGACATGGGCGAGGTGTTTCGCCTGAGGCGGATGCTGATAAAGTTCAGGCTCTTCAATCCCCAGGACGAGCGTTGAAATGTTCTTGTCTCCGAGCGTCGCCAGCTCCTGCAAGAGGCTGATAAGATAAGAGCGCTGCAGGCCATGACCGATGCGCGCCAAGCTGCCTTCGAAGCCTTGCTCGCCCGTTTTCAGGCGCGCGGCCGGCTCTTCGATTTTGAACTTTGCAGGATCCTGATACCAGGCGATTGAGACCGTGGCGCGCGGATTGCCCCAGTCTTGCAGGCGTTCTTGCAGGGACGAGGACAGCTCGCTCAGAGCGCCATTCTCCGCTTCGATCAGTTTTTGGTACTGGGCCAAAGTCGAATTTCGTAAATCCTCAATCTGATCGCCGAATTCGACTTTGGACCGAACCGCTCGATCAAGCAGCTTGGAGAAGGCGGTATTCTTGCTCTCCAATTCCTCGGTCGCCGCGTCCTTCACGGCGGGCACGTAGACCCATTGAATGTGTTTCTCCAGAAGATTAGCGCCTTTCGAAAATCCGTAGAATTGCGATTCGCTCTCCAGTTCTTCGCAGAGGTCGGGATGGCTTTGTTCAAAACTGTTAAGCGCTTCCTGCCCGGCCGCCGCGCTCGACCATTTCGGCAGTTCGGTGAATGAGCCTGAGAGGTCTTCATAAACCGCTTTCTTGTCTTTCGCGCTTTGGGCTTCGAAGAACGGCCTGAACTTTCCGATCCCCATACGCGATCCGTACTGCCGAATGCCGGCGCCACTTTCCGAGAATTCAGCACGCGCTGTAACGATCAGCTTATTGCCGCGCACATAGTGCTTAAAATCTTCCCGGGCTTCGTCGGAAAGATCGCCAAACGTGACCTTGATTTCGATCGGTTCGGACGTGTCCTTTTGAAAGAAGTCTTCATCTGCCAGATTCCTGACGTCGGTCGCGTTTCCATCCTGATAGCCGAAAAAGACGTTCAGCGCGGCCAAAACTGTGGACTTACCAACGCCATTGGCCCCGACCAAGCAGGTATAGTCGTCAAAATGGATCGTGCAGTCTTTGAACGCGCGAAAGTTTTTAATGCCGACGCTTTCAATTCTCATCTGGCCGAGTCCTTCGCCAACATCTTTGACCGCATTACGCTCTTCTCGCCAGATTCAGATTGTATTGGAATGAGGTCAAACGAAGTAATTTCATTTGGCTTTTTATACTCGCAGTATTTCTTTGTAAGAGAATTCACTTCACGCTTCGCTTTGACAGATTAATCTCGCTCAGAAATGCTCAACGAGGTGTTTTTGAACCTCGGCTATGCGGATGCCGAGAGGCGATCTCACCGCTTTCGAACATTAGAGTGCAGATTGTTTGAACGGTCAAAGACCCATTTATCGTGCAATTTTAGGGGCAATTTGTAATCTCATTGTGTCTGCTTCTGACGAATCGGCCATCCCCGCTGACGACAACTTCTGCGATGAGAGTGTCACAACTGACCACTTAGAACTCCCCAGAAGTCCCCTCGCAATTCCAAGCCGGAATGGCATTATTGCGCCTCGCAGTGGCGGAGGAAACAAACCATTACCCCCACAAAATTTCTTCTCGGTCAGTTTATTCTGACGCTTTTGCTGATCACCTGTTCGGTGTGGGTGGCGACGCAATGGGTGGCAGGCGTTTTGGATCATCAGCCACGTTTGGGTGGTCCATGGTTCGAGCTTGCGGGTCAGCCTGTCTACAAGCCGTGGCGGCTATTCCAGTGGTGGTATGCCTATGATGCTTATGCTCCGGACGTGTTTGCGCGTGCAGGTTTGATTGCCTCGCTCGGTGGGATTGCCGGCATCGTGATGGCGATCATCGCGTCGCTGTGGCGGGCAAGACGTGAGAAGAATGCGACGACTTATGGCTCGGCGCGCTGGTCATCGGTTCGGGATGTTCGGCGATCTGGTCTGCTTGGTTCGTCAGGTGTGGTGCTCGGACGGTTCAAAGGCCGGTATGTTCGACATGCAGGCGCCGAGCATGTCATGGCCTTTGCGCCGACCCGGTCCGGCAAGGGTGTCGGGTTGGTTATCCCTACCCTTCTTTCCTGGACAGGCAATGCGATCATTCATGACATCAAGGGAGAGAACTGGGCACTGACGTCGAAGTGGCGATCGGACTTCTCTCAATGCGTTCGCTTCGATCCGACGGATTTGTCGAGTTCGCGGTTCAACCCATTGCTTGAAGTGCGGCTTGGTGTGCATGAGGTCCGCGACGCGCAGAATGTGGCGGACATACTCGTCGATCCGGATGGCTCCCTCGAGCGGCGAAGCCATTGGGACAAGACAGCTCACTCTCTGCTGGTCGGTGCCATCCTGCATGTTCTTTACGCCGAAGATGACAAATCACTCGCGGGCGTCGCGACGCTGCTCTCTGATCCGGCCCGGCCGATCGATGACACGCTGGAGCGCATGCTTGAAGCGAACCATCTGGGGAGCCGTGACCGGCCATTGACGCATCCAGTTGTGGCGGAAGCGGCGCGTGAGCTCCTGAACAAGTCGGAGAATGAAAAGTCGTCGGTCGTGTCGACGGCGATTTCATTCTTGGGGCTCTACCGCGATCCGGTCGTCCAGCGCGCAACTTCCGGCTCGGACTGGAAGATCGAGGACCTGTTTCGCGGCGAAAGTCCTGCGTCCTTGTATCTGGTGGTTCCGCCGTCTGACCTGTCACGGACGAAGCCGTTGATGCGGTTGATCCTCAATCAGATTGCACGGCGGCTTTGCGAAGAGCTTCCAGATGGACAAAACTGCCGGCAGACGCTGCTGATGCTCGATGAATTTCCTGCGCTCGGGCGGCTCGACTTCTTCGAGAGTTCGCTCGCCTTCATGGCAGGCTACGGCATTCGAGCTTTTCTGATCGCTCAGTCTCTGAACCAGGTCGAGAAGGCCTATGGGCAGAACAATTCAATTCTCGACAATTGCCATGTCCGGATTGCATTCGCGACGAATGACGAGCGCACGGCCAAGCGTATTTCCGACATGCTCGGCACTACAACGGAGCAGCGAAACCAGAAGAATTATACCGGGCACCGGCTCGCGCCCTGGCTCAGCCATGTCATGGTCTCCCAGCAGGAAACCCAACGGCCGCTGCTCACACCCGGCGAGGTGATGCAGATGCCGGCGGATGACGCACTGATCTTTCTGGCCAGCCATCCGCCGATCCGGGCGAAGAAGCTCCGCTACTATGAAGATCGCAACTTCACAGAGCGGGTGGGCGCATTGCCGATTGCCGCTGCCGGCGGGGATACATCGCGATCTGGCGGTTATCACCAATCTGGACCATCGCCCTCGGACGGTAATTCCGGCGGGCTGGCGCGAGCGGTGGGACCGGACATCGGCAATGAGGATGAGATCTCGCAGGATATTGCGAGTGAGGAAGAGCGCGCGCCGCAACAGCGGGGCGGCATACAGGACCAGATCGCGCGCTACTACCTTCAAGTTCAGGAAAATGGCGGACGGGAGCTTTAGGAGATGGCGCGCAATCCAAGGCTTCATATCCGCGTTTCCGAGACGAACCATCGCAAGGTGAAGCAGTTCTCTGCCGAACATGGTGTCCATGTCGGCAGCCTGATCGACGAGGCACTGACGCTACTGTTCACGCCGCCTGAAGACCGGCCCGATGCGGCGATCATCCAGCGGCTGGAACGGATCGAAGACCAGATCGAGAAGTTAGAGACAGGCACCGCCTTTCAAACGGACCTTCTAATCGAGTTCATATTCGAATGGTTGCGGCAGCGGCCTGGCAAGAGCCCGTTCGAGACGCCGGCGGATGCGGCGCGCGCAAGAATTGAGTTGGAAGCGCTGACGAAGCGCGTCGTCGAGCGCTCCAACCCGCACATCTGGAATTAGGATGCATGCCTCCTCGAAGCACTGAACTGCATGGTCTAGGCGCTCACTTGCCTCAGAATACGAAAGACAATCTTTCCGAACGTCGAAAACTGTTCCGAGTCGGTACCTTCTCTTAGCTTCAGCGGGATCATGTCGCGGAATTCAGTTTCGTCTTGCGGCAAGTGCGCCAGAAGCGTCTCAAGCATGACTTTTCGAAGCAAACCGCGTTCAGGCGGAACTTCGGGCATGCTTGGCTTAATCGTGTCCTCGCGCAGCCGGATCAAAACGTCTCGGGCTTCACTTCGTGACATTCGCCGATCCTGAGCCGGCGCCTCTTCGAGCACCGTATCGTCTGGGTCGAGATACTCCGAATCTTCTTCTTGCTCCGCACCATCCTGATAGGAGATGTCTTCTTCCACAGATGGAGGTGACCGGCGCTCGGGCGACATCGGTCTTTGTCTTTGAGCAATCCTGCGGGCTTTTTCGTCCTCGATCGCATCAATTATCCGGGAGAGCTCCCGGCCCGGCTCCTGGAACCAATCGGTCGACCAGATGCGCTCAATTCTCCAGCCTAGGCCCTCTAATATATCCTGGCGGAGCCTATCCCGGTCACGGGCCGATTTACTCGAATGATAGCTCGCTCCGTCACATTCAATGCCGATCAAATAAGTCTGTGGTGCCTCAGGGTCTTTCACAGCCAGATCCAGGAAAAATCCATCCACTCCTAGCTGTGCGACGACCTCATAACCCTTTAGACGCAGCGCCTCAGCAACCGCTATCTCAAAATCACTGTCAGGTTCCCGGCCACTTCCCACGGGCACGACCCTGCCAGGCAGGATGCCGGTTTCCGAATATTCGAGGAAGCCGCTCAATGCCTTGACGCCAAGCTTTGAGCTTTCACCCACAAGCACCTCGGATGCCTTCATCGAAGAGAAGACAATCATGCGTTCTCGTGCCCTGCTGAAAAGGACGTTTAGTCTGCGATGGCCGTGTTCGAGATTGATCGGGCCGAAGCGCTGATAGACCTTCCCGGTCTCAGGACTCGGCCCGTAGGTCATGGACAACAACACCACATCGCGCTCATCCCCCTGCACATTCTCCAAGTTCTTTACGTCGAACGGCTCTCCCCTGCTGGAATCCTCTTCAGCTCTGACAATGGAAACGTCGTTTCGGGTCTGCTCGTCGATGTACTGTCTGATCCGGTCTCGCTGGGCTGAATTCATCGCAACGACGATCAATGACTGCTCGGGGCGGGCTCGCATGTGTTGTATCGCGGCCTTCGCCACTGTGCGCGCTTCTTCATCATTTACGCCGCGGTCGAACCTGCCCGTGGGTACGTAATTGAAGTCTATTCCCAAACGATCACCTGTATTGTTTGGCGTGGGATAGACGATCAGTTTGTTGTCGTAGAACCACGAGTTTGAGAACGCGATGAGGCTCTCGTGCCGCGACCGATAATGCCATCGAAGCATGCGGCTATCGAACTTTGACGCAGCAAGAGAGAGGATACTCTCTTCCTTCTCGCCTACAACTTCCTCGTCGTAGTCTTCGGTTCCGTCGCCCTCCAGACCGATCTTGTTGAAGAAATTCGTGGGCGGCAATTGCTTGTCATCCCCAACGACAACCAACTGCTTTCCTCTCGCCACCGCAGACAAGGCATCCTCGGGGCGCATCTGCGAGGCTTCATCCATTATGACAACGTCAAACTGAAGGCCGCCGGGTTTCAGGTATTGAGCAACTGAAAGCGGGCCCATCATGAAACACGGCTTCAGTGCCTGAATTGCATTTCCGGACCTGTCCATCAAATTGCGAATGGACATCCGAGGCCGCTGTAGACCCCACTGATGCGACAACAGAGCCATTTCGGTGAGATCGCCAACCCGCGCCGACGATCTACCCGGAGGTGGTCGCCTGCTATGTGCCTTGGCTGCGATTTCTGACCGCCTCGCCTCCATAATGCTCTCGTCAAGCGCACGAAAGATCTTCCGCTCCTGGTCCCTCTCGCTTCCGTTCTTTTCATGCAGCGGCGGAGAGGCCTTGAATACCGCTTGAGCCGAGCTGCGATAGGCGCAGTATCGCCAAACACCTGCGAGATCTTCAAAGAGCGGATAGCCTTCTTCAGCAGCTCGTATGAGCGGTGCTGTTGCGGCATCCAGAGCTGCCTTCCGATACCGAGCATAGCGAATCCAGGTTGGCAGATTATCGAGACGATTTAGCTGGCGGTGCACCCTCGCCATCTCATCTTCTATTGAAAGCCAGTCTGCGTCGGTGTTCCGCCCGAGTGTTGTGTCAACAGAGTGCCGCGCACGAACTAATCCGTTTGCAGCCTCGCCGGTCTTTTGAATTATCTCAATCGCAGCTTCAGGCGTACCGCCTTCTTCAGCCGTCAATAGCGGTCGAAATTCATCAGGAGCGAAGGCGTAAACCAATCCAGTCCAGAAGTCAGATTGATAGCTTTCCATAACGGAGCTACCGCCGAGATCCGTTGCCCATTGAAGCTCCGCCTTAGGCGAATTCAGCTCTATGCTGGCAACACGCTCTATCGAACGGAAGTCTTGCGAAAGAAGCCAGTCTGCGAGCCTGTCTGCTTCTGCATCTCCCGAAAGCGCCTTTCTTGCACGTCGTCTCCAGCTGACGATTTCGTCGAGAACGGCAAACTCAGTATCTATGCCATCGAAGAGCTGGTCGAATAGACGCTTTCCCGCCTTGTCCGTTGCCAAGGCCTCCCTCCGTTGCAGCAGGCCAGCCAATTCGGCTAAGCGAAGTGCCCAGACATCCGGCTTCTCTGACGAAAAGTTTCCTCCAAGAGACACGATGGCGGATTTGGCTTCCTTCCAGGACTTCGAAAAGAAGCGCGCAATCGGGGAAATTGTAGCAAGGTTTGAACTGTGCAAAAGAAGGTCGGCGTCACCGATATGGGATGTTCGCGCACGAAGGAGATGCTCCTCGATGGCATCGAAGCCTGCGCTTAACTCCTCCGCTTCCGATCGAAGTCTTGCCAGCTGGACATCTGCATCCGGCTCATCCATTTCAGGCTTGCTGTAGTTTAGCCAGGCCATTGGCGCCGTCTTCCCGACTTCGCAGAGATCCACAATGCGGCGCAGCATCTTCCATGAAGGACTGACACGGAGCGAGAGGTGATCAGCGAGTGCGTCGAAGTCTTTCGTGGCACCCACTATTCGCGCTCTCGACGTGGTAACGATCTTGGTCGACTCCCACATATTCAGAACGCGTTCCGGACTGACCCCTTGCAGGCTCAATCCGTAGTCTGAGTCTAATTGAGCCAAGAGCCCGTCAAATTTTTTGAGTGCCGTGGCAAATGCGTTCAATTGGCCTTCAATGAGGGGCCTGTCGCTTTCTAGAAGGCTGAGGTTGCCCGCTCCATACCAAGGGCTGGCGCTGATCGGCTCGTCGGAGGAGACTTCTTTCGCCGTCTTGGCCAGATCCGTCAGCAAATCCTCTCGCGCTTCGATATCAATCGGGGTGTCCCTCAGCGTGCTGAGTCCCTTCGACACGAGTTCGGGCAAACGCAATCGGTCCACAGTTCTGGCGGTTTCACCGATTGTCAAAGTGTGTCGCCCGGCACCAAGCAGCAGATCAGCAACAGAGCTTCCAGCCGATGTGTTTGCGCTTACTGCTGTAACATAGTCGTTCAAGCTTTGTCGGACGTTCGCCGCCTTCTCCTTGAGCTTCGACAGATCACTCCTCACTCGCGGTTGGTGCGATTCAAAACGCGTCCGGAGCGCTTCCAGAAGCGCTTTCTTTTGCGTCTTGTGACTGTGGAGTTCGAGACAGTACGGGTCAAAACCAAGTCCCGATAGTCGTCGCTCCACGACCTGCAAGGCTGCCAGTTTCTCGGCAACAAACAAAACGGACTTGCCCTCGCTGACGAGCGCGGCAATCAAGTTTGTAATCGTTTGTGACTTTCCGGTCCCTGGAGGACCCTGAACCACCAGGTTCTTTCCTTCAAGAACCAGACGGATCGCTTCGAGCTGTGAGCTATCGGCGCGGTCAATGAGCGGGACTTCCATCTCCTGTGAAATGGTTTGTTCGGAGACTTCGTAACTTATCGCTCCTGTCGGAATTGCATCTTCCAACATTGCACCAAGCAAGGATCTAACGAGTTCGTTCTTCGCGAAAATCCCTCGACCGGGCCAATTTGAAGGATCGAGGTCATTATAAAGTAGCAGTCGCCCCAATTGCGAAATGAGGCTCAAGAATATCTGGCGCCGAACCACCCAATCACGGTTTTCCCCGATCGCTTCCTTGACGGCATCAAAATATTCCTCGAGTGCGGTTCCATCCTCATACTCGGGAAGAGAGATTCCGAAGTCGGCTTCAAGTTTCTGACGGAGTGCGAGATTGATCTGAACATCGTCGCCATTTGCTTGCAGCTTGTATGCTCTTGGCCCTCGCCGGACTTCAGGGCGAACAAGTTCCACTGGCAACAATATCAGCGGCGCAAGCTGCGTCTTACTTTCCGCGGTCTCTCGCCACTCAAGGAAGCCAAATCCCAAGAATAGCATGTTCGAGCCGGTTTCATTGATCGCGGATCTTGCGTCCTGCGCGAGCTTCCTGACGGCTGACTCCAGGGAGTCGTACCATTCCAGTGTCTGAAGTTTCTGGTCTCGATGGACTGACCTTCTACTCCCTTCCCCCGGATCAGAAGGAAGGTCGAATTCTGGAATAATGCCTTTGTGCTTCGCCCAATCCCTTTTCGGAATATCACGCCGCTTCGCTGCGCTGACATCTGATGCATCTTCGGTCAGCTCTTCACTCGTCAGCATGAACTCTTCGGGAGGCTTCGTAGCCGCTTCCCAATTATCGAGTTCTGCCTGAGTTGGCTCGGGAAGCGGGAGGAAGGAAAAGTTTCTTCCGTCAATCAGGGACGAAAACACCTGATCAGGGAGTTCGTCGATCAGTCGAAGCGTTCGTTTGGTGAATTTGAAGTTCAACAGCGGATTGCGAAGCGACAAATCGAGGAGCTTCAATCGCAACTTTTCGATCGTCGACGCAATCGTGGCGAGCTGGTCCGCGTTGGAATCTGATTGGGTTCTGCGGGCCTGGCTCGCCTCCATTTCGAATCCTCTGATAGCGGCAATGCAAAAAGTGCATTAGCACATCAGGAGCGCAATTATTCAACCACCCGATTTCAATCTAAAATGATCAGAACCTCTCGCTCTTTATCGCCGTTTCGAACTCTGCAGCATCTTCTTCTGACCTAAACATATAACGGGCGGTATGCTCGCCCTTCTCCAAATGGCTGTGTGAGCGCCATTCGGGGCCGATATGCGTGTTGAGCCAGGCGGCGATGATGTCGAGGCGCTTGCCCAGACCGAAGGGCGGGATTGGCAGTTCGACATGGTGCGGGAAGTCCCGCGCATCCTTTTCGGCCATGAGAACGGATTTGTAACGACCCATAGGCTTCTGCTTATTGTTTGCGTTTTGTTCTTTTTCGCTTTCCGGTTTGCTCTCAATCTCTGCAGCGCGATTTTCGGTGAGTTGCCCCTCTGCGTCCTCGTAGGTCCCGTAGGCGCCTTTCGTGTCCTCCAGCCCCAACTGGGCGGCGCCGTTTGATGCCTTGATGCTTGTCCCATCACCGATGAGGACCACGCCCTGCCATGTCTGCCCTGCCCCAGTCCAGCGAAACCGAGACCCGCCGCATGGCGATGCTCCGCACGGCTTTTGACGGTCCGGTGGGGGCGGCGCTGGCGGCGCCCGACACGATCGAGATACTCGCCAATCCCGACGGGTCGGTCTGGGTCGAGAAGGCAGGCTTTGGTTTGCGGCGGGCGGCGGAGACGCTTGGCCGCGCCGAACGCGAGCGGATCATCCGGCTGGTCGCCTCCTCTGTCGGGGAGGCCTGCGACCGGGCCTCACCCATTGTGTCGGCCGAACTGCCAGGCTCCGGCGAACGGTTCGAAGGCATCCTGCCGCCGGTGTCTGAAGCGCCCTGCTTTGCGATCCGCAAACCGGCCGGTCAGCCCATCGCGCTCGATACCTATGTCGAAACGGGTGCGCTTACGCCGGCGCTCTGTGTGGGGCTACGGCAGGCGCTGGAAGACCGACTCAATATCGTTGTTGCCGGCGGGACATCGTCGGGCAAGACGACCTTTGCCAATGCCTTGTTGTCCGAACCTGCTCTTTCAGAGGACCGGATCGTCATCCTGGAAGACACGCGCGAGCTTCGCTGTTCGGCCGAGGATGTGACGCAGCTCAGGACGCACCGGTCAGGCATCACGCTCCGCGATCTTGTCCGCTCGACCATGCGGCTCCGGCCGGACCGGATCATTGTCGGCGAGGTCCGCGGCGGCGAGGCGCTCGACCTCCTCAAGGCCTGGAATACCGGCCATCCGGGCGGCATCACGACGCTGCATGCAAACTCCGCCTCAGGCGCGCTCACCCGGCTCGAACAGCTGGTCGAGGAAGCGACGACCGCCCTTCCCCATGCCCTGATCGGCGAAGCGGTCGACGTGATCGTGTTCATGTCCCGCGCGAGCGGCTCGCGCCGCGTCGAGCAGGCGCTCCGCATTACCGGCTTTGACGGCACCGAATACCGGACTGAGCCGCTCGCCGCCCCCTTTCTCAACATCGTCAACTAAGGAGACCGACAGATGTTCTACGATCAGATCAAGGCCCTCAACCGATCGCTTCAGACCGGCGTGCTGCTGGCGTCGGTGAGTGTGTTGTCACTTCCAGCCCATGCCGCCGGCACCGGGATGCCGTGGGAAGGCCCGCTCGACCAGATTCTGCAATCGATCGAAGGACCGGTCGCCCGGATTGTGGCGGTCATCATCATCACGCTAACTGGCCTGACGCTCGCCTTCGGGGAGACATCCGGCGGGTTCCGCAAGCTGATCCAGATCGTGTTCGGCCTGTCCATCGCCTTTGCGGCCACGTCTTTCTTCCTGACCTTCTTCAGCTTCGGCGGCGGCGCGGTGCTCTGATGCTCGACGGCTACGAGATCCCCCTCCACCGCTCGCTCGCCGAACCCATCCTGATGGCAGGCGCGCCGCGCTCGGCCGCCATTGCCATCGGGACGATCGCGGCGGCTTTGGCGCTCGGTCTCAGGCTCTGGATACCGGGGCTTGTGGTCTGGGTGGCGGGACACTCGCTAGCCGTCCTCATGGCCCGGTCTGACCCCGACTTTCTCGCGGTCGCGATCCGGTCTGCCCGTCACAAGGAACATCTTTCATGCTGAACCTCTCCGAATACGCGGCAAAACCGGCACAACTCTCAGACTACCTCCCCTGGGCGTGCCTCGTCGCGCCGGGCGTCGTCCTCAACAAGGACGGCGCCTTCCAGACAAGCTTCCGCTATCGGGGTCCCGACCTTGAAAGCTCCACGGAAGCCGAACTCGTTGCAGTCACCGCACGGGTCAATAATGTGCTCCGCCGGTTCGGGTCCGGCTGGGCTTTGTTCTTCGAGGCGGTACGTGCGGAAGCTATTGCTCTGGAAGAGAGCTCTTTTGACTGCGCTGCCGCCTGGCTGATTGAGCAGGAGCTGCGCGCCGCCGCCGAGGAGACCGGCGCCCGGTTCGAGAGCGCCTATTATCTGACGCTGCTCTGGCTCCCGCCGGCCGATGCGACGGGACGGGCCGAGAAGGCGCTGATCGAGAGGCCTGGGAAGCGGGATGGCGAGGACTGGCGCAAGCGGCTGGAACATTTCCAGACGCGCGCGGCGCAGACGCTCGATCTCCTTTCAACCGCCCTGGATGAGATCCATCCGCTCTCGGATGCAGAGACGCTCACCTATCTACATGCCTGCATCTCGTCGAAACGGCATGCGGTGTCGGTGCCAGAACTGCCGGTTTTTCTGGACGCGGTGCTCGCGGATGAATGCTTTGCAGGCGGTCTGGAGCCGTGCATCGGCGAGGCACACCTTGCAACGCTGACTTTGCTTGGCTTTCCGGCCTCGACCCTGCCCGGCATGCTGGATGAGCTTAACCGGCTCGGCTTTTCCTATCGCTGGGCAACGCGCTATATCGCGATGGACAAGGCCGAGGCCGAAAAGCTCCTCGCGAAGAAGCGGCGGCACTGGTTTGCGAAGCGCAAATCCGTCGGCGCAGTCCTGCGGGAGACGCTGTTCAACGAGCAGGCCGCCCTGCTCGACAATGATGCCGACAACAAGGCCGCCGATGCCGATGCGGCGCTGCAGGAGCTCGGCTCGGACCTTGTCTCTTATGGCTATGTCACCACGACGCTGACGCTCATGGGCACTTCGCGCGAAGAGGTCGAGGAACGCACCCGCGCGGTCGAGCGGGTAATCAACGGGCGCGGGTTCACAACCATCCGCGAGACGCTGAACGCCGTCGAAGCCTGGCTTGGCTCCCTGCCGGGGCATGTCTATGCCAATGTCCGCCAGCCGATCCTGCACACACTGAACCTCGCTCACCTCGTGCCGATCTCTTCAGTCTGGGCAGGCGAGGCGTGGAATGACCATCTGTCGGACCGCGCGCTCATAGAAGCGCAAACGGAGGGCACGACGCCGTTCCGGCTGAACCTGCATGTCGGCGATGTCGGCCATGCGCTGATCATCGGGCCGACGGGATCCGGCAAGTCGGTGCTCCTGTCGCTGCTCGCGGCGCAATGGAAACGCTATGAGGGCGCGCAGGTCTTCTTCTTCGACAAGGGACGGTCGGCGCGGGCGGTGACATTGGCTTTGGGTGGCACCTGGCTGCCGCTGGCCGGCGATGAGCGTCCGGCCTTGCAGCCGCTTCGGGACATCAATACAGACCGCGGCGCGAGCTTTGCGGCCGACTGGTTGCTCGGCCTGATCGAAGCTGAGGGCGTGACCGTTACGCCAGACCTGAAGTCTGTCTTGTGGGACGCGGTGCGGTCGCTGGCTTCGGCGCCTGTTGCCGAACGCACGCTAACGGGGCTCAGCCTGATCCTGCAATCCGATACGCTGAAGGCGGCGCTGCACCCCTACACGCTGGAAGGCGCCTACGGGCATCTGCTCGATAGCGATTCAGAAGCCTGCGACCTCTCGTCGGTTGCCTGTTTCGAGATGGACGAGCTGATGCAGACCCCGTCTGCGGTCGCGCCGGTCATCACCTATCTCTTTCATCGGCTAGAGGACCGGTTCGATGGCCGCCCGACCCTGCTCATTCTCGATGAGGCCTGGCTCTTCCTGGATCATCCGGTCTTTGCCGCACGCCTCCGCGATTGGCTGAAGACGCTGCGCAAGAAGAATGTGGCGGTCGTGTTTGCGACCCAGTCGCTTGCCGACATTGAGGGGGCGTCGATTGCACCGGCCCTGATCGAATCCTGCCCGACACGGATCTTCCTGCCGAATGAGCGGGCGCTCGAGCCGACTGCCCAGGCGATCTATCGGCGGTTCGGACTCAATGACCGCCAGATCGACATTCTCGCCAAGGCCATCCCGAAGCGGGACTATTACTATACCTCGCCGCTTGGCTGCCGGCTCTTCGAGCTTGGCCTTGGTGAAGTCGCCCTCGCCTTCTGCGGGGCGGCATCACCTGCCGACCAGAAGCTCATGGATGGGCTACTCGAAGCCGACGCAGAAACGGGCTTCGCCCGCGGCTGGCTGCAGCTGAAACAGCTCGGCTGGGCAGCAGACCTGCTGGCCGGGCAGCCCGATGCAACCCTCCCACAAATCGCCGCTGAATAGGAGCCCCCAAATGAAAGCCCTTCTGTCTTCCGTCGCGCTTGTTGCCATTCCGCTGTCTGGCCTGATGGCCCCGCCCGCCTCGGCGCAGCTTGCTGTCTACGACCCGGCCAACCACGCCCAGAACATCCTGCAGGCCGTGCGAGCGCTTCAGGAAATCGATAACCAGGTTCGCCAGCTCACCCATGAGATCGACATGATCGAGAAAATGGCGCGGGATTTGGAAACCCTGCCTGTCGAAGTTGCCCGCGCCATCATTGCCGACCGCATCCGCCGCATCGGAGAACTCATGCGCGACGCCGAAGGGATTGGCTACGGCGTCGAGGAGGTCGAGGAGGAGTATGAGAACCTCTATCCTGAAACCTATGGCGACACACCGCCTCAGTCCGATGTACTTGTAGAGGATGCGCGCGCCCGCTGGCGCCAGTCGCGCAATGCCCACAAGCACACGCTCCTCATGGTCGCTGAGACCGTGCGCAACAATGCCGAGGATTCCGAGGCACTGACCGGCTTGGTGGATGAGAGCCAGACAGCCATCGGCAATCTCCAGGCCCTGCAGGCCGGCAACCAGATCGGTGCACTCTCGGCCGAACAGCTGATCCAGATGGAAGCGCTGATGGCCGCCCATTACCGGGCCATAGCCTTCGACCGGGCACGTGAGCTTGAAGAGGCCGAACGCGGCCGGGCCCGTCTTAAATCCTTCCTCGGAGACTGACCCGTCATGGAAGAGATGGGCGTCATCGACCGGTTCCTCGAAACCTTCATTGCCTATATCGATTCAGGCTTCGGCCTGCTTGCCGGCGATGTCGCTTACCTGACAACCACACTGATAGTCATAGACATCACGCTCGCCGGTCTCTTCTGGGCGCTGTCGCAGAATGCCGACGTCATGTCGGGCCTCCTCAAGAAGGTGCTCTATGTCGGCTTCTTCGCCTTCATCATCGGCAACTTCACCCTGCTCGCCAACATCGTGTTCGAGAGCTTCGCGAGCCTCGGTGTGAAGGCGGGCTCCAGCACGCTGACGGCAGGCGACCTTATGCGACCGGGCTATATTGCCGGGGTCGGGTTCGAGGCGGCAGAACCCTTGCTGGCCGAAATCGGCGACATGCTTGGTCCAATCAGCTTCTTTCACAATTTTATCCTGATCGCTGTCATGTTCCTGGCCTGGGCGATCATCCTCGTCGCCTTCTTCGTGCTCGCGGTTCAGCTCTTCGTGGCGATCCTGGAATTCAAGCTGACGACGCTGGCCGGGTTCGTACTGATCCCGTTCGCGCTCTGGAACAAGACCAGCTTCCTCGCTGAACGCGTGCTCGGCAATGTCGTCACCTCGGGCATCAAGCTGATGGTGCTCGCTATCGTCGTCGGGATCGGCTCAACGCTCTTTGCTTCGATCACCGATGCTTTCACCGGGCCGGGCGATACGACTCTGGCGCAAGTGATGGGCACCGTGCTTGCCGCCATCGTCTTTCTCTGGATGGGTGTGTTCGCGCCGGGAATTGCGTCAGGCCTTGTCACCGGGGCGCCGCAGCTTGGCGCCGGTTCGGTCGTCGGCACAACAGCCGCTGTGGGTGCGGGCGCGATCCTCGCAGGCACAGGCACAGTCGCTGCTGGACGCGCCGCAATTGGCGGGGCGTCGGCAGCGGTCAAGGCCGGGGCCTCAATGTCGGGCGCGGCTCGCACCTCGTATGACCTTGGACGGCTTGGTTCCGGCGCCACCGGCTGGCGCGGGCATCTCGCTGGAGCCACAGGTATGGCGCAGGCTGGCTCGGACGCCATGCGGCGCATGGCCGGACGGCCCTTGCAAGGCGCCCGAAATGCTTACAGGCGCGGCAGTGAAGCCGCCTTTGCGGCAACCGGCGGGAGCACAGCATCTACGGGCGTCAGCGATGCCGGAACCAGCGGTTCAAGCCCGGCCTGGGCCCGGCGCCTGCGCACAGAACAACGCCTGCAGCATGCCGGCGCGATCACTGTGCACGCTCTGAAAGATGGCGACCGCGGCATGGCTGGTGAGAACCCGAAACTTCAAAGAGACGAGGACTGATCCCATGTTCAGGCGAACTTCCACCCATTACGGGCAAAGCCCGCATCCCGAAACGCCTTACCAGAAAGCCGGCCAGATCTGGGATGACCGGATCGGATCTGCCCGCGTACAGGCCAGGAACTGGCGGCTGATGGCACTCGGGTTGCTGGTCCTTCTGACGGCCTCTTCAGCCGCCCTTGTTTGGCGCAGCCTGCAATCCACAGTGACGCCATATGTGGTCGAAGTGGACGACACAGGCTCTGTGAAAGCCGTCGGCCCTGCCCTCGCCAATTACGACCCGACCGATGCGCAAGTCGCCCATCACCTCGCCAACTTCATCTCCGATGTCCGCAGTCTTTCCATCGATCCGGTCATTGTCCGGCAGAACTGGTTGGCGGCCTATGACTATGTGACCGACAAGGCCGCCATCACGCTCAGCGATTATGCCCGCGACAATGACCCCTTCGCCGAGATCGGACGTCGCTCGCGCAGTGTCGATGTCGTAAGTGTCGTCCGCGTCTCGGACGAGTCCTTCCAGGCGCGCTGGCTTGAGAAGACCTACGAGAATGGCGCGCTGACCGGCGTCAAACGGTTCACCGGCCTCTTCACCCTGATCCACTCCCCGCCGCGCGATGCGCCGACGCTCCGCGCCAACCCGCTCGGCCTCTACATCCACAGCCTCAATTGGGGCGAAGACCTTGTCACAGGAGACAACCCATGATCCGCACTCCCACACTGGTATCCACACTGGCCCTTGCCACCGCCTGCGCCAGCGTTCCGGAGGCCGCGCCGATCGAGCCGGAACTGTTTGTCGCCGCCGCGCAGGTCGAGGACGCAGAGCCCCGTCCTGTCGAGATCGTCGAAACACCAACACCTTTGCCGCTTCCCGGCCAGATGAAACCGGTCGACGGGGTCAAGCGCACGGTAACCCGTGTCTATACCTCGCCCTCCGAGACGATCCGCAAGGGCACATCAGAAGCCCGGATCGAACCGTCCGTGGACGGCTATGTAAATGCCATTCAGGTCTATCCCTATACAGAAGGGGCGCTGTACAGATTGTATGCCGCGCCGGGACAGGTCTCCGACATTGCGCTGCAGCCCGGCGAGACGCTGGTCTCTGTCTCGGCTGGCGATACGGTGCGCTGGATTGTGGGAGATACATCCTCCGGTTCAGGCGGAACAGCACGCGCACATGTTCTGGTCAAACCGATCGGCGCCGGCCTCTCGACCAATCTCATGATTGCGACAGACCGGCGGACCTATCATCTGGAACTGGAGAGCGGTGACGGCACCTATATGGCGGCGTTGTCTTGGCGCTATCCGGCCGACGAGCTCTCGCAACTCATCTCTCGCAACAGCGTAGCGCTCGCGCGGGAAGAGACATCAATCATGCCGGGTGTTGCACTCGACCGGCTGGACTTTGATTACCTGATCGATGGTGACCGTCCAGACTGGCGACCCGTCCGCGTGTTCGATGATGGGCGGCAGGTTTTCATCCAGATGCCGGAAGGGTTGTCGACTATGGAGGCCCCGCCCCTCTTTGTCCTTGGCGTTTCTGGCGAGGCCGAACTCGTCAATTATCGCCTCAAGGGCAATTACTACATTGTCGATCATCTCTTCCGGGCCGCTGAGCTTCGCCTTGGTGAGAAATCCCAGACCGTGGTGCGGATCCGCAAACGCGAACCGAGGTCTGGTCTCGCGAGCCTGTTCGGGAGCAAGGGATGAGCGAGCCAGCCCCTTTCCCGCAGCAGGCCGATGCCCTGAAACTGCGCGCGCGGCCGCGACCCGTCACACGGATCAACCGGAAAGTCCTGATGGTCGGCGCCGGGCTCGGTGTGCTGGGGCTCTTTGCTGCCGCCTCCATTGCGCTCGATCCGCCCAAGGCCGCCGATCCCGCGGATCGCCAGGAACTTTACAACACGGCCACGAAGCGCGCGCCGGATGGACTGGCAGAACTTCCCTCGTCGTATGCGACCTGGACGCCGTCGCCCGGAACGCCAAAGCTTGGCGCACCCATGGCCGGCGACCTCGGCGGGACAGTGGTTTCGGAGGAACGCGAATGGGGGCTCGATCCGGAGTGGGATGTCGCAGCCTCGGATGATTTCAGGCCCTCGCCTGAAGATGAAGCCCTTCGGGCCGAACGTCTTGTCGCGGCTAAGCTTGCCGACGCAGCGGGCAAATCCTCCGTATTCTTTGACATTGGCGCTGGGCCGAGCATCGGGCCGGCATCCCTGCCGTCTGCCGGAGTTCCGGCCTCGTTCGGCTCTGAGCTGCTGGCGCTCGCTAGCCAAAGCGCCGGTGCCTTGCCGACAGGTCCAGGTAAGGATGACAACTTGCAAGCCCGCAAGATCGCCTTCGCGGACGAGGCACGCGATGGGGCGATTTACAACCCGCATGATCTCGAGACACCGGTCTCGCCCTACCAGGTCATGGCGGGCACGCTTATCCCGGCTTCGCTTGTGACAGGCCTCAACTCGGATCTGCCAGGTTCGGTCATCGGGCAGGTCACCCAGCCGGTCTATGACACCGTCACCGGAGCTTATCTTCTCATTCCGCAGGGTACCCGGCTGATCGGGCGCTACCAGTCCGAAATCTCATTCGGCCAGCAGCGCGCACTATTGATCTGGGACCGAATGATCTTCCCGGATGGCAGTTCTGTGCAGATATCTGAACCTGCCGCAGACAAGCAGGGTTTTGCGGGCCTTTCTGACCGCACAGACCATCACTGGGACCGGGTATTTGTCGCCGCTGGTCTTGCGACCGTTCTCGGCATCGGCGCGGAACTAGGATCAGACGAGGATGATATCGAACGTGCCATACGGCGCGGGTTCGGCGACAGCGTGTCTGAGGCCGGGGAGCGCGTCGTTGATCGCAACCTCGGCATCCAGCCGACCCTTCGTATCCGGCCCGGCTGGCCCGTGCGGGTCATCGTGACGCGTGATCTCGTGCTGCGGCCTTATTCTCAGGGAGGCCGCTGATGAGCCTTCGCATTGCCCAACTGCCGGATCGCACGCCGGTCAAACTGACCCTCTCTGTTGAACCCGATCTCGCGTCCGCGCTTGCCGACTATGCGGCGATCTATGCCGAGACCTATGGCGCCGAAGAGAAACCCGAAACCCTGGTTCCTGTCATGCTGGAAACCTTCCTCGCATCGGATGCCGGGTTCAAGCGGGCCCGCAAGGCCCTTCATGCCAGAGCCAGCAAAGGAGAATAGCAATGGCGACAATTGGCACCTTCAGCCAGAAGGATGGCAAATGGACCGGGACGATCCGGACCATGACAATCAATGTGAAAGCCCAGATGGTCCCGGTGACCGAGAAAGCCGAAGGCGGCCCGGACTACCGGATCTTCGCCGGAGGCGCAGAACTCGGCGCCGCCTGGCGCGAGGAAAGCAAGGATGGCGAAACTCCATACCTTGCCGTCAAGCTGGATGATCCGGGGTTCGAGAAGCCACTGAGAGCTGCCTTTTTCGAGAAGGAAGAAGATGGCAGCGGCGTGCTGGTCTGGAACCGTCAGAAGCTGAACTAGATCAGCTTCTGCCTATCGGACCGTGAACCGCAAATACCCCAAACTCGTGTCTCGCGGTCGCCTTCCAAAGGCGATCGCGAAGCCAACTGAACCTCCCGAGGACGAATTTTCTGGGGAAATAGCCCCATCTTGGGCGATTGATCTCGCCGAAGCGCTTGCGCGATATCATGCGAGGTTGGCATATCGGAAAGGGTCATGACCCTAAAAGCCGCCATCTACGCCCGCTACTCGTCGGACCTTCAGTCTATTCGTTCAATCGAAGACCAGATTGCTCTTTGCCGACAACACCTAGAACAGAAATCCTGGACCGAAACCGTCGTCTATTCAGACCGCGCGATCTCGGGCGGCGCAATGGTTACGCGCCCCGGTATACAGGATCTGATTAGGGGCGCCGCGAACGGTCACTTCAATGTCGTTGTATCAGAGGCGCTCGACCGCATTTCCCGCGACCAAGCCGACACAGCCACAATCTACAAGATCCTCGCCTTTCACGGCGTGTCGATCGTCACGCTTTCCGAAGGAGAAGTCGACTCGATGCATGTCGGCTTCAAGGGCGTGATGAATGAGATGTTCCTGCGCGATCTGGCGAAGAAGACGCGCCGCGGTCAGACTGGTGTTGTGAATTCAGGTAGATCGGCCGGAGGACATTGCTACGGTTACGACATCCTACCGGGTGAACAGAATGGCATCCTGACCATCAACGACGAAGAAGCTGAGACCATCAGACGGATCATGCGTCTGTTCGTTGAAGGAAAATCTCCGCGAAGCATCGCGGCCATGTTGAATCAGGAAGGTGTCGCAGCACCGCGCGGTTCAGATTGGCGCGCCTCAACGATCAATGGACAGGTGCATGCCGGCAACGGCATCCTGAACAACGAACTCTATATCGGTCGCCGCATCTGGAACCGCAGGCATAAGGTCACGGATCCCTTCTCCGGCAAGAAGCGTATGCGGGCAAACCCCGAAAGCGAATGGGTCATCAATGAGGTGCCGGACCTTCGGATTGTTGATAATGAACTCTGGCAGGCTGTGAAGCTTCGCCAACAAAGGCACTCCCGCAAACGTGGTGGAGCGAAGCGGCCAACACGGCTCCTGTCGGGGCTTCTGGAATGTACTGTGTGCGGCGGTCCAATGTCGATTGTCTCTCAGAACAGGTACGGTTGCTCGACAAGGCGCGAGAAGGGTACCTGCTCGAACAATCGAACCATTGCGGCCAAAGAACTGGAAGAACGCGTCCTTGCAGGACTGAACAACGCTCTGCTTCATCCGGACGCGCAGAAGGCGGCCGCACGCGAGTTTCACGCAGAACTCGTTCGTCAACAAAAGGCGACTGGGAGCGAGCGGTTTCAGCTTGAGAAGGCTATCGCTGAAGCCGGCAGGCGTATCGACCGGATTGTCGATGCGATTGCTGAAGGAGTCGCGACCACTGCCCTCAAGCAAAAGCTGGTCGCCCTGGAAGCAGAAAAAGTCGAAAACGAGGGCAAACTTGCGGCAATGGGCAGCGAGCCCGTTGTGAGCGTTCATCCGAACGCGGGCGAGCTCTATGCCGAGCTTATCGGCTCACTTGTGGAAGTGGTTTCGGACCCGTCTCCGGATGCTGACGAGGTCCGATCCGTCTTGAGGAAGACCATCCAACGGATTTGCCTTGAGCCGCGCAAAAATGAGAGCGGCTATAACCTTGTTATAAAAGGTGATTTGGCCGCCCTGATTTCTCAGGACGGCCAAACTACTCTTATGATGGGTGCGGGAGTAGGATTTGAACCTACGACCTTCAGGTTATGAGCCTGACGAGCTACCGGACTGCTCCATCCCGCGTCAGCTTGTAGTTACATTTAGGAGGGTAACCCCTTAAATGCAAATCCGGCCGCGAGGGCCGGACAAATCCGCCTGGAAAATCCCGGCGGCAGGCCGCAAAAGCGACCGAAATCGTCGTAATGGAAAGATGTGTCTGCAAGTTTGTCTGACTGAGCTCTGCGGACCCGGCAGCGACCTACTCTCCCACGCCTTAAGACGTAGTACCATTGGCGCAAGGGGGCTTAACGACCGAGTTCGAGATGGGATCGGGTGGGGACCCCCTGCCATAACCACCGGGTCGGCGGAAACCAGTCAGGGATATTATACCAACATGTTCTTTATCGAGACTGTGTAGAAGCAAATACGCTTTCAACTACACATGAATTTCAACAATCAAGCCTATCGAGCAATTAGTACCGGTTAGCTCCACGCATCGCTGCGCTTCCACACCCGGCCTATCGACGTGCTGGTCTTGCACGGCTCTCAGGGATACCTGGTTTTGAGGTTAGTTTCCCGCTTAGATGCTTTCAGCGGTTATCTAGTCCACACATAGCTACCCTGCAATGCGGCTGGCGCCACAACAGGTCCACCAGAGGTGTGTTCATCCCGGTCCTCTCGTACTAGGGACAAATCCTCTCAAGTATCCAACACCCACGGCAGATAGGGACCAAACTGTCTCGCGACGTTCTGAACCCAGCTCACGTACCACTTTAATCGGCGAACAGCCGAACCCTTGGGACCTGCTCCAGCCCCAGGATGTGATGAGCCGACATCGAGGTGCCAAACGATGCCGTCGATATGGACTCTTGGGCATCATCAGCCTGTTATCCCCGGAGTACCTTTTATCCGTTGAGCGATGGCCCTTCCACTCGGGACCACCGGATCACTATGACCGACTTTCGTCTCTGTTCGATCTGTCGATCTCACAGTCAGGCAGGCTTATGCCATTGCACTCAACGACCGATGTCCGACCGGTCTGAGCCTACCATCGCGCGCCTCCGTTACTCTTTAGGAGGCGACCGCCCCAGTCAAACTACCCGCCACACAGGGTCCCGGCCCCATCCAGGGGCGCGGTTAGACATCAAAGAAATTAAGGGTGGTATTTCAAGGTTGGCTCCACAGCATCTGGCGACACTGCTTCAAAGCCTCCCACCTATCCTACACATAAGTTCTTTAATGCCACTGTGAAGCTGTAGTAAAGGTTCACGGGGTCTTTCCGTCTGACCGCGGGTACCCCGCATCTTCACGGGGAATTCAATTTCGCTGAGTCTATGTTGGAGACAGTGGGGAAGTCGTTACGCCATTCGTGCAGGTCGGAACTTACCCGACAAGGAATTTCGCTACCTTAGGACCGTTATAGTTACGGCCGCCGTTCACCGGGGCTTCAATTCAAAGCTTGCACTTCTCCTTTTAACCTTCCGGCACCGGGCAGGCGTCAGACCCTATACGTCGCCTTACGGCTTCGCAGAGCCCTGTGTTTTTGATAAACAGTCGCAACCCCCAGTTTTGTGCCCCTCAGACCTGGTTGCCCAGATTGAGGCCTCCTTCTCCCGAAGTTACGGAGGTAATTTGCCGAGTTCCTTCAACATAGTTCTCTCAAGCGCCTTGGTATGCTCTACCTGACCACCTGTGTCGGTTTCGGGTACGGTCTAATAGGGAGGCTATTTCCAGGAACTTCCAGGCTGCATTCCCAATCCAATAAGGGAATACAACTTTCGAAATCCGTCACTCATCCCTTGGCCCACGAATATTAACGTGGTTCCCATCGACTACGCCTTTCGGCCTTGCCTTAGGGGCCGGCTAACCCTGCGCAGATTAGCTTTACGCAGGAACCCTTGGTCTTTCGGCGACAGGGTCTCTCACCCTGTTTGTCGCTACTCATGTCAGCATTCTCACTTCCGATACCTCCAGCAAACCTCACGGTTCACCTTCACAGGCTTACGGAACGCTCCGCTACCACTCTTTCGAGTCCGCAATTTCGGCGAATAACTTTAGTCCCGATACATTTTCCGCGCAGAGGCGCTTGATCAGTGAGCTGTTACGCTTTCTTTAAAGGATGGCTGCTTCTAAGCCAACCTCCTGATTGTCTCAGCACCTCCACATCGTTTCGCACTTAGCTATTACTTAGGGGCCTTAATTGGCGGTCTGGGTTGTTTCCCTTTTCACGACGGACGTTAGCACCCGCCGTGTGTCTGCCACGCATAACTTCTGGGTATTCGGAGTTTGAGAAGGTTTGGTAATCCGGTGAGGACCCCTAGCCCATTCAGTGCTCTACCCCCCAGAGTCTAATCGTGACGCTCTACCTAAATAGATTTCGCGGAGAACCAGCTATCAGCAAGTTTGATTGGCCTTTCACCCCTAGACACAGGTCATCCGAGAGCTTTTCAACGCTCAACGGTTCGGCCCTCCAGTGCATGTTACTGCACCTTCAGCCTGCCCATATCTAGATCACTTGCCTTCGGGTCTAATGCTACGTACTCATTCGCCCTATTAAGACTCGCTTTCGCTGTGCCTACACCTATCGGCTTAAGCTTGCACGCAACACTAAGTCGCTGACCCATTATACAAAAGGTACGATGTCACTCCGAAGAGCTCCATCAGCTTGTAGGCATCCGGTTTCAGGATCTGTTTCACTCCCCTCATCGGGGTTCTTTTCATCATTCCCTCACGGTACTTGTTCACTATCGGTCGGTAAGGAGTACTTAGGCTTGGAGGGTGGTCCCCCCATGTTCA